>Ga0155547_102_pt3 | contig 133142 bp, 114 predicted proteins | sample RifCSPhighO2_12_FD_107204 | JGI IMG/M metagenome (GOLD analysis project Ga0155547, IMG submission 107204) | Candidatus Saccharibacteria bacterium RIFCSPHIGHO2_12_FULL_44_22
CGAGCGTTTCCAAGCGGCGCTCTCGTGACTCGACGATTCCATCGTATGCAAGCTTGCCTTTCGGCAGGAATACATAGATACGCTCACGCGTATGTGGCCTGTTTCGGTCTTCACACGAAAGATACTCGTGTTTGACTAGCCACCCGAATGCGTTTTCTAAATCAGCCGCTGAATCGTTAAACTTTCTGAGACGACGAAAGATAGTCATCTCCGTGACGCGAATACTTCCAGGATACTCACCAGAACCTTTCTCGTCACCAACCATCTCAACGATTTTACTGCGAACCTCATCAGGTGTCATTATTCTCCGATCAACTGTGGTACTGCAAAGACTGATCGAGCACGATACTGCTGCTTGGGCACATTCGACCAAACACCGGTTGCGGTCAATGTCACCTCCCGACGGGTTGGGTTGTACCAGCCGCGAGATTCGATAAGCACACGACGCTCTTCGACACTCATCCGAATTGATCCTTCTGCGATCAAGCGATTGATCGCAATGCACAACTTCTGGAAGTCAGCTTTCCGAACCCAGAATGCCTCACACAGTTCGTGGCGGTTGTTCATCTTGGCATACTTGAGTACGCCGCCATGCGTTTGCCGTAGCACGCTCAGGATGAACGCGTTTTCTTCGTCTGTACCATCTGGAAGCGCCTGTCGTCTTTCCATTTCTCCTCCTAATTGTTAACACAACCCCAAGAACGGTTCTCGGGAATTGGTCGATCACCCGTGATCAAACAAAAACTCGCCCTGATGGCGAGGTGTTTTCGATACGGGGTGTGGAAACTATCTCGCCAGAACATCAGCAAACAACTTGACGCGAATGAGGTCGAATTGTTGTGTGTAGATATTCATACGATTTTGTTCCTAAAACCTAGCATATCATATAATCTCAAATTGCAAAATACATCATCTGCAGTCCTACTGCCACCCTACCTACATTTCATCTGGCGCAAAAATACCCAAAACACCCAACCCACGTTTGAGCGTATCAGCGTATACCGACACAATTGCTACACGATGCAATTCATATTCATCGCCAACTACCTGGTGTGCTTCATAAAACCGATTAAATTCTTGTGCCAGTTCAAATAAATACGTACAGATATGATGCGGCATCAATTCGCGACATGAACGCTCTACAATTTCACCATATTCGGCAATTTTGCTCAGCAATAATCGCTCTTGGCTAGACAGAATTGTGGGGTCAATCTTTCCACCAGCATTCACCTTTTCCAGGATTCGACGAGCTCTTGCATGCGCGTACTGCAAATAACTACCAGTGTTCCCCGTCAAACTCACCGCCTCGTTCACATCAAACACCACGTCCGATCCGACGCGCACTTTCAAAAATTGATAGCGCATTGCCCCTGCGGCAATCACGTCATCGGATGTCCCGCCACGTGCTTCGATTGCTTGTTTAAACTGTTCAAACAGCCAACCAATTTCCAGTACGTCACCGTCGCGTGAACTCATTTTGCCCGTCGCTAGTTTTACCGTTCCGGTCGATATATTCACCGTCACATCTTTTAGTTCAGGCAGACACAGTTCAGCAGCAGCTATGACGCCTTTGAAATAATCTCGCTGTTCTTCGGCAGTAACGATATAACTTTTTTGCGGATGGTATTGTTCGTTCTTTAATTGCATCAATCCAAGATCACGCGCTGCGTACAGACCACGGCCGTTACCTGCGACAAATGCGTTATCAAACGACCCATATTTACTACCTTCAAATACTAGCGCACCGTTACTTTCTTGGAACACTCCTGGTGTGTGGGCGCGAACCGTCCGTACGCCGTACATATCCGCATCACTTTCAAGGAATCGTTTGACTGTGGGTTTATTTCCTAGACGCGCAACGATCGTATCAATTTGTTCAAAACTCCATGCCTTACACAGGTCATACACTTGAACGTAGATCGCACTAGCGGGTTCGAATGACTGTCGCGCAAGATCGTCAATCTCCGCCTTGGCTGCATCATCCTCTTTGTACGCCTTTGACCCGTCTGCGTACATTTTTGACATAAATGTATTACGTTCTGACTCTGGGATAACATGCAATTTTTCAATATCGCCGTCAACGTAGCGCAGCAAGCTATACATGCTTTTACCAACATGCAGTCCAACGTCGCCATGATAACTGACACGGTACACATGGTGCTGTGCCACATCTAATAAATTAGCAATCGTATCAGCAAGAATTGCATTAAACGCGTGACCAATGTGCATTGCCTTGAACGGATTTGGGTTGTTCGTCTCGATCACAACAGTCGCAGACGAAGTACTTGAAACAATCGCGTTGGTTTGCAAAGCCGCCTGAACAATTATTGTATTATCGACGGTAAAATTAATAAATCCAGGTCCTGCCACATCGACATTACTAAACTCGCCTGTCTCGCGAAGCTTCACAGCTAGTTCGTCGGCAATTTCTCGTGGTGCGCGACCAAGTGGTCGTGCTAGTTGCATAGCGACATTTGTCGAATAGTCGCCAAACTGTGGGTCAGGTCGAGTCAGTTTGACGTCACTATCGATAGCAAACAATTCGTGAACTATCTGTGTAATCTTTGTATCCATTAATCCCTAGTATACCAGAGGTGATAAAATACCGCCCTTGATAGTGGACGGCATTTTATCAATAAGCTATTTCTACGCGGCGTACTGTTGATCGATCGTCACTTCTGCTTCAGCCGTCTCGTATTCTTGTTCAAGTGCATCACCCATCACCCCGCCAGATACAGGACTAATACCTTTTACTGTATGTAGTAGGTAGCGCAACACACGAGTGTCGTCACTAAAGTTTGCTGGCTGATTTTGTGGGTCATTTTGATGCATAGTGTTTATTTCTTACCTTTATAAAGCCATTATAGCACTTGTGGTTATAAATGTCAATGTTCAATTTTAAGATCGGTAGATACGTACAGCCCAACATACCATCAGTACTCTCTCCATTGAACATAATTTCGTGAGTATAAAGCTACGACTCCACATAAGGAGCAACGTGCTCTTCATAATTTCGAATAGCGTCCTCTGCAGCCGATTTTTCACTATCTCCCACTTCGTATTCTGCCCATTGTTTTGCGCCATCAATATCATTATGAGATAAATAATCTAGTAGCATTGTAATTTTATTAGTATGATCTACGGCCATATGTGATTTTGCATCAGCCACAAACCGCTGGGCGGTTTCGAAATCTCGATGACCATATAGCGCCATACCCGCTGCGTGATGTGACCAGAGCCACAGCATTTCATCACGCCGCGTAGCCTCTTCCTCTGTAAGATCATTCGGATTTACCGCCTCTAAGTGGAGCTTTATTCTGCTTAAAAGCGACTCTTTGTTTCTGTAGTCATAGTCTCCTGCCCTCATCTCTTCTTGATCCAGATCTTCGAATAACTTTTCAACATCACTCACGTTCTCAACGCCAAGAGTATCGTATAGCGCAGACATGGTTTCATTTTCTGGAGAGAAACCACGCGCCTCCGCCTCCAGTGCACTATTGAATTCGCGCCCCCTTAAAAGGTTTGGGGAATCTCGCATAAAATCATCATCTCTATGAAAGTCATTTGGCGTTCGACCGTCTAACTGTGCATCCCAAAATTGCTGGCGAATGACAGCTGACTCTTGAGAATAAGACGAAGGAGAACCCGAGAATGTTTGTTTCATAGTGTACTTTTTTGTTTTATATGCTTCTGATAACATTATCGTAGCATTTATTGGTCTATAAGTCAATATTATCTTGCGGCCTGAACAAGACCAACGAAAAGTGGATGCGGGCGATTTGGGCGACTCTTGAGTTCTGGGTGTGCTTGCGTTGCTACAAAATAACGACTAGTTGGCGCTTCGACGAATTCAACCAATTTGCCGTCTGGTGACGTGCCACTGATGATTAGTCCACCCTTTTCGATGTCGTCTTTAAAGGCCTGATTAACTTCGTATCGATGACGGTGTCGTTCGACAACGTCTGTTGAACCATAGACGTCAGCGACCTTACTGCCCGCAGTTAGTTTTGCCTCGTAGTCGCCAAGCCTTAGCGTTCCGCCAGTTGATTCTTTGCCCGCTTGTCCTTCCATGATATATACGACGTTATTTGGCGTCTTTGGGTCAAATTCGGTACTGTGTGCATCAGCAAGCCCTGCTCGTCGCGCCGCAGCAACGACCGCAACCTGCAGCCCCAGACATAACCCAAGGTATGGTTTGCCTGTTTCGAGTGCAAAGTGCGCGGCTGCGATCTTGCCTGGAATACCTCGTTCGCCAAATCCACCTGGGACAAGTAATCCATCAACCGCCTTGAAGTCAGCTTCATCGGCCGTTTCTGCATTGATCCATTTGATGTTCAGTCCAACGTTTTCTTGCCATGCTGCAGCCTTTAGTCCTTCTAGTACAGAAATATATGTGTCTTCGTTATCCATATACTTCGCAACAAGCCCGATAGTAACAGTTTTTTCGTGCTGTGCTTCCTGAGCCTGGACGATTTTTTCCCATTTTGATAGATCAGGAATACTACTGTTACCCGTAAATCGCGTCAATACGTCGTTAATACCACTTGCAGCAATCGTCAGCGGCACCTGAAACACTGTTTTTGCGTTATGAAGCAATACGACAGCATCTTCGTCTACGCCGCTAAACTGACTGATCTTGCGGGCAACATTGCCCGGTGCAATATCGTCCGTACGCACAACCACGCAGTCTGGCGTAATGCCAAAGCCGCGGAGCTCATTCAAGGCATTTTGCGCTGGCTTTGTTTTGAACTCTTTGCTTGTTCCGATAAACGGCACATAGACAACATGCACATACATACAGTTCTCACGTCCCACGCGACCTGCAAATTCACGAATTGCTTCGACAAAGCTAAGTCCTTCGTAATCTCCTACAGTGCCACCAATCTCGACGATATGAACGTCACTTCCTTCGCCAGCAAGCGCAATTGCGTCTTGGATGGCGCCAGTCAAATGCGGCACCAGCTGCACCGTTTTGCCACCAAATTTACCAGCGCGTTCATCATCGATCAGCTGCGATAATAATTTCCCCGATAGTGTTGCATTTTTTTGTGTTAATTCAATATCCAAGAACCGCTCGTAATGACCTAGATCCAAATCGGTCTCTGCGCCATCCTTTGTCACAAAACATTCGCCATGCTCTGCAGGATTCAAAAGACCCGCATCAACGTTAAGATACGGGTCGCATTTTTGAATTGAGACGTTTACACCTTTTGCTTGCAACACTGCGCCGATACTGGCCGCCGTAATGCCTTTCCCTACCCCGGAAAGTACACCCCCAGTTACAAATATATATTTCTGTTTTTGATCACCATTAGACCCCATAAGTTTTGTCTCTCCCATGGGATTTTATTGTAGCACTAAACGAACAACGAGCGCTACATATAGCGCTCGTTGTTGTCTATTTGACGGTATATTATGGATGTACAGGAGGGGTCGGCTGACCTTGCTGCTGCGCTTTCGCTTTTTTTGATGCGACCTTGAAAGCCAAGGCACCAGCCCCTAACGTTGCTGCAGTCGTAGCAACGGCAGTTTTGTTAATATCCATCCACCATGGTTTATCAACAGTAGCACGCCATGGCGTTGCACCATTCGGATCATCCAAGTGATTTAGTTTGTCCATCCAACCACCGCTGCCGTGCAACTGATAGTCGAAGTAGCCAGTAGCCATATGGCCACCCAGGAATATTGCGCCGCCCCATGCGAGTCCGGTCGCTGCCGATCCAAGCATGCGTTTAACGTGTTCTTCGCGGTATTTTTCAATCGTCTTTTCGTGTTGCTTTCGAAGATTCTCGGCCGCAACCTGCGCGATTAATCGTAGTTCTTGCGGTGACGGCATTTCGTCATTTCTCATTGAATTTGTCACTTGGCTGACTTCAGTCAATGATTCGAATGAGCTTAGATGTGAAAGCGTACCAGCGGCACCCGTATCTGCAGCATCCTGCTCATTTCGCTTTGTAATCTGACGCTTGGCCGCTTTGCTTAGTCCAATCGATACTGCAGCACCAGCAATAACACCACCGATACCACCAGTCAGACCACCAAGTAGGAACGCACCGATCTTGATCTTTCTTTTATGCTTCTCAATAAAGTTGGCGCTTTTATCAACAGCATTATTTCCGCGAGCATCAATCATTGGTTTTCGCAGATCACTGAATTTTGATACATAATACGCATTGATCATTGCACCACGCTCGGCGTTTGTAAGGTCAGGATTCGACAGTACGCCTTTGTACTGATCATCATACTGCATCATTTGGAACACGGCGTCTGAAAACTCATCGTGCGCAGTGTCTGCTTTGGTCGAATTGACAGAACGGAACCGCAAATCACTTGATTTGTTACCTGACACTGTCGCTAGATTTTGTACTGCAATGTCGTAACGGTTCTGGACGGCGGCTTTTTGGTCATCATAGGCAAGTTTGCGCAATCGCTCAGTATCAGCATTCGGCTTTGTAGTGGCAGTGGCGGGTGCAGGCGAATCTTTTGCTTCATGGAGTAATTCAACATGAGATTTGCTTTTGTCCTTAAATGGTTCGTCGGCATATTTTCCGCCATCTAGTTCTGCTATGCCGTGGAATAGAGCTGCTTCGCGGTGAAGAATGTTCGATTCACTCTCTAAATAACGTTCTGCTTTTTCATAGTCGTTTTTATATCGAGTGTTTTTTGGTTTTTTATCATGCAGGTCAGCTTTTTTCGTGAAGTTAGTTGCCTGAGGTTTACGTGTACCAATAACGTGACCTCTACTAACTTGGCCGCTCAAATTTGACACCTTCAGTCTAGACGCTATCGCATTCGGCAGATCAGCTTTTTCAGCATCTGTTATCGTACCGACCGATTGCTTGTGCGTCAGTGAACTAATTTTTGTATCGAGTGCCGCTATAACGTTGGGAAGTTCTGCCTGTGCAGCCTCTTCAAATGTTTTTCCTGGATGCGCGGCAAGTAAAGCGGCGTCATCAACTGAACGACGTTGGTAGTCTGCTTTCAAACTGATGTCCATATATTTCATGAACTTATCATTTGATTTTAGTTTAATAGCACTAGGGCTGTAACCATCTTTATTCATTTCACTCGCAAGCTCAAATAGCTGCGGCCCACCTTCGACACCTGATGCGGCAACAGTCCAGTCATCAGCAATACCAGCATCCATCCGGTTATTGTCATACCCTGCCACAAGTGTACTGACCTGATCGAGTCGGTATGCTTCATCTCTAGCTTTTTCAATATCCAAGAAGCCAGCCTGATCAGCCTCAGTCTTACCCGCACCTAATGGATCGGGTACGGAGTACAGATTGTGATTCTGTCGTGTCGGTAGGTTTGGTCGGGTGATAGTTGTCATGGTGGATAAAATATAACTTATGGTTATTTCTATCTACAATGTACACCAAAATTGCTAAAATGTCAATACTATGACACCATGCCTATACAGCTATGGGTTTTAGTTTATGACTGTTCAATAATCGTTTTGGCTTTTGCGCCATGATCATAAAACCGAAGGTCCTCGCTCGTCTGTGCCCAGGCTTGCTGTAATGGCGCCACAATCTCCCAGGCGCGCAAGACTTCATCACCGCTCGCAAATAGGCTCTTGCGCGATTCTATAGCGTCAACGATCACTTGTTCATAGGCATCAGGTAGTCGCGTACCTTCAGGATACGTAAAATGGAGTTGCTGCGTTTCGAATTCGCGGTCGTAGCCTGGCTTTTTCGTGACAAGATCAATTTCGATACCTTCATTTGGCTGAATACGGAAAATCAAGAAATTACTCTGCGCTTCGTTTGTTTTACGGAAATGTACTCGGACTTCAGTGACTTTACGATCAAGTGCTTTTCCGGTCGTTAGTGCAAGTGGCACGCCTTGCCACAACGGGTCATCCGACTGCAACCCCACAGACACAAACGTCTCAGTCTGAGAATCTGTGTTCTCTACTTCACTACGATAGCCGTTATATTGGGCGCGCACCGTTTTATCAGTCGTCGCAGGTAACACATGATTCAAGGCATCCAGGCGCGCCGCAGATAATTTACTCCAGTCCATGTTGTCTGGTATGCGAAGTAGTACAAGCGATAGCAATTGGAGCAAATGTCCTTGTAGAACATCGCGAAGTGCACCCGTTTGCTCATAAAATTGTGCGCGGCCTTCGATATCAATCGCCTCGAGCGCAATAACGTCAACGCGCTCAATAACTGAGTTATTCCACACATGGGCGAATAGTGCGTTACGTCCACGGAATGTTAGGATATTCTGTGCCATTTCTTTGGCAAGGTAGTGATCGATTCGGTATACCTGTGATTCATCAAAATATTCTGCAACGTGCGTAATCATGTCTTTTGCAGATTCAAGTGTCGTTCCAAATGGTTTTTCAAGGAGTAATTTGACGTTCTTACCGTTCAATCCAGCCGTCCCGAGGAGTTCGACGATTTCTGCAGCAGAATCTGGCGGTACAGATAAATAGAATAGCAATTGCTCGTCGTCTTGTAAGTTGACGTAGTCGCGCAGCCTGCCGTAATCGTCAGGGTTTGATAGATCCATCGTAAACATTGATGTAGTTCCGCCCAGCTGCTCGTTGTGGTCACCGAGTACCTGATACTGTTCGACATGGCGTCGTGATACGCCAATAATCGACAAGTCTTCAAAGCCCCCTGTAGCAATAATCTTTGATAGAGCCGGCAGTAGCTTGCGCGACGATAAGTCCCCTGTAATTCCGAATATAACCAGCTTTGTCTTCATCCACTTAGTATACCATTACTATACTTTATATAGCAATTATGCACACTGAGGATATTATTGACTCGCCACATCCAGCTTTTCTAGTCGGACAACTTCGCCTAGTGGTATTTTGTGAAATTTCACAGATATGCCAGCGGCCTTCAGCCCTAGTTCTGGATTGATCTTTTTGCTCATTCCTTTATGCGAAAATAGATCTGCAAGCTGAGGGTGAGCCGCTTGAAACGCACCGAGATCCCCATCACGCACGACAAATTCAACGTGCTCTAGCCCTTCGGCGTATGGTGAGCCATCCTTTGGTGCGGGTAATTCAAGAAAGGGTATCTCCCACCCGGCAACGTGCAATGGGTCTTTGAATTCGAAAGTCGTTATGACGCGACTACTAACAACTGATTCAGACAAGAATATCGCCGCCTGCGACAGTCGTTCTTTTAACTCACCATACCGTGCTTCCGTTTCTACTCTATAACAGACATGATCCATTTGCGTGAGATATGCTCGGTCAATCGACAACTCATCAATACCCCTGTTGATGTTTGCGATAAATGGTTCGATGTCATTCAGTATTTCTTCCATAATCCCTCCGAATAAAAAACAGGCGAATAACTATTGTACTCGCCTGTTTTCGTTAGTAATGTGTGCTACTTTTTAGCGCCGTTTACTTCGTAAGAAGTATTTGTCGCTTCGAAAAAGTTCACTAGTTGCAGCGTATCGTTTGCGCCAGCCATCCATTTTGCTGGATTTGACACTTTGTAGTGTGGTTCAAACCCAAGTTCTTCCAAACGACGATCAGCCAAGTATTTGACATACTGGTTGATGTAATCACTGTTCAGTCCCAAGATACCGTTTGGTAGTAAGTCCTTATTGTAGGCTTCTTCCATTTCGACGCCGTCCAAAATCATTTGTTTGATTTCGCTTGCAAACTCTTCTGTCTGCAGATCTTCGTTCTCTTCCAGAACAGTCAAGATCAGGTTGATGCCGAATTTGAGGTGCAGTGATTCATCGCGCACCACCCAGTCCATTAGTGACCCGAAGTTTCGAAGTAGATTTCGCTGACGGAACGAAAGCGCCACCATGAATCCGCTATAGAACCAGATGCCTTCAAGAATGATATTGTAGGCAACGAGGTTACGAACAAAGTCTTTCTTGCCCTCGGTCGTCGTAATATCCAGCGTATCTTCGGTCATGCGTTTGATGAATTTTGTTTCAAATTCTTCTTTGCGTGCCATTGAAGGCGTTTCGACATGCGCCGCATAGGCCTGTTCACGATCGATTGGGAATGTTTCGAGTACATATTCGAACGACATGCAGTGATTTGCTTCTTCCCACATCTGTTTTGCGAGGTACAGGTGACATTCTGCCGCGTTGACGTATGGATACACGCCAAATGCAAGTGCTTTGTTGACAAGCAGTTCGTTTGGATTGAAGTAGCTCATCAGGAACGTCAGCGCGTGGCGCTCTTCATCGCTCATTTTCTTCCAGTCAGCTAAGTCCTGGCCCAGCTGAATTTCGTTTGGAAACCATGTATTTGCGACTGCTTGGTCGTACAAATCCATCGCCCACTGGTAGTGGACTGGTTTAAGCAATAGTCCGTCTTGAATACCTGTTCCGAGAATGCCTGCCATGGTAATTACCTATTCCTTTCATTAGTGATAGTAGTAACGCCTTCATAGTGAGTGCCTATTATTGGCAGCCTTCACACATAAGGAAGTCTTGTGGATCGATCGGTGCAGCGGTGCCACCGTTTGCCTGCGCCTGATCGTCGGCTGTCGCCTGAGCAGTTGCCATTGCAGCGTCAATTGCTGCTAGTTTTTCTTCTAGTGTCATTTCGTCGCTGATGATTGCTGATGCGTTTGCCATAATTGTATTTTCCCCCTAATTCGATTTCGTTTCAGTTACTTTTCTTACTGTGTTTACACTGTTTGCTTCTTTGCGAATCCAAAGCCTGCTTTTCGTGGGCCGCCACCGCTCGATTCTGCTTTGTTCACTTTGACAGTACTTTGTTCTGCTGTATGCCGTGGTTTAACATGCAGATAATAGGTTGTTTTCAGACCGCGCTTCCAGGCTGTGCTGTAGATCGTTGCCATTTCGTCGATGTCGCGTGTTTCAAGGTACATATTGCGGCTAATCGCTTGGTCAACCCACTTTTGCGCTCGTGCCGCGACTTCAATAAATGCGAATGGGGACAGCTGGAAGCTTGTTTTGTACACGTCGCGAATCTTTTGTGGGATTGCTTCGATCTGCTGCACGTCACCTTGTGTTCGAAGTACTTCGTCGCGAACCTCATCCCAGATACCGATCGCCTTGAGGTCGTTGACCAAGTTGACGTTGATTTCAAGGAACTTTCCATTCAACGTTGCCCGGCTAAAGATTTGCGCAAATTGTGGATCGATACCAGGTGTTGTGCCAACAACGTGTGCAATGTTTGCCGTTGGAGCAATCGCCATTAATGTTGCGTTGCGCATACCTTTTTTGACTTTTTTGCGGAGAACTTCCCAGTCTAGTCGAGATTTGCGGTTTACTTCAACTTTTACTTTGCGATCTGTCGCAAGTTCGTCAAGTGTATCGAATGGTAAGATTCCTTTGCTCCAGCCACTACCCTTGAACGTTGGGTAGCTGCCAAGTCGAGCTGCAAGGTCTGCTGATTCATCAATTGCATTGTAGCTAATGAATTCAGTCAGCTGATCCATGAGGTCATATGCTTCTTCTGACTCATAGCTATATCCCAACTTTTCGATGACGTCAGTAAAGCCCATCATACCAAGTCCGAGTGCGCGGTTTTGGATGTTTGAGTGCATTGCCTCTGGGATTGGCGTATTCGTGATGTCACACAGGTTATCCAGTTGGCGAATAGCGCTTTTCGTACTAGCTGCAAGTCGATCCCAGTCCCATGTCTTGTCTTCCATCAGGTGCGCCGACAGGTTAATACTTACCAAGTTACAGACAGCAGTATTGTCTTTATCCTGTGGAAGTGTGATCTCAGTACACAAGTTTGAAAGATGGATTGTGCTCGTGTTGTTGTTGAGTGCACGAACATTGATCGTATCTTTCCATGTCAACCAAGGGTGGCTTGTCGCCTGGAGTACAGTCAAAATTTGACGATACTGCTCACGCGCACTCACTTTCGCAAAGTCGCGCATCTCACCTTTTTCGGCCATTTTGACGTACTCTGCATAGCGTTTGCTGAATTCAGCACCATACAGCTCAGGAAGATCCTCAACCGCTGCTGGATCGAACAGGTACCAGTCTTGATCTTTTTCGACGCGCTTCATGAATTCGTCGCTCAAGAACACAGCGGTGTTTGCAAGGCGCGTACGAAGATATGGGTCGCCAGAGTTTTGCTTGAGGTCGAGGAACTGTGGAAAATTCAGGTGCCAGTTTTCCATGTACAGTGCCGCTGCGCCAGCTTTTTTACCTTTACGTGACACTGCAAATAGTGCCGTATCGATCATCTTCATGAATGGGATCGGACCAGTCGATTCAGTATTTGTCGTCTTGACTGGACTACCTGCCGCGCGAAGTTTGTTCAGGCTAATACCGATACCGCCGGTGCCTTTGGCAATCCACATCACATCACGAACGCCTTTGGCGATTGATTCCATGTCGTCTTGGATTTCAAGTAGGAAACAGTTTGATAGTTGCGGGAATGATCCACCAGCGTTAATACGAGTTGATCCGCCCGGAGAATAATCAAGATTTGCCATGTGCTCGTAAAAGTCGAGTGCCGCAGCCGTCGGGTCGGCTTCGTTAAAGCTAAGGCCCATTGCAATACGCATATTTGTAAATTGCGGAACTTCGACTGTTTCACCACTAAGGCTGCGAAGACCATAGCGGTTTTTGCTTGTGACTACGCCCAGGTATTTACTCAGATTATCTTTTGCTGGGTCAATGGCTTTGGCTAGTTTTTTCAGATCAAACAGTTTACCGTTCATTCGCTTGTCAAGCAGTCCATCAGAAATACCCTGCTTTAGATACTCAGCAAATTTTGTTTCATGCAGCTTTTTTAGCTCTGCAGTATTGTTGTAGTGGCCAAGTATATTCTTGTAGATATTCTTGAGCATTAAACGAGCTGCGATCTTGTCAAAATCTGGATCGTCTTTGACGTTTTGAAGTGCTGCATGAATGACTGATTCGTCTAACTGCTGCGTTGTAATACCGTCAAACAGTGTTAACTGTACTTCGGTTGCGACTTGAACAACTTTGCTGATCTGATCTGGCAAGCCTTCGCTTGCTTCGACCAACGCAAGGTTGATCATGTTGGCGTCAAATGGTTCGCGGGTGCCATCGCGTTTTACCACATGAATTTCGCTCATATTTCCCCCTAGGAATTAGTACTTATGTTATTTTTGTCTGACACATTTATCACTTCCTAAGTCTCTCGGACGAAAGCGACAACAAGAAGATACCGACTGGCGGTGTGTTTACCCTCCTCTTGCAAAATGTGTATTTTTGTTGAACTACTACATATGTAGTGTCTGTATAGAATAATAGACCCTATATATGTGGTTTTCAAGCTTTTTATGTGTGTTTTTTTGACTACATGCTAATTATGCTTATGACAACCCTTTGAATCGTCTATATAGCGTGTGTTTGTTTATTACAACGCTATATATAGTGTTTATTGACAAAAAACAATACTTTGTGCCCTCGTATAGTTATTGAGCGTATGCAATGAGAGTATACTTTGAGTATGACTATATTCAAAGCAATACGACTAGCTGTGTGGAGTACTATTTTTGCGGCAGCTATTGCAACCGCTGGCATCTATCTAGCGGTGGCGCAAACACTCCTAACGACCGACGGATTAAACAAGATCATCACGGAGTCGCAGGCAGCCAATACAATTCGCACCGATACTATCCTGCCAAAAGTATTACAAGGCACGCAATCGTCTGAATATGTCACCTTACTTGACGACAAAACAGTAACTGCCGCAGTCAACGAGACATTCACGACAGACAAGATTACAAGTAAGCTTGAACCAGCCGTAACATCGTTTCACAACTGGCTAGACAGTAAAGAGCCATCAATTACCTTTTCTATATCTACCACTGATTTAACAGATGAGTTTGCTCGTACGTTGTCGCAAAAAGTTGTCGAAAAATATAAAGCAGCACCGACATGTACTTTTCAGAATACTCGTGCCGAAGCACTTGCCGGTGAATGTCGTTCGCAGTTTGTTACTGATGAATCGCTAGCAAGCACCATACAGCAAATAATCAAATCTGACGCATCAATCAAAGAGATCACGACCATCACGCCCGATTCACTAGCAGTTCCAACGACAATCAAATCAATAGCCGATGATCTACCCACATACTTGAATATGTTCTATGCACTGAGTATTATTGCCGCCGGCATCGCCGTGCTTGTCGGTGCATGGTTGCTACTAAAACATCGTCTTAACGGTTTTGTCGCGCTTGGCGGCGGTGCACTCCTTGCGGGCGTCACGTTACTTGTTGCGACCGGCGCTGGTATTCGTAGGCTAGAGGCGATTTCAGACGACGCACAGACCCAGCAAGTCATACGCGCCATGACAACGATGCTATCAACCCACATTCGTACAGAAGTGCTTATTCTTGTTGGCAGTGGAGTGGTACTTATTATCATCGGCATTGTAGGGAAAATACTCATGAGGCGATATGCTGGCTCACACCAGTCGCTTCACCTTTCTTCGGAAGATAATAAAGACTAGCCCTACGTAGTGCGCTCACTGTCACAGCCCTGCTGCAATCGTTCAGCTGGCGCATAATTGTCGGTATACGCACCCGTCGCTGGCAGGCTCAGGGGTACGCCACCCATCCAATTCTGCGCCACATTGCTATAGGTCACGACATAATTACCATATCTACTACCTGGTGACTGGGCGCTGTAGCGAACATCGCTAAACCGTGCACGATAGGGGGCATCGAGAGCGCGAAGTTGCTGATAGCATCCACCCTGACTTGCAGCGATCATGTTTACTACGACAACACCACCAGGCTTGGTTATGGCCGCGATACGATCGCCGTATTCACTAGTCATCAAACTAAACGGCACATGTGTGTCACCGTACACGTCGACGATAACAATATCGTAAGTTTTTTGAGTCGTATTGACGAATGTTCGTGCGTCTTCAAAAATCAGATGAGCATTCGCAGGGTCGTCATACTGGAAATACTTTCGGGCAATATCGGCTAATTTTGGATCGATCTCGACAGTGTCGATTGTTGCGTCTGGATATTGCTGTGCAAACCGCTGTGTCATAGTGAATGCGCCGCCACCTAGTATTAATAATGACTGTTTTGCTGGCTGCTGCTGTACAATCGCATCAATCTGACGCGTATACCAAAACGCCAATCCCGGTGAATTATTTGCATACACCCCTGATTGCGCCGCATTTGGTCCGGTCGCGAGTCCGCGAACTAACCGTCCCTCGTCGTTTATATATTCCATGATTGTGTAGTTTGCACTTGGTGTGTCAATACGAGTCACTTGTTGCGAACCGAGCGACCCTAGTAGCAGCGTGATCACCGCAACACTCACGACTGCTCGCGCGCGCCACTGAACACTTGGCGTGAACATCCAGCTCAGAACAAGCATCGCAACACTCACCAGTAGCATCGTCTCGCGCGATCCCATAAAACCAAATAATACAAACCCGGCCATGAACGTTCCGACAATACCGCCAACCGAATTAAGCGCACTCAAACTTGCAACCGACCTCCCCGATGTTTTCAGCGATGTCACGTTCATCTTCACGAGGTAGGGGCTGAGAATACCTAGTAGAACACTGGTTGGCGCAAATAATATGAGCGACGCAATAACACCCTGAACGCGCGCGTCATTAAACGAATCTACCACCCAGGTCAGTACATCAACATACGACACTAGTGTAAAAGCCACGGTGAGCGCAATCCCTAAACATATCCGTGCAATATCGATCACGTAGCCACGCGCATCCGCAATTCTTCCACCCAGATAATAGCCAATGCTCAATGCTGCGATAATAACACCAATCACACTTGTCCAGACGTATGTCGAACTACCAACATACGGTGCAAGCATTCGCGCACCAGCCAGTTCGTACACCATCAATACAAAACCGCTAACGAATGCCGCTGTTTCTAATTTTCCTGCACGAAACTGTCTGTATTTTTTGTTCATCTATTATCAATAGTAGCAGGATAAAAAATAAGACATATATACTTTATGTCTTATTTTATTTGGCGGAGAGGATGAGATTCGAACTCACGGTACCATTGCTGGCACACACGTTTTTTATTTATCAGGTCTATAATATTTATAAGGTGCATCACGGGCAACTTTCAAACGTTCAGATATACACCTACCACGAGAGTTAACTACGATCAGTACCAATTTGGATTAAACTGACTGAGGATATCCTGAGGAAGACTTTTATATCCTTGAATATACCTAATGTAGCTATTATATCCATTTTTGATCAACACCTGCGCAATCGTAACAGGGCTGCTAATCTCACCTAGCTGCCGGATAAGCGGACTTGGATCCAACCTAAAACGGTTTACATTCCAATCGATAGCTAGCTGCACTAATTCACTTTCATCTAGACTCTGAGCATCAAACTTATCAATATTATCCCTCAACGTTAATAGACCGTTATGTTTAATCAGGTAAGTAGCCAAAGCCATTTGATCAACAACTCCAGCATCAAATTCATCAAGATTTTGAGCCAATGCTTCATGATTATAGCTACCGCCACTGATAAGGCTATTCATTAAAGCTTTCTGGTCAATCATTTCTTTACCTAGTTGGTCGATATGCCATAGGACATATGTCCCAAGATCTGAGTCTATCATTTTTTGCACTAAAATCTTTTTATCTTTAAAACTGTCAATACTATCAATCACTTTATCTGCTTGACCTTTTTTAAACAGTTGAACTGCAACACTGGCAAGATCTTCAGGTTCTAATTTCAGTTTATCAAAATCTAAATACCGATTAACCGCGTCATTATCGCGATTTTGAACAAGCTGCTCGATAAGTTCAATACGATCATCATAATTTAATTCCAACTTATCGAAATAATTAGCAACTAGGATTTGCTTGTTTTGATCTATTAAAATCTGCGCAAGCGCTGCATTATCAACCTCTTCTGAATTAAATTTGTCGATATGACTTATAACAAAATCTATACAATAATCCTCACCTGTATCGATAAGTAACTGAGCAAATACAGCCTGATCATCAATCTTACTAAGGTTTTGAGATAATGCATAAACTGCATGCGTGTCACCTGAATGAACAATCTGTCGAGCAAGTGATATTTTCTTATTAAATTTTTCAAGATTATTAGCCACTTCTCTACCTGCCGGTGAACGAATGATTTCGAAGGCAATTTCATCGCGACTATCTGCGCTCAAATCAAAGCTATCAATATTATCGATAAGATCCTTAAACTCATATTCCGAAATCATCGCTTCAGCTAGCAAGGAATTATCTATATTGTTAATAAGAATATCTAAGTCCTGTTTGTAGTCTCGAGACTCTAGTATTTCACTAATTCTAGGGTCTTGTTGATACCCAAAACTGCTTATGTCTGCATACCTCAAGAACCAAATATCTTGCACGGACAGTCCATCATTTGAGCGATTCTTTTCGTCAATCTCAGTCAGTCGCTTCATGTCAGCAGCAGCTTTAAGATATTCCTCACCGCCTTCAAGCGTTGCTAGCTTGTCCATAGCGATACTTGTCATGTTACCTTCAAGATTCTGATCATGCTCGATGCCCCGAACTTCAGCAACACGTCCGTGTTCCATGCGAATTGCAATACGAGGAACGGTATCGTTTCCATCTTTGTCTTGCGAATTATAAACATAGAAATCACCTTGAGTTAACTGATGAGCGGCCGTACGCGTGCCGGCAGTACACCAACCCGTGCCGTGACCCTGTAGGGACTTTGCAAGTCGCATAGCGTCTTCGTTGTCTATGGCCGTACGGTCGGAAGCTTCGCCCTCTTCGTTGAAATCATAATCTGGGTCATACCTACCCTCTATCTGATCGTACTTCGTCCATGACCCTGCCGTAATCTCGCGACGTTCGGCACTCGCAGGTGTCACTTCCATCATGGCATGTGCATAAAGTTTAGCGAAGCTGCCGCTTTTCACGAGAGTTGAAACCTTTTCGTCATCAGTATCAACACCCTGAAGAGCATGGCGGTCGATTGCATCATAAACATACGACAGTGCTTCTGCATTCAAATCAGCGAATGGCGCCGTCGTACCGCGACTACGTTTAGTGTATGCAGACTTTTCTTTATCGAATGGTCCAAGTTTTGTCATTGCCTCAAAGGCGTATTTTTTGAACCAGTCGGGGTAGGTTGTGTCGTTGGACGAATCGGTCAGGTAGTTCGCCCATGATTCGAGACTCTGTGTTTGCTCTTCGCGGATGGTTTCGATCATCGTGTCTCGCATAGCTGGCGTGATGTCGATGTCACCGTGTCCTCGCTCACGGGCAATTTTTTTCTGTAGATCGAAGTAACTTTCCGGAACTTCGTCTGGCTGGATTGTTAGGTAGTCTACCTGACGAGAGATACTTTCTTTGTCGCCAGTTAACAATCCGTCATTAACGACTTCGTTAAGAAAGCGAATATGAGCACCGAGCTTTTCTGCAGGAGAGTTAGGGATTTTCTCGCCGCTACGACGCATGTAGCTAGCGACATCTTCGACTTCACGAGATTTATGCGTATTTGCATTACGGGCGTGGAGGAATGACTCTCCTGATTGTTTTTGATTAGACATACCAGTGACGTTGTTTGTTTTATTTAGTTATAAATATATATTATCATGCTTTTGTTTATAAGTCAATATTATTTAACACAATTACTTTAGTCTTGGTAATTTAAAGCGAAGACCGTATGATCTTCGCTGTATGCATAATGTTATGGCGGAGAGAACAGGATTCGAACCTGCGGTACCATTGCTGGTACACACGCTTTCCAAGCGTGCGCCTTCAACCACTCGGCCATCTCTCCACGCATATTTGATTTTAGCAGATTCTAGTAACGTATTTAATTGTTAGCGAAATCAATCGCAGTCCTACTGCGTAAAAGTAATCAACTAATCGTGACATCTGGACTAACCCGAGAACTCCTTATGTCTTTTATTGGAATAGTTCACGAGGACTTGTTTTGTATCCATAACTAAAAAACAATATACAAAACCTCCCAACGGGAGTTCCGCAGTGACCAATAAAAGACATAAAGAGTTCTCGGCGACAGGAAGCCGTCACAAAGCCTTTTGCTTCTTTTCGTCGATACGAAAAGAAGACGGCTTGTTACTTTTGCGTTGAAAAGTAAGGATTGTATTCTTCTGGCGAAGAATACTCGTATAGTGTTTTTTCCGAATGGGTCCTGAATCGAGTTCAGGATGACAACAATTGTACATAAATGACAATGCTACAAAAATAACTAAATTTAACCATAAACATCATATTTTTGAACAGTTGTACAATCTACGCCACCTTTACGGTTGCGGATTCAGCTATATCACATCTATAATAGATACCTAATGAATAATGCGGTCGATCCAACTACTCCTGTTATTGCTCTGCACGGGCTTACAAAACGCTACGGCATTGGCGATGCTGAACATACCGTCCTCGATGGCGTCGACCTCACTATCAAAAAAGGTGAGTTTATTGCGATCATGGGACCAAGCGGTTGCGGCAAAACAACGCTCCTCAATATTCTCGGCCTTTTGGATCGTTCTAACGGTGGCGACTACAAACTAAATGGCAAATCAGTCGATTCACTCAGTTCTGCAGCACATGCTCGGATCCGTAGCGATCAGGTGGGGTTTGTGTTTCAAAACTTCAATCTGGTTCCGCGTTTGAACGTCATTGAAAATGTCGCCCTTCCCCTAACCTACCGTGGCGTGCGCAAGACAAAGCGCCTACAGGCAGCCAGCAAAATGCTCGCAACATTCCATTTGTCTGAACGTGAGTATTACATGCCATGGCAATTATCCGGCGGGCAAACACAGCGTGTGGCAATTGCTCGTGCGCTCGTGAATGATCCATCAATCGTTCTAGCGGACGAGCCGACCGGAAATCTAGATAGTCGATCAAGTCATGTCATTATGGAAGAATTGTCTGATATCCATAAACGTGGCAACACGATTATCATGGTGACGCACAACCCTAGTTTGACAACGTACGCAAGTCGCGTTATCACCATGCTTGACGGTCGAATCGACACCGACACCAAAGACCCTCGCGCGCCTATCAACCAAATCGACACGACAAAACGTCGTCTTGATTCGCACAGTGAGCCCACAAAAACAGAAGAAAAAGCAAAAAAAGTATCCAAAAAATCAACCAAGACTAAGAGCAAATCGACACGCAAAGGAACTAAAAAATAATCATGCGTTTGCTACTCCTTAATCACATTGAGAACGCCGTCGAATCACTGCGAAGTAACCGTACGCGCACAGGGCTAACGACGCTAGGAGTTACTATTGGTATCGCAAGCATCACTATGATTCTTGCCCTCAGTGGTGGTGCAACAAAAATCGTCACAAATCAAGTCGAAGAACTCGGCGGCAATATAGCCGTTGTTCGTCCGGGCGAAACCAAACCACCAAATCAAATCGAAAACATTACTTCACCCCAATCAAATGCATACGCGACAAGCACACTGACAGAAAGAGACGTTGATACCATTCGAGGCGTGCCAAACGTTCAGGCAGTCGCACCACTGATGGTCGTGAGCGGAAGTGTCCGATCTGGTGACCAGTCACCAGCTGCTAGTACGGTTGTCGCCACAACACCCGACCTCCAGACAATCGTTAACTTCCCTATACGCGACGGGCAGTTTATCGACACAACCACAAATATCGACACTGCCGTAGTTGGATCTCAGTTATCCGTTGACCTATTCGGGACAGACAGCTCTATCGGTAAAACATTCCAAATTCGAGGCAAAACATTCACGGTGATTGGCATACTGAAACCACTCAACAAACCAATTAACTATAACAATGTCGATTTCGACCATGCAGCGATTATCAATCTAGAAAGCGGCAAATCATTCAATCAGGGCATCGCCCAATTACAGCAAATTGATGTGAAAGCAACAGAAACCGACAAGTTGCCAGGCGTCATCAGTACTATGCGTCAAACGTTCGATAAAACACATAATGGCGAGGCTGATACGACCATCCTATCAGGCGAAGACTTGTCTCGACCAACCAGCCAGTACTTCTATGCAATTGCAGCAACCATGACCGCGGTCGCCGCAATATCCCTGTTCGTTGGCGGTATTGGTATCATGAATATCATGCTAGTTAGCGTCGCAGAACGCACCCGCGAGATTGGTATTCGAAAGGCACTCGGTGCAAGTAATGGTCATATTACGTTCCAATTCCTTATCGAATCGCTGGCGATGAGTATTGGCGGCGGTATCAGTGGCTACATTCTCGGGTATTTGTTCGCGTTTACCCTCAGTCGCAGTTTGCTGACGTTTGATCCATTATTTAGCTGGGAAATCGCAGCCGTAACCCTAGGAGTATCGGCAGTTGTTGGGACATTATTTGGCCTCTATCCTGCCATTCGCGCCTCTCGCAAGGATCCCATCGAAGCGCTTCGACAGTATCATTAGAGGCGTAAATTATTGACTATATAGCTATAATTATGGTATAATAGATTTGTCCCGCACCTTACTACTCAAGCCAAGGAGACTCTAATGGATCTCGAAAATGTTGCCACTCAACTGATCGAGCAGGGCCCGATAAAGGAAACGATCTACGTCGCCGGAAACCGCGTGCACGAAGTTGCATCGATGACAGCCGAACCGTACTTTTTCGCCCACAGTCGGATGAAGTCACTCGCTGATTTCGAACCAGCGACCCGTCTGCTTTCGTCCACGGCAGAAGTCTTGTGCGTCCTGGAATACGCACATCCCCGCAGGGTCGTCGTAGTGAGCACCGCTCTGGGCAACGTCCGGGTGACACCTGCGCGGCTTTGGATGACATCCGGCTACATACGAGTCGAGGAAAACGTCAGACCTTTGACGTGGACTCCGACGGAGATTCCTCGGTCGCTCACCCCGAGCGACAGCCACGAGGTGGAAGGGGAGATGACAACATCACTCCCCCTTCATAACCCCCTGAGCGTCATGTACGATCCGGCATTCCTGCGTTCACTCGAGGAGTCTGCCCTGGTTGCAGCAAGTTAGGTCGGGTTACCGTCCCGCCATTTTACTTCTCCTCACGGAGTCGCAAAGTGGCGGGACTAACTCATTTCTGGATGAATTCTAAACTAGTTCTTTTTTCAATTTTTCTATCAACGCGACGGGCACTGGATCAACACCGTTTAATATTGCCACATAAATACTGACAAAATCAGCTAAGATGCAGCCCCATAACAACTGCTGTAAAAGCGTTTCACCGCGCAGCTGCACGACATTCGACTTTGGCCGGAGCCCACTCAGCAACCGATCAGAGATTTCAAATCGCTTCAACACTTGAGGATGTTCGAGATGGCTGATCAGATCAAAAATAACAAATGGTTTCTCTACCGGATGTGATACCCACCCCATGAACTCGTTGTGATTAAATTCTGGATATTGATTCCAAAACGCGACGTTTTTGGCGTTTTCGTTCCAGCTAATCTTCCATTTATACGCCAGTGACGCCGTCAGTTCACCACCGTAGATAACCGGCGTCTTGCCGACCGCAAGTAGCGCCAATTGTTTTGCTTCATTTTGTGCCGTCGTGACTGTCGCCAGCCATTTTTCGGTTTCAGTGCTCAACCACTGCGCGGTCGATGCAATCTCGTCTTGGTTTTGCTGGCCAACAACACCAAAGTTAACAAGCAACCCAATAAGTGCTCGGAGGTTATACAAAACCGCCATTCGTGGCTGAATACCGCTCGGCAGCGCAACGTGTGCGATTGCCTGATCGGCTGCTATATCAAGCAAACGACCGCCAGAAGCAATAATGCCGACCTGAGCAAACTGGTCGCGTGCTTGCTGCAAGCTGCTTATCGTCTCTTCGGTATTGCCCGAATAACTACTCGCGATAACCAACGTTTTATCGTCGACATACGCAGGCAGTGAATAGCCACGAATAACTTCAAACGGAATAGCCAATTCATTCGACAGCCAGTCCTTTGCTAGCAGTGCAGCAAGCGCTGACCCACCCATACCTGCAACAATTACCTTTTCAATTGGCCGATCGTCATGATCACCGTCAGTAATCGTTACCTGATATTCAGCCTGTTGCCACTGTGCGGCAGCGACACTCAGCGCCCCATGCGGGTCACGCTGCGCTAATACATTACCGTCGTCCAGCATCTTGCCTCCCATTTACTTGCGTAGTTTTCTGTTACTATGATACACTTTTTAGTAACAAAGCATAAGTATTTAATCTAGAGGTGGGAAATGAGCGAAGATAAGACTATCGGGCAGAGCAACGACGACCAAGAGCTTGCAAAAGCACTTGCCGGTATGAATGACAAGATTACAGGAACAGTCGACCCTTCAGACGCTGGACTTGCATTCGAAGAAACCCCATCACCTGCGGGCGCAGTTGCAGGATCACCTTTTGGCGACCCTTCGATCGGTCCAGTTGCTGGCAAAGCAGACGAACCACTTATCAACGCCCTCCCTCCAATGCCAGACGTAGATGCCGCCATAGCAGCTACACCTGCTTCTAATCTCCCTACTCCATCGGCCGTTCCGTCAGCACCTACAACTGACGATAACAGTAATCTAGACGACATCAAAAAGAATGCGCTTAGCGAACTACGCCCACTTGTCGACAAATTGAATATTCCAGCCGAAGAATTGTTTGATACTTACCTACTGCTGCTTCGTTCCACAGACGATCCTGCGCTTATTGCTCCGGCACACAAAGCAGCCAAAGAAATTACCGACGAAGCACGTCGTGCCCAGGCACTGCTTGATGTTATCAAAGAAATCGACTACCTTTCGGCTCACGATTCTGCAGCATAAATAGCAACTACTACAAGAAATCTCCCCTGGCACTGCCAAGGGAGATTTTCGTTGAAACTAGTATCGGTTACTTCAGATCATCGATATCGTTACTTTCGTCGATCTTTGTATGAGTAGGGTGACTTTGGGCTGCATGTAATGCTTCCTGCAAATCACGACGACTTTTGTAGTAGTAAACGATGCCGATTGTGATCGCTGCGATACCGATCAATCCAGCGATAACTTCGGCAGGACCGGTAACTGGAAGTGCAGCGGGAGTACATCGGGCATCGCCCGTTGGAATACCTGGTGCACATTCGGTTGCCTGGCAACCGCCGTTATTTACCACAACCGATGCCGTATCGGTTAAGTTGCCATTTATTGTCTCAACTGCAGCTGTATTATTCAGTGTCGTACACTCATCAGTGTCAACTGTAGCCGTAAATTGGAGATAAGCATTTGATCCGGCTGTGTATCCGCCAATGTTCATGCCGGCAGCCCCTATTTCATCACCTATCTTTGCACCACTTGGGTTTTTTGCATTGGTTAGTTTTGACGAACCGTTTACATATGTTAATCCTTTTGGAAGAACATCTTTCATGACGACACTCTTCTGCTCTGTTGTACCTGTATTGGCATACTGTAGTAGATAGTCAACTTTGTCGCCTTTTTTGGCAGAAACACTTTTGTTCCAGCCGGTTGTTCCCGTTACTTTCACCTCTTTTTTAAAGGTAAAGTTTGGCTGATCCGCTTTGACACGGAATGTGACGAATCCTGCGTAGTCGTTACAGCCTGGCAGTGTCCCATTCAGACTATCGTGTCCAAGCTTCACGCCACCACCGCTTAACATTGTGTCGGGCATAATCTGACCGTTCGCGTTACCACCGTTATGAATCGTTGTCGATCCAGAAACGTAGCGAAGCGCTATGTCAGTACCTGTCGTATTCTTGAACGTAATATCATCATAGACACTTGTTGGATTTGCATTGCTTGCACCGACATATCCAGCCGCTTTTGTACCCGCACCGCCATTTTTTACAATGGCTGGTACTTCGGCACGGGCATAGGCATTCTGTGCAATCCCTTTACCGCTTTCGTTTAAGTTACTGGCTGCGTTGTTATGGTAGAACATAAAGATGACATATTCTTTACCAGGGGTGAGTGAGATATCGTCACTGTAGGTTTCGTTGCGAGCATCTTGCGCACGTACTTGCATGAAGTTACGTTCGTCACCTTGCTTTGGGTTATTTGTAATCGAGTTAAATGTAACGTAGCTTGCAGGAACCTCCTGCGTAAATGTTGCCCGTTGCGGACCCCATGCCAGTACAGATGCTGGTATGATCGCCATCGCAAGTAGCGATAGTACAATAACCGAGATTGAGCGTGGTGACAATTTTTGTGCAATTTTTGTGATAAGTTGTTTCATGATTCTATTCCTTTCTATTTTTTATTAATTATTGTGGTTTTCCAACTGATCCATCCGAGCTTCCACTTTCAGATGCACCTGTGCCGCCGCTCGTGTCAGCTTCTGCTCCGGATGTTCCGATAGTGCCACCGCCTGTATCGATCGATGATTCTGATCCCGAGCCCGCACCGTTCAACTGGATTCCTGTCTGTGATCCCGTCGCCGCGCTTGAGCTTTCCTCATGGCCATTCTGGCCGATCTGGTTTTGTATCACATTGATAACATCCGTAAGTTGACCTGCACTGACCTGTGGTTTTGTTCCCTCTCCGATATCCTGAGTGCCGTCATTCGCGTCGGTCCAGTGGAAATCGCCTGTCTTTGGCTGAAGATGTTCTTCTTCTCCACCGCCACCACCGCCGTTATTGCCGCCACCATTACTGCCACCTCCGCCGCCGCCAGATCCGCCACTGCTACCACCATTGCCACTACCTCCATTAGACTGCTCATAAGCATAGGTAGTTTGATTATACGTAGTAGTTGCTTGTTGCGAATCATATGATTGCTCGTAATATACTGGAGATTGCTCGTACACAGGTGCAGGCGGTGTTGGCATTTCGACAATTCGCTGGCCACCACACTCGTTACGGAGTTCAAGAACTCGGCGAACGCCATTGCCATCGGTAAATTCGATCACCGTCTTTGTTCCGCCACTATTAACATAGTCATCCCACGCAAGATCCATATTACCGTTGCCCATATTAACGCCATATTCACTGGCAATTGGATTGACGATGTTTTGCGTTGAAATGTGCGTCGTTGGATCGTTGATGATTCCCATGACTTTTTCGTGCATTGATCCCATATCGCCAGGGGCTATTTTGAAATGCTCCGCAAGTCCGTTTGCCGACGCCATATCGTCAGGCAAATTATCGATTCCCATAGCACATGCGATCGACGCGAACTGCTCCGGACTGTCCATCCAACGATGCTGCGTCAGGTCATTGAATCCTGCGGGGCGACCACCATCCAGATTTGGATCTGCATTTAAAGGTGGCCCCATGTCATGAATACCAAGTTTGTTGGGTGCATAGAACGGATTTTCTGATGGGTTATATGTAAATGCATTGATCTGTTCAGTTTGAGCAAGCATCATATGCTCACCAACTTTGACATTAGGTACTTCCGTCGCTCCTGTTGGAACATGGTTGCCGAAGTTCGGGTTACTGCTATCGAGTGGCTTTGCGTTTGCAACACCGCTGCTCGCAGTATGCACCGCTGCACCGATGATCGCACCCGCACCGGCATAAAGCGCACCGCGACCAAACGCACGACGTACTTTCTTTTGACGACCTTTGATCTCGTCGTTGTACGATTCGCCTAGCGCTACCGTACCTGCGTCAATTAAGCTCTCGGCAGATCCAGCCTTCCACGCTTTTGCATCAAGCATTTCTGTGTCAACATCGTTAAGTGCTCGACCATTCTTGCCTTCTGCGGCAACAAATCCGCGGAACATGCGGCTACCACCAGCGACACCCGCTGCGATAAATCCACCAGCAAGACCACCGGTTGCCATACCTGCAGCACCAGCAATCAGACCAACGCCAGCTACCTTCATGAATTTCTTTAGGCGACCACCACTATTCATCCATTTAACGACTTTACCCATTGGCGTACCTTCTAGCTTTTCGGTCGTTAGGTCACGAAGTTTCTTTTGTTCTTCAAACAGATATCCTAGCACTTCTTTTTTCTTGTCATCAAGGGATAGATCTTCGTTTTCGAGTGATTCAGCTAGCTTCAATCGGCCCAGTTCTTTTACCTTGTCGTTGTACGAACCGTGCACAGATTCGTAGAATTCTGCTGTGTCGCCTTTTTGCCGGTTCCGGACGCGAGTACCACGTTTTGCGCCCTGCCTCGCAAGTTCATTACGATCTTTTGTAATCATTTCTTCTAGATATGCCATTCGATCAGCAGGATCGAGGCGAGCCTCAGCATCACGCTGCGCTTCGACGTCATCAATCGTCTTGACATTTTCGGGCATACCGACAGTCGTCACCTCTGGGTTATTGAGCGTATCAATAGACCCATGGGTATCTTTAAGTGGCTCGTCGAGGACGGCCGTGGAAGTTTTTTCCGACATGAAATTTTCCTTTTGTTTGTTTTTGTGGTGTACTGTATTTAATTTAGCACAAACATTATAAATTGTCAATACATATCAACACGTATACGAATAAATATCAATGCATAATAAAACATCTCCCCGAATTGTCGAGGAGATGGAAGTGATTTGTTAAGTATTTTATTCTACTTTAGTGATCGTATCAGAGTTCGAGATGTTCGTTGAGTTAGTGCCAGCAGTATCTACCATTTGCTTTATTACTTCGCTGTTCGGAAATGGAGTCGAAACGATTGCCTCTTGGTTGGCAATAGATCCAACTGGATACGTTACAAACTGCTGGTCGGGTAAAGATGGCGGCATTTCAGGGAACGGTGGCATAACTGGTGGCGCAAACTCTGGTGATTCAGCAGTATTAGTATTATAGTCCGGTACTGATGGTATCGATTCTGGGTTGCCCGGCTGTTGTAAATTGCCAAGTTCACCATGAACGGGTTCACTAGCAGGCATACTTTCGACCGTATTTGTATGTAATAGATCTGTTGTCGGCTGCGTTACCGATACTTCGTTTGCTTCTGGCTGTGGCGCTGGCTGGCTATTATGACCTGGCGATACTAAAGCACCAAAAGCAGCGACAGCTGCACCGATTTTTTTAGTAAGGAGCCCTTTGCGGGATTCTTGCTTTTTAGGCTGGTCGTGTTCCTGAGTGTTCTCGACTGGCTGCACGATAGGCTGTTCAATTTGTTCAGCCTGTTCAGCGGGCGTGTTTAATGGTTCATTGTTCATGTTTTTTGTGATTCCTTTTTGTTTTTATTAGTAAAACATATATCATAATACATTAATATTGTGTATTTGTCAATGTCAGTACATAAAACAAGAGGTAGTCACGATGATTACCTCTTGTTTCAATTCGTAGATTACTCTACTAAAATCCCATACCACCAGGCATGCCACCACCTGCAGGTGCGGCTGATTCTGGTTCTGGAATGTCGACAACCAATGCACCCATTGTTGCAGCTGTTGATGCGATCGACACCGCGTTCTGAACTGCTTCTTTGGTCACTTTGACCGGGTCGATAACTCCAGCTTTCTTGACATCAACTAGTCCCGCTGTCGGGTCGTTGACATCGACACCAAAGCCGACTTTTCCGGCTTCGACTTGTGCTAGAAGCGCTTCGCTGTTCAGTCCAGCATTTGCAGTGATCTGGAGGAATGGCTGACGAAGGGCGTTTTTGAGAATCTGACGACCGGCACTGATACTGTCCGCACCATCTGCATTGATACCTGCAGACAGATTAACCAGTGTCACACCACCACCAGCGACGATACCTTCGGCAAGAGCCGCTTTAGTAGCCGCGACTGCGTCGTCAACACGAAACTTCTTTTCGTCGATCTCTGTTTCAGTAGCGCCACCGACTTTGATCACCGCAACTTTACCCGCTAGGGCTGCGGCTCGCTTCTCGTACTGCTCTTTGTCGTATTCGCTGCTGGCATTGTCAGCTTGAGCGACAATCTGCGTCATACGGTCTTTGATAGCCTTTGCTTTACCCGCGCCTTCGATGATAGTTGTATTGTCTTTGCCGACAATGACCTTGCGCGCGCTACCAACAACTTCTAGCCCGACGTTTTCAAATGTCAGACCTTGGTCTTCGGATATGACAGTACTGCCAGTGAGCGTAGCGATGTCTTCAAAGATTTCTTTGCGGCGGTCACCAAATGCTGGTGCTTTAACCGCTACGGTATTCAATACTCCCTTTAGTTTGTTGAGCACTAGGATGCTAAGCACTTCGCCTTCTACTTCGTCAGCGAATAGCACGACATCTTTTTTGCCAGCTTGCGCTAACTTTTCGATAATAGGCAAGAAATCCTGGACACTCGAAACTTTCTTGTCGGTGATGACAATAGCGGGCTTTTCGTAGACAGCTTCTTGACGACCAGTGTCTGTTACGAAGAATGGGCTAACCCATCCGCGATCGAGGCTAAAGCCTTCGACAACTTCTGCTTCAAGTTCGAGGCCTTGACCTGCTTCGACGGTCACAACACCTTCTTTACCAACCTTTTCGATAACGCCAGCGATCAGTTCTCCGATTTCCCGACTACCCGCAGATATAGTCGCAACCTCGGCAACACGTTCTTTTTTACCTTCGATACTTTCGGCTAGTTTGTCCAGTTGTTTGATGATGTCCGCGCCGGCAGATTCGATTCCTTTGCGAAGCTCTTGTGGATTGTGGCCTGCCGCGATCAAGCGATTCGCCTCTTTCAGAATATTGTAGGTCAACACAGTGACAGTCGTTGTGCCGTCGCCAGCAACCTTGTTGAGCTTGCTTGCTGCCGATTTGATCAGTTCTGCACCAACCTTATAGCCAAGCGTCGCATCGTCAGTTTCTGGCAAGTCGACAGCTTCTGCTACCGTTACACCATCGTGTGTCACTGTCGGGCCACCGTAGCCTTTGGCGATCATCACGTTGCGACCCTTTGGACCATAGGTTACTTTGACCGCATCGTAGAGTGCTTTTGCACCACCCAATACGCGTTCGCGTGCATCGTCATCATAAAATACTTTTTTTGCCATAATTATTATTTATCCTCCTTATTTTCAAGTTCTCGTATACGTTTTTCCATCTCGTGCATTCTTTTCGGAAGCAATATATACGCTTTTACAATTGCACCTACGATAAGCAAAAAGAATAGTGCACTAATAAATGAGGGTAGAAAAATGTCCATTAGACAGTTGCGAGAACGTCTTCTTCTTTGATGATCAGATAATCAGTACCGTCGATTTTGAGTTCGGTGACATTGTACCCACCGTAGACAATTTTGTCGCCAACTTTGACACCTTTTACGTCTGGACCAACGGCTTTTACTTCGCATAATACTGCTTTTTCTTGGGCAGCATCGGGTAAATAAATACCGCTAGCAGTCTTGGTCTTGATTTCATCTCGTACGGCAACCACGCGATCAGCGAGCGGTTTGATTGGTGTACTCATGTGATTTCCTCCGTTTTTTTAACTTGTGTATCCATTGTAAACAAAAAAATTAGCACTTGCAAGGTGCGAGTGCTAATTTTTGAATAAATTTGTGAGTGTCCGTCAGTCGCAGCTAGGCAGCCGCGACTGACGGGATGATGTCACACTCAGATGAGATCGAGTGTCTCGCGCGCTACTTCGTCTAGGAGACGGGAGTCGGAACACTCAACGATCTTTGCAACCGACACGCATAGCAGTGATACCGACAGTGCGACCGACCTGGATCCTGTCGGAATTACCGGTGTCGGCACGATATCGCGGAACAGCACCATAGCACCAAGCGTACTACTCGCACTTTTGACAACATTCTTTGCAATGTCCCGTCCAAGATGAGGGTATGTTCCTGTGTCAAACCCCCTCGTAACTTCTTCGACGACAGAGCCATTCGACCCAATCACACATCGAGGTATCAGCGCGACAATGCCGCGTGCGATCGAACTCGCATCGTCCAGTTGATCGCCTTCAGCAAGCTGAGCGAACGCAATCGATGCTCGTTGCAAATCCTGCAAGACATCTCCTTCATTAGAGGTGACAGTCACGACGCTTTGTCATGACCCATATCTTAGTATAACATGGACGGCTTGGCAAAAAAGACTGTTGCATGGTGTAGTATGTTTAATGACTGCTCACACTGGCAAAGCAGGGATATCTAGAATAAGTTGAAGCTCGCTGCCAATGGCGTCCCTGCGTAAAACTAGCTAGCGTTTGTTAGCTCGCCTTTGACAGCAGCTGGAACGAAGTTACCCGATTCGACAAGGTCGGCGATTTCGATAAGACCATTGTCACTATTGATTGCAATGGCATTTTCTTGAAATAGTCGGATTGTTTCCATGTTTTGCAGGTCATCACGCGCAACCAAGACACCGCCCGCTGTTTTTGCGGCAGCATTAATCTGCACTAGCTTTTCAAGATCGCCCTGACCACCATCAAGCACGTCTCGCCCCTGCAAGCGAAGCCCTTCGATGACCGCATGAACAATAGGCTGCGACGCAACAGGATCGTTTACCACAACAACCGTGCCGTCTTCGGGAAGCCAATCAGCAAAGGCTTTTCCTACGTTCCATGCGTATTCTGGCGTTAATGAGTCGTCAATGCGACCGCGTATATCAAATCCTGAAAATATAATGCTCATACGTACTAGTGTACCATGATTTGAATACCTCTGTCAGGGTTGATCGTAGTCAGCCTGGATAGTTTCGCGTACAATAGACCTATTATGAATATCCGCTTGGCCACTGATGACGAAATTGCAAAATGGAATGATTACATTATCGCTAACCCCGATAACGGCAACGTATTTCAGGGTGCAGAATTTGCCAAGCAGAAAGAACAGGGCGGTTGGCTGACCGTTCATTTGTTCGCCGACGACGTTGCGGTAACAGTTTTGCAGAAACTTGTGTTTGGACTGGGACGATTTTGGTATATTCCCAAAGGACCAGGCATTATCAACACCGAATCATTGGCACAATTTACTGCGGCGATGCAGACATTCGCAAAAAAACATGGTGCATTCGTCGTTAAAATAGAACCTGAATTGCTTAAAACACCATCAGTCGTTGCTGCGTTGCCACAGCTAGGATTGATTCCTACCACCCCTATTCAGCCAAACTTTTCCACAGTGACTGTGGACATCTCTGGCGACCTATCCACAGTACTCGCAGATCTTAATCAAAAGGGGCGTCATGCAATTCGCCGTGCCGAACGAGATGGAGTCGTTGTACAGCGCGTCGATGCGACTGACGAAAACTGCGAAGCGTTCTACTCTTTGCTAGCTGAAACTGCCGCAGGATCGTTCACTATTCGATCGTATGATTATTACCGAACGTTTTGGCAGCAATACCAATCAGCCGGGCTTGGGCAACTGTTTTTTGCACATGTCGATGGTGTCATCGTGGCAGCTGCGTTTGCACTCATACTAGGTACAAAAAGCACCTACAAAGATGGTGCAAGTGTTCGAGAACGATCTGTCTATGGCGCTAGTCATCTGTTGCAGTGGCATGTCATACAATGGGCAAAAGAAAACGGGTCTGTCATTCACGATCTCTGTGGTGCACCGCCCAGTGACCAGATAACAAACCAGCAGCATCCGCATTATGGCATCGGTCGATTCAAAACGAGCTTTAATAAACAAGTGACTGATTACGTTGGTGCGTACGACATCCCCGTCAAACCCCTCGCCTACACTATCTGGCGCAAAGTTGGCGAACGTATTGTCATGAAACTCCACCGCCAAATGCACCACGAATCCTGGTATTAAAACATCGCAGTTCTACTGCGTAAATATACATTAACTTCCCCGTGACATCTGGACTGACCCGAGAACTCCGCAGTACAATAGCTGGAGTCATTTGCGAGGACTTGTCAAAAATCCGTAACTAAAATTATTATTTTTGACCACCCTTTAGGGTGTTCCGCAGCAACCAGTTATTGTACTGCGGAGTTCTCGGTGGAAGGAAGCAGTCACAAGTTCTTTTGCTTCTTTTCGTTCGATAACGAAAAGAAGACGTTTTGTTACTTTTTGGTACAAAAGTAAGGGTTAAGTCTTTTGGTTCTTTGGCAAAAAAGAACAATAACAAATGAATTAGTTGATGATGGTATACCTAGATTCCAGATCAAGTCTGGAATGACGACAGCGACGGAAAGAGCATTCACTTCCCTACTCTAATACATCAAGTTCTCGAGCAAGTCTCTCAATCAAAGCCTGTGTTTCTTCTAGATCTTTCTTCGTCTCTTCTATCAGATGCGGTGGCGCCTTGTCGATGTAACTTGCGTTGCTCAAACGACCTTCGAGGTTCTTTGCCCGCAAGCGAGCCTCGCCTAAACGCACCTCTTGGTTTGTTTGATGTTCGTAGAGTGTGTCTTCGTCGACATCTAGCCACGCCTCACGGTTACTTGCAGCGAGGCGCAGTCCTTTTGCTTGATCAGCCTGGCGAACGCCACTGAGGCGCGCTAAATGCTGAATAAGATCACTATTGTCAGCAATGAGGCTGTCGGTTTGGTATAGCAAGTCGTATTTCTTTGTTCCAGGCAGCTCTGCAACGACAAATCGTGCTTCGCCAACGAGCGTCTGCAACTGTTCAAATTCGGCGGCGGCAATGTCGTTAAATTCAAGAGGTGTTGGCCAGTTAGCCTTTATCAGCAGTTCTTCGTGCCAACTAAGCGTCTGCCAGATAGTTTCGGTGACAAATGGTGCAAATGGATGGGCGATTCGCAGCGATGTATCAAGCACCCACGCAAGCATCTGCGGGTTGTCCTGCTTTTTACTGGACTCGATGTACCAGTCGGCGACGTCATCCCAGATGACGTGATAAATAGCATCGCCAGCCTCGGCAAACCGATACTCTTCGATCTGCTTACCGATCTGTTCTGCCGCACTATTCAGTTGACGAACAATCCAGTGGTCAGCCACTGTTTTCGGCTGAGGATCAGCTACAGGAAATCCTTCGCCAAGCTTGTTTTCGATAAATCGAGCAATGTTCCACAATTTGTTACAGAAATTTCGTCCAGCCAGCACTTTACCAGTACTAAATGCTTGATCTTGCCCAACGCTTCGCGCTGCAACAATTCCTAGTCGTAGCGCGTCCGATCCGTGACTTTCGACAATTTCAATAGGATTGATGACATTTCCTTTGGATTTGCTCATCTTTTTGCCTTTTTCGTCCAATACTAGCCCATTCAAATAGACTGCTTTGAACGGCACTTGATCTGTCGTGTACAGTCCTAGCATGATCATGCGACCAACCCACGAATACAATATATCAGCACCCGTTTCCATGACATTCAGTGGGTAAAATTTCGCCAAATCACCATTCGTTACATAATCAGTCGTAATATACGGCCACTGCCCACTACTAAACCATGTATCAAACGTATCAATCTCACGAGTATACGTTGTACCATTTACATCAATCTTTTCTTGATCAACACGAGCATCAAATATCCAATCTGTCGGATCTTTTTCGTTTTGGAACGCTGGAATAGGAATCCCCCATGGAATCTGCCTACTGATGTTCCAGTCGCGAATATTTTCGAGGTACTGAATCAAAGCTTTTTTACGTGATGCAGGCTGAAAATCGATTTCGTCATTATTCAATGCGTCAATCGCCCGTTTTGCGAGCGGCTTCATACTAATGAACCATTGATCCTTGACCATCGGCTGAATCGGCAAGCCACTCTTGTAGTCATAGCCGACACTATGTTCAATATCTTCGTCACCACGGAGCAACTGCTCGCGCTGCAATGCATCAAGAACTTTTTGTCGTGCTTCCATTACCTCTAGATTCATGAACTGCGGCGGGACATTGATCATTTTGCCATCAAACCCAATCACTTGCAGCCGTGGCAGGTTATGGCGCTCTCCTACTTCAAAATCATTTGGGTCGTGCGCTGGCGTGATCTTGACGGCACCCGTACCAAACGCGGGATCAACGTATTCATCGGCGATCACTGGGATTTCGCGATCAGTAAGAGGTACGAGAACCTTTGTCCCGATCAGATCCTTGTAGCGTTCATCATCTGGATGGACGGCAATTGCAGTATCACCAAGCAATGTCTCTGGGCGCGTCGTTGCAACGACAATCTCCTTGATTTTGTCTAGGCTCGGGTAAGCAATTTTCCATAATTTACCCTTCTCTACCCTGTGTTCAACTTCAATGTCAGCATAACTTGTCTGATACTTTGTACTATAATTAACAATGCGCTCACCTCTGTAGATCATACCCTCGTCCCACATACGTTTGAACGTACCGTAGACGGTGTTTACTACTTTGTCGTCTAGTGTAAAGACCGTATCTTTCCAAATTGCACTGATACCAAGCGCACGCAGTTGTGCTTCCATCGTGCCACGCTTTTCATCGACAAAATTCCACACTTGGCTATACAGCTGATCGCGGCTAAAATCGAAGCGGTTTTTGCCTTCTGCAGTCAAAACCTTTTCGTAGACAACCCACGTTTCAAACCCAGCATGATCAGACCCTGGAATATAGGCCACTGCCCTACCCTGCATTCGGTAATAACGAGCCAAAATATCCTGTAGATTGAACGTTAACGCGTGACCAATGTGCAGATTACCGTTTGCGTTCGGCGGCGGCATAACAATGCTATATGGCTCACCACTACCTGATGGCGCAAAAGCATCGGCAGTCTCCCACATCTGATAAATCGTCGATTCATATTGTTTTGGATCGTAGTTTTTAGCAAGTTTCATTAGGGGGCAATCTCAATTTGACATTTCGTCGTTTCATGTGAAAAGCACAATTCAAGTAAAGGTTTTCGTACGAAAATCCCTCACTTTACCAGCTTTTTGTCTCCACATGTTTGTTTGTACCTCTATTATAGCACAGGCGGAATTAATAGTATAATAGGGTAATGATTTCTGTACATCTCTGTAACGACAAAACACTATGGGACGAATACATCGTTGACAATGACGGCCATCCGATGCAGCTATGGGGGTGGGGCGAAGTAAAAGCAAGCCATGGCTGGAAAGCCGAGCGTGTCTTCGTGCAGGACGGCGAGGTGATCGTTGGCGCAGCGCAACTTTTGACCAGACCACTTCCGAGTATGTTAAAAGGTATTACATATATACCGCGCGGTCCGGTCACCGATATGCCAACCAGAGAAGTTGTCTTACAGGCGCTTGCGGACTACACAAAGGTGTCAATTGGATCAGTAGCCCTCACTATTGAACCGGACTGGACAGCTATAGTCGCTCCATCTGGATGGCATTCATCTCAAAACCACATACTTATCCCTAGAACATTAATCCTTGACCTGACAAAAACCGAAGACCAGCTGCTAGCGGTTATGAACAAAAAGACACGTCAATATATCCGTAAAAGCTCCAACGACGGCGTGACGATCAAACGGATCAAGAGTCATGATGCGATAGGGGAGTGCCTGAAGATCTATCATCAAACTGCAGAACGCGCCGGGTTCGCATTGCACGATGACCAATACTATTATGATATTGCCTCAGAACTAGGGGATTTTTCTCCGATATTCGCAGCGTATTCTGGCGACCGAATGGTGGCATTTTTGTGGCCAATTATTAGTGGCAGTACATTATTTGAACTGTACGGAGGCATGAACGACGAAGGCCAGCAACTTCGTGCAAATTATGCGTTAAAGTGGCAAGTCATCAAGACAATGAAAGAATGGGGTATTGAGCGATACGACATGAATGGACTATTGAACGATGGCGTTAGTACATTCAAACAAAGTTTTGCTGATCACGAAGATCTATTAGTTGGAACCTATGATTACCCATTATCGCCACTTTATCCATTGTGGAAAAAAGGGCTACCCCTGGCGAAAAAAATCATTCGTACAATGAAACGCTAGCTGATTTTAATCTTTCTTTAAGTTTTATAAGAATAAGCATAACTTTGTTATACTAGTCGTATAAAATAGGGGACAAACAAACATGGCACGATTACCACAGCCAGGCGCAGATGCCGGCAATTGGGGGACAATCTTAAATGACTACCTCAGTCAGGCACACACGACTGATGGAGCATTAAAAAGCGGGATTATATCGACCGCCCTTATTCAAGACGGAGCAGTAACAGAGGCAAAACTGGATACAGCAACACAAGTAAAATTAAATTCAGCTGGCCCTGGCGTCACAAGTGTCAATAGTCTGACCGGAACCGTTACCCTGACTACCGATACGATCAGTGATACAGGCAGTACGAACAAATACGCAACAGCTGCCCAACTGACAAAGATCGACGGCGTACAAACAGGCGCAACCGCTAACGCAACCGATGCAAACCTACGTGATAGGACGACACACACCGGAGCACAGGCAATTTCAACGGTGACGGGACTACAGGCAGCACTCGACGCGAAAGCGGCAATAACGCACAGCCATGCGATAGCTGATGTTACAAATTTGCAAACGTCATTGAACGCAAAAGCCGATAGTAGCACTGTCACAACTGGACTGGCTGGAAAAGCTGACACAACGACACAGATCGCAACCAGCGGATCACTGACAGGTGGTGGAGATTTGTCAGCAACACGAACACTGAGCCTGAGCGGCGATTCGGCAACACCTGGGAATTCCCGCTACTATGGAACAAATGATAGCGGCACCAAAGGGTTCTTTGCACTTCCTACACCGTCGGGACAAACACTCGTGCTCAACGTCAAAGAGTACGGTGCAGTTGGCGACAAAACAACCGACGACACCGCTGCGTTCACTGCAGCGCTTGCAGCCGCAAAATCGTCGACGCTGACTGGTGCGACAGCGGCGGTCTGGGTACCTGGCGGCAATTACACCGTTGGACCACTCGTCCTTGGTAATCGTGTCACGATACGTGGCGCTGGGCCCGGAACATCGCGGCTGTTCCTACGTGCAGGGTCAACGGCACCGTTGATCGGTATCGAAACACACGCACGCGCGTGCGGCGTGTTTGATCTGACCCTCGACGGTAACAGAGGTGCGGTATCGAGCACGAACGCCCTGGGACTATTCTTTGACAACAGTGCCGCCCAAGATTCGGACACGGGTAATGGCTTGGCTGAGTACGTTGATTCGCGCCACTTTGCTCACAACCTCATTATTCAAAACTGTGCTGGTACTGGGTTCAAGCAGCTTGGTCGAGGTACCACGATCGGATCAAATATTCAGTCATGGTACAACGCCGGGCATGGATTTGATGTCGACGTCGATTCATCGTACACCAACTGCGACAGTGGTGCAGCTGGACTAGATGGGTTTATTATTCGGTCTGGCAGTAACCGGTTTAGCAACTGCAAAGCCTGGTATTCGGGGCAAGTGTCGACAACTGGTAGCGAAACGGACGGCACAGGCCACGGATTCCACCTGATGAACGGCCTATATAGCGCCAATACATTTGCATCGTGTGGTGCACAGGACAATGCTCGTGCTGGGTTTTATCTGAAAAACACCGGTCGTCAGACGCTGACAGGCATTGAATCTGACAGCAATAACACAGCGAACCTCAACCACGCAGGAGTTGAGCTGATTGATTCGTACGGCAACCGCGTGTCAGGGTATTCATGGGAGCGAAACGCCAATACAGTCAAGCAGTTGGCTGGACTACGAATACTTGGTGGCTACGGACATGCGGTCGACGTGACCTGTGACGGTCTGCAGTATATGCCACAGGGGTACTTTACGACCGACAGCTATCCATTTGGTTGTGATGTCAAGATCGGTGCCAAAGACGGATTAGTCACGAATTCATATGTTGCCAGCTGGACACCCGATGTCTATTCGGGTCATTACCAATTAATGGCACTGACCGGTAATGTTACCGTGAACGCACCCGCTAGAGCACACTTTGGACAAACAGTAACACTCGGGTTTAGTCAAGATGCTACCGGTGGTCGAACAGTGACGTTTGCTAGTGAATATCACACCTCTTGGACGCCTGTAACGACAGCGAATAAGCTCAATTCAATCACATTTTTGTACAACGGCAGTATTTGGATTCAGACGGCAGCAGCGGTCGGGATGTAGGCTATGCAGTCGCCCAGGCTGTTTTTGTCATCGACAGGCTTGGGATAACCTCAAGATCTGACGGATCGGTCGGATCGACTTTTTGTGCATAGTAATAGGCCAGTGCGCCGATCATTGCGGCGTTGTCGGTGCAGAGCTGCATGGGTGCGTATTCGATAGCAAGTGGAAGTCGCTCAGACAGCTGGCGGCGTAATTCTTGGTTAGCCGCAACCCCGCCAGCAATAACGACAGATTTTGGTGAATAGTCGCGATAGGCGCGTTCCGCCTTGTCAACGAGTGTTTCTATGGCAATGCGCTGGAAGCTCGCAGCAAAGTCTGCACGCTGAACGTCTGTCACGCGCGCTGGAAGCTCGTGCGACGGAAAAGTGAAGTCAACACCCACATCGTGTTGTACAGCCCGCAAAACGGCTGTCTTCAGGCCTGAGAAGCTAAAATTATACGGGTCAGCTAGTTTTGCTTTGGGCAATGTATATTTAAATGCGTCACCATCCAATGCCGCTTTGGTAATCGATGGTCCACCAGGGTACGATAGCCCCAGGATTTTCGCGACTTTATCAAACGCTTCTCCAACCGCATCATCCTGCGTTTGCCCAAGTAATTCATAATCTCCGTGGTCGCGGAACAACACCAATTGTGAATGGCCGCCACTAACAATCAGTGCCAACATCGGAAATTCCGGCTGCGCATATGGGAGAGTTAGCGATAATGAATCTACTTGTTCGGTAATAAAATTTGCATAGACATGCGCTTCGACATGATGAATAGGGTAGAGGGGTTTGTTATGAATCACCGCTAATGTTCTGACTGCTAATGTTCCAACCAGCAAACTACCAATCAGCCCAGGCGCATACGTGACGGCGATCGCATCAATGTCATCCCACGCCATATTCGCATCAGTTAACGCTTGATTGATCACAGGGTTGATCACTTCTATATGACTGCGTGCTGCCACCTCTGGCACGACACCGCCATACATTGCATGGATATCAATTTGCGACACAATGACATTACTATGCAGTTTGCGACCGTCTTCGACGACGGCCGCAGCGGTTTCGTCACAACTGCTTTCGATTGCAAGAATTTTCATACTATCTACCACTGTAGCACAGTTTAGTTATCAGAGGTCAGAATCACGGCTTCGTGAGGCTTTAGCGAACCACCAAATTCGGTTGTTTCGAGTGTTGAAAACACCAGGTTCTGCGCCGATATATCTACATCTACATCATTTCCTGAAAAGTTCAGAAGTATCGTCAGTATCTTTTCTTTATACATACGTTTATAAGCAAACACATCCTCGTGGTGATCAAGTAGCTCAAAGTTACCATACCGCAATACATCTGACGTCGATCGGAATTGTAGTAGTTCGCGATACAATGTCAGCAGTGAACGTGGATTCTGCAGATCGCGGACGACATTGTTCGTCGTATAATCACCACTGATAGGCAGCCATGGTTCTGCCGTCGTAAACCCAGCGTGTGGGGCATCCGACCACTGCATTGGTGTTCGTTCTGGGTCACGCCCGAGATTATGACCCGGATTGTTTTTCTCGAACGGATCTTGGACGAATTCTGGCGGAATGTGCGTGTCGTGCATACCAATCTCGTCGCCATAATAAATAATTGGCGTCCCGGGAAGGGTGAGCAGCATCATTGCGGCCGTGCGGCATGATTCTTGGCCAAATCGCGTCGCTAAACGATGCTGGTCGTGGTTCCCCATACTGTAAATCGCTGTGTCACCAGGTCGCAATTTTTCCATATAACTACCGATCGACGATCGAAAGGCTTGCGCACTCCAGGGTAGTCCAATCGCATCAAAGTTAAACGGCGCCGTCACCGTTTGATCTAGGTTGTGATAGAACGACAAATAGTGCGAATGGTCGCCAGGATGGTCTGGATATGATTCGATGATCATAAATCGGTCATCATAACTCTTTACGACGTCTTGCAAAACGTTTAAATAATCAAAAATGTGCGATCCCATGGCACTATACGTATGGATCTGTGCATTGTACGGGTCAACGCCTTCAGCTGGTTCATAGTCTGGGTTTGGCGGATTGTCACGTAGCTGTTCGTCTTTAGATAACCAATTTACCGCGTCAACACGAATCCCATCAACACCCATCTCTAGCCAAAATCGGACATTGTCGGCCATCGCCGATCGTACTTCTGGATTGTCCCAGTTCAGATCAGGTTGTTTTGCCAAAAAACTGTGCAAATAGTACTGATTTGTCCCTTTGTCCAGCTGCCACGCAGATCCACCAAACAGACTTTGCCAATTATTTGGCGGTGTCCCGTCTGGCTGCGGTTCGTGCCAAGTGTACCAATCACGCTTCGGACTGTCACGACTAGCACGCGATTCGATGAACCATGGGTGTTCGTCAGATGTATGGTTTGGCACAAAATCGACGATGACTTTAATCCCGCGGCTATGCGCCTGGTCTTTTAGTGCACGAAAGTCGTCTAATGTCCCAAAGACAGGGTCGACGTCTTGATAGTTACTGACATCATACCCAAAATCAGCCATAGGCGACGGATAAAACGGCGATATCCATATAGCGCCAATCCCTAGTTCTACCAAATAATCCAACTTTGCAGCAATGCCGTTCAGATCACCAACGCCGTTATCGTCGCTGTCATAAAAACTGCGAGGATAAATTTGATAGAGAACGGTGTCATGTATCCAATGCTGTTTGCTCATCTATTTATTATATCATTTATGCTAATCTAATATTATTGACTGCAGCGCATATTAATACTACAATATATATGTTTGAGGGATAAAACTCTCGGATTTTTGGGAAGTGAAGAACATTGCGACAGCAACAAATGTCGCCCGCGGGAGTGCCCGATGGGCAGCTACGGGATGTAGTATACATTCGTTCGCCAACCGATGCATCGTCCACTCAACTAATATCCTCTATCTGATGCATTGATAGGGGATATTCTAGTTGAGCGCTACCTAGCAGGCGACGGGGTTGAGGTAGGATATTAACTCAGCAGCGTACGGGATCCTGTTACTACATTTCCAGTTCCGTTATCTACAACAGATCCATTTGCCGTCCTGGCAGCAATGACTTCAATATTTGAACTTCCTGTCGTCAATGTCAAAGAGCCTGGAAACACACATCTTTCAAACTCTGAGTTAGTTAATGATACCGCCTGCGCTCCTGACATTTTTGTGCGCACGAATCTTATGTCATCTACATCCACAGTTGAATGGTCAACCGCATCTATGGGTTCGGTTAGTGTACAAGAATCAAATTGCCAGTTATTGATATGAAGTGTGGAACTTGTACCTCCATACAATTTGGGGGCGCCCTCGGGTGTGTCTCGGTAGAAATAGATGTCGTGAATCGTATTACTCAGTACAGCGGATTGTGTATTAAAATCCAGTACTCGCTTTGATGTGGCAGTAGTATTAATAAGGATGTTATCAGTAAAGTAGATATGATGCATAACTAGGGTTAACGCCCATTGTTCAGTTCGAATTTGGATTGCACCTGCAACAGCGGTACTCGCAAATTTATGGGCTCGTATGTAGTTTCGAGAAATCCAAATGTGATGAATACCAGTCGAAAGGTAGAGTCCCGTTGGGCCAGCCGATGCACCCGGTTTGTCAGCGTTGCCTGTCATGCTATACGCATCACGCCCATATTCGATATCATTATCCTCAACCCACCCCATATAGCAGAACGCGAGTACGTGCAGGAAGCCACGACCACGAATTACATTACGACGAATACTAAAGTTAGTTGAGAAAGCCACTTCAATTGATCTATTCCACGTGCCATTAACTTCATTATCCTCAATAGTAATAAATTGATTTAGATAACTATCATCAACTGCTGTCGATACCGCTACCTTGGCGAATGTAATCGCAATGCGCGAGTCAAGCACCCTACATCGGCGCACAGTAATGTTCCGGGCGCATAATTGTGCCGTCACTAGTGAAGTCGCACCTTCGAAGCGAGATCCTATTCCCCATAGTTGATTTGCCGAAGATGTACTGGCATTAATAATGGATGTATTCATATTCAGCTCAAGATCCTCAACTACCACATCAGATACATTCGCATCGATATTTCCGATACGTACGCCTACTAGTCCCGTACTTGAAGTAGGTGTTGTTGGATCTAAAAAGAGGAGAGTCTTATCTTTGCCTGCACCACGAAGCGTAACACGATCTAACAACTTCAGTAGCTCTGTGTCTGACGGAGAACTACGCCCAAGCATATATGTTCCTTCTGGCAAGTATACAATCCCGCCCCCTGCCGCTACCGCAGCATCACATGCAGCTTGAATAGCGGCACGATCGTCATTCACACCGTTGCCCAGGGCTCCAAAAGCTGGCGACTTTACATTGAAAAATATTGCATATGTACGATCTGCGGTAGTCTGAGTAATCTTACTGTCAATCTCAGATCGCAAGCCTGCCTGTAGTTGATTTTTTGAGACAGTGTTTACAGCTACAGCGCTTGCATCTACAGCACCGTCTTTTATCGTTCCGTCTGATTTGTGCGACTGGGATAAATAGTCGTTAAGAATACTCCCCCAATTACCCGCATCACCACCTGGCTGCGGAAGTCGTGCCATATGTGATCTCCATTTCTTACTCTTTTATCAGAGTTTACGTGATATTTACTTAGGCTTTTATTATATCACGCTCATGGTTTGATTATAGTAGTTTGATCTCAGATAGTAGCACCGGCTGGCTACTAAACACACAAGGTGTTGAAGATATTAGCTATAAATTATTTCGGTAATACTTACAAATTAGTAAGCGACGATACATATTATCAGGTATTGCATAAACTAATCTTAAATATATAATTATGTTTATATTAAGGTTGGAGAAATACTCGTGAAGAATGCTGTGGCTGCTTTAGCATTTGCATTAATTGGATACATGACACTATCTGTGAATTCAGCAGATGTATCAGCTAGCGACGCAACCTGGCTAAATACAACACCTACAGTAGAGACTCTGCCAACCTTCGTGCCGCAGCCCGGGTGTACAGAACAGTTAGTAGAAATAGCAAACGAATCGACAGTTGCACCAATATGCGTTTATCAGGGCAACGATTTTAGGTTTGGCATATATACGCCCGCGCGATCTTGGTATGAACCAGTAGTGTCGTTTTTAGTGTTTAGCTACAAAAACGATTCACAGATGTATGTCATTTTTCACGTAAGCATGTACCCGTTCAACACGGCCGCGGTATATTTAGGTAATAACGGCAACGATCTTGTTTTTCATAACGACTCGGCTGGATGGAGGGCTATTAAGAACATCCGGTCAAAATTAGTGCCTGTCAGAAACAACTTTGGTAAAACACTTTACTATGAAGCACCCCTGCCTGAAGTGCTGTTCTATAAAAGCCCAACGAATTTTGACGCGTCATACGGCTTTAGCACTATTCATGGAATATCGGCCAACGGTAAATGGCTTGTTATAATGAATATCCCTACAAGGGTAGCCGTTAGGGTCAATTTGACAGACTACTCGAGTACTATGTTTTCGAAGAACATAGCGATTGACACAGAATACTCATCATTTTTATATAGTTCAAACTTTAGTATTAGCAATGACGGAAGATATATAGCGGTGATGGGAGGAGCTGTGCCATTTGTCATATTTGATATAAATGATCAATGTGGAGTCCATGTTAAAAATCACGAATTGACGGATTTTAGCGTCGACTTAGCGAATCCGTGTCAATACAAGTCGATGGAGAATGTAGTCGGACAGAGATACGATATATACGAAGGTTCGTTTAATAAATCGGCTACGAGAATAACAGTGAGGCAAGACTACATCGAGCAGGATGAACAAAAAGTAAAATGGATCAGACTCACCCTACCTGGTGTTATCGGTAACGACCTGACATATTTAGCATTAGGCGATTCATTTGCCAGTGGCGAAGGCGAAACCGACGATAAATACTACTTCGCAGGCACTAATGTAAAACATGAGAAGTGTCACATCAGCTCACGATCATACCCATTCTTACTAGCGAATGAGCTCGGTATTCGTAATGATACGAGAAGCGTTGCTTGTTCTGGAGCAAAGATGGAGGACATAACGAATTCAAAGACAGACTATTTAGGCCAAGATCAACGACTTAGTAGGACAATCGAGAACTTTGATAATACCGATTTACCCAGAATACAAACTGACGCAATACAAAGATATATCCCAGGCAGGACGGATCAGCTTGATTTTGTCGAGGAATATAACCCTAAAGTCGTCACTATCAGCATCGGAGGTAACGACACTGGTTTGGTAGCCAAGCTTGCAACATGCTTAGACAACAACGACTGTCACTGGACAGATGACGATCATAGACCCAAAATAGCGCAAGAAATAAAAAGCAAATTCAGTGACTTGGTGAATACCTACTCCAAGATAAAGAACACGTCACCTGGCGTAAAGCTATATGTCATTGGCTATCCTAGAATATTCGATGAATATAGCGATGATTGCGGATTCCTCTTGGGCAATCGCCTTAGTAAAAAAGAGCGTGAATTTGGCAACCAAGCAGTTAGCTATCTGAACAGTGTGATTGCCGCTGCAGCACGAAGTGCCGGCGTCCGCTACGTCGACAATAACGAAGCATTTAACACGAAAAAACTGTGCAGTTCAGATAAACCTCATGCGTTGAACGGAATTTCCATAGGTGACGACACAAACACTAAAAACGAGGATAGAAACCCTAGAATTATTGGCCAAGAAAGTTTTCACCCCAACCCGCTTGGGTTTGACCTGTTGAAACAAAGCATCAAATCAGCTGTACCAAACATAAAAGATTACGTCTACTGTAGTAGCGAAGAGACTTGTGCTACAAATGAGTCTGCACCAGAACCGTCTAGTTACTGGAATTTATCCGCACAAGAAAACCTTGAAATATTGACAGAAACAACCTGTATCGAACCGATTGATGGCCAAAAAGGCGAAATTAAACTAACCATACCGAATTTCTCTGCAAAAGCGAACGCACCATTGAATGTAACTGTACGGTCCGAACCACAATCACTTGGGCAGATCACTACAGACGGAGACGGTGGGTACAGTGGACGACTAAGCCTGCCTGAAGATTTAGAGCCTGGTCATCATACACTACACTTAGTCGGCGAGTCCTATTCAGGCGAACCGATAGACTTATACCAAATTTTTATAGTTAATGAAGACGGCACATATTCACTCCCTGGAGCCGACACCAGCGAAGAGACAGAAGCCACCTCTATAAATTCTGACCCTGATCATACTCAAAGCTCAAGTAAGGCTGTTCAGACACATAGCGCGACAGATAATCGTAGCAACGATACCGAAAAAAAGGCAGCAGAATATACCGAAGATAAAGCCAAGCCAACGACCAAACCCGAAAAGGTTAGTGATTCTGATTCACATGTGAGTACAAAACCAGCTGCTTTAACAGTCAAAGATGTTACTATGCCTTTCGAGGCAATCATATCCGCGGCCGTAGTAGTAATTCTACTGTCGATAGCCGGCCTAACAACTTGGCGATATAGAGCGAAGAATAAGTAAATCAGTATCAGTCAAAAGTACTATAGGACTTGTTTGAACTAGGGAACCAAAAACCATGTGCAGGTGAGCTGCAATCCATCTCCAAGACGCCTCTTGCTGGCAGTGTACCTATAATGTCACCCTTCTTTTCGTATCTAGCATCTTTGGATTGTACCGAGGAGGTGTAGTCACACCTAATTTTATCAGTTTTTTGGTGGTAAGTTGTCCAGAAGCCTCCAACTTGCAGCTGCGTAGGGCTATATCTAGCTATTGTCCAGTCCGAGGAATCAGTTTGAGATAATACACCGCTCGCGTTAAACGCAGCTTCGTATTTTTTGAATATATCAATGTATGCCTGTCTATTATCTACATCTATCTCTGTAGCAATTCGAACAAAACAATAGTCAGACCCACTTGGTATAAAATTAGTCGGCACGCATCCTTTGTCGTACTGCCAAGGCATCGACGGATCAACAGCTTTAATCTTTTCATACACAGGGTACATCTCACGGTCAAGAGTTAGGAACTTCTGCTTGTCATTATTATCAGTTACTGCATCAACAATAAGGAAGGCGGTAGCGAACCCAATAACACTTAGTGCGATTGCCGCAGGAATTATCACCCATAGCGACTTGAATTTATTCTTTTTTTGCTGCTTTTTCTTGACCATCATACACAGTAGTATACCATAAGCAATTCTTAAGGTAGCCGATTAGATATCCACATTTTGCAATAAACTTAGAGATGTATGAACTGATACTATTAGTGGTAAAATATAAGCATGAAGCAAAAACTTGTCAAAGGGGTTCGAAAAGTATTGCCGCCATCTGCGGTACGTCAGGTAGAAGAAGTATACCGCAAAGGTCGCGTAAAAGTCGTTGCGGCGCGCTATGGCAATCCAGCCAAAAGCTTACGCGTGATCGCCGTCACTGGCACAAATGGCAAGACAACGACGCTTAATTATCTGAACGAGATCCTGAAAGAAGCAGGCCATACAACGGCGCTGTTTAGTACGGCCGTTATCGAAGTAGCGGGCAAACGACGTATTAATGACCTGAACGCGACGGTCGCGCTGACCGCGCAGATGCAACAGTTTTTTCGTGACGCCAAACAAGCAAACGCGAGTTATGTTCTACTGGAAGTTACCAGCCACGCATTGCACCAGCACAAGTTAGATGGCGTGCCTATTTATGCGGCAATTATGACCAATCTGACGCAAGATCATCTAGACTACCATAAGACAATGGATGATTACGCAGCAGCTAAAGCCATGCTATTTCAGCGTGACCCAGAATTTATCATATTGAATCGTGACGACGAATGGTTTGATTATTACAATCAATTCCCAGCTGGCGCGCAAAAAATCACCTACGGCAAACACGACGACGCCGAAGCGAAAATCGAATATACCAAGCTATATAAAAAGGGGAGCGAAGCCCGCGTCGTCATTGACCACCAAACCAAACTAGAGCTAGCCACGGCTATTCCTGGTGAATTTAACATCTATAATATGACCGCAGCAGCAGCCACGGCGTATGTATTAGGCGTCGCTGTGCATGACATCATCGAAGGTACTGCCAACCTCGAAGGAGTTCCTGGACGATTCGAACGGGTCGTCGAAGGATTAGGCTATGACGTGATTGTTGACTACGCACACACCCCAGATGCGCTAGACAAATTGCTCGAAGCTGCAAAATCGATCACCAAAAACCGTGTCATCTTGGTATTTGGCGCGACTGGCGACCGCGACAAAGGCAAACGACCAATCATGGGCGAAATCGCCGCAAAACGTGCCGATAGAATCATACTAACCGACGAAGAATCGTACAACGAAGACCCACAGGCAATCCGTGATCAAGTACGCGAAGGTATCGAAACGGCTGGTGCCAATCCCAAGCTGACCGAGATCGTTGACAGGCGCGAAGCAATCGAAAAAGCGTTATCGATCGCCACAAAAGGCGACACTGTACTAATCACAGGTATGGGACACGAGCAGTTCAGGATCGTGAACGGACATAAACTACCGTGGAACGACGCTGCTGTCGTACGCGAGATACTGGGTAAGTAATCTAGATCGCACCGAGTGGCATGTAGTAGCCATCGAACGCGTGAACACCTTTGGCAACATTTTTTTGCAAATGAAATTTCTTGGCATCATCACGCGGTTGAATACGTGGCGTCCCCGGCTGCAAATCACGAACGGCGTTCGATAGCGAAACGCGTTCGACGTGCGTATGCGCTTCACCACCTAATTTGAAGTGAGTCATACCCATATCGACGCTTGCTGCGAGTACAGGAACAGACAATGCGACAGTTGTTGCTTTGTCGATTTTGGTATCGTGAATCAAAACGCCAAGAGTTGTACTAAGCGCCAGGCCGATTGCTGTATGTCGAATAATTGTATATGGTAACATGTTTGTTTTTTAGGTTTACATGTACCATATTAGCATAAGTTTTATTAATTGTCAATTGCATGTTATTCATCATTCATGGTGATAGGGGTTACCGGCAGCAATCTCCTGAGCACGATACAGAGCTTCAGCCAGTATCAGGCGAACGAGCTGATGGGGGAACACTAGTGGAGATAGCGACCAAACGATGTCAGATCGATCGTGAATCGTTGCATCGACACCATATGCGCCTCCGATAATAACCACGACATTTTTCGACCGCTCTAGCGGGTCGAGTAGCTTTGTCGACAGCGCAGGTGAGTCGAACAATTTACCACGCTCGTCTAACAGGACAACGAAGTCATCACTATTTAAACGTGCTACTATGCGCGTGGATTCTTCGGTGCGAGCACTATCGCCATCGCGTGCTGAATGTGGCAGCAGCAGCCATTCACAGTCAAATGGTTTTTTGAGTCGTTTTTGATAGCGATCAATCCCATCGACTACCCATGACTCGTGTTTTTTACCAACGGCTATGATTCGAATAGCCACTACAACGCCAGTCTTTGTGCCATTTGCGCTAGCAATTCATGGTCTGGGTCGGCTGTCTGATCGGGGTAGCTCCGGTACTCTTTTACGGTTGTGAACGGCACCAAGTGAATATGAGCGTGTGGTACGTCAACACCGATGACTTGCTCACCGACATACGGCACGCCCAGATTTAGCCGTAAATGCGCAGCTATCTTTTTTGCCACCAATGTTAGTGCTGTGTAATCCGCATCATCCATGTCCCACAAAAACTCTACCTGCTTTTTTGGGACAACCAATGTATGCCCCGGCTGAATAGGGTGGATATCCAAAAATGCGTACACATTCTCGTCTTCGTATATCTTGTGTGATGGAATCTCACCTTTAATGATTTTGGTAAATAGCGAATCTGTCATATTATCTATTTTACACTACTACAAGCACAAGGGGTATTGACATATTTTGTTTAAGGTGTATTATAAGCTTATATATTAGATAATAATATTAAGGAAAAAACAAAAAAATTATGACAAATATCGAAAATACACCCCTACCATCTGACGACCACGATCAATATGACTCACAACTGGTAGAAAATGAAATAACCGAAATTATAGGCTCGACTGCCAGTAACAGAGCACCCGGCCTCGAAATTGCTCAAAACAAAAGCCAAGAAGTAGCCGAACATGCCGATACTCTCCGGTCTTTTGGTGGTATTGCTTTTGAAGCAACGAACGCAGACCCGTATTATGACGTTGAGCTTAAAGGTACACAGGAGGCTCTGGGTCCATTTTCGCCAACTGAGCAAAGCTCTGCACCTGCAGCTCACGACACCGAACATCCAGTCGCTTCATAGTCTATACTAATAGCATGGACTCAACAATTCTTGCTATTCGCGCAATCACATCACTATACGTCAAACGCCTATTACTACCGATCCTTGTGATCGGTTTTGGCGTATATGCAGTTATTATTGGACTGATTTGGTGGATAGCGGCAAGCGTCAGTGGTTGGTGGTGGCTACTCGCTATCGTTCCGACACTCGTCGTATTAGTTGGATTAGCTATTTGGACGGTCGTGCGCGTCCTCGTCGGTCGCATTTCACCACCAATGAATAAACGTCAAACAACTGCTGCAAAGAAGTTCATCAAACGAATTGACGGTGTCGCAGAGCATATTGGCACACCGAAGTTCGTCATTATTTACAGGGTCATAAAAGATGTACTATTCAGGCCGACGAGTGGCAAGACGTACATAGGTGAAATCGCCAGCGAACCGGGCGAAGCGCGGCGCGAGTTCGACGAACTGCGCAGTATGTTTTAGATCCTAACAGAGGAAGAGATAGCGGCTAAAGCCTTTTCCATTTGCTGGTTCTGGCAAAAGTAAACTTTTCCAGTACTGCGCTTCATTACACCGAACACTCGGTCGCGCCATTTTATGGCACCCGAGAGTTCAAATCTTACTCCGCCAAGCAAATAGACGCTCCATCGGAGCGTCTATTTGCTTGGCGGAGAGGAAGAGATTCGAACTCTCGGTAGGTTTTACCCCACACCGCTTTTCGAGAGCGGCACCTTCAACCACTCGGACACCTCTCCACACCTGTTACATTCTACCATATCGACATGAGGGTGACAGGGTAGTAGTTAACAGCGTATACTATAGGTATGACTAAAACAGAATCCCCAGCACCAGTCGCTCAGCCAGAAACGGCGACAACACCTGTACAGCCAACTTCGGTTGTACCAGTAGTAGAGAATGACAATAATATACCATTGATGGCGATGATATTCGGTATCGTCAGCCTGGTAACATTTATGTTTTTCTTGGCTATTCCAGCATTGGTACTAGGTATCATCGGAGTCCGTAAATATTCAATCAACCGCGGATTTAGTATCACAGGAATCGTCACTGGTATCTTGGGTATTCTTGGGATGATTGCAACTATCGCTTTTGTTGTGCTCGTTATCATGGCGGGTGGTATGTATGGATCAGATTTTGACCGTTACGATAGTCAGTATGACCAGCGCTACGAGAATAACCAACGACTAGACCGAAGCCGTGAAGGCGCCTAACTAGAGGTAGTTGTAAACAAAGACGACCTCACTGTCAATAATAGTGAGGTCGTTTTAAATATATCACCAAGAAAAAAAGACTAGCGCAATGCTACTCTTTTTTTCTTGGTGAACCCGATATGATTCGAACATATGGCCTTCGGCTCCGCAAGCCGACGCTCTATCCAGCTGAGCTACGGGTCCAAAATGCGTGATTACACATAGTAAACTATATATAATCGCGCTTTCGTGTAACTAGAAGGTGCCTTGTGACGACAGATTGTCGACACGAACAAGGGGTATTGTAGCATAAATCAGCCCCTTGTGACAAGAAGCAGGGTTATAGCCGAAGTTTTCGAACTAAGCGATCGACAGCATCGAGATGTAAATCTTTCATAGGAAGTCGTGACCCGAGTGCGTCAACGATATCTTCGCCAGCCTCTTCGGGAAAGTACACAGTAATACCTGGCTGAAAACGACGGCGAGGGATTAGCATAACAGAGAATTCCTCACCGTCGCGAATAATACCGAATGATTTGAAATCTGTGAACCGGTGAAGTGTTTGATCAACGTTTAGTCCGTCATTCGATAGCGAGTAATCAAGAACTCGCGGCGGCCGCTTTGCAAATACGACAATAGTGATTGCAATAACAATAAGCAGTACGATAAATGTCCATGCTTGCTGCCAAACAGCTAGGCCAATGCCGATCGCCAGTACAACACCAAAAATAATGAACCATGTAGTGCCTTTTTCTTGGTGGATATATTCGCTCGCTTGCCACGTAACTGGTTCGGTAAGGTCTACCTCTGCTTCATCATACTCGTCATCGTCTAATTCTTCAGGGGTGTAATAGCCGTCTTCTACTTGCGTGCCAACAGCGACAGCACCAAGCGATTCAGCGGCTGGCGTTGCTTGCTGAGGTTGATCGTATTGACCCTGCACAGTCTGTGGCTGAACAAGTTGCTGCGGTTCTTGAACGGGCTGGGGCTGAGGAGCAGTGGCTACTTGTGGAGTCACAGGCTGAGGCTGAGACACAGGAGTAACAGGGGTGGCCGTAGGCTGCTGCGAAATTGGCTGAACTGGCGTTACTGTTTGCTGTGGAACGGGAGGTTGCGCAGGAAGAGGTTGGCCGACCGGTTGGATCGGCTGGGGCGTATCTGAACCCCAGTTGCCTTGTTGATTATTGGGCTGCATACAAATAGTATAGCATGAGCGTTGTGAATAAGAATATAATTTTTCCCTACCGAGCTGCGTTTATCTAACCATATTATTTTATTCCGCATTAATTGACTTATCAACTCTATTGTGCTATTATATATACGACAATCGAAAACACAAACATGACAGATAAAGAACAATCCATCCAGCTATCAACTACGAACGAAGGCAGTGAGCCTACCCTTGTTGAAGGTTTTTGGGCTGATCCAGAAACTGTTGATACAGAGACGCTTGCGAAAGCACGCAAATTGTTTGAAGTAGGTGCAGAAAGCCCGAAAACCTATGTAGGGTATCGGTATTCGGAAATAAGTTCAATGTATGATCAGTCACGAGCGAAAAGTGAAGAACGTGACGATAGTACGATTGAACTTGAAAAACTCCAGTCGGCAATTTTGACAATCAAAAACCCATTAGACGGTGCGATCCGTGCCTGGGGAGACGTTATTAATGACAAGTATAGAGCAGCCCAGGGACTTGCTCGTATTTCTCCAAATGGCTTATCTTCGTTTGATTACGAAAACTTAGTAATGACACTTGGTGTTCTGTCCGGAAACGGTGAAGTTATGGGCGCCATGAGCGATGCATACAAAAATAAATCCAAAGCCGCACTCGAGATTGACGAGGACAGTGCCGATGCCAGAATTATGAGTGGCCGCAGTCGACTTATGAAATCATCATCGCTCAATCCATCCGGAAGACGTAAACAGGTTCAACAACAACTAAAGCCGATCATGGACGGTGATTTCGATAGCCTGCTGCCAGTATTCATTCCCTCTGAAGATGTACCCGCAGAGAAACACAGCGACCCTGCACTCATAAATGAAATAAATAACCTAAAAATGCTTGATTTTACGGTTTTCCCAAAGGGTGAAAACCTTGACGGTGATTTTCGAGACTTGTCAGAAAAAATTTATGAAGAATCAAATCGATCCGAAAAAACACAGGTGGATCTAGAACGCATCAAGGTACTAAAAGAGATGGCTGAGTTATTCGGCGAAGAAAACTGTACACTTGCCCGCGGGAAAGCTCGTTCTGGCAGAAAATTTGAAACAAGTGACGGATCGTCTATTGACGAGGATTTCATTATACTAGCCATGAAGCATCCTAATGGCAGCGAAGACGCTCTTGCTATTAGTCCTATCAGTAATGTGCACGCTGCATTTTATACACGACAAGAGGCGAATGAAGGGCTCCACTGGAATGATCTACTGGCATTACCAAAACGAGATGCACAAGATCTAGGGGTTCGAAAGTTGAAGTTTGTCGGGACAGCGGAGCTCACTCCGTATGAAGCAATGCAGGAAAAACTATTTACACTCGCGACATGTCGCCCGCAAGATTTTAACAGTGGACTAAAATATAATCCCGAAAGCCGCAACTATACATTGCGAAAAGCTCGAACTCGTCAGCAGTTATTTAATGCTGCGATGAATGCGGATACATACGGTGAATAATAAGTGCTTACCCACTAGTTGCAGCTAGGCATCGTGTATACTATGACATATAAAAGAGACATGCAGCCGCATGTCTCTTTTATATGGCGGAGGAGGGGAGATTCGAACTCCCGCTCCAGATCTCTCCAGACTAACGATTTAGCAAACCGTCCCCTTAAGCCACTTGGGTACCCCTCCGTATTGGGTGTAGTGCGTAGGTCGGTAGCTATCTGTCATCTACGAAATCGCGGGATGATATCCATCACATGATTTGTGTTCACACAGACGCCACTTGGTACGCCCTTAGCTTCTGCATCGTGTCGTACATACCTGTACAACCCTCAGCTCGGATTATTGTATCAAAAAACGACGGGGTTGACCAGAGGGGCTATAGATCATCAGAAATAGAAAATACGCAACAAAAGTGTTGCGTATTTTCTATGGCGGAGGTAAGTGCATGGCATTCAAACCTGTCTAAGGAGACGCGTCGGATGTTGAGCAAGTGGTCTGAGCTGCAGGGTTAAGCGGCTGAGCCCTGCCGCTCGCTTAGCTCCATTGCGTCCAGTTCAGCCGAGACGGTATAACGACCAGCGTCAAAGGCCGCGAGCAACGGTCTCTCCGCCAACGAGAGAGTGGTGCGCCACGCAGGGATGCGCACACCTGCGCTGTCGTAGAGGTAGTCGGTCTTACCTGGGATCATGAGGATGTGGTCGTCTTCCACCGGGATGCGGTAGGCGACGTAGCCGTGATCAGTGATCAAGGCGAACGCATAGCCGCCCTCGAAGGCGTAGATCCCTGATCCGTCAGCTTGCGGGGTTTGTCGCATCGTCGAGGGCTCAGTGCGTTGGTCTTCGTGAAACGGAAGAGTCGTTGCAGTATCGGTTGGATCGACGGCGGGCACAGGCGTCGGTGGTAGCTGGTCGAGCTCTCCTGATCGCTGCATGTCACGAAGGATGGCGATGTTTGCTCGGGCGATGGTGCGGAGACTGCGCTTCGCTTGTGCTAGCTGGCTGTCTTTGCGGTGCTTTTCTAGGTGTTCTTCGTCGACTACTGGTTTCTTGGGCTTAGCCATAGGGTTACCTTCTTTGTTATAGACAGACGAGAATAACCATCAGCCTGTCAACTTAATTAATAGGCTCGGTGGTCTATTTACTATCCAACTTAGACACATAGCAACAGGGGTGACAAGCTTGTTTACTATCTACTTACTATCCAAACATCAATCTAGATAGAGACTAAAGGGTCTACTTTTTTAAACGCCAATGACCCTTGCGGTCACCACGAACAACATGAGGATTTCCGATAAATTCAATTTTGTCTTCATCTTTTAGAGTCTTTAGATAGTTATTAAGCGTAGATCTCTTAACTTCAAATCCCAGCGCCTCGTCTATATCATTAATATAGGCACGTGGGAAATTCTCCAAGTGTGTCAATATAAGCTGCTTCTTTTGTTGCACGTCTAACCCGCGCTGCCTAGTGTACTCTCCTGACTTGTTCATGGCGCTATAGAACCTTTTAGCCAACATTGGCTTTGTATACCTACCTCGACGCGCCTTCTCAATGATACCTGCAGCCGATAGTTTTGCTAATCCAGAGTCAGAACCCATTGAGTCTATCAAACCTAAACGTACTTTCTCTAGAATTACATAGTCCGAAGGGGAGAGGGAAATACCAACGTCTCGTGAGACTTTATCTAGGTATTTAATAAACTGAAAGTCCTGTACTTGTGCGTTCACAATCAACTTGACCTCATGAGGAGTCGAAGACTCGTAACTAGGCTGACCCTTACCAAAGGAGATTGAGTCTACAAATATCTTATCAACACCTTGCCCTGAGCGTTCGACAAGTCCTAGTTTTTGAAAGACTTCAGCAACCAATCTGTTTCTAGGTTTACTTGCAGCGCGCATTATATTCTCGGGAGTGATTCCAGCGATAAAACCACCAGGGCTCTCAACCACCAAATCTTCACTAGACTGTCGTATATATACAGACCCCCGATCCTGATAGTCTCGATGCGCGATGGCATTAAGTACAGACTCACGAATAGTTGTCTCTGTAAATGCTGGAATGTCACGTATCAAGAACCCCTCACTCACATGCGCGACTTCATTTCTCGCATCAATTTGAACCCACAGCTCTTCCAAGTACAGTAATACTGCTTTACGAAAGTCAGTCCGAGAGGCGTATTGTACATCTGAACTTTTTCGTCGATACTCCCAAACAACCTCAGCGTTTGGCTGTAAACGAGATATGTAATTCTCCTTCCCAAGTAGAATTAATCCAGCCCTTGTGATCCCTCTTTCGTCTTTTAACCCTAAACCTTGCACAACTTCATCTGGACTCATCATTTCAATGTTTTCATTTCCAGATTTACGCATCCATAGCCGTCTCGCTATCTCTATAGCTTGGGCATCCAGAGCAGCATTACCCAAACCCTCAACAATATCCGCACTGTAATCAGATGTATCTTCGGCAATAATATCCTTAATCATGTCATGATTCATGCCTACAAGACTCTCGCCGCTACGCATAAGGAAAGCACCGTCGTAACTATCAGGCTCTCCGCGATGACGAGGAGGGACGCTGATTATCAAGATACGTTTAGATTCTATAGTAAACACGTCGACTTCAATTCTTATTCGACGACTTATTTTTGGCTGGTGAAGAACATCGATCTTGAGCTTCTGAATATCACCGAAGGCTTGTGTGCCTCCGATAGCTCCGTTATCCTTCACGCCCAATATGAGATGCCCGCCACCCTCGTTGGAAAGAGCAACTACATATCTATAAACATCCTTAAGGTTGTAACTATTAGATGCAGTCTTACGCTCAGTATGTTCGTCCTCTAAGTTGCGGATTATCTCTAATGCTCTTGGTTCATTCATTCTTATGTATTATTATATCGCAATAGCGATCATCCTTACAGAGGGCTTATTTTAAACATCCATCGTACTGAAAGCTCCAACCCCTTAAAAGAGTGCTGGGTGAAGAAAAGATGTCACCGTTCTAGGCTGCAGTACATCACCGGAGACGCGTCGGATGTTGGACGAGTGGGCTGACATGCAGAAAAAATGCTTGGGTGCACTAGGAACCACTTCAAACGTCGCCCAACTTGGGGCATCGCCTGGCCGACCGTCGCATGGCAACCCAGGCCAGCCTGGAGCCAGCTTCGTTCTCGGCTCAAGTGACTAGGGAGCGGGACACCGGTGTCGAGCCAATGTGTAGGGAAATAAGCGGGTGCGGCCGCGGGCGGGAACCTCTACACCGCCTCATGCCCGTATTCTATGACAGCTCGACATGTTAAACCCCTGCAAGCTGACGCCTGCAGGGGTTTGGGTTCGAAACTACAACCGGCGATACCGTGCAATGACCGAGCGAGCAGTCGCCGCGACGAGCATACCGAGTACAGAAATGCATCCGACGCAGACGAGACACAAACTGGACACGAGCCAAACTTTGGCGATGTTGTTTGACAGCTCCGGATTTGAGGGAGCGAGCGCCATTCCGACGACTACCACAATCAGGCTTACCAAAACTCCAACGCCGAGAAGAATTGTGATTGCCGACGTTATAGATGAACCGAGCCGCTGCAATTTCATCGCAAAGCCTTTCAGGTTCTCGCATTCGGCGAGGACGAGGCCAAGCAATTGCTTGCGACCGGTACGCGAACTTGCAGAGATCAATCCCGCGTACCGGAAACAACCAATTTATGCAATTATAGCACAAAACTTAGCAAAAGTAAAGAGGTTGGATGTCAACCAGTTCTGAGAATGGCAAGGCGAAGGCATACCCGTCCATACGTCGGATGCTCAATCAAGGGTTCTTCAGCAAGCTGTACATCGACCAGGACGGCAGTGTGAGCGATGGAGAGATCCAGGAGCCGTTTGCGCACCTTGTGGCGCACCTGTCGACGGGGAAGTGCAGGCCACCGAGGGAGGCACGTTTGCGGTTGTAGAGAAGTCGGCATCAATGAGGGAGCACAACTCAACATTCATCAGAATCACCGGCTATTACGACTACGTCGGAGATCCAAATTCCGGTGTCGCATAGTTGCATGTACGCCCATAGGATGCGAAAATATGTATACATATGGCCATTCACCTCTTTCGGATAAAAGATACGCGAAAATCTGTTCTCCTCGTCGCCTTAGTATCACTATTACTCGTTACATCTGCGTGTGCAGCGGTGCTACTAAGCGCCGATAACGATCGGCGCGAACTTAAGCAAGAGCTAGCGCGCATTCTCGGAAAGAATCGGGACGAGGCTCGTAGCCTGCCATCGGAAGCGCGAATAGATAGTATGACCGTAGTCCGGCTATCACGCATTATCCGCTGCTTCGACACACACTCAAAGATAAGCGATAATTGCGCGTTCACGTCAGCTCACATCAATGAATCTGCATCAGCGGAAACGATTTCAGGAGTCGTTTACCGTCTCGAAAGCGCAGGCTATACTCTACAAGAACGGTGTACGGGATCAATGCATGACTTGGTAGTCAGCGGATGCAATATTCAAGCCGAAAGTCCCGACGGTTTTTTCGTATCGTTTCCCGTAGCGGAATCTACTCGATGTGGATTGAGCTTTGAATCCACCGGTGCGTATGACAGCGAACTCGTAAGTGACAGCGATATGACGTCTTCACTTGTGATCGTTTTATCACGCCGAGGAACGCCCGAACCATTCATTCATTGCTAGATTCTTTCATCGGGTCGTTTTCAAACACGCTGAACCCAGCCAGCATGGATACAGGGCAGCAGCCGCTCCTCAACAACCATGCGCCCCGCGCGAAATGAAGAGGCGAGATTTGAACACCTATGACCTCTGGAAAACAAAAGTGCGCCGAGTTGGACTTAAAAAGTTCAAACTCGACGCACCTCTGTTATTTGAAAATGATTTTCACTTGGCGGAGAGAGAGAGATTCGAACTCTCGGAACCGTTGCCGGCTCGACGGTTTTCAAGACCGTTCCCTTCAACCACTCGGGCACCTCTCCGTACGATGAATTGTTTTGGCGCTGGGTTTGCGATTGACGATTCAAGACCGTTCCCTATCGCTTCACTTTGTTTCGCTCCGCCGCTTGCTTATTGTCTTGTCTGTAAACAGCCAGACAATTTCACTGCGCTTTGCCAACCACTCGGGCACCTCTCCGTATAAATATGTGGTCGTGAACCATGGTAACAGATTATGACCGCTCAGTCGAGAGGTTGACGACTGATTGTCGCCATCCAAACCTTCGTCGCTCCTGCGGCTTTTAGAGCGGCTGCGGCATAATTAACCGTCGCACCGGTTGTTACAACATCATCAATAAGTAAATAGGTTATATCCGGATCGAGCGGGCGACAGCAGATAAATGCCGCTTTCGCTTGCTTGATACGCACAGAACGGGTTGCGTCACGCTGTTTGGTTGATGTCTGGCGTTCAAGATCAGTCGAAACAGAGATACCGCGAAGTTTACTGAGTGTTTTCGCCATAAGAAGCATATGATCATACCCACGCTGTCGGATATGCAACGAAACCGTCGGCACGGGGACGACTACCGTAGTACTGGGAAGCTGGGGTAGTCGCTTATCAAGAAGTCGGGCAAGATTGTGGTGGGCGGCTTTGGCATTTGTAAATTTGTAGTGTCCGATAAGATGTTGTAGAGTATCGTGTCGACGACCCACACACCATGCTCGATCATAGGCGACACGACACCTCTGGCAAACACCTTTGGCGCTTGCAAGCTGACGATCGCAGTTGACGCAGGTCTCAAATGGCTCTGAAATGATGTCATATTCACAATTAGAGCATAATAAGGTACCTATTTTTCCACATCCACAACAGTGGTGTGGAGCAACAAAACCGAGGAGTCTATCTATCATTGTATTATTTACGTTTAACCGTACCCTTTAGTTGATTATAGCGCACATATTGGTTATACTGTAGAAGACTATTTGTCAAGAGAGCCTAGAGAAAAGTGGAGGATACCATGGCCCGAAAGCAAAATGATGATCTATTGATCGAAGATGAATTAGCCGCGGCGTTTTTGAACGACGACGACTTGTCACAGTCACAAGTACCACAAGCACCCGTCATGGACGATGCTGATGTTGCCGAGGATGACTTTCCAGGTCAATTAGCCGTAGACGTGTATGAAACCACAGAACGACTTGTCGTAAAAGCGCGTACAGCCGGCGTGAACAAAGAAGAGCTTGATGTAAGCATCAGTGATGGCATTTTGACTATTAGCGGCACGCTAAGTAGCGGAGACGACACTGACGCAATCAACTGGCACATCCAAGAATGTTACTGGGGCGAGTTTAGCCGAACTCTTGCACTGCCTGTTGCAGTCAAGGAAGATGAGGTTGAGGCAGTACTGAAAGATGGCGTGCTGACTATCTCATTCACAAAGGTGAAGCAAGAACAAGCAAAGAAGATTCAAGTCCTCTAGCAAAACCAGTGAGGTTAGTAGGAAATGTGAATAATCTAAACGACCCCGGTGTTATGCCGGGGTCGTTTAATAGGAGTAGGATGGTCTGAAGTTTTGAGTAGAGAATCATCGTGTAATAAAATACCGCTCCCTAAAGAGCGGTATTTTAAGAATTCTTCTGTCTATTGTCCGTTTGCAGAGAGGTTCGTAATAACGAAACGAACAACTGCGTAGGCGATCAGTGAGATCACGATACCGACGATTGCATAGAGGATTGTACTCTTTGCACTCTGGACAGCAGACGAATCACCACCAGATACGACGTAGCGAATACCACCGACAACCAGCATAATCACACTAATTGCACCCACAAGGAAGAGTAGGACATTGGTGATTGTCGTAAAGACACCAGTATCACCGTCAAGCGATTCTTGCTGATCTTCGCTTTTTGCTGTGTTTGCACCTTCACTAATTGTCATCTGAGCTGCGTTTGCCGTTGCTGGCTGGAAAGTTGTCGTAAATACACTCAATCCAAGAACAAGCACGGGAAGAGCAAGGAGCCCTAGCATCGTTTTTTTAATATTTTTTTTCATTTGTTTTGTCCCTTTCGTTGGAATTATCCTACTAATGTTATACCAAACTCTTTGGGTTTTGTTAATACCCCGTAGTTTACCTTGCACTGAACTGCGTAATGACGAAACTGACAATCGCGTAAGCAATCAGTGCCACAATCAGTCCAATAACAGAGTAGAGGATCGTGTCTTTGGCTGCTTTTGTACTACTGGCATCACCGTTGCTAGTGACATAACGAATACCACCAATAACGATCATGATGACCGCGATTGCACCTAGCAGAAACATCATGACATTGACGACATTTCGCAAACCTCTATTAAACCCATCGTCACCCGTTTCGGTCGATCCTGCATCTGTTGTACCCTGGCGTATGCTTTCGACTGGTGACACTGCGCTCGTCGTCGACACTACTGGTGTTGCTACAGAACCGATTCCCACCAAACCGATAAATGCCATCGTTATCAATAATAATTTTTTCATAGTTCCTCCATTATTTCGTAAATGCTTCTAATGTAAAGCTGACAATTGCATATGCCATGATTGCCACCACCAATCCAATGACCGCATAAAGGATCGTGTCTTTGGCTGCTTTTGTCTGGCTAGAGTCACCGTTACTGGTAGTGTAGCGAATACCACCAATGATAATCATGATGACCGCGATTGCACCCAAAATGACAAATAGGGCAGTGATGACATTTTGCGTTAGCGTACTAACCTCATCTGTCTGCACCGCTCCACACAATGAGGATGAAGATCCACCGCCTCCACCAGCACCATTGTTTGCACCTGCCGCGCCGCCAGCACCTCCGGTACCACCGTTCAGTCCGGTTCCGGCACCGCCACCAGCAGCGCCAGTGCCACCGCCTGACGTCCCACAATCTGCACCACTAAACACGTCAATCGCACTAGCAGTTGACGTCACTAGTGGCGTAGCGGCAACACCGATAACGACAAATGCTCCGATTAGTAAATAATGTATCTGTTTTTTCATAATCATATCCTTTTATGCAACATTCTTTATTACAAAATCAGTTATCGCTGCCGCCATAATAATAACGACAAGGCCGACGACGGCGTAGAGTATGGTATTTTTTGAAGACTTAGTCTTTGCGGCATCGCCATTACTTGTCGTATAGCGAATACCTCCGACAATGATAACGATGACCGCGACTATACCAGCAGCTACGTAGACTTGCGTCAGAACGCTCTCTATGCCGGCACCACTTACCTCAGTAGGAGCATTCTGTAGATTGAGATCAGTCTCGGGATTAATTGTGATAGTTTGTGCGAACTTTGATAGATAGTTAAACATATTTTAGATAGCTCCTGCGACAAACTTAACAATCGCAATAGAGAAGATTGAAATGACGAGACCAATGACTGCGTTTAGTATTGTTTTTTTGGCAGCCGACGTACCGTTTGCGTTGTCGCCAGAAATCATGTACTTGAACCCACCAACGATAATAAATATGAGTGATACGTATCCAACGACGTAAAGGAGCATGGTGACAATATTCATCGCGATAATCGTTACGAATTTTGGAATACCACCAACTTCGTTAGGCGACTTGATGCTATTATCCTCGCAGATACCACCATCATACCAATGAGGGAATATAATACCCGTGTCACACGCCGCCGCAGACACACTCGTTGATTGCGTTGCAGCAACACCGAATGATGCCGTGAATACCATCGCCAGCGTTGCAAATGCTATACCGACCGATTTAAACGTTGTCATCGTTTTTTGAATCATATCTTCATCCTATCCGAATACGCTACCTGGAATCAACCAGTTAATAATTGCGACCATAAATCCATACAGTAAGATACCAATCAACACGTTACGAATCACTTCAATCGCTTTTTGTGTTTGACCAGAGTTGTCTTGGGCACTTGCATACATAACTGCACCATAAGCAATGCCGCCGACAGCTACAATACCAATCATGACCGTGAGGATCTGTAGTACCTGTTTAAGGACGTTGCCAAGTGCCGTAATGCCTTCGCCATCGCAGCTGATTAGATTAGTGCGCGCTCCGCCACATGAACCTGTACCTTGAGTAGGTCCACCGCCACCGCCACCCGAAATCGGTGCATTTTTTTGACCATCCTCACAAGCCTCTTTTGCTTTTGGATCTGTAAACGTATCGCAACTCGAGCCTTCACGTCCAGCTTGACAAGCTGCTTTTTGTGCGGTCATATTTTCAAGTCCGGTACTAACATACTTCTTTTCGCAATAAGCTAGGTTTGCGTTTGCACTCGTAGCTATCGTAGGATTAGCTCCCTTTGTATAGACATCTTTAGTACATTGCCTTGCGCCAGGTCCTGGTTTCTCGTCGGCTCCGCATGTACCCGCGTTGCCAAGCGTTCGTGTTTCGGTAGTTTTCGTCCAACACGAATTGTCGGATGCGTGATATTCCTGTCCAGTTGGGCAGGAGAATGAGGCTGGCTGGCCGTCGTCGTTTGTTGGGGCACTGTTGGTTCTTTCGAGCTTAGTACAGGTCAATGCGCCAGACGCATTGCGCCCAGGCGTCTCACCGGATGCACAGGTGCCGGCATTACCTGATTTTGTCGTTGTTGTCTTTTTCCAGCATGAGTTATCAGAGGAGTGAAATTCTTCATCTGCTGCAGGGCACTTATAGGCCAGCGCCGTATCGCTCAACAGTGCAGAGCCAGCAAAAGAGGATGCTACAAACAGGAATGCAAGAAGTGTATTTTTTATTTGTTTTATGTTCATATCTACTACATAAAATACAATACCAGGCATATAAACACAAGTGGATAGGGGATTGTTCAAAACTGTTATTGACAGCATAAGAGGCATAGCCGATACTTTATACTAGTTATGCTAAATGCCCGGCCATCATATCTGGTCCGATTAGTCCGCTCAATGAGTAAAAAGGTGGGTGTTTTTGCTATTGTTGCGCTACTTTCCATATCGGCAAGTGCTGTTGGACCCCTTAACGCGACCGTAAACGCACAGCCAACGCTAGGCGGAACATCTGGACTATCGTCGGGCTATGGATCAACATCATCAACTTGCGCAATAGAGACCGTTGGCTGGGTAATATGTCCGATCATGCGGTCTATTGCACTCCTGGCCGATTACGGCTTTGCATTTATTAATCAGAATTTCTTACGCGTTGAATACGATTTGACCGGTGGAGATAGCGGTGTCTATAAAGCATGGCAAATGATGCTGACACTCGCAAATATCATATTTGTTATCGCGTTTCTGTGGGTTATCTATACACAGATCAGCGGCCGTAATTCTGGCGGCTACAGCATCAAGCGGATGTTACCGAGGCTGATCATCGGCGCAATCCTGGTGAATTTATCGTATTCGGTATGTGTCCTTGCTATCGACGCCTCTAATATCGGTGGCGACGCTATTCTGCAGCTAATGACGGGTGTCAGCGGGTCGATTGGCGATGCCGCAATGACATTGACTAGTGCAGAAAATGGATTCAGCGATAGCAGGCTAACAGATATCACTACCGCTGTCTTGTCCAAATTTGGAACAGTCTGGATACTCCTTGCGCCCGTCGCTGCTGTAACAGTATCGATCGCAGTGGTGTGCGCGGCAGGACTGGTACTGCTGATCATGCGTAAGGTAGTTATTTCAATGTTCATTTTGATATCGCCACTAATCTTTGTTGCATACCTCTTGCCAAACCTTGAACGAATATTTCAACAATGGGGAAGGCTGTTTTTTCAACTACTACTCATTTATCCGGTTATCGCATTCCTACTGGGTACTGGGCAGGTAATTAGCGCGACGATAGTCAATGTTGGATCTGGAGGTGCCGACGCTAACTACTCAGTCAAGGACGACAGCTATAATGGGCGCAATGGCGGATCGGGTAGTATTACAACCGACCTGGCAGCATCTGGTGCTGCAGTTCTTCCACTTATCGGCGTGTGGTTCATTCTAAAGAACGTGTCGTCAGCCGTCAGTACTGCCGGTAGCAAGTTTGCTGCCAACGTCAACAAACGTGGATCGAAGTCACAAGATGAAAAGATGAAAGCAAAATTAGCCAACAGAGAAAGCCAAGGTTCAAAGGCAGGCGCAGCTGCCGGATTGCCTTCATTTGATCGTCGCCCGGCGTTCAGTCGACTGTCACGGCGCCGTAAAGCTACAAAAGCAGGAAGTGCGCTACCAACGGGCGGCGCAGCAGGTAGAGCAGGTGCAAGTGGATCTGGATTAGGCGGCGGACTTCCGGGTGGCGCAAGCACAGACCCAGAATCTGCGTTGAACAATTCACTTGCGCAAAATCCAGCATTAGCACAATTTGGTGCTGATCAGTCTGGACAGCCTACCGTAGGCGATGTCGCTGGTGAAGCCGCCAAGAAACTTGAGCAAACGGCCGTTGCAAAAGATGAAAATGGCAATGGTATCGATATCAATGTCGCAGCAACTGCAACTGACGATAAAAAAGATAAAGGCAAGACAGCTAAAGACATCTTTAATAATCTTAATAAGACGCGACCAATGTCCAAGGATCAACAACGAAGCCAGGGTGGTGGACAAGGTGGTGGATCTGGGCAGTCTGGACCAAGCGCACCAAGTACTCCTGGCCCAGTCACCAATGCACCGATCGCCGCAGCATCGATGGGCGGATCTCAACAAAATAGCGGCGGCGGTTCAGCTCCGCAGATTATTGCAGTTCCAGTCCAAGTAGACGCTGCTAGCTTCTTGAATAAAGAACCCCGCGGCGCATCAATGGGCGGCATGGTTCAGCCACCAACAAGCGGTATCGAAAACAAAGCGAAAGCTCGTGCTCAAAAATATATATTTGACTCTGCGACAGAAGTAAAACAAGCAGAAGAACGCTTGGACATCCTGAATAATCGCGACACTAAAAGCGACGAACCGCCGACAACAACGCCGGAGCAAAAAGGTGACAAATAATGGCTGGCGGAGATACACAACCAGAACAACATGACGCCGCAAACACAGACTATGAACGCAAGTTCAACAAAACAGGCAAATCTCTTGAAGAATTAGAAAATGCGTCCGATGACGGCACCAGCAACAATGCAACCGTCAAAGAACGCGAGGCCGCTGCCGTTGTCTCAAAGGGTCAAGACACGAAAGAGGAAGTAACCGTACCACTAGGTAAACGACTTGCGCTGCAAATCCGCAACAAGTCAGCATTCATGTTTGTGATCGGTATTATTATAATGGGCATCGGATACGCGTCTTTGTTTGCGCCGAATATTATCCTTGTGAACATAAAGGATCTATTCGTCAATGACCTAGCGGACGCCACGACAGCACTCAGTAAATACAGCATCAAGATGATTGACTACAAACTAGGCAAAAGCGACTGTAGCGACAAGGAAACGATTAAATGCAAACTGACGACTATGAGTCGCGCGCAGGTGTTGGCATTCAAAAAATTCGGCTTTACCGTCAACGGTGAAAAGGTCGAAGAAGACAATCTTGACGACCGTGATTTTGGTAACGACAAGCCAGAAAGTCGTTGGAAAGTGAGTTCAATTGAATTCCCTGACAATGTTGGCACTGCATCAAGCGGTGATCAGTTCAAAAAATTGGCTGATACGAACGACAAGATTCGCAACCTGACAAATGCCGTTTGGAATCCACGATCCAGTTTTTTTATGGATGCACGATTCCAGCAGCGATTAAAAACAGAGTTTGATCTTACAAAAAACGCAACGACATCCGGTACAACCTACAAAGAAGTCAACGAATCATTTGATGCATCGATGCAAGGAAGTAGCGAGAAGGTCAACGAGGCAGGGCAGGGTGCATATAGTTTAAAAACCCTTACAGAAAATGACTCCAAAGATGCACTTAATAAAACATCTCAAGAAATAGCAAAGCAAGTTAATTCATACACACAAGGCCAGTGCGCAATGTGGACACAGCAAAAAGTTGTCTACAATGCCGTCCAGGAAGCAAAAACAGTTACGGTTGCGCGATTTGCGATGCAGTATTTGATTGCGGCAGATCAAATAAAAGCTGGCGGATCATCAGAGATAACAACCAACACACTTGCCAGCAAAGTCGCCTGGAGCCCAGACGGAGGCTATAACGGATCAAACGCTACCGACGCATCAATGTATCGACATATTGTTCTCCGCGAAGGAGTCACTGCGTCAGGAACTGGACAAAAATATTATGCATGGGCGTTTGATACTCCCGGAGTTCTCCTCCCGGCTACCGTGCAGCTACTTACTACTTCGACAGCCACAAAAGGCATTACTGGCGCACCAGGTGGACTAGGTGCACCGCCAACAGACATCGCATCCGATTCGCGCGAGTATTGCTTGAGCGGTCAGACGAACGCAAACAGGTCAGCCATGAAACCAAGTAACTGTCCAGCGCTCACATTTGCAGGGGCTCCTGGACCAACTGTGGGTGCAGTTGGTGGAATTGCTATATTGTCAGACAGAATCTGCCCACCGCCACCAAAAGGTCAGTATCTAATGACACCGACCGCCCTGATGACCGTTCAGGTAACGATGCCCTATATATCTGGCGTCCTCAATGGGCTTATGAGCGGACTCGCCGATAGGCTCGCAAAAGACTTTACCTATGATACGAAGGGTGAGGCAGCCAGTGATGCGATTTTTGCAGGAACCGGTATTATTTTGGGCGATATGGCGATGTCGCGCGGAATGCGACCAGCGGACAAATCATCATTAACTACATATTTAGCACAAGAAACAACGTCAGACAAAGAGGCAGAGCTTGTGGATCGCTACGCCGCAAAACAGAATCAGTTTGATATATATAACGAATTTTCATTCGCCGGGTCGCTCGCTCGATCGCTAGGGGCAACCTCAGCTTCGTCGTCGACAACGCCAATCCTTGCGTCGCTGGCAAACGTGATGGGGCTTATTCCAACCTCTATCGGCAAACTCAGCACAAATGCCAACGCAATCTATAATTTACAGCCGGACAAATTCGAACCATCACGACTAACGTGTTCTGACTCTGAATATCTAGAGATAGGCATCGAAGCCGACATGGGCTGTAACATCCGCTACAGTATGAGCAAAGAAGAAATGGACGCTGACGTAGACGATGTATTGGCCTACATGACAGAAAAGCATCCAGAGGAAACAGATAAAAATATTCAGGAACTTCAACAGCGCCAACAACAAACAGACGGCGAAGGAACGAACGGACGCTTTGCAGACAAGGCGATGGTTAGTCGTATGCTCAGCGAAGCGCAAAAGGCTAACGGCGAACCGTTTATCGACAAAAAAACAGGCAAAGCTATCGAAAACAGTGAATACGACAAATACCTTCGCTACTGCGTTAACCGTGAAGATCCATGGGGGCGAACGGGGCTCGATGTCCGATCAAAAGAACTTGATGATGATGAAAAAGAAAAACGACGCTTGTCAAAAAGCCCCGACGGCGTACAGATAGGTACCGAAGGTCAGGGAAGTGAGTACGAACGAGTGCAAACAGATATGTATATGGCCGTCACAGAAGGTGCGTCAGGAGATCAAGACTGGTACACCGGAAAGAAATGTCTTGAAGACAGTGAGATGCTGACGAATTTTCGTGCATACACGATGGCATGTTCAGTTGACGGATCGTTTGCGGGCACTATAGATTGTACCCAAAAAGACTACGCAAACTACTGGTCGTATGTTGATGACTTTTATACCAGTAACGACATTCACTTCTTATCCTGGCACTAGTGTTGATTAATTATAAATAGAACCTATCATCGCGATAGGTTCTATTTATAGCAAAGAAGTATTTATGACTACAGCTTTGACTGTTCGATGATCTTCTTCATGATGTTCTGTGCTGTCAATTCGTTAATTGTCACACTGTCATTGGGTTGAAGTAGCGCAAATTTGTATGACTTCAATCCGTTACTAACAAGCAGAGCATACTCTCGCTCCATACTTAGTGTCGCTGCTGGCATGTAGCGAACTTCACGACCGTTTATAGTACCGGCGGCGCCTGTACTAGCGAATACTGAATCACCGTCGTACGCTGCCTGGCTTTTATAAATAAGCAAGTCAATATATAACGATGCAGTCTTTCCGGATTTTGTTGTAAATTCATAGGTAATCTGCTGGCTTTTATTGCCATTTCTATTCAATCCATCAGACACGTCACCATCTTTTACTTCTTTTGCGGTATCGCCAAGTGCAGCAACGACAGCTTGTTTTGACACGATCGCATCAACGCCTAGTTGCGCGCCTTTTAGTCGACTGACACTAAAACCGTCCGCGCCAACCCCATCACGAGCTCTGTCTGGCAGTACAAAGATAGTTACCGCAAGCGCACCCAGCGCAACAACTATAACCGCAGGGAGGGCAAACCGGCGCAAATCCGGGCGGGTTGTCTTTTTTCGAGATATCCGGTTAGTTTTTTTGGCACTCTTTTTCACCATATCAGGTTAATTCCTTGTTTCTTACGGTCTATACTATGCGTCTATACTACCACAAGCGGTATACCAGGTGAACAGTATAATGTAATGTGCTTGTCCTTATTTTCTATCTGCGGTATTCTATACATATTATGAAAAAACAACAGCAACAGTCGCACACCTTTCAAAAAAAAGCTATTCGTCTACATAAAAGGCTAGGACTGTTTATATTCGCACTTATGCTGCCGTTTTCACTCATTACTCAAACAGTAGGAGCACAATCATCCGGTCAATTAACTGCCGCCAAGGTATGTGAAAAATATGCCGATACGAGCGAGAAGTATGCCTGCCAAGATGGCTGGCGAGGTGCAGACTGTTCTGATTACCTGATCACGCATGACGAAGGTCACGTGACCATTTGCCAACAGGCGTCGGCTACACGCATGGAATCAGACGCTGCTGGCACAACCGGAGACGACACAGCGACGCCAGCGCCAAACCCAAAACCAGACCCAGTACCTGGAGAAAACACGTCTAATAGTGGCGGCAAAGACACGCTAGGGCAGATGATCGATCAGGCCAAAGAGACCCAAGAAAATCAAGACAAAGATTGTGAAGCACGGGGAGCACGTGAACCAGGTGGGGCGTGTTCAGACGAAGGCAAGAAAAACCCAGATGACATCCCAGATAACACATACGGCGCGTACATCAACGGCAAAGGTGACAAGCAGGCAATGCGAGTAAGCGCTCGTGAAGGCAAAAATAATCCTGTTATTATATTCTTTAACGGTGGTGGTTGGCACACAGACGACGGCGTCGGTGACAAAATTAGCGGTGCAGCGCGAGAACGCGGCTACACGACAATCGTCGCGACATACAGACTAGGTTCTAGCGGCGTCTACTATATGTACGAAGATGTCATGCGTGCTATTCGTCATGTACGAAATAACTCTGACATGTACGGTATTGACCCGTCACGCATTGTGGTTTGGGGTGATAGCGCTGGTGGAAGTCTTGCTATGCGCGCAGCAGGTAGTGGTCAATCTGGCGCAGCTGCGGCAGTTGGCTGGTCGGCACCTACAAACGCCTACACCGCACTATTCCGCTCACCACAAGCGTTTGCGATTGGCATGGATCATTCAACTTGCATGCCGACGGATCTTAATGGAGTATCAAATGTCATTGACATACTAAACGGCGGCGAGGGTAATTCACCAGACGACGGTGGTCTCGCCAACAACGGCATCAACAACATGACCCCACTCGAAACAGTCACCCAAGTACTGACACTAGCTCAACGTGCACAGCAAACCAGTACAACGGCACAATCGCTACTGTCGAGCGCATCATCTGGAGGATCAGGGGAATCTGCTAGCGAATCAGGGGGAGAAGGAAGTTCTGGTGACCTCAGTCAGAATGTTCGCCGACTCGCCACCAAAAAAACTCTCGAATGCCTTGATAATTTCAATACTATGTCGCCAGCACTCTTTGCAAGTCCATTAACACCACCGACATTCCTAGCGGGATACGATTCTGACATACTTGTTGGTCCAGACCAGGCCTACCAGTTGCGAGACAAACTACGATCGATGGGTGTTAGCGCATCAACGCTTATCCTACCTGGCGTCGTATCACCAACAACTGTTCCAGGCGAAAACCATCTTGACTACCATGAGAAATTCGTCGAACCATCACTCCAGTTCCTTGATGGCATCATTCATCCGGCAAACGAACCAAAGTAGACCTTCTTAGACCCTTGTAAATCAAAAATATATTTGATTTACAAGGGCATTTATAACATATTTTGTCAAAAATAGTTGCAAACTTTACAAATATAGTGTATAATTATATAGTAACTTGAAATTTATGTAACCCTTTATGGGATTAAGGACCAAGCGCTATGTCTATTGAGAACACATCTCGACACAAAGCCCAAGCTTCCGAAACTAACAATAATCAGATCGAACGCAGTTTTGCTGAGTTTGATCCTACATATGATCCCCAAAACAACACAGAGAGTGTTGAGCAGAAATCACTTTTCCCTGGACATATTACAGTAAGTCCAACCGGCTATGATAAAACACCCATAGGGCAGGCCATCGAAGATGGGCATATTACCATGGTTAGTTCAGATCAAATCAACGACGACCCTACCGTTCACTTTGATGGTGAACACCGATACTATGAAAATCCGACCGCTACTCCAGCATCAGCAACTCCAGAAGTAACGCCTGCGGAAAAAAAGAAATTATCGACCGGTAAAAAAGTCGGCATGGGTGCTGCAGGTATCGCAGCTTTGAGCGTAGTTATTCCCGTTAGTGACTATGTAGAGAAAAAATTCTTTGAAAAATCAGTAGAGCTTCAATTTGAGGCGATTGCTGGCCAAGACATTCCAAGCCTAGATGCGCCAGGTATCGATCTGGACAATAATACTGCAGTCATTGAGCAAGACCCTATTGCCCGATTAGCCGCAATGGGATCTAGCCAGTTTCTAAACCCTATGGAGGTGACGAGGACACAGCAAGTTGAATACTCAAAAATACAGCTTGATGCGATGAGAGAGGAAAGTTTGGCAGAATTGCGAGAAGATGGCTATGAATTAAATCCAGTGTTTGAAACAAATGACGCCGACGACAGTCTATCCGACAGTCAAGGTGTGCTCGATAAATTCACTGTTGATGCATATAGCGCATGGAAAATAGGACAAACTAATCCAGACGAAGCAATAAAAGTCCTTGCAGGTATCATGAACCCTGAAAACCAAGACGACTGGGATCGATTTGTTGGTACTTTTACGAATGGTGGAGCTCCCCTTGTCTTTACCGGAGAAGTTACTGATTGGTCTGATAATTTCTACAAAGATAATTTTAGAGACGTCGAATCCAACGGTTATGCAATGCGCGTAATGACCGCTAACGTACAGAACGGCAACAGTACGATCCAACAGCAAATAACAATTCGACAAGACGGCGGCGAGTGGACTATCCAGAAAATCGTTCCATACGAGGATGAGAGTTTCATATTGGATATGTACGAATTCAATCTTAACATAACAGAATAGACCTGCTTATTGTTATAGGATAGCGATTAGTGTATTCTATATGTAAGCATGGGCGGAATACAAAAATTAAATAAAACCAGAACCTTCTCAGTGATCATTGGGGGGGTTCTTTTGTTTGCATTCTTGGGCATTTTTACACCCACTGATATTGCGAAGGCCGTTGGAAATTGTCCGGGTAGCCAAGTCCAGGGCAATGCAACTAACGGCAAAGACACTACAAAATGTTACAACGTTACGCAAAATAGAAGTGGTAACAATGTGTACGTTGCAACAGGTGATACGCCCGCCGGTCAGACCCCATCAACACCGAATAGTCCAGCGACGCCATCAAGCCCACCTGCGCAAAATCCCGTCGATACAACTGCAGACCCCACAGATGGCACAACATGCGCAGTAGAAAAAATCGGCTGGATACTTTGTCCAGTCATAGAAACGGCGGCAACTATCGCAGATAAGACTTTTAGTCTCCTTGCAAATAACTTTTTACAGGTAGACCCTAGACTGTTGGCAGACCAGGGTGCAAAGCCAGCATGGGAGCAAGCTCGAAACCTAGCAAACATCATGTTTGTTGTCGCATTTTTGGCTATCATCTATTCGCAAATTACAGGATCAGGACTTAACAACTACGGCATTAAGCGCATGTTGCCACGACTAATAATTGCAGCCATTGCCGTTAACGCATCCTATTATATCTGTCAGATCATGGTAGATTTATCTAATATCATGGGGTTTGCAATAAAAGCAGGCCTGACAGGAATTGCCAATGATATCGGTCCATCCATTCTAAGCGGATCTGCACAGGGTCTAAATACAGAAACTAGTGGTGGCGTACTGGCCTACATTGCAATCGCCGCCCTGGCGCTGGCTGGATTTATATGGCTGATATTGGGTCCATTGGCATTAATAATCACAACAGTTGTCGTCACAGCAGCGACAATAATTGCGATTTTATTACTACGAAAAGCCATTCTAATCCTATTGGTCGTTATCTCGCCAATTGCATTTGTACTGTATCTATTGCCGAATACAGAGAAGTTATTCGATAAATGGCTAAAGATGTTTTGGGGACTATTAATGGTATTCCCTGTTGTAGCGCTGCTGTTTGGAAGTGGGCAACTAGCGAGTACTATCATATTAATGGCCGGTTCAGCACCCGAACAATACACAGAAACGACCGAAGAGTGTGTCGAGAGGAAAGAACAAGAAGCCGCCGGTTTAACGCAAGCAAAGAAAGATGAGAACGCTGTAAATGACGGGTTTACTTTGCCTTGCGAAAAAGGCTTCACTGTTACATCAGTTGATAGTCCCGAGACCGCACAGTCTGGTATGATGTTAGGTCTTGTTGCCACGGGAATCGCCGTTGCGCCACTATTGGCGGTGTGGGCAGTACTTAAAGGTGCGCTTTCTGCTGCTGGTGCTATTGGTGGGCGAATTGCCGCGGGAGTACAGAAGGGTACTGGCGGTGCGGGAAGCCTTGGGAACAAAGCATACGAGAAATCAGCATTCGGAAGAGGCCAAGCTATCCGTAAAGCAGCAAAAGAGAACTATAAGAACCGTAAGTTCGGTGAAAACTTAGCGGATATTGACCAAAGCGATAGTAGATTTAAGAAAATGCGAAAGAGATACACGAGAGCCGCGGCAGGTGGAATACCAGGTGTACTCAATAATACAGGTGCAGGTGGCGGTGGTGCAGAAGCGCAAGCATCAGCGCTTCGTCGATCAGCAATGTCGCAGAATATGAAAGCGGAACAGGAAGACATCAGTGGAGCACAGGCTGAGCTGCAGTATTCAACACGCGGTGATATGGGTCAAATTGCCAACAAACTTGCAGAGGCAATTCGAGATGGGAACGAAATCCAGGCAAAGGCAGCAGAGAATATGCTTATGGGAATGGGCGGTGGCGGCATTGACAAATTTGCAAGCGCTATTATAGAAGCCGAGAGACAAACTCAGACTGCAAACTCATCTCACGTATTAACTGAGCTCAAACAGCATACTGGTCAACATCATGGCGGCATCAAAGAGAAGTCTGGAGATCTTAATGGATGGATGTCAGAGAAATACAGTACATCTGACACAGGGCAAATATCGGGTGGAGGCTTGCAGAGTTTCTCTAGAAGTCCTAATGCATTTAGCGGGCTTTCAGATGACCAAATTGCAACGCAGTCTCATGCATCACTCCATGCCGCATTTGCCAGTGATGCACTAAACCATAGTGATGCCACTAGAATCTTAGAGTCTACTTCGGCAGCTAAACTCGGTGGTGCACAGCGACAGATGCTTACGGAATTAGCTACAAACCGTGGTCCAAATGCAGCGAGCACTATCGCTCCGCGCCACGCACCGACAGACACTACGCGAGTCTAGCTGTCGCAAAACATTAGCATATAAGATACACTAGAACTAACATATGGCGGTTTATAAAGTACCACAAGACGTCGAGGCGGATGACAAATTAATTGGTCCGTTTAGCTTTCGGCAGTTCATTTATCTGATTGTCGTTGCTATATCTATGGCAGGAGCATGGGGTCTGTATCAGGTATTTATACCACTGGTTATCGTACCAATCCCGATCATGCTGTTTTTTGCTGCATTAGCGCTACCGCTACGTAAAGACCAACCGATGGAAACGTATCTGTCCGCCGTTGTGTCGTTTTACTTTTTGAAATCACGCAAACGTATGTGGCAACCGGATGGTATTGATTCGTTCGTCACCATTATCCCGCCAAAAGATTCAGAAAAGATCCTGACGAAACAATTCGGCGAAGACGAAGCAACTCGTCGCCTGGGCTATTTGGCAGACCTTGTCGACAGTCACGGCTGGTCCGTGCGTGGACAAGGCGTACCCACACCAGACACGTCGATCAACACCGATTTGTACTACGAATCACAGGCGACTGGCGACATGATGGATACAAACAACGCAGCTTCGCAGCGGCTAACCCAAGGACTACAACAATCATCAACTACGGCTCATCAAAACGCCGTAGCACAAATGCAGCAATCGGCCGTAACCGATGACACGTCTATGACCACAGTCGCACAGTCAAATCCACTACTCGCAGGTCAGCCGCCAATTAATCCCGCAGCCGATCAATACGATCCTGCGACGCCGTTTAATCCAATGGCACACCAGCAACCAGCGCAGATTAAACCAACTACCCAAAGCTATTTGGGGCGCGAACAGCTAGATGCAATCGCATATGCATCTGCACTCGCAGAAGAAGCATCAGATGACCGTGCAGCGGGCATACCGCGCAATAATACGACGAAAAGCACTAGCGTAACACCTACGTCCGATGGTACAATAGAACGTGCTAAGAAAAGGGCGGAAGAACTGGCAAAACGCGACGATCTAAAGGTGTCGACGTTAGCCGAAGAGGCAAATCGCCTCGCTAAAAAAGACCTTGACCAGGGGATGGTCGAAGGCGACGAAGTAACAATTTCTTTACGGTAACGACGACAGTAAGAGGGAGTGGAGACAAACACAATGCCACCAAATAATCAGATGCAGCAAGGTCCGCAGATGCAAGGCGGTCAACCAGGGATGCCAATGCAGCCCGGTCAAGCCATGCCACAGCAACCCGCTGGCGCACCGATTAACCCAACCGACGCCAAAACTCCTCCTTCTGCGCCTTCCAACCCCAATACCACACAAAACAGCCTGCTGTTCTCTGAGTTGCGTGACAACATGGTCGTTATGAATGATGGTAGTTTTCGTGCTGTCATTGCCTGCAAATCAATCAACTTTGATCTGATGAGCAGCAAAGAGCGCGAAGGTATTGAATACAGTTATCAAAACTTTTTGAACTCACTGTATTTTCCTGTCCAGATTCTTATCCGATCGCAACGTGTTGATATCGGCCCATACATCGAACGTCTAACAAACATTCGCCGCGACCAAGAAAACATGCTGCTGAACGTTTTGACAGATGACTATATTGACTTTATTGACACCGTTTCACAGGAAGCAAACATTATGGACAAGAGTTTTTATGTTGTTATCCCATACTGGCCACACGGTGATTTGAACACCGTTAAACGCGGTAGCAAAAGCCTATTCGGAACAATCTTTGGCGGCGGCGCTCCAAAACAACGAGCGATCGTGGTCGATCATGCGCAATACGAAAAGGCAAAAGACGAAATCAAAAACCATTCCGACGCTGTTATGAGCGGGCTGTTTCAGCTGGGTATTAAATGTGTGCAACTCAATACAAAAGAATTAGGCGAGCTGTATTATAACTTTTACAACCCAGACACTGCTGTTCGCGAACCACTTGGTAATTTCGAAAGCATCACTGCAATGTATGTTCGAAAAGGCGAGGGTGATGCACCGCGACCTCATTTGATTCGGGAGGAGTTATAGAATGGCCAAAAAATTAGACGCAGTCGATATTGCCGCGCAGCAACGCGCACGTGAACAAGTTGAGGTTGAACAGGCATTCCTAAAAGGCATCACGACACTTCGCGACCTGGTTGCACCCAGCAGCCTAGAAATCCATTCCAGCTATTTCCGCCTGGGAACAAAATACGGTCGTACTATTTATGTCTATGCGTACCCTCGCCAGATCTATACAGGCTGGTTAAGTTCGATTATCAATATCGACGAAGTCCTCGACGTGAGTATGTATTTCTATCCTGTAGAAAGCGAAGTTGTCTTGAAAAACCTTCGCAAAAAGGTAACGCAAATGCAGGCTACTATGGCTATCAACGAAGAAAAGGGTCGTACGCGCGACCCAGGACTAGAAGCGGCGTTAAATGACGCCGAAGAACTTCGTGATGAGATTCAGGTGGGGTCGGAGCGATTCTTCCGCTATGGACTGTACATCACGCTCTATGGCGATAGTATGGATGAACTGAACTTTGTGCAGCACAAGATTGAAACAATTTTCGGCCAACAATTAGTGTTTAGCAAGGTTGCATCGTCGCAGCAAGAACAAGGGTTAAACACGACCGTTCCACAGATGACCGATCAGCTGCAGATTCGTCGTAACATGAACACCGGCGCCATCAGCACCAGCTTTCCGTTCACTAGTGCTGACCTGACGCAAGAAAAGGGCATACTGTACGGAATTAACATGCACAACAACGGCCTGGTTATCTTTGACCGGTACACACTAGAAAACGCCAATATGGTGGTCTTTGCAAAGTCTGGTTCTGGTAAATCATTCACCGTCAAACTAGAGGCCGTACGAAGTATGATGATGGGTGCCGACGTGCTGATTATCGACCCAGAAAACGAGTATCAGAAATTATCTGACGCTGTTGGCGGTAGCTATATTCGTTTATCACTTAACTCTGACGTTCGTATCAACCCATTTGATTTACCGCGTGTCGTCGATAACGAAGAAGCAGACGATGCACTGCGGGCAAACCTTGTGACGCTTCACGGACTACTACGGCTAATGCTAGGTGGAGCGCACATTGCAACTGGCGGCGTGACTGATTCGACAGGCTTGACACCTGCAGAAGAAGCTGACCTTGATCAAGCATTGATTGATACGTATGCACGATCAGGCATTACCAGCGACCCGCTGACGCACAACTCACTAGCTCCAACCATGATGGATCTGTATGACACACTCGTTCACATGGAAGGATCTGGTCCTGCGCTGGCACAACGACTGCGCAAATATACAACAGGTACATTTGCGGGTATCTTTAGCCAGCAGTCAAACATTGATATTAACAACCAAATGGTCGTGTTTAATATTCGCGACCTCGAAGACGAACTTCGTCCGGTTGCGATGTATATCGTCCTATCACACATTTGGAATGTCACCAGGTCACATCTCAAAAAACGCATGCTGATCGTGGACGAGGCCTGGCAGCTGATGAAATACGAAGATTCTGCGAACTTCTTGTTCAGCCTGGCGAAACGTGCTCGAAAATACTACCTAGGCGTGACAACGATCAGTCAGGATGTTGAAGACTTCATGGCCAGCAAGATGGGCCGTGCGATCGTCGCCAACTCGTCTATGCAGTTGTTGTTAAAACAATCCCCAAGTGCGGTCGACGTATTGGCCGATGTATTCAAATTGACAGACGAAGAGCGCAAACGACTAGCTAACTTTCCGGTTGGTCAGGGGTTGTTCTTCGCTGGTTCAAATCACGTGCATATTCAAGTAGTTGCGTCTCGTACAGAACATCAATTGGTCACGACCAACCCAGTCCAGCAAATGCAGCAAGAAGAAGAAAAACGAATGCAGGAGATGGCTCGTCAACGAGCAGCTCAGGAGGCTGCCGCTCAACAGGTGGCATAAACCACAACTATGTCCGGTACTGATTTATTAGAACGCGAGCAGCAAGCTGGTAATGAGGCCGACAATCTAAATCCTGGCGACAGAGCATATCACAATCAAGTCGATGGAAGTCACGAGGCTATTGAGGGTCACGACCGAGATGGCGATGGCTTTGATGACATAGTAAATCACCTTGATTTTGGACATCGAGGCTCTACTCATGTCGATTCACACGGAGATACCGTTCAAAACAATCCCAATAGCAACCCCGACCCAAACGAAAATATAGCAAGTACCCGCGACAAAGAAAATAATCCCGCAGAAGCAGGCTGGAATACCACGGTCGGCAAAGAATCTACCGATGGCAGCCCTGCAAAAGGCCTAGGCTCGATGCAAATCAACGTCAAAGGCAAAAAAGGCCCGACCGGGTCAGTTGTCGGGATGTTGCTTGGTGGTGGCGCGGTTGTGACGGTTACACTATCCCCGGGAATGCTACTAGTCCAAATGAAAGAAGTTTTTCATAACGACCAAGCATCAGCAACTCGTACTAGCCTGTTGATGACCAGAGCAATGTTGGCCGTTGCATTCAAGGCAAACCATATTAATGATCCTTGCAACGGTAAGTCAAAAATTAGCTGCCAACTAGGAAGTGCGTCAAAATCACTTATCCAAAAGTACAAAGAAGCAGGGTTCAAAGTCGACGCAGTCGAAGTCGACGCTGACGGCAAGGAGACTGGCAAAAACGCAACTGACATGGATCCTGCTGATCCTGCTACGGATCAAAATCGATACAAGGTAAATACCCTGGAGTTTCCGGATGGGCATGTGTCATCTGATGGTGCCGACTTTAGTAGGTATACAGATTCCAATCCATCCGCTAGACGTGTCGCCGTAAATGCCGACAACGGTAGATCGGGGAACTATTTAACACAACAATTCAGAAGCACTCTTGTTGAGCGTCTAAAGATTGCAAGCGGCAAGCAAGCAACAAACTATACAGAAGGTGAGACAGACGAAGCTAAGGCAGAGCGTGCGCGTCAGTTTAACGCCACAACTGGCGGAAGCAGCGAGGCCGATGCCGAGGCAAATGCACGGCGGGTATCTGATGAAGTTCGAAGCGAAACAGAAGAGCGAGCAAATAGAGGGGGAGCTGCCGCCAAAGTAGGCGGCGTCACTTCGTTTATACAAACGGTCTGCGCTGGATACAAAGGCACAACGATTGGCCTGGCTGCCGTTAAATCAAAACATATGCTGCGCTTAGCTAATTTCGCTATGGAGTTCTTGAAAGTTGCCGATATGATAAAAGCGGGTGTAGCGACCGCTACGGCAGTAAGCTATTTATCGGATAGATTGACATACGTTGAACGAAACGAATACCTTGAAAACGGAGAGAAGAATCCGAAATATAATCTCAGTGCAACAGATTCTCAAGGCTATAGGATTGCGGCACACGGTGACATGACAGGATTAGCTTTATTCGCTGAAAAATACGTCCTGGGATATGACGGAGAGGGTGGCTTGAGTCTTTCAACAAAAGCCTTATTAGGTGCTACCGCTGCTACTACTGCACTCGAGGCTGCGACCGGCGTCTTTGTTAACGCCGTCACCCCGGGACCTGGCATCGATGGTAAAGATGCATTAAAAAATGTATGTCGTACAGCGGGCAGTCTAGCAGCTATAGCAGCACAATGTACATTACTCGCTACTCAATCATTGGCTGCAATAGGTACGACAGGACCCTTCGGTGCCGCAACAACTGTAATAGGCCTCAAGATGTGCCAGTGTGCTGTTATGAGTAATCAGGTTATTGATACTATTCTACAGAGCGCGGCAGGAGTACCTACATGTGAAGATATACAGGGTCTAATCGGCCTGCTAAAGAAGGGGCTTATTGCCGCGACCGCGGGAGCTGTAGCTGCTGCTGCCGAAAGCGTTATTCGTAACTGGAATATAGGGTCAGACACAAAAGGAGTAGATGCGGGGAATGCCATCGCCGCGGGTGCGGGAATAATATTAACTTCAGCTGCAACATCCTACGCGTTAAAACCGACCACGAAATCAAACTACAAATCCTATATAACCTACACTGATCCATACGTAGAAAAAATAGCCGAGCTAGACAAAGAAGACGCGAAATCAACACCTTTTGATACATCAAATAAATATAGCTTCGTAAGCTCGTTAATTAGATCAGTGAAGATTGAGGATACATCTAGCAGTACAGCGTTTGGTGGAGTGTTTAATTTGTTAAATGTCGTACCAACGGCGTTATCCACACAAGCAAACGCTCTTTATACCAACCCAGTTCAAGAACAAGAGCAGCGATATGACTGCAATACCGAAGATAAAATCAAAGACGAAGGATTAGACTATCTAGGAGTCGATGGCGACAAGTTCTGTACAATACTACCAGATACGCCGCAAAAAGAACTGAAAGGTATTTCCACTCAAGAAAAAGAAGTAAAAAGCACTTATTTTCAGGATACTCGACAATGGATGGAAGATGAACAAAATAAAAGCGAAGATGACGGCGGAACGGCAGATGACGGCGATGGCTGCGAAAAAGGGTGCGATGGAGAACCGTCTATAGATGGTGATGGTAAGCCAAATCCAGATAGTCAGTATCAAAAATGGATCACGTATTGCAGCGAGAAGCGAGAAGATCCATGGGGATTCTCTTCGCATCCGTTCGAAGAAGGAAGTGATCGTGATCAAGACTGGTTTACCGGCAAACAATGTCTAAAAGAGAGTGACATGTTGGTCAATTTTAGGACATGGCACAAAATATGTGCGGAAATTGCAAAAGGCAAAGGCACGCTGAATTGCTGGGATAGCGCAGAAGCAGCAGCTGTACCATCCAGTACCTGTGCTGGTGGTGGCCCCACGGCAATTTATACTTGCGCACTGAAGTACGACAACTATCAGTACAAATGGGGCGGTGGACATGGTGATGTTCCCGATGCAAAAAAATGGATCGACGAATTCAATGCAGGGAAAGTTCCTGAATGGGAGTCGATCTTGGACTGCTCGGGCATAGTACGCATGGCGTACGTTGAAGCTATGGGGGTCGAGGATCAGGCATATGTAGCCGAACCAGAATACGAAACAAGTAAACATTGGCAAAAAATATCGCTCGAAGAGGCCACTCAAGGTGATATCGTTACATCGTCTGGTCATGTCGCGATCGTTCAATCAAACGATCCCGCAGCAAAGACATTCAAAATTTTCCATTCATCAACTCCAGGTAGCCCTAAAGAAGACAACATACTTCACGGTACCCAAAGTTATGGTTCGACAGTTTCAGCATTTAGGGCGACGAAGGGGTAATCATGCAGACAAAGAAAAAGATCATCACTATAGTCAGCATCCTTTTTGTCGTTTCATTGATCGGCGTTGGCATCTGGATAGTGCTAAGCGTAGTAAAAGAACAACCTCAGCCAAACGATGGAATAACCGAACCCGGTAGTTCATCTGATAACTCGCAAGATACGCCGACCAATAATGATGGTGCGGCAAACCAGGGAAGTGAGCCTTATGTTGCTCAAAGAACCCAAGAGGATTTGAATACATTTGTTTTAGAAAATAACCCTGGTTTGGTAGATAGTACGACAAATTTACCTATTTATACGATTGTACGCAAGCAAAATCCGCTAGAGAACTGGTATATTCTAAGAATCCGCAATAGCCAGCAAGATACAAGCGACGCTGACGTCATAATACAAGATATAAATGGCACATTAACGATCGTGGCTGGTCCAGGAACGGGATTATTTTTAAATAAAAATCTGCCAGAAGCCGTTAAAAAGGCACTGTCGGAGTGATTATGGAATTCACAAAGCGTACAACACCCCTAAGCATCACATACTTCATTGCGGCTATTGTGTTTACTCTTACTTTTTTTACAAGTACAGCCCTCGCCATTACTGAAGCGAATCCAAGCGAAAAAGAAAAGGGTAGTTTTGATATTTTGTATTGGGAGAAGTGTGGCGTGACTGGATCTAGCGGCACAGGTACTCCATCAACCACAGAAGAACCAACAAGCACTGGTGCGGTAGATGAGAGTGGCTGGGCGTTCCCTACTGTTGCCGGCACACCGATATCGAGTGACTATCGTGCTCCTAATCGACCCGGACACCAGGGTGTCGATTTAGCGGGTCCTGGGATATTGGGGCAGCCGATCTACGCATCTCGCGACGGTACAGTGACTCACTCCGGAACGGCATCTGGATTTGGTTATTGGATTGTCATCGAACATGATGTTGACGGGCAAATAATTAGCAGCGTTTATGGACATATGTCGGGTGATGATCTTATGGTGCCTGTTGGAGCTAAAGTAAAAACTGGTCAGCAAATATCCAGAGTTGGCAATCAAGGACAAAGCACTGGCCCACATCTTCACTACGAGGAGCGTGTCGGTGGTGTAAACGGAGGAGATCGAAAACCCGTTGCAGTATATGGTCAGACAGGCAACACAACACCCGCTGACCCTGCCGATCCCGCGGATCAGCAGGCATCTACACAGCCCGCAGATACGAGCGCAGCCGATCAGACCAGCTCTTGTAAAGGTGAAAGTGGCAGCAAAACTCCAGTAACGCCTGTAAATTGTGCCGAAGCGAACAAATCAGAAGATAAGTCCAAGTTCGTGTGGGACTATTTGCGCGGGCAAGGTCTATCCGAAGAGCAGACGGCTGGAGTAATGGGAAACCTAGCACATGAATCTGGCGATCCTACATTCAAAAAATCGACGGATGTATACGAAGTAGGTGGCGCAAATGCAGGATACGGTCTAGCACAGTGGTCGTTTGGTCGACAAACTAGTTTACGTGACGCCGCAGCAAAAGATCCGCGAGGTCTGACTGACCTGTGCTTTCAGCTTGACTATCTTGTCGAAGAAAGTAAGGCACGCGAACGAAGAGATGGTGGTGGAAATGAGTGGGATGGCATCAAAGAACAAAAAACGATTGAAGATGCAACGTATTACTTTGAGTATAACTACGAACGACCACAACCTGGCAGTACTGGTGCTCGTGTAAAATATGCGAACGAATATATGAATAAATATGGATCAGGTGGAGGAAATCGCAATGTATAATACAGCTATAGACATACTCAAGCAATATCGAGGTGTATTATTTTTTATTCTTTTTGCTGTAATCTTCGTCTTTTCGATTGTTACCGGTTTTACTCTATATCAACGATCAGGGAAGTTACCATACAACCTGGCTGTAGCACCAAAAGACAGTATTGTACGGCTAAATAATGTGGAGGTTAAACCTGGGACACAATATCTACAACCCGGAGTATATAAAATCTCAGTAACACGCGAAGGGTATACAAACTACACCAAAACAGTCACGCTAGACGAGAAATCAAACGAAACTGGTCTTGCGGTTCCATTAGTCCCTGTGTCGGACGAAGCTATCAAATGGGTACAAGACCATAAAAAAGAATATGAAGCCGTGCTTTCAGCGGCAAAGTCAGAAGAAGACAGGCAATTAGCGCTACTAAAAGCCGCCAACCCAATAACAGAGAATATGCCATTCAAAAACCTGCTATATGGGATCAATTACCGCGCCGAGCCTAAAGATACAACCGGAACAAGAATACAAATTGAAATAACTTCGACAGAGAGCTATCGAGCTGCTGCGTTGTACCAACTGCGTAAATGGGGTTATGATCCGACAGATTACAGAATCACATTTACTAACTATACGAGTCCGTTTTCATCATGAAAAAAATAATCATCATATCAGCCGCTATCTTGTCTATCATTATTATTGGAATAGCTATTACAATCCGCGTCATCACACCCGAGCAAAACCCGACTTCAAATGTCACATTCAGATTCAGTCAAAGCGACATATCAGTCAAACTTTTCAAGAACCTCCCCGATAATCAGTCATCAGAGATAACAACAATGGAAGAAACGACAACCTTAGTACTTGATAATGGATCTTATTACTACATTCCATCCGGAATTAAACTTGCCGGTGGCGCTGTAAACTTTGACATTACAAATGATACTCAATTCGTCGTCGATCCAACATACAGTCGAGAAGTATTAAACACTGAATTAAATCTCCAACAAACTGCAATTCACAACACTATCAAACAAACGTATTCATTAATCGATCAGAACTATACTATTCAACAAGGGAAGCTGTACAACCACGGTCAATGGTACATAACAACTTTGACCGACAAACGAGCAACGAACAGAAATCCTTTTGACACCTACAGAATTGTCGCATTGAACGAGAATGGTGTATGGCAGACTGTCACAAAACCAGAGCTTGTCTTATCTGCGATTGACTACCCGGGAATCCCTAAAAATATTTTAACCGCCATAAATGCAGCAACTACTGATACTATGACTAATACAACCTTTATCGACTACGAGTAAGTCTATCTAATACCCTGTACTAATACTCAAATTTGTGGTATTCTATGTAACGATAGAAGTGATCCGGGAAGATGAGTAAATTAGACACACGAAAACCGTCATCTGACACTGATGGCCAGCGCTATAACGCCGGTCAGAATTCGTATAACCCTTCGCAAACGGATTACGAGAACAGATTTGACAAGATAAAAGCAGCCGAAGAAGAACTAGGCAGCCTCGATAACAGCTGGAATGCTGAATATCAGGGTAAAAACGGCTCGAATATAACCCTTCAGGGCGACAATGTAAAAAGTAATTACAACGCCGACGATCCAAACGCAAACATAGATAAAATCAAAGAAAAAGAGCAGACCGACCTTGCGCCAAGAATTGGTCGCACTGCGCCAGCCAATAGCAAACCAAAGAAACGCTGGCAGCTATTTACCAGCAAAAAACTACGAGGTAAATCGTCGCTTATTACGGTCACGCTGGTATTGTTTGGTGGTGGTGGCATTATGACACTGGTTTCGTCACCCACACTCGTTATTGCGCAGTTAAAAGAAGTGTTGACACAAGATTTGAATGATCAAGTGAAGGCACTCGATACACGGTCGTCGATGATGATCCGAGCCAAGTTAAAAACCGCCACTAGTGGATCATGCGGGGTCGTAAAGGTTGCCTGTAAATGGAGCCATATGACCATCGAGCAAGCAAATTCACTTCGTGCTGCTGGCGCTCAAATTGATCTTGATACGACTGACAGTCCTGAGGGTCGAGGGAAACCGAAAAAAATAACCTTCTACGATGAGAGTACAAAACAAACCATCAACATTACATCAGCAGAAGATTTTGCAAAACATTCTGCAAACAATCCTTCATTTCGTAAGATTATGATCAAAGCCTATAACCCAGCGTATGTCGGCACCAGTGATCGTATCGCATTGGGCGTATATAGGCTGTATAAAATCGCAAAAAATACTGGTATCAAAGGCGATACTGATGAAGAACGGCGTAAATCTCTGAACGAATCTATCAAAAACGGGTCTGATGAGGTAACGACAAATCGACTCCGTCCAGAAACCGATTCAGAGGGTAGGCCAACGGGTGATTATTTGGACGAGAACGACCAAAAAGTGACCGCAGCGGAACGCGCAGTTATCGAAGATACCGCTCGTGTCGGTCAAGAAGCGTCCAGGCTTGGCACTGCCAATATAGCAACAACTGTTGGGAATGGATTGAAGATAACAGCAACCGCAGAGAATGCCTGTACGGCTTGGATTGCAATGCGTGCTGTCCAAGGTGCAGCAAAGACAAAAATGCTGTATGATGCTGGGCGCGCAGCACAATTAGGACTACTGGGACCGGCCGATAAATCAAAGGCTGGCGATGCCGACGAAGGAGAGATGACAACAGTCGGTGATATGATCACCAAAACGGACGCCCGAAAAGAAGTAGCCGACGAGTCTAAATTAGAACAGACGAGCGCGTCTACATCACCACCAATGGTCGCCAATCCCGACTACGGCAAAGATGCGACCGATGCGCCAGGACCAAGCGTCGCCATGCACGGCGGCGCGCCAGAACTAGACATTCGTGCATCGCAGTTTATGTTGAGTGGCGGATTTGTCGGTACGATGTCTGCGATGACTCAGTTGATCGCCAAAGCAGTTCCGGGTGCGAACTCACCGCAAGACATTACTCGCGCCTGCAAAACACTCCGCAATCCTATTGTCCAAGCAGGGACATTAGCAGCTGGCGTCGCTGTTGGCGCAGGGTCGTTCGGGTTGTACACCGCAGCAGGTATTGGTGCCTCACTACTCATCAGCATGGCAACTCCGTATATGTTGTCGCGAACAGTCGACATAATGTCAGGCGATGTATTTCAAAATCTGTCAGGCCTTAATTATGGCGACGCAATGTTTGTCGGTACTTCGGCACTGCTAGGCACAATGGCGATGAAACGCGGTATGAAGCCGCTTAGTTCGAAACAGGCGATTACCTACACCGATGCAACAAAACAGACAAACGATCAGTACGCAGCAACAGAGCGTGACATCGCAAAATCAACACCATTTGATGTAGCAAATCAGTATTCATTCCTTGGTTCATTGACACGGACGGTACTGCCGTATGCAAACCAATCAAAAAAGAGTATTGGCAGCGCTGCACTGAATCTTGCAAGCCTTGTGCCGGCAAGTCTTAGTTTTTCATCATCTACGACAAAAGCAGCTGCAACGACCGAACGATTCGAAAAATGCCCTGATAGCGAGTACCAACGATTAAATATCGGCGCTGATATATTTTGCAATGTCCGCTACGGGCTTGATGAAGAAGAGCTAGCAATTGACCCAATCGAAAACGCCAACTGGATGGCTAGTACTGGAAATATCGACACAGAAAGTGACGACGGTGCATCAAAGGAAAACGGCCAAAAATGGAATCTGGCAAAATTTGAAAAAGAATGCGTTGAACGCGAAGACGGCTGGGGTGAAGATAGTGCCGATGATGGTGTTGGTGATGGAACTGACTGTTTGAGCGCCGAGAACGAAGCAGTCAATAAACGGTTCCGCGTCTATAAATTTGATCAAACAGTCAGCGATTCGCTTGATAGCAAAAAAGTCGACACAACACCAGGCACGACCGGGTTTAGCACTGGCGAAAAAGGTCCAGTATCAAGCGACGGTTGGGCGTATCCGACAGTCGTGAACACTACGACACTTACTCAAGGATGGAAATCGCCGACACACAAAGGTGTCGACATCGCTGGCCCACTAAACACCGCACTATTTGCTGCTCGTGACGGCAAAGTTATTCAGTCGGGTCCAGCATCTGGATTTGGTAACTGGATTATCATTCAGCACGATATCAATGGACAGCGGGTCGATACGGTTTATGGCCACATGTACAACGACGGACTGCTGGTAAAGGTTGGCGATCAGGTTAAAGCCGGGCAACAGATAGGCAAGATGGGCAACAATGGCCAAAGTACAGGATCACACCTGCACTTTGAAATATGGAATGGTGGTCGTTTCGGTGGAAAAGATGTCGATCCGCAGCCTATCATCGAAAAAGCCAAAAATGCAACGCCGAGTGATGCGGCGAGGGATGTGTAATGAAAAAAGCACGTTTTCCGTTTCGATCATTCTTTGCCGGCATTATGGCTATCGTCATGCTGTTGTCGTTATCCGTGCAGACAGCCCAAGCGATTGAACTAAATCCAAACTTTGACGCAACGTTCTATTCAGATAATAACGTACAATTCTACGACCCACGTTGTCTAAATACATCATCAGAATCGGGTGAAATTATGCAGTTAGCTGGCAATAATAATACAGAACAGATCCTCAATTTCTATATGCGAAAAGGACTTAAGCTGCATCAGGCAGCCGGGATCATAGGTAATATGGTACAAGAATCGGGGTTAAATCCAGCAATCATTGAGGGTGGGCGTATCGCTCCTGATGATTACGTATTACAAAGTGGCGTCGGGTTTGGACTCGTCCAATGGACAAGTGCAGATCGTCAAAAAAACTTCATGAATTTCATGCGAGCGAGCGGGGCACATGTCACTAATCTTGCCGGACAACTTGAGTTCACATGGAAAGAGATGAACGAAGGATTCCCAGGAATGCTTCGCGCCCTTAAAACAGCAAAGACAGCGTCGGTGGCGGCAGTTATCGTGCATGGTAAATCTGATGTTGGCAGTTCTCATCCTGACTATAAAGAAGCGATGACCGCTCTCGCTGGTGCACGGGGCTATGAATCGTCAGCTGACAATGGAGATTTTGTCGTCCGTGTTCGTGGCGGTACAGCAACCAAGGTGTACGAACAATACAACGATAGATCGGCGCTTGCTGGCGAAACAGCACCTGACGAGATGAAACCTGCCGGCGAAGGAACCGATGCTGATATTCTAGCCCTAAAGAATAATTCAAACGGTACGATGGATGGTCAAAAAAAAGAGTCATGTAAAGGTGATGGGGAGATGAATAAGAACGGTGGGGCAGGCGCGCTGCAAAACAAGGCGGCGACCTATGCACACAAAAAATATCATTCGGAAAACCTCACAGAACAGCGACCTGAATATGCCGATGCTGTCGTCAAAGCCCGAACCGACGGGCGTTACGTTGGTGGCAACAACGGCAACGACTGTGGCGGGTTCGTAACGACGCTTATTCACGATAGCGGGTATGATCGAAAATATAATAACAGTGACCAAAAAGGCAGAGGTGGGTATACCGTCAAGCAAGAAGAGTGGTTAAAAGACCTAGAGAATAACTGGCACGAAGTAGAAGCCGGTGAACCAAGAGAAGTTGGCGACGTCGCTATCAACGAAGATCATACGTATATTTATGTAGGAAAGTTTGATGACTGGCAGCAATACGATATCGCCTCAGCATCATTAGCAGGTCCACAGCGCGCGCCGATGGCTGGTCAGGAAAGCCCTAAAGACCCAAGTTTTCGATGGTATAGAATAGGAAAAGCGTGATATGTATTACGAATGGTATCATGCAAATCGTCGTCGCGTCGTCGTCATAGGATCGATTTTGTTCGCACTTATCATCATATGGAGCGTATACACCTATGTCTCCCGTATAGGAAAAACCGCCGTCACGATTAACGCCGTTCCGTCAAATAGTACCGTGCTTGCAAACAACACATCGGTCGGATCGGGTACTGTTTGGCTGACTCCTGGCGAATACACAGTCAAAGGCAGCAAAGATGGTTTTTCGACTCGCGAAAAAAAGATAACGGTGGATGAAGAGAAGAGAGATAACGTCGTCGCGCTAGCACTTACTCCAGAGTCAGATGAAGCAAAAAGATGGGCAGAGAAAAATCAACGACAGTACAAAGATAACGAAGAATTTGGCGCGATCGAGGCGCAAGCTAACGGTGAGCAGTTTCGACAAAACAACCCAGTCGTCGCAAAATTACCATACGACGACCCCTACTATCAAATTAACTATATTACCGAAAACGACGATGTTATTATTACCATCACCACACCGTCGCCTCGCTATCGATACTATGCTGTGCAAAAATTCCGTGAACTCGGGTTTGATCCTGCTCGTTTCATTATGCGATTCACAGATTTTAAAAACCCATTAGGAGGTGTATCAAATGAATAACCGATCGACCTATATACTTGCTAGTATCACTGGCGTTATTTTAACTGTTGCCGTTATCGTCGGGGTAATCAGCGCTCAAACACCTGCAACACCCATACAACCCCAACAATCAACCCCACAGCCAGTAAACGAACAAGCACTGACAGCTGCCGAACTATCAACGTTGCTTGAAGTAGAACTACCCGCAATTACATCTGTGTTTACTCAAACGTTCCCAGCAGCAAGCGAACTATATACGATTGATCAAGGTCGACTATATAAACAAGGGCAGTGGTACGGCACGACGCTAACATACAAAGGAAGTGACGAGGCAAATCGCGACACACTTCGTGTACTTATGCAAAAAAAGGATGGTGCATGGATCGTCAGAACAAACCCGCCACAGCTACTACTTAGCACCAAAGACCTCGGTGATGTGCCAGTTGATGTCATCCAGTCATTAAACCAGCCTGCACCACTCCCAGGCACCGCTACGTCGCCGGCGATCAATTAAATTATTCGAGTGTAATCGTCATAGCGTCATCAATCGTTGCAGCACTGCTTGCGCTTGTCATGATGATCTGTCGACCTTGAAATTTTGTCGTTAAATGCGTTTGACGGTCACTGTCAAGTTCGCCAAATACATCATCAAGAAGAATCAACGGCTGTCGACCGGTGCTTTCGGCGATAATATCAACTTCCAAAAACTTCATCGCAAGAACGACACTTCGCACTTCACCACGTGAAGCAACCGACAAAGCAGGCATTGCATTAAAGACAAACACGATATCATGTCGGTGTGGCCCAACACTCGTGTAACCCATCAGTCGATCTCGTTCGATTCGCGTATGCAATTCACTCATCAGGCGCTGTTTGATGTCGCCTATGACCGTATGGGAATAGTGAATACTAACAGTATCGGTTGATTGCGCGATCGTGTTGTACGTGGCGTTTAGTTGCGAGTTAAGCTGTTCGATGTAGACAATTCGCTTCTCAATAATGACAGCACCGTATTCACTTATCGCCACATCCCATACGAACAAATCATCAGTATTAACCGTTTGATGCTTTAGTAGATTATTACGTTGTTTTAGTGCTCGATCATATTTACGTAACGCCTGTGCATATGTTGGATCAATTTGGCTGATAAATCGGTCGATAAACTGTCGTCGTCTGGTCGGTGAACCGCTCAGTAACCGTAGATCGTCCGGCTCGAACAATACTACTGGGTATTTATGCGCAGGCGATAGGCGATAGGAGTGTTTTTCGTCAACCGAGAATTGTTTGCGTCCAGTTGCTTTACTGGGATCAAACTTTACAACACGCTGATCCTCATCGTTTGCTATATCGATCCGCCACCAATCAGCTTCGTATTTAAGTAGTTCGGTGTCAGATCCTTTGAACGAGGTTCCCTGGAGTGCTACCGTAATCGCTTCGATAATTGATGTTTTGCCACTGCCGTTCCTGCCGAGTATTAATGTGACGTGCGGAGAGAGGGTGTGGCTAAAATCAGTGTGCGTACGCAGATTTTGAATACGAATCGACGATATAATCACGCGGCTAGCTCTTTAATGGCATAATAATGTGAACGTAATTACCTTTACCACCGGCAACGGATAATACCGTTGCTGCCAACCTGCCGCTAAATCGGAATTCAATACTGTTTCCTGTTATCACGCTCAAAGCATCCGCCAAATACCGCGAATTGAGCGTCACCTGACCGTCAGCACTCACTTCCGCTGTTGATTCTGAGGTGTTTTCCCCAAGTTGCGAGGCAATGGAGTGAATCGCAAGGGTACTATTCGCAGCGTCGGCGTTAAGTGTGACGCTTCCGCCGGATTCACGCGCAAACAATCCAGCAATTTTTGTAATACGAACAAATTCTGCTTTATCGATAATAATCGACGTTTCCGAGCTAGCCGGAATAAGCTGACGGTAGTCGGGGAAATTGCCGTCGATGAGTCGGCTTGTTACTTCTGAATCACCAGCCCGGAATCGGACTTGGCTTTCGTCAAACAATAGTTCAACTTCTGGCGTGTCGTCTGATAATGTTCGAAGCACTTCCTGCAATGTAGAGGTGGGGATAATGGCTGCAACTTCGCTCTTCGTTTCCACAAGTTTACGTTCGCTTAGTCGATAGCCATCCGTCGCAGCTAAATAAAGTGCACCGTCATGAGAGTGCCAGTATACACCGGTTAGCACTGGGCGAGTTGCATCGCTACTTGCCGTCAAGATCGTTTGCGTTACCGCTTGTTTAAAATCATCACTACTAATCGAATACTGCACTGATGATGTTTCGTCTATCGTTGGCAGTTCGGGGAAGTCGTCTGATGCAATGCCGTTTATAACAGATTTGAACCCACCGGCTGCGATATGAAGATGGTCGTTTTTTACGGTGAGTTCAACCGTTCCTTTAGGTAGACTTGCGACAAATTCCGCAACTAGTTTTGCCGGTATAGTGATCGATCCTGGTTTTGCAATCTTTGCACCGATAAGTTGCGTTGTGGCTATTTCTAGGTTTGTCGCGGCAACAAGTAATCGGTTGCCGTCTGTTCGCAACAGGATATTGCTAAGAATAGGCAATTGTGTCTTTGTACTAGCAACTCGAGACGCTGCAGACAGTGCTTTGGATAGATTTTCCTGAGTAACCGATAGTTCCATTATTAGTTCCTTTTTTTAAATTTCATTCGGTTGAGGTAATAGTAGGGGGTGTGGAAAGTGTGTATAACTTAGCTGCAACAGATAGGGATATGATCTTTTGGGTGTGGAATGGGGTAGTGGAATTGTGTGGAGGAGTGTGCGTATAAGTCGATGATGTGCACACAAGCTTTGCGCTACTGCTACTAACTGTGAGCATACTGTGGACGAATATTGACAAGTTGTACCAACACCTTTCCGCAGGTTATACACATACTGTCCACAGACATACCAGACCATATTATGCATATAGTTTCTCCCTGATTTCGGCCACTTGTTCACGAATTGTAAAATCTAGTTTGATTGATTTCTCGATTTTCTCGACAGAGTGAATAGCTGTCGTGTGATCCTTGCGGCCAAGTTCGTTGGCAATTTTTGGAAAACTAAGGTGTAGCTCGCTACGCAAAAGATACATAGCGATTTGGCGAGGCGTTACGATGTGCTTATCACGACGCGAACTGCACATTTCTGGAGTAGATAACTGGAAGTGCTTGGCTGTCTTATCGATAATCTGCTTTGCTGTGATGTGCTGTGGTCGAGAATGGCGAACATTACCAACCAAACCTTCAGCGGTGGCAATATCGGGCTCGACACCGCGCATCTCTGCGTAGGCAAGTAGCTGGTTGAGTGCGCCTTCGAGTTCTCGGATGTTAGTTTTGATGTTTTTAGCAAGGTACTCAGATGTCTCACGACTTAGCTCGACGCCAGAAAGCGAAGCTTTTGCCTCTAGAATAGCGCAACGTGTTTCAAAATCTGGCATTTGTACATCGATTGTCATGCCCATTTCGAAACGGCTTCGGAGACGCTCGGTGAGAGTAGGAATACTTTTTGGTGGTTTGTCGCTACTGATGATAATCTGTTTGTTGTTTTGATGAAGAGCATTGAATGTATGAAAAAACTCTTCCTGAGTCTTTTCTTTACCCGCAATAAATTGCATGTCGTCAATAATTAATACGTCGACGTTGCGGTATTTGTCGGAAAACCCTTTTTTCTTGAACCGAATGCTATCAAGGAATTCTTTGACGAATGTTTCGGAACTAACATAGAGAATGCGCGATTCGGGTTGGTGTTTAATAATCTGATTACCAACAGCCTGCATAAGGTGTGTTTTACCAAGTCCTACACCGCCATAGAGGTATAATGGGTTGTATTTGACTCCAGGGAATTGTGCGACCGCCTGACACGCAGTGTAGGCAAGGTCATTACTTGACCCAACGATAAAAGAATCGAATGTGTAGCGAGGATTTAGTCCACCTCCAGCACTTCCGTTTCCTCCTCCGGAGCCACTTGGCCGTGACGAAGTAGGGCGGGGGGCGATAAGTTCGTCGACGGCTGACGACTGATCATAAGACGCAGAGTTAGTCGTTTCGCGACTCACTACCGTTTTTCGACCACTAGTTTTGACCGTGTAGGCAATCTTTTTGGGTTTGACGCCGTTTTTTTCAAGTACAGTTTTGATTTGATCGTTGAACTTTACTTCAAACTGCCTGATTGCAAAGATATTCGGGACGGCGATAGTCACCAGCTCGTCAGATGACTGCAACAGCTCGGTATTTTTAAACCACGTGACGAATGTCGCATGAGACACAGAAAGTTCTATTTCTCCTAAGACACTTTGCCATAACGAATGTTGCACGTATAATTCCCCTTATCCTCAATTGATGCCGTCTGCTTGCTGCAGACAGAGACTGTCTATAACTATACGGTACGTAAAAGTTTTCCACAACTGGTAATCGGTTATTGCAGAGTAAGTGAAATAGAGAGGTGACTTGTCCACAATCATGATGTCTATCTGTTAATCTGTGGATAAGTCATTGTAAAAAGGGGATAAGTTTTATATACTATGAAACGACACCATAATAAATTCAAGTAATACGAGAGCATACACCTTGAAAATTACCTCTGATTCTAGTAGTATAGGAAAGATATGCCAAAGCGAACCCACCAACCACACACCCGTCACCGTGCGCGTACGCACGGCTTTCGTGCACGTGTGTCAACAAAAGCTGGCCGTGCTGTTATTAAGCGACGACGAATCAAAGGTCGCGCGAAACTAACAGTCTAACCCAGACCAAAAAGCCACTTCGAAACCATCTTTTGGAACGAGGTGGTTTTTTCGTTATACTACTAATAACTATGCTGGCATTCAAATATCGATTTCATGGTCATAACAGTCTCCGGTTTGTCTATAAAAATGGACAAGCAGAGCGTACTCGTTTGATTACATTGAAATCAATTACAAATCCGCATCGAAAAGAAAGCCGAGTTGCCGTTGTTATCAGTAAAAAAGTACTCAAGAGCGCAGTTGGCCGTAACCGTGTGCGACGACGACTGTATGAACTGATCCGTGTGCGACTCGAAAGATTTGACCAACCAACGGATTTGGTGTTTTTGGTGTTTTCGGCTGAGGTTCGCACAATGTCAGCCGAAGATCTAGAACTGCTCGTCGACCAACTATTATCGTCTGTCGAACACTATAAAAATGCCGCCTAAAGTGGTATACTAAGCGAAGTTATTTATTAATTCATTGTTGGAGTACTCTTTTGAATATTTTTGATCTTTTGATCGTGCAGCCTATCTTTAACCTGCTGATTGGTTTGTATGCGGTTATCCCTGGTGGTGATTTTGGTGTTTCGATAATTATCTTTACGATTCTTTTGCGATTTGCCCTGTATCCGCTTGTAAAACGCCAGTTACATCAAGTAAAGGCGATGCGTCGGCTGCAGCCAGAGCTTGAGAAAATCAAGAAACTAACGAAGGGTGACAAAAAGCGCGAAGGCGTGTTGATGATGGAGCTGTACAAAAAACACGGCGTCAATCCATTCCGCTCTATCGGTATTCTGATTATCCAGCTGCCTATTTTTATTGCGCTGTATAGTGTCATCCAAATTTTGACGTTAAAACGCGATGAGGTTGGTAGGTTTACATACGACTTCTTAGAGGGTGTGCCGGCGATTGAGCAAATCATCAAACACCCAGAACAGTTTAATGAAAAACTCTTCGGTATCGTCGATTTGACAAAACATGCACTTAGTAACGGTGGACTTGATATATTCCTACTGGTGCTTGCAGTCGTTGCGGCTGTCACGCAGTTTATTATGTCACGTCAAACAATGCCACAGGCGCCAAGTAAAAAGAAGCTCCGTGATATCCTGAAAGATGCGTCAGAAGGAAAAGATGCGGATCAGTCAGAGATTAACAATATCGTTATGACAAAGATGATGTACGTATTGCCATTCTTCATGTTCTTCTTGATGATTAATCTGCCTGGTGCGATTGCACTCTACTACGCTGTGTCAAACATTGTTGCAACTATTCAGCAACACTTTATACTGAAACAAGACGAGCAAGAACTGGAGGATATTGCCGACGAACACGACAAGCAGCCAGGTAAGAAGGCGACAGCCAAAGCTCGCGCGAAACAAGCCGGGGAGGGTAGCGTTGTTCGGATCGTTGCCAAAGATAGCCAGGGCAAAAAATCTAAGAAATAAGGAGTCTCACTGTGAACCAGGATGAATCAATACAATTCGCTGAAAAGTATCTCGCCGATATCCTCTCGTTTTTTGGCATCAACGCTGCCATTGTATGTGAATTTACAGACGATGTTATTGAACTATCCGTTCCCATGACCGACAGCAATAGCCTCCTTATCGGTCGCAATGCCGAAACACTCCGCAGTATTCAGTATCTTTTGTCGACAACGCTTCGCAATCGTGATGCTGCGATTACTCGAGTAAATGTTGACATTGGTGATTACAAAAAACAGCGTGCCGACAAGGTTGCAAAGCAAGCTCGTGAATGGATCGAAGAAGTACTGCGTACGGGTGATTCGTTCGTTGGTGATCTGAATGCTGCCGACCGCCGAATCGTTCACCGAGTTGCTGACGAATATCCAAACATTAAAACATTTTCAGAAGGCGAAGGTCGCGATCGTCGTATTATTATCGCTCAGCAGAGCTCGTAAGGGCTTGCTGGTAGAGCTCGTAAGTCTGTTCGGCCATACGTTTCCAGGAATATTTCGCAACTTGAAGTGTTCCTTTTTTGATAAGCTCGGTGCGTAACGGTACTTCACGCAAAATATCATCAATGGCACGAGCCATGTCGTCGACGCTTTTTGGATTGAAGTAGTGAGCTGCATCGCCATACACCTCTGGAAGACACGTCGCATTACTACTGGCAACAGGTGCGCCGTAGCTCATAGCCTCTAGTCCTGGCAAACCAAACCCCTCCATAAGTGACGGAAACACGTAGGTAGCGGTGTTCTGATACAACCATGCTAGCTGCGCATCATCAACAAATCCAGTGAAATGAATGTTATTGTATTGTTTTTTAGTAAAGTACCGTTGGTTTTTTTGTGCCGATGCGTTGAGTTTGCCGACAAGAATAAGTCCGAGATCAGGGTATTTTGCGAGTAACTGTTGGTGTGCGCTACCGAGTCGTTTGATGTTTTTATAGTCGCTTTGCTGGCCAACATACATAATATACCGTTTAAATGGAGTGTCGTATGGTTTGACGGTAGTTTGAGCCGGGTCAGCAGATTCATAGGTCAGGGTTACTTTGCTGGTCGGAATATTGGCAAACCGCACCAGTTCCTGAGCGGTGAACTTGGTCGGCACAATAATCTGCGCGCTAGAATGAGCAACTCGCCAAAAAACAAATCGTCCAACGAGCTGTTTGAAATGGAACATCAGCCAGTTTTTGTCAGAGTTGTACGTTTTAAGTAATGTCAAATCATGGACGGTGGTGACGTGCCTGCCCGTATAGGTAATTGGCTGTTGCGGCATGCAAAAATGAACAAGATCTGGTTTTAGTTCGTCGAGCAGCGCCTTGAGTTTTATTTGCTCAGCTAGCGAATAGTCAGCATAATCAGCGATACGAATCGTAAAGTTGGGATTGTGAGGTTTCCAGTAATCAATATCTTTTTGACGAACCAAGATAGTGTAGGTATTTGTTGTATCGATATCTTGGAGATAGGTCAAAAGTCGCTCTACATACCGCCCCGTCGTGGTGCTGATGATTCGGGCGTCGATTGCGATATGACTCATACTACCAGTATACCTAACTGCGCACGTTATTAGCGTGTGGTTTTGTCTTGAAACTCCGGAATGACAGGTGATGTTGCGTGATATTCCTCGATTAAATAGAGTGGACGCTGTTTTGTTTCGTTAAAAATTCTACCTATGTATTCACCGATAATGCCAAGCGAGAGGAGTTGAACACCACCCAAAAAGAGGATAACTGCCATCATTGAAGGGTAGCCAGCAAGATCGACACCATAAAATAATGTTCGAGCGATAACTATCAAAATATAGAAAAATGCAAAAAATGATATAGCGATACCTAAAATTGTCGAGATACGAAGTGGAGCTGTTGTAAAAGATACAATACCATCGATGGCAAGATTGAAGAGTTTAAAGTAATTCCATTTTGTTTCACCAGCTGCACGAGGGTCACGAATGTAGTTAATTTCTTTTTTGTTGAACCCGATCCAACTAAAGAACCCTTTAGTATAGCGTTCACTTTCACGAATACGCTTGAGGGCATCGATACAACGACGATCAAGTAACCGAAAGTCACCAGTATCGCGCTGGATTGGGATGGTTGTGGAACGTTGCAGTACTTTGTAGAATGATTGTGATGTGAATTTCTTGAACCACGATTCTCCTAGACGGCTAGAGCGACGAGCAAAAACATCGTCGTAACCTTCTTCCCAAAGCTTGATCATGTCAGGAATAAGTTCTGGTGGATCTTGAAGGTCGGCGTCAATGATTACCAGTGCGTCACTGTCAACATGATCGATTCCTGCAATCATGGCAATTTCTTTGCCGAAGTTTCTGGTGAGGTTGATGTATGATACACGCTCGTCTTTTTGTGCATATTGTTTGATAATTGCGAGTGTGTCGTCGCGACTACCATCATTCACAAACAAGAATTCCAAATTGTACTTCTTGATAGTTTTGCCAAGCGTCTCTAGACGATCAAATAATTTTGGCAGAACAGGCGCTTCGTTATAGGCGGGAATCAGGACGGTGATTGTTTTCATGGATAGGGTTATTATATCAGATTTTACCGGGGTGCGGATGTTAATTATATTACCAGCGGTGGTGTCTGCGATCGCCGCTACACTACACTAGGCAGGGTAGGTGCAGACTCCCTTTGTGTTTTAGTTAATGAACTCGTGCTATATTATTGCAGTCGACGCACAAACGTTATATCATAGATATACAGGACAAGCATAAGGAGATACAAACATGGGACTTGGAACAATGGAGATAGTATTGATTGCTGCGGTAATCATACTTTTATTTGGTGCAAAGAAATTGCCAGAATTGGCACGAAGCCTTGGTGATTCTGCAAAAGAATTACGCAAAGGGTTGAACGACGACCCAGCACCTACGAAAGTAGCTGTACAAAAAGCCGACACTACTGAATAGTTGATAGCCGAAATATACTTTATAAAACGACTCATTACGAGTCGTTTTATAATAATATGCAGAAACAGGTGGTACGCGACGGTATGTGTGCTGTTATTGAATTAACGTATTAATCTCGGCTTGCGTGAGCGGTGTCCATGGTGACGTGTTGGCATTTGAAGAACTGGCGGCCGGGCTTTGTCCTTGATTCCACCATTTTGCTTTATAGGGAATTCCTTTAAACATAACACGCTGATCGGTGTCGTATATGTCTGACCCTGACCAAGCAGGGTATGTTCCTTCGGCAACGGTGGGCTGCTCGACTGGTTTTTCACCTGGAAGAACCGGGCCAACAAGTTCCCAGGGTGTCTGATATGACTGAAGTACAGGATCATCAGGCATATTATTCTGCGTCCACCATTTTGCACGATATACGTTGTGATGCCATACGACTTTTGTTCCTTCAAGATAGGCGCCAGATTCAGACCAGATCTGATACGGACTAGTTGCTGGATCGTCGGCTTTTTGAGCTGTCACACCTGTTTCGGATGTTGTCTCGACGCCAGCACTAAATCTTAGACTCCCGCTAAAGCTTTCGCTGAGTGCGACTGCGTAGCTGCCCTTAGGTTCCTTTACTCCACTGCAAGAGTCTGAGACCACCTTGAGATCAACATAATTACTCCCACAGGGCACATCACGATTAGCGGACCACATCGACATACGGCCTATATTGTGTGCGATTGCAAATTTATTAAATCCTTTGGCGTCGTCAAGACTGAATACCTCGTCCTTGACGTCGTTTTGACCAATCATTGGTGTTGCGCCAATTTTTGACCATAATGTCGAATTGCTAAGCTCGATGTTGTGTTGTCTGTAGATAATGCCTAGTTGTCGAACGGTTTGAGTCAACGCACTTTCTGCGGCGGATTGCATCGACATATCTTCAGACTTGCTATTGCCGAAGTCCATCGTCATAACATTTACACCAGCAAGATCAACCTTTTTTGCAAGGAGCCGTGAAACACCGTTCGTTCCATCTTCGGTAAGTCCTTGAGGCGCAACGGGAAGGGTGACCCATACGGCGAGTGGCTTTCCGGCTTCTTTTCGTTCTTGCTGAAGCGCCGCGATAGCGGTTGCTCGTCGCGCACTAGCGGCAACATCTTTTAATCCTTCGTTTTCTAGGTCAAGATCAATTGTGTTGATATTGTAGCGATCGACGACACTGCGATAAGCAGCAAGTAGTTTTGTAGGATCAGAGCAATCTAGCGCTAATTCGCGGTTATTCAATCCACCGAACGAGACTGCAACACTACCACCTTGTTGTTGCAAACGAGCAATGCGTCGGTCAAGGTCAAGCGAACCGCTTGCTTGATCAAGCGTGTATGCTGTTCCCCACGTTGGTGTGCAACCATCTGTTGGCGAGCTAACAATGAATGAAAGTACCGCGTCGCGGCTGTTTGTGGCGCCCATTTGATCAAAGGCAAAGGTTGGTGTTGAGGTGACATCAACATAGCTTGCAAACCATGGTTCGCTTGATACGTTGGTCGCTTCTGTACGCCACTGCTGCAGGTTCATGACGCCAAACGCTGCGAGTACTGAGACGATGATTACGGCGAGCGTCACACGCCAAGGAGAAAGTCGGCGCGTTTTCAATGGCTGCGAGAGAGGGGTGGTTGGGGTCATGATGCGAGTTCCTTTTCGAGTGCGGTTGGTATGCGGGCTGGGATTGGTTCAGGGTGACTATCGTCTTCGGTTAGTGGTATAGTGCCGTGTTCTTCGCCATGGTAAAGAACTGCTCGCCAATCAAGAGTAGGCGCATTCGTTTCTATCGTAGGTGCTGTCTTTGGAACTACGTCAACGTAAAGCCAGCTTGTTAATCCTAGCCATGTGTCGACAATCGTATTCCAAATGCCTATGTAGGCAACGATTGCCCAGGTTGCCGCGAACGCGTTAAAAGCGGCAAAGAACGCATTACCCCAGTTTTCTGCCGCTATGTCGCGTTGGAGTGTAAACAGCGAAAATGCAACAATAAGAAGCGGTGTAATGACATACAACATTGGTGATGCGGTGCGATTCTTTACTTTTGGTGTACGCGCAAACGGAATCTTTTTGCCACTAAGTGCTTGTTGAAGAGACTTAAGGACGCCGGCAAGATTCACTGGTAATAAAATCAAGTTGAACCCATAAATACGAAAAACATCAGTCCGTTTGTAACCGTTATAATGGAGATCACTTGCCATCGCAAGGAAATAAGGAACGGCAGCCAAGAGGACGAGTGGGCTGAGTAGCCGTCCGTCGTAAGGAAAAGCAAGAAGAAAGATGAGTCCAAAACTTGCCCATGAAATCGAGGCCATGTAGTTGAGTCGGAGGAAGATTTCCGTCAAAGCAACATGTTCATTACGTCGTTTTCGATCGCGGATTTGTGCAAATAGTTTCGGTAAAATCAGTAACCCTCCGTTCGCCCAACGACGACGCTGTACAATGAGCGAGCCAAAGTCAGGCGGTGTTGCACTATAACTAAGCCGTTCTGGGTAATTAATCAGTTTCCAGCCATGTAGTCCAAGGTCGATGCTTGATTCAGTGTCTTCGATAACCGTGCGATCTTGAACGTAGCGACGAACTTCAAATCCGCCAACCCATTCCTTCTCGACGATATCTTCGATCGCGCGCTTACGAATAATAGCGTTTGCGCCAACCCAGAATGTTGCACCGTAAAAACTCATCCCCTGGTGAAGAATGTGTTGAATGTCGGTCGTCGCTCCAGACAATCGTTCAATTCGTGATGCGGCACCCCGAAACGATGAGTAAGGAGTTTGCGTGACTGCAACTCGAGCGTTGTCTGGTTGTTGAAGGAAATAGACGAGCCGCAAACAGTAGTCGCGTAAAAGGATAGAGTCGGCATCGAGTGTCAAAAGAAATTCGCTATCTGGAATAGTGGTATCGGTTGCGCGCGGACGCTTTGTGACAGCGACAAGCGCCGGACCATCCGGGGTTTGCATTGTACGATAGGTGCCGCCCATCAGTCCTATGTAGGCGTTCAAGTTCATTGCTTTGTTTGCTTCATGAGAGAGTGATACATATTGCTTTCGTTCGAACACTTGGATCTTTGCATCAAATATCCATGATAATCTTCGGTACAGCTGAGCAGCTCGATCAGACGGGATAGAGACCTTTTCATCACAAGAAGCGGTAAGCGCCTCACCGACAAGCCGTAGTTCGTCCGCGAGTCCTCGCAGAACTTGCTCGCTAAAGAATATGTCAACATGATCTTCTAATATTTCTTTGTCGGCTAGGTCATTTAACCATTTTGCAGCCCATGCGTAGTGGGCGGCAAGTGTCTTGGTTGTGGCAATGCTTGCCATTGGTGACCATTGGCGTGAATCAAATGCATCCTTGGCAGCAGAAAAGCGTATCCGAGGGATTTCAAATAGTTTCGTAATTTCTTGACCAAGGGCGCGAGTTGCCTCTAGCTGCGCAGCGGCAATTGGATTACTTGGATGAGGGTTATCGTCAAGCAAAAGGACAATGTTCATATTTGGATATTCTTGCAACGCGGCAGAGAGTAGTGTTTTGCGAACGACTTGAGTTTCTTCACTATATGATGGAACAAGCACGGTGATAGAAGGTTGGTTGTCGCTGAAATGACGATCCAATTCTGCTCGCGGTACACGAACATGTTTGCTGAATCGCTGCAATGCGCCTTGACGAGCAACAAGGTAGAGTAGGGCGGAGAACGTCAAAAACGTAACGACGATCAGGTAACTGATAGCTTCAAGTGTAAAGACAAAACTTTTCGGCCCATCAAAAAATTGTCGAATAATTGTTGAGATGACATATAGTACCCACATTATAATCGTCACGACAACAGCAAGTCGGCTTAATGCGATTGTTCTTGTTGATGGTCGTGCATGGACTGACGGAAGCGGCGTTAGTCGACGTTCAGCTCCCCATTGTTGTTTGCGGGTAAATGCAGCAAGTTGTTTTTTGTTTCCCATAATGATTGGGTATGTTCCTTTCGAAGTGGTATCGTTTGCCAAAAAAAAGAGGCCTCATGGCCCTCTGTTACTATCCAATGTATAGTAACAGTTTGTTGTTGCTAGTGCAACTACAACGTCTTATGAATGAAAAAGGGTAGAGAAGGATCGTAAGATACGGCAGTGTTTATATTTATGATTACGCAACAGAATAATGAAAAAGCAAGCTGTGGAAAACATGTGGATAGAGAATAACTATATCAAAATACTTTTCACGAAAAAATCAAATCATGTGAATTAGGTGAGTGATGCTGGTTGCGGTATGGACGCCATTCTCAGCTAAGTACTCAGTTTTGGCTGCAGCCGATTCGTCTGCGCTACCAAGAATCGCGCCAGCGTGACCAAGTTGCACGCCAGCTGGTGCGTGATGGCCAGTGACATACGCATACACGGGCTTCGTGACATGCTGCTTGATATACTTTGCGGCATCCAACTCCCCCGTTCCACCAATCTCACCTATCATGACAATTTTATCGACATCCGGATCATTTTCAAATAGTCGCAGGCAATCGATAAACGACGTTCCAGCAATCCGGTCGCCACCGATCCCTATAATATACTTTTGTCCAATACCACGGCGCGTCAGACCGTCCATCGCTTCGTAGGTCAACGTGCCTGAACGACTGACGACACCCACAGAACCCGCTAGTGATAAATGTGCGGGAATGATTCCCAGCTTGTTGCCTCCAGGCAGGAGGATGCCGGGGCAGTTTGGACCGATTAATTGACTTCTACCCTTTTCCTTCAAGGCCTTTGTCACGGCCAACATATCATGCAGGGGAATGCCCTCGGTGATACAAACGATCAATGGCACCTCTGCGGTAATTGCTTCGATAAGTGCACCTTTGGCGAAACGTGCTGGAACAAAAACGACACTTATATCGACCGCGTGTGCAGCCTGAATATCCTTTATCGAACCGTAGACCGGGATTCCGTCGATGGTATCGCCAATTTTGCTTGGTGACGTTCCGGCAACGACATTTGTGCCACTCGCCTTCATGGCGCTGGCATGAAATGCACCGTGTGCGCCGGTAATACCTTGGACGATCACGTTCTTGGCGGAAAGTAGATCTTCAGTCATTGTGCCTCCTTTTGTGTTGATAGAATGTCGATAGCCGCTTCTAACAGTGGTAATTTTGTGTTGATAGAATGTCGATAGGTCACAACCTTGTTAATCCGCATAGCTGTTATGAATAAAATAGCGGCGATGTCGGTTTTGCCCCGATGCGATGACGAGCCCCTTTTTTTTCAGTGCCATAAGGTCGTACGCTGCTCGTCTATCATCGCCGACACTGTTCATATTGTTTATGTCACGATATTCACTATTGTTGATTCCTCCACCCGCATTCCTGAGATGCGTTAGCGCTGTCAACTGGTGCTCATTCAACTGGAATTGTTTAAATCGTTTCAGCCAAACCTGGTCACCACTCGATATGAACGCTGAACTGTAAAGAACTGCCCGAAATGAAGTGCTACTGTTGGTAAATTCGGGCTCATGAAGGCCTGCTGCGCGTAACGATTGCCGTATAGTTTTGATGCCACGAGCGCGTTGCTCGGTGTATCCATAATCTTTCAAAAAGCTCATCAAAAGAGGGTTTCGCGAGACTGAGGGTGCAGATTCCAACTCTTCGATAGGCACCAAACTTGCGCCAGGATTGATAATTTCAATTCGGTCGGAATAAATATCAACTTGGATACGGGAAGAATATGTTGAATAATCGCGGTGGGCGATGGCATTTGCTAGCGCTTCGCGAAGCGCGACCTCAGGGATAACGAGATAGTCTCGACGCTGACCAGACGGATCGACAGAGCCGCTAATAGGTAGCTTTGATTTTATAAAGTTGAACGCTTCAGAGAATTGCGCGATGACATTACCATTAAATTCTCGATTATCAAGATGCGTTTTTTGCGGATCATCACTAAGAACCTTCGAGTCTCCTGGATAGTGAGTCACGGCTATATTCGTGGTTGGGGCGGAAACATCTTGTAGGATATCCGCTTTGCCAAACGCTAACAGTCCGAATAATGTAACGGAATGTGTTTTACTCAATGCCCTTAGTTTTACGAGAACCTCATCGGTAGTACTGTTTTTGTAAATATCATTACGAACTGAGTTCACTAAATTGATGTATGTCATGACAAGATCTGTGTCTAAACAATCTTGATACGAGTATTCTGGATACTCAATCAACTCTGCGCCACCTCGTGCTGCAACTGCGAATTGATTGCGCACCTCATCGCTCATAAGTATACTCGATGAACCTATGCGGATATAAGATCCTACTGTGATGCCGCGTTTAATCGAATAGATAGGGCGGACAGCAGCAGGGGCGGGTGGAATAGTGACGACAACGATAGACCCCACGACTTGGATATCGGGTAATACGGGGTAATTAAATGCACTTTGGCAAAGTGACAATATATCTTGTTCAATCTTGTCTATATGGTCAACAGCTAACCCAGTCAATTCTCCATCAGGCTTAGCGCCCAGGACTATTCGACCACCCTCTGTATTTGCAAAAGCAGAAATTGTCTTCCATATATCATCCGGCAAATTACCATTTGAGCATGTCTTAAGTTCTGTTCTTGAATCCTCGGGTTCTAGATGAGGGAAAAGCTGAGACTGCTGAGGACGTGTCATGTCTCTATTTTACCATTATCCGCATGTCGTTCATGACTGACTCTCCTTTGCGGCCGCAATACACTCGTCCAACGCGCCTAGTGTCGGAATAGCTTCAGCCGATAACAGTGTGGCAGCTTGCTCAAAATTCGTTCCTGCCAGACGAATAAAGAGGGGCGGCAGGTGAGGAATTTGTTTCTTGGCGCCAATAATCGCCCGGGCAACTTCGTCGCAACGGGTAATACCAGCGAATATATTGACAATAATAACATTCACGTTTGGGTAACGCATGATACGCTCAAACGCCGCTAGGACACTAGCTTCGTTGGCACCACCACCGATATCCAAAAAGTTTGCCGGAACCATGCCAGCGTCGGCTACGGCATCGACGGTGGCCATTGCTAGGCCGGCGCCGTTAGCAATCGTTGCAACTGTGCCAAGTTCATTCAGCGTTACAAAGTTTACTTCAGCTGATTTTTCTTCGAAGTTCCAATCGGTGTGACGAAATGCCGCCGCATCGTCCAGCTCCATCTTGCAGTCGCCTGCAATCAATTTGCCGTCGGTTGTCAGGACAAGAGGGTTAATTTCAAGGAGGGTAGCATCGTTGTTGATAAAACAAGTATAAAGATTCTCAACGATGTCTTGGAGGACGAACGATGTATCAGGAAGGTCATAGTACTCCGCCAATTGCTCGCCAACAGTGTCGGCATCAAAACCACTAAGGGGAAGTTGTAAAAACTCATCTGCCCTATTTTCTTCAACCTCAACTCCCCCGTTTGTGTGCGCCATCAGGACGATTTGTGCCGCTGTCTTGTCTATCAGTAGAGAGAGGTAAAGTTCGCGTTTGATCAAAAGCAATTCTTCTGCCAGGAGTGTTTTCGGCAGGAAGCCTTTGATCGGCAGTTCGCTGATCTTGTTACTCGACGCTGCAAATTCAGCAGGTGACTGCACAATAGCAATTCCACCAGCTTTGCCGCGACCACCTGTTGGCACTTGTGACTTTACGACGCATGGCAAAAATTCTGGTTTTGTCTTCGGAGATACAATGAAAGAAGCTGGTGTTGGAATGCCACTGCCTGCTAGTATTTTTTTCGCTTCGTATTCTAGGAGTTTCATAATCGCAATAATCGTTTCCGCAAGCCTCGAATATTTGTTCGATGCTTTGTTAATAAGTATACAAAATAGACGGCGTTTGCGATAACAAGTGTTTTTAATATCACCGAGGCACCTTCTGGTGGCTTCAGGAAAATATCCATCATAAACAGAATAAAGGACTGCAATCCATACACATATAATGAGTTTTGACCAAGCAGGAGCAAGGATCCTTTACTGGTCCGATCGATGGCTTTTTCATATCTGCGATACCATATATATAAGGTGCTAAACCAGACCGTCCCTATGATTAAACGACCGAGTGCCATTGAATCTCGGTCAAAGATTGAATAGTCGAGTCCGGTACGGAAATCAATGACATCTAGGATGGATTGATGAAGCGACGAAGAGACAAGATACCGATAATCACCTGCGATTATCGGTAGAAGTACTGTCAGAATAATACTTATAACAAATGTCACAACACTGATACTTGTTATTGCTGCTAGTGAATATTTACGCACTCGGTGAGACAATGACATGATTGATGTTTCTATTCTTGGCAAGTAGCATCCAATAATAATTCCACCGATAAAGATTATCTGCCAAGCGGTGTAGTTGGCTAATGCTGAATTACCTAACAGAAACCATATAGCAAATGATAAAAAGAATACAATCCAGACTTTACCCTTTGCAATCAGCCACAAAGCAAAAGGGGCGAATAGCATTAATATGGCATACCTAGAGAGGAAGTCTGCCCATCCATAGTTAAGTTGCAGGGTTAATGTACTGAATATGAAATCAAAAAGGCTTGGTGAGAGGTATTGATTGCGTACTGTGCCGGGTGGTAGAAACAAGGTGATAAATGTATAAAGTGTTGTAAATCCAATAGATAATAAATACAACCAACCAGCTCGCTTGAAGAGTCGTAAAAACGTATCCTTTGTTTTGACCAGAATTCTAGGTCCGTAAATATAGCCGAGTAAGATACCAGAAATTGCAAAGAAACCTTCAGCTGCCGACGCAAATAAGTGACTTTGGCCTGTAATAAAATCGAAAAGTGACGGTGACCATGCGATATGATTAACGAAAATGACAAGAAGAAAAGTGCCCCTGAGTAGATCAAGTGCAATTATTCTCTCTCTCTTTCTTTTTTCCCCGCTTAAAAACACTCACTACATTATAGCAAGTAATCTTGAGCTATTTTTTAGAAAAGAACTTTCTCAGCTTTCGTATACCTGTTTGATCAGGCGGTAAGTCGTAAATAAGAATCGATTTGATATAGCTTGTTGATACGCGTTTCGTTTTTTGAGTCTGACGACGACTAAGGATAGTATGTGGAATTAACCAAAGTGACCCCAACAACCCCTTGAGCGCGGGCACGGTATTACCATGCACGACGGCATTACCTAACATTAATAAATATGCAAACCAAAATCGAATACCGGTAGAGATAAGAAGACCAAATGGAACGTTTTTGGCGTAGAGTACAGGAAGATTCTTAAATGTTTGAGTGACGGTAAATCCTCTAGCCATTTTCTTACTTGTTTCTCCTTGCCGATGGTTTACGATTGCATTTGGCTCAAACATAACCTTCCAGTCAGCAAGTTGAGCGCGAAAACTAACGTCGGTGTCTTCGTAATACGCAAAGAATTTTTCGTCAAATAGTCCTATATCTTTAAACAAAGATGACCGATAGAGGCTAGCACCACCGCTAGCACCGAATATGTACTCATTTTTGTTGTGTAGATCTACCGGCAATCCTCGCCCTCGTGGGTATGGAAGTCCCCATGAAGTATAGAACTCACCAGTACTATCAAGTGTCTTACCGTCCGCGAGCTGAATTTTACTTGTTACTATGCCCACTTCCGGATGAGCGTTCATGCAGCTAGTTAGACTCTCAATCCAGTTTGGTTGAGCGATTGCGTCGTTATTGAAAAGTGCAATAAGATCGAAGTCATGTTCAAGCGCGTATGCTATACCCGTATTTACGCCACCGGCAAAACCTTTGTTGGTGGCATTATGGATGATGTGGATTTTATCTTGGTAGTTATCAAGGATTTTTTTCGAATCATCCGTGGAAGCGTTCTCGACGACAATTATCCTTATGGCGATGGTCTGCTTCAAGAGAGAGTCAATCGCGAGAGGTAAATACATCTCTCCATTTAGATTTGGAATAACCACTGCTATCTTATCTATCGACTTATGGTTCATATTTACTTATAATACAGTAAAAGATGAAACAATTTATCTCCAAACCAAACAGGGCACTCTTGTCTGAACTTGTCCGTACTGACTTTAAGTTACGATATCAAGGTTCATTGCTGGGCTATGCATGGTCATTGCTGAAGCCTTTGCTTCTTTTTGTAATTCTATATGTTGTATTCGTTTATTTTCTCAAAATTGGCAAAGATATTCCGCATTTCCCAGTTTACTTACTTTTGGGGATTGTACTTTGGAATTTCTTTACTGAGATGACTGTTCAGAGTTTAGGTTCGATTGTTGGAAGAGGGGACTTGATACGTAAAATTCGTATACCAAGATGGATGATAGTTTTCAGTAGTAGTATCTCTGCAGTAATTAATGTATTACTAAGTTTGGTGGTTGTTGGAGTCTTTTTGGTAATAAACCAAGTTCCATTAACAGCGGGAATTTTACTTCTTCCCTTCTATCTATTGATGATTTACTTCTTAGCTCTCGGTCTATCCCTCTTTTTAGCTGCTGCTTATGTGAAGTTTCGAGATTTAAGCTATATCTGGGAGATTATATTACAAGCAGGTTTTTACGCAACGCCAATTATCTATCCAATTCAGATGATTGATAATTCGATTGTTGAGAAAATTTTACTATTAAACCCGATGGCGCAGGCAATACAAGGAGCACGATACGATGTCGTTACTCATGCAACAAAGACAACATATAGTGCATGGGATGGCTCTTGGTATGTACTTATACCAATTGTCTTGACGGCGCTTATATTCGTAGGCGGCTTACTTTATTTCAAGAGTCAAGCTAAAGATTTTGCGGAGAATATATAAATGTCATTAAATGATAATATTGCTATAAAAGTTTCTCACGTTAGTAAAAGTTTTCACTTGCCGCACGAATCTCAGAATTCAATCAAAGGAAAACTAATTAATTTTAATAAGCGTGGCTATGAAGTTCAAGAAGCTTTAAAAGATATTAGTTTCGAAGTACACAAAGGTGACTTCTTCGGCATCGTAGGTAGGAATGGAAGTGGCAAGAGTACGCTTTTAAAAATGATCTCCGGAATTTATAGTGCAGACGAGGGAAGTATCCAAATAAACGGCAAGCTTGTACCTTTTATCGAACTCGGTGTAGGTTTTAATCCGGAGCTTTCCGGACGTGACAATGTATTTCTCAATGGTGCGCTACTTGGCTTTAATCGCAAAGAAATGACTGAAATGTACGAAGATATTGTTGCATTTGCAGAGCTTGAGCGATTCATGGATCAAAAACTAAAAAACTATTCTTCAGGCATGCAAGTTCGTCTTGCCTTTTCAATCGCAATTCGTGCAAATACTGACATTTTAGTATTAGATGAAGTACTTGCGGTCGGCGATGAAGCATTCCAAAAGAAATGTATCGCGATCTTTGAACAATATAAGGCTAGAAAACAGACTATTGTGCTTGTGACTCACGATATGAATTTCGTTGAGAAGTTCTGTAATAAAGCAATATTTATTGAAGACGGTAAAATTAAAAGCACCGGCTCGCCGACTGAAATTGCATTGGAATATAGTGATAGTAACAATCTCTCGTATGCTAAAGGAAAGAATGAGGCTGAGCTTAAAAAACTCGAAAAAATAAAACGAGATATAGATATTGAGATACTTACGGATAAAGGTATTAAGCAAAATCGCTTTGCTTTTGGAGAGACTATGACTGTAAGGATGAAGTGGGACGACGCAGCTATCAAATCGGCTGGCATTGCAATACTTAAGCAGAGCGGTGAGAACATTTTTGCCCCGAACACTTATCAAGACAAGATAAAGTTTAACGAAAATACTAGAACTGTCGATTACGAAGTTGAGCTGAATATGTCTGAAGGTGATTATTATATAAAAGCTGGATTATTCGGTAAAACTGACAAAAAGATCATAGCGTTTGATGACGAAGGACCTTCGTTTATTGTTGAAGCGAAAGATGGTCGTCAACGTTGGGGCGGAGTTACTAAACTCAAGCATGTATGGAAAATTAAATAGCTAGCCATTTAATTTTTGAGCTCTAGTTTCATCAATATCACATGTATCAGGCTTTGGTTTATATCCGTAAATCAAGTATAATGTAAACTAATGAGCAATGTCTACAAATTTTATCGTTACACAAAGAAGCAGGGTATAGGAAAGGCATTTCGAAAAACCGTTTTGTATGCTGCTAAGAAGGCAAGAATTGCTAAGCGGACGATTGATGTCATGGTAGATATTGATGATATAGTTGCGGCAGATTTTCACAATCATCCTTATATACGACCAATGGCGATCAAGAAAGGCCATCTCACGATTGCATGGGTATTATCACCAGTTTCTCCTGGCAGTGGCGGCATCAACACGATTACAAGATTTGCCAATTTTCTACAAAAACAAGGTCATTTGGTGACAATTTATATATATGAGGGAGTGCACCCTCAGTCAGCGAGTGAAGCTAAAAAAATATTACTCAATCACTTCAACCTTGACGTAGTTGTAAGGGAGATTGCTGAGTATACATCGTCGGATGTTATTATTGCAACAGGCTGGGAGACTGCATATCCTGTTTTCAACTTACAGACTTCTGCGCATAAATTCTATTTTGTTCAAGATTACGAACCATTTTTTTATGGAGTTGGATCAAAAACTGTTCTCGCGGAGAATACTTATAAAATGGGCTTTTATGGTATTACTGCCGGGAAATGGCTTGCGCATAAATTGAATACGGAATATTCAATGAAAACAGATTATTTTGATTTTGGTGTAGACGTAGATGTATATCGTCCTAAAGACATACTCAATATTCAAAAGCAAAAGAAGATTATATTCTACGCGAGACCCGTTACCGAGCGGCGTGCGTTCGAGCTCGGTATAATATCTCTCGAGGTATTTCACCGTAAGCACCCTGAGTATATAATTGAACTGTTTGGATGGGACGTAGGGGATTACAATATTCCATTTCCATATGTCAATCGTGGGATACTTCCTCAAGGTGAACTTGCAATACTATATCAACAATCGGTCGCTTGTCTTGTGTTGTCGCTGACGAACGTTTCACTATTACCGCTAGAACTGCTCGCTTCTGGGTGCATCCCAGTAATTAACGAGGGCGATAACAATGAGATGGTGCTCGGTAGTAATGATCATATTCGATATTCTCCCGCTTCCCCTGTGCAGCTAGCAGATGAACTGGTATCTGCAGTTACGAATACTAATCTTCTAGTAGAGGCAAGAAATGCATCTAAAAGTGTCCATAGTATTACTTGGGAATCATCATACGCTAAAGTTGAAACTATCTTGAAGCGTGAAGTAGCAAAGGTTGAGGCGACAACCTAATGCCCGACATCAATACTCCTAAAAAGTATTTTCTCGCAAGTGTCGATGTGCTTCGTAAGGATGGTGCTCGTGTATTTATCGCAAAGAGTCTTCGTAAAGTAGCTAAGTCAGTAGATAATCTCGAGGGTGAAAAAAAGAATCATAAAAAGATAAAGTTCAGTTCCATTGTGGATCGTCGAGATGTAATGTTAGCCGATTGGTCATTAAAAAAAGAAACTGATGGTTACAAAAAAAACACGAATCCACTCAAGGTTATTAATTGGATCATCTCCCCGCCTAGTAATGGCGGTGGCCATCAGAATATGTTTCGTTTTATTGAATACCTAGACATGAATGGTTATCAAAATAATGTCTATCTTTACACAACTTTGGATCGAATGCATATCGAAGAAGCCGAGGCTAACGTTGCAGGTTATGCAAAGCTTGCTAATACTCATTTTTATCACTATGAACGTAATACTCCCTTAGCGGAGTGTGATGCTCTGTTTGCTACGGGATGGGAGACGGCTTATGCCGTATATAATGAACAGACACCTGCAAAGAAATTCTACTTTGTTCAAGATTTTGAGCCATACTTCTATTCAATTGGCACGGAATATATACTTGCAGAAAATACCTATAAATTTGGCTTTCATGGTGTTACCGCAGGAGGGTGGCTATCAGATAAATTAAGGAGTGATTATGGGATGCATTGCGACTCTTATGACTTTGGTGCTAACAGGGAATTGTATCGCTTAACAAACCTATCGCAGCGTAAAGAAGTGTTTTTTTACGCGAGACCTGTTACCGAACGACGCGCTTTCGATCTCGGAATAATGGTACTAGAGTTATTCCATAAGCAGCATCCTGAATATGTTATTAACTTGGCTGGTTGGGATGTGTCTGACTATGAAATTCCATTTCCATATGTCAATCATAAATCCCTTAACCTTGAAGACTTATCTGAATTATATAACAGGTGTGCAATTGGCTTGGTGCTTTCATTGACGAACATGTCACTACTGCCACTCGAACTACTTTTATGTGGGGTAATTCCAGTAGTAAACGACGGTGACAACAATCGACTTGTTAGCGACAGTCCTTACATTGCTTACTCCGATTCATCACCCGCAGATCTAGCTCGGAATATGTCGAATATTGTTGAGCGCGAAAACTTGACGGAGTATGCAAAGAAAGCGGCCGACGGTACGGTTAGCGCATCCTGGGATACGGCGAAGGATACATTTGGCGCTGTGTTGAATCGAGAATTATATGGTTAAGTGTCTCGTGTTGGGTGCGAACGGATTTATAGGTAGCCATCTTGTAGATAGCCTTGTGGCAGATGGGCATAAAGTACGTGCTTTTGATAGGTTTAGTTCTGGTGTTACTAAATTCAATACACATTCTTCAATTGAGATTATGGCAGGTGATTATTTGAATCGAGCAGATCTAAAAGATGCATTGAAAAATATTGAATACGTCTTTCATTTTATATCGACAACTACGCCTGTTACTGCTGAGAACGATCCAGTAATTGATATCGAAACAAATATTCGCATGAGTGTTGTACTTTTTCAACTCTGCGTGGAAGCAAAAGTCAAGCGTGTACTATTTGCGTCTTCGGGAGGTGCAATTTATGGAGCTTCACAACACTCCGTCTCTCACGGTGAGAATGACCCTACATTTCCCGTATCGCCGTATGCAATCGGAAAACTGACGATTGAAAATTATCTTCGTTACTTCTCAACCAAATTTAAACTTGACTACACTGTGTTCAGAATCGCCAATCCTTACGGTGAACGTCAGCCGCTTCGACGTAAACAGGGTGTTATCCCAATATTTCTTGAAAGAGTACACGACAATCAGCCTATCGTGATCTACGGTGATGGAGGCATGGTTAGGGACTATGTCTATGTTAAGGATGTTGCGAATATGATATGTGCGATGTTTAGGAGATCACACGAATACAGTACATATAACATTGGATCGGGTAAAGGTAATACACTCAATGAAGTCGTACAGAGTATTACTGAAGTGACTGGAAAAAACGTAAAAGTTCAGTACGAGCCAGCGCCTTCAACATTTGTTGACAGGGTAGTGCTTGATGTAAGTAGATTTGAGACAGAATTCAACCAAATGCCACCTACTTCGCTACATGATGGTATTCGGGCGACGTATGAGCATATAATAGAGACTGAAAAAGAGGAAGTATGACAAAACAGGATATAAAGGCAACCATATTTATTCCAACATGGTTCGGAGAGCAGTATTTAGATGAAGTACTTACAAGTATCTTTCGCCAGAAAGTACCGTATAACTTTGAAGTCCTTATCTATGACACAAGTTCAAAAGATAGTACACCAGCTATTATTGAAAAACACGCTAAAAAACACAAAAATCTTCGTCATAAGACTATTGCAAAGTCAGAATTTGGCCATGGAAAAACTCGCGATGCCGCCGCGCATGACGCAAAGGGTGAAATTGTTGTGTATATTAGTCAAGACGTAACGCCTGCGCATGATCGTTGGCTTTATGAAATTGTTCGACCGTTCGAAATAAGTGATTCAATAGTTGGAGTAACCGGCAAACAGGATCCCCGCCCACATTGTATACCACTGCTGAAAAGTGAGATACGAGCAGTATTCCGTGGTTTTGGGCCAGATTTTGGCACTACAGTTTTCTATAAAGATGATTTCGTGAAAGATCAAGGAACGTATGACGCAATTAGCTTCTATTCGGATGTTAATTCAGCAGCTCGTCGAAGCTTCTTGACGAGCACTATTCCTTATCAGGATGTCCCGTATGCCGAAGACCAGCTTATGGGTCGCGACATCATCGATGCGGGGTATAAGAAAGTGTATGCGCCTCGAGCCAACGTAGTGCATTCAAATGATATGACCCTGGGTGAATATAAGAGTCGAATGTTTGATGAAACGATGGGACTACGTAAAATTGGTATTCCTGTAAATATTCCATCAAAAAAATTGATCACTAGAATGATTATCAGAGGTGCACTAAAAGATTGTATCCATATTATACGCGATCGTGACTACTCATTTAAGAGAAAGTTATACTGGCTTGTAATGAATCCATTCTTCCATGTTGAAAAATGGCGCGGAGTGCGCTTAGCGGCTCAGGTTGATATGCAAGATAGTGCACGCATTAATCGCTATTCGCTGGAAAGTATTCGAGAGCAGCGGTAGGTTTTTAACTAAGAAACCCCAGTTTTTATCCTCACATCGATGAACCAATAGGGTAACGACGCATCGTGTCTTCTGACAAGGATACTATTGTTGCAGCGTTACCTCCAAGTTGCAGGAAAAGATCCCATGAATAGATTGGGCGGCGAATACCCTGTTCTAGATAGTAAAGCTGTGGGGATGAGCTTGATTTTAAAAACTTTGTCGCAGTTGCGACTAGCGGAGTGACACTAGCAACTCCAGTGCTGTATGTTGCTACTGATTGCATGCCGTAGTCTGCAATCAGCCCGGGAGGGACAAGGTAACGCTTGCCTTGATCAACTATGTAAACGTTACCGTCTATCTTGAAGACATTCGCCAATGATGAACTTTCAGCAACATACATTGCACTAGTATCAGGTGTCATCTGATGTATGTCTTGTACTCTAAATCCGTAAGCATAGAATGTCTCCATGTTGGTAATATACATTTTTTTGTCATTATTCATAACATACAGTTGACCGCTCGTACTGTTGCGTATTGTTCGTCCGCTTGCGATTCTATCGGCACCGGTTGGCAGTAACGATGCGACACTAGACGATAATGGAAGAATAGATTGCGGAGTTTGTCCAATTTCTTGAAGTATGTTCATATCTGATACGTACCGCTTTTTACCCTGCTCGAGAGTGTACAATGCACTTGTTACTGTATCCTTAAAGACGCTTAATGCAGATGCATTTTGTGTAGCTTGACGAGAAAGTAACGATGGATCGATTGCAGGGGTTGTGGCAGCGATACCCCATTCTGGCTCAATTCGGTACTTTACTGTGCCATTTAATAGATATGTCGTACTAGTTGCTGGGTCTATTACAAAGCAGCTTGCATTACCAGTTACGTTACCTACTAAGGCAACGTCATTATTAAAGCTAGGGATATTAGCGCTGTTAATGCCGTTGCAATCGAGTACCTGCATTGAAGAAATATACTGCCACGCGGATGACGAAGCGAGCCATAGTCTACCATCTTCACCTTTAAGAGGTATGTAGCCGTTTATGATTGGCGTGGATGTGGCGAGTCTGACGAGCGCGATATTACTCAGGCGGCTTGGCGCTGAATTGCCAGATAGCTGGTTGTAATAATCCAGTTGAAAAATCGCAGATTTTTTTGCATCCGTCACCCTATATAATGCACCGTCATCACGCTGGACAAAGTCAGAAAGATTACCTGCCATAGGCATACGGACTAGCGAAAAATAAGGGAGATAGGTAATATCTGATCCAGAGTACCCAAATCGCCCCAACTGATCCATTGAGGTAATACGATATCGTTTTCCGCCAGTCACGAGATATAAATCCCCGCCATCATCATCACTATCACTGTTAGACTTTAAGACATAACTTAACACGGGAGACGCTGTAGATGTGGGAATTGAGTCGATAGAAGACTGACTAACAAACCCGACATCATTGTTGGTTAATCCATACTCACTAACAATATCCATTGATGGAACAATATACTTATTTGTCCCATCAATATAGTACAAGACGCCAGATGATACTGTACGGAGGAGTGACTTGTTATCTATTCCAAACCAGTCTGAGAAAGTGCGCCAGAAGTTTCGATTGCCATATGCGCTACAGCTATCACCGAGACCATATAGATTATTTAGAGCTGCTGTATTTGGTCGGTAGGGTGTGTAGACATACAAACCCGCAGTCACTTGATTTTCAATATATACATCAGATCTTCCGCAGCTTGTAGGAACGTTCCATAAGATTGAATTTGTCCGTCCTGCTCGATAGCTATAGGTGTTTTCATATTTCTGATAATAGCGATATTGCCATGCGGCCTTATAAACCTGGTTAAAAAATCCGTAATATTGAGCATCACACGGCGCACTATCGGGACATCCATAGCCTGTCGCACTTCGATACTTGACATCGGTGGGGTTCGTACTTGTGACGAGACCCTGTTCTTTTTGAAGCAAAGTTATCAATACGCGTGGACTAATTCCGCAAACTTGCGCAACGTCGTAGATGATTTGAGCGGCAACTTTATTGCCAGCTGGATAAGTGCGACACAGACCTAGACCATCATCTCGTTGCGGGGTATCTTGTCTGTATGCTTTAAGGCAGGTATAGCCCGACTGACACGATGGTACTTTAGAGTTTAAAAACGCTTGAATTTCTGCAGGATTCATAGAATCCTTATCGTAGAATGTTGCATCTCCAATTATATTACCTGCTTTGAAATCATTGCCAGACACTGCTTGAGTGTTGGGCGCATAAAAAATGTGAAATCCGGCGACAACAAGAGCTGTACTGAGAGTACATCCGATATAGATACTGAGTTTCTTGAAGAGAAGCATGTTCATGTTCTTTGTTCCTATTTTACCACTACTGTTTGTGAGTCACTGCTTCCAGATGCTTTCGGAGAACTGTAGGTGATCTGGAGTGACCAATTTCCAGCTGCTGGAAATTGGTCACGAGCTATATCGAGAATGCCACATTGAATTGATTTTGCATCGGGAATTGCAGATGATGTGATACTAACGGGTTGTTCGCCGGCCTTTGTGTACGTTGCTGTACACTTGCCGCCAGATTCATATAGATTATTGATATACGCCCGTGCTTCAACAGTCTTTTCAAATTGTGCCGCGTTGGTAATTATGATTATAGCGTTTGTAGCTATTGGTTGCTTGTCTAGTTCGGCGCGCTCGGCATCCTTTTGTTCTTGTAGTTTATTATCTTCTAGATCAGCGGAAGACGGTCCAGAGAAATCAACCCCATTACTTATTGGCTTGTTGATGTACTCGGATGGATCGGTTGTTGTAGTGTCATCACCTCGTTGCGTAAAATAGATGACCGCAGGAATCCCAATAGCGAGAAGAACCCCACCGGCTATAAGCGGGATTATTAGTTGTTTAGGGTATTTTTTATTTTTGATCTTCATTAATTATTATTATGCACTAATGCGTTAGCATTTTCAAGATATTTCGCCAGCGGTCTATTAAGTTGCCTTGTGATTTTATGCGATGACACAAACAGGCTAGTGTATACTATATGCAGATATGACAATTTATAAAAAAATACCCTTTTATCTGCTTCAATTTGCTAAGCAAAACTTCCATGGTGTAACAAGAAGAGATCTGTGGCTATGGGCAGGAATTCTATTTAGCCTAACGACTATTGGCACTGCTATTGCTTATTTCTCGTTTCGAGAGTCTTTCAGCGTAGGGGACGCTTCGACTTTTTTTAGATTTGCGCATAACTTAGCCGCGGGAGAAGTAATTTATAAGGATTTTATTCATTTCCGTACCCCAGGCTCCTATTTTAATGAGGCTTTATTTATCAAAATATTCGGCGATCAGATGAGTAGCGTAATGTTTGCAATTCAATTTGAAGCACATGCACTATATACCCTAGTGTTCGGTTTTGGGGTTGCTATATTTCTGCGTTTCAAAAAACCCTTCATTGGTCTCGTTGCTCTGTCTCCAATTCTTGTTTTGCCCGCATACCTCCAATTGCGCACCGCGTTGGCATTTTTAGCGATTACTCTATATATTCAGGCAAGACGAAATGAGCGATATCGACATGTTTGGCTGATACTCAGCGGACTCGTCACGGGGTGGACATTCATCTATGGTCAAGAAGCGGCGGTTATGGTTGCAATGACCATCTTTGTTACTGAATTATATCTTTTTGATATAAAAAAATGGCGAGTACAACTTAGGAATATCGGACTTCTGGCTACCGGAGTGTTTATGGGGTTATTGCCTTTGCTTGCGTATGTTGTATTTATGTCGGACCTATCGACATTCAGTTACTACACTCTATATTACGCATTCATTCTCCAGCCTAAAGGCATGGATCTACCGTATCCAGCCCTATCGTATGAGAACATACTATACTACATCGTCCCTATACTAATAGTATTTTGTTTTTATATTTTTTACTCATTGAAAGAGGCGAGTTTACCGTATGCAATACTCATAGCATTCACTATAGCTAGGCTAGTTACCCTATTCGGTAGATCTGACTTGGGACACCTTATATTTGTTCTTCCTGAAATATTTTTGATTGCTACGCTTGCGATAGTTGTGATACCAAAATCCGATTTTAATAAAAAGCAATTTATCAGATTCCTTCCTTATTTGTTCGTTTTAATCACTTCGTTTGTAATGGCTAAAATGATTAGTAGTGGCTTCGTAGCTATTGGTGCACTTGCTGTGTTGATGGCATTCCGTTTCCGTAAAGTTCCAAAGATTCCGAACAGAACCAAGTCGGTTCACTTGGTAGTGCTTTCAATTATGATTGCTACAATAGCAGTTTTTGGATACACCTTGTATCCATCGGCGTATAATACACTTACTACGATGTCTAAACGAGGAGTTACAGCCCAGAATGTAGGTGGAGTAAATACCGATCTCGACACTTATAATCAAATTACTGCTGTAGAAAAGGCAGTCGCTAAACATGCACCCATAACGATGTTTTCATATCCAATTCAGGCATATTATTATACTTTCGCTCCAAAACATGCAACTCGGTTTATGACATTTGAGCCTCAAACCACAATTGCTGAGCAAGATATTGCTATAAATGATTTAGAATCGTCAAAACCCGAAGTTGTTGTATTTGATCCACTTCAGGCCGCTAGTTTATCAAAGTCTTTATGGAAGATAAATAATTACATAACTTCAAATTACATCGTGAGTGAAACGGTTGTGAGTAAAGAGATTTTATGGATCATGATACCTCGCAGTGGTGAAAAGAAACAGCTTAATTATCTGGCTTTCAGTCTTCGGAAAGATGGATTAAACTCTACAGTACAGCAGCAGGCACAGGATGTACAGAGTCCCGAGAAAGGTATCAATAGTGGCGTTATGCAAAATGCACATTCGGAACTTGAGTTCAAGCCGGCCATACAACGCCCCACTTCAGTATCGTTGTCTGTATTTTACGATGAAATTCAGCCTACTGCTATGTGTGGTGAAGTGCATCTCCGCTATCGCGGATCCAGTGAGGCTATTACAAAAATATGCGCCCAAGATGGCAAGGTTACGATTCCTGTAGCTGATAATCTTGAAGAGGTAGAACTAGTCAATCAAAGCGCTTCAACTCTTGTCTGGAACGAGCCGGTTTTATTAGACTAACCCTACGGATGGGGATAGTCAGTTCACTAGAGTAAGCTGGCTCGAGCGTAAGGTTAAAGGTATAGTAAGTAGTGAAGGTTTAGCCCGCATATGTAACTAGGTAATTACGCATCACGAGGTCTAATGAGTTAAACGAGCAAAAGAGTATAATAAATAATAAAATAAGTAATATGAAATTCACTCTTTTGTCCTTTAGGTATGCGAGCGCAAGTAGACCTGCAAGTGGCGCTAGGATAGGGTATAAATATCTACCCTGTGGCTGGAAATTATAGTGTACTGAATTAAAAAGTACTAATGCGATTGCGAACACGAGTATTACTAAGAAAGTCAACAAGTATCCAAGTAAATGAATTTTGGTCTTTAGATTTTTTGCAGTGTAGATGATACAGCCGTATCCAGCCAGTGCTGTTAGCAAGAGGAGCTGAAGAACTGCATACTGTCCATCTGTTAAATAATGAGCCATAGAGCCGTATGCTACGAAGAAAGAGCGGTATAGCGTTTCGAAAAAGTTCATTTGTGTCACCATTTCAAGAGTCGCCATGTTAAGAGGAGCCGCATGACCAAGTGGAGCGTACTTTGCCATTTCTGAAACAACAAAGTTTTGCCCAGTTATATCACCATAAAGTACTACATTTCTTATGAACCAAAAGGATGAAAAGATAATAAATGCGATTATTGAACCGACCAACACTTTCGTAATTAATCTGAAAGTAAGTTGCTTCGCGACGCCTAATCCAATCAACACGATACCAATAAACGGAACAAGTATGAAGTAATTGTATTTTGCGAGAGGTAAGAGTGCTCCAAATGCCAGTGAGGCAAGAATAATACTAGCTTTATTCCTATCTTGAAAAAGCCGAATGAGCGAATATATACATAGAGCGCTTATTGCCATTGAATGAGCGTCTTGGTTGGTGTAAGAAAAGGTAAAGATCACCTGAGGAATGAGCGCCAGCGATGCAATTAGCCAGCTTATATCTCTACGTTTAGTCAGTCGAAAAGCAATTATGTAAAGTAGATTTAGGAAAAGAATGCCCCAAACTACGGCAGCAAGTCGTGCTCCGGTTACAGGCGAGATATTTGATACGCTGGTAGCAATAGTTGATATAACGGCACTGAATATATAATTAGCCGCAGGAAATACTTGATATGAATAAGTGCAAGTTACAAGACCGAATTCACGTACTCCACACGCTTTGTATAGTGGAATGTCATCTTCGCCAGACACGGGTAATCGATGTTTTTCAAGCAAAAATCCTGTATTGTAGCGGTAATGAACACTCTCATCAGGACCTGAATCATAAGGATTAAGGCCAGTCTCGAAAGGAATCATTTTGACAAAAAATAGTGCCGAGACGATAAAGATTAGGTTTATAAGTATAAGTCCCCAGTTCTTCATTGAAATTTTGCGGGCAATACCAACGAGCGTCGTCTTGGGGTCGATCTCTTTGAACGAAACTGACTTATTGAGGAAGTATTGATAGACGACAATCACTGGTAGTGAAGCCAATTTCATTAAATTGACGTCTAGTGCAAAAACCTGACCAAATGCAAGTATGAACATGCTAATTAGTAGTCCACTTAGCCCGACTATTAAGAATGAAAGGTATCTCAATAATAGCTTGTCGGTTTTTTTGAAGTTATAGCGTGTATTCAGGATGAAATTATTTGTTATGCCAATTAACACAGAGATGCAAGTTGCAACGACTGGGTTAACGCCCAAGACGTTATACAGTACCAGAAACGCAATAAAATCGAGAATGACACCCGATACTCCTATAATTCCGTAATGTATGAACTGGCTATACTTTTTGTATATTTTCTTTAGCATCTAGACGTACTCCTCATGAAACCCTACACTTGTGTCAATTTATTATCTCCATCATAACACGTCTATAAACGATTATTAGGAGTGTCTTCCGGATGTTATGTCTAGTACAGAAATACTTATGTTAATATTCTTAATTTTATGGCATATTATTATTCCTAATCGACACACAATCATCTACAATAGAAAGTAGATGGCGAAGAAGCAAAAGGTAGTGAGTTTTATTTTCCCTGTATATAATAATGCTGGTAGTCTTAAGTTATTGTGCGACGAAGTTAAGAAGATTATGTCACCTCTGAACTACGACTACGAATTCATGTTCATTAATGATGGAAGCAAAGATAATTCACTTGATATACTCCAGAGGCTGGCAAGGCACGACAAAAAAATCAAAGTTATTAATTTATCACGAAACTTTGGACATCAAGCAGCGGTTACTGCAGGATTAGACAAGGTTGGCGGTGAAGCAATCATTATCATGGATGCTGATCTGCAAGATCCACCGAGTGTGTGTGTTGAGCTAATCAAGAAATGGGAGGAGGGTTTTGACGTAGCATATGCTCAGCGGCGTTCACGACAAGATACCTTTTATAAAAAGACTGTGGCAAATGTATACTATCGCGTACTTGCCTCAATGTCATCTGTTGATATTCCTCGTAATACGGGTGATTTTCGGTTAGTATCAAAACGAGTTGTAGACGTTATTAAAGAAATGGGTGAGCATGACAGGTTCCTTCGGGGGATGTTTAGCTTTGTTGGATTTGAGCAAGTTGCAGTGCCATTTGATCGCGATCAACGACATGATGGTAAATCTGAGTACACATTCAAGAAGCAGATGAAGTTGGCGAAGGCGGGTGTGTTCGGATTCTCAGATGTACCGCTTCGCTTCGTCTCTCATATCGGATTTCTTGTGTCATTCTTGAGTATTATAGGCATTATTTATGCGCTATTTGTGCGAATTTTTATTCCGGAGATTGCAGTGAGCGGATGGACAATGACGATTGTTTCGATATTTTTTGTAGGTGGAGTGCAACTATCTATGCTCGGTGTTATAGGCGAGTATATCGCTAGAATTTATAATGAAAGTCTGAATAGACCTACATATATTATTGAAAAAGAAATTAATACTTAAAAGAAGGATAAATTATGACCATAAAAAAGAAAGTATTAATAGTGGGTGGTGGAGCAACAGGTCTACTCGCAGCCTATGAGCTTCAAAAAGAAAACATTGATGTTATCATCGTTGAGCGATCGGATGTTCTTGGTGGATTAGCTGGTAACTTCTACGTACAAGGCACGTCGTTGGAGAAATTTTATCACCATTTATTTACTACAGATAAGTATGCTCTCGATGTTATCAAAGAGGTTGGATTAGGTGAAAAACTGAAGGTCTATCCTTCAAATAATGGGATATATTATGAAAATGAGATCCATGCATTTAGCTCTCCACTAGATATGTTGAGGTTTAAGCCCGTAGACTTCATTGGTCGAGTACGCTTTGGAGCGTCAAGTGCATTTTTAAAGGCCACTAAGAACTGGAAGCCACTCGAAAAACAGCTTGCGTTAAAATGGATGAATAAGTGGGCTGGCAAACGAGCAACTGAAGTGATTTGGAAGCCACTCATAGAAGGAAAATTTGGCGATAGGGCTGATGAAATCGCGATGTCTTGGCTATGGGCGCGAATACATAATCGTAGTTTTAATCTAGCCTATCTTGATGGAGGTTTCCAGCAAATATACGAGAAGCTCGCCGAGAGCATTCAGAAGAAAGAGGGAGAAATTATCTTTGGCGAAAGCGTGGAAGCTTTGAATAAGGTTGAATCTGGTGTTAGCGCTACTCTTGGGAGCGGTGAAGTGATCCTTGCGGATGCTGCGATTGTGACGGTACCAGAGCCTGTATTCGCAAAGATGGCTGGCTATGAGCTTGACACCAGTAGGACGCATGGACATTTAGGTGCTACATGTTTTATTTTAGAGCTTAACCGCTCACTCATACCGTATTACTGGCTCAATATCAACGACAAAAGCTTTCCATTTCTTGCAGTTGTTGAACATACTAAAATGGTTGACAAGAAAGCCTATGGAGATAAAAACATTGTCTATGTTGGTAATTACGTTCCGCATGATGACTGGAGATTTACAACAGACCCAGACGTTCTTTTAAAGAAGTATATCCCATATCTTCAAAAATTAAATCCAGATTTTGAAGAGAGTTGGATTGAGAAAAGTCATTTCTTTAAGGCGCCGTACACGCAGCCGATTGTTACTCGAGATTACGGTACACAAATCCCACCGCATAAGACGGTTGTTCCTCATGTTTGGCTAGCTACTATGGCTCAGATATATCCAGAGGATCGAGGGCAAAATTATGCATTTCGTATGGCAAAACAAATAACTAAAGAAGTGATGGAAGACTTGAAGTAATAGGATTTGCTGAATAATATAAACACTAATGAGGACGACACAGATGATCGTCCTCATTAGTGTTTATATTATTGTCTAATTAAATGAGGTAGGAGCCGTATCCGGATTTTATAAGCGAGGAAGCCAGTTCGTACATTTTAGTATCTGAAATGTAACCCTCGATATGAGCGACATGCTCAGGACTCCCGATGATTTGCCCTGTTCTCTTTTGTAGAACCTTAACATAATCAGCCGCGTCAGTCATGCTGTCTATTGTTCCTGTGTCGAGCCAGACATCACCATCATCAAGTGTCGTAACTTTGAGTTTGCCTCGACGTAGGTATTCTTCGTTTACAGCGGTAATCTCTAGTTCACCGCGTTCGCTTGGTTGAACATTTTTGGCAATTTCGACAACATCGTTGTCATAGAAATAAAGCCCAACAACTGCATAGTTAGATTTTGCAACTTTTGGCTTTTCTTCGATTGAAACTGCTTGACGATTTTCGTCAAACTCGACTACGCCGTACCGCTCTGGATCAGACACCTGATATGCAAACACAATACCACCGTCTGGATCACTGCATTTTTTGAGTGACTCGCTGAGGCGACGACCCTGGAAGATATTATCACCAAGTACAAGAGCTACCTTGTCGTTACCAATGAATTCCTCGCCGATAATAAACGCTTGCGCCAGGCCATCTGGAGACGGCTGAACGGCATATTTCAAATTAATACCCCACTGTGTCCCATCGCCAAGGAGCCGCTGAAATTGCGACTGATCTTCGGGTGTGGTGATAATCAGGATATCCCTGATACCAGCAGACATTAATGTTGTCAACGGATAGTAAATCATCGGCTTGTCGTAAATCGGCATGAGCTGCTTACTAATACCCTTTGTGATCGGCCACAGCCGCGAACCGGATCCACCTGCTAAAATAATACCCTTCATAATACTAAGTCTCCTTGGGATTTATTGCTCTACTATTCTCAATTAACAAGATACTCTCGCAGTGCTTCTTTCCAATTGCGTGGATTGAAGCCTGTAGCCTTTATTTTAGCAAGATTTAACGTACTATGTAAGGGGCGCGGCGCTATTCCGGTCTTGCCATTATAGTATTGTGCTGTTGTGACTGGCGTAACGTCGTCCGAAGACCGACCACAAAGAATGTAGATTTCTTTAGCAAGATCAGCCCAACTAACACTCTCTCCTTCATTTGTGACATTATATGTACCATACGGGGAGCTTGTATCTAATAGATATTGAATGCTTTTTGCAATGTCAGAGGTGAACGTAAGCCTCCCTATCTGATCATTAACAACTGAAGGTTTAATGTTTTTTTCTGCAAGTGACTGCATTGTGCGGACGAAGTTTGTGCCATCTCCAACGACCCAAGATGTACGAATTATGTAATGGCGTGCTATCGTACTGACGACGATATCTCCAGCTGCTTTTGTTTGACCGTAAACACCTAGAGGAGAAAATAATTCATCCTCACTGTGAAGCTTCTGAGCTCCGTCAAAAACGTAATCGCTTGAAATGTTAACGATAGTGATTGCATATTGTAAAGCAATCCGGCATAGGCTTGCAGTAGCAACTGCGTTAACTTGCCAGGCGGTTATCCTCCCTTTGCTTGTTTCGGCCATGTCAACTGACGTGTAAGCTGCGGCATTGATAATCACACTGTATTCAGACCATTCTCTTGCGTTGCTGATGTCACTGCTAATATCTAAACTCTCGCGTGTGGTAAATTCAGCATTCGGGTATACTTCGCGCAACGCTCTTCCTAATTGTCCGTCAGCCCCTGTAATCAGTATTCTTTTTGCCACTGCTATATTTCCAAAGGTGTTACAGAGCTCAGCTGTGGATGCAGTCGATCGCGTTCGGAAAGAGTTGCCTGATCTAGTGAGATAGGCCATTGAATAGCAAGCTCTGGATCGGCTGCGTTCACAAAACAATATTTATCGTAATTGTCGCCACTCCAATGCGCCGTAACACTGTACTGGTAATATGTATCGGGTTCTAGTGTTTGAAAGGAGTTACCGACACCTTGAGGTAGATATACCGTTACGTTGGGGGTAATCTCAATTGTTACTATCTTGCCGAAACTATCACCTTTACGAAGATCGACATACGCAGCGAACACTCGACCAGTTATAACTGAGATATACTTATCCCACGGTTCTGCATGAATTCCTCTAGTAACTCCAGCTTCTTTGTTGTACGAGAGGCTATTTTGTACGATGGTAAAATCATTCGGAAGTCCAGCGGCAACAAGTTTAGCTTTTTGATACTTTTCTTGAAAATACCCCCTCTCGTCAATAACACTCGTTACGTCAAAAACGATAAGTCCAGGGATAGCTGTCGTTTTAGGTGTAAACTCAGTAGTGGGTATACTCATGATTACAGTATAACATTTTTTGATATACGGAGGAGTGGCTAAAGTCACTTATCGGTAGAATTGATTATTGGGCAAGATATTTGAAGAAAAATGAATCGCGATCGCCATAGTATTGGTTTGCGAGATTGCGAGTGCCAGGATCCATTGCTTGGTTGTCGATAGATATCCAGTCGTTATATTTGGGCGCACCAATATCAAGATGATTCCATATTTCGTATATGGGAACCACAGCGCCGATCATAAGACATGCAGTGAGGGCTATTTTTCGCACCCGATTCTTGTCCCCCATTAGCATTCGAGCGATCAGCACCATGAGGATGAATAATGCAGGGATGGAACCACGCATTAACTGGTCGTTATATAGTCCGTACATGAATAGGGGCATAATAGCTAACATGGCGACGGCTACTCCAAATAGCACCTGCCATTCCTTTGATTCTCTTTCTCGTACATACGGAAAGATTAATGCCGCATAGATGCCATACTCTAGAAGGTTGAATAGAATTAGATTTACAATATTAGCTCGAAAATCTATGAAATCCCAAATGAATCCGTATGGCTGACTATATAAGTTGGTTAAGAAAAATGATCCTATAATAACGGCCATTAGAAGGGGGAAGGCTATGTTTTGCACGCTGATAAACGTCCTCCATTTTCTGTATGAAGCTGCGAGTATACTAAATACGAACACACCAAGCCATGTTGCAATGAGCGGTGACGTTAGCCAGATAAGCGAGTAGAGGAATAGGGTATTTTTCTTCTCTTTTTTCTCGACATATTCAGCTATGATCATAGCTGTTACGATCCAGCCCGCGATTGCGTGCTGTGGTGTCCAGTCAAGTAACGTAGCGTTAGCTGAGTATTGCCATATGCCGATATCAGGGCTCGTCGACCATTCAAGAGCTAAGAATCCGAGTGACGGAAGATTATTTTCGAAGATAAGTCGACCAATAATATCCATTCCCGAGAAGCCAACGAGGAGTAGTGCGAGCCAAATACGTATGCTCTTTGTCAGTCTACATAGCCAGTAAAATACCAAGAATACACCTCCAGCTAGCCACAGTAGCTGAAAATAATCGGCTGCGTTGGCACCAAATATCTTTCCAAATGCGGCAGAGGGTAGATAGTAGCCGATATAGTACGATAGACTACTGCCGTTAGAATAGATAACTGGCCATTTATATTCAATTAAGTCATGGAATATTGCGTTATGTTTAAGATAGTCACCCGACTGAGCGGTGAAGCCGCCAACCCCCGAAAAAAAGACCCAAAACATAATTATAATTGCTATCGCAGCTGATGTCAGTAGTACATGTCTCTTGGTGAGTTTGAGTTTTGGCGGGTTTTTCGCGCTGGTCAAAATGCTATTTCTCAATACCCATGCAATCACTAGTGTTGATAGTGTTGCCATCCATGGGTTCAGCCAGGTGAGACAGAAAATAACATACGGGATGACGAGATATACTATCGAAAGCATCTCAATACTTCGATGTCTGTTTCGGAGGTTAGCCTGTAGCTTCTTAATATGCAACACGGCTTCCATCTCCTTAGCTATATTCAGAATACGAATGTACATTATTTATTGTATTATACAGCACTTTTTTGAAAGGAGATTGAAACATTCGAGTATGTTCATTATACTCATCTTTCGAAATATTGTTATTACATATCGAACTCAAATTGATACAGCTAATGAATCGTCAGGATGAAGCGTTTTCGCTATTTAGGTACTGAATCTCTACAGCATTATTGACTTATCGTCATTTAAATGACAAGATGTAACTATTCATCCTGCACTATACAACACGATTGGGGAAGTAAGATGAAAGTACTGCATTACGAACTCTTCCTGTTGAGCTGCATCATCGCCCTCCTGGTGATTGTTGTCTTCTGTTTCACTCACTATGGAGTCGGTCGATGGTCATCGAAGGTACGATTCTGGTTGACCTATTCCTTGTTGAAGAGGGGTTGGACTGAAGGGCGAATTGACATACTGTTCTACGGTTTGTCACTCTTCGTGCTTTTTGGGATGGTTGCAGTGGTTTTTTATACACAACTACTCCTAGTGAACCAGTTAAATGCTCCACTCCTCCCAATGATATGGGTGTGGATGCTTGTAGGAACAGCGGGCGTAGCAATCATCGTGATTGCTATCCCGATGTGGGCAACTGGAACGGCTGCTGACAAAGCACATTACAGATGGGTTCAGGAGCGGTCGTAAGTGAGGTTTCGAAGTGTGAGTTGCCAGGTTATGCTGCATGCCCCTGGGTGTTGCCGTAGCCTGGCAACGGTGATTTATATAGTTGTGTAACTGTACTGATGAGTTCGAAAGAACGAAAAATCACCTAATTTACAAAAAGTAGCTATCGATTTATTGTCCTTGCTCTGCGTACTTTGCTTCGACTTTGGCTTTTTCGTTTTTCCACCACTCGTCATTCTGGCGATACCAATCGATAGTAGCTTGCAGGCCTTCGCGCAGGTTGGTGTATTTTGGCGTCCAGCCCAATTCTTCGCGGAGCTTTGTGGCGTCGATGGCATAACGCATATCGTGACCCGGACGGTCATTCACATGTTCGTAGGCATCTTTTTCTTTACCCATAAGTTCGAGGATCGTTTCGAGGACGTATTTGTTGTTCTCTTCGCCGTCAGCCCCGATCAGATACACTTCGCCACTCCGACCTTTGTCGATGATAGCGTGGACAGCACTGTTGTGGTCGTCTACGTGAATCCAGTCGCGGACGTTTTCGCCAGCTCCATAGAGTTTTGGAGAGATATCGCTCAGAATGTTGGTAATTTGTCGTGGAATGAACTTCTCGATGTGCTGGTAGGATCCATAGTTATTAGAACAGTTACTGATTGTCGCATGGATGCCAAACGAGCGAACCCAAGCTTTGACGAGTAGATCTGACCCTGCTTTTGTCGATGAGTAGGGGCTACTGGCGTTGTATGGCGTGTCCGGAGTGAATTTTGCGGGATCATCGAGCTCGAGGTCGCCGTATACTTCGTCGGTGCTGATATGATGAAGACGTTTACCGTGTTTACGTATTGCTTCGAGGATCGCCGCCGTACCGATAAGGTTCGTCTGCAGGAATGGCCATGGGTCACGCAGACTATTGTCGTTGTGCGATTCTGCCGCAAAGTGAACGACGATGTCTGTTTCGCTTACGAGTTTATCCATTAATTCCCGATCGCAAATGTCACCAGTGACGAAATTAATCCGATCCAAGACACTATTCAAGCTATCCAGATTGCCTGCATAGGTGAGCTTATCAATTACAGTTACTTCGTATTCCGGGCGGTTCTGTAAAGTGTAATGCACAAAGTTTGCCCCAATAAACCCTGCGCCACCTGTAACTAGTAGCTTTGTCATGTCACTAGTATAACAATCTTGCAAGTGATGCGTCTATTGTAGAAATACGGAATATCGAGCTATGTCAAAAATACAACTATTAGTAGGCGCTGATTGGCGCATTGATAAACGTGCCCGTTCAGTACGGACGGCTTAGATTCACATCGCCGACAGAAATTCATTTCCATGCATTCTATTGAAACATATGAAGTATAATAAAATCATCGATTGTAAAATTAAATCCCAAAGCGGCGAAATCGACCACTGAACTAAAAGGAGATTACAGCATGAAAGTAGTAATTGTAAGCGGTTTCTTCAATCCTTTACATGGGGGGCATCTTGATATGATCGAAGCGGCTGCGCTACTGGGCGATAAGCTAATCGTTGTTGTTAATAATGATACACAGCAGATATTGAAAAAAGGCAAGGTAATCCTGAATGAACAAAATAGGGAGCGCTTGATCGGCGCCCTGCGTGTCGTTGACGAAGTTGTTGTTGCCGTCGATGAAGACCTGACAGTTGTTCGTACGCTTGCGATGATCGCAAATCAGAACGAAGGAAACGAGCTAGTATTTGCCAATGGCGGCGATAGGGCGTCGGTCAAAGAAGTGCCAGAAACTCAAGTCTGCCGAGATTATAATATAGAAATGGTGTTTGGGGTCGGAGGCACAAACAAGGCCGATTCATCAACTCGGATTAATCAAGCGTTAGGGCATAAGAAATAGTATGTGTGGAATTGTTGGATATATTGGTGCACGTGGTGCACAGGAAATTTTAACCAGCGGTCTGCGTCGGCTGGAATATCGAGGTTACGATAGCGCCGGCATCGTTACATTAGGTGGTGGTCAGGTGTCACTGCTGCGTGCAAAAGGTAAAGTTATCGAACTGACTGAAAAGGTAAGCGAGAATGCTCGCGACGACACGATTGGTATTGGGCATACGCGCTGGGCGACACATGGTGTTCCTGCTGAAAACAACGCACACCCGCATCAGGCAGGTGATGTCTACTTGGTTCATAACGGTATCATCGAAAATTACAAAGAACTGAAGACTGAACTGCAAGATCATATGTTTGTCAGCGAAACAGATAGTGAGGTGTTGGCGGCGCTAATAAATTCATTTTACGTCGATGATACGACACTCGAAAAGGCAGTCGTCCAAGCACTACAGCTGGTCGAAGGTACCTATGGCATTGCTGTTATTTCTGTGCGCCATCCCGATCAGATTGTCGTTGCTCGCAAAGGCAGCCCGTTGATTATTGGTGTTGGTGACGATGAAGTGGTGATCGCGAGTGACGCATCAGCACTCATTGGCCACACGACGAGTGCAATTTATCTGAATGACGGAGAGCTGGCTGTCTGTACGGCTGGTGCGGTTGATCTGAAAGATTTGGATGCGCAACCGTTAACGGCAAAGGTTGAACAAATCGAAGCAGATATGACAGCGATTCAAAAACAAGGCTACGACCATTTCTTGCTCAAAGAAATCATGGAACAGCCTACGACGCTTCGTTCGACACTGAATGGGCGTGTGGTTCCTGCAGAGCATCGTGCGCAGCTGGGCGGACTCAATATGACAGCAGATGATCTACGGGGCATTGAGCATGTTGTCATTATTGGTTGCGGTACATCATATTACGCAGGACTGCTGGCGTCATACTACTTGGAACGATTAGTTGATGGCCTGACGATCGATGTAGAGATCGCATCTGAACTACGCTACAGATCGTTCCATTTGCCAAAAAATAGTGTTGCGCTAGTGTTGTCGCAATCTGGCGAAACGGCGGATACATTAGCATGCCTACGTGAGATCAAACGGCGCGGGGTGCGAACGCTCGGTGTTATTAACGCGGTTGGGTCAACGATCGCACGTGAAGTTGATGGTGGTGTCTATGTCCATGCAGGTCCAGAGATTTCTGTCGCTAGCACAAAGGCATTTACTTCCCAGGTGTCTGCAATTACGATATTTGGTATTCAGCTTGCTCAGGCAAAGGGTACGGGCGCGCAGATGCTTGCAAGCTATGTCGACGAGTTAGCTGCACTTCCCGATGAAATTCAAAATGTGTTAACGAATCAAAGACAGCAAATCAAAGAAATAGCAGAAAAGTATGCCCACTATGAGCACGCGTTATTCCTTGGCCGTGATTCGCTGTACCCTGTTGCGTTAGAGGGTGCATTGAAGCTAAAAGAAATCAGTTATATTCAAGCAGAAGGTTATGCTGGCGGCGAATTGAAGCATGGACCACTAGCATTAGTTGACGATCGGTTTTTTGAAATAATGTTGCTGCAGGATGACTGGTTGTTCGATAAAAGTATTAGTAATCTAGCTGAGATTAACGCTCGTGGCGGCCATGTTATCGCAATAACAAATAGTACAAAGCAGATCGATGCAGATAATATTTTGCGAATTGATACGAAATTGGAGGTTTTAACGCCACTCGTGTTGA
>Ga0155547_111_pt1 | contig 112242 bp, 123 predicted proteins | sample RifCSPhighO2_12_FD_107204 | JGI IMG/M metagenome (GOLD analysis project Ga0155547, IMG submission 107204) | Candidatus Saccharibacteria bacterium RIFCSPHIGHO2_12_FULL_44_22
ACAAATTACAAGGCTTAAAAGGTGAAGCATACGATAAAGAGTTTCTGAAGCAAATGATTCTTCACCACGAGCAAGCAGTTGAAATGTCTCAATACGCCGCGGCCAATGCAAAACACCAAGAGATAAAAGACCTTGCAAGTGCCGTTATTGGCGCGCAGACAAAAGAAATCGAGCAGATGAAGCAGTGGCAAAAAGACTGGAGTTATTAAACTTCTGTTTTTGTTCGATCAGATACTTTAAAATCACGAACGACCTGTACTACAAGACATGGAACAAGCAACACGCCTAAGAATATCCACCACAACATGAAATAGCTGCTATTCATACTCGCTCCCAATGTTAAGCCATGTATGAAAATTGCCGCCATAGCGCAGGCTTGAAGTAAACCGACGTACGGCCATATGCCACGAGCAATGAGTTTGCCACGAAAATGTTTTAGGACATCATAGAGCAAAAAAGTTACCAATGCGGCTATCGCAATCACCACTACCCACGCACGATACGAGCCAACGTAACTGACATAGCTTTCTGGAGGCAGTAAACCGGTATCGAGGAAGCGTTGCACCAAAAAGATACCGGGATGCATCAGTATGAACAATAAAACTATATATCCAGTCCACGTTGCGAATCGCTTGCTATTAGCAGGTTTGCCGATGGAGCTTGCGACATAGTGAACCCACATTGTCGTCCATGCAAGAACCCCGAGTATAGGAAAAAATTGGTACATCGACGAAACACTCCCGGATAGTGTTATGAGCCATAAAGCGACACTTATAGTAGATACCGTTCCAAATAAAATCCAGGTGCGATAACGTTTAATCAAATAATACACTACCCCCTCATTATACTGGAGAAAGGATAATACTAGTTATGAAGAAAAACACGATCATACTCATTACGATCACCCTCGTACTACTCGCTCTTATAGGAGCAGGTGTATGGACACTGGTGAATCGTCCGAATAATCAGAGGCCAGAAGCGGCACAGGACACAGCCGTCGATCAACAAAATAAAACATTCACCATGGCCGAAATAGCCACCCATAACTCAAAAACAGACTGCTGGACAGTTATTTCAGGGCAGGTGTACGAACTTACCGATTTTGTAAATCGTCATCCAGGTGGCAATGAGGTAGTTCGTGCTTGCGGGATAGATGCGACAACTTTATTTACTTCTCGTACTGCTGAAGATGGGCAGCCTATTGGTTCGGGTACACCACATAGCCAAGTAGCCCAGGAACAACTTGACCAGCTAAAAATCGGTAGCCTTGCTGAGTAGGTGAACCATGAATAATGATACAAATAGTCAAAGGCGACTTATCGTCGATATTCTCGCAAGTAAATGGGTCATACGGATTATATATACGCTTGAGCACGATACAAAACGTTTTAGCGAAATCCACAAATCCATCCCTGATGCGACACAGAAAATGCTTACTGAGGCACTACGAAAATTAGAGCGGAACGGCCTCATTGACCGGCATATATACCCAGTAATACCACCGCAAGTAGAATACAAACTCACTGCCCTTGGCCGCGATTTGCTCAAGTTAACTGATGTCATATCCGAATGGGCTGATACACATGCAGGAGAAATAAAGCGCGCACAAAAGTCCTACCATCGTCGTAAAAAATCGTAACTCTTCTATCACTTCGATTTTTCTTTAGAAAAGTCGAAGTCCCACCCTAGCTTGCTGGGGTGGTTTGGTATTTATGAGGGATTATTCCTCGCCAGGTAGCTTTCTGTGGCTAGTTGATGGCGGCGTTTCCTTTTTCTGCGTCGTTCTTTTTGGAGTGGCTACTTTTGCCCTGGCTGGCTTGGGTGCTTTTGGTGCATATTTGATAGCGTAAGCTTTGCGAGAATTGTTGATGATTGCTTGACGGGCTGCGGTGCCTTGAGTAGAGTTGTCGTCAAGCAGTAATGTTTCACCCGACAACGGCTCTTGTGACAGTACGGCGGCAATTCTGACATAGTAATTAAACGCTGGCAGGTTAGCAATCTCGCCTTGCTCAATGTATGGCGCAAACATCTGTAGCAATGATTGTTCGTCTGCCGGGTTGCCTGTTCTGAAGCAGATTACCGTACCGACGTTGGCAAGGATGATATTTACCATGCGCTGATCATCCTGTTGCGATGTGGACTGTTCGGCCATTGTCAGGAATAGTTTGTATTTACGCGACTCGGACAGCATTTGGACAAAAGACATAGTGGCAAAGTTTTGAAACTCATCGACATAGAGATGATACGGTGTGCGCTCAGACTGCTGCACACGAGCGCGGCGAAGCGAGGCAAGCTGGAGTTTGGCAAGCACCATGATACCGAATAGCTCAGAGGTGTCTTCACCGAGCAAACCTTTTGAAAAATTGCAAATGAGGATTTTGCGGTTATTGATAATGTCGTCAAAGTCGATTGTCGATTTTTCTTGCTCCAAAATACGCTTGGCACTGGCCGAAAAGAGGAACCGCCCGATCTTGGCAGTAATACCGGCCGCCATCTTGACTTGCTGCATGCCTCCAGCTTTACCAAACTCATTGCGCCAGAAATGCTTGAGGTTCTCATCTTCGAGCGTCGGAATGACCTTTTTGCGGCAAGCCGGGTCATTGATGAGATCGTACACTGTGAACAAAGTGGCATTTTCTTGCGTGAGCGCCGTCTGTACGGCATTGCGTAGCATGTACTCAATCCTGTGTCCGCCTGAATCATCTTCGGAAAATATCTTACGAAAAATTGAAACAACCGTTTCGGTGATGAGGTCTTTTTCGCGCAGCAGTTCGTCACCCTCAAGTCCGTGGTCTAGTTCGAGTAAATTAAGTCCGATCGGGTACGTTAGATCGTCGGGATTGAAGTATACGACATCTTTCACACGCTCCTCTGGCACATATCGCAGTAGTGTCTCTGCCATGTCGCCGTGCGGGTCTATCACGGCAACGCCCTTGCCACTGCAAATATCTTGCACAAGCGCATATTGCAGCATGGTTGTCTTGCCATTGCCCGTGCCACCGATGATATACACATGGCGTTCGCGCTCCTTTTCGGTTAAGCCAATCAGCGTAGCCTCACCATGATAGCGATTAACGCCCAATACAACATCGAAGTCTGAGTCTTTTTTGAGCGATAGTGGTGCTGGCAAAGTACGACTAAGTGACTTGACGATATTCTCGGTTTTGGTCGTGCCAGCATACGGAAAGTGATAGAGGTCTGATAGCTCGCTCGTGGCTAGCAAGGCTGTCTTGCTGTGCAAAAAAGATGGTAGGCGGTGTCGCAAAGCAAAGGTGCGGTAGCGGTTGATGAGTTGCCGAGGAAAACTGTACCGAGCTTGCAGTGACTGGTATTTGGGTACATTGAACGATGCTAGTGACGCTCTAATACCTTTGATACGCTGTGAGCGTTTTTGTTTGTTTGGGCTAGCGACGTATACTCTAATGACTACCTGAAAGATTGGCTGATTGACCTTGTGATGAATAGACTCAACCAACTCTTGTTCAAAGCTGCTCAGTATACGAGCTGGTTTGAGACCGAGTGCAGCCTGCTGTTTGTGTTGGGTAAGCTGCGTATCGAAGGAGTCGCGTCGATAGGTACTTGATGAGCCAGAAAGCCCACTACCAATGCCGTCCATGATGCTAAACATAGACGAATTAATAGCCGTAAAGATACCGCTGATACCTGGCGTATGTCTACCCTCGAGCTTTCCAAGCAAATCCTCATTAGTGAGGATTTTTCGAGCAATAATCTCTGCTTCCTTGGCGCGCGTGGGAGTAAGTACTATCTGAAAAGCGACTTGCTCATTGGCTTCAAGTTTTGTCATTGAGCCCGTGAGATAGGCTATCGGGTCGTGTTCCTCAAGTTCCTCTTGCATATTGAGGGGAAACGCAAAATGTCCGGTCTGGCGAAACTCGATTGTTTGCCCCGATAGCTGCGGTGCAAAATAATCACTTGTTTCCTTGACGATCATATCGGGGAGATATGAAGTAATCGTCTGGTGGAATGTTTCAACCACATCATCAGGTACTCTCGCAATGTACCTGATGCCACCTTGCTTGGTTGAGGTTACTTCAAGTGAGAGGTGCGGATGGCGGCGTAGCAATCTATCTGAAAGTGTACGCGAAGTGTGGAGGCCGTGAAGCACAGCGAAAAACTCCTGTGTAGCGCGTGGTCTTTTGGCAGCTTGTACTGGAGGTATGAGCTCGAAAAAAGTATGCGGTGATTTAAGTGCATACATAAAATCCCAGACTCGCACGCCCACAGCTACCAATACTACGACACCCGCTATCACGAGCAACCACAGCCCGACCGTCGGTAGTAAATCGGCTACCGACGACAATAGCTCAAATACTTTATCCACCTAGTTCTCCTGCCATAAATGTACGCGGATTGACTGGTATGTCGTGGACGTTGATTTGAAAATGTAAATGATTACCTGTAGACGCGCCAGTTGTGCCGACATAACCAACCACATCGCCCGGCTTCACCTCTTGGCCAACTGTCGCATTCGTTTTTGACATGTGACAATAAAGCGACTCAACACCGCCTCCATGATCGATCTCGACACTAATGCCGCAGGCACTATCGTTAATGTTATCGACCACTGTCACTTTGCCCTTGGCAAATGGAGTAATGGGCGTGCCAGCATTTGCCGCAATATCAATACCAGTGTGTGCGCCATAGCCAAAGTTTTGACGAAAAGTGTCAAAATTACCAAAAGTGTCGGTCATTATGCCTTGAATCGGCCAGACCGTTGATAGCTCACGCTCATCAATCTTTTTACCCTTGGAGTCGAATATCTCAACGAGGTGCGTGACTGGATTTATCGCCACCAGAGCCTGTGAAACTGCGGCAACACCAGCATTCGCTATGACAACTACCGAAATGAGTGGCAGAAACAATATAAACGCCAATGTACCGAGTACAATGTACGCCTCCTTTTTAAACGAAATAACAACGCTAAAAAGGAGTTTGTTCATGTATAAATCTCATTCGGGTTAGTAGTAATGAGAGGGTGCTCTTTTTCGCTGGCGACAACTTTGACGGCGACATGATTTTGATCGGCAATAATCAACGCATCACCACGCTCACACGTAAGTAAAAAAGTTTGCTCGTATTCGCTCAAATTAAACTCTGATACGACATTCTTGATCGTTGTCGTGTCTTGCTTCATCAAGATACGCAGACTACTCTGCGAGGCGATGGCTCGACCATAGTCATTTCGCAAAAAGTCATTGGCTTGTTGCGAGATAATTGACACACCAAGATAGTATTTGCGAGCACGACGCACAAGGCCAGCTACAAAACGAGCTGATTCTTCATGCTGCAATAGCATCCAGCCCTCATCGATCACCAACATACGCTTTTCAGGGTGAGTTTTAACTTGGTTCTGCACAAAGTTAGAAATAATCATCATCATGATTTGGCGTAGTGACTCTGGTAAATCTTTGATATCAAAGATAACCAGGCGATTATCGAGCTTGATGTTTGTTTGCTCGTTAAAAACGTTAGCCAGTGAGCCACTGATGTACTTTTCTAGGCGTTCGCAAAGCGTGAGATGACCCATGTCTTTCAAGGCGGCGTATAAATCGGACAGTAGCGGCGTCGTGTTCTTTTTAGCTTTACGGTAAACATGCAATATCGCTTTATCGACGGCCGCTTTTTCTCGCGGTTCTAGTCCCTCGGCCATGAGGCCGATTACTTCGGTTAGGTCTTGGGCATGTTCAGCTATTCTATCTTGTGTATACGAGTTGGTAGTAAGGTCAAACGGATTTATCTTTTCCTTGCTCTTGGCTGATAACCTAATATACGTGCCGTTCACTGATTCGGTGAGCTGCTTGTACTCGCGTTCTGGGTCAATTACGATGACACGCGTGCCTTGCATGAGCTGTCGGAGTATCTCGACCTTTGTTGCATAGCTTTTGCCACTTCCAGACTGCGCGAAAATAATACTATTCGCATTATTGAGCGCAAACCTATCAAGTATCACAAGGGAGTTATTTGATTTGTTGACGCCATACAAAATGCCCGATTCTTGCACCAGCTCAGATGACATAAGAGGAAATGTAAGTGCTGCTGATGAGCTGTCGAGATTGCGCTTTTGATCAAGTATATCTTCGCCGCGAGGCAAGACGGATTGCAGGCCCTCTATCTGTTGGTATCTTGTAGTTTTGACATAAAATAACCGTGCCGATAGCTCGGTCTCAAGCAATTTCGTGACATTTTCTAGTTCTGCCTGCGTCTGGGCACTGATCGTCATATAAATCGACATTTGAAATAGCTTTTCTTGTCCGCGTTGGATTTTGTCACGTAGTTCAACCGCAGACTCAAGAGGGTCTGTAATCTCCGAACCGATCACTTTGCCGCTTCGTATCATGGCACGCTTGGTAGACTCAAGCTCGGTAATCTTTCGGCGCAGTTTGGGGAGTGCCTGCAACGCATTAACTTCGTGAACGTGGTACGAGATATCAATATTATGACTAAAGTTGATGAGACTATTAAGCCAGCCGGATGAGGCCGTAAGTGGGTAGCCGGAAATAAACAGCGTGCGAATGAATTGATCGTCGAGCTTGAGATAGTTCGGCTGCTCCTCTAGTCCGGCATACGAGAGGATGTCCATCGGGTCTTGTTCGCCATAAGTCAATGCGAGATGTTTTGGTCGCTCATCACGTTGCTTTTTCCATGAACGGAGTTTTTTGAGGGGCGGCAGATTCGTTAGTGGATTTTTACGTTTTGATTTCTTAGCTGGTTTTTTGACTGGTTTTTTGACTGGAGTTTTGACAGGTCTCTGTGATTTCACTTTCATAAATAAGACTCCTTTAATAACTGCATGGTTTGTTCGGTAATTGGTTGATTCTTGGCAGAGTGCGGACTGTAAAATGTATAAAACAGGTCGAGTACCTCGAGACTGTTTAGTTGATAGGTATGTACACCGAGTCTGGCAAGCCCTTTCGCTACGATATCGCTGTTGAGCAGCAGCTGTTCTTTGATCATCTCGAAGTCTTGGCGGTCTTTGGCATTAAATGGTACGACAACATAGAAATGTCGAGCAAGGATTTTGTTTTTGGTGATAAGTCCCTGAACGAACTCGATGTAGTTCTTGATTTGATGTCGGTACACTTTCTCTTTTTCGCCATCAATTTTGAATCGGAACTCCTCTAAATATTTGTCCATATCCATTTCGCGGACGCGGATGATAATCTGTAGGGGACAAGCCAGAGAGTTTAGAAAGTTTTGGTAGGTGTCAATGAGTGCGTCCTGCTCGGCCTCGCTCTTTAATTCAAAGTTAAGAGACGAAACTTGCAAAATCATTCGATAACGGTTGCCAGGAAGGATTAAAATGCCGTCTTGTACTCCTTTGATAGCAATTTGGCTGCGTGAGGACACTTTGTTATTTGATTTCCTGAATATGGACATTGAGGCCTCCTTTCTTGTTGGTTTGGAATGTCAGCTTGGCACGAGGGTCGGTAACAATCTGTTCTAGCCGGGCTTTATCGTGTATAGGAACAGTTGCCGTGATGACTGGTGAAGTTACTTTATTCGGTGGCTGTTTCGTTACTTTTGCCGTTGGTGTTTCGTCGTATTTGTTGCGTAAATAGGTATCATTCTTGTCATAAATATGGAAGCGAGGACGTTGGTTGTAGCGTAACAATACGCCAATCCATTGAATGAGCAATCTGCCCTTGATGCGTATAGCGAGGGTAGCAAAAACAGCAAAAACCACTGTAATAATCACGATCTTGTACGGTTCAGCTTTGAAAAATGGCGGAAATAGGACATATACCACGCTACCCAGAAAAATAGGTGACGTAAGCATAATAAGCTGCTGCAAGCTGAGGCTACCAGCTACTTTGTCTTCGACCGTTGTGACCTGTGCTGGTACTACAGTTGTTTTCACTACTTCGCTCCTTTTTTGCTGCCTGACATCGCTGCATTACTGGCACTACGTGATACAAGTCCTTGGGGTTTGTCGGCTGCTGCACTTTGTCGAACCTTACCCGACAGGTGACTCACGCTATTTACGAATTGGCCACCTAGTTTACGAGCCGTCCTCGCACCAGCACTCGCATAGGCCATTTGCGCGATAACACTCTGTGTTTTGAGAAGCGCTAGGATTGTCGCAACACCGACCACCATTGACATGATTGGGTCGAGGCCTTTGTTCCCGTCGTTTGTCGTCATACCAGCGAAAATCGACGAGGCTAATATGAGAATGACGACATGCACAAAGAGGACAAACACTGTTGTAAGATATGAACGAATTGCGTTTGCTGCAAAATCTTTGAAGCTTGGTAGTAGCCATAACATAGCAACAATCGGTGACAGTACGGCACCAATATATAGCACCACCAACCTCAAAATGTAATAGATGAGGAGCAGCACTGACAGTATAATGAACACGACGTATATCAATAGGGCGGCGAGCTTCATATCTTTTGATTCATCCATGACTTTTGACAGCGATTCCCATACCGTTGATGATGAAAAGCCAGTCTGCACGGCTGATATCATGCCATTTGATAGGCTAATAATGGCGTCAATCGCAAATATCGACGAGTTCATCAGTAAGAACACAACGATCAATTGTGGCAACAGGTGTTTAAACTCGATTTCTTCTAGGCCGAGTGCTGAGAAACTCATAACATGAAAACCGAGCAATATTACTATCAAGATAAAGAGTACGTCGGCAATTGCTAAAATCGTCAGCCATAAATTAAAGACACTGGAGTTTTCAGCCATGAGGGGCGTTGCTTTTGTAAAATATTGCAAAGCGTCAATAAATGGCTTGCCGATTGTCTCGACAATATTCTTGAGTAAGCCAACGACAGCGTTTATAAGTACCTCGACCAACCCGCCGCCACCTTCTTCGGGTTTTACTTGTGTCAGAGCGGGCATTTCTTTGACCGGTTTGTTTGCACTACTTTGGTAGGTATGCGTCAAAATAGCCGTGAGCGAGGCTGCCGACAAGACAATTATCAGCCCAAGTAGGGCATTCCGTATAGTTGTCTTGGCATGATCAAGCCGGTCAGGTTGTCCCGAGCTACTTATCATCTGAAATCCACCATGTATCAAGAAACCTGTTGCCGCAAGTCCAGCTATCACGCACAGTGTCGTGATTGTTGGTGCGATAAAGTTCCTCATCGCGTTCCCTGCGGCCGTTGCATCCGCAAAGAACGTGAGCTGGCTAATCATGGAGAACATATCCATGATTATCTACTTTCCAAAAGCGCCTGTTGCGATGTCCGTGATGATGTTACTGATAACAAAGGCTGCGATAGTAATACCTAGTCCAATCGCTGCCCATAGCAATGTTCGTTTGGCTCTATCAAGATGTTCAGGGTTGCCCGAGCTTGTGATGTAGGTAAAACCGCCCACAACGAAAAATCCGGTCGCAACCAGACCAGCAAGACCCGCAATAACCTTAATGATATTTCGTATAAAGGTTTCCACTTGCGATATATCGCTACTTGCTGCAAAAACTGGCTGTGAAATAATAAATGGCAATCCTAATACAGCTAGCATTGCCACGAAATATAATGTCTTTTTTGTCCCCATGATGTTCCCCTCGTTTTTTATGCAAGGCTCCCACCATACCTAAGCGTCAGTATTTTAATGCGTAAATACGCTACTCGATAACACTCCCACTTATTCTTAAAGCTATCAGAGAGGTAACCTCGGTGACAAGAAGGCACTTTGAAGATACTATGTTACTTCTATGATAGTAACTTACCCAAAAGTAAGTAAAGATCAAGGAGGCGTTAACAAGAAACGTGTGAAGCATAAGTTTTTTGAAAAATCGTCGAACAAAGTAGAGGCCGTACCAGTCTACGTCAATCAAGAAATGATACAATAATAACAATATGACTAATAACTCACTGCAAACAATCGGACGTAGGCTACGCGAGGCACGCGAAAAAAAGCACCTCACGCAGTCGGATGTTGCAAGTGGCGCTGATATAAGCACCAATCATTATGCCCAGATTGAACGCGGTGAAGCGAATGCCTCTATTGAAACACTTGAAAGTATACTCAAGGTTCTCAAAGTAAAATCGTCAAAAATATTACCGTTCTAAACTATAGCTTTGAACCGTCTACCAATAGGCAGTCTTGGCTCTTGGCGAGTTCAATAGCCGGACGCGAAAAGACGCTGTTCGTGATGACCATTGCGCGGTCGCATTTGTATTTCTTGAGAGCAACCACTACTTGTCTTACAGCTTCGATGCCGACCAGTCAATTGTAATGTTTGACTTGTACACCCCATGTAATGCCGTCCTTTTTGGCGATAATATCAACACCAAGGTCATACTTCTCGGTGATACGCACATTTGTATATCCCTTATCCTTCAGCCACGCAGCCACAAAATACTCAAACTCTGCCCACGTCATAGCATCAAGTGGTTTGTATGTATGAGCGATACGTTTGAGTCTTTGCCTCTGCACCAGCCGTCCAAGAAAACGAATGATACTAGCGATAGGGCTATAAAAGATAGACAGCAGTACAATAAGGATGATTCCAGCTGCAATAGTATTGAATATGGCAGGTGCCGACAAACCTTGTGAATACATCACACCGCCAGCGAGAAGTATGATGATAACGATTGCGCTGCCGAGGCCATTGTTCCGAGAACGACGCGACATAGTAGGCCGCCTCTACTCGTGTTTCTTTAGATCATCTTCGATAAACTGCTTGTAGAACTTATCGAGTTCTGACTCAAGAGGGCTATTTATATCTCGCTCGCGTAGATTTTTCTTCCATGTTGCCAAGAATCGCACCGCTCGCTCTGGCGAGGCATGTTCGGGGTCATTCAGCTCCATATACCGCAGAACAGCATCAATGTCTGCTTCGTTCAGGTCATAACCGATCTGGTCGTCAACTTTCTTCATTAGGTCTATTATATCATTTAGCATCTGTTTCCTCCTTTGCTATAATGACTTTGCTATCGACATACCGAAACCCGAGGGCTTCAAGTCTGTGGGTGAGATTAATCAAATACGGTAGAAAAGAGTTCCAGGTAATATCAACATGGTTCACCAAAGAAAAATACCAATCACGTTGGATTGGTATTTTTCTTTGGTAGGTTTGTGAAGCAAACCGAACTCCGAAGGAGTGCGATAAAGCGACAAAACGAGAGAAAAACTAGCTTGCTCGTTTTTCCGAGTGAGGAAGGTTTACATCTGGATATTCTCCGCGGGATCACCTGAACTTGAGTAATCATCATCTTTGAACACTTATAGCCGGTTCGCCAGCTCTTCTCGTATTGGCCTCAACTTATCTGCCCAAAAACTGATATTTTTCAATAATAGATGACCTTTGGCGGTTTGTTCGTCTGACGGAGACAAATTACCAGCCTCGTCCAAATGTTTGTAATATTCATTGAAGTGAATATGGTCAGCTAAGCCAAGTAGGCTAAGGTAAGCAAAAATTGAACGCCAATTGTTGACTGCCAAAATTCCACCGCCACCTGCGCCGTAACTCACAAATGCCACTGGTTTATGGCGCCATTCGACAGCGAGATAGTCAACGGCGTTTTTCATAGCCGCAGGTACACCAGAGTTATATTCTGGTGTGATAAATATAAATCCGTCAGCTTCATCAACTATCTTTGACCACTGTTTAGTATGTTCATGAACATACTCTTGACTCATCAGTGCAGGCACCGGCTCGTCCAGGAGTGGTAGGTTAATCTCTTTTAAATCAACCAGTTCAAATTTTGCCCCTGGGTGACTTTTGGCTAGCTCCATAATCCATTTCGCCGGCTGTTCTCCGAAACGTCCAGGGCGCGTCGATCCTAGGATAACTTTAATTAAAGGCATAAAAGCCTCCTTTCACTACTCGTTAATATATCTGCAACTAAGTATAGGTAGCTTTTTCTATTGCGCAAGAACTGTATTTATGGTAATATACTAACCAAAATGAAAGTACTGAGATGAGCGACACAATAGATCCCTATGCAAAACCAGAATTAGCCCTTGAGAAGATTGGTGGCAAATGGAAAATGCCGATCCTATGGAGGCTTGGTCAGCGTGATGTTTGGCGATATAGTGAACTCAAGCGAGCGTTTGACCCGATTTCCGACAAAATGCTATCTCGGCAGTTACGCGAACTTGAGGCCGAAGGCCTTATTCATCGCGAGCTTTACCCGGTAGTCCCACCGAAAGTTGAATACAGCCTGACAGATACGGGTCGCAAAGCATTGCCTGCCGTAAAAGCACTCTGTACATTTTATGCAGAAGTAAGTCAAGATACGTTGCAACACTAGAAAACAACTCGTAGCATCATCTTTCATTCGACTATTTACATCAGCGTGACTGATCGTAAATAGTCATCGTTTTTGAACGCTATTCACTTACTTGCCCAGGTGGACGATGACCTTTCACTGCAGCGCTTGCTCGTCCACTACGAACGCTTTCCTGTATCGCGGCCATCACCGCCTCGCGGTCTCTCTCGAAACTTTCGGGATTCTTATAGGCAAATTTGACGTTTATACCGGGGAGATCTAGTCCACGCTCCTCGTATAGTGCGTCCTGACGTCGAGGGTCTAGAAGATGCATGAGGTGACGAACTAGTTTGTGTACCCGCTCTGTACGTGTCACTTTGCAACTCTCCACAGCCTCGGAACTCGCGCAAAAATCCGAGTCCAAGCCGTTATAGTTTCCTTGTGCACCCGATCTAAAGTGAGCCATTTAGTTTATTTAATACCATTGAACCTACTTAGTCAATTAGGCGAAAACATCCTGATAATCGCTAGCACATCATCAAACAACCTGCGTAGCTAAAAAACTATGCGCCTTCCAGATAAGGGGAGTCTGGTGACGAATGATCAAATTCTATATAGATTATTTGCGACTGAACTAAGCGAGCTACGCCTATAGCAAACGCCTCGGCTGTGCGATACATCATGTCGTTATTATTACTAGCATAGTAACTCATCGTAAGTGAGCTTTCATCCAATCTTGACACCGGAAGCCGACCACGAAGATGATCGTGGATTTTACTGACGAGTATACTCTGGGTTTTATCATTTAGCTTGCCAAGGACGCGAGTCTCATCAATATCTATAGAAACTCTCCATGCCTTTGACTGCGCATGGCGACGGATCTCTAGCGTATCAGCAGAATTATCAGGTAGTACGTCTTCGATTAACGCATGGCTGAGACCTAGCTCTGACAAAGCAATCGACTCGGAAACTAAACGACGTATAGATTCTACGCTCTGGTCCACGCTATTCACTAGATGAAAGCTATTCACATCCATTCTTTTACTGAACTCATGATCCGCATAGCTCATGGTATGAATTATAGGCAATGTCTCCACTCTAATCAATTCGCGGATGGGCAATAAACTCAACGTTTACCACCCTAAAGCATAAACATATTATAATATTTTATTTACAATAAATACATTTTAGTGTATTATAAGCAAGATTAATTAACGGCAGGTGGTAGCCAAAAAACAGGAGACATAAAGTCATGAGCAGTGACAATCAATTGGCGAGTGCCGTCGGTGGAACAGTAATGGCCAGCGCAGGTGTAACGATGTTACCACATACAAGTAATAATACAGCCACAGTAATAATCAGTATTGCTCTTATTACCCTAGGACTAATTGTCCTAGGCAGCTTCATAGCAATGAAGATCGTTACGAGATTAAAGTAACCCTTGGTAAATGCGTCGGTATTTATCAAGCCACGTCTGGTGGCAAGTAGGCATAGTATATATTGGCATCGTCTTTGCCGTTTTGCTGACGTACCTTTTTGGAGGTAGCGGACACCTGTCAGGCGAACTACCCACTGCCCACGCCGTCCAACCAGCTACAACAACCACCGAGAGTGTCGATGAACTTGTGCGTATTACAGTGCCGTCCGTAGACATTGATCTGCCGATTATTCGCGGTGAATATGACTCACAAAGTGGATGGACTGTCGAGAAACTTGCGGCAAATTACATCCCATCCTCCCATGGCATTAATAGACCTGGCACAACTGTCATCTATGGTCATGATACGTCGGAAGTATTCCGTCGCATTAAAGCGATGGAATATGGGGCAGAAGTAGAGGTCACAACGAAAAAAGGTGCAACATATCACTACATACGTGATTCATCTGATGCGATGATTATACAACCAGATGATGTATCTATCCTCAGCGAAACATCATCAAAACATAAAATCTATCTACTAACGTGCGATGGATGGCAATCAGACAAAAGATACGTACTATCTCTGTCATTGAGAGAAGAGAAATAATGGAAAATTTTATTCCCTATATAATCATCGGCCTTTCTTTTTATAGCGTGCTCCGGCTTGCAGTCTATTCTGTATCGAGTAATATGCACGCTATCCAACAACACAGCCAAGCGAAAATAAGAGCAAAGGACTACTATCGTCCGACGATCAGCATCATCGTGCCTGCACATAACGAATCGGCGGTGATAGAACGAACATTATCATCGCTACTGAACGTGAGATATCCACGATCCCGAATAGAAATAATCGTCGCAAATGATGGTTCAAACGATGACACGGCGCGCAAAGTTCGCTCATTTGCCGCACGTCACAAGAAAGAACTAACGATCCGTTTAGTGTCCCGGCCAAACAGAGGCAAAGCAGCCGCGATGAATTATGCAATACGACACCGCGCAACCGGCCAGCTGATTATGTGTCTGGATGCCGATTCTATTATTCATCCGGATTGCGTTGTCAAATCAGTCCAATACTTTAGAGATACAAAGGTCCTAGCGACAGCCTCGAATGTGAACATTATCGAAAACGGAACGCTGCTCGGGCTCATTCAACGATTCGAATACCTATTCTCGCATCACTTCAAACGATCTCATACATTACTCAATATGGAATATATCATAGGTGGGGTTGGATCGACGTTTCGACGTACAACGCTGAACCAAGTGCAATTATACGATTCCGATACTTTAACCGAAGACATCGACTTGACGATGAAAATTATTGCAAATAAAGGCAACAGGGATTACAAAATCATCTTTGCCGCCGACGCCATTACGTACACCGAACCCGTACAGTCATACAGAGGCCTCATCAAACAAAGATACCGCTGGAAATACGGTCGCCTGCAAACATTCTATAAAAACAGGTCACTGTTCTTTAGTCGCCAAGCTAAACACAACAAACAACTCACGTGGTTTTTAATGCCAACGACACTGCTCTATGAAATCTTCACACTGCTGGAGCCATTCCTAATCGCGTATATCATTTCAATTGTCATTCAAACACGTGACATCTCTACGATACTCACTGCTGCAAGTATTTTTACTGCGCTAATAATTGCTAATATATGGGCATCCACACATGTTCCCGTCCGTGACCGTATCCGTTTGAGTTTTTATGCTCCTGCCATGTATATTGGGATGTACGCGCTCACATTTGTAGAGTATTCCACTGCAATGCTATCCGCTATACGGTTACATAAGCTTGCTGGAAGTCTAAAGTCAAAACATACAACATGGAAATCGCCAGTTCGTAACGCAGACGCTAGTATGAGTATATAATCAGAGTACTTATAGCTTATTTCTAAAAGAGCCGAATCTTTGCGTAGACAGATATCGTGTTTCACGTAGTAAGTTGAAATACCTGTGTACGCCATTCATAGATACCGCATCGAAAGACATGAGTATAGGTACAGGAGGTGCTTTGTATCCTGATTCAACATTCTGATCTTGCTCGTTTGCACCACGACCCTCGGTAGCACCTGTATCGTTTTCATCCGACTCAACGAAATGATCTTTACGTAATCTAGGAGATTCCATAAGGTTAACTATAGGATAATTTCATCACTTCGTAAATATCCAGGCTTATTCGGTTTCAATCATATAAAAGAAGATCGGGCTTTTCAATTTCAGACCAATGTTACAATGAAGATAACTATGTATACCGGCACAATCATCGAAGAGAGTTTACTCGATAGTAGGATCCTTAATGAATTCAAAATTAATGCCGTCAAAATTTCTAACTCTGAAAAACCTGAGGAGAGGTGGCATCTATATGAAGTCGAGGCGACAATAGATCAAATAAGAATGCTCACGACACAGCTAAAGCCCACTGGCTGGTATACGCATTTTTGGCAAGACGATGATATTATCGTTATCTTTCCGGGTCGAAAATTCAGGATACACCATTCAGATAAAGCTACATGGTCTGAAGCAATCAGTTATGGTCAGAGTATTGGAATACCGACTAAACAATTAGATTTTAGGATTAAGGAAATTTAAGTAGTCAGATTATAGGAAATATCATGAGCAACATTAGCATAAAACCAACTAAAATACAGTCCGAAGCGGACATAACCAGACTACTCCAATCAGACCCATGGCGAATGGATGTGCTGCGTACTGCAGAAAAATTAAACCTACCGGATTGGTGGATTGGTGCTGGATTTTTGCGAAACCTAGTATGGGATGCTATCGAGGGTGTTAAATCAACTCCAACCCGAGATGTTGACCTCGTCTATTTTGACAATAAGAACATCGCACCTGAAACCGATTGGGCATACGATGAGCAAATGAAGGCAATATATCCAGATGCCGAATGGGAAGTGCGCAATCAAGCCAGAATGCATTACGTCAATAACTTCGATCCATATACTTCAGCAGAGGATGGCATTGCTCACTGGGTAGAGACCGCGACATGCGTTGCAGTAAAGATAGAAAATGAATCGCTCAAATATTTATTTTGTCACGGTACGGATGATCTATATGAGCTAATCGCACGTCCTATTCCGCTATTCACGCAGCCAGAACTTCTGCCGACCTTTTATGACAGGGTCGAGAAAAAGCGATGGAGAGAGAAGTGGCCTCGTTTGAGGGTTGAGTTGTAATCTCGCATATCCGAAAATTTATCTGATATTAATTCAAGATACCATGCCGACCTTGGCTTCAAATAGTCTTCATGCATGTATGCGCATAATTAAACAGCCCCGCTAGCTCAGAGAGAACCAATTCTCTATCTATAAATAGAAAAGGAGCCCGCTAGTAAACCTAGCGGGTCCTCTTTGTGACATGTGGCGAGGAACTACTGCATACCCCATTCGTTGAATATGTGAATGGATCCGTGCCTCGCAAGCTCAAACGTCTGTCCCGATCCTGAGATCGGGCGGCACTCGACATCAAACGTCGGTTGACCTACCGCTTTCTGCAAGCTGTTGTGAACCCAGGCGTTGGCGTAGTACAGATTATGCGCCAGTTCATGCGCGGCACTACTGGCAATCTGCGCTCGACGAACTTTACGTTCGGCGAATGGGGCATCAATATCACCGGGTTCGATGACGATCTCGACGGATGGCGCATTGAATGCCCACTCGTGGAATGGCTCCGGAATGACGATGATCTCCGAAGCGTCGTACGTACGAGTAGAAACGGCGTTCATCGCGTGAACAACTGCATTCGGTATGCAATCCTGCACGAGTATTCGTGCCGCCTCGTAATTATGCTTCTGACTGTCGCTCAGTTCACTCGAACCGAGGTCGTAGAGCAGGGGGGCGAGTCTGCGATCGAGCCGTACTTGAACTTTCGGCATGATAATCCTCTCGTCGTTTTTGTATGCCTGTAAATACATGGTTGATGCACTTACACCCACACAAAAACTTTTTTGTCATAAAGAGCAGCTCATATGAGCATATTTTTATTATAACATATTATATAAATATAGTCCATAGACTAACTTACTAAGAAACTTTTTAAACGATCACGAAGCACGAAGAGATCGACAAGAGTGCTCTAATTTAATATTTACAGTTATACCAAACGTCATCACACAAAATAATTTTCCGGATGAGCCTCCTCGTGAATACTGTTCTTTTTTGATCATAAAAATCCGCACAGTGATGGTGCGGATTGATCATAATTTCGTCATTTTAGATTACGACAAACACACAACGCAGAGTGGGCGGCTATAGAACCAAGTTACGTTTTACATGTACGTCATACTGAAACTATAGCATATCGAAGTCTCTACAGCTGTATTTCATTCATTACTACCAAGTGAAGTTTATTATAATGTTATTGTAATATAATGTCGAATGCGCTATGCTATAAGCATGACAATTACAACAACTCAAAAGATCATCAAGATCGGAACTAGCAAGGGAGTGACAATCCCGGCGAAAGACCTTCGCCAACTGCAGGCTGACACAGGCGACGAGCTGATAATCACTATTGAACGATCACCTCAACCAAGCAGCGACACGACTGCTCTTGTTGCGCTCACACAAAAATTGATTGCACGCCATAAAAAAGCGCTCGATAACCTCAGTCAGCGTTAACTATGCAGTATTTTACCGTCGATGAGATTGAGCTGGTACATATACAAATTGTCGACGCCAGTGGTGGAGCACATGGTACGCGAGATAGAGGTCGATTAGAGTCGGCTGTCGCTGCCCAAACACAGGGGGTATTTGGCGAAGAGCTCTACGAAACAATTTTTGATAAAGCCGCAGCTATAACAAAAGGTATCATCGCAGACCACCCGTTCTTTGATGGCAATAAACGAACGGGGATACTGTTGGCACTCGTATTGCTGGAACGCAACGGCATACAAACAAATATTGCCGATAAAGAACTCGAAGACTTCGCAGTCCAAATAGCGATAGACCATCTCGACATTCCGGCCATCGCAGCGTGGTTGCGTGAACATAGCAAGAGTAGTTCAGTAGAATAGCTTAATCCCCTCTGTACCTTAGCAATCGCAGATATAGCTCGTTTAGAAATCATATGATATAATATAAAAATGAATCAGTCAAACGAAACGTTTCGCTACCCATCTGTGCGCGTGGCAGTGACAGAAAATTGCAATCTGCGCTGCGAATATTGCCCGAGTGACGGAGATAGTGTTGAAATGCAATCAAATGCACTCGAAACAGAAGGCTTCAAGCAAATCCTGAAAGAAGCTGTCGAGGTTGGTTTTACCGACTTTAGCTTTACTGGCGGCGAGCCACTCCTTACTCCTCAGACAGCTCAGCGAACATTTGACCTAGCCGACTTCGTCAATGAATTACGCGACGATGAAAGCGGCGGCTATACAAAACTCAATACCAATGGGGCGCATTTGCTGCGTTACCAAGATGAAATTGTCACAACAGGCTTTACCGAACTAAAAGTCAGCCTTGATACACTTGACCCAGCAACCTTTCGCTCACTTGCAAAACGAGGAGAAAAAGTGTTTCAGGATACTGTCGATGGCATCATGGCCCTAAAAGACGAAGTGCCAATACGATTACAGACCGTGGTCGGAAAATATAACATCGATCAGATTCCAGACATGATTGATTTCTGCGCAGAGAATAATATAGATATTAAATTGTTCGACATTAGTCGCTACGACAACGCACTCTCTGGCTCTGCTGCATTTGCAAACGACAACTATATTTCGCTCGAAGCAATAAGTACGGCGCTTGAATATCGGTACGGAACAGCCGAAATAAAGTATGCAGTAGGTGGGTACGGACACCCAAAAAAAGTGTTTACAACTAGTTCGGGTACGAAAATTGAGATCAGAGATACGTCGCCAAGTGCGCACTATTCATCCGAACTATGTCAGAGTTGCCCGAATTATCAGTGTCAAGATGGCCTATGCAATCTCGTCATTGCTGCCGATGGTCATATTCGATTTTGCCGTGAAGGTGGCGTTGACCAAACCATTCCATCACACGATACCGATGGCGCACTAATGACACCTCAAGCTATACGATTAAACCTCGCGAAAGCCGCTGGTATTTTCTCGGCTGCTCAGAATGTTGAGCATCATGGAGCACTAAAATCTTCTCGTCTTCATCTTCCACTTAGCGTGTTATAACCCTTAGACTATCGATAAACTCACTGAGCAATGGTAGGGTGTACAGATGTTATATGTCGTACACATAGTATGCAATAGTGTAGTATAGTGGCATAGATGGAACGAGAACATCATCCAGCCGAAAATCGCAACATGGATAACAATGCTCAAGTATTTGAGCTTGGTCGAGCAGCCATGTTAGATGAAAACCGCCTCGCTCCGCTCATGGATATTAGCGTTGATCATGAAACTGAGCTTCACTTACGTACTACATATTTTTTTGCTACGATTCAAATTCAACTGCCGTCAAATGAACCACCTCGTCATCCTCAATTCGAAATGTTTCTTCGAGAACATGCCAAGGGACGCAATCTTTTCCCAACAATCGATCGACAGCACATGCTCGATTTACAGTTTGATATTGAAGACGCGCAAGACAACTCCTTACAGCTAACCACTTCTTTTGCTCAAGATCTGGTTCGATTCCTCGATCTATCAGATGACGCAATTACCGATATAGGCATACGACGGTTCACCTCCGACGATGCGACGCGAGCACTACATGGTGACATACCTTCTCCACAGGAATGATCCACACATGAGAACTTATGTGTATGCTATTTAAGATATCCCGCTCACGCCTGCGCGTGATGAGTACAACTTGCTATAGCGACGCCAGGCTAGCATAATTTAATATCGCCGCTCTACGATGCCGTCGCAACGCAACCATCAGCGATGAGAAGCGAATCGTTCGCGTACAAGCCGGCTCATATGTACTAGTATACGCTGCCTAAAAGCTACTCTCTTAGCACTTAGGTAGTGCACCAATTTTCTGTACGGAGAAAATTGGCAAAAGACCGGCATCTCCCATCGTCCACTAGTCACTGCCAGACTCACTCATCACCCAACCAACGGCCACAGAGTATACTGCAAAGAGTATATTAGCTATGACTACATAGACATAAAGCGACGGATCTGTAGCAGCGATAAACACGACACTATATAGATACCACATAATGGCAGCGAACGCAGTAACCGTCCACATAAGCTTACGGTTAAGAATGGCCATAAAAGCTGCCCACGGCACTATTAGCATAGTGACCACCATCGCTATAAATGCGAGCTGGGTATTTGGATCAGACATGAACTTCTCCTTCGTATACCGTACGAGATGGATGACTTTCATACTATAACATAATATAATAATAAGTGCTAGCTACGAGAAGTAGGCTCTGCAATTTGCGGATGTTTGTGGTGTGGTTCGTAATAAGGCGGAACAATCAGATGTCTTACGGATGGGGTACCCAGTACGACATTACTATCGACGAGAGGGGAGATAACTGTCGTTTTCTTAATTAATATTATTGTATTACTTCTATAGATTAGGCTGCAGCTATGAAAGTCAGTAATATTGACTGAAGTTGACAACTGGCGTATAACTTCATAGTATATTAGCCTTGCGAGAGCATAAAGTAATCACTACGATAATAACTAGGTTAAACAATAGACAGTAGCAACCTGAAGAAAGATAGAATACATGGACAATCGAGAAAAAGAATTTTATCAGCACCTCCCCACCTCATGGGTAATTCCAGGAATCGCTACGAGGGATGGTGAGCTAAAAATAAACCCTGTATCTGAATATTTAGTTCCTCACAACCGCTATGATTCAATTTTTGACTTTCCCGACGAAGACACTCCCAACGGCGACCAAGAACTTCTAGACTGCCTCGACAACCAAGAGCAAAGTTTCATTTTAGCATGGGCAGAACTCGGTAGTGCAGAAGCTGCAGCCGAGTTGCTTGGGCTCGAATTTGCAGGCGACGATAGTCTTAAAGAGTATTCAAAGCGCATCGGAGATAAAATGGAAGTAACTCTCAAAGAACGACGACTAAATCTTTAGGTCTGCGTTGTACGATACCAAAACTACGAAGATATCATTCCTCCACTAACAAATATCGCACAATCAAAATTTTAGGGTCATTTTTTACCAGTAACGATACCGCGTATCCAAACCGTAAAAAGTACCATCACGACTGCGCATATTGCCGCCACCGCCGAAAATCCTGTGGTAAATGCAGCCGTTGCGGTATCGAGCAGTTCGACGTCACTTGTGACTCTACTTAATTTGACAGCACTCGCCAATGAGTCTTGAGCGACCACTGAGACATTGTGAGGTTCTAATTCCATTTTATAAATAAATGCACCAAGTGAACCCAAAAACGCTATCCCGAGCGCTCCACCAAGTTCGGAACTTGTCTCCTGAATAGCAGACGCCGCGCCGGCACGCTTGGCTGGTACGCCGGCTATAACAATATTCGTTGCGATAGCCATGACCGCAGTCAGCCCAGTACTCAGCAGTACACTTCCTACAAGCACAGTACCGACCCCACTAAACATAAATAACAGCGCTAGTATTGATAACCCCGCTATCGCCACCGCAAAGCAACTACTCAGCGCCAACTTTGGCCTCAGCGTCATTGTTAACTGTGAACCTACAATAGAACCGACAATGCCCGATAGCGCGATCGGTGACATCCAAAGCGCTGCTGCGAGCGGACTCATCCCAAGTACTAATTGGAGATACTGAGCGGTGTACATATTTGAACCAAGCAACACCACCATTGCGATCATTAACGTCATAATCGCTACAGAAAATTGCCTGTTTTTAAACAAAACTACATCAAAAAGCGGATTCTTGACCGTGCGGAGACGTCGCACAAAAAACGTCAGAAGAACCGCACTTGCAATCATCGCCAGAATACCGAATATATCCCAGTTCATTTTTTCAGCCATGTGCTTGATGCCATATACAAATAAAAAGATCGTCGCCACCGATAAAAGTGCGCCTGGTATGTCTAATCGCGCTTTAGACGCATGACGAACTTCAGGAATAAGAATAGGAGCCGCCACGAGTAATACGATCAGAAAGGGGATATTGATCAGAAATACAGAACCCCAAGAAAAAACACTAAGCAGCCCTCCTCCGATAATAGGCCCGATGATACCGCCTCCTGCAAAAGCCGCTGTCCAGACACCAATAGCTTTCGCACGCTCCCTACTATCTGTAAACAAATGACGGATCAATGCAAGCGTTGATGGCATTAAAGTAGCGCCACCGAGACCCATGAGCGCTCGCGCTGCGATCAACATCTCGGGAGTTGATGAAAACGCCGCTGCTAACGATGCGAGGCCAAACAGCGTCGCTCCAATCAAAAGAACTTTTCGCTGCCCGAATTTATCACTTAGATTTCCCGCCGTGATCAATAGCCCAGCTAGCACAAAACCATATATATCAAGTATCCACAAAGACTGACTGCTTGTCGGCGAAAGATCAGTATTTATAGCAGGCGCAGCTAAATAAAGTATCGAAAAATCCATCGAAGTAAGCAGAACAGGGAGGACTAGCACAGCCAGCGCGATCCAGCGCCTAGGTTTCAAATTTTTCTTTTGCATTCATATCCTCGCTTCCGATGACTGTTACTATCGCAAGTACCACTATAGTTATATGTATCTTTATTACAAGAACTAACTATTTGGTGTTATACTATACGTATGGTTAGTATAAAGTACGATATATCAGATACCAGGAAGCCTGAAATTGCTCTAGAAAAAATCGGTGGCAAATGGAAGATGCCTATTATTTGGAGGCTTAGTTTGCAGGACGTATGGCGCTACAGCGATCTAAAGCGTGATCTAGATCCGATTTCACATAAAATGTTATCCAAACAACTGAAAGAGCTGGAAGTCGATGGATATATCGCTCGAAAACAATATCCAGTGATGCCACCAAAAGTCGAATACAGACTAACGAAACTTGGCGAAAAAGCGCTGCCAACAATTCGCGCACTGTGTGAATTTGCAGCTGACACTATTGTTGATACCGACAAGTAGTGTAATGGTGGGTATGCGATAGTTGAAGAATACAGGCGACAAATTACCGCCAAGGTGAGATAATAGTTGCTTGATGACACAACCCGTAGCACAAACAAAACCCTCATCGACGCTTGATTCGCGTCATCTCTATAGTTTAGAGCAGTATGTGGCAGATGGTAATAAAGCGGATGTTCTATATGAGCATCAAAAAGCGATTATCAAGGATACTGCGGAGTTCTTGCGGAACGGTCACCATCGTGGTTATATCGAGGCACCGACAGGGACGGGCAAAACAGTTTTGTTCGTCACTTTAGCCGAGGCGTTCAGCTACCGAGCGGAAAAACTACCAAAAATCCTTGTCGTCACACCGACAAAAGACCTTGTTCGACAAACACTCGGTGGGAGTCGCAGTGACAAAGGCTTTGCAGGATTTGCACCACATATGAGCGTTGGGACATTTTATAGTGATACGCCAGCTGCAATACGCGGACTTGATACTCAGGTGACTATCACGACCTATGCGTCACTGGCAAAGCTAGCCGCAGCCCCGATAACGACAATCGACGAACGAGGCAAACACCACACCAAGATAGTCAACTTGGTCAACCAACATTTTGATATTATTTTTTTAGACGAAGGCCACAAAGCACTCGGTTCGAGTAGCCGACACATCATCGACGACATCAACCCCGACACTCTCATTATCGGTTTTACTGCAACGCCCGATTATCATGCATCGCGCGGCCTAGAGAGTTTGTTGCCAGCGCTCATTCATCGCCTTGACCTGAAAGAAGCGATAAAACTCGACATGCTTTCGTCAGTGATTCCTATTGCCATTCCGGCACCCACAACAACCGCTCAGGAATTTTCAATTGGTGCACTTGGTGAATACGAAAACAAGAGTCTCAGGCAGTTAATTCATAATGCTCCGCGCAACCAGATGATCGTATCAATCGCTACCCAGCTTATTCAAGCAGGCAACACACCGATTATCGCATGCATTCCAGGGGAAACAATGACACATCCACAGCTTATCGCTGATATGCTGTCCGAACAATTCGTCGATGACGGCCATGGGATTCCACGCCCTCTACGCGTTCATGCAATCACTAGTTCAATCTCGGCGGCCGCTCGTCAAAAGATTTACGCCGAACTTGAAAAAGGAACGATCGATGCATTGACCTATATCGATGTACTGACCGAAGGCTGGGATAGTCAACGTGCAAACGTGATTATCAACGCTAGACCAACAAGGTCACTAGTCGCTGCGCGTCAACGAATGGGACGGATACTGCGCAATAAATATGACAATCGTCCAGCGCTCGCAATAGATATCGTCGATACGATTGAGTCAAATACTGCACCGCAAGTTTCAATGGCTGATATATTTACACTAAAAACCATGACGAACGGTTCGTCGATAGGTGACATAGACCCGACGCATGGGCGCGTTATGAAGCAATCGATTGAAGCAATCTTCAAACAATACGGTGCCGTCAAGGCGATTACAAACAACTACACATTATATGCTGAGATGCTCGAAACATTACCTCACTTGACCAGAGGTCAAGCATCGATCAAACAGGACGGTGTCGTGCGAACATTCGCATCAGCTGCGCGATTATCTAGCCGTCTTGCAGTCGACAGCTTTGCGCTTGACTATATCAAGAAAAATCATTCAATCGCCATTCGCATGGTTCGTCGCCATCACGAAGCAATCGAAGCTTACGATGAAGAGCAGATCCAAACCTATCTCGCAGACCTGCCAAATGCCGTCCATACGGGCCACGGACTTCGTGTGAGCGATACGACATACATTAGTCTTGGCGAACTTGTCACTATTATTCGTCGAAAATATCCGTACGTCGATGCAACGTATCGGAGTGTCGAAACAATTGCGCATGAAATCGTCAAATCCGACAACGATCTGCATTTCACCAAAAGATTCCGAGCCCGCACGCATCGAGGTGTTGTGCTATACACCGCTCAGACAATGGTATCAGTTGCGATAGGGCAGGCGATTGTGGCCGCACATCGTGATGGCTAGTTTTTGCATCGCCATCATGCAGTACAATAGGAAAGATGACAGCCAGACAGCCCTCCGATTCGCTAGGTAGTAAACGATCGACTTCACTTCTTGATAATGAACGCTTTTATATACTCATACTATCTTTCAGTATCGCCGTTATCGTTCCGGCACTACTTCAGCTTTCTATCGCAAATAGTCAACTTGTACTAATTCGAACAGAGCAGCTTTACGGCTTGCTATCGCTCCTGTTTTGGTACATTGCGCTTCTTGTCTCACCCCTTAGCTCGATCATAGGAAAACAGCGGATGAGAATTATCATCCATTCTCGTCGAGCAATTGGCGTGTCGGCAGCATTCTTTGCGATACTTCATGGCAGTGTCGCACTATTCGGACAGCTCGGTGGATTTGCAGGAATCGAACGTTTGCCAGAATTATTTCAGTGGTCGATGCTTGCCGGGGCAATTGCCGCAGGGGTTCTGATTATCATGGCAGTAACGTCATTCGATAGCGTCGTCAGACGAATGACACCAAGGCGCTGGAAATGGCTCCACCGCACTGGCTATATTGGCGGCATATTAGTTCTCATTCACATCTGGACAGTTGGCACACATGTGTCATATACAGCTATCCAACTGACGGCTTTTGTCGCACTCGTCGTGCTTGGTGTGCTTGAAGCATACAGAATTGCTCGCGCATCAACACAGAAAGACAGCGATAAACTACTATTTTCTATTCTTTTTCTCACAATAACCGTATCATGGTCAGTACTGCTTCTTTTTATTCCTGCATACATTGAAAACTACCACACCGCACGCCATACTTCATCACAAGGAGTAAGTCATGAATAAGCAAACTCTTATCATCGTATTGGTCATGGGTCTTGTCACGGCATTCATCACGGCTGTTCCTGTTCAGGCACACGTTCTTTTGTCGGACACACGGGGTGAGGTTGGTGCAATCCTCCATGTCTCTCCAGACGATGATCCAATAGCTGGTCAATCGAGCATATTGTTTTTTGATATTCAAAAGGATATTTCTGCGGTCGAATCAAACGATATCCAACTGACAATCACCGACTCAACTGGACAGAAAACAACTGCACCAGTCACCAAACAAGGCTCGTACATCAGCAGCGCATACACGTTCCCTTCACAAGCCGCCTACGAAATACATCTCAGCATTCCTCAGCAGCATACGACGCTTGAGTTCACCGCGATCCAGCGTGTTTCGAGAGGAATATCGACAGATAGGGTAGCGCACGAGGCGATCTGGGCAAAAACCGCCCTGGTCATGGGAATTTGTAGTATTGCAGTAGCATGTATACTGGCATTTAATCATCGAAAAGCATTTTAGAATGTGATCGATCATTTATACTGGAATAAAGCATAAGGAGCATACAATGAATTATCTAAAACTTTCTATCATCGGAGTGACTTTAACGGCGCTTTTCGTCATTACTCCTTCGGTATCCGCACATGTTGTTGTGACACCTAGCGAAGTTGTGACCGCGAAATATCAGACATTCACGATAAGTATTCCGAATGAAAAAGACATTCCAACGACAACAGTCAGGTTGGTCATCCCTGACACAATCAAAACCATCACCCCCACTGCCATACCAGGCTGGACTATTACCACCGAAAACGACGCGGCTGGCAATACCAAAAGCGTTACATGGCAAGGTGGAGAGATTCCACCGGAACAACGAAGCGAATTTACATTCAGCACAAAATCGCCTGATGCAGTAGGCGAACTACATTGGAAAGCATATCAAACATATACAGATGGTACCGTTGCGTCATGGGACGCCGCAACCACAAGTCATTCACATTCAGATGAAGATGCGGCAGGCCCATACTCAATAACAAAGGTTGTAGCGCAGACAAGCGAGCAACAGCTGCGTGAATCGGTCGATGCATCCGTATCTACCTCGCAGACTGCCATTATTATATCTGTGATTAGTTGTGTTATCGCTCTTGGTACTGTATTCCTGACAACGCGAAAAAAATAAAAATCCTCATAGCACCAGTTACGTAATGATCCTCAAACTGTGTACAAGAAATAATAGTATTGTAGATGGTAGACGTGGCAGGTATAATAACCACAAGCACGTCAGCACGTAAATAGGGGAACCGGGCATCAAACCACTGACACTCACATCATTTTGGCACCGCCGCATAAGCGAAGCGACTATTTTGTTGGCGACTATCATTCTTGCTGTCACTCTATGGGCGCTTGCTACCGACATACATAGTGCAGGCGTTTCGTGGGGGAGTGTCGTTATTGTTGCGGGCCTTTCTACAGCCGTTATCGCTTGCTCAATCGTGTCCTATTTCTTCATCCCAGAAAAATTCAAAACGATAAGCGCCTACGTATCGTATTTACTCCTCGTCATTACAGCGGGATTGCTAGTTGTCGGCAGTGGCGCAAACACTTCGCCATTTATTGCGCTATGGATGGTAACAGCGGTGTTTGCCGGTATATTTGGCAGCAAAACAACCCTTCTTTTATTTGCAGGTGTCAATGCATACTTTTTATGGCAAGTGGTCGGCGGCGAGATCTCCAAAGAAGCAATAGTCAGTATCGTTCTTGCTGGTGAACTACCAATACTTATAAGCTACATTTTGTGGCACAGTAAATCATCACATAACGAAAGCAGCAAAGACAGGGCATACTACGACCTCGCAAACGAGCTTAATCAAGTATCGAACAAGGCAGAAGTTGTCATTAACGCTATCGGTGATGGCGTTATTGCAGTTGATAATCAAGGTATGGTTGAACTTATTAATCCCGCAGCACAGCGTATTGTCGGCTGGGGTCGTCAAGACGCCATTGGACTTGATTACAAGTCCGTCCTACAATTGCTCGGTAAAAACGGTCATGAGCTTGATAAGGCGATCGATCCAATATTTGACGTGTTGACCACCAACCAACAAAAACGATCAAACGATTTATTACTCCAGACAAATTCCGGTAAACGCCTCAATGTCTCGATCGTAGCATCACCGATTGGTCGACTGGGGGCTGGTGCTATTATCGTCTTTCGCGATATCACCAAAGAGCTCGCCGAGGAACACGAACAGGCAGAATTTATAAGTACCGCCAGCCATGAAATGCGGACACCGGTTGCATCAATAGAAGGCTATCTTGGACTTGCACTCAATCCAGCAACAGCCACGGTCGACCAAAAAGCACGCGATTTTATTACCAAAGCCCACGAATCGGCACAACACCTTGGCCGACTATTCCAGGATCTCCTAGATGTCAGCAAGGCTGACGACGGACGTCTATCAAACAATCCAAAAGTTATTAACATCGTCAGTTTTACCAACGATATCATCACAGGTCTCATACCAAAAGCTGAAGAAAAAGGGCTACGCATTTTCTTTAAGCCGTCAACGACCACGGGTGGTGATGGGTCTGGGGTTAGTTCAATCAGCCCGATGTACTACATTCACCTTGATAGCGACCACCTTCGCGAAGTACTCTCAAATTTAATCGAAAATGCCGTCAAGTATACACCGAAGGGTGAGGTCGTCGTCGACATCACGGGGGACAATACTCACGTCGTCATCAGCGTGTCGGATAGTGGCATTGGTATCCCGGCTGAAGATATTCCTCACTTGTTCCAGAAATTTTACCGAGTAGACAACAGTGACACTCGTGAGATTGGCGGAACAGGGCTTGGTCTTTATCTTTGCAGAAGACTCATCGAAGCCATGAATGGTCGTATCTGGGTAGAAAGTGAATACAAAAAGGGGAGTACGTTCTTTGTTGAAGTTCCACGAATCACCCACGAAGAGGCGAATCGCCTGATCGAATCTTCGATTGAGACGCAAAACACTGAACCCGTCAAGGCCTATGTCCGAGCGGCAGACCTTAGCGCCACACCCGACGAGCAAGCGAGCGCCCTTAATACACCACTTATCCTGTCGCATGGTGCTCGGCTTGAAGCGCCAACACTTAAAAAACTACCGGATCAAGATGAAAACGAGTCTACAGACCCGTTAATGGGCGGCGCTAGCACGCCTCAAGAAGCAGCACCGGCACGCCTCACGGTTCAAGTTGCTTCAATCCCAGCCCCTGCTGCCGTAGCCCCCGCCTCGAGCGTTGCTCAGCCAGCTATGCAGCAACCTCTCCCTCCCGTTGCATCTGCGCAAAGCATTCAACAACCGCAAGCGACGCCTCCTCTTCAGCCACAAGTCGGTATTCCAGTAGCACCGCAACAGCAAGTGCCAACACTCACCTCTGCTCCACAACCTACGCCGACCATCCAACAAGCCAATCTCTCGCAACCACAGCAACCTGAATCTATCGCTGCTGCTACTCCAGTCAGCACTACCACCGCTCCTTTGCAAGCCATCCAGCAACCACAATCCGCGACTTTTCAAGGAGGAGCGGTGCCTCCAGACTCACCACTGCGAATGAATATTCCAGAGCGCAAATAAAAATAACCATGAGAGCTATAGCAATTTCATTTTTTGTTTAGTAGAATAGGGGATAATATGACAAAAATACTATTAGTAGAAGATGACAAGAGTCTAAGAGAAATTTACGGGGTTCGTTTACTTGCAGAAGGATACGATATTGTATCTGCTGGCGACGGCGAAGAAGCCCTTGCGATGGCAATCAAGGAACGACCACAGCTTATCGTGAGTGACGTTATGATGCCAAAGATTAGCGGCTTCGACATGCTTGATATTCTGCGAAGCACTACCGAAACTCGTGAAATCAAAGTAATTATGATGACAGCACTTTCGAGCGATGACCAGCGCGCACGAGGCGAGCAGCTTGGCGCTGATCGCTATCTTGTCAAATCTCAGGTCGGTATCGAGGACGTCGTACGAACAGTTCATGACGTACTTGGTGACGCCGGTACAACACAAGCACTTACAACGCAGCCCGTCCCAACTTCTGACCCCACACCTGTAGAGTCAACCAGTCCCGTCGCTCCACCAGAAGAGACATCGCTACCACTACCCACAGCACCCTTTTCATCACCGCGCCCAGCAACACTTGGCGAAAGAGTAATTAATCCTATTGAATCTTCGGAATCAACTGTGAGCGCATCAGTAAAGAGTCAGATCGAACAAGAGTTACAAGCACCGGTCGTCCCTGTTACATCGACACAAGTTGATCAAGCAACTGACGATGCTATGATTGCCGCACAGCTTAGTGTGACACCTCAATCAGCTCCAGCTGAACCTCAACAGCCCATCAACCCAGTAATGGGCGCACCCTATCCACAACAGCCAGTTACCAGCGACGATGACAATAACGCTACATCTTCTACGCAACCTACAGCCCCTCAACCCCCTGTTAGTCCATTGAGTTAAATGGTACTCTAGGAGCATATGGCCAACACGACCGAATCAACACGTCTTAATAAATACCTAGCGCTCCAGCTAGGTATTTCACGTCGCGAAGCAGACGAATATATTGAACGTGGCCAAGTAACCGTAAACGACAAGGCAGTCGAACTTGGCGCACAAATCACAAAAGACGCGGTCGTCACCGTAAAGGGTAATATCATCGGTGGACATGTTGTTCATGCATACCTGTTATTCAACAAACCCGCAGGGTACGTTTGCTCACGCAAACAGCAGGGCGACGCTCCAACTATCTATGATCTTATTCCTTCTGAATACAAGTCGCTGAAAACCGTTGGGCGTCTCGATAAAGACAGTAGTGGCCTTATCATCTTAACAAATGATGGCGACTTCGCCTTTCACATGACACATCCTAAATTCTACAAAGTAAAAGTATACGGGGTTCATCTAGACCGTGATCTTGCACCACTCCACCAGCAAATGATTAGCGACCATGGCATTACACTCGACGACGGTCCGAGCAAATTTGAACTAGAGCGTGTTTCTGATGACAGACGTGACATGTGGCGTATCCGTATGAGCGAAGGTCGTAATCGACAGATTCGTCGTACGTTCAGCGCGATCGGATACACCGTTACTGCACTTCATCGAACAGATTTCGGACCATATACACTTGGTGACTTAGAACCCGGCAAATACCGTATTACAAACAAGAGATAGTCAATTTATAAGTAAGCATTAATTTGACTGATAATATTAAGTGTGATATAATATATAAGTACATCCACAATATGTCAGGAGATGAAATGCGTAATCCGCTTAGCTTGGCAGCACTCGCTGCCGACGAGGTGAAAGAGCACGGCAGATTCAAGACGTACGTCGCATTCGGACAGCAGGGTGACGTTCAGACCGGCACTTTCGTATCGGAAGTCAGTCGAAACGAACGAGAGGAGTTTGTCGTCAACATCACCACAGACGACAATCCCGCGCCTCGTACAGTCGAGCTCTGCACGCTCGGTATCACACCATCCAACGAAGGTGTGTGGAGTCCAGGACGTGTTACGATCGAATTGGAGGCCGACATCGATTGAAGAATGTGCAACGGGTACCGCAGGCGACACACGTCGCCAGCGGTACCCGTATTCTTTTTGTCTTGATTTTATTTTGCTCATGCTTGAAGAATTCGCGTACCTCTGTTATAGTTAGCAAAAGTTATGGCGAGCAAACTTCCTACAGTAGCAATTATCGGCCAAGCGAACGTTGGAAAAAGTTCGCTTTTTAATCGTATGGTACGCGCGCAGCAAGCAATCGTTGCTCGCGAGGCGGGAACAACGCGCGATAACGTTCTTGGTCGCGTCGAGCACAACTATCACCAGTTCTGGCTAGTTGACACTGCAGGACTCAAGGATGCTAACGACGAATTCGAGGCATCCATACAAGAACAGATCACAGAGGCAGCCGACGCAGCCGACGTCATTCTTGTCGTTGTTGACAGTAGTCAGTACGTCAGTGATCAGGATCGTTTTGTCGCAAAAAAAGCACTTCGCAGCAAAAAACCAGTCATCCTCATTACCAACAAAGCCGACCTGAAAGATAGTTTGCCAGATGACGAATTTCGTCGACTTGGCATCAAGACGATTATTCGCACGTCAGCTGAACACAAAAGCGGTATCACCGACGTACTCAACGAAGTTGTCAATCACATTCCATCGAAAAGCGAAGCACCAGCTGACGACGTCCTGCGTATTGCACTCATCGGCCGTCCGAATGTTGGTAAATCATACCTATTCAATACACTCGCCGGTAAACAACAGGCAATCGTAGCAAACATCGCCGGCACAACACGTGACGTCAACCGCATCGCACTTCGTTATGGCGCACGCGACATCGAACTACTCGACACTGCAGGCATGCGAAAGCCAGGCAAACAAGAGGTTGGTATCGAAAAATTTAGCGTACTCCGTACACTCCAAGCAATCGAAGAGTCAGACGTTTGCTTTTTACTCATGGACGTCAACGAATTAAACACCCAGCTTGACCAGCGACTTGCGGGTATTATTGACGAGAGCGGCAAAGGCATGGCTATTGTTGTCAGTAAATGGGATAGTGTCGAAGGCAAAGATGCGTATACGCGCGACGCTATCGCACCAAAAATTTCTCGAACTTTCAAATTCACTCCATGGGCACCGCTCATTTTCACAAGTAGCGTCACAGGACAGAATGTCACGAAATTATTTGATCTCGCACTCGACATCGACGCTCGACGCAAACAAGAAACGAAAACTCGTGTCCTCAACGATATGCTACAAAAGGCCGTCCAGCGTCATCCACCAGCAGGTCTCAAGAATACACATCCAAAGTTGCGTTATGTCGTCCAAACCGACACCTCGCCACCCTGGTTTGTTATTCATGGTAGCAATTTAAAGTTCGTTCACTGGTCATACAAGCGTCACCTAGAGCGTTTGCTCCGAGAAACCTATAACTACGCCGGAACACCAATAAAGTTTAGCTACATCGACGAGAAGCAGGTCAAGGCGAACAAAGAACGTATCGCCCAAGGTAAAGACCCAGTTACCAAAAAATACAAAGCCGAAAAGCAAGCCGAAAAAGAAGCCAAGGAGTTGGCGGAAAAGAAAAAACTTAACAGCGAATTACTATAAAAAATACCCGTTCTGATCAATGAGCGGGTATTTTAAATGTATGACACTATCAAGATTCCTACGAATAATCTCGAGAATTCTGTATAGCGCGCCTCGCTATTTGCCACTTCGTACAATTTCGCTCGTTTCTTTCCCACACCTCAGCTATAATACAAATAGTAATGAAGATCATCTTAGCACAAGGAAATCCCGGTAGGGAATACGAGAACACCCGTCACAACGTAGGGTTTTTAGCGATTGATGAGTTCGCTAATCGGCACGATGCGACATTTCAGTACAAAGACAAATTCAAAGCAGAGATCGCTGAATTAGCCTATGACAACCAGGAAATACTCCTCGTAAAGCCGACCACCTTTTACAACGAGACTGGACTCAGCGCTCGATCACTTATTGACTTTTACAAAGTAGAGCCAGCTGATGTTTTGGTGATCCATGACGAACTAGCACTTCCATTTGGCACCATTCGGATACGAGGAAAGGGAAGTGATGCAGGAAATAATGGCATAAAGTCGCTCAATGCACATATTGGTCAAGAGTACGTGCGTGTACGTATAGGCATTGCAAACGATATCAGCGAACGTGCTGACGCTATGAATTTTGTACTGGCACGATTCTCGGCGGAAGATCACGCCATACTGAAAGACAGGATTTTTCCAAAGATCGCTGAAATCATCCCATCATTTTGTCTGGGCACTATTAATTTCACAAGCTATGTCGCCAGCCAGAGCATTTCAGATACTGATAGTTAAAGTTCAGCAAGTACGTCAACGAGTCGGTTAATGTCGTCGTCGGTTGTATAAGCGTGCATACTAACGCGCACTACATCTCTATCGACAACGTCGCCGTCGACACAATGATCCCCCGCCCGCACGTTGATATGGTGGTCATTTAATATCATGGCAATATCTTGTGATCCATAGCCTTCAATTTTGAACGAAACGATGCCAACATTTCGACAGCGATAGTCGGAATGCGCCATACCTTTACTGAACGTTACTCTAGCCACCCGATCATTCATTTGTTGCACAAGCAGCGATGACTGACGCATGAGCTGAAGATCAATGGCATGAATACCTTGTTTCATAATAATTTTTGCAGCTGCACCCATTGAAACAATCGCCGGTATCGGAACGGTATTTGGTTCGATCAGATTGCGATACTCTGAACGAATATCGCGAACATACAGCACACCCGCACCTGCTATACCGCCGATTTTTTGCGATGAAAAATAAAGCGCGTCACATTCCAGTGACGTCACATCAACGGCCATCCTGCCAATAGCTTGCGATGCGTCCACCACAATAAACGCGTTTGGCCACTTATGCCTAAGCGAAGTGAGATCATTGTCACTACCATACAGATGATGAACCAAGCTTACGAACATCATCGGAACCTGACCTTTTTTTGCCGCGATGGACGACAGATCATACGTACCATCATACCCATAGGTAAGTGGCGTCACATGTCTGGTATCGGCAAATAATCGAATCGTACTCGTATGATCTTCGGGCGAATAGATAAAATCTTTGTATCTTTTTCCAATAACATCGTAGGTCAGTCGAGCACTATCACTTGCGCTTGTTGTAAAGAATATCTGATCTGCGGTCGCGCCGATTAATGCTGCGATTGCCGCACGAGCGTTCGCTACGTCGCTAGTAGCATCAAATGACCAGTCGTAGCTCGCTTTGGCCGCAGCACCAACGTAGGCTGTCATAGCATGCTGCACCGCTTGTATCACTGCTTCATGGATAGGAAACGTAGCGGATGCATCCATATGTGCAACCGAGGGATTGTCGCGAAGCACTGGGTACTGCAGCTTATCCATCAATATCTCGCTTGCGCACCAACGGTAACCCATTCGTACGCCACGACAATAGTCCGCCCTCCAGCCCGTATGCGTCGTATCCTCGTTGGCGCAATATAGCTGCCAATATGTCACTCCGTTCGCCAATCGGACATACGAACAATAACGGCACATCACGATCAAATGGCGCACCGAGACTGAGTATTTCTCGTAACATTTCTTCTGGATAACTGATAGATCCTGGAATATGAAAGTTAGCAAACGGCTTTACGCCACGCGTGTCAATGACTAACGCGCGTGACTGCTCGATCCAATCTTGCGTTTGCGCGTTGGCCGGTTTACGAAGGGCATCTACGTCAATCGTCGTTAGATCGATTGAATAAAGGTCACTATAGGTATGTGTACCAAACAAATCAGGCTGCCGCTTCATGATATATGACATATACGGTTCGATTCTGTCACATGCGACAAAAACAAGGGATTGTTTATCGCCATTTTTTCTTGGTACATCATGCGATTGAAGGTACCGCAAAGATGCGGCAAAATTGGCGCCTGTTGTTGGTCCTGCGAGTATTCCTTCGTTCAGTACTAAATCACGCAGCGCCTCAAGCGCATCGGTTGACGTCACCTCAAGAATATCGTTAAAATCATCTTCGTTAAATAACTCCGTTTCGAATAGCTCATTCTTTGTGCGAATGCCCGGCAAAAAATCGCTCGGGTGCGCTACAACACCAACATGTTTCGCTGCGCTACGATGAGCCTTGGCGTACTCAATCAACCCTCCGCTTGAACCGCCGGTCCCAACGCCCGTAACGACATGGTCAACGATCGAAAGATCATCATAAATCTCGGCAGCAGTTGTATGTTGGTGAATCAGCGTATTGTCTCTATTTTCATATTGCGATGTATGATGATAGCGATCTGGACTAGCAGTAATCATAGCGTTAATCGTTGCAATAGCATTACCGCTGTCGTTTGGATCAGGGCATTCAGATCGTCCGGGTAACGAGACGATTGTCGTTCCAAAGTAGCGTAACTGCTGTTCAACTTCAGGGACTTTAATACGATTGGTGACACTCGTAAAGGGGACGCCGTGCCTCGCAGCCAGTATCTGCAGCGCCTTCGCCGTGTTCCCACTTGAACTTTCTATAATGTGCTTGTCGTGAGTCTTTAGGTCATCCATAGAGACATTCGACAATAACCCTACTGCCGTTCGGTCTTTTATTGATCCAAATGGATTGAGGTATTCTAGTTTGACATATACGTTCGTGTGAACGATCCCATAGCGCTCGGCATCAATCTGCAATAGGGGAGTATGGCCAATGATTGATTCAATTGATGTGTATATCATGATTCATACTCCGGTTCATAGATAGTTGTTTTGTGACGATAGACAAGTTTCGTAGGAGACGTATGTCCGATTGCGGTCGATGTACTGAAGTGTGATCGATATGCTCCTGTGTGTGTCCACACTAATAAATCTCCGGCCATCGGCATCGTATCAAATACGATATGACGGTACGACAGCAGATCGCTTTCTGCGCACAAATGTCCCAGCAACACACATTCAGTTTTTTTGATTTCTTGCGGAGTTCGTTGGATCAACAGAGGATCAGACAGCACCTCATTGTTTTCAAAGCATATTTGATTTCTATGAGCATCGACCAGCACAACCTGGTGATCATCAAGCTGTCGCACTTCTATAATCTCAGCAACAACGAATCCGGCGTCGTGAAACAGTGACGCACCAGGTTCTATCCATAGTTCTATCAAATTCTCATTCACCATTTCCGCCAGCATATGACCATCGCTATCCGTCGATGCAAGTACCGCCCGCAACCGATCAGCACCACTCAGCTCTGCTGGTAACTCGACACCTTGTAATTGAGCTCTTGCATCGAGTCCATACGAAAAACCTTGCCACGTATGCATGCTTCCACCAGTTTTATGTGCACGCTTTAAGGTATTCTCAAACAGTTGCGCTTGTTCGTATGACAATCCGTAATTTGCTCCATAACCGCCACCAATATCGAGCACTGTTGCAGACGGAAACTGAGACTGTAAGTCGATCAAACAATCCATTGCTTTTTGTATTGCAGTAACACGTTCGGTGATTGATTGACTATCCAGATGAAATGCGATGCCGCGTAATGTTATCTGCGGATGTCTATTTAGTATCGTAAGCGCGTCAGTAAATCCCGCCTGATCCATACCAAATCGACTCCGCTTTGTTATCGTCTGATCATTGATCATCGTCCGCGTTAGTCGTAGCAACACTGATACCTCACCAATACAGACGGCAGTCAATCTGTCTAATTCTTCTGGGCTGTCGACAATGATCGTCGCGCGTTCCTGCACTAAATCGCGCAGGAACGATGTCGTTTTAGGCCCAGTTGCAATGATGTCGCTCGGCTCGAAACCACACGCGACCGCATTGCGAAGTTCCCATGAGGATGCAACGTCAACGCCTCCATGACCCAGCAGTGTCGCCACTAAGCTGGGGCTATATGTCGCTTTATGAGCACCGAACAAACGCATTCGCACATTTAATTCACGGGCAACATCCATAAAATTATCACGATTTTCATGAACCATACTAGGCAACCCAACAGATAGGGGAGTAGGGTATGTGTCGACTGCGTCAAAAAGGCTGTTTTTGTCGTCTAGCGCTCGTTTCATTTCACTCAAAACCAAAGGGCGATACGTCATACTACCGCTCATTGCTAGCTCCACTACTGCGATATAGCGGATCGATTTGATCCTGCATACCCGAACGATATGATCCGACTACCCAGCTCTCTTGGGATATCTTTCGGTGCAGATCAATAATATTTTTGTAGTGAACATCTTCCGACTGCTTTAGTGTCTTAGCCTTGTTGTATAATTTCTTGAACAGTTCCTGGTAGTTACTGGCGACATGTCCAAGTGATATCTTTTCACCATCAAGCCGAGCATCAACAATCTCATCGCTGACGGGTAATATTCCAAGTAGCAGCTTCGGATCAATGTTGTCTCGTAAAAAATCTCGCTGCCTATCGGTCGCTACTTGATTTCCGACAACGACCACACGATCACCAATCCCAGCCTTTACGGCCAATTCATAGAATCGCTCAAACACATGAATACCTTCACGCTCGGGTTTAACAACAAACACCAGCAAATCTTGCATATACAAACTATTACCAAATGCATCATTTCCAGCGACAGAATCAATCACAAGTAACTGCTGATTCGAAAGTTCAGCATGCGACAGCAGATTTTCGGCAATATACTGAGTACTGTGATGACAATCAATTCCTATCGATTGATCTTTATACGATCCAACTGTAAAAACATGTCCTTTATCGCCAAACGGCTGACCGTATTTTTTGGTCACATAATTATCGGCGCTTGGTGAAAACATATTAGAGCCTCGCCCAGGAGGTGTAGAATTGAGAAATTCATCTTCGAAGATTGCATCCCTCGATCCGATAAGATGCCGACGAATATCATTCGATACACTATCCTGAGATAGATCATACTGGCCGTCTGACGTAATACCTAACACTTCCGCCGTATGACTGTTGACATCAACATCTAATAATCCGACCGTCATACCAAGACTATCCATATAAAGGGAAAATAATGCGGAGACAGTCGTCTTGCCACTGCCACCTTTTCCAACAAATGCTATTCTCATATATAGTAAGTATCGCAGCCCGATTTTCTTATTGCAAATTTGTTGCAATAATATGCTATACTGCACATATGCACAATGAACTCGAGACCGTTTTTGCCAAAGAAGGTTATCGCTTAACCTCACCTAGAAGGGCAGTGTTCGATGTACTTCATGGCAGCGAATCGCCGCTTGCAATCGCAGTGATCATAAAAGCATGTCCAGATGTCGATCGCGTAAGCATCTACAGGACTCTCGAACTGTTCACGCGTCTAGGAATCACAGAGATTATTCCATTCGGCTGGAAACAGCGCTACGAATTAACGAGCCCCTTTAAACCACACCATCACCACCTTTATTGTACGAACTGTGGGGTACTTATCGATATACATTCTCAAAAACTTGAACAAGTTGTCGCAGCCATTGCCCGAGAGCAAGATTTTCAGCCAGCTGCACACAAATTCGAGATTACTGGTTTGTGCCGTCATTGCCAAGCAAACATTCAGTAGCAACCACTAATGTGCGTGATCTTCGTCACCATGATCCTCGTGATGATCAGTTGAATGAGCCTCCTCTAAGTGACTATCGTGAGTATCATGGCCTTCATGGCCATGCAAACCAGTACTATGTAGCAACGTGACCAATCCACCAACAAAGATGATTCCAATTACCAACATAATTGCCTGAATCGTTCCCTGCTTTTGTGGTTGTTCATGAATATCTGGGATAATGTCGCTTGCTGCAATATAGATAAAGAACCCAGCAGTCATCGCCAGAAGCGGTGCAACCTGCAGATGGCTATCCGACCCAAGTAGATACACCGTTACTGCAGCGACAAGTGTCGCGATCGCCGTAGCAACATTCGCGAGCAGCACTTTTTTGTCCTTCCAGCCACGAGACAACAGTAGCGCAAATGTACCAAGTTCTTTTGGTATTTCGTGCGCACTAACGGCTAGCGTAGTAATAATACCCGTCACTGGACTCACGATAAATGCTGCGCCAATCGCGATGCCATCGATAGCATTATGTATCATGTCACCAAATATAATCAGACGACGTTGACTGACGTGTGCCACCGAGCTATCGTGCTCGTGATGGTGATGAAACCAGCCGGCAAACCTTTCTAATAGGAAAAACAGCAAGAACCCACCGAGCGTCCATAGCAACAACGTTTGCGGGTCGCCCATCTCGAATGATTCCGGCAACAAATCAAAGAATGCTGCCGCTAGCAACGCTCCCGCGCCAAACGGCATTGCAATTAATATTGCCCGGGATCGACGCTTTTTTGTCGTGAAGAGTAGTGCGCCGCCAGCAAGCGATATGCTGCTGCCGATTATAATTGCCAAAATAAGGTAGATGAGATCCATTGCATGCTTTCTGTTTAGATTATTTATAGAGTAACGTCATGATGTCAATGAGACAAATTTGTTGCAATAGCATTCTTGTTTGCAACAAACACCCATACTCACCCTCCCACAACTCACAGCATCAAATAATTGATACCGCAAGTTGGGGGAGGCGGAAGGAAGAACCGACCGCCGCCACCCAGACCACATCGTTCAACGATTCAGATGAAGAATGGTTCAAGAATCGCATACGCAACAGCCAGCGCGATGCCTAAGAGAAATATAACCGCACAGCGCTGCGCAGAAACACTTCCGTGGACGAACACGTTGTACTCAGGGTCCGACAGCGTCAAGCCACCGGGACGAACGACCGGAGCGTCACGCAGACCATGACGGCCGCTAACGCACCGATGCTCCTTCAGCATCAGCTCCCTCTGCCTCTGTAACTGTTCTTCGTCGGTCAACGAGACATCGAACGACAACTCGTTTTGATCTTTGTCATAGGCACGATCGGGTACAGACAAGGTTTTTCCTTCCGCCAGTGACCGCACTGGTTGTGTGGTCGATGAAAAACATCTAAGTCGCGAAAGAAATCTGCGGCTTATGAATGCACTATATCATAATTATGCTTATTTATCAATCGTTGTTTTAGCAAGTCGGCGTTTTTCAATGACGCTTGATATAATAGCCGTCACAATAAAGACCAGCCCAAGTGAGCCCGTTACCCATTCCGGTGGAGAAACGTGGTACAACTTTACCAACATGACACAGCCAAGCGCAAGGATTGCCCAGTGAGCACCATGCTCTAAATACCGATACTTCGCAAGCGTTCCTGCACGCATCAGATAAACAGTCAGTGATCGCACCCAGAATGCACCCACGCCGAGTCCCGCTACAATCAGTACGATATTTGTCGTTATGGCGAACGCCCCGATAACACCGTCAAAACTAAATGATGCATCTAGCACTTCGAGGTACATAAATGATGCAAACGCTGCCCAACCCACCTGGTGTGTCGTACCGCTCGTCTTCATCTTTTTATCAAACAATGTCGCCAGTGTCGACAGCCCAAACTGCAATGTAATACCTAGCAAACTAGAAATAAGAACCGTTTCTTTCAACTTGTCTTCCACTGTAAAGTACAGAAGTGCCGCAACAAGCCCCATAACAATCAATTTGATAAAACGAATTTTTCCAGCGGCCGCAAGCACGCGTTCGATAGGTCGCAGCCAGTGCACGATCTTGTCATGATCAAGGAAATAACTAATTCCTAGCATCAGCAGGAATGTACCACCAAATGCGTCTATAACGGGCGCTGCCTTGTACAACTCTTCGCCGTAGCGATCTGCGTCGTTCAATGCCAGATCGGTCACACTGCCAAACCCAAGCCCAGTCGCAGCCATTACAACAAATATCGGCAACGCAAATCGCACGACAAATACCGCGATAAATATACCGATCGTTAGGAATAATGTTTGCCACAACGGGCTCATTCGTACCAGTATTCGGCTATTGATAACCGCATTATCAAAACTAAATGTGACTTCCATGATGGCAAGGACAGTAAATAGCCATAGCGCCGCCAAACCCAGTTCGTAACCAACAAATGCTCCGATAAGTAGAGTAATAATTCCAGAAATAGCGAAGATTCGTAAGGGATGGGCTTTGTGCATATTAATTTATTGTAGCAGTATATTGCCGAAATTTAGTCAGTTTCTAGTGTCATAAATCATAAAATAAAATAGACCCTACATACATAGAGTCTACGTTCATTAACTAAAAAAGCGCCAGGTAAGGGTGGGCATCACCTGGCGCCGTTTTACCCTTCAACCCACCCGTGGGGCATGCGTAGTTGTCTCGATTAAACGCAGAAACTCGCTGGTTAAAGGGGTTAGTATGCATGCAATGCATTGTCAAGCTCAATGAGCTAATCCTGAAAAGTGGAGGGTAGATTACTTTAAAGAAACATTGCACACAACCTAACATAAGTTAGAATAGGGGGTATAAGGTGCGTTTGATTGTTCTCGCAGATCAATCAATCATGTACCATATTAGCACGGATTCGACTTTGTGTCAACACATTTGGACATAATTATGATTAAAATCAATAGAATATCACCCCAGAACAATAATTTCACACAGATCATAAATACTATTGCGCTTGTGCCTAGAAAGTTATATTACTTAGGAGAATTACCGACAACTCGGCACCCGACTGTCGCCATCGTCGGTACACGCAAACCAACACGCTACGGGCAAGAAGTCACCCATCGTTTATCGTACGACCTAGCAAAAAGGGGAGTGGTCATTGTCAGCGGCATGGCACTCGGTGTCGATGCAATCGCACATCGTGCTACACTTGAAGCAGGCGGCACAACAATAGCCGTTCAAGCAAATGGATTATCGACACTCTATCCGGCGACAAATCGACAACTTGGCGAGGACATCATTAAAAGTGGTGGAGCTATAGTCAGTGAGTATGAGCCTGATGTCAGCGCACGCGACTTCCAGTTCTTAGAACGCAACCGTATTGTCAGCGGATTATCCGACGCTGTTCTGATTACAGAGGCGGCAGCGCGCAGTGGGACATTAAACACAGCGGCTCATGCACTAGAACAAGGGCGTGAAGTGTTTATCGTTCCCGGTAATATCACCAGTCCCTTGTCGGCGGGTTGCAATGCGCTTCTCAAGCAAGGTGCAACACCCGTTACCTGTGCCGAAGATATACTAGAAGTCGTCGCGCCACAGCTCCTGCAAACACAGGCGACGTTAGCACTCGGTGATAATCCATTGCAATCAAAAATTATTACATTACTCAACGAAGGTGTTCGAGATGGTGATGAGTTATGTACGCTAAGTGGCGCAGATGCCAGACAATTTGCCGCAGAACTGACAATGATGGAACTAACGGGATTGATCCGAGCATTGGGCGGCAATCAGTGGACTTTAAAATAAAGTAGTGTATTGACTTTAATTATATAATATTGTATAATGCACATAAATGAGTACACACTCCAGAGACATCCAGCATGATCGACTTATGCTCGCGTACGGAACCGCAGATTCGATTAAGTATGGTGGCATATACGAAACTGCACTATATGACCACATCGGGCTTGTAGATTTCCTCAAAGAAATGGCAGATGATCAGATTAGTTCCAAAGAGGCAAACCGTGTCAACCAGCAAGTAATGCGTACCGAGGTCGGCAAGAGAGCACTATACTTAGCAACTGAAAACGTTGTGTACGATACAGACGCAGATTGCTGCGAAGAGTCTGAACCAAGACTCATAAAAGCACTCCAACCTGAAATTATGCAAAATCCTGCAACAAAATCACCAATTATTTTTACTTACCATGGCGCACTTGCAGGGGTCTTGAAGCGCTTCGGCGAACGAACGACCTATGGATTAGCCGACCATCCAGACAAAGACCTTTACGCAAAAACATTTCATGGATTAACTCGACATAAAAAATTCATTGAATCTCTGCCTCCCTCAGATCATGCATGGGAGGTCGCATTAGACACCCCTACACTTCAAATGTTTGACCCTCTGCGATTATCGACTTTTACCGTCCCAATAGAAGAGCGCCAACTGTATCAGCCGATAGATATTGATTACCTGCCCGGACTATCTAATGAAGAAATGAACACCACACAGTCCTATACGCACGAAATGATCTATGATCTTGCCGAGGCAGCGCGAAAAAATGCGGTGACAGTAAGTCCAGTTTGATCTATCATTGACTTATATATAGTAATATGTTAATATGGTATTATTCAGTCTGATCAGGTGTTGATCAGATATCCATCTGTCAGGCTGTATCGTAGCTTGATAGATCAACCAAGGAGATACAATGATTGCAACACAGTCATTTCGACCGGAAATGTTCGCAATCGGCCAGTTGCGACTGTATCCTACATGGAAAGCAGTCGGAGCCAACGCTCTCACGAGCGTGATCAACGACTGCCATTTTGGAGAGGAGGAACTGGAGAAGATTGTCCTGCACGTACCGAACTTCATGTTCAAGCATGTCAAGCAGGAGGACACCTACGACATGGCGACGCGGCTTCACTGCAGGCTCGACGGCCTCGGGAGGATTATTCGCCATATCGAAGTCGAGCAACGCCACAATCATGTGGTCGTGACGGTCATCAAAGACTTTGGCATGTCGTGGACCGACACGATCAGCCTAGTCACCGGTAACATCACCTGGTTCTGCAGCCGCTCCACCTGGGAGCCTCATTACCGCTGACACTCCCTGATCTATCGAGCTCTGAGCCACCCGTAAAAAGGTGGCTCAACTCATATAATGACGCCAGATCCAGCAGCAATCCTATTGACGCCAATCAATAAGTTGCATACAATCAGCCACTGTGCCATGCTAAATAGACTAGCAAGCGTAAGAATTTATGAGTAAAAACCTACTAATCGTCGAGTCCCCTGCAAAAGCAAAAACTATCGAGAAATACCTTGGTAGTGATTTTCGCGTACTGTCGAGCGTCGGACATATTCGATCTATTGTCAAAAAAACAAGCGATGGAACACCGCCGATCGACGTCGCAAACGGGTTCAAGACACAGTACGAAGTCGACCCCGAAAAAACCAAGATCGTCCGCGAACTTAAAAAAGCAGTCAAAGAAGTAGAGACTGTTTACCTTGCAACCGACCCCGACCGTGAAGGTGAGGCAATTGCGTGGCATTTGTGCGAAGTATTAGGTCTTGATCCCAAAACAACAAAACGAGTGACGTACCACGAGATCAGCAAAGCTGCGATTGAAGCAGCAATCAAAGAAGCCCATTTAGTCGATATGGATTTGGTGCAGGCGCAGCAAGCACGCCAAATCCTCGACCGTCTGGTCGGGTTTGAATTATCACCAGTCGTATGGCAAAAAGTACCTGGTGGCAAATCCGCTGGGCGAGTGCAGTCTCCAGCCGTCCGACTACTGGTCGAGCGTGAACGCGAGATCAATAAATTTGAAGGATCATTCCAATTCAAGGTCACCGCAGAATTTAGCCACAATGGTGATACTTTAAAGGCAGAGCTGCCACAGCGATTTGACACCGAACCTGAAGCACAGAAATTCCTGGAAAGTCTTGTTGGTGCGCAATTTAGTGTGACTGACATTACTACCAGCCCAAGCACACGCAACCCGGCTGCGCCTTTTACGACCAGCACACTACAGCAAGACGCCAACGCCAAATTAGGCTTTGGATCAAAGGCAACCATGTCGAGCGCGCAAAAACTCTACCAAGAGGGTAAAATTACCTACATGCGTACCGATAGCGTGAATCTATCCGGCCAAGCAATCGCAGCAGCCGCGGACTACATTAAATCTGCATTTGGCCCACAATACAGCCAAGTTCGGACGTTCAAGACCAAAAGCAATAACGCCCAGGAAGCCCACGAAGCGATCCGCCCAACAGACATGCGTGCAGAGCGGGGCAGTAGTAACGAGTACGACCAAAAATTATATACGCTCATCCGTAACCGTACGCTTGCCAGTCAAATGGCACCTGCAAAACTAGAGAAAACGACGGTAACCATCGCCATCAGCACTGGTACACAGGTTTTCGAGGCGAAGGGTGAGGTCATTATCTTTGACGGATTTCTAAAAGTCTACGGTGGTGGCAAAAAAGATCCAGACATCTTGCCCGCAGTTGCAAACGGAGACACGCTCGACCTTAGTACGGCAACTGCCAAACAAATTTTCGCTCGACCACCAGCACGATTCACCGAAGGTTCACTGGTCAAAAAACTCGAAGAACTCGGTATCGGTCGCCCATCTACCTATGCAACGATTATTGGCACCGTCCAAGCACGTGGCTACGCAGAAAAGGGCGATGGCGAGGGCACTCCACGAGATGTCATTATTCTCAATCTCGAAGGCAATAGCGTTAACCGCGAAGTAGCCCAAGAAAAAACAGGCGCCGACAAGGGCAAACTCGTCCCAACACCAAGCGGTGAATTGATCAGTGACTTTCTATCAAATCACTTCGACCAAATTGTCGATTACGGCTTTACTGCCGACGTAGAAGAAGAATTCGATCAGATCGCCACCGGGGCGCTTGCACGCAACACTATGTTAGAGCGTTTTTATAAACCATTCCATATGCTTATCACCGAATCAGGCGGTATCGACCGTGCAACGGTAGGACAATCACGCGACGTCGGTATCGACCCCAAATCCGGCAAACCGATCATTGCGCGTTTTGGCCGCTTTGGTCCGATGCTACAGCTAGGAAGTACTGACAGCGAAGAAAAGCCTCAGTTCGCACCGATGCCAGCACGTACAAAGATCGAATCAATCACGCTTGAAGAAGCACTCTATGCATTCAAGTTACCACGCGTCGTTGGTCAAACCAAAGAAGGCATCGATATCAAAGCAAATATTGGTCGTTTTGGCCCCTACATACAGATCGATAAGTTGTTTGTCAGCATCAAACCGCTCGACCCACACGAAATTACACTCGACCAAGCACTCGAGCTGTACGATGCTAAATTAAAAACCGAGGCAGAGAAGAACATTAGTGATTTTGGCGATGGCATAAAAGTACTCAACGGCCGCTACGGACCCTATATTACAGATGGCAAGAAAAATGCCAAGATTCCAAAAGACGTCGAGCCAAAAGACATTACTCACGACCAAGCCAAAGAATTATTAGCGAATGCCGTTCCAGCCAAAGGTCGCTTCGCCAAAAAGACAACTGCAAAAACAATGGCCAAAAAAGCTGCGACGAAAAAGGCAGCAGTAAAGAAAACGGCTGTGAAAAAACCTGCCGCCACAAAGACCGTCACCGCTCGCCGCAAAAAAGCATAGCTATGTAGCACATGCGCAGCTTTCTAGAATAAACGACATTTTGACCCTACAGACTCAATCAGAACTAAAACCCATGACTCGATCTATACCGTGTCATTTGGCCGTTCTTTCGCGGTGGGTTCCTTTCTTTTCATATAAACACAAACGCTATTGGTAGTGCTATATCACATCTACCGCGCACTGTATATACATAATGAAACATAGGGTAGATATAAAAAGCTTCAAAACACTCTTTACTAAACACGTCTATTTCATGATATAATTGACTAAATCTTCAAATTTGAAAAAGTGTTTGACATTATGAAAAATATGTTTTATAGTGGATAACAAGATTATAAGAATAAACTAATCTGAGGTGAGGCAGAGAGGACAGTAATTACTATGAGCGACGCTCCCAAAGCAGAGAAAAGTCTAGAGACAACTTTTGACATCGATGGAACAGTAGAGGCTATCCTAGGCGCTATCGACCAGGAACGTGAACGCGAAATCATTACTCGTCGTTTTGGTTTATACGACCGCAAAGAAACATTAGAACAAATCGGTGAACTTCTTGGTATTACTCGCGAACGCGTTCGCCAGCTCGAAAAAGCAATTCTTATTCGACTAAAGATCGCCAGCGAAGAAGGAAAAATTCCAAACGTTCAAACACTTGAGAAAATCATTGTCCGCGAACTGTCAGAAATGGGCCGACTAGCAACAGTTTCGGATCTTACGGATAAATTAACAGAAAAAGCCGACAATCTTAAACGATCTCGTGTCGCATTTATCGCAGAACTTGCGCCACATTTAACTGTTGTGAACGAAAACGATAATTACCGTTATGCAGTCGGTATTTCTGAATACGGTGATGAAAAAAAGCTTCGTACAGCAATCGACGAAATCGTCAAAACGATTAAAAAACACGGCGAACCACTAACGATCGATCAGCTTCATGATCAATTGGATTACGAGCACCCATCAATCGTTCGCGCACTTGCCAGCGTCAGTAAACACCTGTCAAACCTCAAAGACATGTGGGGATTAAATAAATGGCCAACCGTCAATCCAAAGAATATTCGTGATAAAATCTACGTTATCTTGGCAGAAAACGGCAAACCACTTCACTTTAGCGAAATTGCAGATGCCATCAAAGATAGTAGCTTTAGTCGCAAAAACGTTACTACACAGGCTATTCACAACGAACTTATCAAGGACAAACGATTCGTATTGATCGGTCGCGGTATTTATGCACTCGATAGCTGGGGATACAGCAAAGGAACAGTGGCAGATACGATCGCTGACATTCTTCGCAAATCTACAGAGCCACTCCATCGTGACGAAATCGTTAAGCGTGTCCTCAAGAACCGTCAGGTAAAAGAAACAACCATCCTTCTTAACTTGCAAAGCAAGCCACAGTTCAAACGAGTTGCAAAAGCAACTTACGCACTCGCCGAATAGGGTAAAGGGGTAGTACTTTCGCTAAATACACAGCATATGCTGTGTATTTGTGTATAATTGTAAAATATATGTATTTATGCTATAATTATGATATTAAGCATTACCTTGCATACAGCTACGCAAGGTGCGACAATAAAAAGGTACTATTATGGAAGTCATTTCCTGGATCATCGGTCTCTTACTCTCCTGGTACGTCTGGCTTCCAGTCGTACTTATTTTGGGCTATTTAACCTATCGCAATTATCGTCGAATTGATGCCGTCAAAGCAATCGAAAGTACGCTGCTCATCCTCGAGATTCCAAAAGCAAACGACAAGTCTGAAATGGCCGCTGAACAGCTATTTGCCAGTCTTCATGGCATCTTACGCGACAAAGAAGAACTAAAGATTAACGGTGGCATCCAAGAACACCTCAGCTTTGAAATCGCATCGGTAAACGGCCAAATCAGGTTCTATGTCTGGGTACCAAAAACACTTCAAAGCTTTATCGAAGGCCAAATTTATGCACAATACCCAACAGTGCAGATTCATGAAGCCGACGAAGACTACGTTGCACACGAACGGAACCATAGCGTCACCTACACTGGTGAAATTATCCCGACCGACAGTGAATTCCTACCGATTAAAACATTCCAAAATTTCGAAGTCGACCCATTAGCCGGTATCACCGGCACCCTCGCAAAATTAGAATCAACCGGTGAAGAAGTTTGGGTGCAAGTGCTTGTCCGTCCGATTCCTGACACATGGCACAAATCAACCGACAACTGGATTAACGGTCTGAGGGGTGGTGGTAGCCCACTTGGTTTTCTAACTGACGGCAAAGGGTTTGATGCAAAATGGTTTTTTGGACTACTTGAAGTATTATGGAAACCGCCAGAGGCTGGATCGGGTGGCGACGCAAAACCGAAGGAACTATCTGAGCGAACAAAGACACGCATTAGCGAGGCCGAAAAAAAGGCAACAAAACTTGGGTATCAGGTAAAGATCCGCATTGCATTTCTTGGTGAGAGTACGATCAACGCCAAGCAGCGTATGCAAGCGATTGTCGGTACATTCAAACAGTACAACAGCACCAACCTAAACGGATTCAAACTCAGTGGCGCTAGCTTCAAAAGTGAAGACCTAGCAAAATATCGTTCACGCTTGTTTATCGACAGGGGATACATCCTCAATATCGAAGAAGTCGCGTCGGTATTTCACTTGCCACATACTAACGTCGAAACACCAAACATCGTGTGGGCAAGCACCAAAACCGCTGAACCACCAGCAAAACTACCCGTCATTACAGGCAATAGTGCAATTGATGAAAATATTAGCGCGTTCGGACTGACGAACTTCCGTGGCATCAATCATCAATTTGGCATGCTTCGCTACGACAGGTCACGTCACATGTATATCATTGGACAGACCGGTGCTGGTAAATCAGGTACATTGTCGCTCCTGGCGCTGAGTGATATTTTCCATGGTCAAGGCTATGCAATCATTGATCCACACGGTGACTTTGCTATCGATAACATGAAATTTATTCCGGCATCACGTGTCAAAGACGTTGTCTACTTTAACCCGGCCGACACGGCGTTTCCACTCGGATTCAACCCGCTTGAAGCACCCGATCCTTCGATGAAGAGCAACATCAGCTCTGAAGTAATTGGGGTATTAAAACGCATGTTTGGTGAATCATGGGGTCCACGACTTGAATATATCCTTCGCTATACCATTCTGGCGCTACTCGATCGTCCAGAAACAACCATGCTCGACATAACACGCATGCTTACCGACAAAAAATTCCGCAAAGAAACACTGACATACTGTACCGACACAGTCGTTCTGCAGTTTTGGAACATCGAATTTGCCAGCTGGACAGACAAATTCCAAGCTGAAGCAATCGCACCAGTACTTAACAAAGTAGGTGCTTTTACCGCTAACCCGGTTATTCGTAATATTATCGGGCAGCCCAAATCGACATTCAATATCCGTCAAATGATGGATGAGGGGAAGATCCTGATCGTTAATCTGTCGAAAGGCCTGATCGGTGAAGACAATGCCGGTATTCTTGGTTCGTTCCTGGTCACCAAAATTCAGCTGGCCGCGATGTCCCGATCTGATATTCCAGACATCAAAGATCGTCGCCCATTCTACCTGTATGTGGACGAATTTCAGAACTTTGCGACAGATTCATTTGCGACGATTTTATCAGAAGCTCGTAAATATGGCCTTAATTTAACAGTTGCCAATCAGTATATTTCACAGATGAACGAGACTGTTCGCGATGCTGTGTTTGGTAATGTCGGTACGATGATCACGTTCCGTGTATCGGCCGACGATGCTCCAATCCTGGTAAAGCAGTTTGAACCACAATTCGAAGCGAATGACTTGCTGCAAATGGCTAATCGTAACTTTGTTATCAATATGGTTATCGGGGGAGAGAAGACGCCCGCATTTAGCGCTCGAACGCTAGAGCTACCACCTCCGCAGACAGATAACAGCGCCTACATTATTGAACACACCCGTAAAAACTACAGTCGTCGTCGCGAAGACGTTGAAAAAGAAATTTCAGACGCTATTCAACCACCAGCGAACCTCCAAAAGAATCCGCCGAAATCCGTCGCCCAGCAACAGCAATGGCCAGTCAATGCACAGTCGCAAACAGTAACACCTCAACAGCAAACTACACCTCACATTCAAAAACCCGCGACAGCACCGCCACTGTCAGCTCAGAACACGCCAGAGCAGGGGAGTCAACACTCTCATCAGCAGCCAGATCAGCAACACGGCAGCGCCCAGCAGGCTCAACAACCTCCAGCGCTCAATCCTGATGGCACACCTGTCAAAAAGAAGCGTACTCGTAGCCGCAAGAAAAAGAACCCGGCAAATGGCACGCCAGCAGGTGAGGGGCAGCAACCTCAAGCGTCCGCCGCTCCTCAACAGCAACAATCCAGTCTTCATGTCGCCCCTACTAACAATCAAGCGCAGTCCGTAGCAGCGGTGCCACAACATAACAGCGTTACTCCTCAGCAGCAACCAGCTTCAGCACCAATACAGCACGCCAAGCCACAATCACAACATGACCCAACAAAGGTATCAGTTCCACACACGCCGCCACAAACAGCTCAACGATCAGCCACCACTCCAAGGCAACACATACAATCGCCAAAGGAATCACATACACAGCCTACGCCAAAGCAGCAGCCACAGGATGATGGTGTCCTCCGACTTCGATAAAAAATCCACCCAAAAGCAAGATACATCGCAGCGGAATTTGCAGAGATCAATAAACAAGGCGAGATCATTGACGAAATAGGTTCGCCAGACACTTTTAAGTTAAAACCTCTAAAGGGTTTATGGAACAAAAATAGAACATACTGGTATAAATTCTATGAGCAATATTTCATTGAACCAAGCGGCAACATAGTACGAAACTAGCTAGTGTGAGTACCGTCTCGAATATAATCTGAAAATATAATTAACGCATCATGCAAAGTAAGCCATGATAGCTAATAGCTGCAAATCAAAGAGAAGGTATGAAAAAGAGGAAGCGAAGCAGTAATAAATCACAACCAAGCAAAAACAGTATACTAAATAATGGCATAAGTAATCATGTTTAAAATATAGAGTTAACGTCGCACAATATATCTTTTACGACATTAATTATACTATACTTAGTTGAATGAGTGTTCATCTAAGTATGTGGTCAAATCCATGCACAATCTCTCGTTAAGAGTGGAGGAGTACAATTTCATATACATATTAGCAATTATCCCACTAGCCAGCCCTTATTACACGACAACACTGACTACTTATAATAAACGCCGGTATGCGACTTTTGAGCTACTGGATCACATAAGTCTTCGTCACGTTTCATATCCAGCAGAGTATCGTTTGCATTTTCTCAGGAATTTGACATAATATACTTTTCCACATGCTCGTATAGTTTTTTGCATATTCTAATACGACAGTACTTTGCCCTGCCCACTACCCTCCTACCTCGCCTATTTTATTATATTTGACTTTTCTATATTAATATATTTTTATATGTATTTTCTCACAATCAACGTCCGTATTTATAAATAGAACAAAAATAGAACAAAGGTGAGAGTAGTAGAGTAGCCTACTTGTAAAATGCCTTACCAGAAATACGCACATCTAAATACGCCGGTTTGACACCTTTGCTGTCTAAATAAGCGATTGACCGCTGCATGTCTTCTATCTGCTCCCCTACTGGCCTATCCAATGATACCTTTACGGGATAATCATGCCCGGCTACCTTCAACTGAATCTGCCTTGTTGTCTCTGGCGGAATAATCGCCTGTTCGACACTCAATCCATAATCCTTCGCCATCGATACGCTTCGACCAACAAAGTTTAAAAATCGACTACTTGCAATCGCAGTACCTGCCGTCTGCTGAATACCACTCTGATCAACTATGCGAACGGATGGCGTGTCATAATAGTTTTTCTGAAAGGGAACACCGTTTGAATCGACATAGTATTGCTCTTGTCCAATGAGCCAACTTGCTATCGGTTGACGAAGTGTCACTATGTAACGACTCTTACCAAACCCATCATTACCATCAGATTGGGTAGTCACAACCTCAGGTAACGTCTGCTGCATGTATTCACTCAAGCGCTGATCGTTTAAAACAAAGCGAAGTCGCTCAATTGGATGAAGCGTCAGATACTGGTCGATTACCTTTGTGTACCGACTAGTATCAATTGACAACGACCCGTCAGCCGACAATACAGAGGTTGATGCAGTTAGCTGATACAGCCCAAAACCCGATATTCCAATCAGTAACAATATACCCAACAGGACACTCCCAAGCTTACGTCGCAATTTCGACAATTCGTGTGCTAATGAACGAGGTGATTTTAGATCAGACTGAAGTTCGTTTGCACTCGCAACGTTTGCAGATACGCTTCCTGTTAATGTCCTATTTCGCCGAAATGTTTCATTTGAAGTAACATCTGCGGCTTGTCGTTTTGTTGCAGCACCCGAGGCATTTTGCCTACGTCTAGGCACATCTGTATTTTTTTTACGAGAGAATAATGACATAATACTTATGTTTATTGTAGCAGATGGGTGCTATTTTTTGGTGGCCGCAACAGATAAAATCAAGGCAGCCATGTCTCTTGCTGCATGGGGACGTGCGAGTGCATGAATATTTTTTGCTAATGTCCGCTGCAAATTAGTATCATGAAGTAGTCTTTTGACAGCGTTGACCAAACTCATATCACCGGCTGTGCTTAAAAGTGTGTCATCAACAACGATTACTGCGTGTTTATCTTCATACACTTTTGCGTTTTTTAGCTGATGACCACCAGTTAACTGCCCATTAGGCACCAAGATTGTGGGTTTTGCGAGTGCAGCCAGTTCCAATAGTGTCGTTGCCCCAGCACGTGCAATCACTATATCTGCAGCACCAAGCATTGTCACCATCCCCGTTGAAACGAACGAATGTAGCTGAAATTTTGGATTATCATGTGGCGTCAATGCGCGTAGTTCGTCATATTGCTCAGACCCTGCTATAAGGATCGTTGTTGCAAGCCCAGTCAAAGCAACATGATGCAACGCAACTGAATCATTAATTCTGCGGGCACCTAAGCCTCCTCCCGTGATGACGACAAGTGGGTCATCAGGGTCGACATTCAATGATTGTTTCGCTGCTCGTCGCTGCGCTGGATTATACGGTTTAAACGCCTCCCCTACTGGTACGCCGACATATGTCGTCTTTGCGTGCGGATACGAATAATATTTCAATGGTGCCCCCGTAGCAATTGCCGTTGCCGATCGCGCCAAAAGCCTGTTAGTCAGTCCAGGATGGGCATCACTATCATGAATAACAAGTGGAATACGTAGCAACCGTGCTGCCCACCCTACTGGCAAACAAACATACCCACCCTTGGTAAATACAACATCTGGCCGCCATAAAATCAGTTTAACAATACTTTGAATCATCCCTGCGATAACCAAAATAATGTCCCGTATATTTGGCCACACAACCGTCGGAATTGTGAAATGTTGTAGTAGCGTCAGGTGATTGTAACGACGAAGCTTTCCTGCGGCAATCGTACTAATCGGGATGGTTGGATCATAGCTATGGACGATAGTCCGTGCCTGTGGCGCAAATTTACGATCACACCAAAAACGAATCTCTGCGTCTGGTGCGCTTTTTGCTACCTCACGAAGGACGGCGACGACTGGCGTAACGTGTCCGCCCGACCCCCCGCCGACTGCTAGAATCTTCATTTTCATTTCCTCTTAGTTTACTACCAAATGCCGTATAACGCGACATCTGAAATGCCATCCCCAGCGCCGCCGCAATGAATATCATGCTTGTGCCGCCAAAACTCAGAAGTGGCAACGTGATACCTGTTAATGGAAATATACCAATCATTGCCGCAATATTCAATATCACATGTGACGCCAACCAACCAAACACACCAGCAGCAAGCAGCTTCATTCGCATGTCATTCAGGTGGTCTGTTACTTTTAGAAGTCGTAGTAATAGTGCCGTGAATACAGCGATTACCCCCGTCAGTCCAAGGAATCCAAACGTTTCGCCCATAATCGCAAAGACGGAGTCATTGATTGATTCCGGCAAATAGCCAGATGCCTGGATGCTATTGCCAATGCCGACACCGGCAAGCCCGCCAGTGCCAATAGCGATTTTTGAATGAGAAATATGATAGCCACTCGCGTCATCAACAGATGTATTGTCGCCATTTAAAAATGTTGCTACTCGATCAATTCGGTGTGGAGCGACAACAATCAGTAGTACTCCTGCAGCCAACAACCCCGCAAATACCAAACCGAGAATTCTCCATTTAATATTCGCTGCAATCAGCATTGCAACAAGAATTGATACAAGTGCAATCCCAGTCCCCATGTCCTTTTGCATTATGATCACAAAGAACATTGATAACACTGCGATGATACCGACCGGAAACAGCGTTCGATTAATGTCATTTATAAGCCCCTGTTGAGAGCGTATGCCTAGAAAACCAGCGACAAATACAAGTACCCCAAATTTAAGAAATTCTGCTGGCTGTATCGTTCCTAAACCACCAGGTATGATAAACCACCTACAAGCACCTTTTGTACAAAGTGTTAGCTGGTCAATATTCAAAATATTGCCAAGTATCACCAAAAGTCCACACGCAACAAAAGCAAGTAGCAGAACTTTGCCGGCGTATTTCATAATAAGTCTATAGGGAATCGTCGCCATGAATGCAAACGCAGCCATTGCGAGTAGCAGACTTGCCGTCTGTTTGATAAAAAAGTAGTTGGTTGTATAAAAATCGGTTCCTTCGATATTATTCAAAAAGTTAGCGCGCTGTGGGCCAATCGCATACATCACTATCAGCCCCATAAGCATTAATAGCCCCATATAGAGCGCAATTTGATAATCGGGTGCATGGCGTCGAACGATCGTTACTGCCTGTCCAGTAGATCGCCCTACCTGTTCCGCAGCTTTCTTGAGGGATTGTCGCATATTATTTAGTATCTCGTTTATATATCTTCATATTTGCCTTCACTAACCCTTTGGTTGCAACTTTAAATAATCAAGCATCCAGTTGGAAATGTCTGTAAATATCGGCATTGCATGCTTGCCACCCTCTAAATTCATGTTTTTACCAGATACTTGCACCATAATCACATACCGAGGGGCATCATCGCCTCCGTATCCTAGATACGTACCAATTGTCTGATCATCACTGTAGTCACCATTAACGATCGTCTGTGATGTTCCTGTTTTGCCGCCTACTTCAAATCCTTTCTTGTCTGATCCCGCATAAAACGTTGATCGAGCAGTGTGCACCATAGACCGAACTTTATCGGATGTCGCTTGACTAATCACGCCAGACTGCGCAACTACCGACTGCTTTTCTTTGAAATCCGTGCCATCCATAACACCATTTATCACTGTTGGCTGATAATATGTGCCGCCATTGATTATCGAACAAAAGGCCGCGCTTACTTGAACCATGGTAACATCCATGCCTTGGCCGAATGACATATTAGAATAACGCACCTCAGCACCGCTGGCATCGTTAGGCAGCACAACGTTACCCTCAGATTCATATGCCAGTTCAACACCAGTTTGCCTACCCAAGCCGAATTTGTCATGAAAATAGCTATACATCGTACCGCGAGCTTGCACGTTAATATTTTTGCCATCTCCAAGTCGCTGCGCTATCGTGACCATACCCGTGTTCAATGAGTAATTCAAAGCACGCTGCATTGTTATAGTGCCCGTCTGGCCTTTTGTCGCGTTCTTGATAGTTTTTCCGCCCACCGTAATCGTGTCTGTGTTTACATAGGTTGAGTCAGGTGTTATGACGCCTTTATCAATACCGGTGGCCACGGTCAGTGTTTTAATGACCGATCCTGCTTCGTATGGCGTTGAAACCGTTCCATTATTGAACGCAGCACCGTCCTGCACTTTATTAAACTCTGCCGGATTGTATGTCGGTTGATTTGCCATTGCCATGATCTTTCCAGTTTGCGGATCCATTATAATAACGCTCCCCTTTTCGGCTTTGGTGCGCTGCAATCCATCAGCGAGCGCTTTTTCCGCATAGGATTGAATATTTTTATCAATACTAAGAACAATATTCTCACCATCTTGCGCTGGCTGATTGACATTATTCCGTCCAATCGTTAACGGCACATTACTAACGTCAGTCACCGACTGAAGTAAACCATCCTTACCAGTCAATCGATCATCCAGCTTGCCTTCGATACCATATTGACCATGGCCTTCCGCATTGACGAACCCAAGGGTCTGCGCTGCTAGCCCACCTTCAGGATAGTAGCGCTGTGAGACTTCTTGAAACCCAACCCCAGTGAGAGTCTCTTTTTTGATTAATTCTGCCTGAGTGCGAGTTAATTTGGTAGCAAGAATCTGATACCTGGTATCTGTACGAGATATCAACTCTTCAATACTCGGCTGTACATTGCCGCCTGCAATACGACGAATAGTTTTGAGTACATTGGCACGATCTTTTTCTTTGATAACCTGTGGATCAACAAACAGTGTATACACTGTCGTATTCATCACTAGCTTCGCAGGTGTCGCCCCGTCCATCGCATAGATCATACCGCGTTTAGCAGGGATGGTCAGACGTTTCACCTGCTCTTCCATTGCCATTGCAACATACTCGTCATGTTTTATGATCTGCAAATAAAATAATCGAACGACAAAAATCGCCATAAGTCCGAGGACAATAAAGGCGAGTAATCTCGTCCGACTACCGTGTTGCAATTCAAGTTTCATATTTTTTATTGGCGAACGTATTCAGTACTCGCCGGTGTTGTCATTGCCTTTGCAACAGTACTATTCTTCACCGCTTCGAGTGCTGTCAGTCGTGCGTTCTCTACTTCTAAATCACCCTTTTTTGTTGTTAGGTCGGCAATCTGGCTATCGATTTTTTGCGCTTCGTAATCATAGCTCGTTGCACGTGTGGCCTGTGTTAAGTATATCAGACCAAGCACAGTAATCATAAGTGCGATCAAGACAGTATGTGCAATCGGCCCAAGTTTAACGGCAGAGACAAATGCAACAGTATTTTGGTTGCGATTCCAGTTATTCGCACGACGACTTTGGAATTGTTGTGTTCTTTGGTATGACATAGTTTTTTGTTCTTTTTGTTTTATGTTTGTGGTGGTTTTTGAGTAGGCTGCTGCTCGCGCTACATATACTAGTATGCAGTTCTGTAGAATATGTAGCGTAAGCCGGTGAATAAGTATTCACCGGATCTACGAGTTACTGAGAACTATTTATGTCGAACAACGACCGCTGTTTCGACTGATTGGTTCTGTACTTTGATGTGGATTGGCATGGTGTTTTGCCCCTTCCGTTTTTTTGTTTTATTTTTTCACTGCTGCCCGTAGTTTTGCGCTACGTGACCGCGGATTGTGAACGTCGTAAGTGGCTCCGTCGAGTGGTTTTTTGGTAAGTATCTGCAATTCGGCCTCAAATCCAGCGTCTCGCTGCTCTGTAAAATACTGCTTTACCAATCGGTCTTCTAGACTGTGAAAGCTGATAATGCCTACCCTACCCCCAGCTTTTAATAAACGTGGTAGAAATGGAAGGACCTCTTCAACTTGTCGCAGTTCTTGATTGACCGCTATCCGGAGTGCTTGAAAGGTGCGCGTCGCGGGATGAACTTTCGTCCATTTGCCACGATGATGTTGCTTGATACAGTCAGCGAGTGTCTGGGTATCTTTGAATGGCCGGTTTGCTGCGATTGCTTCTGCAATACGCTTTGCAAGCCCATATGGCTCTTCGCCATACTTCACTATGATACTCGCTAGTTCATCGGTTGATGCGGTATTGACCAGCGTTTCCGCTGAGACATCTTGCCGACGATCCATACGCATATCGAGTGGTCCATTGTTTTTGAAAGAAAACCCTCGTTCGCCCATATCGAGCTGTGGTGACGACACCCCCAGGTCAATTAGTACGATGCTAAATTGCTGCCCCTCTTCGACCAATGCCTGTGCAGCAGTGACGAAGTCGGTATGCATCAAACGAACCCCTTGTTGTTCAAATTCTGACAACTTTGCGATAGCAAAATCATCTCGATCGACCAATACGGAATCCGAGAAATTAGTGGTTGCTTGTAGAAAACGCCGTGCGTGACCGCCATACCCCGCCGTCAAGTCGAGATAATTCTCGCCCTGAATGGGTGCTAGCAGATCAAGCGTCGCTTCTAAAAGAACCGGAACATGTAATGAATCTTGTGGTGGATGTTCTTTACTCATCTCCCCTATCATACCATTTCTAGTCTGAAAGAAGAGTTCCACGAAATTTCTTTCGTGGACTCGAGATCACCTAACTGGTAACAGTACTGTTTGTTTTCGCAAGGTGTGTTTGTTTTTGTATAAGTGGTCCAGTTACGGTTGTATTACTGTGTAATCCATAATTGTAACTGGTTGAGAGACTTATGTGTTGTGAGGTGGAGTTTTTTGGGAGGTGTGTTTTAAGAAAGGTACGATAGGTCTTTTTTTGATGATGTGGTTCCTACAGGTTTCCACGTACTGCTACCAGATAGTTGATCTCGAGAGTGTTTCTTTATTTCAAATTGTTAAAGAGCTGCGTTTCCTGACTAGTCGCTTGCTTCGGGACTCATAATGCGCCAATACGCCCCTGCCCTAACTGCAACTACATCACGATCGATTCTCGCATACTCAAGCAAATGCTGCTCGATTGTCACTCGACCTTGTTTTAGGTCAAGCTGCGCATCGGTCTTTCCGCGCCTAAACCGAACGTTCAAATCAGCAATTCTTTCATCAAGAATGCTTCCTTTTAGTTCTGGTTCTACCTCGTTATCCCATGTGCCACTTGGGTACATGTGGAGATAGTTGCCAAATCCCCTTGTAAGGACGACGCCACTTGATAATTCATCACGCAACTCAGATGGTATCGTCAGTCGACGCTTTTCATCAAGCTTTCGTTCAAAATAATCTATTGTTAACACCGTTTTCCCTTTCAGGAGTTGGTTAATTGTTTTCATTTAGTGGTGTGTTTGTTTTTTGTATGTTCTACGTTTGCCACTGGACTTATCATACTACCCACTTTTACCCACTACAACCCCCATTTTTGATTTTTCTAGTATAATCTGGCATGTTATCCACAATACTGTGGATAACCGCTTCTACTTACAGGGGTAAATTAAAATACCACAGACTCTAAAATCTGTGGTATTTTGCGCTATGAGATCCGTAAAACTATCGAATAAACAAGAATGTTGCTACTTGAAAGTCATATACCGTTGTCACCTGAAGAAGGATCCAACCGACTAGCACGAATGCATTGATGAATAATGACACGACAAGAATTGCAGTTTTGAGATCTTGATCTGTTTGATTGAATACAAGAGCCTGGGCTGCTGATGCGTCGAGTTCGAGTGATTCAACTACTTTTTTCGTTTTTGGTGTTTTTGTTTGGTGTTTCATGATATATCTACATTAGCATAGTGTTTATGTTTTGTCAATATAGTGATTTTGTATGTTGTATAGTATTTTTTATTCCAAGAGAACAACAATATCATTGAGATCATCTACGACAGTCACATTCGAAGGTATGTCGCCTCGCTGAGACGGAAGTATTTTATCCTTTTCAACAACTTGATACCCTATGGACGGATATCCGGGGAACCCATCAAAACTCACCGCCTTGTCGTCCAACATAATAATGCGCTTGACAGTGCCGCCACCAAATTCCTGTGGCAAATGAAACAATTCGTCTTCTCGACGCCAACTGTTTACCAACTCCCCCTTCTCTTTTTGCTCCATGACAATACGGTGGACATGATTAAAGCCGCTCGCCGTCAATTTCAAATGTTGCCATAATGGGTTACCGTAGGTAAGAATACCGAATCGCTTTTGCGATGACTGAAGATAGGCAAGTAGTTCTACAGCACCAGGCAAGAGCATGTTTAGCGCACGTGACTCGTGAATAAACTGCTTTTCTAGCTGCTCCCACTGCTGCGTATCGCCTCTATCTGCCAGATGATCCCGAACATAACTGGCAGTATCAAACGAATCCCCTCGTGCCTTTACGTCTGCATAAGCAGCTTCTACTTGCTCTCGAGGTAAAACAAGGTAATGGTCAACAACGCCTAAAAACACATCAAATAATTTATCAGAATCTGCGAGTGTTCGGTCAAAATCAATTATATAAAAGCTATCGTCGTCCATCGTACTGACTACCCTGTAATTATGTTATGATGCGTCATTCTGTAATTTTTTAATCACTTTTGAAAACCAAACGGCACTTGGGCGCGCCTTTCGTTTTAGCGTATCATAATCGACCTCGATTAGTCCAAACCGTGGCCATTTTCCTTTATCCCATTCAAAATTATCAAGCAAGCTCCAGTGTAAATAACCGTCAATCTTTACACCGTTACTCATCGCCTTTTGCATACCAATAATCGTTTGTGTGATCCACCATTTGCGGTGTTCATCTGCAGCATCCGCCAACCCGTTCTCGGTGATAATGATCGGCAAGTGATATTTTTCGTATAATCTTTCGAGGGCATGCTGAATGTTTTCTGGTGCCATATCCCACCCCATATCGCTCACATCTTCATCGGGGTTGTGTATTCGATAGCCATAAACACGGTTACTAAAATAGTAGTTTACCCCTAGGTAATCACATTGCTTTACGACTTTTTTCAAAAAGTAATCGTCCTGAAAGTACTGAAGTATATCAGTCACCTTGCGGCTAAGTAGCGCATCATCGCCCGAATAGTAGTACGCACTATTTTTTGCAACCGACACTTTGTACCGCCTATTAAGGCCGTGAATTGTTTTTGCAGCTTGGTTATGGGCATAGGCGAGGTTTCCAAGTACGATCCGCATAGATCGTTTACTCATTTTGTTTGGAGGCCAGTGACCGGCGTGATAGCTCTCGTTGGCATACACTTCTGGTTCGTTAATCGTAACGATATACCGGACATTAACACCTAATTCACTGATAATTTTTTCAGCAAATCTCACAAAATATTTGACATTCTTACGTTTTTCAAACCCGCCAAGTTTTGCGAACCAAACAGGCAATGTAAAATGAAACAGTGTCACAACAGGTTCAATCTCACTTTTTTTCAGTGTCTGCACATACTGTATGTAGTGCTCGATTTCTTTTGCGTTCCAGACACCCTCTTCAGGCTCGACTCGTGACCATTCAATACTAAATCGAAATGCATTCATATTCATTTTTTTGATGATATCAAAATCAGCTTTGTATGAATCGTAATGTCCAGCTGCCGTACCTGAGATGTAGTTGTCGGGTGAGGTAGCGGCGTCTTTGATATGATCCCAGTTCTTTAGATCATTATAATGATACTCTGCCTGTGTCGCGAGTGCCTTTGCATTTTCTAGTTCCCATTCTGTCCATTGATTATGCGTACCGCCCTCGACTTGATGTGCTGCGGTCGAAGCCCCCCACAGAAAATTTTTTGGAAATGTTTGATTTGAATTTTGCTTCACCATATCTATGTATTATACCATCCAGATGTTTAGTATAATAACCGTAAGTAATGGTTCACTTTTTATTTCGTACTCTATGGCGCATCTTGATATTCGTGCTTGGCTTTAGTGCTCTAGGTGTGATTGTTGCTGTATTGTGGCCAGAGACAAATAGCCGACTGTCTATCTTTATTGTCTTGCTCGTCACCTACTGCTTAATGGCCTACCTTGTGATTCCAAACCTCATGCGGTTATTTCATGTATTTCAAAAACCTCATCATATTCCCCTATACGTCACGACTGGGGACGGCTGGCCGTCAGACCCCGTCACGATAGCGCTCAGTGTTCGCGATGTTGCACACCTCGAGTCTGCTATGAATAAAGCCGGTTGGTACACCGCCGACCCTCTCACGTTCAAAAATGGGATCCGCGAAGTCATATCGATCATATTCAATACTCGCTATCCAGCCTCACCCCTTAGTAACCTATACCTTTTTGATCGTCCTCACGATATTGGATTCGAAATACCAACCAACGACGCTGGCAGCGCTCGAACGCGACATCATGTTCGTTTCTGGCGCTTACAGGAGCCTGAAATCGGAACGAAGAACGAAGCGCACTTTCATTTTTGGAAAGAAAAATTACAACATATATTTACTACAAAACGAGAAATTTGGATTGGCGCTGCCACCGAAGAGACAAAGCCGATAGACGTCCAGTGGCGTACCGGTCGTTTAACACATGGCGGTAGCCACGAGGCAGACAAAGAACGCGATTACATTATCCAGACGCTGTCTGACAAAAAACTCATCACCCAAGAATTAATGAGTGAACCGGGCGATGCATTACGCTTCCGTGGCCAGCAATTTCGGACATTTTACATTAGTGATGGAAGCATCAAAATCATACGGCTCAAATAGCTACAGTACCATGTCTTCGCCATAGTGTTTTTGTAGTCGCATTTTGATACTACCTTCATGACGGCCGAGCTTGTCGCTTAGCCCCTTTAGATCAACGCCATTATTGAACTCTTGCTTTAGCAGTTCGTCATCAGCATCCTCCCACGGCATATAGGCCTTGGGATGTGTTTCACGCATTTTAGCTATCTTTTCCGACCAGCCGTTACTCCCTGGCATTTTCTTTGCAGACTGCGGTTCAGTCTTTCGTTTTTCAGCTTTTTCACTGAGATGTGCAAATCGCTTCGAATCATTCGACGCGCGCGATCGTAGCATGCCATCAATCGATTGCGCATCTTCACTGACAGCGAGCGCCATCCTATTAATCCCCGTCAGATACAGATTTTCGAGATTTTTTACACGGCTGAGTGCGACATATCCCATTCCTTCAACAAATGCCTTACGGAGGTCAATTCGTGCCGCGTCGAGTGTCATACCCTGAGATTTATGGACAGTTATTGCCCACGCTAATCGAAGCGGGATTTGCGAAATACTTGCACGTTTTTTGTCACCATCACGCAGTTCCCAGCTATCAGGCTGCATACTGACTGTACGCCCATTTTGAAACTGCACAACTGGGTATTCGGTTGCGGGCTCAAAATCAATGACAGTTCCAATGCTACCGTTTGCATATTTACGATCCGTCGCATTCTTTACTGCCATCACTAACGCACCTTTTTTTAAACGGAGTGTTGCAGGTGCCAGGACAGAACGTTGCAAGTTCTCTACATAGTTTGCCGATCCGGTTGTAATCTGTGTATAAAACAATTCGTCGCCATCGAGTTCATCCAGACGACCTTCATTCATACGATCAACATCCATATTTACTGTGTGTAACTCTGTCAGGATCGCTCCCTTAGGTGGACTGACGTCGACACGTGCCAGTAGCTTTTCTGCGTGATGACGACGCACGTCACCATCACGAAGCGCATTCAAGATACCAAGCAATTCTTCGTCATCTTGACGGTGCTGTTCTTGCAGGTAGCAGATCGTTGGATCAAGTTCTTGCCACACCTGACTATGCACAACAAACCCACCTGTTCGTGAATCATCCCTATTTATCGGTGGCAGCTGAAAAAAATCACCCGACATGATTACCTGAATACCACCAAATGGCACATCGGGTTTTTTACGCACCAAACGACATGCCTCATCCACCATATCTAATCGATAATCATGCAGCATACTAATTTCGTCAATAATCAATACGTCGGTTTTTTCGATAATTTCCCTGCGGCCTTTTGCAACATGGTCTGCAAATCCATTCGGCAGACTATCCATAACGCCGATGCCAGCCCAACTGTGAATAGTTGTACCGCCCAGGTGCGTTGCAGCCAATCCTGTGGTCGCAGTCACTGATACATGCTTTCCATCGTGTTTACTCAGACGTATGAATTGATTCAACACATACGTTTTACCAGACCCAGCTGGGCCTGTTAGCAACACACTTTCCCCAGAAAGCATCACCTCCAATGCAAGTTCTTGTTTCATCTTTTTCCAGTATACCAAACATCCGACCTGATAAGTCGGATGTTCTTTATATTTTAGCGGTCACCTACCCCCGAGGTGGCTCACCTTCAGCTTCATCGAGTAGTTTTTTACTTTTAATCTCGTATCGCTTGCCAGTGATTTGACTAGTGATATAGTCTTCGTTAATCAGATTAACAAACGTATCAAGATCATTTCCATCCATAATAATGATTGCTCCAGCATCATCTGTCATCAGCTCTAGCTGCATATCATCTGCATATTCGATTGCCTGTTCTTGAGACACTGCACCAATTTCAATTTTCTGTAATTTATTGACGATCTTTTTCTTTTCGCGAACGAGCGTCTGCAAGTCCATCCCGTCAGGAAAAATCAATTTGAAATTCTTTTCAATCTCTTCAATTTTTTGGTCAGCCAATACGAGTTTCTTGTATTCATAGTTAAACAACTTTTCGAATTTCGCCTGATTAAACACAAAGATATCTTTGTCAATGATCATGACTTGATTATCGTCTGGCATCTTTAGTCCAACATCAGCTTGGAATGATCCGAATTTACCATCACGGAATTCCCAAGCAGTCGCGCCCTTGATGACATTTCCCTGCGAAATTGCCTTGATAGAATAAAAGACTTTTTTCGGGTCATCTTTGCGGGTAAACCTTGCGGCGATACCTTTGATTCGTTTGAATTCATGCTCACTTTCGCTAAACTCAACGATATCATGACGCTCATGTTCAATTAAATGGATCAATGTCTCTGCGCGACCAACTTTCTCTAAATCAGTCCGGAGCAATGTGTTTTCTTCTCCGTCACTCTCTTCGTAGTTACGAACAGCCAATCCAGTACCAGCGCCCAGATTAACGAAATTGATGAGGTCGTACAAAAACAGTGGTTTGATCTGCACGTTTAGTTCTGCGGCAAAATTCGTACTGTACGGCGTGTAATTTTTGTTAAACAAAAAGAATTCAACATCTAGGTCGTTTTTGACTGCATCAGTGTTATTTGCCCACAAAAAAATGTCCGTGTGATCGAGCGAATGTGTCTGCTCGACAACTTTCGGAGCCTCAGACTCGATTTTGGCCACAATATCGTCCTTCACTCTTAGCGTCTCATCGGCAGCGTCAGTAGTTTTTTCAATTTCATCAGGTGTCTCAGGTTCCATATTCTAACTTTCTTTTGATTTACAACTTGTTATATTGTACCTCATTTCGATCATGTTTATTATGCAAATATGTTGCACTATTGTCATCTTTTATGTCAGATAATGTGAACGATTATTGCTTATCTTCATAATCAGAATAACAATCAGCGCGCTGTTCACTATAAGCTAGATCTCCACTATCAACGCGCGCCATTATACTTTTTATACCATTTGTTAACAAGATAAAATCTCCTCTGTTTACTTCCGCAAACTCCTGTTCCACTTCTATCTCTGTTGAAAAATCAGATGGCACATATACATTATCTAGATTCATATCCTTAAGTTTTACGTGTGATTTACTGCCAAAGTTGTGAGACCGATTAGAAACAACGGCATCAAGTACTGAATTAAACGTATAGGTTTGACTAAAAACCCCGCCGTTAGAGCCCATATTTTCAACAACTAGGCCATGAATTATTTTCAGTGAATCAATACTACCATCAGTCATTGACGCAAGAACAGAATAGGTATCTTTATAAATCGATCCAAATGGTTCACCATCCCAAAGATCAGCGGCACGGTAATGTGACATTGGGCCTACGACGAACCGCTTACCATCCTTACTTCGACGTAATTGATCATGCCTATGTGCAAATAATACGCATTCACGGCCAAAGTTCTTAATCTGCTTAGCAGTTGGCTGTTTTTCGATTTCTCTGTTTGCAAATAGTCTCTCACTCACACCTAGCATCCATTTAATGTATGGATTACTATATACTTCTATACGTGAAACCGTCAAGCCTCCCAGTCAAACCCGTGACCGAAATGACCATACCGTGCCGTCTGTTCATAGATCGACCGCTTCAAATCAAGTCGTTGAATGATTCCATTTGGCGTCAAATCAAATCCTGTTATCTGCTCTGCAACGCCGTCAATTATAACCGTTTGTTCAAGCGGTTGCGCAATACCAATAGCATAGGCAATTCGCACAAACACTTCGTCAGCCTGCCTGGCGTGCAAATAATGCACAGCTACCTGTCTTGCAGCGTAGGCAGCACTGCGATCGACCTTGCTTGGGTCTTTGCCGCTAAATGCACCGCCGCCAACAGGAATACGTGGTCCGTAGTTATCGACCGCCAGCTTGCGCCCTGTCAGTCCAGCATCAGCGTCGAACCCTCCAACTTGCCAGTCCCCCGCTGGATTTGCATAGATAACAATATCGTCAGCTGTCTGGTAGCTGTCTAGCCATTCGTCGATTGCAGCATGCAACTCATCGTGAGGTGCATGCTGAAAACTTGCGACAACACCAACAATCGTATTACGGCTATTCAGCGTGATCTGTGTTTTGCCATCATACGGCCACTTCGAATATAGTAACTGATTTAGTTCTCTCGACAAGACCACTTCGAGCGGTAATAGCTGTGGCGTTTCGCTGGTTGCGTAGCCAACAACGATTCCTTGATCACCCGCGCCTCCCGTATCAACACCAGCGGCAATTTCAGGGCTTTGTTTTGCAATATGCTCAATTAATTCAACATCACCCGCTAGTCGCTGGACGATTGCTGGCACGTCAACGTATTGTGCGGCCGAAGTCACTTCACCCGTAACGAACACCTTGCCGTGTCCACCGGCGACATCCACCGCTACACGTGCGTTTGGATCTTCTGTCAAATGAGCATCCAAAATCGCATCACTGATTTGATCGGCAATTTTATCCGGATGTTTCGGACTGACACTCTCGGCCGTTCGATAGTTTGTTTGTTGTATAGACATAAAAAATCCTTTCTATCTACCCCGAATGGCAAAACAGAAAGGATTCCAAGGATGAAATATCTTCCTGAATTACTTCAGGCTGGACGTAGCACCGTGATGTCTCCATTCGGTTGCTGGCGAGTCATAGGACCAGAATCCCTCGTCGCTCTCTTGATATTTAGATTGTTAACATAACTATCATAACATATTCGTAGTGTCATATTAAAAAACTAATGGCGTCATAGTTCTACGAACAAATGCAGGTGCATCCTGTTTGCTTTGTGACTTATCATAGACATAACCGAACCTATCAAACAAGACAAGCTGATCAGGGTTCGTTATACGATGATCAATGATCCACCTTGCCATAACACCACGCATCATCTTGCTGTATATCGGAACAGAACCGACAGTCCCATTCGGTTTGTGATCCATGAATACCGGCGTGACAATTCGTGAAGTACTATACTTACGAATTGGCCGAGCATATTCTTCCGATGACAGGGTACAGATAACGCCATTAGCCTGATCGTCTGCGTATTTTGCCAATACGTCACCCCAAAATTCATAAAGATTTTTTGACCCATTTACCGATAACGGTGCTTTCATCTCCAGCCGATACAGTGATATTTCGTCTAACGGCCGCAGTAATCCATACAGGCCACTGAGAATCATTAGGTTATCTTGCATCCATGCAACATCTTCGGTTTTCAACGTGTTTGAATAAAATCCTTTATATACGTCGCCGCGATACATGAACGCACTTGGTTTCGTAGCACTTCCCCAGTTTTTATACATCGTAGCAGTATTCGCCACAATCGCGTCACTTGCACGTATGACTGGATGCAAGTTTTTTGTTTGACGAATAACCGTAACAATCGATTGAGCTTGCGACAAAAAGTGTGGCAATGTCGTCGTAACACCCAGCCTTATTGGTGTTGTGTCCATCGTTTTGGAAGGCGCAAGAAGAGTTAACATAGTACTTAGTATACAGCGAACGAAAGAATCAACTACTGTATTGGCGGTTGAGGATCGCCTGGCCCAGGATAGGTAGTTGTCTGTTGATGGCGCTCTGCTTCACGCAGCAGAATAATTCGACGATGACGACGAACAAGTAGTAACGTGATAATCGCGACGACAGCTATAATCACAATACCTAATAGCACTGCGACGATAACAGCACCGTTTGACCCACCGTTTAATGTTGCCATGACGATATCTTGTGGATAGACGATCTGGTTTGTGCCATCAATACGAGCCGACGCATACGCCCAATCATCGATGAATCGCTGATCACCCCAAGATCCGACAGTAAATGACCATCCATGGACACCACCACTGCTATCTGGACAGTTTCGTCCATCAACTTTTGACGTCATAAGGGTTTGGTCATCAGCTTTTGTCAGTTCCGTGTCGTTCCAGCACATACGCGTTGTCGGTGCGTTATCACCACTCAAGCGAGTAAGCTCGATACCCCCAGTACGACCCTCAACATCAGCATTTACCAAGTGAATTTCGGCAATTTTTTCGATTTCGATCTTGATGCCTATTTTGCGCGATGCCGGGATCGTGCGACCATCGCCATCAATACCGTTAAACGTCACTTTCTGCTTTATACCGGACTTTAATTCTTTAATCGTCTTCTGGATAGTAATGTCTTCTTTGGCATTAAAATTATCGTCACCATTTGTATCGATTTTTATTTGATATTGTCCGACAAAATTATCGAGTACGAATTCTATATCACCAGACTGTGTGTCTCCGTTGTCATCAGACGTGAACATCAGATCTTTTACCACCGGTCGACTGATCTTTGGGCTTATCCATTCGGTAGAATCATCCCAGGTTTTTGCCGTGGTTGGTAATTCACCCGATGGCTGATCAAAGAACAGTTTATAACTTCCCTGGCAGGTACCAAATGCAGGAGAATTCTTCGTATCAGTCACTTCGATACTTCGATATATTGATACGCATTCATTATTCTTGCGATTACCAAATGCATCCGCTGAGAGTGTTGCAATCTGACCATTAAAACCTTTGTAGACTGCTTTGTATAGATAACCAGCCTCACTCATGTAGTAGTACGTCAGATCTTCAGCATCGGCGGCATTATTTTGTTGACGAACAGCATATAGCTCTGACCATAGTCGTCCAGTCTTTTCACTTGTACCATCGCGAATAGAAATATCCCAATTAAAAAGATTACCGCCCCAACGAACCGTTGGTGAGACTTCTTTGTATATCGGTGCATCCGAAGGCAGTGTGAATGAAATTCTATAAACACCAGTTTGTGGCGCAGTAACATTCGTGAATGCACATCCCTGACCAACTGCAACTTCTTTTGCGATTTCACATTTTTGTTGCGTCAACCCAGGACCATCAAGCGCCACGGTAACGATTTGCTTCGGAAAACCGACTGGTTCTGTTCGATCAGTTTTTGAAAATGACGCAGACATAATCTCACCTGCTTTTATATAAGCATAGAAAATGTTATCACCACTGATCGCCTGTTTAGGGGTCGACCCGACAGCAGACGCGCTACTCGTCGTTATACTGGCTAACAATACGATGCTTGCAAAGAATAAGAATACTGCTAATAGTAGTATGTAGTATCTCTTTATTTCAGTAAAAAACGCGCCCATTACTCTCTATAGCATAACCGTGTTGCGTCTATACGTAAAGGTGCCTATCGAAATTTTACTGGCGATTCGTTCGGGTAATGTAGCTCATCAAACACATCAAGCGACTGAATCGTCATCTTGTAGAGTGAATGCTTGTGTGCACCAGCGCTAAACTGCTTTAAATAGTTTTTTGCTTGGCCTTTATACTTTGCTGAATATTCCGATGTCACGTATTCGATCTGTGTGATGTCTGTGACGACTTCGGCCACACCGGTGCATTGCAGTCCAATGACTGGCATATCGTTTTTCACTGCGATTGCTGCCGCAACACGAGGATTAGAAATAATATTAATACTATGAACACGCTCAGGTTCGCTAAACCAATAAACTGCTGCGTCGTCTTTACTTGGCACATAATACACAGTGCAAACACGAGGAGCGCCATCATGGAGTGTTGCTAGTTGCATCGTTTGTCCAGCGCGTAAATGCGCATGCACATGCTGTTCAAGCGTCATAGGCACTGCTGCCATAAGTTTTTCGGGTAACGTCGCTTTGCGTTGACGAGCATTATTGGCCCATTCGTCTGCCATTTCATTACCCTCATCACCTTCATGTCCACGCACCCATGTCAAAGTCGCATCAGACTTTACGTAAAGCGGATAGACATCTTGAACAATATCGAGGTTCTTGATCTCACCACCCTTTTTCTTCCAGCCGTTCGCAGCCCAGCTTGGCGCCCATTTCGTGATGACATTTATCCAAAACTCACTGTCAGTGTATATCTGACACTCAGCACCATCAGCATCAGTCAATGCTGTTTTGATTGCAAGCCCCTCCATGCGAATATTCGTCGTTATTTCGCCACTAGGTTCGCCGCCAATCATATATGGTTGGCCGTTTTTTATCACTGCGAATCCGCCGGGTCCTGGATTTGGGCTTGCACTGCCGTCTGTATAGTAAGTAATCATTTATTCTAGTATAGCAAAATAGCCTCTATACTACTCGGTGACTTGGATGCCGTTCCAAAACGCCACATAATTCACAAAGTCCTTGCCGACGCGCTCAATCGAACCATCTTGCGGCTGAGGATAATACCAAGCACCAAATTCGTTACGATTTCCATTAACGACGACATCGTAATAATACGCCTCCCCTTTCCAAAAACACGTCGTACGATGATCGCTCGATTTATAGAATTCTTTTTTGATTGATTCTGGTGGAAAATACCAGTTTCCCTCGATGCGGATCAATTCATCTTTTATTGCTTCTGCGATAATTTCATTATTCCAAATTGCTTTCATAATACTAGTATGCTCGCATTTTACTGCGTGTGCAAATCAGCTACTGACAGATCCGTTGAGATCACTGTCGACGACATGACGCATCAGCACGTCATATCCATCAGTTATTTGATCTACAGCCGTCACTCCAACTATATTTAACGTAGCCCATAATTCAGCTTCCACCTCGGTATAATCAGCATCTTCAGTCGTTAGTTTTTCAGCTTCGATAAAATGACCCAATGTATCGACAACATCAATACACAACTCAATGTCACCAATTTTTGATTTGCGGCGAGTCTTCGTAACATCCGAATATGGCTCATATCCAATATGCGTAAAAATACGCAGTAATTCATCAGGGTCAGCAATATCAGTCTCGTGCTCAATACTATCTAATTGATTAGTGACTGACTTTTTCAAAGTAAATATATAGCGAACGTTACCATCTTTCTTTTCGGTGCGCAAACGTAGCCAAGGCTGATGATTATCGTCATCGCCGGCAATGCCAGGTAGTCCAAACACCCGATCATGCTGCGTCACTGGATCACTGACGCTGTATCCTGCCTTTATCAAAAGTTCACAAACAGTATCACAATTTTCTATACGAGCTTTTACTTCAATCTCTCTCATAGTGTTCAGTATAGCGTAAGTTGCATACTATTTTTATGCAAATATACATCGTTCGACAAACGCACCTTCAGATGCTTTCCCTATGCGTACATTTGTAATAATTATTACATCGACACCGTAGAACTCTATGATATTATGTAGCAACTACAGTAAACAAAGGAACTTATTATGAATATACTTGCATGGATTATTTTAGGCGGCATTGCTGGGTGGATCGCATCAAAAATAGCAAAGACTGATAAACAGCAAGGTATATTTTTGAACATTGTCGTTGGTATTATCGGCGCTGGCCTTGGCGGATTTATCATGAGCGCTATCGGAGGTGAAGGCGTCAACGGGTTCAATCTCTACAGCTTATTCGTGGCAGTACTTGGTGCAGTTGTCGCGTTATTTATCGTCAAAGCAATTACTGGCAAAAAAGCATAACACGGCTTCCTTAACCTAATTATTTTGATTTTGATGCAGAAATAAATCCAACAATAGTCATTGATATAAAGGCAACGACAACAAGGAGCGCACATGCAATCGATACAAGCGTTTGATCAAAAATATCAGACTGACTACCAACCGTAAGCAGGACGGTGACCAACCCAAGTGATAATAGCGCGATCACCATATGCGCAAATGCAAGTTCTCTTCGTAGTATTTTTTCATTCTTACGCGAAAAACGTTTTAATATATTCTTCATATTGCCTCTCTATCCTATTCTTTAAATTGCTTCGGCACGGGATCTTCAAAGCGTATCACAGGGGTCTTTCGGTTAATGATCTCTGCGGCCTGATCGCCCATTGAAGGATATTTCAATACGTAGACGGATGCAACTCCCCCGAATATCGCGTCACTCCACTTAAACCCAAGCACTCCAGCGACAGATTTTACATGTTCTTCACTTGGGCCTTCAATTTCAATATACGGGTCGACCCATGGCCACTGATCTAACACGATTTCAACGTCATCTAGCATCCACGTCTCTCGTTTTGTTTCCTGGTACGTGTCTTTTGACAATCCAGCTTGCTCTAAAATAGCAACGGCGATTTCAAAATCACCTACCGTCGTTTCGATTTCTCGAACACCATGAATAGAACCAGCGTCATCAAATTGCTTATACGTAATCGTTACTTTATCTCCTTCATCACGAACACGAGTATACGCATTTTTACTCACCATCAAGTCATTATGAAATACAGATCGTCGCATGAGACGCATTGGGTGTATACATGTCGCTCCAGCTAGCTTTAACTTCATACGAACATCGTCATGATCAACATTGACAAATTTTGCTTCAATTTCGGAATTCATATCATTAGTATAATCGATTTGTCGTAATACTATACCCATTGTGACTAAGTCAGTAGTTGGATGGCATGATCATAATTTGATGCAACATACCGTGCAGCTGTTTGATCCAATTCATCGACAGTATGTGACGTGGCGATTGCCAGTACAGCACAGCCTGCTGCAGTTGCCGACACAATACCACTTTTGGAATCTTCGATCACCACGGACTGCTCGGGTTTTGTCTGCGACATCTGGAGTGAACGAAGGTATGGTTCTGGATGAGGTTTTCCTTGCTGGACATCGTCACCCGTAACAATAGTATCAAAATAGTCGCTCAGCCCCATTCGCCCAATTATACGCTGCTGCACGCGACGATTGCTTGACGTAACGAGCGCCACTGTTTCAAATTTTTCCTTGGCCCAATCAATGAACATGAAGATGCCATCTACAGGGCGCAGCTGACTGTCGATAAGATCAACGACAACATCAGTCTTATAGTCTATCAGTTCATTAATTTTACTCCTGCTATCCGCACCGTTACCATATATATTAACTATGTGTGTAAATATAGCATCCGCCGTTTGACCCTTAAAACCCATCCATTTTTCAGTATCAATGGCTATCCCATGATCACGACATGTTTGCTATTCTGCTTGGACATGAAGTGCTTCGGTATCCGCTATAACTCCATCCATATCAAAATGAATTGCTTTGTATCGATTATCCATACTATTTTCTTTCATAATAAGCATAATAGCTACTATGTGTGCAGGTATCTATATATAATTGTCGAAATAAATTGACACTATATTTTCTATGTAAAGTTTTCAATCTGTGGTATTAATTAATAATGTTTGATTTTAATATAATTGGCTTGAATGGTCGTGACAAAAGAGTGTACGAAGCATTACTACAATTACCCCATGCTTCGGTTCGTACGATCGCCGAACACGTAAACATTAATCGTGGCAGTGTTCACGAATCGCTATTATCCCTTCAGAAGGCGGGGATCGTTGGATACGCAATCTATGGCAAACGTCAGCGATATATTGCTCACCCGCCACAAGTGCTTCATGAATTGATAGATGAAAAACGTCGTGCGCTATCAATCTCACATAGCAATGTCGAAGAGTATGCACAATCTCTTCGCGACAAACAACACACTGAAACAATCCCTTTTGCAACAAACTATGAAGACATAGAAGGTTTGGCGAGCATACTCCGTGATGTCATCAGTACATTAAAAATAAGCACAGACAAGACGTATCGCGTCATATCTTCTGCAGATCTTCATGAATATCTTTATCATAATTTTCGCAACTACACTAATGAACGTATTAAAAATAATATCTCAGTTAAAGTTATCGCCCACGAAAAAGGTGCTCCTATCTCAGAACATGATCTAGCAGAGCGACGAGTCCTCCCTTCTAGGCAGCTTCGTGTCCCTCGCTGCTACACGATCATATACGCCCATAAAACTGCTTTTATCGCGCTCAGTGACACGAATGTTCCGTCGGGTATCGTGATAGAAAACCATGACATTACAAAACTACAAATAGAACTATTCGAAACATTATGGAAAGAGCTAAAATAATGATTGTAACTGTCGCATAGTTAATTGATAGTCAGTATGAACTACACCAACCATACCCGTATCTCTAGCAGCCGCAACATTTACCCGGCTATCATCAACAAAAACAATCTCAGGAGCATTTAAACCAAGCTGCGCAGCAGCTAGCCTGAATAGTTTAGCACTTGGCTTACTCATGCCGACGTCCGCAGATATAATGACATCCTTAAAAACATCGCTTAAATCATTCGCTTCGAGATGGGGCACCACCTCCTGGCTGCATGCATTACTAAGAAGTGCTGTACTGTAACCACTTACTGATACCTTTTTGATCAGATCCACCATCTTAGTGTCAACCCTCGCATACTTACTTAGTTGCGTCTGCACAATCTCGGCATCTATTTCTGCAACGCCAGCCAAGCACTCAATATATTCGTCATAATCTATCATGCCTAAATCTAACTGATCCGAAGCTTGAGCTAACAAACCTTCTCGCTGTAATCCATGGGCATCCAGCCAAATTCTTTGCGGATCATCGCAAATAACACCAAAAAAATCGAAGATGACACCTTTTATATCCGTTTGCCTTATTGTCTCTTTTGTCATACTATTCCAGCTCCTTATAATTTATCGTAAAACTGCCACTGTTCACTAGCGCGGTATTGGTTATGTTCTTTTCGTGACTCAAACCGCAGTACATCCCACTCAAAATACTTATCTTCGTGTATATCAATCAAAAATCGAGCGGTTAATTCTAGCACCATTCTTTTTGTTGCATAGATACATTTGTTCATAAATGTCGTCACGTTATCCACAGATTCGAATTCCGATATATATGCTACTGCTATATCGCGTAGCAGGTGTTCGTTTATTTGTCGCCCAGCACGACTTTCCTGCAGCAAAACAGAACGTATGAAATCACCAATATCAATCCACTTTGATCCTTGCATGACGGTGTCAAAGTCGATAATTGAGACTGCAGTGCTGTTACTGAAAAGTATATTACTCAATTGAGGATCGCCGTGAATAATTTGCCGCTCATCAGACGGGTAGTATTGGCAGTCGCGTTCAAATGCCATTTGCAAGTCTGCCGCAATCTCTCTGCACGTAATATTCAGCGAACCGACACATAACTGCAATTGATTCATGATGTGGTCAATATCGTGAAAGTTTTTAATCGCATCTTTTGGTATATAAGATATTGTTGCAACAGCAGCATGAAATTTACCCAGCAGAGCAACCGCGCTCGTTATCTCATACGTACTCATCCCAGATACCGCTACAGTATCGTGAGGAATATACTGCATTGCACGCCACCTGTCGCCACAAGAATCAGTATAGATAAAGCTGCCGTTACGACTATTGATTAAATCTGGTACGCGCCATCCACATACATTATTCAAGTATGTTGTCACTACATGACAGTTCTGTATTACTCCTTTTGTTACAATTGGTGCGATCTTTTGTAGGATGTAATCCTCGTTGACTGTACATACATAGTACGTCTGATTGATGATGCCTCCTTGCATCAGCTCTATTTGACGAATGTCTTCGATAAAGAATTCCTTTGCAACACCCTTCAACAATTCCATTAGTGAATCTCTACAGAAAACGTTAGTGATTCGTCTTGCCGCTTTACACCTTGACGCTCGTAAAAACTGATTGCAGCTCTGCGCACAGGTTCCGTTTGCAGATAGAGTGATGTCATCTCTTTTTGCCGGCACCATGCTTCAAGCGCCATCCAAGCACACTGCGCCGCCCCCAACCCTCGATAGGACTCATCAATCACAAAATCTTCCAGCTGACCTCGCTTCCCAAATCCCGCGCCATATACGACTGACAAAGTCGCTGCGCCAATAATCTTACGCTCTTCACCTGCCTCGACTACTAGTTGATCGTGATTCAGCGATGAAATAATCGCTTCCATATGCGCCTGCTCTACCGGGGCATCACTGAATGATTCATCGAGCTGTGGCATTAGCGCGCCAATCGCTCTTGCATCATCTTGGCTATATTGATCTAACAATCTTGCGGATATTTTTTCCTGCATTATACCTCCTCTGTATGTTTTCCTGCCCTGTTATTTATAGCCTCAAGCAGCCGCAGCCTCAATACAATTCGGTCACTAAAAAATGACACATAACCGTGTCATTTTTAGTGCTTGCTATGGAATTCTATAAATCTGCAATCGCCACGCGCTTTTGCTCGGTCGTATCTCGATCACGAATCGTTACAGCGTTGTCATTAAGTGAATCAAAGTCGATGACAACACAATATGGCGTACCGATTTCGTCCTGACGGCGATAGCGTTTGCCAATATTTCCATTGTCATCCCACATCACATTACCGTGCTTTTTCTTCAATAGCGTGTATACTTCACGAGCTTTGGCAACAAGCTCCGGTTTGTTTTTCAGAAGTGGTGAGATGCAGTATTTTACAGGAGCCAAGTGCTCTGGGAATTTCATAACAATTCGCTTTTCACCATTCACTTCATCCTCGGTGTATGCCGCCGATAGTACCGCCATTAACGCACGCTCGACACCAAACGATGGTTCGATGACATGAGGGATAAATTTCTCATTCGTACCTTTGATCGTATATTCCATATTCTTACCAGCAACACGCTGAATGTTCGACAGGTCAAAATCAGTTCGGTATGCCAATCCAAGTAGCTCTTCGCGGCCAATCGGAAAATCAAATTCGATATCGATCGTACGTTTACTGTAGTGTGCGCGATCGTTCTCTTCCACTTCTAATTCGTGAATCTTATCGACAGGCAATCCCAACGCAGCTAGATACGCATGGATATCTTTAAGAAGCGCCTCAAAAGATTCTTCCCAATTAGCTGGATTAACAAAGTATTCAATCTCCATTTGTTCAAACTCGCGCGACCGGAAAATAAAGTCGCGTGGGCTAATCTCGTTACGAAACGCCTTGCCTTGCTGCGCCAAACCAAATGGAAGATCAGGATAGAACGTATCGACAACATTTTTATAGTTTGTAAAAATTCCCTGAGCTGTTTCTGGCCGCAAATAGCTAACTGACTTTTCATCTGCGACCGGCCCGACAGTCGTCGTGAACATCATATTAAATGTGCGGACTTCTGATAAATCATTGCCGTTCGGACTTTTGATCTGCTTTTCAATAATAAGCTCGTTTAACTCACCATTTGTTAATCCGTCAACGACAAATCCAGCGTCTTTTACCAGGTGATCAGCGCGGAAACGCTGCTTTGTTTCGAGATCCTCAACAAGCGGATCGGTAAACGTATCGACATGCCCGCTCGCCTTCCATACATTCTGATTCATCAAGATTGCCGCATCAACGCCATACATATCATCTCGATCATCGACAAACATCTTCCACCAAAGCTGCATAATGTTACGTTTTAGCTGCACGCCAAGCGGGCCGTAATCCCACGTACCCGACAAACCACCATACACATCAGAACCCGGATAAATAAACCCTCGGCGCTTTGCCAAACTGACTATGTTTTCCATTTCTTGGTTCTTTTCGGATGATTTGCTCATAATTAATTCATTATAACAGATGTAACGATACTATTCACAGACTTGCATGCTGACGTGCAACGTATAGACATTCCGGCAAGAATTGGCCAATCCCGCCAACCTGCATAATCACCTGCAGCGATCGAGTCGCAGCAAGTCGCAGCACTTTAATATGATCCGTTGTAATCTCACCATTCGATGCAGCGACCAATCCCTTTTCATGACTGTCATAGCGATAGGTAGTACCTGCACTCAATTTTTCACCTTTATAATCACGATCAATATTTAATTGATCCCCCAGCATGGCGCTCATATGTAGATAGAACCACATCTGCGTTAGTTGCAAAGGGACAGTTTTATTATCAAGCCCCATAAGTATTTCCGTCGCGATATCATACCACTCTGGCTCGTCCAACGATTCACTTGCTTTACTGATTTGCGCGATCATTTCATAGGCGAACTGTAGACGATCATAATCTTCAAGAATATGACGATAGAACTGTACTAACCGTGATGATGTCAAGACCTGTAGCTGTCCCTTGCCTTGCCCGACAACAATGTCACTGATTGCGAATAGCTCTATTCCCCCAGCCAGTTTTGATTTTTCGCGTCGAACACCACGCGCCATCACAGCAATGCGGCCGGTTGGTGTTAATAGTTGTAATATTCTATCTGCTTCTCCATAATTCGTTCGTCGCAGCACAATCGCACGTGTTCGTGTGGTTTTCACAAAAGAACACTCCGGACAGCCGTGGCGATATCGTCTGGATGCATTGTTGTTTTATCGATAATGCGGCGTACCCCATAGTCTGACACGTCGTCCAGCCGAATCAACGAAGCCAGGTTTGTACATAAAATAATCGGGATATCACCAGTGTCTTTATATGACTGCAGTTCGTGCATAAGCGTTACGGCAGTGCTGCCCGTCAACAGCATGTCGAGTAATACAACTTGCGGTTTTAATTCATCAATCAAATCCATAGCCGTATGACCCTCGAATGCACGACGAGTAACATAACCCGCTTTGCTCAATGTTCGTTCAAACTGTTCCGACAACCATATATCATCTTCGACGATCAGCACGTCTACTGCCATGTTTTTCATAAAAAGCTCAATTGACGAGATGCTGTCATATCAACATAGAACGTCGCGCCATCGCGATGACGAATTGCACCTATCTCGCCACTCATCATTCTTGCAAACTGGTCAGCGATATAAAGACCCAGCCCGCTACTTTGTGGTCTCCCACTAACTGGTTGCGCTGTATGAGCATGCAGCCGCTCCTGCAGCACCTGCCACATATCAGGCGTCACAGCAGGGCCGTAGTCGCGCACGCCAACCCTCACTTTATCCCCTGTTGCCTGAACTGCCAGCGACACAGGATGATCAGCCGACGAATAATGAAGCGCATTGTCACCAAAGTTAAGTAATATGCGACGCAGTAGGTCACGATTGCCCACTACTAGTGGAGGCTTCGTCCGGCTAATGACCTCTATTTTCTTGTCTTGCGCGGTAAATAATGGCGTCAGTTCATGAGCGACGTCTTCGCACAACGTTACTGGGTTGAGTGGCTCTAAATCAAACAATGTGTCTTGACGGCTCGATGTCGTCAGGTCTGTCGTTAAACGAAGCGCACGCTCACTTGTCAGGATAATCTGCTGTGCAATACGATCTTGCTCACCGCTTGTTAGTTGACCTGCATCAAGCGCGAACGCCAACTGACGAATCAACGCTAGCGGTGACTTCAATTCATGTGCCGCCATCAAAAATGCAGCCGTGTCACCGCCGAATGGCTCACTAGCTGCATTTTTTGTTAGTCTACCCTCTCTCATTACTCCATCTAGTGTAGCATGAACGATCGGCTCAGAGCTTCACTATTTGAAAGAAAGTGTTCGGACAAGCGCATCGAAATCTGCCTTGAAAGTCGTCAGCGTATCTGTACGAAGCGTGATAGTATAGGCACCGCATTTATAGATAACCGCTGATCCACTAATCTGCTTGTCGAATGCACCGTCCAGTCGGCTACCTTCGTTACCCTCTGATGCAGTCGAGCTACGCTTTAGTTCACCTTTTGATATCTTTTGCTCATAACTCTTCATTACCTGGTCATAATCTTCTTGTTCAATCGTCACACGTAACGCGTATGGTTCGTCTGCTTTGACTGGATTAACTACGCCTGGATGTAAATACGCTTCGTAATTACCACCGTTGGTGATATCATTCGCAACGTACGCGCTCCATGTCTTTGGGTAATTAAATCGTAATGCACAATAATCTTCCGGTCCTTTAAATACTGTGTTCGGCTGCTTTTGTCGTTCTGCAAATTTTTCGTCATCAATAACTTGTTGCTCGTTTTTAGCTTCTGCAACCGCAACGGCAATCTTGCTATCAACATTTTGCTGCGCATCTTGATAGTTGACAAAAGACCATATACCAAAAGATCCTAGGCCTAATACCAGCACAGCAAGCCCAATGACAGTCACTTGCAATCCTGATATTTCACCTTTTTCGTGTGTGTGTTTACTGCGTATCATGCCGCTATTATACTTATGGTTTCGTACTCTGTAAATAGCCACGACTACTTTGGCTCAAAAAGATACAATGTATGAGCATCAAGTGTTCGAACGGGAACTTTTTGTTTCATTGTCGATCCATACGTCACAAACCATACTGCATGACCCGTGTCGTCTGCAGTTTCCTGCAACTTTCGCTCCATTTTATCCATATCCCGAGTGACACTAAACGCATACACGATCGTCGTTTCCTGCGGTAGCTTCGTCAACCAAAAATCCGCGAACCGAGTAGTGACAAGGGGCTGTCTAATACTAAGCAGCTTACTGATAGCGACTAATATTGGATTGATTTCATATCCAATCGCACGCGCACCTTTATTCGCTGCGATACGTAATATAACTCCATCACCCGACCCAACATCAACCAATGTGTCTCCTGTCGACAATTTATAAAGTTCTGTGAGTGATTTTTCGGCAAAACGTTTATGACTTGGCACATATGGCGCACCACGAAATGCAACAATGCCAAACAGAAAGATGACGCCAAGAACAATGTACAAAAAGACCACTACTCACTCGTTTCAGTATCAAACTTTTGTTTGATAACTTGAATATCATTCTTTAGCGATAAAAGATCGTGCTCGATATCTGCTGCGAGTGCTTCTGCTTTTTTGAACGTATCCATCGCTTTTTCTAGCGTAAATTCGTCACTATCAAACCATGCGACAATTTCATGCAATTCTATTGTTTTTTGTTGAATTGTTTTTTGACTAGTTTTATTTACTTGTGACATCTCGTACCTCTGCTTTTATTATAGCCTGTTTCGTTTCAATCTGTATCTCGTTGCCAACAGTCACGTCGCCACGTAATAACGCATACCCACGCTCTAGTACTCGTCGTGGATCAAGTTGAGCCAGTATGGTACGTGACTGCTGATTTTCAGCTAGCTTCTCATCGACTTGCCGATCAATTGTCTGCAGAATGGCGCGCAGTAGTGCTCGAACCTCCGTTTGCTGCTCGCTAACGATTCGCTCCATTCTTGGCAACAATGTCCGTACGCTGGATTGCACCGAACGGATGGTCTCGTATTTGTCAGGAACAATAATCTGCGCTGCATTACTTGGCGTCGCCGCACTCTTATCTGCTACCAGATCAGACAAACTTTCATCAACCTCATGACCAACACCCACTAGCGTTGGTATTCGACTGCCAGCAATCTCTCGGACTAATAACTCATCGTTAAACGCACTCAAATCGTCAGCACTACCTCCGCCTCGTATGATAACAAGCACTTCCGGCAACACTTCTCGCTCATTAAAGTATTTAATAGCCCTGATGATCTGATCAGGTGCACTTGCACCCTGCACCTGCACATGTGCCACATCGACTGCCACACCACCCCATCGATCATTCAAAATCTTAATAAAATCAGCATACCCAGCTGCCTGTGTACTGCTTATCACTGCAATGTGTTGCGGGCTTTGTGGTAGTAGTCGCTTACGATCGAGTGCGAACAATCCTTCGCTGTCCAGCTTTGCCTTGAGTATTTCAAAACTCTTTTTCAAACTACCTTCACCGCTTGGACGAATTGCTCGGACGGTCAGACTAAATTTCCCCCATTGCGTCAGTTTCGGACTAGCACTAATAATAACCTTCATGCCATCTTCGATCGGAACACGAAGCGCATACACCATCATAAAACACCCGACACTCGCACCAGCATCTTTAATGTCAAAAAAGACATATTTACCCTGATTGATCTTAAAACCAGCTACTTCACCTTCAATTTCAACCGTTGGATAGGCGTACTCAAGTGTCTGATTTGTCAGCGCAATATATTCACTTACTGATAGTTTTGGGGACATTTTTATCTTTACCATATTTCATTAACGCGCGCTGATATAAAAAGTATCCGAACACAATAGTTCCGAGTAACAAAATGATTCGGGTCAAAACAATTCCTGCGATTGCCGTACCGGACTGCAATCCAGCAACCGACAGAAACGCCACCATGATTGCCTCGTACGCACCTGCCCCACCTGGCGTTAACACAAAGAATCCCGCCATTGCCGCAACACCGTAGGCTATCAAAATAGGTGCTGGATTGACAAACTCACCCAGCGCGGCAAAGGTAATCACGAATAATCCAACATCGGCGATAGTATAAACAAGTCCCCACAAAAATGGTTTTTTCAAAAGTTTTTTGTCATGTCGCAGTTCCAAAAAATCATGGTGCATATCATCAAAAAATTCATGAACACGGTTTTGGTTCAGAACCACTCTTTTACGTCCGAACGTTACTTTGCGAACCAACCGATTTACATTTCGCACCAGCCACCGAGAAAACCCATCGATACGCCTTTTGCTGCTCAACAAAAATATCGCACCGACGATCGCGGCAGTCATGCCGCCAATAAGCGTTGAACTTGTCAAGATTATCCAGCGATTAACATTCCCGTCTACCGTCACGGCGAATAGCGCTATGAGAAGCAGTACAGTAAACGCCACAAATCCCATCGCATGCCGAACAACTTGTGCCATCGTCGCACGGCCAGCTGGAATGCCTAAATGTTTCAATCTCCATGTTAAATACGACACTCCGCTTACGCCACCACTTGGCAGTACATGATTGACGAAGTTTCCTTCCAGTGCAATTGATATTAATTGCGGTCGCGCCACATCCTTCATCTTACCTTTGTCTTTTAGATACGAAAAGATCATTTCACCACCAGCGTAATACACTAATATCTGGCCTGGAATAAGCAATAGTAGGATCCATATATTAACTCGACTCAGTAGTTCCCATGCATGAGCTAGCTCATGTCTTGAAAAGAACAGTATGACTGCAATCAGGGCAAACGTAATCACACTCAGCCAAGTACGGAAGGACATATTTTTAGTATACCACTTAGCGCCTCCGATGCTAACCACCTACCCATGCTAACGTTTTCCCGCGACTACTGTTATACTAGTGTCATGTATATAGCAATTCTTGGCCGTCAGCCAGCACTTGGCATGGCCGAACTAGAACGTTTATTTGGCGACGTCACATGGTTTTCGGATCAATCTGCCGTCATTAATGTAGATTCATTTTCTATCGAACAATTAGGCGGCACCCTAAAAGCAGGTCGTATTGTCGCTGAATTATCCAATGCCGACTGGCGCCGCGCGAGTATGAAATTAGTTCAAGCCTACACTCAAGCCTGGAGTGGCACCGAGGGAAAAGTGACGCTCGGTATTAGCGCCTATGGATTTAATGTTAGCCCACGTGAAGTACAAAAAACCGGCATTATCCTGAAGCAAAAACTGAAAGCAAACGGCGTCAGTTTACGAATGATCCCTAACCAAGATAACGAATTAAGTACCGCAACTAGCCATCACAACAAACTAGGCTTATCCGACAACAAAGTCGAATTATTAGTCGTTCGTTCCAAAAACGGTAAAGTCATCATCGCTGAAAGCAACGGTGCCCAAAACATCACTGCCCTCGCCCGTCGCGATCAAGAACGACCAAAGCGTGACGCATTTGTCGGGATGCTCCCTCCAAAACTTGCCCAGATTATGATTAATCTTACCGGCAAGCATAGCGACGGCGATAGAATCCTCGACCCATTCTGCGGCACTGGTGTTATTCCTCAGGAATCGTTACTACTTGGCTATGACGCATACGGGACTGACCTGGCAGACAAAATGATCGATTATACAAATGCTAACCTGCAGTGGCTCAAAGACACTCATCACGTTCACGGGTCATGGACTGTCGACCAAGGTGACGCTATGGATGCAATCTGGAACAGTCCTATCGACGCTGTCGCCTGCGAATCGTACCTTGGCCAACCGTTCAGTGCCCCACCATCATCCAGTAAACTTATCGAAGTCCGCGGCAACTGTAATCATATTATTTCGCAGTTTTTGCGTAACATGCTTGGCCAGATCAACGTCGGTACGCCACTTTGTGTCGCCGTACCCGCATGGCGCGACGGTAATGGAGATTTCACTCACCTACCCCTTATTGATCAACTCGAACAACTTGGATATGCTCGCGTACCATTCAAAAATGTTCGAAACAGCGAGCTACTCTACTACCGCGAAGATCAGATCGTCGCACGTGAATTACTTGTTCTAGAGAAGATTTAGTTATATAATATCTTTGTTCAGAATCCTCAAACGAAACGAGATGCTATGTCCACAGTCTCACTGACACTGGAAATCTCTCAGGATATCTACGACAAGCTGGAGGAACTAGCAGAGATGCATAATGTCTCTGTACCAGAGCTTTCATTAATGCTCATCAAAGACGGCGCAAACATGGTGCTTAACCCCGAAGAAATCGATGCCGCTATTAAAGCCGAGAAACACCGTCTGGTGAAAGCCGCTCGCATGATGCCGACTCCACCGGAAGACTGAACAGCGCCCGCCCACCGAAGACCCGCCTCGAGATACCATCTCGGCATACGCTTCATAGGGGCGGGTTTTCATTTCTAAATAAAAAAACTCCACATTGTGGAGTTAAGAGCAAGAGTGGGTGGTTCGAGCCGCCTGATCGTATTACTACGACCAGGCGACCCCACCTAGATACGTTTTACGGCACTAGGATTTACTCAAGGTTGACCTTCCGATACAGATTCCGGCTGCATTGGCTGAGTCGGCGAATGGGGAGAGATGTCCACTACCGGAGGCTCCGGAGGTGTGGTGATTTCGGCCCATCCAGCCCCGGGTAACGATGGATAGTCATCCGAATCGCTACTCTTGGGTGTGAGAGGTGGTGGCATCTCGCACTCGCCTACCTTGGCAACAAAGCCAGGTTGGACGAGATTGAGATCACTACCGGCCTGTGCCCTAGCGATGTTGACGTACTCCAAGATCATGCCCTCTCGAGTCTGATCCGGCGTCGGCTCGTAGCCTCGATCCCAAGTGTAACGATCGACAGCTTGCCAGACGCTTGAATCTTGCTCTACAGTCACTGCAAAACAAGGTGATTGCTGGTAGATTCGCTGCGATCGATCGTAGTCGTAGAAATCCACGGGGTTTGGTGACAGGACTGAAGGATTCTGCTCGTACGAATAGTACGAGCTTTCGTCGTCTTCCAGCAGCAGTGGAATGCCCACTCCCACGAAGATACCGATCAAAAAACCGGTAGCGACAGCAGTGGAAATTCTGGTGAAATTCTTGAGGTTCGACATGCGAACCTCCTTTCTTTTCTCGGGTGGTTCGAATGTGTAAATATATTATAACAAAATATTGTATGAAAGTCAATATTGTTTATGTTTACTTTATTTTACAATTTTTAGTACCCTACCCTATTGACGAAATGCCTATTATCCCTTACAATGGTACAGATTGAATTAGCAACTATAAGGAGTTTGCCACATGTCACATGTCAAAGCTGGTGGAACTAGCAAAAACAACCGAAACAATGCTGGTGCGCGTCTAGGCGTTAAACGTTTTGGCGGCCAAACAGTACGCGCTGGTGAAGTACTTGTTCGTCAAACAGGAAGTACAAAGTTAGCTGGCCCTGGTACATATATCAGCCGCAACTTCACTATCCATGCAGAAGTTGACGGTGTCGTATCTTTTACCAAAGTTCGTAAAAGTAAGTTTACAGGCAAGACTGCACCACGTACACAAGTACTTGTTACTACTCAAGTAGCGTAATTAGTAAGGTAATCTAACTAATTAAATACCGCTTCATTCGAAGCGGTATTTAATTTATATTAGAACGTCTAAAGTAGTATAACTCTACAAAAAAATAATAACGCCGTACAGGCGCTATTATTTTGACACCGATCGAACTAGGCGTTCAAACCAAGATGGTGCTTGACACGATCAACCACGTCGCCGATAACGACCTGTGATTTAACCAGGTAATCATCGACACCAAGTGCTTCAGCGCGCTCTTTGTCTTTTGGCTGGCTCAGCGCCGTCAACATAATGACTCTGATGTTTGACGTCTCTGGCGTATTGCGCAAGATATCAAGTACATCGAACCCGCTGATCTTTGGCATCATTGCGTCAAGCAGTATCAGATCAGGTTTGAAGTCTTTCGCAGCCTGGAGTGCTTGCTCTCCGTTGTTTACTTCGTATGTTTCGAACTCTTCGAGTTCAAGTCGAGAACGATATACCGCCGCAAGCGCCACATCATCTTCAACTAGTAGGATTTTCTTCTTTGGTTCATCTTGCATATGTATCTATAGTACTACAGGCTATGACCAGCGGCAATAATTAACCGTTGATGCGTTGTTTTGCAGCCTCTAACTGTGGATCGCGGTTCGCGTTTACATCGTCCTTCGTCAGCTCTACGATCTGATCGGGCGTAATCCCCTTCTTGTCAACATTTTTGCCCTGCGGTGTGTACCAGCGTTGTATTGTCACTTTCAGCATCGCGCCATTATTGACATCGACAACTGTTTGAACGGTGCCTTTACCGTATGTCTTTTCGCCAACCACACTGGCAACGCCATATTCCTTTAACGCGGCTGCTACAATCTCACTAGCACTTGCTGTACCGCCATTGACCAATATAACTGTCGGTAGTCCCGCTAAAATTGCGTTTTTACTAGATCGTTGCTCTGCGATCGTCCTCGATCCAATTCGTTCACTGACGACAACCTTGTCATCCAGCCAAAGACTAGCAAGTGCAGGGGCTGCTTCGAGCGTTCCACCCCCGTTATCACGTAGATCAAGAATGATTTTTTTGACGTTTTTATTACGAAGTTCTTGTGCTGCCGCCCTTGCCTGCGTGCCAGTGTCATCATTGAATCTAGCGACAGTAAGGATACCAGTATCGCCATCTACTTTGGACGTGACACTTGGACTAGTAATCTCCGCCCGAGTGAGTGTCGCCTCTTTGACAGCGTCATCCCGAAGGTACGACAGTTTAACTGTTGTACCAATTTCACCACGGATCTTTTGAACTACTTGGTCAACCGTCAGTCCGTTCACCGCCTCGTCATTCACTGATATAATCACGTCTCCAGCTTTTAGACCGCCCTTTTCGGCAGGCGTATCTGCCAGCGTACCAATAATCGTTGGCTTTTCTTCTCGCATACCTACCTCTGCGCCAATACCGCCGCCGATATTTCCAGACAAATCACTATTAAACTGCTCTGCTTCTTTTTGCGTGAAGTATTCGGTGTGAATATCGCCAGCCGCAGCGACAAGACCCTTACTTGCACCTTCGATAAGCGCGGTATCGTCGAGAGACCCATCATAGTTAGCTTTTAGTTGCTGAAATGTCGTCTGCACACTGCTTAGATCCAATGTACCCGTTTCGACCTTTATATTGAATACTGGTGCGACGGCAGCAACAATCTGATCATTTCGCGTACCTGCAGCGTACCCTAAAATGACCGCAATCCCTAAAATTAATACAAATGCACTCGGCGTAAATTTCCATCGCTTCACTTCTGCAAGTGGCGCATGATGGGCGCTTGGCTGTCGCTTATCAGTCACATAATTCTCCCTATTCGAACAGTAAATACTTCCTATAATTATAGCGCATTCGTTCCAGAATACGCTATAACGGTTTTGGTTTCAGATTGTTTAGAAGTAAATGTAGGTGTCGTAGGTTGATGCACTGACGCGCATTTTGCTATAGTGACCCCAGCCTGATCCACCGGCGTTGAAATAGTTATATTGGCTAATATCGACAGTTCCGTCGCCATTCACCGCCTCTACCCAGACGACATGTCCGTATGCACCTGCAGATATTACACCGACTGAACCAACGCGGGGTGTACTGCCAGTTGCAATACCGGCTTTGCGTGCGCTGTTTGGCCACATGTTGGCATTACCCCAGTAGCGTGGATAATTGCCGGTTTTTGCACCAGCTTTGTATGCAGTATAGCTAACGCATTGTCGGCAACCGTATCCTAATGGATCAGTGCCGTCGCCGCCTGAACCGCCGTGTGACCAAGCGTTTGCGTCGACGTAACACCCAGCTTCCCATGGGTATCCGCCCTTGTTTGGATCACCTGGAAGAATATTGACAACGCTTGATCCGCCGTTGCGAGAAGCAGCTGCACGCATCGCTGCTTCGATTGCTGCTTGCTGAGCCTGCTGTACCTTTAATTTGTCCTGTTCGCGAGTGTTGGTCAGCTGCTGGTAGGCTGCTTCTTGACCACGAGTCTGGTTGACTAATGATTGCTGCTGCGCCTCTTTATCAGCAAGTGCATTACGCGCAAGCTGTTCTTCGGCCAATATGCGTTCAATATCTTTCTTTTGCGTTTCCAGTTGTTGTTTCAACTGACGAATATCATCAATCGTCGTCTTCAACTGATCACGAACAGATGATCGATATGATTGTTTGTCAACATATTCGCCAATATTTTGGCTACTTGCTAGCATCTCGAGTGGCGAAATTTTGTTATCGACATACATATCTGCAATTGTCGATCCAAGCGCATCTTGGTTTTCTACAATCTTCAATTCATTCGCTTTGATTTCTGCTGTAATTTTATCAAACTCAGCCTGCTTCAAATTAATTTGAGCTTGAATAGTATCTTTTTGAATCGTAATAGCATTTACTTCTTTTTGAAGCGAATCAGCTTGATCTTTCAAAGCACCCGCACGAGCACTATATTGATCGATTTCTTGTTGAATAGCATTAATGCGATCATCGTAAGGATCGGCGTTCACCACCCTAGCAACTTGGATAGGTGTTAGTATCGCAAATAAAACTGCTGTCGTAATCAGGGTGATCTTTTTGGCAGCTTTTTTATTTTTGAAAACTGGTGTGGTGGACCGTCGTTTCATTGATTCCATCATAGCATAAGAACTATAATTTGTCCATAGATATATAGGCGACTTTTCAAAAATTACCTATCTTTGAATCGTAACAGTATAACGCCAGAATTCTTGACGTCCATAGTACTATACTGACCTGTTCCGTAGAAGTTAAATTGACTGACACGCATCCAACCGTTGTTTACTGATTCGACGATCATAACATGACCTACGGGCGCAAACGAGCCAGATTGAGGCAATACGACAACATCACCCGGCTGCGGATCAGCAACACGATACGCGCCGCTGTAGGCAGCTGCCGCGCTAGGCCACTGATATGCATTCCCTTGGCCACGGAAATTATTCACACGTTTGCCAAAACGACTCTCTAGCGCCCAGGCGACGTAGCTAACGCACTCACGATTATAAAGACCCCAGTCGTCAACAACAGTATCCTGACCAACACACCATTTGCCTGGATAACCACCGCTACATCCACCAGCGCCGTTACTTGGACTAAGATTAGTGTACGTAAATGCTCCGACAACCCCACCACCACTATTACCACTGGCAATCAAGCTTTGATAATACGAACGTTGCTGCGCAGTGATATCAGCCATTTGGCTTTTTGTGTTATTAACAAGGTTTTGATACGCCGCCTCTTCACCTCGAGTCTGATCCACTAAACTCTGTTGTTCTGCCTGAGCCGCAGCGAGTTGCTTATTCTGTGCATCCAGCTCGGATAACACTTTTTCAAGTGCTTTTTTGTCATCTTCCAGTTGCTTCTTGATTGCTTTGATCGAATCAATAGATTGTTTCAGGTGATCACGTACGGTCGATCGATACGACTGTTTATCGATGTAATCACCAATGTTCTGACTGCTCGCCAACATTTCAAGTGCCGATACCTTGCCGTCAACATACAGATTAGCAAGCGTTTCACCAAGTGCACTCTGCGCATCTTCCATCTTTTTGGTATTTGCGGCAATGTCTGCGGTTAATTGCGCTTGTTTGGCTTGGCTAATCTGAATTTGTGCCTCTAGCGCAGTCTTTTCGGCAGTAATTTGATTTAACTTATTCTGAAGCGTATCAGCCTGCGCACGATACTGGTTAGCCTGGGCCTGTGCCTGGTTAGCCTGGGCTTGCAATGAGCGTAGTTGATCATCAAAGCGATCAGCATACACATCACTACCAAAAGATATTGGTACCGCAACCGATACTACCAGCGCCATACACAACAATCCTGCGCGTGTCGCATAGCGAGAAACCCGTTGTTGAGTAGCGATCAATAATTTCATATACATGTACTATCCTAATGCACGCTCGACGAACCCGTCAATGCTTATGCTTATCGTTATAACTTTAGATATTTTTGCGTCGCCATTAGTGACGATACGATACCAATCAGTGCACCAGTCAGGATCATCCCTAGTAGTACAAATCCAAGATAGAGCATCATTGCATCTATTGTAGTTTGCACAGCAATGCCATATGACAGTAATGGTTCGCGCGCCGCATACATGATAGCTACACCAAGTCCAGTGGCGAGTAGTGCGGCGATAAATCCATACATTACCGCTTCGACAATGAATGGCCCTCGAATAAAGCCGCGATCTGCACCAATTAGCTTCATCATCTGAATTTCTTCTTTGCGGTTAAAGATCGCCATTCGAATTGTGTTAAAAATAATGAGTGATGAGATGACGATAAATAGAACACTGGCACCGATACCCACTTTTTCGGCAAATCCAACCCAGCGACCAATTGTTTGGATAATACCGTTAGTAAACGATGGCTGCCTACCCTGCACTTCTTTGTATAGCTCGTCGTCTTGGACAAACGTTTGCAGTTCGGATGAATCATTCAGGTCTTTAATAGATATATTGAATGTTCCCGGTAACTTATTGCTCGCCTCGCTCAATGCTGCAATCGTCCCCTCGTCACCCTTTTCCTGATCCGAAAAATCGACCTTCGCCTGTTCGGGACTAATGTAGGTTACTCGGGTAACGCTATCGAGTTTTTCAAGCTTTGATTTAATTTCGTCAGCCTGCGACGGTGTCGTTTCGGTTTTTACATAAATCGATACGTCAACTTTCTCTCGAATCTGGTCAACAGTATCGACCAGCACCTGACGTGCGGTAAGCGTCATAAAGACTATTAGCAGCGTTACTGTCATAACAGCGGTCGCAGCAATCGTCAGCCATGCATTACGGCTAAAATTATTAACACCATAGCGACACATCCGAACAAACGTCAACCATTGGCGTCGTTTTCGTTTTTGCTGCGAAAACGCTTTTGCGTCGTATTTTTTTGCCATTATTGTCTGTAGCTCCCCTGTGCTTGATCACTGGTGATCTTTCCATGTTCAATAGTTATCACACGTCGTTGTAATTTATTTACTATCTCAACATTATGCGTTGTTAGCAGTACTGTTGTGCCGTATTTGTTAATTTTTTCTAGCAGCCGAACAATATCCCAGCTGTGCTTTGGGTCGAGATTACCCGTTGGTTCGTCCGCTATTAAAATCTTTGGTTGGCGCACAACGGCACGTGCAATTGCGACGCGCTGACGTTCACCACCAGATAATTGATGAGGGAAGTTCTTTTCCTTGCCAGTCAGTCCTACTAGTTCGATTACTTTAGGAACGGTCGTCTTGATCTCGCGGCCAGTCATGCCAGCGATTTCCAATGCAAAGGCGACATTTTCATACACCGTACGTTGCGGCAGTAGCTTAAAGTCCTGGAATACCACGCCGATTTTACGACGCAACAGTGGAATATGCTTGTCTTTGAGCGTGTCGTAGTCGATGCCGCCGACGACAATCTTGCCACTCGTTGGTTTTTCCTCACGAGTCAGCAGCTTAAGAAGCGTTGACTTACCCGCTCCGCTCGTTCCAACGATGATGACAAACTCTTTCGGTTCTACATGCAAACTGACACGGTTCAGTGCCGGTTTCATGTCTTTACCGTAAGTCTTGGTTACCCTATCTAACAGAATCATTACTATCGATATTATAGCATAAGTTGCATCTGTTCAACCTGAAGCGTCCCGAGACTTAGCTTATTCTACTCCCCCATTTGTGATTCGAGGTAGGATTGAATAAAGCCGTCAATCTTGCCGTCTAGCACAGCAGACGGGTCTTTTTCCTCATATTTTGTGCGTGTATCCTTGACGAGTGTATAGGGGTGCAGTACGTAGTTTCGTATTTGAGAACCCCAATTAGCCGATTCACCTGCCTGAAGATCGCTGATATTCTCAGCGTGTTGCTCGGTTTGCAGTTGCGCTAGTTTCGATCGCAAAATCTTCATTGCAGTTTCTTTGTTTTGAAGTTGTGAGCGTTCATTTTGAATCGCGACAACAATATTTGTCGGCAAGTGTGTAATACGCACTGCACTATCGGTCGTATTCACCGATTGACCACCGTGACCGCCCGCGCGATAGACATCGATCTTCAGATCCTTATCGTCAATTTTCACAGCGTCGGGCGTATCAATTTGAGGAAGTACCTCAACCAGTGCAAAGCTTGTCTGTCTCAGATTATCACTGTTAAATGGACTTAGCCGTACGAGTCGATGAACACCATTCTCGCCTCGCAACTTGCCATACACATATGGACCAGTCAACTCGATCACACTTGTCTTTAATCCGGCTTCATCTCCTGTCGATCGTTCAACTTGTGTCGACGATACTCCGGTTTTTTCCGCCCAACGAAGATACATACGTTCTAACATTTCAGCAAAATCCTGGGCATCCGTTCCACCTACTCCAGCAGTAATACGCAAAATCACATTATGGTCGTCATAGTGTCCGTTAAATAGTAGTTCTTTTTTACGCTCAGCAAATTCATTTTCAAGAGCAGTCACCTGACCCTCAAATTCAGTTAATAGACTGTCGTCACCCAGTTCCATGAGTTCTATAATATCTGCAGTCTGCGCACGGAGTGTCTCCCACGGTTCAACAACTGCCGTCACTGCAGCTAGCTGTTTACTCTTTTCTTGAGCGTGCGTCGGATTATTCCAAATCTCTGGCCTCGCCATTTCTTGATCAAGTTGCGTCACTAACAAGCGCTTATCGTCGATAGACAGCTGATCATACGCTACGTCGATATCATGACGGAGTGTCGTCACGCGTTTTAATAGAGGTTGCATTACTCTTATTGTACCAGATCAATCATAGCCACATAGCTAGAGGGCGTTCACCGCGGCAATAAATTGATCGCCGCGATCGGCATAATTTTTGAACATACCAAAACTCGCACAAGCAGGGCTCAGGATTACGACATCACCAGCGTCCGCCCTACTGGCGGCTACCGTCACCACTTCAGTCATAGATACTTGCGACCCAAGGTTAAATGTCAGGACTTGATGTATACGAAGTGCCCGCTCAATAGCCGTTGCTTCATCACCAATTGCAATGACACATTTTACATTACCAGCATGAACTGCACTTGCAAGCTTGTCGAACTGAGCGCCCTTTGATGAACCGCCAAGAATCACTACTTTTGGCTGAGCAAATGCTCGTATCGCAGCCATGCTGCTTCCTGGAGTTGTAGCAATACTATCGTCGTAATATGAAACACCATTGACGTCCTTTACAAACTTCAAACGATGAGGTAATCCTGTAAATGTCGATAGACCTTCTTGGATAGCCGTGTCATCAACACCAAACTGCAGTGCGGCGCTGATTGCAGCGCAAGCATTCAACTGGTTGAATTTGCCAGGAATCTGCATCACGTTTGTATGAACTGTCGACACAACAGCCTGACCAGGTCGCTGCATGCAGAAAACATCTTTGTCGAGGTATGCCATCGCTATCGATTCATCGCGTGTATTCCGAACGCCATATTGGAATGCACGCCATCGCCATTCACGAAGCTGCAAATCGTTTACCTCAAATAACGGTGGCATATCAATAATTTGTTGGTCATAGGTGTTATCGGGCGCATAAAAACAAATATCACCAACCGACTGATGTCGCCGTATGTTTGCTTTCGCTGTGATATATTCATTCATATCAGCATGCACATCTAAATGGTCAGGTTCCATATGAACAATGACCGCAACCTGTGGTGACCGCTCTAGATCCCATAACTGAAAACTACTTAGCTCGTATACAACAATGTCCGTTGACTGAATACTAGGAAGCACTTCGAGTGCTGGAATACCGATATTACCGACAAGGTGAACGGTTTTGCCGCTTGCGCGGAGGATACTCGTGATCAGACTACAAGTTGTTCCTTTTCCCTTGCTACCGGTAACACCGATAATCGGCGCCGGACATTTTGCGAAAAATTCATTTGTTGCCGACCATATTTTACCATTTGTTTTAATCTTGTTCGGATTAAGACCGGCCGTACGAATAACCAAATCAAAGTCTTGCAATAATCCAAACACACCCTCACCCAGAAGTGTTTGTACACCCTCGGGAAGTGGTTTTGACGGGACGGCGTTCTGGTCAACGATCGTTATGGCGTACCCTTGCTCAGCCCAATAGCGATAGCTTTCTTGACCTTCCATTCCATATCCAGCAATTGCAATCTTCATACTTGTTACTATACTCCCCGTTGATCAAAACGTACTAAAAATAATGATTATTGACGAGCTTGAGCGAACAATGTATCAAGCTTGTCGTTTAACTCGACTATATCACTTCGTTCACCACTACTTACGCCTGCAAGTACGGTAGTGTCGTGTGTGATAAATTCACGTGCGGTCGAAATCATACAGTCACGCGAAGTGCCCGTAATCGAATCTGGAACCTTCTCGTAGTCTTTGACAACACCGTCGGCAAAATAACGGTTTGTATAAAAATTACTGATTTGCGCAACGGTCTGTGCGCCCATTTGATGACGCCCGAGTGCGTATGATTTTGCCGCTGCAATTTCGTTTTCGGTAATCTTACCATCTAAAACGTGCTTCAGTTCTCGAACAATAATATCGAATAGCGCGCCCGATGTCTCTAGATTCACTTGACCACCAAAATCCCAGCTGCTGTCATGGAATCCGACGGACGTGTCGCTAAACATACCGTACGCAAGTCCTTTTTTACGTGCAGAACCATAAATACGTGAATGCATAGTGCCCGTCAAAATATGATCAAGACAATTCATTGCGTCTGATTCCTCGTCAGTAAGTTCACGCGGGATCACCATCGACAGTGCAAAAGTTAAATTTGATGCTTCCTTGCGGCGGATCAAAGTTGGCTTTGCAGATTTGAACTCATCATGAGGAGCGTCAAAACGTTCACCCGCTGCAAGCTCCCAGTCATCCAACTGTCGTTTGATCTCCGCTTTGCGACCAGCTAGTTTACCGGCAATAACAAATCGCATGTTATTGCTTGTATGTGTCCGTGCATGATGCTCTTTGATGTCCTTTAGTGCGACATTTGGAATCGTCTTGAGACGTTGGTTAAATGTATACACATCTTCACCAAGCAACTGTTGAACTTTTGGCCATAGTACACGGTTATGATTATTTAGGTACCCTGTTAATTCACTCTTAACATTACCCTTCTCCGCCTCTAATTCTTCACCATTGAATTTTGGCTGACAGATCGATACACGCTGTAAATCAAAAATTCGTTCCCATTCAAAATCTGCACAGTCAGCAACATATACCATCGACATATCGCTTGTATATGCGTTGTGATAGGCACCATTTTTCGTAAACTCCGATTCAAAATCATGTTCGTTTTTGAATCGAGCATTTGCACCAAAGGCCATATGCTCCATGATGTGCGCAGTTTCATAAATATCTTTATGTGCAACATACCGGTTACCAGCGCGAAACTGGAACTGAAAACTCATTACTGTTGCACCTGGTACATCGATCAGCAGACCGCGGGCACCATTTTTTAACCGCACTTCTTCGACAGTGTGCTTCATGTTATTTCCTCACTCCGTCTATTTACGGTTCTTTTTACGGTTCTGTCGCTGTGCCTTTTTCTTTTTGCGCGCGTCATTCTTTACTTTGCCCGTTTCGGCAACCGTTTTAGCCTTTTTGATTGATCCAAAATCATCATCACGATTATCTTCGCCACCCGTTATCTCATTCACGCCTTTTTCAACAGCATCTTCGGCCAATTTTGTTAGTTCCGTCGAAAACTCGTCAGACGTCTGAATCGTAACATCGCTTGGGCGAACATGCATGACTTCACGAAGCACTTCATCACGAAGTGTTGCTTGCAAGCTTTCAAACAATTTCTGTGATTCTGATCGATATTCTACAAGTGGATCACGCTGCCCGACACTTCGCCAATGAATTCCTTCGCGAAGATGTTGCATGTTCTCTAGGTGTTGCATCCATAGCGTATCAAGCACTGTTAAATACACCTGCCGTTCAACTTGACGAATAATTTCAGTCGTCAACTCTTTTTCCTTGTCGCTGTACAGTGTCGAAACAGCTTCTTTTGCAGCATCGAAACGAAGTTTATCTTTCTTGATAAGACCAATCTCAGCGATCTTCTTCTCATCAATTGGAAAAACTGCCTTGAATTCTTCGGCGAAGTTTTTGTTATTCTTTGCTGGAACAATAACTAGTTCGCGAACTTTCTCTTCGAGCAATTTCTGTACTTCAGGCTTGATGTCATCACCTTCCAAAATTCGGCGACGGATAACATAGACAACACGGCGATGACGATTGATGACATTGTCGTATTGCACGACGTTCTTTCGGGTATCGTAGTTGTAGCCCTCGACCCGCTTTTGCGCTGACTCAAGGGTACGCGATACGGCCTTGTTCTGAATTGGCGTCTCTTCATCAACACCTAGGCGATCCATCAGGCTAGCAATTCGCTCGCCCTGGAAAATTCGCATCAGGTCATCCTCGGTTGATACGTAAAACTGTGTCTCGCCAGGATCGCCTTGACGTCCACCACGGCCACGTAGCTGATTATCAATACGGCGTGATTCATGTCGTTCAGACCCAATAACAACAAGTCCACCAAGATCTTTTACGCCATCACCCAACTTGATATCAGTACCACGACCAGCGATGTTAGTAGCTAATGTTACCGCACCTTTTTGACCAGCTTTATCAACAATCGCCGCTTCGCGCTCGTTGTTCTTAGCATTCAATAATTCGTATTTTACGCCTTCTTTGTCAAGGTAATTAGCAATCAATTCATTTTTTGCAATCGACGCACTACCGACAAGAACTGGTCGTCCAGCCGCGTTATGCTCTTTGATAGCATCAGCCACTGCCTTTAGCTTGCCCTTTTCGGTCTTAAAAATAAGATCTTCTTTGTCAACACGAGTAATCGGACGGTTTGGCGGTACTTGAACAACATCCAAACTGTAAATTTGCTGGAATTCTTCGGCTTCGGTAAATGCCGTACCTGTCATCCCTGACAGTTTATTATACAGACGGAAGTAATTCTGGAACGATACTGTCGCTAGTGTCATACTTTCTTGTAATACCGGCACTTTTTCTTTTGCCTCAATCGCCTGGTGAAGCCCTTCATTATAGCGACGACCCTGCATCAAACGACCCGTGTGTTCATCAACGATAATCACTTCGCCGTCATTTGTTACGACATAGTCTTTGTCACGCTTAAATAATGTCTGCGCCTTTAGTGCCTGATCCATGTGATACACCGAGCGAACGTATTCTGGTGTATAGAGATTCTTGATGCCAAGCATTTTTTGCACTTTTTCAACGCCATCGTCAGTCAACGCGACACTGCGACGCTTTTCGTCTAACGTAAAGTCTTCATCAACCAATCGCGCAGCAACCTTTGCAAATTGCAGATAATTGTCCGGGTTTTCAGCCGCTGGCGCGCTGATGATAAGTGGCGTTCGAGCCTCATCAATCAAAATTGAGTCGACCTCATCCACAATCGCAAAATTGAGTGTTCGCTGACGCAAATCATTGACTTCATTGACCATGTTGTCACGCAAGTAGTCAAATCCAAATTCATTATTCGTGCCATATGTAATATCAGCGGCATACGCTTCTTTACGAGTTGCTGGTCGCAGTTTGCGCATACGAGCATCTTCGTGGAGGTCATTATCGTATGTTTTGTCATAGATAAATGACGCATCATTAATAATCACACCAGTTGACAGACCTAGAAAATCAAATAACTCACCATTCCAGCTAGCATCACGCTGCGCTAGATAATCATTGACCGTCACAACATGCACACCTTTGCCGTCGAGCGCATTCAAGTAGCTTGGAAGCGTAGCCATTAATGTCTTACCTTCACCAGTTTTAAGCTCGGCAACGTCACCGTCATGTAGTACCATGCCACCCATCAACTGTACGTCAAAATGTCGCATTCCCAGTACGCGATCGCTTGCTTCGCGGACTAACGCAAACGCATCGGGCAGAATACTATCGAGCGTTGTACCTTTCTTGGCAAGCCTTTTTTGCAAGACTTCCGTCTGCTTTTTCAAGTCTGTTTTGCTCATTTTTTTATAAGTGTCGCTCAACGCATTCACTGCTTCGACGCGCTTTTCGAGACCTTTTAAAAGCCGCTTTTGCGGATCACCAAATACCTTCGTTAACACCTTTTGTCGACTGACCATAGTAAAACCCTTACTCCTCAAGAAACTGTCTGAAATTATCTATGGTTTAGTATACCCTTTTTCACCAGAACTTAAAAGGGCTTAGCTGATATATCTAAAGGGCTGTGCGTTATAGCACAGCCCCAATTTTGTTGTCAAATAATACTACTACGATGCTTCGCGTGCATAACTTCGTTTAAATCGTGCCAAAACTCCACGTCGTCCAACATGAGGAATACTGTTTTCCTTATATTTATGAAGTTGTGCAACAATCTTTGCCTCAACAATATCGAGAGCTGCCAGTACATTCACCGTCGAATCTTTAGCGGTGATTGTTTTATCTGGAATGTGCATAATGACTTCTGCCTCATACTTGTTTGCGTGATCTTTATTGACTTGCCGTAGTTTTACCTCGGCAGTAGCGCTTTTGCGAGCGTGGCGCGGCAGGTAGCGATCGAGTCGTCCGATCTTCTTGATAACATACCTTTTGGTTGTTTCATCCAGATCGAATTTGACTCCAGTTATGTTGATTGAGTTAATCATTCGCTATCCTCCTTGGTTAGTACCCGTTCGGTTTAGTACTTATTAGTATAGCAAATAGTAGACACTAGCGCGAATACAACCATTATTAAATCCAATCACGGCTACCAAGATATGGGCGTAATACTTCCGGTACGGTCAATGTTCCGTCTGCATTCTGGAAGTGTTCAATAATCGTAACTAGCGAACGAGCAAGTGACACAGCAGTGCCGTTTAGCGTATGAAGCGTCTCGACCGTACCGTCTTTTCGACGCACCCGAATATTGAGATTACGTGCCTGAAAATCAGTACAGTTTGAACAACTTGTTAGTTCGCGGTACATTTCATCGACAGGCGACCAATATTCAATGTCATATTTCTTTGCTGCGGGCGCACCCAAATCACCACTTGCGATGTTTATTACATGATATGGAATCCCAATGGATTGCCATAGTTCTTCTTCGATTTCGCGAATGGTTTCGTGCATCGCTTCACTCTGTTGCGGTGTCGTAAAGGCGTACATTTCTAATTTATTAAACTGATGAACACGGAACAATCCGCGCGCATGCTTGCCGTATGTACCCGCCTCTTTGCGATAGCAAGGACTGAGCCCGACATACATAAGCGGCAATTTATCTTCGTCAATAATTTCGTCCGCGTGATATCCTGTTAATGGCATTTCTGCTGTCGCGATGAGTGACAAATCCTCGCCTTCAATAAAGTATTCATCACTCTGACTATCAGAACGTGGCGCAAATCCTGTCCCAGTTGCAATTCGACCATTCACCATATTCGGCACGGTCATATAAGTAAAGCCTTTTTTCGTCACAAAATCGAGTGCGTACTGCGTAATTGCGTTTTCAAGTAAGGCTAAGTCACCTTTTAAATAATAGAACTTTGCACCAGCTACCTTTGCGCCGCGCTCAAAGTCGACCCAGTCGCGCTTTGTCGCAAAATCAAGATGATCAATCGCACCGCTCGTGTGTTCACCCCACTGTTTTATCTCGACGCTATCCTCTTCGTCGCCGATCGGAACATCGGGTTTGATAGCATTTGGAATCCCCCACATTAATTTCGTATACAATTCATCAAGTTCTTTGTAGGTCAATTCAAGCGAGGCGATTTCTGTTTTCAAAACCCGCCCACGCTCAATCTGCTCTTGGTCGGGTTTACCCTGTGCCTTTTTCATGACATCCGCAATACTATTGCGTTCGGTTCGCAAAACATCCATCTTTTGCTGCACATCACGACGCTGCTCGTCGACGGTCAATACGTGATGCACATCGACGTCATACCCTTTTTGCCTAGAGAACTCTTTAACGGTATCTGGATTTTCGCGGATATAACGGATGTCTAACATAGTTCTATTGTACCAAAAACCGCCTCATTTTCAGAGACGGTTTTCAAATAAGATACTATCCGGCTTATTCTGTACGCAGTGCTTCAATAGGATCAAGTCGCGCCGCTTTTCGGGCAGGTAAGATACCCGCGCCGATCGACACCAACATCAGACCGACAATAACTGCAACAAACGACCATGGTTCGAATATCAGAAGATTCGTATCATCACCCAAATTCAGTGTATCCCGAATCCATGGATTTGCTGCCGTACCAGCAATAAATGCTAGTCCAGAACCAAGCGCACCACCCAAAAATCCGATCCATGCAGCTTCGAATTTAAACAGACGACCCACATCGCGGCGTCGCATTCCAAGCGCCTTCATCAATCCAATTTGCTGCGTTCGCTCTAAAACACTAATATATTGAGTATTGATAATCCCAAATATTGATGTCAGCACCGCTAGTGCACCAAATCCTATTAAAATGCCCTGGAGAACATTAATGAACTGGAAAATAAATCCCATTAGATCTTCGGCAGTTTGCGCCTCATAACCCTGACTATTGATTGCAGTCTTAATGTCCTGAACCTTGCTCTCCGATATGGCTGTCACGGTCGCACCCGTATAGGCATTTTCATTCGGTGTACCAGCTTGGCTATATTGATACAGCTCTTTTACTATATCTTTATTTAGCTGCAGACCTGCCGAACCACCGATCGATGCCAGTGCAGATTCTCCCACAACGCCAACAACTTTCAATGTTACAACTTTATCTGGAGCTCCAAGCGTTGCCCCGTCAACTGCGACAGTGACATTCTGGCCTATCGCGGCGGAGTTATCCACAAATCCCAGCACCTCACGAAACGCCTCTGGTATAACGACGTCATTCGCACCCATTGTGTCGCCATTTCCTGCTACGTATTCCTGCTTCAGAGTACTTGTAAACGATTCAATACTTGCCTGGTATTTCTTCTGCCCTTCACGCGTAACGTATTTCGCGCTCACATTATATACAGGCGTTATATCTTCGACACCATCAATTTTTTCGATTTTATCAATATCTGATTGCTGTAGTAATTTTAGACTAAATCCACCGCCATACGATATCGAAGGATCCTCGCTGTATTCTTTGGGTTTTGAAGAATCAGATTGATCATCTTGTTTTGGCTGCACGTACAATTCCAAAACATTCGTGTTGCTCGCCACGATATCTTGAGCATATTGCCGCCCGCCCGCACCAGCAGCAAGACTTAATATGATCGTAAATGCACCGACACCAATAGCAAGGCTCGTTAATAACGTCCTCGCCTTTGCGTTTCGCAGGCTACGGCCGGCGCGTCGAATTGTGTCTGTTACTTTCATACTGTCGATACTCCCTTTTTTGTCACATTGGCGATAGACTTTGTTTTTGATTCACGGATAGATTCAATCTTGCCGTCTTTTACATTGATCTGCATATCGCACTTTCGAGCTAAATCAGGGTCATGCGTCACAATGATCAGCGTGACTCCGTTCTTTTTGTTATACCCGAACAATATATCTTCAACTTTTTCACCAGTTGCACTATCCAAATTTCCAGTTGGCTCGTCGGCAAAAATAATCTGAGGCTTATTCACAATTGCTCTTGCTATCGCCAAACGCTGTTTTTGACCGCCTGACAAGTTTTTCGCTTTTGATTTGATCTTGTCGCCTAGTTCCACCGATTCCAATGCGTCCGTAACACGCTTCCTACGCTCTTTGAGCGGAACATTTGCGATTTCAAGGGGGAGACTAACATTGTCGTAACAGTTTTCGTTCGCTTGAATAAAGAACGATTGGAATATGAAGCTCATTTTTGTCGCCCTAAACTTGTCTACTGCTTTCGTTTTGAGTGTCAGAATATCTTCGCCGTCAATCACAACCTTGCCAGTCTGTGGACGGTCAAGGCCGCTCATCGCGTGCATCAGTGTTGATTTCCCGCTTCCTGACTTTCCCAGTATCGCCACACTTGCTCCGTCTGGAATGGTAAACGATACATCGTCAAGTGCAGTAAATATATTGTGTTTTTTGCCATACGTCTTTGTCAGCTGCGTAACTTCGATCATGCTCCCCCTTATCTTTATTCTATTGTAGCATCAACCGTTTATTCATTCATGTCAGTATCAGTTGATTGACCGATACTCATGTATGCACAAGGTTGGTCGACTACCGTTCCATTCGTAGCAGGTCGTTCCGTAGAGTTATACGTCATCTTTCCAGAACTCACGCCAGCGATCGTGCCCCAGCTTTGTATTGCATATCCAGATGTAGACGGACATACCTCAGGGACAGTGGCGATGAGTGTCTTTACCACTCCAAACGAATATCTTCCTTGGTCTTTAGCATCAACAACTACTTGCTCTACTGTTGCATCAGTTGCTTCAATGCTTGATTGACCTGACGGCCGCGCAGTAACTAGCTGATAACTACCGTCTTTGACGATAACTGATGCGCTATTCATAGAATCAACCGTCAATGTTCCGCTGCCACCTTTATAGTTGATCTGAGTGCCATCAGCGCTGATTGCTTCTAGCTTTGGTCCGTACACAGTAATCCGCGTAAATGCTTTGGAAAAGTTACCATAGTCTTTCCCGTCAAATGATAGTGTTGCTTGCTTGTCATTGATGTCCATCTTCGGTAACGAGGTATTTTCAACCGAGGTAACTATCATACGAGGCGTCGCATCGACAATATACTTTACATCAGCAGAATGAAATGTTGTTTTGAGTGACGTTGCATCACGGAATGACACCGGTAATTCAATTGTTCGTGTTTGCATTGATCGATCAATTTCTTCGCTCATAAACCTATCGCGGTAACTCATAATTCCAGCTGCTGCTGCAAACGATGTCGCTCCCGCCGCGATGACAATGATAATCGCAATTATAATTCGTTTGGTGAACTTTCGCGCCATTAATGTATAGGCAATGATGCCGAATAGCGCCGATAACAAAAGCCCACTTGTTATCGCCAAACCGTACGCTACCAGATATGGCCATTCCGGACCATGATCGATCGGTACCTGTATGTTTGACAGGTAGTCTGTACTACGAAACCCGATGGCCAGCGCGACAAACCCCGTAAACAGTGCAGTTCCTATTGCCGCCACTGCACTGCATATTCCCAATATCGACAGAATAACCCGCTGTGCAACATTCGTTTGCCCGGCCGCTTGATCACTCACCGCGCTTTCGTTCAGTTCACGAATTTGCGCTAATGTGACGGGTCGACCTGCCATTTGTAATTTTTCTGCGGCTGTTCGTGCTGGCGGAATAACCACCCAAAGAATGACATAAATCAACGCCATCGGCATAAAAGCGGTCACAAATAGTAGAATAATAAAAATCAAGCGTGTCCATAGTGGATTTATGTTAAAGAAGTATGCAACACCACTCAACACTCCCCCAAACACCGCACCGTCGATATTGCGATATAGTTTACGGTTTGGATTACTCGACAATTCTACCCCTGGCCCAATTGCAATATCACCATTGTCCATAAACTCTTCTGGTTCACCCAGCTGCGTACGAACTGCCTTTACGTCATCGGCCGTAATGACCCCGTTTGGCTGGACATTGCGTTCAGCTAGTAGTTCCGTTATGCGAATCTCGATATCATTAAGCAATTCATCGTCTTCGGCATACGCTTCTAGAACGCTAATATATTTTTCAAGCGCTTTTTTGGCGGCGATTTCAATGTCATATGACGTTTTTGCAATATGAATTCGTGTCGTTTCTTTCATAATACCTTCCTTATAGTTTCTTTAACGTTGCGTTCAATGCAATTATTTTTTTACTCACATGCTGTTCAACGTTTCCGCCAAACTCTGTAATCTTGTAATACTTCCGCGGCGGACCTTGTTCCGATTCTTGCCATTCATGTGCCAGTAGTCCGTCTTTTTGCAACCTACTGAGTAGCGGATAAATCGTCCCTTCGACGACCACCAACTCAGCCTGGCTAAGTGCTCGGATAATGTCACTTGTGTACTTGGGCTCGTGCGAACACACTTTTAGAACACAGTATGCCAAAAATCCTTTCCGCAGCTGCGTCGCTAGCTGTTCAGCATAGACTTCACTCTCGTCCATCGTCATTCCTTCTATCATTACTATTCACTGTCATAGTTCTATGTTAAACAAGGTACTATGTTTTGTCAACACATATAGCTTATAAATAAAGCGGCCTCACACTAGCATCTGTTCGGCATCCCACTAGAATTGACCGAAGAATATGCACTGATAGCCGTCACGGTTATAGCTACGATCAACTTTGTGTTCACCAGCTCGTGGACATACCCGCTTGTATCTGCTGCGTTTGCCTCGCAATCCTTTGCGTTCGTTCTGAACTGCCCAAACTCAATCCAATGAGTTCGCTGACCGAGTATGGTTACCCGCATCGAAGCCATCGATGCGGGTTGTTTTACTTTTTGGGTGATGTTGTTACACTGTCAGTGATGTACAAATCCCCTGCAAAACCCGGCTGGTATAAAGTTGATGGCGAGAATGTCTATTTGGATTCTAAATCTGAAGCCATATTCATACGCAGATTAGTGAGGAATGGATTTTCGGGAAAATGGCGCAGACCAAGCGGTGTCGCATTAGGCAAGAATCAATATACGCCGGATTTTGAATTGTCAGTCGTATGGAACGGTCAGAATTCACGCGCTCATGTTGAATATAAGTCGACTAGCGCTACAGAGTTTGAGATGGACCATCGCAGGCGTGCACTTGCAGCGCTCCACTATCACGGGAGTAATCCGTTATTGTTACTTTACGTAAACAAGACAAAGCGCTGGTATTACATAGACCACACAACCAAGCATGTAATCAACTGCACGCGCCCAACACCCAGCTCGCTTCAAATATCCGCATATCAACCTGCCCGCAGTAGAGTTCCTATCACTAATAAATACGGCAGAAAGTATAAAAGTGACACGAAAGCATTTTTTGGTAACAAAATTGCCGACGCGCTCGAGTTCTCTGTGAAAATGATATTCGGTAGTCCGAAAAAGAAGCGAAAAAAACGACGCAAGTAATATGGCACCTTGAAAGATTGTAACGATCGCTCATAATATGTTCATAAGGAAAATTTCTATACAAACAAATCAACCAGTCAACATAATACAGTTCCACACAGTTATCAACGAAGACGGAACCCACGCCATCTATGCGCTAACATTTACCTATACTGAGAACTAGACCTACTTTAGAACTAATCCCCGATATCCATATCCGATCGAAAAATAATCGGCTCATCAAATACACCGAATTTCTTGCTGATGTATATCCGTCGGTACGGGAGTCCTTCAAGAGGCGACTGACTAAGCTCCGATAGGTATCTGTATATTTCACGGCCGCTCTCTCCCCCAAATAGGTCGCCTTGATCATGAATAATTAACTCTACAAATTCCAAGTCATCCATCTTATACTCTTGCATCGAGGTAATTTTCGCGTTAATTATGTCGTTTAATTTCTTCAACCTATCCTGAATAGGTTGAGACTGACGATATACCGCATCCTGCGTATACATAGGTACACCTCCCATCTCAAAACCTACCCGTACTTTCTCAAGCTTTCCCCTATCTTTTCTCTTAATCATCGATTCATCATCGAGGATGTTATTCATGTAATTCGGTACATTGGCATAGTCTGCGCTTGTTTGATCTTGGTAATACTCAGTTACCTCAACTCCGAATAATATGCCGTTATGGCTCACGACAAAGTCAGGTTTATCATCTTGCTTAATATTCGGATAATCATTCAACTGAAAAACTTGTCGAAATGATATTAATTCTCGCTGTTTCTTCGACCTTTTCATTTCTGAGATTTTCACGATTCCGTTAGAGGAAGCTCTGTAAACATTTTATCTAACGTAAATCGCTCGTTCACTTCGTGCAGTGTGGCGGCGTAGGAAGATTCAGATACCGAATATTCATTAACCTCCTCAAGACTTTTAAAATAGTGATCTTTTAGCCGAGCATGGCAGACCACATACGTAAAAAGCGACCGAGTTTCTTTCAGAAGTATCTCGTTAGCTTGTTCAACCTCACGTGCAAAGCTTGCGAGTACCGCGTAATCATGATGTACAATATCTTGATCTATCTTTTTTGACTCAAGGGATAACATGTGTATAGCCTTAGCAGTATCTAGATAAAAAACCGTAAACTCTTTTAACTGCTTGTCAAAAATCTTTGCTTGCATGGAGTATTTCAACCATTTGTTTGCGAGCTCAATATTTCTAAAACGCCTCAGGAGACCCATCTCTACATCAACTGTATTTGGCATATTCAAAAAACTAGTCCCACTCTCTAAGTTTCGTCTACATTGAGGCAGAACTCGCGCATTCATCGACAGGACACCAATTTGATCCTGAAGAACCACCTCGGCAGCTTGAATCGTCCTATGGTATTCTCCGATTTTCTTTTGCTCTTCTACTTTTAACTCATGTTGACGCTCCAATCGATAAGCAAGCAGTGCAACACTCACCGCACCTATGACACCAATAATTCCCCCTAGTATATTTCCGAAGAAACCTAGTAATTCACCACTTTGGTGACTTTGTTCAGAATCTTGAATATTTAGACTAAATACCATTAGCATTATTGATAAAGATATAATAAATATCCACAGCACGCCTAAGATTTTAGAGCCTCGCGTCAATTATCTATCTCCCTATACCTCTGAAATAATAGTGCAACACGTTCAGCATCACCAACGAATGGTATGGGTCGGTAGAGTCTGTCGACGGCTCGATCGAGGGTTTTGTGGGCATGCGAGAGAGATGGTGGCATTGTGAGTGGATCGTAGAGGTCTGCAAGCGATGTATCTGGAAATTCGGCGCGAGCGTCGAGAATATTTTTGGCTAGTTTTGATATTTCTGCTTTTTGATCTTCCGTTGCGTCTGGCCAAATGAAGTTATTGTAGACAATATCTTTACTGTAACGGTAGTCGCTTTTCAGGCGACCCGCAACGGCACGCATCCACGCCATGTGCATTCGAGAGGTCAGTATTCCAAAATCATAGTTCGTAGCATTTGGAATGAGCTGGACGGTATTACTGGCGATTACCTGATAGTCAAAGAACGCTAGAGGTATATAATTCCTTCGCTCTGACGAAACTTCCGGAATAGCCAAATAATTTCCAGTTAATGGCTGTGATATCTGTCGAAATAGTGTTGGGTAATCCGAAAAGGCCTGTGTCGTCTCGGCCTTGCTGAGGCGTCGAAATATCCCTACAGAGTTTATGCGACTCCGTAAAAAATCAGAAGACCTAATGTCATTCGGGCTAGCATCCTTGAGCCAAAGACAGTACCGAATATTATTATTCAGAAAATCTCCGCCACCTATATATCGTTTGATATACTTGCTGGCGTACGGATCAGATTTTGACACCAATTCATACTCATCTTTATTGAGTAGGAAATTTCCACCATCCGTTGGCTTGTTTCCCCATATCATTTTTGGCGCATCACTCAGCGGCGTATTTCTGTTCTCGATAACTACACCAACGGCATCAACCAGATAAGGGTTGATATTCTTGACCGTACCATCAATTGGCTCATCAGTGATATTCGGATAATCAAATATTTTCTTTTCCGACTTATTAAAAAGTGCGAACCCAATAATTACACAATGCACCGCCGCGACCCCTTTGGCATCGTTTGCCCATTTAAACGTACGGTGAGCGAAATTAATCTTTACTCCCTGATCAAGCATATATTTCCATAATATCGATACTTGTTCGCCCTGAGTAATCGAATTCGTCGACACTAATGCGGTCTGTATCTTTGTATTCAACTTCATCATCTGTGCTGATTTGCCATACCATGCAGATACATAATCAAGTACACCCGTCTTTTTGATATCTTTTAATACTGCTGCAACTTCTTGCTTTTGCTGAGAGCTTTGATAGGTTTGCCCCAAGAACGGTGGATTACCAAGAATATAATCTAATTTTTGTGGGTCGACGACATCCGCCCAATCGGTCATCAGTGCATTGCCGTGTGTGATATTCGCGCTGGCGGTCAACGGCAAACGTTTGAACATGCTGCCCGATTGTTTGCTGAATTCCATGTTCATCTGATGATCTGTCAGCCACAGTGCGGCGCGGGCGATCATACTCGGGAATTCTTCGTATTCGATACCGTACATCTGGTCGACATCGATCCGAACACTTCCGTGATCGCTTGTCGCTAGCCAGTCGATAGTCTGGTCACCTTTTCGCTTTGCGTCGATAACTTTATGTTCTAGTCGGCGTAGTTCGCGGTAGGCAATGATCAAGAAGTTACCCGATCCACAGGCCGGATCTAGAAACCGCAAATTGGCTAACTTTGCATGAAACTTTTCTAGTTCGTCGAACTTTTTGCGCGGGCCAGCAGCCAGCGCAAGAGCAAATTCGCTGTATAAATCATCCAAAAATAATGGCTTGATAACCCGCAAAATATTCTTTTCGCTGGTATAGTGCGCACCCAGGTCGCGGCGTTGCTGATCGTCCATAACTCCTTGGAACATGCTACCGAATATGGCCGGGCTGACCTTTGACCAATCCAACTGCATCGCCGTCAACAAAACACGACGCATCGCACCGCTAAAATGTGGCGTACGAATCGATTCTGCGAATAAACCACCATTTACATACGGCAAACTAGCAATCGCTTCGTCCAGTGATGTTTGACGATTTTGTAGCGGCGTATCGATCGTCTGGAATATATCGACTAGTCGCGATCCTAAATCTGACCCGTCATCGTTCGTCCGGTTTTGCAGGTATTCCAACATGACGTTTTGGTCGAATATGCCGCTGTCGTCGGCAAACATGCAAAACACCAATCGCACCAGCAGCAGTTCGAGGTCATGACCGGTGTAGTTGTCGTCATGTAATTGATTATGTAACTTTGCCATTGCCTCTGCCGCTTTTCGGTTGACGGGATGTTCTTCGGCGAGGCGTTTTGACTGTTGATTGATCAAAAACCCAAATAGTTTTACGTTCTTTGGCAAGTCAGCCAGTGTAAATTCTACCTTTTGTTTGGTTCCGTCGTTCAATAGAAATACGAACGATGCAAAATCACTCAGCACTATCGCGTGCGGCAAATCGTGATCTGGCATTGTCTCTAGGTATTCATAGGCTTGAATCCCCGCTTTTGTCAGGTCTTTACCGCCGGATTTCTGTTCTGCCAGCAATTGCCCTGGCCAAAACATATCGATGAATCCTTGTTTGCCATTACCCTTTTTGATTGCGTATTCAAAAAATGCTCCATGACGTCGACGATCAACGCCATAGATATTCAAGAAATCGCCCCAGAACGATTGTGATTCGCCTTTTTCATACGTTTCGCCCTGCCATTTGCTCGCAAATTCGGTCGCACGGTCGGCAATTTCGTTCCAAGAGATGTTCGTCATGTCTGAATTATACCTGCGTCATGGTGCATTTGCTAGTGAACAGGTTTTCACCGCTAATCATGCTCAATATCTAACTAGTAGCTTTTCGAACATCAATCGCATTAATATCTCGTCCGCACTCATGGCTTCTACGCATGCCGCAATATTTTCATCTGGGTTCATACGATGCCATTCGATATCCCAACCATGATTAATTGCGAATAATCGTACAAATGAACGAATTGCACGTCCATTGCCTTCACGGAAAGGATGGATAGCATTCAATTCCGAATACATTTTCGTTATTATCTCTACTGCGTATTTTTTGCGACGCGAAAATTCGACGATATCTATGTCAAGATTCCGCAAAAAACCTTCCAAGCTTTGATCTATGTAATCAGCATGTGCAAAATACGCAGTCTCTTTGCCGATATCAATTGTTCGAAACTCACCAGCCCAGTCGTAAATTGTATTAAAAATTTCTCGATGAATATCTTGGAGCAATTGCTTGTTGAATTCCGTTAAGACCGGTGGTTCAAACTGAGTTAAAGTTGCGATAATAACAGGAGTAACGTCGGCTTCACTGCGATCTAATTCCGCTTGCGTTTTTGCTCCAGCAATATTCCTAAGAATGCCAATGGCTGGATCGATATAATGATCGTTACTTGCGTCGTACGCCACGCCATAGCCTATTCGGCGATAGTGGTTCGTCGATTAGATTGTTTCATTTCCTGAACAGTGACGCGACGAAGTTCAGATGCCGTGATCTTGCCGTTAGCATAATCCTGCAGACGCTTTTGCGTCTTTACAGACGGCATTAGTCCCTCGGCTCTGACCGAGCCAATCGCTGCTGAAATGCTTCGCTGACGTTGTTCAGTATTTGCTTTCTTCATATTTTTATTATATCACATTACTACTTTAAACACAACATACTCCTTGTGGTTATCAGTCATGACGACGATCATATTTCCGTTTATGCTTTGGTTTCCACCCGCGATGACTCCGCTGATCTGGTTGCACGCGACCGGCATCGCGTCGGTGCGTTCCTAATTGCGCCATAAAATCATTTCCTAGGTACGTATGTAGTTTTGTCAGATCAAGCAACTCTTTCTTGCGCTGAACCGATAAGTCGTCAAGTGCGATTACATCACCGGCAATTGATTTCGTGTGCTGCTGAATCTGCCGCAGTGGCACACCTGGTATGCGTTTCGTGTGATATTTTGCATAACTTCGACGTTCACGCTCGATCATCTCGTATGCCCATGCTGCATACGCATCGACAAACTGGCGACGATTTTCAGGCGTGTTATCGG
>Ga0155547_110_pt1 | contig 104979 bp, 107 predicted proteins | sample RifCSPhighO2_12_FD_107204 | JGI IMG/M metagenome (GOLD analysis project Ga0155547, IMG submission 107204) | Candidatus Saccharibacteria bacterium RIFCSPHIGHO2_12_FULL_44_22
AGCAGAGCGAGCAAAAGATGAAATGCGCGATATCATGAGTCGCGTGATTGGTGCTGAAATTCGCTATGCCCGTATTGGCTATTGGATGCGTCAACCGCCCTACGGCTATGCGAGTGAGAAAGTAGAGACGCAGAACGGTAAGCGTTGTCTGCTAGCGCCCCACCCTACTGAAGCGGCGTTTATTCGTCAGATGTACGAGCTTTGCGCTCGTGGCACTATGGATGATCACCAGATAGCCGAGGAAATGAATCGGCAGGGATTTATGACGAGGAGCCGCTATATTCGTGATGATAGCGACAAAACAAAGATTATCGGTCAGCGAGGTAAGCAGCGGCTCACTGCAAAGCGGATGCGCCGGATGATTGAACGACCGATATACGCTGGTGTTATAAAAGAAAAATGGACGGAAGATAAGCCAATCATGGCGCGATTTGAAGGTCTTGTGTCGTTCGACTTATATAATCGAGCAAATAGCGGAAGGCTGACGCTTGTAAAAGATGATAGCGGAACCGTTCATCTTCATAAGGAGAAGCCACTCGAGCATCTTGTAAACAAAGGGGTTCGTAATCCAGACTTTCCTTATAAGAAGGCAGTTGCTTGTTCTAAGTGTGGCAGAGCACTACTCGGGAGTTCATCACGAGGAAAATCTGGGAAATACTATCCCGGATACCACTGTAGCAATCACGGTCACTACTTCCGTGTATCCGCAAAGGAATTTGAGAAAACAATTGAATCTTTTGTTCAGTCAATAAAAATCGATCCTGCTCATTTAGACGACATTCTAGGTGCTGCGCAAGCAGAATGGGAAAATAGACAGCTGAAGGATAAACAACTCGCTGGCGAGCTTGAGGCGCGCCAGGAGAGCCTTCGCGTGCAAGTTCGCGCAATCGTGGACAAGATGCAAATGATTAGCTCGGAAACAGCTATTAAATACATGGAGGAGGATATCGTGAAACTAGAAGAACAAATCACACATATAGATGAAGAGAGGCGACTTGCAGTAACTCAAAATACGGTCAATACACAGGTCATTATCCAATATGTCAAATACTTTATGGAACACCTTGATCAATTACTACTCCACCTCAGTAATCCGGTCAATAAAGCTAATTATTTTGCGGTGTTATTCGAAAAGACGCCAACCTACCAAGAAATAAAAGATGGAACACTAAAAATAGCCCAGATACCAGGGGTAAATGAGCTATTTAAAGTCGCAAATTGCGAAAATGAACTTATGGTGACCCCGCGGAGAATCGAACTCCGATTGCCAGGATGAGAACCTGGTGTCCTAACCGTTAGACGACGGGACCAATAATCGTACTGCCCTACTTTAACAGAGACGAATTTGTTTGTCTAGCTGAGTGATTCTATTAATGCAATCAAACGTCGTGGAGTGATTTCTGCCTTGATCAGGTATGCATCGGCACGATGTTCCATCGCCATGCGCGATTCGTCGTCTTGTTCGAAGTTTGTCAGGACGATTACTTTCGTGTCCGGAATCAGGTCTTCGCCGCCACCGCGCAGTGAATCAAGAATTTCGTTGCCGCGTCGTTCTGGCAGCATGACATCGAGTAGTATCAGGTCGTAGTGTTTATTACGCGCCGCGATAAGCCCATCGTTTCCGCCCACCATCCAATCTATTTCATATCCAGCCTTTTTGAGGCTACGAACATACATCTCGCCGATGAATCGATCGTCCTCTATGCATAATATTGTTTTGATAGCCATGTTTATTATCCCCTATACAATGAATGATTTCTGATCCAGCCACTACCGTGTTCGATCAGGAGCTTGTTACTATTATCTCCTGCTTTGATCTTGTCTGCAACAGTATCGTAGATTGGTAGCGTGAACGTAAAGGTGGAACCTTCGGCTTCGGTGCTACGAACTTCGACGATACCGCCATGCGACTCGACGATTGCCTTACTGATGTAAAGCCCGATGCCAGTCCCTGCGACTGTTTCGCGTGATCGATGCGATCGATAAAATTTATGGAATAAGTTTGGCATGACACTCGACGGCATGCCGATGCCACGATCAGCAATTGATACTTCTACAAAACCGCTGATTGTTCGAGCGCTTACTATTATCTGGCCACCCTCGTTGCTGTATTTGATCGCGTTGTCGATAAGGTTGCTTAGTACCTCCCCAATACTATTGCGGTCTGCGGCAACAGTTGGCAATGAATCGGGCACATCGATAGTCAAAATGCGGTTCTGGGATATTGCACGGAGTTGCATGTCGTCCTTGATGATATCGTAAATACCAAGAATTGTTTCTTCGCTGATATGAATCTTGAAGTGACGTCGATCATATCGTGATGCATTAAGAATATTATTGACATAACTAGATAGACGATTAGACGAGACGATGAGACGTTGGAGCAATTCTGCTTGGTCATTTTGCAGCACGGGACTTAACTCGTCTTCAAGTACGTCTAGGTAGCCTCGAATGACAGTAATTGGTCCTCGTAATTCATGAGCCGCAAAAGAAATAAAGTCGAGATCGTCTTCTTCTGGTGCGTATGTTTCTGTTCGGTCAAACAATGTTAAGATCGTTTCCGCCGGACTACCTTTTTGATACGATGCAACGACGTCATAGATTCGTCGACCTTTTTCTCCAGCGGGTTTGTCGGATAGGCGTGTCCAGATGTTTTCTGCATGAACAGATTTTTTCTCACAGGCTTTCAGCCATTTTTTGAGCGAGTCGTTTTCGGGAAACACGACATCGAGCAGTTTATCACCATTTGAATTTATTCGAATCGGTGCTTTTTTGTTGTTGTAGATGATGGTTTGGTGTGTATCGTAAATGATAATACCGCTCGATGTATGATCGAGTCCTTCATGAAGTGGACCGTCGGGGTCGAGCGCAGGCAGTTTTGGCTGGTTGTCACGTACCGCTAGTTCGTAGATTGTCTGAAGAATCTGTTTAAATCCATCCTCCTCGTAACTTTTTTTATTTGGATTTGGTGGCAATAGAGTTGTTGGTTCGCCACCGATAATCACGACCTCCCGAACAATATCACGGAATGGCTGACCTAGTTTCCAGAACAAGAATAGTCCACCAAGGCTGTAAATAAAACTAACAATAATACACGTCGCCCAGAATGAGACAGACCAGAGTGGCATCAGGCGGCTAAGAGACAAGATGAGTGTTGTCGTGACGCCGATTAGTATCATTGTGATAATAATCGCCATGAACGAGCGCCGCTGAAACCTGGCCAGATAGTCGCGCATTAATACTGGCTTTGTTTCTACTGCCATGTCACCGCCCCCGTTCCGTTCGGAATTGCAGTAATCCATGTCTGGCCTCTGTTTAGCTCGAGCACTTTGCCCGCAGCATCAACAAAGGAAATTTGTGTACCACGGTCGGGTTTGCGCCAGACACCTTCGGTGACGATACCATCCTGAAAGATCGTCGCTTTACCTTCGCCTGTCGTTGTGATCTGTTCGCGGTAGCCGTCTTCCATCACTTTCGTCATAGCAACGTTCATTACTACAACGGTTGTTGGCGTAATCTGACCAGCTTCACGATCAGTATGTGGTGCATTTGCCTGCGAACGTAGATATGTATTGGACGTAGCGTCATACGTATACGCCGAATTATACGATGGACCGCTGATCTTGACGGCGATCGATGTTGCATTTGGGGTGGCCGAAGGCGCCGCATCTTTACGCGCAAATCCCGCAACGGCTGATTGAGTGTATCCCTTGGCTGCGTTTAGTGCATCAAGTCGTTCAAAGTTGGTGTAGACGTTGTGTGGCGCGTAGCGGTCAGTTGCTCTCCAGTATGTCCCTGCATTGAAGAATTGGTCAATATCCCGGTAGTTGCCATTGCGTACTTCGTCGAGAGCGAATTTACTGCCACCAATATGTGCCACGCTCGCTTGGAACGGAGCAAGCCAATCGACATAATACAAGCGAACGCTTCGAACTGGGCCAACGAGTTGTGGTTTTTCCTGTTGGTACACCGCCAAGAATCGAGTGATGCCACCTTCGGCAACTGCCTCAAACACTACGCCGGCAGCTTTTAATCCAGATTGTGGACGTGCATCGGGGCTGTTTTCTATCATGATCGCCGTCGCTGCTTGTGTGGTCGCAGCCTGATCGGCGACCTCTATGCCCGTCAGCGCCGAGTAGAATTTAACAGGCGCTGGGGCTGGCTGTTGTTTTACGACGGTGTTCGATTGGATTGCTTTTTCTGGCGATTTGTAGAATAGAATCGCACCAACCAACAGGCTAATGAGCAATATAAATATAGCAGCAATTGCGTATGTCGCAGTATGGTGGTGATGGAACCACGTTTCTACTTTTTCTAACCATTTTGGTGTTTGTAGTTTGCGCATAGCTTAAGCATTATTGTATCAGAAAACAGGCTAAAATGAGAAAAACTATGCGGCGTCAATGGCTGTTTGTAGACGAGTGAGCGTTTCGCCGCGACCAATAGTCGCAAGTGTATCATTGAGCGCGGGACTAAAGGGTGCCCAGGATACTGCAAGCCGAATAAGGCTAAAGAGGATGCCTGGTTTTTGCCCAGTTGTGATCAGTAGCTGATTGAGTGCTGATTGAATGTTATCTGTAGTAAAATCTTTTACCTGCTCGATTGCTTTCATTGTTTGCGATAACAACTCGCTCTGTTCTTGTCTATTCAATTTTCGTAGTTGCTTGTTGTCATCGGCCATCAGCCAATTTGGCACTGGAGACTGAAAGAAATAATCGGTAATGATCGGAAGGTCTTTGAGAGTTTTGAGGCGATCTTGCACCAGAGCAAGTACCTGTTTTTTGTAGATTTCGTCGGCATCTTTTGCACTTGCTGGCCAAAAATCTGTGACACGAACATAAAGGTCATCAAGCGACAAAAGGCGGATGTGTTGACCATTCAGCCAGAGTAATCGTTGTTCATCAAAGCGAGCTGGTGATCGCTGAACACGATCCAGGCTAAATTTCTCTATCATTTCATGGACGGTAAATACCTCTTGTTCAGTGCCATCGTTCCATCCCAGTGTCGCCAGAAAATTCATCATTGCCTCGGGCAAGAATCCCTCACTGCCATATTCCAGAATATCTTTTGCTCCGTCGCGCTTTCCGAGTTTCTTTTTGCCGTCGATCGCCATCACATACGGAAGTGTCCCCAGTATCGGTCGTTGGATTTGCAGTGCTTCATACAGGTTTAAAAACTTAGGAGTACTACTAATGAATTCTTGACTACGGAGAACATGTGTAATTTCCATCAGCATATCGTCAATGATGTGGCAGAAATTATATGTTGGAAAGCCATCCGATTTTATTAGTATGAAGTCATCGATTGCGTCGGCTCCAGTCGATAAATCTCCCATGACGGCATCTGTCCATGTGTATGGCTTTGGATCTGATTTGAATCGCAGCGGCTGACTGCCGTCCCACTCTGGTGGGTTTTCAGGACGATGACGACGATACAAAAAGGGCTGCTTGTTCATCTTTGCTTGCACACGAAATGCTTCCAGTTCGTCTTTCGAGTAAGGATCAGCATACGCCCTGCCTTGGTCGATAAGCTTTTGCGCCCATTCTTTATATATCGCAAGCCGTTTGGACTGCAAGTATGGTCCAAATGTGCCGCCCTTATCAATACCCTCCTGCCAATCAATACCAAGCCATCTGAGGCTGTTTTCGATTTGCGTAATACTTCCCTCAACCTCACGAACTTTGTCAGTGTCTTCGATGCGTAAAATAAACGTGCCTGAAGACTGCTGTGCGATAAACCAGGCAAAAAGTGCGGTACGGACACCGCCAACATGCATAAAACCAGTAGGGCTAGGAGCGAATCGAGTGCGAATTGTCGTCATATTCTTTTATTTTAACAGATTAGAAGGTATGTAAGAAGTGTTACGGTTTTTGATAGAGAGACGCATATGCTGCTGGACGACCGGTCTTAGAATCGTTTATGACAATGTACTTCGTTTTTATCCAGCCAGGTTGAGGTGGCGTTGTCGCACTTGATATGTCTTCAGATAATAGCCAGATTGCAGTATGTTTTTGAGCGAATGCCTGTATATCTTTGATCCCTCGTTTGTCAGGATGGTCGTATAGTACATGGGTTGACCCGACGTCACTGAGGCTTTCGCTAAATGTGTAGTAAACAGGAAAGCGAGTTGTCTCGTACTGTGATGCAGTGAAATACGTATATGGTGATCGAGAGATGATTGGCGCCTGTATATCGCTGTTATGTATCTTTGTGATTGTCTGGGAAACCATGTTTTTTACTCCAGTATCAAGACTCCGATTGCCAGCCTGAAAGACATTTACAACGGCGATGCACATCACAATGATCGCGATAGTGTAGAGGCCACTTTTTTTCACTGTGTTATGATGCTGGAACCGGACGAGCGCAAACGAAATACCCATCACGATTGTCATGAAGAATACTCCGTTGAGTACATATCGGTAGACGAATGATGAACGGAACGGAGGCAGTGACAGGAGGAGTAGTCCTACGATTGGTATCATAGCGCATAGCAAGAACAGCCTGTAGATTCGTCGCTGTGGCCTGTTGAGGCGTCGATACGTCCAAATGCACACATAGACTATAGCTGCTGTGTATAGACAAATAAGCGGTGCAACCCAGTTTGTCGCTTTGGACGCATCAAGATAAACGAGTGATGTTGTGATCGTTGATGTAATGGTAGTAATCGAAACAGGGAGAATCCAAAAGCCAGTTGCTTGTACTTCGGTAAAACGCACTATGAGCCATGGCAGCCATGGAATATAGAGGATGATTGCCAGTCCGACGGCAAAGACCCACCGCTTCAGGTGTGATGTATATTCTTTCTTTTCTTTTGTCGAAGACGTGCTGTGTCGTTCACTGAGTATCCATAGCAAATGAGCGATCCAAATAAATGCCGTAAAGTAATTCGTCCACATTCCTGCCGATACGAGAACGCCATAGCTTGCCCAAAGCATTCGCCGTCGCATAGTCGATTGGTGGGAGTGAGAGAGTAATCGTACGAGAATGTAGGTCGCACCGACAACGATCGCTATTGCCATCGTATACATGCGCATCGCTTCACTGTAGCGAATAAAAAGCGGTGACATTGTTATGAAAAGTAGTGTGCTATAGCTAGCCATCCGCCCAAACCACTCTTTTACTAATATGAATGTCAGTATGATCGCGATCCATGCCCATATAATACTAAAAAATCGCAGCCAAAAGACATCGATTCCAACGATAGACTGCCAGTAATGAAGGGTTATGTAATAGAGTGGCGGATGGACATCGAGTGCTGTGTAATACGCAATTTCAAATGGTGAAAACCGTGCGAGGTATGATGTAAATCCCTCGTCAAAATACGAACTCTCATGGGCTAGTGCGAATGTTGCAATGACGGCAAAGATCGTGCAAGCAGTGACGATTGCAAGCGTATCGTATGCGAATGTATGCCGAGGATTGGCTCGACCAAAGCGAGCAAAGAATTTCATGGACATAGTGTATCATAAATACCGTTAGATCAGGCTGGTTGCGATGCGTCGAATTTGTTCGCTAGAAAGCGGTGCATTGCCTTCGATGGTATAAAGAACGCCACCATTTACCCATGCTGCGTTATTGTCGTACGTGTAGATAGTCAAGCCGCGTTCAGTGTATGGAATGTAGCTGACGCCTGCACGTGGACTGACGTAGTTATCAAGTACAGCTGACGAATCCCAGCTGCTCTTTGTTTGGTTGATAGTAAAGTTTTGTGGTCCACCATTAGCGGCAAATTTCATACTTACTTGCCCTTTGCTATAACCGACAACGCCATTCAGGCTATAGCCATCTGGCTGGTAGCTTGGATACGTTGCGTTGACGCCTGCCTGTGCGGCTGCAACACGCACCGAAAGGCTTGGCATATTAAGATAGGTAAAATAGCCACCAAGCATGACAAGTGCGATTGAGGCGGTAACGATGCTAAATGTTCGTGGGTGACGTTTTAGAAATTGTTTCTTTACCGGTTTGTGCTTAGTTGTGTTTGCGACTGCTGTAGCGAGCGCGGTTTCTTTGATTGTATGTGCTGTCGGATGAACCGTTGCCGCCTTTGCTGCGTGTTGCTGCTGTGGCACTCGTGGTGACGGTGCGACCGGCAGAGGAATGTTCGCCTTCGCTTTACTAATTGCGTGTGCTTTTGTGACGTGCGGATGAACGGCTGGGCCGATATCCATTGACCGTTGTCGTGTCGTCTGTTGAGTGGCGACGGGATGTGGAGCGAATTTTGTTATCCGACTATCGGTCGATTGGATTGATGGACGATGTGCTGAAGGTGTCGTGCGGGGAATGATTTTGTGAACAGAATTGTTTTTTACGATAATCTTGTGTTCTGGTCGTTTGATTGTTCGGCGATTAAGAGTGCTTGAACGCTGTGTCGTACTGTGAATCTGTTTGGCGGTAACGGATGGATGTGCGTGCTTTGATGGGGCGTGCGACGGCTGTGGCGTGACTGCAATACCAGGGCTATCTACCATTAAACCTGAATGAGCGTCGTAATGACGACCGTTAATGGTGATAGTTTTTGCTTCGCTCATCCCTCGTACCCCTCGTCGCTTATGGTTTTTTGCTGTTACTCATTATCTTAGGCAGAATTGAGTGATTTTGCAAGTACATTCTATGAACGTAGGTTATAATATGTACTATGTATCAACAAAAATCAAAACGACGCCAGCTTTTAGCGAGGACGTTCGTTTATTCGTTTATGACTCTTTCTGTTATAACTATCGTTGTCGTGCTTATGTTGGTGATTTTAGGATATTCATTTAACCGTCAAGATGGACGATTAGAACAAGGAGGATTACTGCAATTCAGTAGTATCCCAAGCGGTGCTAGCGTCACGCTTGACGATTCGATTCAGAGTTCACTTACCCCTAGCAAAGCAAGTGTTGACGCGCGCAGCCACAGTGTCATTATGAAAAAAGCCAATTATCGATCATGGCAAAAGACGATTTCTGTCACCGCTGGTAGTATTGGCTGGCTGAGCTATGCACGATTAATTCCAAACGACGTAGCAACAGAATCTCTTCGCACATTCCCCCAAGTCGCAGCAGCTGTTTCTTCGCCAGATCGCAAGTGGATGGCGATTCACGAAGATGGTACAAGCCCGACATTTTCTTTGGTAAATATAGAATCGACGACGCCTCGATACACAACGATGACAATTCCCTCGGCGAGTATGACAGCCGCGCAAACGGAAGCTCCGCAAAGCTTCGTGATCGATTCGTGGAGTAATAACGAAAACTACCTACTCATTAAGCGAACATATGACACCGACAAATCAGAGTGGATTGTACTCGATCGCGCCGACCCACAACGATCTGTTAATATTACGTCTACATTTGCAATCAATGTGTCGAAAGTCGTGTTTGGCGAGCGAGGCGGTCGCGATTTGTATGTGCAGACTGATGACATTGTTCGTCGTGTCAACCTTGACGATAAAACATTATCAAACGCACTTGTAGCGAACGTAGCCGAGTATGCGGTATATGATCAATCAACCGTTGTCTATGTGACGGCGCCTGACCCAAGTAACGACAATCAGCGCTCGATAGGATACATACAACAAGGTATGGATCAGGCCGAGACGATACGGCTGTATCCCGGCGAAACCACAAACCTTCATGTGGCATTAGGAGAGTATTTCGATAAACGTTACGTTGCAATTACTCACGGTCAGTCACTTGAACTGCTATCGGGTACGTTACCTCGGGGGAATACAAAGGCCGACCTTCGTTCAGAGATGTCGCATACGATGAAAAGTGCAGATGTAAAATTGACGATGAGTCGTAACGGGCGATTTGTTCTGACACAAGATAGTGCGGGCTATAGCGCCTATGATATCGAGCTGAAAAAGACAGATGCAACGACGTTCAAGTCACCTGCGGCAGTGGATCGACCTCTGCAATGGATAGATGATTATACTATTTGGTCTGGTAGCGGCGATGTTCTACGCTTTTACGATTTTGACGGCGCGAATCAGCAAGATATTATGCCTATTGTCGAAGGCTTATCGGTGGCAGTGAGTGGAGATAACAAGTATGTGTACGGACTTACTCGTACCGATAATGGTATTGTGTTTCAGCGCGGTAAACTGATACTCAACTAGGTGTCGTATCCATTGCCCTATTGACCGAATAGCTTTTGCAGCGCGGTACTTGTGTTGCCCGGCATCTCGGCGCTTACACCTGGCGTTGTTGTCGCGGCGGGTGCTGCCTTGGCTGGATCTGGCGAAATTTGTTCGGCCGTGACAAGTAGGCGGTTTGTCGAAGTACCAAGTGGCGTACAGGTGATCAGCGTAAGTATAGGCTTGTCGGTGGCATAGACTAGTTTTGCTGCATCATTTGGTCCGACAACTTCTTTTTTTGTCACTGAATAGGAATATCGGACGCCCTCGTAATTTGCATAGATTATATCTCCGTTTTGTAGTTTGTCTAGTTGCGCAAAAATAAACTTATAATCACCTGGCTCGAATAAATCGTTGCTTGAATGTCCAGAGATCGGCGTGTTCCCTATTTGGCCAGGAACACTATTTGCGCCAGGTATGGCGAAGTGCGCGACGCCTTTTTCCATGGCTGCCATCTGGGCATTATGGCTATTACCTACTCCATAAACAACCGGAACATCAACATTGATCTTCGGAATGATAAGCTTTGGATCGGCGCTTACTTGAACGTTTGCAGTTGGATCGACGATAATGTTTTGTGGATTAATTGCGCCGGGACTGACATAGGCCTGTACGGTCGCCATCAGAATGCTATTGTATTGCAAAAACGCAACAACAAACACTACCACGCACGCTGCGGCAATAGGTATAAAGTGTCGACTTTTACGAACTTTGCTTGCCGATGTTTGGACATTATTTTTTAGTTTGTCACGTAACTGTTCGACGGATTCTTTGGCGTTTTTCGGTGTTTCAACCGGCCTTTCTGCTGATGTATCTGATGCGTTTTGTTGTGGAGACTGGTTACTCAGGATTTTTTGCACATGTCCGGCATAGTATCGTTCGTAGTACTGCTGATAGTAGTCTTGCCATGCGCTATGATATTGCTGCCATGGGTCGGAGGCTGTCGATGCTACTGGCTGTTGCTTTTGCGCGATTGCTGGCTGTTGATTTGGCGTATCGACAACATCGCTACCTGATTTGTTATTATATAAATCATCGATTTGACCACGAACGACGTTGACCGCTGCATCACGTGCCGGCACATTAATATCCCTGCTTGGGGCTTTACTCGGTGAATTCGTTTGATCTTGTGGTCGCATTATCGTGGTTTCCTACTGATTTAAGTATACAATACATAGTGATAGTTTTGTAAGTGGGCGTAATCTGTTATTATAAAAAGCGTTATTTTTAACAACTTGTGCCATAGTGGTGGCTGCGTGAAGCGCAAATCATGCGTCGACACGCTGCGTTTCCCTGGGGCACCGTCTGTATGACGTAAATCTATTTTTTAACAACTTGTGCCGCGGTGGTGGAATTGGTAGACACGCCAGACTCAAAATCTTGTGTCCTTCGGGACGTACCGGTTCAAGTCCGGTCCGCGGTACCAGTTGTTAAAAAATCTGTCGATATTGACTGCACTGCTGCAGTTCTTTTTAGCGCGTGTTTTGATATTTTTTGCATAGAAAATAAATTATTCCTAGCTCTCTGTGCTTGTTCTGTGTGATGAGTATAGAAGTCTCGAGATAACCGATAATGGACTAGTGGCCAGAAGTTTTCGTGGAGCGCCTCCAAATAACTTTTATCCGAAGGCGATATTGTTTCATCCTCTTCTTCGATCAAGAGTCTCGTTATCTCTTGATCATGCAAGATATCTTTACCATTGCTTCTGTTCCCAAAATCCTTAGCATCAAGTAAGGCAATATTTGGAATAGGATCGTAGGGACTTATATTCGTCTTTGCTTGTATGTTTTGTTGCCAACTGACCATACCGAATCTATTGATACGCGACGCGACAAGGTCGGTTTTTTCTTTCATATCTTCCTCATGAGTCGCAAGTGTTACGACCGTATCACCACGAGAGTATACACCGATTGGTGTGATTTCATTCATGACGCCAATGATGTTATTTGCTTGCGTAGACCACACACCCTTATTAAAAGCTGCTAGCATTTCACGACCGGCCGACACAGCTCCCTTTTGTAGGGATTGTTGGTACCTACGAAGCCTTTCTTTACTGACACTTTTTTCGCGGCTAAAATTTATGAGTGCTGGTAGAGCGGTTTCCATGAAAACGAGTCTGTAATAATTTGGATCTGTATAGTATTCAGAATCCTGTCGACGGTGCTCTAATAAAAACAGCGAAAGATTAGCCTGATGTTGTTCGCTTGCATCGTCGACGAATGTATCGCCTTCATGAGATATCGGAATCTCTCGTAATTCTTGAACGTCATTCCATAGATCAATAAGCTGACGATTGAACGAAGGAAGAGATTGTTGGTGCTCCATTCCTGTAAGCTGCTGGGGTGACAATTCTGTTGACATAATCAATATACATTTTACAGTAATATAATCTAATCTGCAAATACACGGGCTACTCGAGGAAGCTTGACGTCACTGCCTGAAGCGGTTTACTTGGTGTCCACGACCAATACACGGCCGCTTGCATACCGACACTTCCCCGCCAAATTGCCATAGGATTATGCCATGGTGTTGTCGTTACTTCTCCGTTGGTAGCAACGATCAGCTGATCTTGATGAAAGGTAACGATCGTTACTGGGTATGTTATGGTAAATTTATGCACCGCTTCGATCACTTGCGCTAGCTGCATGCTGAACGCCAACATTTTTGGATAATAAACACTTTGAAATATTTTTTGTAACTGCGCGAAGGACACTACTAGTAGCGTATTTGGCCGCTCGACCACCACCTCTAGCGTATTTCGGAGCAAATCAACAGCGTCGCGAGTAATTGTCAGTTGACCTTCATAATCCCGAACAAAATCTTCGTACAAAATCGCTGTTTCGCTGTTTCGGCCAGCATCCCCGATCAATATAACACCTGTGGACCATTCACCAAGTACCTTCATGTCCGTCAACGCATCGCGACTGAGTCCACCCGAAGGATTAGTCGGCGCGAAGAATGCATCTGATATCGTTGCTGGAATCGTTTTTCGCAAAACATCGGGCAGTAACACTCGTAGCTGCCCGACACCTGCCGCCGTCGCTATCGAATAACTCTCACTAACGCCTGCAAACCCTAGTTTGTTGCCGCCGATAATAGCTAACTTTCCAGCCATACTGCGCTGTTCGGGTTTATTCCACTCGATGTCTGGATAGAGTGGCTTCGTAGGATCTTGTCTGTGCCAATAACTATGAAGCGCCATATTTTCGCCTCAGTATGCCAATAGTTTCTATCATTGCAGTCGCAATATTCGGCCCACTACTATCGCTCGTGTTGAGGTCGATGACATTTATAAGCGCATCAGCTGCGTGGTCGTGTGCCATTTCTCTGTTTTTGACCCAATATACACTGCTTGCGTGTTGCGTCAGTAGCCATGACAGTGATTGGTGTGCTTCTGTCAGACGGGACAGCGCCTCGGGCTGGTCGTCTTGAGTGAATCTATTCTGAAACCACCTTTTCCAGTCAAGTGGGTCGGCGACTAATCCGACAACTTTATAACTGCCAAATCCAACTTTACGATAATTGTCGACAGCAGAATACAGAGTATCTTGCAAATTATACTGCCCTGGATAATCACTCAGCTCAGTCCCGTAGACCACGTCTTTTACAGGGCTAACTGCATATTGCACCAGTTGTCGATCCGTAATCAACTGCTGCATTCGTTCGTGGTTATTGTCGGTTATGTAGCGGTACATACCTGGTTCGTCATCAGGGCGTGCATCACGACTTGTAAAACCACTGACGCGATCAAACCTGCTGTCTTTGACGATGACATTGTTCATCGTCGTCGATTTGCCAATTGCCGAAGGTCCAACAACCATGATTAACGTTTTTTTGGCGATCTGTTGCCGGATGTCGTTACTTGGAAGATATGCCTGCTGGTTTGATCGGAGTGTCGAGAAAAAGTCTTGCTGCATGGTCATGCATTTAGTATAGCATCGAGAAGTATATGTGACGGTATTATGCTAACGTTACGCTGACAGGACAATGATCGGATCCCATGACGTCCGGGTGGATATCGGCGGAGACGATTTTGTCGGCGATTGCCGAAGACGCCAAGAAGTAATCGATACGCCATCCGACATTTCGTTCACGTGCTTTTGCCCAATGTGTCCACCAGGTGTATGCGTCAGTTTTGTCGGGATGAGCGGCGCGATAAGTGTCCACGAACCCAGCAGCTAGGATTTTGTCAAACCCTTCACGCTCTTCGTTTGTAAATCCGTGCTTGCCGACATTTGGTTTTGGATTAGCGAGGTCAATTTCTTGGTGGGCGACATTCAAATCACCGCAGAAGAGTACGGGCTTTGTTTCGGTACGCCTGGATACATAGGCTAAAAACGCTGGATCCCAGCGTTCATGGCGAAGCGCCAATCGGGTTAAGTCGCCTTTACTATTTGGCGTATAGACCGTTACCAAGTAGAAATCGTCGAATTCTACCGTCAGGACGCGACCTTCGCCAGTAACATCACCGTATTTGTCGGATTCTAATGTGTATTCGGTGACAAGTTCTTCGGGTAGTCCATAATAAACGTTCAACGGATCGGTCTTGGTCCAGATAGCTGTACCGCTATAGCCCTTTTTTTCGGCACTATTCCAAAACTTATTATACTGCGGAAATTTAAGGTCTAGCTGTGCTTCGTTGGCTTTTGTTTCCTGAAAGCAGACGACGTCCGGATCTTCTGTTTCGATAAACGTATCAAGTGCGCCTTTATTGGCGACAGCGCGGATTCCGTTGACGTTCCAAGAATAGATTTTCATTCTATTGATTATATCATGGTGGACTAGTCGGTATGTGCTGCTATACGTTTTTTATAGCACGTGCTGCTTCGCGTGACTGATCGCGACGCTTGAGTGTTTCACGTTTGTCGTAGTTCTTTTTACCTTTACCAAGAGCGATAACGACCTTGATAAACTTACCACTAGTGAGCAGTTTTGTAGGGACGATTGTCATGCCGGTTTGTTTTTTGGCATCTAGCGCGTCGATCTGTTTACGGCTAGCAAGGAGCTTGCGCGGGCTGGTGTCGATCGAACGTGCGCTCGGCTCGCCTTTTTGTTGCAAGCGAATACTAAAACTGGCGTTATTAAGCCATAGTTCGTTATTCCGGATAGTCACAAACGACCCCTTGAGCTGGACATGATTTTCGCGGGCAGCGCGCACTTCGGGGCCAGTCAGTGCGATTCCGGCGACTATGTCTTCACCTAATTCATAGTCAAATCGAGCCCTGCGGTTGAGGACGGCGGATTGTTTTTGCGGTGACTTCTTTTTTTGCGCCATAGTATTTGTAGTATAGCATATTGGCACCCCTGTAAATTATTGACAAGATATATAAAATTTGCTATAATATAGATTGATACGTACAATCCTGTACGATCGTCCTTCTACATACGAGAGTGGTGAAAAGACGTGGTTTCCGAAACTATCGGTCTACTTCCTGGCTTCGGCTGGATCGTCGATGGACCGTTCTGGCTGGTGGCTGTGAAGCTGCTCATGATCACGCCGATTGGGTTTATCCTGGTTGGTGTAATCGGTGAAGGTCGTCTCGTCCCGCTCGACGGGGCAAGGCAGTTCAAGAGTTTCTTCCCGGGAGACATCTTCCTGGGGATCGCGACAGCCTTCATGGTCTTCGCGGCGGGTTTTGTGCCCGCCAGTGACAGATGGTATACGTCAACGCTGTTTCATGTCGCCGTCATCGCTGTGACGTTCATTGTTGCAGTGGTGATGACCTACATGGAATACGCTGACCGTGTATAACCCACTGGCCGCAATTCTGTCGCCGACGAAGTTGTACCATAACTTCGTGCTGTATACAGGATACGGTTACGTGGCGTCCGCCACAATCATCGCTGTCATCTTCGGTGTCGACTGGTCGCTGGGGGTCGCTCTAGTAATAGCGGCGTCTCTGGCGATGCTTGGAGTTTGGGTCTACCTCGTGATCCAGGACAACTCACTGAACAAGCACGACCAGTCTTTCAAGGCTGGATGCGCCCACATCAGCGACTGGCAGTTCCTGGGGGTGATCGGCCCTCGATCATTCTCACGACTCGCCAGCTAGTAGAAGGTTACCGCCCGCTCCTGTCCACATTTAGTGGTCGTGGAACGGGCGGTATTCTATTTGTCTGCTACACTAGAAAGTGCTTATGACATACACTGCAGATGCCGAAAATATTGATGCTATTATCCCCGGTGTGACGGCGGCTTATGCTGCATTAAAAAGTCCTGATAGTATGGGGCTACAGACAAGTACGGGTAGTTTCTATAACCACACATTATTTGGCCGTGATGCATCGAACGCAGCAAAATTCGTCAGCGATTTTGATCATGAACTTGTCGCAGAGACGATCTTGGTGCTCGCAAAGTTTCAGGGGGTGCAACACAACACTCGTACGCAAGAAGAGCCTGGGCGAATTCATCATGAATACCGCGATTTTCGCACCTGGAAAGGCACACTTTTTGAAAACATTCCTTTCTTTATTTTGCGCAACAAATGGGATATCAAAGACCGTCGTTTACTTTCATATTTTTCGCTTGATACAACGGCTTCGTTCATTCGTTTGACGCACAAACATGCTACGTATACGGACGCATCAATACTGCAAAAGAGTGTTACGAATCGTCACGGCCAAACACGAACAATCCAAGAATCTGCTGAAGCGGCAGCCGAGTGGATCATGGAAAAAATCGATGATCGTGGATTAATTGGCGAAGTTCAGACAAATGAATATGCCCTGCCCTTTCAGACGTATCAAGATTCGCTCTATGCCCGTCAGGATGGTATATTAGCTGACTACCGTAACCCTATTATCTATGTCGAAGTTCAGTCACTTGCGGCAGACGCACTCCACGATATGGCGCACATGCTACCAGACCACAAAATGGCACACGCATGGCGCGATACGGCACTGCGCTTGCAGTATACAATGGTGCAGCAGTTTGGTGATGAAAAAGGTTTTTTGGCATCTGCTATTGATTCTCGCGGGAAAGTTGATGTTGCCAATGTCAGTGCAGGATGGACACTAAACACGTCGCTATGGACAGAAATGTCACAACATGACCAGCAGCGGTATGTGACTGCTATCGTTGAAAAATTGTTCTCTGACGAATTTTTGACGACGGTCGGGATCCGTAGTCGTGCTAAATCGGCATCAAATCCTATCTCAAAAACCCTCGATTATCATGGTTCAGAAACTGTGTGGCCGATGTTCAGTTTTATGGTTGTCGAAGGGTTGCGGCGACACCGATTGCACGGCCTTGCGAATCAATTGGAACATCGGATTGTGAATGGATTGAATGCTGTCGGTAATTTTCCGGAGTTTATTATAGTGACGCGTAATGACAGCGTCATTATGGCCACTAAAGACCGTTTAATGCCGCAACTAAATGTGCAGATGAAGCCCGAAAAGAATATAGGGTTTTCTGTTGTCCCTGCGATGGTGATGGGGCATCGTGCGGCCACTAAACCTCGCTACAGCGAGCCAAACAGATGGCAACGAGAATTAGATGAACGTATACTAGCGACAATTCCACGCATTGAACGCGTTGCGTCTTCGCAGGCAATTAATGCAATAGGAGCATTTGAGTATCGTCATTTGCGCCGATGGATGTCGACTATTCGAACGATGTATTATTTTTGGCAACAACGTAAATAATCAGTTCGCTAAATACTGTCGTATCATATGCTCGGCGTCGTCAACCGTTTTGACGAGTGTATGATGCCCCGATTCAGCCATTAAAAGTGTGACATTGGACGGAAGAGATCGTCTTTGGAGATTTTCTTGATACACGATTCTATCGTATTTTCCGACAACAATCAGTGTTTCTACTGCTGTTTTACGTAGATCACTAAAAAATTCTCCAGATGCAATGATATTCTTGTATGATCCTTCACGGGCGTGTCGTGACACGCGAACAGTATCGGCAAAGTTTATGGGAGGCCGACGGGATGTTGCGTTGTGAGGAACTAATTTTAGTGCGCTCCAGTACCCTTCCCTTAGTCGAGAGTACAGTAGTGATTGATAATGAGTGCCACTTGACTTGTGGGTTTTAATCATTTGGTTAACATCCGTAAACATAGGAGCATTAAATAGTTGCAGGCGTACAATCTGATCTGGATGCAAGGTTGCGTAACGTAGCGCAATGAGTGCTCCCATAGAGTGGCCTATCAGCGTAAATGGTGTCTTGATCTTATAATAGACAAGAGTACGGTGTATTGCTTCGATATGGTCTTCAAAGGTATAGCTGATATGTGGTTTTGGAGATTTACCAAATCCTAGCAGGTCAAGTGTGATGACTTGGTGTGTTTTCTCCAGACGCTGGACAAGCGGTTTGAAATAATGAGACGATGACAAAAACCCATGAAGAAGCACAATCGGTTCGCCTCTACCCCTGATAGTTGCATAAAGCACTTTTTTTGCGGCCATAACTTTATAATATCATTTTGAAGAAACGGTAAAATGATATAAAATAACCGTAAGCATGACAAAAACACTCACGAACAGACATACATTCATTGTTAACAGTATCGGTGCATTGGGCTACGTGTCTATACTGCTCGTGTGGCTGCTTGTGATCAATGCGATCATCCACATCGCTGCTCTGCAACAAGTACTAACATCGACATCATCTTCACTCTATGCATTTGCTATCATTTCGGATGATCAGTCGTCGACATCAGACACCGAACAGCATGCGATTGTTCGCTTTTTACTCGCTAGTCTATTGCTTATAGTCGTATGGATATTGGTATATTTTGCAAGCAAAGTAGGTTCGCGGATTGTTCGTCATTTTCTTTTACTCTTCGGAGTAAAGGTGACTGCCGTGTCACTTATTCGCGCAAAATACTTTTGGCTGGCATTTGGGCTAGTCCTGCTGGCTAGTCTTCTTGTGTTTGTTCCAAATGTAATGGTGGATGTCAAATTGCCACTCGCACTTATTGGCTTTACGGCTGGCGCTACTGGTGTCGGTGCAATTTGGGTGCAGTCGGTACTTGCTGCACGATATCGTGTCAAGATCGATGATCTAGTCTAGGTTTGTTACAATAGGATCATATATGTATAAACGAGTCTTATTAAAACTGTCCGGTGAACAATTACAAGGTAAATTTGATGGAGGATTTGACGCCGAACGTGCAGCGTGGATTGCTCACGAGATTGAGCGAGCGACAACAGTAGGAGCTCAGATAGTAGTGATGATTGGTGGCGGTAACTACGCCCGAGGCACCCAGCTGGTTGGTGGCGGCGTTCAGCGTGTGACGGCCGACAATATTGGTATGATGGCGACGATGATGAATGCTGTAGCGCTTGCAGATGTTTTCAATACCGAGGGTTTGCCCGCTCGCGCATTGACTAATATCAAGGCAGACCAGGTTGCAGATCAATTCACCCATCGTCGTGCGCTATCGCATCTTGAAAAAAATCGTGTTGTCATTGTCGCTGGAGGTATTGGTCGCCCTTATTTGACAACTGACACGGCGGCTGTCAGCTTGGCGCTTGAACTAGAGTGCGACGTGATCTTAAAGGCAACAAAAGTTGATGGTGTCTATGATAGTGACCCGCATCAAAACCCCGACGCAAAGCGTTTTGCCTCGTTGACACTACAAGAAGCGGTCGAGCGACCTGATATAAAGGTGATGGACAAGGCAGCAATTGCACTTGCGGCCGATCATGATCAATCAATTATTGTATTTGAATTGCTTCACGAAGGTAATATTATGAGTGCTGTCAAAGGCGACACTATTGGAACTGTCATTAGCTAGCCTGATACCGAAAATGACACTATGACAAACACTACAAAGATACGAGTAAATCTAGCATCCGAAAGTGAAATATCGGTAAAGGGACATGGTGTCCATACTGCCTATGAAGAAATGACGGCTTCGTTAGAAAAACGCGACGATATCGAAGTAATCCGTGGCCGGTTTTCAGAATCTGTCGACTGCGATGTTATTCACCTTCACACGATTGGTATGCGTGCATGGCGCAAGTTATTGCAGCGAGGGCCAAAAAAGGTCGTATCAGTGCACGTTGTCCCTGATTCGTTCGTCGGTTCAGTTATTGGTGCACGGTATTGGCGATTCGCCGCCAGTATCTATATGCGGTTGTTTTACGACAGAGCTGATCTATTACTCGCAGTATCTGAGGAAACAAAAAAAGATCTTTTGGCAATGAACGTCACGAAACCGATTGTTGTTGAATACAATTCCATTGACACGCAAAAATACCGAACAGTCAAACCGGATGCACGCGAACAAATACGAAAGAATTTAGGAATAGATTCTGATGCTTTTGTTGTAATGGGCGCTGGTCAAGTGCAACCACGAAAGCGTATCGATAGTTTTATTGCATGCGCAACGGCGCTGCCTGACGTGCTGTTCGTATGGGTTGGCGGCATGCCATTTGGCAAATTGGCAGCAGACAGTATGCATATGGACAAATTAATCAAGTCAGCTCCTTCGAACATGTTATTTCCGGGTATCGTCGATCTACGATCGATGCCCGAATATTATGCAGCAGCCGATATGTTTTTTCTTCCGTCAGACCAAGAAACATTTGGGTTAGTTGTTCTAGAAGCGTCTGCAGCTGGCCTGCCTGTCATGGTTCGTCGGCTAGACGATTATGCCGATTCATTTGGTAATGACGTGCTGCAGTGCGTCGAGGCTGATTTCCCCTCTAACATTAAACGTCTTCGTGATGATCCGTCGTTCTATCAACAGCGCCGTGATCGATCAAAGTTGCTAGCAAGCCGATTTGACAGTACAGCCGCCGCAGAACGATACGTAAAACTATATGCTGGTTTACTCAATGAGTAATGTTGATCCTATTCGAGTAAATATTGTTTCAGAAAGCGATATTTGGGTAAAAGGCCACGGTGTTCATACCGCCTACGATGAAATGGCAACCGCACTCGAGGCTCGAGATGACGTAACGGTGATTCGTGGCGAGTTTGACCAACAGATTGATTGTGACATCATTCATTTTCATACGATTGGTAGTCGCACATTTTTGAAATTATTTCAGCGCGGTCCAAAAAAAGTCATCACGGCACACATCATCCCGCAGTCATACATAGGTTCACTTGTCCTTGCTAAATACTGGTCTTTCGCCGCCAGTTGGTATATGAGCCTTTACTATCGTCGTGGCGATAAAGTACTTGCAGTATCGCAAACTGTTGCAAAAACACTCCATGAAAAACTCCATGTTCCTAGTGACAAGATCGAGGTAATGTATAATACGATCGACATGAAGCAATATGCACCGAACGAGCTTTCAAAACAAGCTGCACGTAAAGTACTGAACCTCCGTGAAGATAGTTTTATTGTCTACGGAAACGGTCAAGTGCAGCCACGAAAGCGCATCGATATCTTTATCAAAATGGCTCGCGAATTGCCTGACGTGCTATTTGTATGGGTCGGCGGTATTCCGTTCAAGCAGCTTGCAGCAGACTACTCATCAATGCAAAAAATGCTAAACGATGTGCCATCGAATTTACTGTGTGTCGGTATTGTCCCTCACGAGAATGTCATTAATTATCTGCATGCAGCCGACGTATTTTGTCTGCCGGCCGAACAAGAAAATCATCCCATGAGCGTACTAGAGGCTGCCGGTGCGGGTCTACCAATTATTGTTCGAGATATACCAGAATATAACGATTCATTCGGTGATAACGTTTTGCGATGTCATGATGATATGTTCGTAGATGCCGTCGTTCGACTACGGGATGATGCAGCTGCGTATCAGGAATGGCAAGGTCACGCTGCTGTCATAGCAGAACGATTTGATAGTACCGCCGCTGCAAAGCAATACGTCGATTTGTACCGAAATTTGATACAATAGAATATATATTATGCGCATTGGCTTATTTACAGACACGTATCACCCCGCAACGAATGGTATCGTCAATGTCGTTGACATCACCCGCGAACAGCTTGAAACGATGGGTCACGAAGTGTACGTGTTTTGTCCAAAAGTCAGTTCTGACACGAAAGAGTACGATGATCACGTTATCCGCTTCCCTAGCTTGCCATCAGGATTATTTGACGATAACCGTGTCTCGGTGTTTTTTCCTCCGATTGCGCTTCGTAGTATTCGCAAACTAAATCTCGATGTAATCCATTTCTTTACGCCACTCCAGATTGGGATGATGGGTATCTATGCAGCCCAGCGAACGGACGCTATTTTGGTCGGACAGCATTGTACTGATTTTTATCAATATGTCGAACATTATCCTCAGGTATTGCCTGGAATCCTTGCTATGGCAATGACATTACCGTTTACGGTGAAGTTCGATGGCGTTGACGCACGAACGTTGCTACACATTTATCGTCCGCAATTAGGCGCTGTACAGTGGAACAAAGATGTCGTCGAAGGCCTAATGTCGCTTGTCTATAGTCGATGTAATGTCGTTATCTCTGTTTCACGCAAAAGTCAGCGCCAATTAGAATCATGGCGCAAAAAATACGACTATGATGTCATGGTGCTGCCGACAGGTGTCGATCCATTGCCACGTCCGTCCAAAGCACAAACAAAGCAATTTCGAGAAGATTGGGGCATCGCACTAGATGATCAGGTGTTCTCAAATATCGGACGAATTGGAGCCGAAAAGAACTTAGCCATCCTGATTCCTGCCCTGAAAAAGATTTTAAAAACAAACCCCAAAGCTCGTTTATTGTACGTGGGTGACTTTGATTATTTAGAAACACTCAAACAATTAGCGGCAGAGTCGGGCGTTAATGACCGGATCACGTTTACAGGACGTATTCCCCGTCAAGAACTCGGTGCCGCGTATGCAGCATCTGACGTTTTCGTCTTTCCCTCCGTTATGGATACGCAAGGTCTGGTGGTGCACGAAGCGGCCAATGCTGGCTTGCCTATCGTCTATGTTGATAAGTATGTTACAGAAGCTGTCGAAGATGGCAAAAACGGATTCCTGGCACGTAATTCAGCCGCAAGTATTGCCGATAAGATCACGACGTTATTTAATGATGATCAACTGCGCAAAAAATTTGGCGCCAAAAGTCGAGCGATCGCAGCGAAATTTAGCGAATACGGACAAACCCGCAAGCTTGAAGGGCTGTACCGCGAGGCGCTTGCCGAACTCGAAATTGAAGTTGAAAACTAGCCTTTAAATGAAAAGGTCGCCGAAAAGGCTCAAGCTGAAGAGGGATCTCTTCGGCGAACCTTTTCGGCGATAGCTAGAGCGACAGGACGTCAAATAGTGTGTGCCTGCCGCCAGATCGTTTATTCTGCAACACGCATACAAAGATGCATTGTTCTCCTCCGTCCGCATGGAGCTGGAGTTTTCTCATGACGTGTTGTCGCTGTGTGTCGCTCATTCCGCGCTTTAGATGAAACACACCTCGATCAGTCGTTACGACTGCTGGTCGTACTGCCTCGTTGACAGTAGCGACTGTCACGCGTACTCTGTTTGTCATGAAGCCACCTCATTGATGAGTAGGGATACATTATTATTATAAAACTAAAATTATTAAAGTCAATGAATGTGCTATACTAAACAGATATGATCGCTGATATTGTTGTAACCGAAAAATCATTCGGCCCTAAGGTCTTGATGTCTAATATCAAGTTCTCTATTGATGATGGCGAAAAAGTTGGTGTTATCGGCCGAAATGGCGTGGGCAAATCAACGCTATTCGGTATCGTTGCTGGCATGGACAAAGATTTCACCGGTGATATTATATTTCGTCGTGGAACCGTTGTCGTCGCAACGCAGCAGGAACACCACGACATGGGTGAAACGACAGTACTACAATATGTACTACAGGGCTTGCCTGAATACAGCGAACTGTCGCATATCATCGAAACGTACCCAGTAACAATGGGTGACGACATGAAATTGATCGACGAATACACTCAGGCTTTGATGCGATTTGATGACAAAGGGTTCTATCAGATCGAAGAGCAGATCGAACGTGAACTAGATAACTTTCAATTGCCTGACGTTGCTCATCGTGCCTTCTCTACTCTATCTGGTGGTCAAAAGCGTTTAGTAGAGGTCGTGAAAGTCATGCATAGTGATGCGCATTTGGCGCTTGTCGACGAACCGACCAACCATATGGACTACGTCGCCAAAGCACAATATGTTGAATGGATGAAGACCGCCCGCGAAGCCATGCTGGTGATTACGCACGACCGTGATGTGTTGAACGAAGTTGATCGTATCGTCGAATTAAAAGATGGTGAGAGTGTCAGCTACAAAGGCAATTATGATGCCTACCTAAAACAAAATGCAGTATCAACTGGTACGCAGATGAATGATTTTGAGATGGTCGAAAAACGTATCGTTAATCTGAAAGCAAAAGTGATTGACTATCAACGACTAAAAGAAAAATCACGCAACCCAGGTACGATCCAAAAGTTTAAACGACTTGAAGAAACGTCGCGTAAAGAACTTTCTGAACTGCAAGCCAAAGAAAAGCCAACATTTTGGATAGATAAAGAATCTGCTGCGAATCTGAATTACAAAGTAGCCGCACAGTACGACAAATTCAAAGCAAAAAACATTCGCATGAACCTAAAGAATGATGAATCACGCAGTAAGCATATCCTTGTCAATCTGAAGGATGTGTCGCTTGGCTATGGTGACACGCCGCTTTTCGATGGTATTAATATCGATCTTCGCGAGGGCGAGGCGATGGAACTTCGCGGGCGCAATGGTGCTGGTAAAACAACGCTGATCAAAATGATTCTCGGTGATACGACGCCCGTTACTTTTAGTGGAGACGTCACATTGGATAAACAAATGCGCATCGGTGTCTACGAACAAGAAGTCTCGCCTACTTATTTCGGGCTGGCGCTTGGTGATGCGATTGAACGAATGTATCTCGACCGAGGTTTGAGTATTACCGAGACAAAAGTAAGAAACCTTCTGAGCAATTATCTATTTAACGAAGGCGATGCACGCATTCCACTATCAAAACTATCTGGTGGCCAAAAAGCGCGATTTCAGCTGATAAGCATGCTGGCAAACGAACCGCAGCTGCTGATTCTTGACGAACCGACGAACCACCTTGACCTGCCGTCCATTGAAGAATTAGAAACAGCGCTTGCTAAATATTCTGGTGCAACGCTCTATGTCAGTCACGACGGATACTTCCGAAATGCCTTAGGCGGTGAAGTTATCCAAGTCGGCGCTAAATAACAGCATAAAGAATATGATTGACTTTTAGTCAAAATTATGATTCTATAATCATGTATGCCGTATCGTTATGATGCGGATTTTTTTGCGTTGACTACTACCATATTTTTGGCTAGTAGTTCGCTATTGTATTGCTATATTTTGTGTATTTACGCTGATGCGTCGCTAACTAAGCGGAGATTGTCTGGATATTCTTGTCTTTTATTGCAGTTTGAATTTTAGGTCGATCAAACCCTAGCACGACTTCTCCGGCGATATCTGTAACGGGGACACCCTGAAAGTTGCCGCCAATTTTGCCCATAAGCTCTTCGTACGCATCTTTGTCCGCCTCAATATCTTTTGCAACGTAAGGGATACCTAATTTATCGAGCCATTGCATTTCTGTATGGCAAAATGCACACCAAGTTGTGCTATAGATGGTAATTTGTGGTGTTGCTGTATCGCTCATGATGATTCCCTCTTTCTTTACTATACTAAGTATATCAATCTTGCATATATTTCGCAATATCTACGCTTAAGTATACTCTACTCTTTGCGCATTATATGTATACACAACTGATGATCACACGTGCTGTATTCATCTGCAGAGTGACATTGAGTTTTGCATCTATACGGAGTATCCTAAACGCAGAGAAGCACGTCGTCAATTTATGAAAAAATACATCTTATCTATTACTGTAATCATATCGTGTGTTGCGGTGACAATGCTGTGCGTATCAGCTGTTGGCGCACGTCAACCAATCCTTGACCAACCGAAAGAATCGGATCCAGTATACGACGGTATCAGTGTTGCAAAAACCGACGTGCAAACAAAACTGGAGTCTATTACATATGATGCAGAGCAAAAGGTACGCACGATAACACAACGAGGTAGCGAGCAAACCGTCAATCAAGAAACGGACAGTACTACTCATCGCAAAAATGACCTGAAGCTAGGTAAAGATGCGTTGACAAAATGTCTGAACTACGAAAAACAACTAAGGATAACGATGCAATCTATCGCCGATCGTCAACAGCAACGCTTTGACAAAATAAGTACAGTGTATGATAAAGTTGCTTCATTTTACGTACAATCTGGTCGTATAGTAGAAAATTACAAAGACATTGCAAAGCTACTTACTCAGCAAAGGGCTGCTGCTCAAGCGACAATTACGCTACTTGGACAAAGTCAGGAGTTTGCCTGTACTGCGGCTGCACCACACCAACGTCTCGCAGATTTTCGAACCCAACAGGCAACGGCTGTCGTCCAGTTGACGGTATATCGTGATTCACTGAAAGAGTTAATCAAAGCAATCCAATCGTCGGATACTACACCGCAGCAGGAAGAGCGTGATGACAAGAATTAAACCGTTTCACCTTACCGAAGGTGCGGCATTCGTTGGATTTCTTTGCATACTTGCTGCAGTTGGCTTTTTGCTATATGTATTTTTCATCGCACCTCAGTCACTCGATAATTCCTCTACTACAGCACCTTCTGATCAGTCGTCGCCTATTTCTAATGATGACAGATCTATCCAAGACAATGACGACCTAGAATCTGTTATGGGTGATCTTGATCAAACGTCACTTGACGATGATATGAGTGAATTTGAAAGAGATGCTGGATCCTTTTAATATTTCATACTGTGTAGATTAAAGAGCCAGTACAGCAATGAGTGAGTTTTTTGACTGTACCGCGTAGTAATACTTAGGTAGTATCTTCTTCAGTTGGCTTGCTTGTCAAATACCACCCACCATCTAGCTGAGATTTGTAAACGTACAATGTGAGATGCATATGAAGTAGCATTCGATGCTCGGCAGCGGCTTCGGCCGCACGCTTTGTTGTGTAGCGAGTTTTTGTGAGTTCGCTACCGCTAATACGGAATGGTATGTGTTTTGGTGTGTTATTCTTTCGTGGCACGGTTGTGGAAATCCTTAGTAGTTGTTATTATATAGGCAGATGAGCACCTCTCCAAATGATAAGGGTGAATCTGCGCCGCCGCCGGATCGATCGACGGTACTTTTATTGCTTGGGACTATTGGCGATACGACATGGCGAATGTTCCTCCCGACCCTAGGTTTGGCTGCAATTGGCCTGTATGCCGATAAGGCATACGGTACGAGACCATGGCTTTCGATCGTCGGAGTCATCGCAGGCGCAACCATCGCAGGGCTTTTGGTTGCCCGACAACTAAAGAAAGTGAACAAATAATATGATGAACTATTTTGCCGCCACAGAACTCCACATTAGCCTCGCGGCTGAGACTATTTTTCATATCGGTTCTTTCCCTGTCACGAATTCGATGATACTTGGTGGCTTTGGCGTTATTGTCATGTTAGCGCTGCTCTTTTACGCGGCAAGCAAAGTCAAAAAGGGCGGGTATAACCGCTTTATCGGACTACTTCATTGGACATTCGAAGGATTTTTGAACCAAGCCGAAGAAATTATCGGCGACAAAAAGATCGCCCGCAAAATCTTCCCTCTCGTCATGACGATGTTTTTTACTGTCATTGTAACCTACTGGATTAGTGTGTTGCCTGGTGTCGGTGCAATTAGCTGGAACGGTACTCCGCTATTTCGTGGACTGCCGGCTGATCTGAACTTTACATTTGCGCTGGCGATCATAACGGTCGTTGCATCTCAGGTATATGCCATTCAAAAACATGGTGCCTTTGGAAACGTCAAACGCTACGTCAAAAACCCTCTCAAAGATCCTATTGGTGCGTTCGAAGGTATTTTGGAACTTGTTGGTGAATTCTCTCGATTGGTCGCACTGAGTTTCCGTTTGTTTGGTAACGCATTTGCCGGTGAAGTGTTGCTCCTCGTCGTTGCAGTGCTCGCTGGTGTCTTCTCTATCGCCGGGCTGCCGCTCGTCATGGCGTTCGAATTGTTTATTGGATTTATCCAGGCGTACGTCTTCTTTGTCTTGACTCTTATCTTTACATCGCTCGCTATTCAAACACATGGCGGTCACGACGACCACGAACCAAGCCTGACTTCACCTGATCATTCCCCTGTTGATACGACGAAAAAGCCGTTGGCGGCTGCTCAGCTGGAATGATTGACGTAAAGTCAGTATAATTTAGATAATAATTAAAGGAGATAATTAATAATGGAATCACTAGCATTTGGATTGACATACGCACTACCAGCACTTGGCGCTGCGCTTGGTATTGGATTTATTGGTGCAGCTGCGTTGAACGCGCTTGCTCGTAACCCAGAAAAACTTTCAGACATTCGAACACTCATGATCACGGCTATCGTTTTTGCCGATGCACTTGCGATCATTGGTATCATTGTCGCGTTTATCGCTCGTTCATAAGGATTGAATAATCTCAATGGACTATTCTACATCATTTAACACGTTCGCTAACGCAGCGGCCGACCCAGAAAAAACAGGTATCCTTGCATCGCTTGGTATTGACTGGATGCTTTTGGCATTCCAGACGATTGCCTTTTTAATCTTGGTTGTACTTCTTGGTAAGTTTGTGTACCCAGTCTTTGTTCGAATTATTGACGAACGTCAAGAAAAGATCGATGCAGCGACAAATGCCGCTGAACAAGCGGAGCAAACTGCTGCTGCGGCTCAAGAAGATGTTGCAAAACTCCTCAAAGAAGCTCGCAAAGAAGCAAGTGCGATAGTTGCAACAGCCAAGGACGAAGCAAACGCCGCTATCGAAGCTAGCGAGAAGAAAGCAAAGTCACGAGCTGAAAAGATCGTGGCCGATGCGCATGATCAGATCGAAAAAGATGTGATTGCCGCGCGAAAAACACTTCACAATGACACGATTGATCTTGTTGCTATGGCGACAGAGAAAATCATCGGCAAAACAATGACTGGTGCGATCGACGATAAAGTGATTGCAGCTGCCGTCAAGGAAGCTAAATAACACTATGGCTATTCGTCTGAGTCGCCGAAAAATTGCCAGCTATTACGCTGACGAGCTGATTGCAGGTCGCGATATTGTTCGCAGCTTGGCTGCGTATCTTGTTGATAGTCGACGCTTGCGCGAAATTGAATTGATCGTTCGCGACATCGAATCAGCACTTGCCGATCGCGGTGTCGTCGTGGCCGATGTGACAACAAGTCGCTCATTGACTGATCAGGCAAAAACGGCGATTCAGACGTACATCAAAGCGACAACGGGTGCAAAGTCAATCGAACTTCGTCAATTAATAGATGACGATCTGATTGGTGGCGTTAAAGTCGCTGTGCCTGGTCGCGAGCTTGATGCGACGATCCGTCATCGACTGAATCTATTGAAAGCAACTAAAGTCTAAGAACTAAGATATTAAGGGAGAAATAATGGCTGAATTATCGGTAACAGAACTGAGCAAGGACTTGCGAGACGCAATCGCTCAGTTAGAAGTAGCCGGCGACCTCGAAACAGTCGGTGTTGTAACTCGCGTCGGTGACGGTGTTGCATGGGTGCATGGACTACGAAGCGCTGGATATAGCGAAGTATTACAAATTGAAACCGTAGACGGCATCGTTGAGGCGTTTACGCTAAACTTGAACGAAGACGAAATCGGTGCGGTGCTACTTGGTAGTGACGAAGGAGTCTCGGCTGGCGCGAAGGTGACGTTGAAAGGAACTGTCCTTGACGTTCCTGTCGGCCCAGAACTATTAGGTCGCGTGGTTGATCCACTCGGAAATCCTATTGATGGTGGTCCAGCAATCAAAACAAAGCAGCGTGGACTTGTCGAACGAGAAGCAGTCGGTGTACTCGGTCGTAAGCACGTTCACGAACCTATGATGACGGGAATTATGGCAATTGATGCGATGTTCCCTATCGGTCGTGGTCAGCGAGAGTTGATCATTGGTGACCGCCAGACTGGTAAAACAGCCATTGCAATCGATACGATGATTAACCAAGGTCGTCAAAAGACCGGGGTTATTAATGTCTATGTTGCGATTGGACAAAAACTTTCCAAGGTTGCTCGTTTAGTTGAACGCCTGAAAGAAGAAGGCGTCATGGATCAAACGATTATCGTTGCGACTGGTCCGTCTGACCCAGCATCACTCCTGTATCTAGCGCCATATGCTGCAACAGCTATGGGTGAATACTTCCGTGACAACAAACAACACGCGCTTATGATCTATGACGATCTAACGAAGCACGCTGTTGCCTACCGACAGATGTCACTCCTTCTTCGCCGTCCACCAGGACGCGAAGCATTCCCAGGTGACGTGTTTTACCTCCACTCACGCCTTCTTGAACGATCAGCGAAACTTTCTGATGATCTTGGTGCCGGTTCATTGACTGCGCTTCCTATCATCGAAACTCAAGCTGGCGACATTAGTGCCTACGTTCCAACGAACGTGATTTCGATCACCGATGGCCAGATCTTCCTGGAAACTGATCTGTTTAATCAAGGTATTCGACCAGCAATCAGCGCCGGACTATCCGTGTCGCGTGTTGGTGGTGATGCACAAACCAAAGCAGTTAAATCTGTCGGTTCACACTTAAAGCTTGGCCTTTCTCAGTTCCGCGAACTAGCGTCATTTGCACAGTTTGGTAGCGACCTAGACGAAGCAACAAAAAGCCAGATCGATCGCGGTCAGCGTTTGACGGAACTTCTAAAGCAACACCAATACACTCCGGCGGGTGTATGGGAGCAAGTTGCGAGTATCTATGCGGTATCTGAAGGTATCTTCGATAAAGTACCTGTTGCAAAGATCAAAGAAGCGCAAACTGCCCTATTGACTCGTTTGTGGACTGATCACAAAAAAGACATGCAAGAACTTAATAAGGGTGGCGAGAAAATCAACGGTGATTCGCCGTTTGCTAAGTTGATCGAAAAGGCTGCGAAATCCGTCGTAAAGGGATTTGAGGATTAATACATGGCTTCAACTCAGCAACTAAAGGGACGTATCCGCTCGGTAAAATCAACCAAGCAGATTACGAAAGCGATGCAGTTGGTTGCTGCCAGTAAGATGCGACGTGCTCAAGAAGCTGAAAAGGCATCTGCGCCGTATACTCGTGCAGCTAATGAGTTGTTGACGCATCTTGCAAGTCAGGGTGTGACAAAAGGTCATCCACTATTCGAAATTCGTGATCAAATCCGATCACGACTGCTGATTGTTGTCGCAACAGACAAAGGTTTGGCCGGTGCATACGATTCAAATATCTTGAAATTGTATGCAAAACAACTGATTGCTGACGATCAAGCTGGTGTAAAGAACGAGACAATTACAATTGGTCGTCGTGCGAATCGTTTCGCATCCCGCATCAAGGGCACGAAAGTTATCGCGGCCTATCAAGACTTGCCTGACGATCCAGCTGGTAGTCAGTTGCGGGCAATCGTCGATATGGCCCGCGAGAAATTCGAAGCTGGTGAAGTTGACGCGGTTGATATTCTGTATACGGAATTCATCACGAGCGTTAACCAGATGCCAATGATGCAGCGTGTTATGCCTGCAGGCTACGAGATCACCGAAGTAACGGATGAAATCAAAGAAGCGTTGTTCGAACCAAGTGCCGAAGAAGTACTCGAAGCTGTCACCTATCGATTGATCGAGGCGCAGGTCTATCACGCACTTCTGACTGCTCGTGCATCAGAATACATGATGCGAATGATGGCGATGAAGAATGCAACAGATAATGCCAATGATTTGATCGATGACCTGACGCTTGCAATGAATAAAGCCCGTCAGGGTGCCATCACGCAAGAACTGGCAGAGATCAGTGGTGGTGTGGAGGCGCTTAATGAATAAGGCTTATCAGATTGAAGGCGGCATTTGGACTAAAGATCCGGAAATACCATACGATTCTCGAAGTAGAAACGAAATATTGGAATCAGCTGATGAATTCGTAACAAAGACAGTAATGTGGCGAGCTAAAGTAGATCGAGAACAAGCTAAGAGAGTATTAACGTCACTAGGACTTTACAGAGGAGAAGATAATGAGTAAGACAGAAAATACAGGCCATATCATCCAAGTTGTGGGTGTAGTGGTCGACGTAGAATTTAAAGAAGGCAAGATCCCGGCGATCTACGACGCGATTCACGTTGCGCATGATGGCCGCACGATTACACTAGAGGTTGCGCAACACTTGGACGAACACACTGTTCGTACGATTGCCCTATCAAGCACAGACGGCCTGAAACGTGGTCAGTCAGCGGCTGCAACTGGCGCTGCTATTAGCGTCCCAGTTGGTGAACAAACGCAAGGTCGCATGTTTAATGTTGTTGGTGAGCCAATTGACGGCAAACCAGCACCAACAGGCAAAACCGCCCCTATCCACCGTCAGCCGCCATCGTTCACAGAACAGTCGAACAAAGCCGAGATCTTGGAAACGGGTATCAAAGTTTTGGACTTGATCGCACCACTCACTAAAGGCGGTAAGGCTGGACTATTCGCTGGTGCCGGTGTCGGTAAGACCGTGCTTATCCAAGAGTTAATCTTTAACATCGCGAAATTCCATAGCGGTAACAGTGTGTTTGCCGGTGTTGGTGAGCGTACTCGTGAAGGTAACGACCTATACTTCGAAATGGAAGAAGCAGGAGTGTTGCCGAAAACCTCCCTTGTCTTTGGACAGATGAATGAGCCACCTGGAGCTCGTCTTCGTGTTGCTCTATCAGCACTTGCAATGGCAGAAGATTTTCGTGATAGCGGTAAAGACGTGTTGTTGTTCGTTGACAACATCTTCCGCTACACACAGGCCGGTGCCGAAGTGTCTGCCCTCCTCGGCCGTTTGCCATCTGCAGTAGGATACCAACCTAATCTGCAACAAGAAATGGGTATGCTACAGGAACGTATTACATCAACAAAGAAGGGTTCTATTACCTCTGTACAAGCTGTCTATGTGCCTGCCGATGACTTTACTGACCCAGCGCCAGCAACGACATTCGCTCACCTTGACGCAACGATCAGCATGAACCGTTCACTCACAGAAATCGGTATCTACCCTGCTGTCGACGTGCTTGATAGTACCAGTACAAGCCTTGATCCAGAGATTGTTGGCGAAGAACATTACCGAGTTGCGCGTGAAGTACAACGATTACTACAGGAATACAAAGACTTACAGGACATCATTGCAATCCTTGGTATGGAAGAACTATCTGACGATCAAAAGCAGACAGTCAACCGTGCTCGCCGTTTGCAACGATTCTTCGCGCAGCCATTCCACGTCGCTGAACAATTCACCGGCGCAAAGGGTGTGTATATCAAACTTGAAGACACAGTCAAAGATGCTTCCGACATTATTGCAGGTAAGTACGATGACAAGCCCGAGAGCTGGTTCTATATGGCGCCAGGCCCACTGTCGGAGAAAAAGGATTAATCAGTCGTGAAATTCCAACTGATAACCCTTTTAGGTGTAAAAGTTGACCAAGATGTCTATGAAGTCATCTTGCCGACAGCCGATGGTGAAATCGCAGTATTTCCAGGCCACGAACCGTTAGTCAGCTTGGCGGTTCCTGGTGCGATTGCTGTTCGTCATAATAAGGGCGACGCCGACGACAAACTAGAATACTTCGCGATTAGCGGTGGTGTTATCGAAGTGTCGCAGGAAATCCTAAAGGTACTTGTTGATGAGGCAGATAGCGGTGAGGACATCGTCGAAGCTGAAAGTAAGGCTGCTCTTGAACGTGCACTCAAGGCGCGAGACAACGCAACGAATCAAGTTGAACTTGAAAAAGCACACCAACTGGTCGATCGTCATGCGGTGCGACTAAAGGTTGCTGATCTTCGTCGTCGACATCGTCGATAGTAGGTCTACTCTTTTGACACTTGCCTACTGAGCCCTATGTGGGCTCAGTTTGAGTATGTAGTCGTTGTCATCCTGAACTTGTTTCAGGATCCAATCCTCATCCATTCAACTAACCGTACTCCCTTATGTTCCTTTTTACGAAAGAACCAAACCGTCTTCTTTTCATTATCGAACGAAAAGAAGCAAAAGAACTAGTGACGGCTTCACCACGCGGATATACACCCTAATTACCAATAATCGGAATCTGCGGAACTCGCGCCGACATGTGATGTCGGGCTCAGACAGTCCTCGATTCACGACTATCGTTACTCAGGCTGTTTTCCGGAGGCTGCAGATGTCACGATAAGTTGATGACATAATGACGCAGTAGGGCTGCGAATGATGAATGCAATTCAAATGACCCTGCCGGGACCTGCTTCGCCTTGCGGCAATGCTGATCCTGACAGGGTCTTTTGAGCTAATGGTGCTCCGCTGTTCAGGCTGGCTGATGTGCCCGCTGATCCAGCAAAATGTTCTCCGGATAGTAATCCGGCATCTGTTCGCCGAGGGTGTTGCACTCGGCGAACGTCGGACGAACCACGTCACGAGCGGTTGTTGCCAACCGTTCGATCTTCGCGTCGTCATCGAACTGTGTCCGAGTGAGTGTGACGGTACCGCCATTCTCACCTGGAGTCAGCCAGGGCCCGGTGATGAGAATCTCATCTCCGGCGTTCATTAGGCGCGGCACTGTGATCGGGTCGGAGAGATACTTCTCTCCGAATGATCCCTGATCGAGGACGTAGCGAAGCGCGTAAGCTCCATCGACTTCGGCAGTTCCGAGGCCTTTGACGACTGCGTCAGCGCAGGTGTTTCCACCTTTGATGACGTAACTCGAGGTGGTTTCGTCGGATTGAAGTGGACTTGCTCCTGCAACGCCAAAGCTCGCCCAGACCGTTCCTCCAACGAACACCAGTCCGATGATTCCTACGGCAATTTTACCGAGGATTTCTCCGATTCGATTCAATGTAATCTCCTCCGTTGAGGACCGCTTTTGCGGTTTGAGCACCATGCTCATATTTTATTATAGCATAAAAGCTATGAAGTGTAAATACTAACTTCTCTCTACCGCTTAAACGATTGCCAACACTTGCAGTCAAAATACGCTACAATATACAAAGAATAAAGTATAAAAAGAGATATCTATATGGACGAACAATCAAAACAGACTACTCGCATTGTTGGCGCCGGTAAAATGACAACCGGTAGCTGGCCTGGAGCGGTGGATGGAAGCACCACAACGATTACGACGGACGAGATTATAGACCGTTTAGATGACTTCTATGTTGCGACCAGTTTCACCGCAGCGACTCGCTGTATTGACGGTCGTCATGATCCAAATCTAGATGAATCAAAGTTAGGTGCACAGATGCCAGGCGGTGCACCCGGTGCCGCTCTTGCCCATAGGCTGGGTGTGGACAGTGAGGATATCACGCGAGCAACTTTCATCAATGATGCCGAGACGATGATCGATACTTTTATGCGATTCGATCTTACTCCGGGTGGGCATAAAGATGATCAGGCGTCTGATGGCCATGTTGGATGTGGCGCGCTGGACAGTATGGAAGCGATCGTTACGAACATGACCGACCCGCGCTACGTCGAAGATCATAAACGTGTCGTCAAAACACTTCTGGATACCGATTTTCAGCGCGACGACTACTTGCGCATATTAGGCGCAGCACTCGTACTGCGTAGTCGATCTGATGAGTATTTCAAAGGCACTGGAGAGGTGCTGGATATTCTTGAACATCGTGCACCAGGCAGCATTGCAACACTTGAAGGTACGCACAAAGAAGCCTTTGTGTTTGTGAACCTTGTCGAGGACACAACGTTCTCGTCAAACAGATTTAGTGAGGCATTTGGCGTGCAAGCGTTCGGGTATGATCTATGGCGTTCAAAGCAGCTTGCATCGCAACTTTTTGGGTTTAGCCCGCACGATGCTCGATATGCTAGGTTTGTCCACGCGCGCGTCATGCTGACGGTCGCGACACTTATGACGCTAACAAATGGAACACAGCGATTATTCATACGACTCCCTGACGATCAAACTATCGCGCTGTAGTTTTATCAGTGATGACGAGTAGTTGTTAGCTCTTTCGGTTGATATATAACATATCAGCATAAGACTGCCACCACTGCCCTGCTGGTGGCGCGCCACTACCGCAGGCACCATCGCTATCTCCTGGGGTCTTGATCCATAAGTATGCATCCACTAGCGATTTACCGGTTGCCAGCGTTGGTGCTTCGCCTAGTCCGCGGCCTGCGGGATTACACCACTCATTATTTGTCGATGCTCCATTGCCATTGCGACTTGTATCAACGACGAAGTGTTTATCACCTACTTTTGCTGACAATGAATTGCCATATGTTATGCTTTCGCTGGTTGTGCGAAAATTGGACACATTCAAGCTAAAGCCATTTGCTTTGGCGATGCCTGCCGATTTCAATCTTGTGGCCATTGTCGCAGTCGATTGCCAATCAGAGTGTCCTGCATCAATATAGACTCGCGACTGGACGGTTTTTACTATACTGACAACCTGTGAGATGGCGTTTATACGCTGATGACGCTCGCTACTACTGAGGCAGTCCATGGCCGCCAGCGCATCCGGCTCGACAATAATAGTTACGTTTCGGCCGTTGATTCCGTCTGCGACTTGTCGCACCCAGTCAATATACTTGTCATACGTGGTCGCGCCGCCCGCCGAATAGTTTCCGCAGTCACGTCCGGGGATGTTATACATAACGATTGTCGGCGTTGCATTTGCTGCAGTTGCTCTCGATATATAATTATCCACATCACTACTTACGTTAGTATTCCAATCTCCATACCAGTGGGCCGTCGATTGTTTTGCCATATATTGCAATGATTGGTTTTGCGGATTTCGACTCAGTTGTTTTGCAACTGTACCCTCTGAATCAACATACAATACATCATGGGTGAGTTTTGGAGACACCGGAATGAGTTCAGGCGTACTGGTAGTTTGCGACGGAGGTACTGTAGCGCTTGTTTGTAGAGGCGGTGTTCCTTTGTTAATGACAAGAGAACTTTCGATCGGACGCCAGCCGTCTTTTAGCAGTGCAATATAACGAATAACATATCTGTTATCCTGTTGCCAATTCCAGGTGCTGGTGTCAATTACCGCCATTGACACTCCGGTTGACACACTTGTTGTCATTTTGTTCCATTCGCCATTTCCGACAGCCCAGAACATTTCATATGTGTCGGGTAATGCTCCGTCTACTTGTGACGACAATGTAACCAAACCTGTATGATAGCTGTTATCTATTGGTGACGTTGGTTGTACTGTCGGTAGCGATTGAGCATGCACCTGTTGATGTTTGCTATTAAAGACAAATGCGGCTAACGTAATAGCGACTGCAGCGCAAGCGCTTATGGCCATTACAAGTACTGTATAGCGGTGGACTTTGTTGAATGAGATTCGTAACATTTTCACCTCCTTATCATTCCACTATGACAAATAACCGAACATCGCGCAACATTTTGACATTAATGAAATAACGCTGAATAAAAATGCTTGTGTTTCAAAAAAGGATGGAGTACAATGGCCGTAACATAGCTATAAACAAAAAAGGATTCACATGGATTCGCAGCAAAGTAAATCAAAAACAAAGTTATTCGTAGTAATAGGTAGTCTAGTGGCACTGCTGATCGTTGCAGGCGCAGCGTATGCTATTTATCTTACCGCTACTATGGAAACACAAGAACAAGCTCAGCAAAACTCATCCGAAACACAGTCAGATGAAGTCACAGTAACCGAACAGTCGCTCAAACAAGATCTTACGGACATTAACACATCAGTAAATGAACAAAAAGCGACACATGAAGCAGCAAAAAAAATCGTCAATGAAACACAAGTAAAGGTAGCGAAATAATATGAAACAAACATCTCTATTTCCGTCTGTGTCTAGGTTTGTAACGCTGACACTCATTTTTATATCAGTTGCAGTAATTGCGACTCAGTCAACCGTGACATTGATGACTGCACATGCACAAGCTGTTGCGCTCGACAAAGAAACGCAATCAGTTGTTAGTAAAGTAACGACGGAACTAAACCGTCGTTCGGCGGCAATTGAATCGGCTACTGCTGGTGTTGCCCGAAGCAAGACGCTGACGGATAGTCAAAAAAACCAACTAAAAGCAACATTAGACGAAGTTAACTCGACTAATAATGGTTTGTTAACAAAAATCAAAGGTGTCAAAAATGCAGCCGAAGCTCAACTTGTTGCATTAGAAGTCGATGCGGCGTATGAAAAGTACCAGACTGCCGTAGGTCAATCTTCGCTGCTTCAGGACAGTGATGCACAATCAGCAGTTAAGCAGCAACTAGAGACAACAGCAGCTAACATCCAGAGCTTGATTGATGAAAAGGGTGCAGAGGGTCAAGATGTGTCGTCTGAACAGAAACAGATGAAGGGACTTGATCAGCTTATCGAGACGATAGCTGCGATTATTCAGTCAATCATTGCACTACTTCTCAGTCTTGTTGCTGGAGATATAGGTCAAGCTGCCTCTATCTTTAAAAGCATTCTTGGTCAGCTTGGGCTGAACATGGAAAGCTTCTTGACTGTTGAGGGTGCACTATCCGATCTGGTCGGTTCATTGACTGGTGGAATATCATTCGGCGCAAGCGGTAGCTAAATCGTTGCCATATCAATCGAATCAAGTATTGAACGGACTTGAGTGGTTGAGGTTGTATGCATCAGCCGATCGCGCAACTCGCTGGCGCCAGTAAAATCACGAATATAAATTTTGAAATATCGTTTCAGGGGCTCGAACTTGCGCGGTTCGAGCTCTTTATCGTATTGATCGTGTAGATCTAGCTGCATGCGTAGCAGTCCAATCAGCTGTTCGTGACTGTGTTGCGAAGGTACTTGTTCGAATGCAAATGGATTCGTGAATATGCCACGGCCAATCATCACACCGTCGACACCGTATTGTTCGACTAGTTCGTCACCATGTTGACGGTCGCGAATGTCACCATTTATCGTCAATAGTGTATGTGGCGCTATCTGGTCACGAAGTGCTTTGATTTCCGGGATAAGTTCGAAGTGCGCGGGTACTTTACTGGCCTCTTTGCGGGTTCGTAAATGGATTGTCAGATTTGCGATATCTTGTTGCAGCAAAAACCCTAGCCAATCATGCCATTCTTCGACTTTGTAGGCGCCTAGCCTTGCCTTGACGCTGACTGGCAGGCCACCTTCTTTGGCAGCTGCGATCAGCTGCGCGGTTAATTCGTAATTACCAATCAGCCCACTACCACTGCCCTGTTTGACAACGGCCTTATCTGGGCAGCCAGTGTTGATGTCGATACCTTTGTATCCCATGTCAGCTAGGCCTTGCGCCATAAATGCAAAGTTATCAGGGTTATTGCCCCAGATTTGGGCTACCATTGGGTGCTCATCAGCAGTAAAGGCTAATCGCCCTTTGGTGCTATGCGCACCCTTTGGGCTGGCATAGCTAGCTGCATTGGTAAATTCAGTAAAGAACACATCGGGTCGTGCGGCAGCTGCGACGACGTGGCGGAATACTACGTCGGTCACTGCCTCCATTGGAGCCAGGATATAAAATGGTTTTGGTAAGTCTTGCCAGAAATTATTCACAATAGATCGTACTTTTATTCGGTTTTGTCTGATTCTGGATCTGCGATTTCAACTGTTCCTTCAAGGGCTGTAGCACCCATGTTTTCATGGAAACTTTCGGGTAATGTTTTATACTCCGAATTTATTAACTCTTCGACATGCTTGTCCAGCGCTTGTTGCCCTTCGTTTCTAGAATCGAACCCCATATATTTTTATTATAACACGTTTTTGCTTATTTTAACAGATAGATATGAGAGAACCCGCGCAAAATGCGCGGGCTGGTATCTCAATTTGATGAAACTAGGATATGATGACGCGCCCAGTACATTCACTCTACCGCGGTGAGTTCTGCAGAGGAATGACTGGGTCGCGTCACCTAAAGATGGAGATGGCAGGGGGGGTGCTCATCTTTTCCACGGATTGCTCCGCGCCATCGACGGCATGCAGGCCTCCTCAGTGCAAAGGCCTGTGAAGTTGGTGGATGCGACGGGTATCGAGCCCGACGCATCCTGATAGCGGCGCATGACTGACAGGTCGCCGTTTTCTACGGATTCCTCCGCACAATCAGTTTTTACGACCGCGCGCCTCGAAATCCGCATTGCGGACTTCCTGGATGTTGGAGCCTTTCTCCACCATCCTCTGCTGTTCCGGCGTTCGCTTGTCGGGCGATACCTTCGCGGCAGCGACATACTGTGACTTTGTTGCCAATCTAATCACCTCCTTGGTGATCCGATGTGAAGTGTCGAACGGATGTTCGGCACTGTGTCCGCAGTGACGGGAATGAGTTAACAACTCTCGTCACCGTTCGCCAAAAAAGCTCCCCTGACAGGAATTGAACCTGCACGTCTTCGCCAAAAAGCGCGATGTGTTTACCACAAGCACCTCAGGGGAATAACATGCAATCCATGTTTCATCAAATTGAAAATGAACGGTAGGAATGCATGGCAGGCTATTTATGAACATTATAATCTCCTAAATACTCTGCCGCGCACTCAACTACACGAACATCATAATAGCTTTAAATTGACAGTATGTCAATAGAACCTTCATTGCGAACCTGATTTAGTATCTTTTCTTTACTCTTCGTTCAGTAAATCTTGCTCAAACTGTACTATCCCCGCATACGTCTGATCATATCCGCTTGTGTCAGGTAGATGAACTGTCGTGATGCAGTGCCAGATCTTTTGGAGTAACTGAGCGAACCGGTCTAGTTCTTCGCGGTTGAATGATGCATCTAGGCCGATGATATCACCGTCGCGCGTTGGTTCGACGAACTGCAGGCAGCCGTTTTCAACGGTGTAGGTGTTGTAGTTGCGAGAATGTTCAACCAATAATTTATAGAACATTAGCTGTTGGCGGTATTTATGTAACTTGATCTTTTCGTAATCAGTCTTGCCTTTCCAGTCACGGGTTGGTTTGCCTGTTTTGTAATCGGTCACGGTCATCGTTTTTAATTTGGTGTCGATATCGACCAGGTCTAATTTACCTGTGAGATGGGCATCGCCAACGATTGAATGCTCGCCCGCAAAATCTAGCTCTGCTTTTTGCGTTGTCTTAAAATCGATGTATTTGTGCTGCAAAAATACTTGCAAGGAGTCACTCCCCTTTTGCAGGTAGGTCTGGAATTGATCATCGGGAAGATGTTGATCGCGCAGGTTACTTTCAAAATCATGCAGTATGTCTTCGACTGCCCTATGGCTTTCGATTGCTGCTAAATGTGAATGCGCGCGCTGCAATGTTGCATGAATCGCTGTTCCGTAGGCTGCTTGCGGGCTTTTTGCCTGCGGAAACATCAGGAGGTTTTGCAATAGGAAGCCTTGAGGGCCACCACGGGTAACGTCTAGGAATGCTCCGACATGTGTGGCGCTTAATTTGTATCGTTCAAGTAGTGGTGCTAGCAAATCTTTCATGGTGCCACGGTCAACCGCGACGACTGGTTCATACCATCGTAATTCCGCTGCACGCACGATGGTTTCCATCGTATGATTGACTGGCGTATGAATTGCCTCCCAGCCATCTATGCTGAGAAAGCTTGCAGGAAGTGTCTTTTTGGCATTGTCATCAGCGAGTGAGTAGCTAATGGTCAGTTGTTTTTTGGCGCGTGTCATTGCGACAAAGAACAGTCGCATGCGTTCATCTAACGATCCACCACTTGGTGATAATGGTAGGTTTTCGGGATAGCTGATCATACTTGATCTGCTACGAACACGTTCGCCCCACGTCGTGTCGATGGCATTGACGATGTACACGTGATCAAACTCAAGTCCTTTTGATTTGTGTGCTGTCATCAAATTAACTGCCCCGTCTAGTTGTTCGACATTTGGTCGCAAACTGGTTATCGTGCTACCTAGTTCATGATGCAGATCAATAAATTCCAAGAATGTTTGCAGACGTGGCTCTTCATTCGGTTGGTATTCCCTTAGCTTCGCACGGATGGTTCGCAGTGCTTCTAAATATGCTAAGTACTCATCTGGCTGTTCATCCAGTTTTTCTGCACTAAAGAAATAATCGAATATCGGCGACACGAACCCTATCGCTGATTCGGTCGTGTTACCGTCTTTACCGACAATCTTGTCTAGCATAAATTCTAGTGGCGTGTGTTCGATCGCAGCGGCCATAGTCACCAGCCATGTATGGAATGCGACGAACTCTGGCGTTGTCGCCATGACTTCCATCCAGGTCGTGTGATTGTTCTTTGCGCTCAGGCTCAATTTCCAGATAGATACTGGATCTACTCTCCAGGCTGGGTGTGTCATGACTTCCGGCAACATTGCGTTAACTTCATCGTGACGTGCTTCGTACAGTGCGACGATGATTCGACTGACGAGTTCGATGTGCGTAATAACGTCTAGTTCTAACACATTGTCCCGGCGTTCGTAGTTCACCGGAATCTCGGCATCGGCAAAATACGGCAGTAAACTAATGATTTCGCTGTGGCGCCGCGCCAGTACTGCCATTGACGATGCAGATATGCCAGCTTTGATTTTGGTAGCAATCGATTGAACGACGAGTGTTTTCTCGTCGCTCGCGTTGTCGGCTTCGACATAGTCAACGCTGTCGATGTCACTGCTGACATGCGGCGTAAGTGTTTTGTTAAGATCAGGAATACGTGTTTCCAACCTGTCGCCACCTTGCACAATAACACTGCGAGATTTTTCTAGTATCACAGCAGCGCTACGGTAATTGTCGGTCAATGTAATAATTCTAGCCAGTGGGTATGTGTCTTTAAATCCAACAATATTACCGATATCAGCACCCTGAAAACTGTAAATTGCTTGGTCGTCGTCACCGACTACTAAGACATTAGGCATTCCCTCACTAACTGGGTTGTCGGTTAGGTTATGTAGGATGCGCATTTGTGCCATGTTCGTATCCTGGAACTCGTCCACCATGATGTACTGATGTTTTTCTTGTAGATTAAACCGTAGTTCTGGGGTACGTTCGATAGTATGGACGACGTTCAGTATCATGTCGTCAAAGTCATATAGTGCCGATTCCTGCATCTTTGCGAGGTACTGATAGTAAATAAAACTGACAGAACGGAGTTTCACTTGCCGTTCGCGCGTTTTGAAAACGAATTCACCTTTGTCGTTCTTTTTCATCCAGATATTTCGCCATGCCGTAATAGCTTTGGTGGAGTTGTCGGTCGTCGCAGTAACAACAGCGTACTGCAAACTGTCGGCCAGTATCTGCGCCAGAGGAGTGATGTTTGCAACGGTTGTTTTTGTAGTTGTTTGGCGGATATCTTCGATATGCGGCGCTAATTGTTCTGCAGTCGTTTTGCTGATTCGTCCGGCGAATATTTCGGCCAGTGGTTTTTCGGCTGCATCAAGTGCGGTATCGTTCGCGTCGAGTACCGCCAGTAGTTCATCGCTGGTCAATCCGCTCTTCTTTAATTCTGATATGGCACGTAACGTGTCGGATAAATAGGTGTATTCTCCGTTCATTTTACTTGACAGCGGATTTGTATATTCAAGTTCGTCGAATATCCCACGAATGATTTCATAGGTCGATAATTCGTCCGCCGGATGAAAATCAGCGCCGCGATAAAAATGTTCACGATTTTGGCCGATAACTTCGCTACCAAAACTATGGAACGTATGAATAGCAACTTTATATGCATCTTTGCCGATAATGTTGACTAATCGCTGACGCATGGCAGCAGCACCACTGTCGGTAAAGGTTAGGCATAGGATATTTTCGGGCAAGGTGTCCGTTTTGCGGAGAATGTTTGCTGCGCGCATCGATAGGAGTTCAGTTTTGCCTGTTCCCGGCCCTGCAACAACCATGACTGGCCCGTCGATGGTGTCGACTGCTTGTTTTTGTGCGGCATTCAAGTTTTTGTAGCGAGATTCAAAATTCATTACTTTAATTATACCCTAGCAATACCTCAGAAAAGGAAAACTCCCGGACACCACATGGGTATTCGGGAGGGTTCCGTCCTCAAGATAAACGCACAGCTCATCGTCGAATGATTCGTGGATGCCTGTTCCATGATCCACCACGATCGCGTTGCCATGTCATTTGGCAGAACGATGACATGTTGACGGCGAAATAGCCAGCTGTCGTTATTGCGCCATCTGTCAGATCGCTGAGCAGGCTTGCCGAGTTCTGTGACGCCTGCCCGGTCGAATCATCGTAGGCATGACCACAGCTTGTGAATGCCGCGATGGTATGGCCATCGCGCAATGTGATCTCTGCACACGATCGAGCGATATCGATGCAGACAATATCGTCGCGGTCGAGCTGCTGATCCGACATTTTGTCAAACAGAAGGTTGACGGGGTTCGGTGCGTAAGCTGCGTACCCTGTCGATACAACGAACATGTTGTATTCGAAATGGATATGCGAACTGGGATCAAGCTGACGGTAGACGGCATATCGAAGTGCGTGTATGTCGGTATGATCCGTCAGGACACAAATGTCCCGTTGAAGTTGCTGGATCCATCCGATATTCGGACCCCAGCCGAAATGGCGAGCAATGGCGGGGATCTCATCTTGTATCGCTTGGACATTACTATCGCACTCATTGTTCTGGGCGTTCATGATGTGGTTCATGTGCAATCCTAACCTTGTTGGGTGGACGGTATGGTCACAATAGTATCATTTTCGTATAATGTCAATAGTTGTAGAAAAACGAAATCCCCGCCACCTATACGCGGCAGCGCGGATATCGCGTGCGGCATGTTTAGGCGCGGGGTTGAATCTGTTTTCGCAGGTACTCATTTGGAGTCACGAGAAAACAGAATGATGGTATCTCTTCGACTGAGTCATTCAGGTTAGCCGATTCGTCGGAATCGTATGACTCGTCGCGAAGTCGATCGATTGCGCAATCAAGCTCGGCATCGATGCTGATTGCTTGCTTGACGGGCAACGCTAAACTAACTCCTCTGCCGACACTGCCAATGATCTTTGCGTGTGCGACCAAACCTACCTGCTCCCAATGAACAAATTGGTAAATCTGGTCAAGGCTGGTATATCTGACACAGCCGAAATGCTCGCTGTGTTCGTGGACGACCAAAAACTCGTCGCCATGTTTCAGATCGTTAGGACTGACGGTTTCGAATCCGCTTGGTCGCTGTAGTTTTGATACGACGTCGATCTGTCTCACCTTTTCTGATATGAAGGGGTGGATTTGAATTTGTACCGATATGTATTACATAGTAATTTGGCTATGAAGTCAAGATATTTCCATATTGTTTAGAACTTATCAATGGATATGAAACGAGCCACCCGGCTACCGCGGTTGCGGTGGCTGGGTGGCTAATGTTTCACTTTCTGTGCCGAATCCATTCAAAGAAGGACTTCCTCGGCGGAAGCTTGACTCCGAGCTGGAAGCTCGACGCGGGAGCCTCTAGATCATCGAGTAGGTACCTCAGGCTATTGCGGAGTGCTATGTACTCCGCTCGCAGTCTTCCGGCTAGCTCTGAGCTGGGACGCTCGTAGCTCTCGATGATTTCATCGATTTGTCCGATCGCCCCTCTGACAACTTCGATCTGTGATGATCCCAGATCTCGTCGCCTCCCGTTGGTAGCGATGCCGCCGAGCAACGACACGTACGCCCGGCTCGAAAGGCATTCGTGTCCAACAATAACATTAGACGACGTGTAGAATCCGGCGGGCTGCTGTATGGCAGCTTCTCCCCGCAGGTGCTCCGCACATGCCGAGAGTACTGCCTGGGTATAGCGTTGAGACATGTGTCCCTTTCCAAAAAGTGAAAACATCAAGGCGATTTGCCTATATATTCATTATAACATAAAAATAAGCATTATGCAATAATAATGATAAGTATAAGTTACGCGACGCTATGAAGTCCAGTATGTGGCGGGGTTGGTATCGTTGGACGGGTCACTAACTTTCTGGTAGCGTTATGCGCTCGTAGCCAGCGCAGCTCTGCGTTTTCATCCGACTTTGACCCACATCCTAAATGGCCAGAAAAAACACCACGGATCTCACGCACAGTTGCGTTCGGGAAATTATTACGTGCGAATTCTGAATATGACCAATCTTGATTGAACACATCGTTTGATGCCTCGGTAATTATCATTTTTGTTTCCGGGTCAAGTAGGCTCATTGCATAGGCGATGCCACCTATTAGTTTTGGGACAACAAGTGCGTGGTTGATTAGTTCATTGCTGGATGTTCTGAATACTTTTGCTCCCTCGATGAAATTACGGGGGTCTTCAAATGCTAGGGCAATTGTTGGGACTATCTCATGAATCGGTAGCGGAAGTGTTTGTTGTGCCGCATGTTTAAATGAGCGTTTGTCGAACATAGCTGGTCGATTCAGTCGAAGTCCGTCAACTTCTATGTCGTGCTGAGCTGCTTGCGCGGCGGCGACGGCTGCTTTGGTACCACCCTGCGAATAGCCAGAAAACATAACAGATCGAAGCTGATCTAAATCATACGGCCGATCTGCAAATTCTGTCGTTGCTATAACATTGGCTATCGCATTCATGTCATTGCCCAAATCAAAGAATCGCGTGTCTTGGCCTAGCCTACTCTGGACATGACTGATTGATATCACGCGGTGACCAAGTTTTGCTTCGCGTTCTGCACGCTTATCATACAAATTCCCCGGTGCGCGTTCTGTCAACCAACCATGTGTCTGTACATCGTCGGCTGGTTGTCGTAGTCCAGATGCGGCAAAGTCAATCTCTGGCTGGTCAACTGATGTTGTGTAGACATTATATCGACGACCACTAGAGATGACATTATATAGCGATGTCTTGCCGATCACCCTCCCTCGGGACGAAAACGGTGAAAACGCTTCTTCTTCACGAACAGCATAACTGCTGACAGGTTCGAAATCTTCGATGACGCTAGGTGCGTAATCTGTAAACAACTCGTGGGGCTGTTGACTATAATTTTCAGACAAAAAAGACCCACGTTCGTGGGCTGAAGGATGGCTAATTGCTTGACTCATATTGCTGTCTCCTGAGGTTGTGACAGAAGTATACTGCTAATGAATGAAAAAGTAAAGATGAATACTGGTATATGGATCGTTGGTGGGTCTTCTCGTGAAAGAAGACCCACCTGTGACGCACCCTGTCGCAGGATCAGCTGACGAAGTAAATCGCCTTAATACTGTCGAACCCACTGAAGTCGTATGCAATCACACCAGTGCCGTTTCCGATATTGATGTTCGTGCTCGAAAGATTGAATCGCGAACCTGAAAAGTCAGGTTGTGATTCGTTCTGAACGACAATGTACGACCAGCTGACAGTCGGTGTTGCCGTGAACATCAGCTCCGAAAAGCCGTTCGCGCCAACAGAGCGTAACCGAGGATTGCCATACCCCGCTGGAGGGATGTATGTTGGATCTTGATCTGAGTACACCGGTGTTCCGGCCGCGTCCACGACTGAACCGACATTGTCCTGCGGGATGAGCGCACGACGTTCGACGGTTACTGACGGTGCTGGTGTCGATGGCTGAGCAGCTTGCGGCTGCACTTTCGTCGGTGCCAGCACTGGAGCCGGAAGTGAAGTCGTTGGCGGATAGGTGTACGTTTCTTGCGGTCGACCATCACTGTGAACAACAACGTATCCGTTTTCGAACGGAACGATCGATATTGTGTCTGGCGCTGCAGATGTCGTCGATGACGTTGTTGTCGGTACGGTTGTCGACGTCGTTGTCGTTGTGCTGGGTGTCCGTGAGACCGATGTCGTCGGCTTGACGGACGACGACGGCACTGCTGATGACGTAGTGAACGACGCATCGCAATCGATGCTTTTGTTGTCGACGTTGCACGACGGTGTGCCGTTGCTGCTGCATCCGGTCAGTATCACAGTGGCTGCAACAGTTGCGGCAAACGCCACAACTACTTTGTACCATCTATCGTACATAGGTATCCTTTGAGTGTAGGTACGTGCGCGGGTCTGCGCCACTGGTTTATTACAGCATATTTCACTATAAATGTCTATATTTATCAGTGTTCTGTGCTATAATACGCTCAGTTATGAACGATGAAATATACGACGACCTTGCCCTCGAGCAAATTGCCAAAGCCAAGTTTGGTATGAAAGTCGAAATCGATAAAGTCATCGTTCGCCAAATTCCGGTTAGCCACGTTGCCGAAGCGACAGTATTTATGACGACCAAAAAACAGTTGTTTGTCTATGTGACGGCGCACTCCAAACTAGTACTTGGTGACGTCAAAAAGATCGTCACTCGAATGGGTCTAAAGGCTGAACTATTTCTGCCGCCTAAGGGTGAGATTGATTATTTTGATGAAATCGGTCGTGCTAAATACCGCGAGGTATTCCCTGCTCGAACCAAACCATCTGCAGATGATATTATTTTTTATCGGACGTTAGCGCCATATAATCCGGCGTTGGTGCAAATTCATGAAGTAAAAGATGGCGAGATTAAAAAATTTGATACCGATAGCAGTAGCGGATGGCGCACGGCTGCGAAGTTTGCATATCGTCGAATCAAAACAAGCTGATTGTGATGTGTCATTCTGAACTTGATTCAGGATCCAATCGTTATATACTCAACTAAACTTACTGTCTTATGTTCTTTTTTGCCAAAGAACCAAAAGGCTTTCTTTTGTATCGACAAAAGAAACAAAAACTTTCGTGACGGCTTCACTACGCGGCCAAACCTGCAACAGCTATTTCTTGGGTAGCTGCGGAACTCGTTTTTCTGGTTAGTATACCAGAAAACCTCAAACAGTCCTCGCTCCGCCAAGATCTAGCTATCGCAGGTTTTCCGGTGGCTCCAGATGTCACGTTAGTTGATTTATTTCTACGCAGTAGAGCTGCGATTAATTGTAGATCTATTTCTTTAGATCGAGTACGACGAGGTGTTCGATGTGCGGTGTTCGTGGAAAGAAATTGTAGCCCTGATGATGGCGAATGCCGTATTTGTCAGCTAGGCGCATGACATCGCGGGCTTGCGTGACTGGATTGCAGGATAGATAGATGATTCGTTCTGGCGCAGATTCAAGGAGTTTATTGACAACATCTTCATGAAGACCTGCTCGTGGCGGATCAAGAATAATTGTGCTATCACTAGTGATATGTTCGAGCGCTGTTTCACTTGGTGCCAAGATCGCTTTGGCTGTCTTTGCGCGATCCATTGCTGTGATGTTTCGTTCCATTTCGCGAACAGCATGTTCGTTGATTTCGACCATGGTCACGTTGTCGCCACCAATTGTCAGGCCGATACTACCCACGCCACTATATAGGTCGACGGTAGGTTTTTTGCTATCAACCCACTCTTTCATGTCTAACAGCGCTTGTTCGTAGACAGGCACATTTATCTGGAAAAACCCTTCAACGGCATACGTAAATGGTACGTCCAAAATCGTATCGGTTAACGTCGTTTCGCCCCATGCCTGCAGGCGTTTCGTAATAACGCTAGCTGGGCTTTTTGGGTTGCTATAAATGAGTTCAAATCCAGCGACTGGAAGTGACATTAACTCTGCTTCTGTGAATGCGTCAAACATCTCGTCTTTGACATACAGCTGCGCGGCAACATTACCCTGTTGATCGCAGCGAATAATGATTGTTTTTAGCTGAAACGCCTGAATACCTTCACGTAATCGCAGGATGTCGCGAATGGCTGTTGCAGCTGTGTTGATCGCCGGTAACGCTAAACTTGTTCCTTGAACAGGGATTTTGCCATGTGTACCACGTCGGAAAAATGCGAGATCTAACTGATCTAATTCTTTGTCCCACCAAAAACTAAATTCGATTTTGTTACGGTATTCGTACTCTTTTCCATCACTGTAGACGGTGATGGGTTGTGGTAGTACGATATCGTGCAGTTCGAATGCTTCTTCGATCAATGCAGATTTGTAGTGCTGCTCTGCTTCAAATCGAACAATTTGCCACGGACTGGTTGACAAGTAACTTTCGGGATCGCGTGGATCGACACGATCACTGCTCGTCGTATCAACATCAGTCACAATACCTTCCACAAGGTTGGATTTCTTTTTCGTCAGTTGTACTTGTACTTTTTCGCCAGGTAGTCCACCCCATGCGAATAGTTTTTTGCCATAGTCTAATTGACCGAGGGTTTGGCCGCCGCCCACGATCTTGTCGAGCGTTGCTTCGACAATTGGTAAAGTTTTTTTAATCATTCCTTCTATTTTAACATCAGTAGGAGGATATTCATAACGTCACAGCATGATTGCTCTCTGTTAGGGATTGCCTATAGCATACTATAGTAGTATTATAATCAAATATATGCGTATACATGACAGATTCAAATCTACTATGGAAACATCAGCGAAACCATCGCGATTTGATCGCTTCAAGGATGCTGCTCGCGAAAAGAACTATTATGCGCGGAACATTCTTGTAGGAACGGTGCTTGCAACGACAGCAATGAACATGCTGTCCGCTGACGCGGCGGAAAAACAACAAGTACCGCAAGCTCCAGAAACGAGTACGGCAATCGACAGTCCTGCTTCTATCGCTGCAACCGAGACGATGACGGTTGCAGAATCTGGTCCATCTATGCGCGTGACTTTCCCTGACATGAACACAAACTTCGATGTGGCGATTCCGGAATCAACCCAGTTCGATTCGTTTTTGCAAAATGTCGGTACGTATATACAGAACGATCCCTCCGCAGTCGTTACATTCTCGATCAACGGCAGTGCCTCTGACGAAGATCGTTCATCGTCTATTAATGGCGACAGTAACCTGGGATTGCCGTCCGCGTCAAACGAACAGCTTGCCTATGACTACGCGACTACTACGTACCAGCAATTGAGCGAATCGGTTGCGCGAACATCGGGTAACGAAGCATTCCGAGTTGGTGATGTTTCCTCTCAAGAGGCGCTTCTAGCTCAGGTTGACCAAAGTGCTATCGAAAAGATTGCTACAGAAAAAGGTTTGTCTCGTTACGCACTGCTTGGTGCATACAACGACCAAACAATTCAGCTGGATGGCGCAGACGCGTTGACATTGACGACGCTTATCGATGACAACCGCGGTGCAACAATCACGACATCGATTGAACGATCATCGACGCCGTTAACTGAACTGCCCCCTGAAACTGCGCCTATTCCTACAGACCAGGCTGAAGTACGACCAATGAGCGAAACGCCCCATAGATTCATGTTCGTACCGTTTGCCGTGCCACTTCGTTTGCGTCGTCGGAAAAACACTGAAAACACATCAGTCGCTCTGACAAACGAACCAGTCGTGAGTTATGTTCAGATGCTAACGCCTGTCACTCAAGAATATAATTCGGCTGCGTCAGTAATACCGGCGACGGAAAACTATAATCATCAGCTTTCCCCTATCTCCGCGATTACACCCGAGTATAAGCCGCGGCTTGCTGAGAGAATGCCTCCTACTTTAAGGCGAATGACTCGACCTATCCGCCACCAGGTTTCATATGCGATAAGTGAGTTTGAACGAAAGAAATCGGGTCGTGAGATGGATCGTAGTAACAAAGCATCAATGAAACGAGCATACTTGCAGTTACGAGAAAAACCGAGTCTTCGACGAATAGTACGTGATTTCAAACACGATGTAACACATGCCTTTAGGTCACGCATCTAGTATTTTACTATAGAATATGATATAATATAAATATGAGTCGTTCGATGGTGTCATTAGAGTCATTCGGTATAGTGCTTCCAAAAGTGCCTGACGGCGAATTTATCGTTGATGACAAACATCATTATAATTCTTATGCTTTTGACGAAGCTACCTTTATTTTGACGCCACTCGGTGAGAAAATATACCATGCTCAGAATGAGCAAGCATCAAAGCTGCATCATGCGCTGCTCGTTGGTGTTAATCTTGCTACGGAGTATGGTACTCAAATTGCATCAGAAACTATGCCACTATATGATGTTGCAACGAAGCACCATGGTACCCAACAAATAGGATATACTCCTGGCTTTTCGGTCGGTTACGTTAAGACTAGTGATCGGCTTGGTGCGTTGACAGAATTTATGACGTCACCCGACCATGCTCATGACCAGCCGCGAAAATTAGCCTGCGTTCTTGCTCAATCGGCAGTGTGGTTATGTGCTGTTCCTAAAACTCGTCTCGAACAATTCCATGACGGACTTGTTGAAGCACCAAGCTTGCCGTTAGAGGCGCAAAGGCAGCTACAAGATCAAATTTATCGTTATTCACGATAAACACAATGTAAATATAGTGTATGTAGGCGCTGAGTCCAAAGACTAGCCAATTCATTCACTTAATATCGAGTGCGTGTTTTGTCGTTAGTAGTTATATATTTTGACAATGTTCTCAAGTGGAATATAGCCTACTCTATTCCCTTCAACCGAACACGGTATAAATAACTGGTAATACATCTTATCTTCGTCCGGATGTTGTGCCTGTAGCGTTATGAGCTCTCCAAAACCAGTCTGTACTAACATTGGACGATCATCTGGGCTGACTAGAGGACGGTAGTCCTCCCCTGCGCTAGTAGGCGGATATATAATCAGTGAAGTGGCTATTGAAACAGCGCGACTCAGTTCTGTTATATGCATTACGTAATCCATTATCGCATCAGTAAATTGAGGATTGTATTGTAATGTCGGTTCATTCAGAAGGGTTTTTGTATGCTTTGCAATTGCACGAAACCCGTTCTCGGAGTTTAATTCGTCATCGGCAAATGTCATTACCAGATCTATGAACGTAGCATTGACTGCAGGATCATTTGTAAATTTTTCTATCTTTTCGGTAGCTGCTTTAAGTGTATCTTCTGTCTTGTCTTTGTCAAATTCAACACTCACATCTTCAATTTTTGCCGCTGTATAATACGTCACGTCGGCGAGTGCCGTTGCTGCACTGCCGAGTGCTTGCCGGATATAAATCTCTCCATGACATGGAAGGTCATCGTGATCGATATCCTCAAACTTGTCGCGTGTGTCACTGACTGCTATGCTAAAGCCAAACCCGGCGAATGGTGCGGTAATTGAACGTAGAGATGGTTGAACGTCATCTTCATCGATTGTCCAGTCTAGCGTATCTCTATATTCTTCGTCGTCTTCTTCATCGTCGTCGGCATAATCTCCTACATCATCATATGTTGATGTAGTATCAGCATCGATTGCCACAGAGCCGTCTGCATAATTAACGCTCGTTTCAGGCACTATTACAGAGGTTGATGCTCCCGTGAGAGTGACTGGCTCTTCGTAAAGATTTGTTTGCTTGACTTCATGATTCAACCTATTACAAACATCCGTCAAGCCCATGAGTAGGTCTGTGTATGAAGCTACACTATCATTCAATACGTCTTGAATGGCTTTTGCACGAAGAAATACGGGATGATCAGCGAATCGACCAGTATGCGATTGCATAGCCTCGTCAAATTGTAATAATTCGCCAATCTTTTCATTCATAAGTCATTGTATTTTAGAGCGTATGCAGTTCCGTCGCAAGCATGAGTACTATTCGCCGACGGCAAGTTTTAGCAGGATTACCCCGATACCGACTGACATCTCTAATGCACTGACAAGTAATAGGCGCCATACATTATCATAGATTCGTCGACCTGCATTAAATGACAAAAGAAATAATGACAGTAGTGTGACGACGATCGCTGCCATCAACCCAGTCTTTAGCGTGTACCAATGCGTTGCGCCACCTAGAATCAATATAAGGCTTGGGAGGATCACAGGAGCCAGTAGTCCAGCTGAGGTAAATAACGTTTTCACATATTCTGTTCGATCAATGCTTTTGCCATGGACTGCCCTATACGACATGCGTGTTGCGATAAGTGTCGCCAACCATAGGCCAAATGCCGCACCGACCAAGCTGATGATTGCGCCTTTTATCGTATGTTCTGCCGCTGTCTGCCACATCGCTGCCATTAACGCTAGTAATGTGATCGTCGAATATATTCGCTCTTTCATGTTTTCGGCCACGGCTTCGCGCATGGCTGGTGTCAAGTTTTGGAGTGTTTTTACTTTTTCCATCAGTATCAATAGTAGCGTATGTCTATGAGTTTTTGGTGAAGTTTATGGCAGGGCTTTCATCGTGCCTGGGTGTATGGTGGTATGATAAAGGTAATGATTATCCACGAAAACCTTAGTACCATCGACCCGTGGCTTGCACCCTACAGTGCGCAACTACAGCAGCGCATTGATTACGCTGAGCGAGTTCGCGAAAAGGTACTTGGCGATACAGACATTACTGACTTTTCACTAGGATATCTGCATTTTGGACTACATCAAACGTCAGATGGCTGGGTGTTTCGGGAATGGGCGCCGAATGCAACAAAAATCTATCTTGTTGGTGAGTTTTCGGGTTGGAAAGACGATGAGCGATTTGCATTGGTGGCGACTGATCACGGCCAATGGGAAATTGTGATACCTACTGGGGTTTTGAAGCACAGAGACCTCTATAAGTTACATATATATTGGTCTGACGGTGACGGCTATCGCATTCCTGCGTGGGCGACGCGAACTGTTCAAGACGAAACAACGCATGAATTTAACGCCCAAGTGTGGACACCACCGCTGCCCTACGAATGGAAGTCGGACTTTGTGCGACCAACTGACCCTCCAGTAATATACGAAGCTCACATCGGCATGAGCAGCCAGGATGAAAAGGTCGCGACCTACGCAGAATTTACCCGTGACGTGTTGCCGCGTATCATTGCGGGCGGCTACAACACTATCCAGTTAATGGCTATCCAAGAGCACCCGTACTACGGGAGTTTTGGCTATCATGTGTCGAGTTTTTTTGCTGCCAGTTCACGGTTCGGAACGCCAGAAGATTTGAAAGCACTCGTCGATACAGCGCATGCAGCTGGTGTTGCTGTCGTACTCGACCTCGTCCATTCTCATGCTGTCAAAAATGAGATCGAAGGTTTGAGTCGGTTTGATGGCAGCTATACGCAATATTTCCACGAAGGTGATCGTGGCAACCACGAAGCTTGGGATTCACGGGTGTTCGACTATGGCAAACCCGAAGTATTGCACTTTCTACTGTCGAACTGTCGATATTGGCTAGATGAATACCATTTTGACGGGTATCGTTTTGATGGCGTGACAAGTATGCTGTATCTTGATCACGGGCTAGAGAAATCGTTTACCAGCTATGACGACTATTTTGCAAATACCGACCCCGATGCCCTGGCCTATCTGACGCTTGCAAATCAGCTGATTCATAGTATTAAACCGTCTGCGCTAACCATTGCGGAAGAAATGAGCGGTATGCCAGGAATTGCTGGTTCTATGGCCGATGGCGGCATCGGGTTTGACTATCGATTGTCGATGGGTATGCCAGACCTATGGATTAAATACATTAAAGAACTGCAAGACGAAGAGTGGCAAGTGTCGCAGTTGTTTCATGAGCTGTCGCAACATCGTCCCGAAGAAAAAACGATCAGTTACGCAGAATCTCATGATCAAGCGCTGGTTGGCGACAAAACGCTGCTATTTCGGTTGATCGACAAAGATATGTATGATCATATGACGATTGGTGATCAGTCGCTGGTCGTCGATCGCGGCGTAGCGCTTCACAAAATGATTCGCCTACTGACGGCGAGTATGCACCATGGCGGGTATTTGAATTTTATGGGCAACGAATTTGGCCATCCTGAATGGATTGATTTTCCCCGGGAAGGTAACGAATGGTCATACAAATACGCACGTCGACAATGGAATCTTGTTGATAATGATCAACTAAAGTACGCACAGTTAGGCGAATTTGACGCTGCGATGACGCGGGCGGTTGCTGATACGGCCGGTGATTACGAATGGGTTACCATTAACGACCAAGACCATGTCCTTGCCTTTACGCGCGGTGGGCAGTTATTTGTCTATAATTTTCACCCAACCAATTCCTATACTGACTATGGTCTGATCGCGGATGCCGGCGATTACCGTGTGATAGTATCGAGCGATGATCAAATATACGGCGGTCAAGGTCGCATCGATGCATCGCTCGTCTACCCGGCAGTTCCCGTCGAAAACCCGATGCTTCGGCTATATCTCCCCGCTCGTACAGCTATTGTCTTGCAAAAAATTGATTAAATCTATAGTTTGTTATATAATATAATGGTGAACCAAGCGACCGTTTGTGTTCAAAACTCCGTGAAAAGGATGTGATAGCGATGACTGTTGGTATCCTAGGTACTGAGGTTAATTTCGGCACAGCTGTTCTGGGCGTAGCGCTCGCTGCAGGATTCGTCCTGATCGTCTGGCCGCTTGCAGTGCGCTGCCGCCGCCGCGCAAAACGAGTTCAAGCAGCCCGGCTGACATTCGTCGGCGACGTCATGCGCGCGATGAACGAGCACGATGAGTATCTCAGCGCACGAACGACGACCTCGCGGCAGGAACTCGCCTACGTCGCCAGTATGCTCGACAGGGGCTCATCGACGCAGCAATAGCCTCCCTTCTTCACGGAGACCGGTGAAAATCCGGTTCTCCCCTGTCGTCATTACCTATAGTGACCGCAGGAGAGAATCGAATGAATCGACAGCGCGTTAATCTATTACTAGCGTATACTAGTAATAGATTAACGACGGAGGATTCTATGAAAATTGCTATTTCTGGCCTAGGGCGAATGGGCGGACAAATTGCCAAAAAACTGCATGACAACGGACACGAGGTCATTGCGCACAATCGCAGTCCCGAAAAGGTTGACGAAGCCAAAACGTATGGCGCAACGCCAGCCTATACCGACCAAGAAGTGATCGATGCATTTGGCAGTGATCAAGTCGTACTATGGATTATGCTGCCAGCAGATATTATCGATGCAAAGATTGATGAGTGGCTAACGATTCTGCCTGCGGGAAGTATTGTCATTGATGGCGGTAACAGCGACTATCGGGGTGATGCGGCACGTGCAGAGCGTGTTCGCGCAGCCGGTAGCGAACTGATGGATATTGGGACAAGTGGCGGTGTTCATGGCCTTGCGAACGGGTTCTCTATGATGGTCGGCGGTGATGCTTCGGCGTACCAAGCCGTCTCGCCTGCCCTCGACACGCTGGCGGCTCCGCGTGGTGGTCATGAACATTTTGGCGTCACTGGTACCGGTCACTTTGTTAAAATGGTTCACAATGCCATCGAATACGGCATGATGCAATCGCTTGCCGAAGGCTATCGTGTGCTCCGCGAAGGGCCATACAAAGAGCTCGACCTGGCAAAAGCCGGTGATATTTGGCAGCAATCGAGTGTCGTCACCAGCTGGTTGAACGACTTGACACGGCAAGCACTTCACGAAAATCCAAACATGGATGGAATCAGTGGTGTTGTTGCCGAATCAGGCGAAGCTCGATGGACGCTCGAAACAGCACAAGCATCCGGTATCCCGATGCCTGCAATTCAAGCATCGTTTGATGTTCGCCTCGCTTCTCAGCAAGGTCAAGTCGACTTCTCAACAAAATTGCTCGCAGCAATGCGAGCAAAATTTGGTGGTCACGATATTAACGGTATTCAGTAGCTAATAGTTGCAGCTTGCTAACTCGTCGTCGTGAGCAAACGCTGCTGCCCTTTGCTCTGGAGTGCCGTGGTTCATGTCGTCTTCTCCGGCGCTTAAATTTGCCATATATTCAGCACCGCGCGCTGTTTCGGCTGCATCTGAATACCCCATTCGCTCGCTCCAGAGTGCTTGAACACCAGCTGCACAGTCAGATCGCTGTTCGTATGGGAATGGTGAGCTGTCGCTCATTGGATCACCTGATGTCATCGATTTCAGTAGGGTTGTAGAAACGTTCTCTCCCTCGTTCTCTTGAACGGTATGATTCCATTCATGAGCAACAAGCCACTTATACTCTTCTGCTTTTGGCGGTTCTTTCATAAGGTCGGGGTTTGTCAAAAAAACTGTATTGTCGCAGGCATGATCGCCGATAATTGGTGCGTATCCACAAAAATCAGTTGGATTTTCTGGATTTACCGATACCCCGACTCCTAGTGATGGACTAAGGACGGTTGTTGCGTGTATGTATTCATCGCCCTGCACTTCTTGGTAAAACTGTTCTGTCTGCCCAACGGCACACTGGATGTCAGCATAGCTAGAGCTATTCGGAGATTCGCAGGCGTCAAGATCGCCTGGGACTACTTCGGGGACGAATGTATAGACGGTGTTTTCAATGTTGTTTGTTACATCTCCGATGAGCTGTTGCTGTTCGGGTGTCGTCTGTTCAAGACTTGTGTTAATAGCTGCGGTGAGCTCGGGCGGCAGCATACTTTCTAGTTGCATTGCTGAACCTGGATTCAACTGGTCGATATTCAATTCCTCTGCATTTGCTGAAGCGTGGCTACCCAAGAATGCTGCGCTGCCAAATCCAACAAGTACAGCTGCGCGGCCTAATAAGCGACGTACATTGAACGTACTTGATTCTGTTTCAGCTGTGCGACTTTTCCTAAATTCGAATGATTTCATACTTACAGTATAGCATAAGTACAATAAAATGTCAATACTGTCAACTGCGATACTATCTAGATTGTAATGCGTCAAGGGCAACGGCCATTGCCGCCCACACCCGCCAATCGGTTGCCTGATATGTTGTATCTTTCATTTCTAATCTGTAATGATCACGGAATACTGTCGTTTTGATATATTTGCCTACTTCACCGTTGTCATTGTCCACGAATACAAAGTGATATCGAAAGAAGTTTAGTACAATGTCGAATATGTCACCGATAAACGGTATAAATCCGACAAAGCGGCGGAGTACCGCGAGTGTTTTATTGCTTTCTGATACGGTTACAACGACTGAATCATCAGTATTCAGGACATTCCAGGTGCTATTGAGTAGCGATGCGCCAAACTGCTTTTTGAATGCGCCTATTAAAGTGTCATTGGCATCTTCGACGAAGTATTTGCCATGAATATCCATGACCTTTTCGGCACGGAATTGAAATAATTTGGTTGTTTTGAATTCATCACTAAAGAATTCAATCTTTTCTTTGATCGCAAGTCGGCGTTGCTGAGCGAACGCCACCATCTCGGTTTTGTTGCCATCTGTATCTGTAGCGTAGATTTCGTAACGGTTGACGAATGCGGTAATCTTTTGTTCGACAATAAGGTGTGGGGTCATAGTATTTATCATATCATGGTGTAATGAAAGCATATGTGGTATAATCCGTACAATTCAATATACATTCGTATATCCCTTGCCTATTGAATCGCACCTTGTCTGGGGTGTTGATTTGTGCCCTAGGCGGTTTCTTTAACTAAAAAGAGGTAAAAAATGCTCAAAAATGCTGAAACATTCAGTGAGTCGCGTTTTAATAAAATCAAGACCATATCTGCAATTGCGGCAATTGCCCTTGTAGGCGTCATGCACGCTGGGTCACCGGCATCTGCCGAAGTAACGATCTATTCCGGTGGGACGTGGGATAAGCATTCCGCTGGCAGCGCGGGACAAACCGAAGTACCCGATGTTCGCATCGAAAAGCCTGCCGAACCACCTATCATCGGTGCAATGCCGATGCTACAGAGTGTCGATGCTGGATCAACGAGTGTGACCGAAGCACTTGACCGAGCACCCGACGATGAATCGATGACTGTGACGGGGTATTCTGCCGGTGCAGTAGAGGTGCGCCATGCACTACAAACCAGCAATAGTACTACGGATCGTGTGACAGAAGTAAGATTACCAGGTGATCCATGTGCTCGAAACGGGATACTACGATTAGCTGAGGCGCAAATGCTGACGGGTACATCGTGTGGAGCAGATATGCAGTTAAATCCTACAGCGACAGTGACGGAATTTGGCTATCAACAGGATCCTATTTTTAATATGCCACACATGCCAGCGAATTTAGCCCAGGCTGCAAACATGTTGGCTGGCTATTACAACGCAAAGCAAGGTCATGGAAGTTATGATTATCTTGATCCAGACACCGTCGACCCAAGTCGAAAAACGGTAGTTGTGAACGGAAACGTCCATACGGTGACATTAAAGAACGACACGTCTGCATCGGTGCAATATCTACGAGAACATGGCATATTTCCATCTGTCGCGGATGAATCAGCTATCAACGCCATGGTCGGTTTTACAGATGAAGTTGTACCGGTCACTCCCTCGCCATCCGAAGTGCCTGCTGCTGTGACGCCGGTATCTGCGAACATTGAGCCGTCGCAGGTCGTCGCTCCGGAAGCTCCACAATACCGACCACCAGAGGTTGCAGCGGCGTTGAGTTGGGTTGATATCTCTGCTAGTTCGGTAGACGTGGCTATCGAATCATATGCCGCCGATGTTGAGCGGGTGGTTCCAGCGGCCGCGCCACAGATCACACAAGTAGCTATTCAGGCACATGAAGCAGTGGCTAATGCGCAGCAGCAAGCAAACCAGTTCCTGGCTCAATTTGCGCCACGATAACAGATAAATACAGTTTATGAATACCCTTCAGTAATGGAGGGTATTTTGTAGTATAAATATAACATAAGAGTATTTACAAATAAGCAAAAGTGTGATATAATGCAAGTATGTTGAAAGCCGCTCAATGAGTGGTACGAAGGCAGTCCGGAGGCACCCGCCTCAGGATAACAACTCAGAATAGAAAGTAAGGTGAGTTCCGTGAAGACACGGAGACGAAACTGGCTGCAACGCAGCACGATCATCATGGGTATTATTGCCCTATTGATGACGGCACTTCAGCTGTTTGGCGCAAGTACGGCATCCGCCGCAACTCCCGAACAGATGATCATGGGCATGTTCAAGTCGGGGGATGCAAGTAGTATCGCTTCGGCACTCATGCCGAAGACAACGCCGGTTGCTTCCGCAGTTGCTGGCGTAACGCCAACACCTGCGGCACTTGCTACGCGTGGTCCCACAACGTACTATGTTGCTGGAACCGGTGGAGGCCAAGACAGTCCCGCTGTGCATACGGACAAAGGAACCTACGTAGTTTCTCCGTACCCGGCTAGTATTTTGCCGGGACCGATCATGGGTCCGTATTCCTACGGGGATTCGGTTCAGATCGGTGCAGCACAAGCGGTCGCCAACTCCAAAGTAAATCCCCAGCCCGTCAACGAGTTCAATGGCCACAGCCAAGGAGCTTCAGCGGCATGGGAAGCAGCGGCAAAAGATGGACAGGCGTCGCACATTACTGCAACAGGTACGCCGACCAACCCGGGAACGGGATTTGTGTCGGTTATGCCGAGTAACCTGTTCATCACCGATGTCGGTACGCCATCAGAGTTGGCACCCGAAGATTCGGCTGATCTCTACAATCTTTCCGGAGATTGCTGGGGAAATATGCCTGATTTCCGCAACGTGCTTTCGCTGATTGCGTGCATTCCGTCGACTATCGATACCCATTACAATCAGGGTGAAGGTGGTTACGGCACGTTCAAGGAGGACGAAGTTTACAAGTCCGCCCCGAACATCACGCAACACGTGCAGTATACCGAGAATGGCCTTGTCCTGATCGGTCAGCAGTTGAATCCCAACCTGCCAGAGGATCAGAAGCAGATGCTTCGAGATCTTGCTCCTCAGGGTCGCCCGGGCGTTCAGTCCGGACCGACACTTCGTGAACTCACCGACCCAGTCGGTATGGTTCAGGATGCAGTTGAAGGTGCGCTCACACAGGCACCTGCCGCAGTCAACAATGATGCATCCGTAGCGCCGGCAAACCCGGTCGCAGCGATTGCAGAAGTTGCCGCTCCTCTGATGGAGCAGTTTGCTGCACAGGCTCCACCCGAGGTTCAGCAGTTTGTTGCTCCGATCGTGGAGCAGTGGTCGGCTCCCGAGCCTACGTACACAGCGCAGCAGCAGTACTCCGCACCTGCGCCCGTTCAGGACTTCGTTCAGAATGTCCAGACCCAGGTTCAGGATGTGGTTGCATCGTTCGCGACGCCTGCAGTTGGCAATGTCAATGCAGCTCCCGCTGCACCCGCAATGCCGGCACTTCCCGACCTCGGCGCACTTGCCGCTTCCTTCATGGGAGGCGTCTAATAGTCGAGTGCTAGATCAAGTTCAACTTCATCAGTTGGCGACTGTTTCCCGTATCTGTTTCGACAGGTGCCTGATTCACGCAGCTGAAGTGAGTGGAGCTTGGAACGTCATACGTAAGTGTGACGCAGCAATCCGCGATTTCGTGGTGGAAAGGATTCATATAATCCTGACTACGTCCCCGTACCTACGAGGGCACAATCCGCATCGAGTGAAGTAGAATATGGTTCATCTATTGATTGAACCAGCACTGCAGAATCTGATTTTTGTCGGTTTTTAAAACCGTCAGACTTCAAATTTTGTAAAACCATTCCACGACACTTCGGTGTAGCTTCAACCCCTGTGGAGTGTTTTACCCTCCCGCTTTCTATTCTGTACCTTTTTCAACATATGCAACCCCGTTTCAGTTTGATGTTTTACGTCACTGGCGGGGTTATTCGCTTTTTATGGCTTATTTATTTTTCAACTTTTTCGGTTAGTGGGGCGTATCGCGGAATTGTCACGGTAAAGGTTGTACCGGATTCAACCTCTGATTTGACTGTAATTTCGCCGTTGTGCAGACGTATGATCTCATGTGACCAATACAACCCTAGTCCTGTGCCATTCGCTTCGATTGATAAGGGATTTGGTATACGCGAGAATTTTTTGAACAGTCGTCCCATTTCATCTTTGGCTATGCCAACTCCATGATCTGTAATGGTGACAGTACAAACGTCACGTACTGATTTGGCGTGGATAGAGACGGATGTTTTGGTGCGACTGTATTTGTTGGCATTATCGACGATGTTGTTGATCGCAGTGCTAAGATATGTGTAATCAGCGCTTACAATCAGTGGTGTGTCCGGCATGGTGAGTTTCAAGGTTTGTTTTTTGTCTAAAAACTCTGGTCGCAAATCATTGTCTATTTCTTGCAGTAGCCCGCGAATATCAAACTCTTTGCGGTCTAGTTTGATACGATCAAGGTCAAGTCGGGCGATTCGTAATATGTCGTTTATGATATCCAGCTGTCGTTCGTTGCTATTGTAGGCGCGATCCAAAAAATCACGTTGCTGTTCGCTGATGTCACCGACGAATCCTTGGATGATCATACCGATATATTGTTTGACCGCAGTCGCCGGTGTTCGCAACTGGTGTGACGCTAACGATATAAATTCATCTTTGGATTCGTTGATCTCTATTAGTTCGCGAACACGCTGTGCCTCCATTTCTTTGCGAGACAGTGAATAGTTCAGCACGCGTGATAATAAATTTGCATCGAACCCACCCTTCACTAGATAATCTGCCGTGCCAAGTTTCATCGCTGCTGCTTCGATGTTACGGTCGCCTGCACCTGTCAAGATGATAAAGGGTTGACGTCGTTCAGATAGGTTAAAATGCTCAAGCAGCTCAAGCCCGGTGTTTTTACCTAGTCGATAGTCGACGAGATAAATATCGTGTTCGTTGTTGGCGATAAGTCGCTCGGCCTCGTCGATGTCACCAGTCCATTCAAGTGCGAATGGTGATTTTGAGATTTTATCGAACAAGCGCTTGATGATGAAGTAATCGTCTTCATCATCATCGATCAGGAGGACTCTTTTGTACATCTTATCGCCCGACATGATCTTGCGGGAGCTCCACGATTTCTAGCCAATATTTGCCCAACGTTTGCATCACTTTGATCAGGTTATCGAACGTAACAGGCTTGGTAATGAACGAATTGACGCCCAATTGGTACGTTTTATACACGTCTTCTTCGGCCTTTGACGTCGTAAATACGACGACGGGAATGCTGCTGAGGTTTGGATCGGATTTGATTTCTTTGAGTGCCTCGCGGCCGTCTTTGCGCGGCATGTTTAGGTCGAGCAATATAATGCCTGGTCGTTCGAACTCGCTAATATTTGTATACTGACCTTCGTGTCGTAGATATTCAATCAGTTCCTCTCCGTCTTTGACGCGGTGGAGTTTGTTTAGTAGCTTGCTTTCTGCTAATGCCTTTTTGGTCAGTAAATAGTCATCGTCATCATCGTCAGCCATGACTATTGTGATGTGTGATTTGTTTGCGGTCATGATGGTACTCCTTTAGCTGCTTGCTTTTCTTGTTTTTTGATCGGTAATCGAATAATAAATGTCGAACCTTTGCCCGGTGTGCTTGTTGCGGTGATTTCTCCGTTGTGGCGTTCAACGATTTTTCGGCAGACAGCAAGTCCTATGCCAGTTCCTTCGTAGCTGTCGCGGCCATGAAGGCGTTGAAAAACGGCAAAAATACGATCAAGATATTTTTCATCAAAGCCTACCCCATTGTCACTTACTCGTATTTCGTACGTGCCATTACTATTGGAGGTTGGTTTGATGATTGTTGATTCGATGATAACGTTCGGTGGAATATCGGGTCTATGGAATTTTAGCGCATTACCGATCAGGTTCTGAAACAGTTGACGCATTTGCATTGGGTCGGCATGAATTTTGGGGAGTTTTCCAACCGATACTGTTCCGTGAGTATCACCTATGCGCGCTTCGAGGTCTTCGAGCACTTCGCCAATAATTGTCGTCAGATCAATTTCTGCATGCTCTTTGGCATGAGTCGTGACCCTGGAAAAAGCCAGTAGATCTTCGATCAATGTACTCATGCGTGCAGCGGCACTGCGCATTCGCACCAAATAATCTCCACCTTCGCCGAGTGTTTCGGCATATTCATCCTGTAGGATTGTCCCGAATGCTTGGATCTTGCGAAGCGGTTCTTGCAGGTCATGTGAGGCAACATATGCAAAATCTTGCAGTTCTTGGTTACTTCGTTGGAGGTTCAGATTTGTGACTTCTAGTTGAGCGGTTCGTCGTTTGACACGTGTTTCAAGTGCTTCGTTGGCTGCCTGCAACTGAATGCGCAATCGGTCTAGTTCAACAACTTGTCGTCTGGTTTCTTCGATGAAATGAGTGTTAGTCATGGTCAGTGAAATACGTTTTGCTAGATCTTCAAACATTGCGAGGTCGGATTTGGTATAGTGATGCTTTTGCTCGGTCGACACAAAGGTGATTGTCCCGACTGTTTTTTCGCGAACGATCAGAGGCGCAATGACGACGGACGATATTTTGAGCTTTTCGATAATACGACTGTCCTCGGATCGGTCGGTCGGTGTTTCGGGTGTAATATACGGGTAGTATTCACTTTGTCCGGTGGCTAGTACTTTTCCGATCGCTGAATCTTCGTTGTATCGGTCTTCGCCCTGCTGTTTCTGGAGTTGTTTTACCCAGGCTACTGCTGATTGATCTTTGTGCGTTAGTGCAATTTGCTTTAGTTTACCATTGTCGTCAAGTATATCAACACTACACCAGTCAGCAATTTCGCGAACAATCATGTGCGCGAGGTTATGAAGTGTTCGTGTATAATCAAGCGAACTCGCCAGTTCTGCGCTTGCAGCTGCAAGGAACGTAAGGTTCTGTTCGGCTGTTTTACGATCGCTGATATCGACAACGACGCCCGGAAACCCAACGACCTCACCCTTTCTATTGCGGCTGATACGTCCACGAGCAATAACCCAACGGATGGTTCCGTCAGTGCTGATTGTTCTATATTCGGATTCAAACGCCGCACCAGTTGCAACTGCGGCTTCAATTTCGTCGACGACTCGCGCGCGATCTTCTGAATAAATAGCGTTTGTGAATGTCTCTAGCGAAATACCGCTCGCCGCTACGTCTACCGGTACACCAAACATCCGTGCTAAGTTTTTATCGGCGACAACGGTATCCCCTTGCACGTCCCATGCCCAAGTGCCGATCTGTCCGATCGCCAGCGCTTCATCCAGTTGATACTGAGTGTCAGCAAGTCGTTCCTCGGTTTTGACGTGTTCAGTGATGTCTTCGGTTTGTTGGAGGATCGCAATAACAGTACTGTTGTCCTCATCAAGCAGCGGATAATGTGTCACCTGCCAGAATCGTTCGACGAAATCTCCATGGCTGTTTTTGATGTCATATTTCAGTACATCCATCGTGTCGGGTTTGCCTGTCGCGATGACGCGGTTGAAGGATTCTGTGATATCACTGACGCCAGTTTTTTTAAATTTTTCAGATGTATCTGGAAACACGTCAAAAAACGGTTTTCCCACGACATTTTCACGCGTGGTCAACGCAACGCGTGCATGCGCTTCGTTTTCGTCGATTAAAGTAAAGACGGGATCATCAACATCGACGATAATGTGCCGGCCTGGTAATGAACGGAACAGATAAGAGTAATCGATGGGGGTGTGATGATTAGCCACTATCTTCACTATACGCTAGTTTGACCGCATCTGTTAAGGTGTGCTCTAGTTTTTACCACCCTTCCAAAGCTTTGAAGGCCACCAGATTAATTTGCCAATGTCATAGGCAAGCGCGGGTACGAGCAGTGATCGAACGATAACCGTATCAAGCAAGACGCCAAATGCGACAATAAACGCAATCTGCGCCAGGAATAGGATTGGTATAATCCCAAGTGCGGCAAAGGTCGCTGCAAGAACGATGCCTGCAGATGTAATCACACCACCTGTTTTTGATAGTCCAATAATAATCCCCTTCTTTGTCCCGTGTTTTTTGGATTCTTCACGAACGCGCGACATAAGGAATATATTGTAATCAACACCAAGTGCAACCAAGAATACAAATCCGAATAACGGCACTGCAGCATCTGCACCTGGAAAACCAAAGATATGGTTGAAAACCAACGCCGACACACCCAAAGCCGCCGCATAACTAACGATGACACTGGTAATGAGTAGTACTGGCGCAACGATTGAACGCAGCAGAGCTATGAGGATAAGTAAGATAACGAACAGGACGATCGGAATGATCTTTACAAGATCGTCTTGCGCCGTCTGGTTGGTGTCGAGCGCGATTGCCGTAGTACCACCGACGAGTATCGAACTATCAACTGTAGCAAGCTTTTCGCGCGCGTTTTTGACGACTGCTTCTGATTGGTCTGAATCTGCCTCTTCGGTTGCTAGGGTAACGTTGATAAGTATTTGACCATCGATTACCTTTGCTGGCTGAGCCGGTGCGCCTGGACGGCTAAAGGCTGATCCAGAATATGTTGCGACGTTTTCTACATCGTTCAGGTTTTCGAGTACCTTCACTGTTTCATCTTGTTCTGCCTGAGGAGCAATGACGATCATCGGAGTAGCGATACTACTATCGAAATGCTTTTGAAGGATTGCTTGCCCGTCTACGGCGTCGGATTGAGTGAGAATCAAATCCGACTGAGGTACGCCATTTGCTTTGAGTTGCAATATACCAGCTCCTGAAGCAAGAAGTATACCACCAGTAACGATCCACGTTGCGCGTGGTCGGTTGCGAATGAGCGCGCCTATTTTGTGCCATATTGGTGAGTCGTTATGTTTCAATGGATTTTTCAAGAGCACGTGTTTGGGTGTGCGCGGCCAAAAAGCACCACGTCCAAATAGTAACAGCAACGCCGGCAGGAATGTCATTGTTGCAACAAGCGAAAATACAATGCCCGTCGCTGCAATCGGGCCAAGGCTTTTGTTTGAATTGAGATCCGAAAACAACAAGCATAAAAGCGCGATGATAACGGTAAGTCCCGAGGCGAGAATCGGTTCAAACGATGCTTTGAACGCATGTTTCAATGCTTCCCATTTATGGGCAATTGTCTGTAGCGATTCGCGGTATCGAGCGACAAGGAGCAATGAGTAATCCGTTGCTGCACCAATAACTAATATCGATAAGATACCTTGGCTTTGACCATTCAGGCTGATCCAACCCCATTTCGCCATATAATAGACAACGAGAATTGATGCGCACAACGCAAATACTGCGTTGAGTAGCACCAGAAACGGCAGCGCAACCGAACGGTAAACAAGTAGCAGGATGATAAATACCGCACCTAATGCAACGAGCAGTAACAGGCCGTCAATGCCGCCAAATGCTTTTATTAAATCAGCGCTTAGTCCTGCAGGTCCAGTAACGTAGGCCGTCTGACCGTCTGGTACTGCGTCTTTTATGGTGCTGCGAAGTTCGGGAATGATCGTTTTGAGGTTTTCACTGTCACTGATCGGAACGATAAACTCGACTGCACGCTTGTCGTCGGACGGAATTGGTCCAATAACGACGGGCGTTTGTGCGTTTGCGCGCTGCTCGACGCCGTTCACGGATTCTATCTTTTTGATTATTGATTGATACTGTGCATAATCACTAGGCTGGATAGCATCATCCGATTCGATAACAACGATTGCCGGAATGGATTGTGATGATTGGAACTTGGCTTGGATATCTTGCACTTTTGTTGATTGTGCACTAGCCGGGAGAAATGCAACTTGGCCTTCTGTCGAGACAGATGACAATTTGCCGAATGTTGGCCCACCGATACCAGCAACCGCAAACCATATGACGATAATGAGTGGTGCGATAGTATAACGTAACCATTTTTTGTTGGCGAACGAAAGCGCTTTGGACTTTGATGATAGTTTCATGTATGTATTCTAGCAGCAAAAAAATAATCCCGCAGCTCGATGCGGGATTATTGTACTATCGCTGAAGCTTTAGCTTGAGAGATTTCAGTTTTTTCTTTAGCAGACGCTTGCGTGCAGCACCATGCCAGTTTTTATGCTTAGCCATCGTTAGTAGTCCAATCTTTTATATATTTATTCGATTATAGCATGTAACAGGGGTTGTGTCATCATGTATTTTATAGTTTGCCGATGAGATTATCTAATTGTGTATGATAGTCTGCTAATTCTGGATGAAGCTGCTCAAATTCAGTTGCGTTCAGCCGGAGTATGTTCTTTATGACGGTCTGTTCGCCGCTCGTTAAATTGTGGTAGTTTTGTACAAATTCGTCTGGAAATGTTAGTGCTACATTCAACATCGACGCTATTAATTCTTCCCAGCCATCCCATGGATGACCTTCAAGTTCGTCGATCATGGGTTCTTCTAGATAGGGAGATTCGCGGATTGCTCTATAGAATGTTTGGTCGCGAAGCGCATCGCCCCATGAATTAATCGTGAGGGCTAACTGATCACGCGCTTGCCGTGGCATGGAATCATAGAAGCTTTCTGTATCGATCCCATTTGATCGCATAAGGTATAAAAGCATGTTCTTTGGCGGTAAAGTGACACATTCTTGGACAGCGCTAGTCGTCGTCACGATCTGATTACCAAAGGCCGGTTGTATGTTGGCGATAGATCCGTCTTGGATTGATTGGATGATGGCTTGAATTTGTGCACTGTACTGCCATGACACCGATGCCGCAACGCTCTCGAGCTGCTGTACTATTTCTGCAGAATTAGTTGCAACCTGGTTAAGCGCGAGCGAGCGTAATGAACGACATGCGTTTGAGAATTCATAAAGCGTATCGGCATCTATGGAGTACCCGGCTTCGTTATTGGAATGATATAAATCTGACGTCGCTGTTAGCGAATGGAGTGTTTCATGACGGAGCATGGTAGCAATGTCGGCGACGGTCTGTATGTCGTAGCTATCGAATGCCATATAGATTACTCCACCACCATCGGCATTCATATAATCTTCTGCAACGTATTGCGGTTTTGCAAGCGAATAGTTGCGAGGTACAGGGTCATCTTTAACGATCCTAAAGTTAATGATGTCAAGGCTGTCGTTTTTGAACGCACTCTCAAGTAGCTCGTGATTGACAGCGACGGCGTCAATCAGCTGCTGTTTTGGGGCGTTTTCGAGAGTCTGACCTATTGTTACATCGCTGTATTCAAGCTTCCCGTTGACATACGTGACCTCCAAAAGAGATGCTGTGTAGGCGTGATCTTCCTTGTAGGGGTTAGCTGGATCATTCGGGTTTGGGTTAATAAGTTGCGTAAATTGATCCGGATAGGTAGTGACGGATGCTTGTGCGGTATCGAAACTGAATGGTGTGTCCTCTATGTCCTCAAACGATAGCTTACCGACCTCGCCGATTGGCGCTATGCGTTCGGCTGTTACGGACGTTTCTGGCGTCGTTGGTGCTGGCCGCGCTTCAACGGTGCAGGCGCTCAATGATATCGCTGCAATTCCAGCGATAATGCTTTTTGCGACACGATGCTTTTCATACGCGGCTTTATGATCGATTTCGGGTGGGAAAGTGTCCATTTAGCAACATTATAACATAAATAAGAGATATGTAAATATGCTAATATTCTATTACGATTTTGCGTAATAGGTGCTGAGCAATCGATACGACTTCGTGGTAAAGGCAGCGATGACAAAAATGAGTGTAATCAAGCCCGTGACGAACAAAATGAGCGCAATACCACGCGCTTCACCATCGCCCAACAGCCAGCCCAACTGTGTTTTTCCTGCATCACCATTCATATATGGAATAATCCAGAATTCGGCGATTGGTCCGATCATAAATGCCGTAATTGGTGATGCAGCCGATTCGATGCTTTGTGCAAATCCAAAGACTCTCCCCTGGCGATTGAATGGAACGACACGCTGAATGATTGTCTGTTCGGCTGCTTCTGCTGCCGGCATCAGGCACATAAAGACGAAAATACCCACCGCATATAGTAGCCAGAACTCTCGGATTATAAACAACATACCTAATATAGCAATCGCAATATTGACGAACAATAATGTCCTGATTGGATTTTTGCCCAACCCGAATTTAGCGATGGCAAGTCCACCGAGTATAAACCCTGTGCTGGTGATTCCAAGGACAATCCCCCACAATTCAACAGAAAATAGCGTTAGTCCGTATGGATCCATCAGCGCTATATATGACCCACCGACAAAGTTATTGAATGTCGTAAATATAATCAATGCAAATAGCCCTGGAATTGCATGAATGGCGTTTAAGCTGCCGCGAATATCAATCTTTTTGTTCTGTAATTCTGGGTCGTGGGCGATGCTTTTTTCTGGGATCGATACAAAGACGAGGTGTAGTAATGCGACGCCGGTCAATGTAATCGCAATAGCCAGCGTCCATCCCATGCCAAGCAGCCCAATTGATAACCCGCTAAATACTGAGGTCACCATAAAAGCGACACCCTGCACCGTTCCAACCATTCCGTTTGCTTTATCGCGTCTATCTTTTGGAACAAGCAGTGTGACGGTGGTCGAAAGCGCAATATTACGCATATTTTCAACCACTCCACCGATAAGAATAATGCCACTAAACAGCCAGAATACACCTGATTTCCAATTAATCAATTGGTCTTCCGGGAAAAGTAAGAACATTATTCCAGCAATGGCATACGCGACGAACGTGATAATAGTTGACGCCATCATAACGACTTTCTTTTTGTTGTGATCAACGATGGTCCCAAATACCAAGCTTAGTATTGCAACTAGTAGCATGTATGATCCGCCAATAAATGCCGTTGCAAGGACTGATCTGGTTTCTAAATAGACCCAGAATGTTAGCGCAAACCATAGATAGCTCGTCGTGACATTTGCGACGAGTGTGTTGAGGAGGACGTTATAAAACTGTCTCATGATTACGATTGTAGCTGTTGTTTTGTTTGTTTCAAAATCTTTAGGCTATCCTCTGCTGGCGTCTCTTACTGTAATAGGTATCTGCTTTAGCTTTACTGGTTTTAGTCCGTCAATCACATTTGACCAATCTTGGTCGCTGTAGCGGTCTATCGCACCTTTTTTGACATGAATGAATGTGTAGGTACGCCCTCAATATATTGAATAAATTGCGTTGAATCTGCGGTTGGGTTATTGTTGTCGTCAACGAAATTCGTTTCTACTCTGTACTGCCTATTGTTTTGAGTGGTAACCATGCGGCAACTGGCATTTTCAGACTCAAGCCTGCAAGAAAGCGGTTCAGAAAAGGGGGTATGTTCCTGAGAGATACTAATCGTATCAGTATCAACACTATATGAAATAGACTTGTTATAGGTAGTCGGCGTGTCGTATTGTTTACTGGCAGTTAACGATGTTGATGTGAGCCGTATGCCATTTGGCAGAGCTGTTGGTTGCATAGGCATGAATGTTAGTCGTCCATCCGGAAAGTATTTTGCCAAAACCGGTGAATACGCCACAAATAATAGCGCGACAACCAATACGCCACATACGGCAATTATAATCTGGTAGCGTCTCTTCCGTAAAAACTTATGCACCGTATTTACTCATAGACAGTTGATCCTGACGGTTTGCGTACTCATAAATGCGACGTTCGGCTGATTTTTCAGATGTTTTGAATATCTCTGGGTTCATGAACGCAATCTCATCAGCATCTTCGCCCGGGCTAAATACAGGATTTTCTGCTGTAATCTCGTAGATCAAGCGAACTTGCCATAAATCATGCTTCGCCAGGTAAGATGGATCATCAACAGAGATAATTCGAGCACTAAATCCGCCTTCCAGATTCACCTCTTCCTTCATTTCGCGCGCAATTGCCAGTTCAATATTTTCGCCATGATCCATACCACCACCTGGTAAATCCCACCAGTCGCGGCCTGTTTCTTTGACGACCAATACTTCTCCGTGCTCATTGCGAACCAGCCCTTTCATGGATATACGGTATAGGTAATCGGTCTTGCGTGCGCCCGTCGTGTAGTGGATAGAACCCAAGGAATTTTGTTCAGACATAAAGATAGTATAGCAAACTCAAGTATAATTTTGATCCGTTACGTGGTAGGCGTGTTTTTATTGATTGCTTTGACGGTTGTTATGGCTACTATTTTTTCGAGTGCATCGGTAATGTCGGTTCCGATATCTTGTAGTTGTGACTGGTGTCTGTAAAAATCATTGAAATCGCGAATTAGTTTAGCGCGAAATACGACACCTTCTTTGGTTAATTCGATCGTTTTTATGCGTCGGTCTAATGAGCTTTCTTGGCGTCGTATGTACCCCAGATTCGTTAGTTTATCGACGATACTTGTAATGTAGGACGCATCGCAACTAATCATGCAAGATAGTTGGTTCATAGCGATTTGCTTTTTGGGTTCGACGAGCAGTAGTGCGTGCATTTGGCTTGGGGCGAGACCATGCTGCTCTGCAACCTGAGCAACATCATGTTTGAGGCGTGACGATAGTAAAGTAATTTGCCAATACGGATTATTCTTTAATTCATCGTTATTCATACTTTCATTATACTACACAAACTAAATACTTGACAATCTAAACTATATACAAATACAATGATTGATATAGTAAATGACTTAGGAGGGTGCAAATGGGTATTGCAAAGAATAAAATAATTGTGTTAGTGCTACTAGCGCTAACACAATTCCTGGTTGTGCTGGATAGTTCGATTGTGAATGTCGCATTGCCAGCAATCAAAGAATCGCTCGGGTTTACTGACGCGTCGCTGCAATGGATACTAACGGCATATGTTTTGACATTCGGTGGCTTTTTGCTGCTGGGTGGACGTGCGGCAGACCTGTACGGCCGGCGGAAAGTGCTTGTTATTGGACTAAGTGGATTCACGCTTACGTCGCTATTAATTGGACTATCGCAATCAAGTGAATCGTTTATCGTTCTTCGGGCGCTCCAAGGACTAACTGCCGCGTTCATGTCGCCAGCTGCCATGTCGGTGCTGTTGACAACGTTCAATGAAGGCGCAGAACGCACGCGTGCGCTGAGTGTTTGGACGATCGTTGCTGCTGGCGGTGGCGCTGCTGGGGTGTTGCTTGGCGGCATTATTACGCAATTGTTTGGATGGCATTGGGATTTCTTTATTAATGTTCCGATCGGTATTCTAGCCGTCATTGGCATCATGAAATACGTTCCAGCACATGCCAAAGAAGAAAGTGACAAGAATCTTGATTTACCCGGAGCGGCGCTCATTACATCTGGCTTGATTGCACTTGTCTACGCGATTAGTCAAGCACCAGAAGCCGGAATTGCCGATCCATATGTACTACTTACTCTTCTTTCTGCAGTGATTCTCATCGCAGCATTTATATACAACGAATCACGAGTCAGACATCCGCTTGTGCCGCTTTCTGTTTTCCGACTGCGCAACGTTAGTGGCGGTAACCTGATTATGATTCCTGCGATGGCTGGTATGCTTGGTATGTTCTATTTCATATCATTGTATTTGCAGAATATTCTACACTTTTCACCTATTCAAAGTGGACTAGCATTCCTCCCCTTCCCGATTATCTTGGGTATTGTGTCATGGAATGCGCCGAAGTTAGTTGATCGATTCGGCATCAAGAAGCTTTTGATCGTTGGGACGATATTACCAACGATCGGTATCGGTCTGTTTACTCTTTTGCCGCTCCAAGGAAGCTATATCGTCAATATTCTGCCAAGCATCATTTTGATTCCGACAGGTATGGGCTTGTTCTTCTTGTCCGCCATCTTGGCCGCGACATCTGGTGTACCAGCACGTGAGTCGGGGCTCGTATCTGGACTGATCAATACTTCACAGCAAGTCGGTGGTGCGCTCGGAATCGCAGTACTTGCCGGTGTCGCAGCTTTTGCTACTGGCACGTCGACCGGGCCAGAAGCGCAGCTAGCAGGGTTTCATGCAGCGTTCATGGCCGCAACATTACTAATGATCGGTGCGCTGGCAATTGCACTGTTTGTCATAAAAGTACCAAAAAAGTAGATACTATCGCCACGTAATGACGGTCGCTATATACTAGGTAGTATATGATTCAGTCAAAATTATTTGTAGCGTTTGCTACCGTTCTTCTAGTTGCAGCGACAAGTCTGGTCGCTGCATTCTATATTCAACTATGGCCGCTAGAACTTCTGGTTAGTTTTGCGCCGACAGCGACGACACTTCTCTTCATTGGAGTTGCTGTACTTGGCGGTCTCATTGCCTGGAAGGGTGGCTTTCGTCGACATCTTATTGCGACATGTCTCGGGGCGGGTGCCCTGCTATTGGGTATCTTTAGTCTCTGCTACGTCATGCTAGGCCACCCATCCGCCGCGGTAACTACAATCTCTTCTTCAAAACAAGCCATTCGCTTTACGACGTTTAATCGTGAATTTTCGAACACAGAGCTAGAGCGCGCTAGTACGTACTTGCGCACACAAGATAGTGACGTGATCGCGTTACAAGAAGCAAACCCGGATGTGACGAAGCAAATCAGTGAACAGACTGGGTTTGCGCATTACTACAATGCAACGCGATTAAATACAGTTCAATATACGAGCACTGCGTTGGTATCAAAGTATCCAATCCTTGAATCGTATACCTATGAATTAGAAGTCCATTCGTCTTTAGTAAAAATTGTTATTGCTATTCCTAGGGTCGGGAAAATGGCGTTTTATAGCCTTCATCTCACTGGGCCGTTCAGTGCTCAGTTTTACGATGAAAGAATGGTTGATAGTAACTCGGTCATAAATATACTCGCAAAAGAAACATTGCCATATGCTATTGGCGGTGATTTCAATACGACTGTTTACTCACCCGGCTTGCGTCATTTCACTAATGGCATCGCCTCGTCGGCGCAGCCAACGGTGTCTGGTATGCTTCCTGAGTGTAGCCGATTCAAAGGGCTGCGTATTTTGTGTCTTCGTATTGACCATGTTTATATCCCCCGATCTGCATTTATGACGAAAGCGACAATATCGCCAGATCTGGGCTCAGATCATCGGGCGTTGACGGTACAATTTCATTTCTAATACCCGCCAAAACTATCAATTCTGATATTCCTCACAGGTACGCCTGTATCAATAAGTAAATGTTCGTTTGACTCAACCATTGCTGATGGACCCGAGATATAGAAATTTTGATCTACATTTTTGATCAGTGACAGAATTATCTTTTCGCGTTTCTTTCTGTTGATATCGTTTGTTGTTATATACGTTATCGCCAGATTCGGCATTGTTTTTCTCCATAGATCCAGATCATCTTTGAACAAAAAATGTTCATTCTGATTCAGGTATATCAGTGACACTTCATTTTTGTTATTGTTGTCGTACATTTCCTTGATCATGCTGCGAAACGGCGCTATCCCTACTCCACCTGCAATCAAGACGCTCGATTGATTTTTATTGAGCTGAAAATCATAGTCATTGCCATATTGAGTGATCGTCAGCTTTTCGTTTGGTTGAATTGTTTGTAGCGCTTGTTTGAGCTCGCTGATTCCTTCGCGAAATGTAATACGTATATCGTCCTCTGTTGGTGACGATGATATCGAATATGTCATACCGCCATTCAGTACGCGGCCATTGAACTGTAAGTCAATCCAATCGCCGGGTTGGAATATAAACTTCATCGGTCGTTCAAAGTAGACACTCCAGCAATTTGGCGTGTCATGTGTAATTCGTTTGGCGATCAGTTCGATGCTTTGATGTTTGGTTATCATGAGTTTGATGTAGCAATTCAAGAAGACTTACTAAGGTTATTTTCTGACGGGAACTCTATGATAATCTGTTTGTAATCGTCAGGGTCTTGATATCCTAGGCTCGTCGTTCGGTTGACGACTACTTTGTTTTCGTATGCTTCTTTGATGATGCATGGATACCAATCGTGATCGTCACTGTCGTAGTATTGCCAGACGCCCATCAGGTGTAGTAAACCCTTTTCTTTCAGGATACGCTCTGCGTCTTTACGGCTTGTCGTCAATTCAATTTGTGCCCCAAATATAGTCAGCGCTTGCCAACTTGTACTGCTACTCGCAACGTATCCCAAAAGCTTGTTGTCGTCATCACGATAAAGCGGCGTCTTTGTATTGTTTGTCATCATATCAATTGTAACAAGTTTGACGACCAGTTGATATGTGATTGGTTGCCATGATATATATAGCCAGGTTCACTGCACTCCAAATAGCAAAGAGAGACATTTACATGTCTCTCTTCTGGAAGATTTGCACCAACAGATGTGGCCTACTAACTAATTAACTGAGCTGTAACTGAACTATTTAACTTGATCGGCCACACATAATGATAATGTGCTGTATCACTTGATCTTCCTAATGCCCAGATTAACAAACTCAATTTGCGTCGTCAACACTATTTTTTGTCATTAATTTTCTTCCAAGGTCACACCTCGGAAACTTAGTCTCGCAACATGGCTATTGAATCAAGAATTGCAAAATCTCCGCCAGGGGTAATTGATAGATTGTAGACGCACTGCGGTATCCCCGTCCTCACCAAAGTAGCTGATGTAGCCTACTTCGAGAGTAGCGATTCGAATATATTATCAATGGTCACGTCAATATCGGACTCACTATCTCTATGTGATTCAAATTCATCGTCATCTTTTGAATAAAAGCTTGAACCGTCATAATCTTCGGGCGGCTCACTCCACCTCACAAAGATTTCGTCTATAAAAATATCTCCTAGTCCAAAATAAGCTAGAGTTTCTTCCATTTCTTCTTTAATACTCTGTTCGTCTTGATCATCCGACAACCGCTGCCTAATTTCTTCGTCTAAAATATCAAGATGATCACTCCTGGCAGACATCTCATCGATAATCATGTCTGACATAACACCCTTCATATCCCGGCTCCACCCTATTTCAGCGATAGCCTTTAGGTCTTCATAGTCAACAAACGAGGTTGTGATAGATTCGACGAAATGAGTAGCGACTGTTTCGGATATATCCTCGGGTTCAAAATAGTAGTCAAAGATATTCAAAGCCGACTGTACATCCCTCGTGGGTATAGCTGATTTCTCTAGGTCTTCAAGCAGCTTTTTTGATAAATCCAATTTTACTTCTTCTATTTCAATAGAGCTATCTAGTAGTCGAGACAAACTGTCGAAAATATCGAAATCGTCGGGAACGGCTCTGCTGCCAATCCAGGCGAGTTTCCTCCAATCTCTTAGTACTTTATCTTTGAACACTACGGCGCTTGATTCATCCAGCAAGATAGGATCATAGCCCGACAGTGATGAGCGTACTTCGTAGCTAAGGTTATCTTTATCTATAACAAAAGTATGCGTTAACTGGTTGAGGTATAGCGCACTCTCGATAAGTTTTTGTAGCGAGTGGAAGTGATTGCGGTGATAGTGGGTGACGAAATCGTAGATAGTAGGGTTGAGGACATCGACTACGATATGGCCGCTTCCGTCCTTTGAGGTCTTTAGGAATGTATTTTCCAGGATATCAATAGACCTACCCAGCTGGGTTTCGTCGATCGTTTCGTCAAACGAGACCACTGCGCGGTGAAGATAATCGAACCGTATCTCTTTTCCAATCGACATCATGACAAGCATGACATTTCGCTCTTTCTCGTCAATCTTATTAACATACACGTCTTCGTAAAGCGTCCATGGGTTTTCAAATAAATCGATAACCATGTCACTAAAAGCTTCGGGCGTGCGACCTTGCCATAGCTTTTGCTTATTGATAGCTCCGATTAAACGAGGAGAATAATTCCGGTGGTTGATGACATCGCGATACACCCTTTCGCTCACAAAGTATTCGAGATGCTTATCTGGTATATCGGATGACGCCAAGTGATTATAGAGAATCCTCGCTTTAGTGGTAGCGTCGTATTTAGACAGATTTATAATGTACTCGGCATCAAGGAACTCTTGGTCTTTGAACACCTCGGTACTTTGTTGAGCCTGATGCAATATATACTCGCGCGTAGTCATAATCAGAGCTTTATTTTTCTTGAGATGACCAATGTTTTCTATGAGCGATTTAAATACTGAGTCTTCGCGTCGAGATAATTTATAATCTAAATAGTTACTGCCCAAAAAATCATCGAACAAGAAAAGTTGCTTTTTCTCGGGGTTACTACTCATCATTTCAAGGGCATCATTAATATCTTGAGGAAGCGCTATGAGTTCGTCAAAGTCTTTGTCGCCCAAAAGGTAAAAGCTCATAACCTGCGCTAAGGTAGTCTTGCCAACCCCTGGCTCGCCAGCAATAACAATAAATCCATTTTCTTTTAGTGCGCTCATCGCCTCGCCAAAGCTAGGAGTTGGAGAATAGAGCGTTAGCGTACTCTCGATGCTCTCTTGTATCAAACTAGTATAATTCACCACTCTACTCGACAATATAGTTCGCAGTACATTGCTACTTGCCAGCCAGAGTTTGTAATGCCTTCGCTCGACACTTTGATGTCTACTCAACATAGTATTCAGCTGCTTTGGAGTGATAATATCATCTGCCGACAACAAGTAAGGCGAAAAGAGTGCCGCTATCTCATTGACTTTCGCCTCGGATATGTCCAAGGACACTGTCAATATGTACCTTTTAGGTTTGGGGTTCATCGTGTCGAGCTTGGCGCGTTCTTTAGCGAGGTTCGACATCAAGCTAGGTACATTCTTATACCGTTTACACTGAACGACTATATCTCGTGCATCTCCACCTGATGAATATCTCAGATCTATACCACCGTCCGGTCCGTTTGCAAATGACTGAAATACTACATCCATTTCAGCAGAGAGCAAGTCTTTTGTGAATTCCTCGAATTCTTCCCACGTCAGCACATTGAAATTATATTGATTCATCACCTAAATTATACACTGTCGTCAGTCGATCAAACCTTTTTGCTTTAGGTAACGGTATTATCCCACTTCCAGTCACGTATCTCTGGCATATCGATGCCATGACGATGAATGTAATTTTTATGCTCAATCAGCTTTTGTTGCATATGCTGCTTCAGTTGTTCGCTTTCGGGGCTGTCGAGTTCGAGGTGTTTCAATACGTCGATTACTAAATGATACCGATCCATGTCATTCAGCACCGTCATATCAAAAGCAGTCGTGATAGTACCTTCTTCTTTATAGCCGCGGACATGCAAATTGCGGTTTGCTCGCTGGTACGTCAGACGATGGATTAACCAAGGGTATCCATGAAAGGCAAATTTGATTTGCTTGTCTCGAGTAAATAGCTCATCATACTCGGGGTCGCTCAGCCCGTGAGGATGTTCTGATTGCGGCAATAATCTCATCAGATCAACAACATTAACAACCCGAACTTTTAATTCTGGGAGATGCTGACGCAATATTGATACAGCAGCCAATGTTTCGAGCGTCGGCACATCGCCAGCACACGCCATGACGATATCCGGTTCGCCGCCCTTGTCGTTACTCGCCCATTCCCAAACGCTCACACCTTTCGTGCAGTGCGTTATCGCCTCTTCCATCGTCAGCCACTGCGGGCTATCGTGTTTGCCGGCAATTATCAGGTTGATATAATTTCTGCTCTTTAGGCAATGATTCAAACTAGAAATAGTCGTGTTTGCATCGGGCGGAAGATAAATACGCGTCACATCTGCTTTTTTGTTGGCAAGATGGTCAATAAAACCAGGATCTTGATGAGTAAAGCCATTGTGATCTTGTCGCCAAACATGAGAGGTCAAAAGATAGTTGAGCGAAGGTATGTCGTTCCTCCAGGGCAGCTCCGAGCACATCTTGAGCCACTTGGCGTGCTGGTTGACCATGGAATCAATGATCCGTATAAATGCCTCGTAACTGTTCAGTACGCCGTGCCGCCCCGTCAGTAAATACCCTTCTAACCAACCTTGTGATTGATGTTCGCTCAGCATCGAATCAAGCACTGCACCGTCATGCGCCAAAAACTCGTCGTTTGCACCGATGCGAGCCGACCACTGCCGATTCGTTTCTTCGAACACCGCCTCTAATCTGTTAGACATTTGTTCATCGGGGCTGAATATTCGGAAATTTCGATGTACCTGGTTCAACTTTACAACGTCGCGCAAAAACGGTCCGAGCGCATGGACATTCCCTTCGCTACTGATCCCACGATGAGGAATATCGATGCCGTACGAGCGAAAGTCCGGCAAATGTAGTTCGCGAATATAACCGCCAGCGTTCGCGTGATCATTAGACCCCATTCTGCGGCCGCCAACCGGTGTGAGTTTGGCTAGTTCTGGACGCAAAGCGCCTTCTTCGGTGAATAGTTCGTCCGGTCGATAACTCTGCAGCCACTGTTCGAGTATTGCGAGGTTGTCTGGATGCGCTTCATCAACAGCAAGGGGCACTTGGTGCGCGCGAAATGTTCCTTCAATCAGCTTGCCGTTAATCTCTTTCGGACCTGTCCAGCCTTTGGGGGAACTAAGTATGATCAGTGGCCAGCGGGGTCGAGTTGTATCGTGATTGTCGCGGGCGTTTGATTGGATACGGCGTATTTCTTCAACTGCCTCGTCCATTTTTGCCGCCATCAGCTGATGCATATGTTCGGGTTCATCTCCTTCAACAAAATACGGCACCCATCCATAACCCCGAAACAGTTGTTCTAATTCATCCCGTTCAATCCGAGCGAGAATCGTGGGGTTACTGATTTTGTACCCATTCAAATGGAGGATCGGCAGGACAGCGCCATCCGTGCGCGGATTCAAGAATTTATTCGAATGCCAAGCCGTGGCAAGCGGTCCGGTCTCGGCTTCTCCGTCGCCAACAACGCAGGCGACAATCAGCTCGGGGTTATCAAATACCGCTCCGAACGCATGACTCAGCGAATAGCCCAGCTCACCACCTTCGTGCATAGATCCGGGCACCTGAGGTGACACGTGGCTCGACAGTCCGCCGGGAAATGACGAAGTTTTGAATAATTTGCGCAGGCCAGCGGTATCTTGAGTAATTTCAGGGTAATACTCGCTGAAAGTTCCTTCCAGATAGACATTACTCACCACGGCAGGCCCGCCATGACCGGGTCCGGATATGTATATCATATTCAAATCGTGCTGTTTGATAACTCTGTTCAGGTGCGTATAGATGAAATTTTGGCCGGGCGACGTTCCCCAGTGACCCAGCAAGAGTTTTTTGACATGCTCTAAACGCAGCGGCTCTTTTAGTAGCGGGTTGTCGCACAAATAGATTTGCCCTACGGTTACATAATTTGACGCCCGCCAATACGCATCCATCTTTTCGAGCATTTCACGACTGAGCGGCGCGTCTGTGTTCATCCGAGTATCTCTTTTTGCCCTATTATTCCTTTGGCTAATCGACACATCACCATTGATTCGTCTGTCGGTATAACATGAACCCCAACCCGACTAGACTCAGAAGAAATGCACTTTTCATGCACGCTATTTAGCTTGGTATCGACAGTAATTCCCAAAAAATCTAGATTTTGACACACTCTTTGCCTGATTTCTGACGATTGTTCGCCTATTCCTCCAGAAAATATGAGCGAATCTAATCCGCCGATTGTCGTTGCGAGTGAACCGATTGCTTTTTGCACATTGTACACAAACAACGCGACAGCATCTCTCGAACCTGCATGCTGGTCTTGCTCTTGCAATAACCTATGCATATCTGCACTACGGCCAGAAACACCCAAAAGACCCGATTCAAAGTTAACCATATGTTTGAATGATTCTTCGTCAACGTCATACTTTGTATGCATATACCAGGCCAAACTTGGATCGATGTCACCTGATCGTGTGCTCATGACTATTCCTGATGCAGGCGAAAATCCCATTGTCGTGTCGACTGGTTTTCCACTGCGAGTAGCAGCGAGACTCGCGCCACTACCCAGGTGCGCATAAATAACACGGCCATTAACGGCCACGTCGCCTGCATATTCCTGAAAGGCCTGCTGTAAATACGCATACGACAATCCATGAAAACCATATCTACGAAATGCAGGGTCTGCGCCCTGGTTCGGCACACTCAATAGTTGTGCAACGCGGGGTAGATTATGAAAATAAGCGGTATCATAACAAACAACATGCAGTACCCCTGGTAGATTTTTACGAAAGAGGTCTATGAGTCGTAGTGAACGAGTAAGATGCCCGGGATCCAGTGGTATGTAGGTTTCTAGTTCGCGAACAAGTTCATCTGTGATTGTTTCGGCCTGCTGACTTCGTGGGCCAGCCTGGACGATTCTATGACTGATCGTGTCGACATTCTGTAAATAACCAGACTGCTCGAGGGTGTCATACAGCTTCTGTTCGATTGGCTGGTCAGCATCAATCTGGATAGTTGCATTGACCGTCTCTTTGTCAGGTTCGGTGACGCGAATTTGAATCTCACCTTGGCCGAGACCGATTATACGGAGCGTATATAGCCGCTGATTCGCAGTAAAGATATCTAATTTAATACTAGATGACCCAGCGTTGACCGTCATTATCGTTGAATCTACAGTACTCACATCTTGATTGTATCATTGTAAGCATAAGAATTGATGTTACCGAGAATACGTTTATTATATCCAATCAGGACTAGGGGCGTGGGGGCGTGCTTCATAGGGGAGACGTCACGCCTCTATTTAATCACAGAACCTAACTACTCAAGGCATGTACTATGCCAGGGAATACGGCGACTACCCTACCTTCATGCACAAAATAAAATACCCGTGTGCTTTCTTTTGTAAAAGTATCCGTGGGTTCGAACCATAATCTAAGGCAAAGAAAAAAGTCCCAGATCGGAAGATCTAAGACTTTTTTCATGGCTGGGCTGGAGGGATTCGAACCCCCGAATGTCGGCACCAAAAACCGATGCCTTACCACTTGGCGACAGCCCATTAAAGTGCTTGATTATTATACCATACCTCAGTTGTCCGAAGCTACTATATTTGACTTAACCTGCAAATTAATTTATTGACTATCCATTAGATGCATTTGTCAAAATGGATCAGTTCATCGACGAGGTAAAGTAAAGGTCTTTGTATTTAATACACCCGACAGATGAATGCCGGGTGTATCTTCTATGCGGAGGTGCGAGGTTTTATCATGACAAAACCCATAGTCGGTAGATACGCATAGGTACCTAAACAAAGATTTCTCTTTACGGAATTCATATGTATAGTTCATCAATACGATTCGCGTGTCTGGCGTATATGTGCCGTTAGTGACAGGGCGAACGCCTGATTACAACGTATGTAATCGAGGTGAAATCTAGCGTGAATCGGTGCGTCAATAGATTGACTGCAAAGGTATACAAGAAAACGTTTGTTATTATCAATATAGCACACATTATCAAATTTGTCAATAGTAATTTTGATTCGGACATGAATTGGGCTCCTAAAATCTAGGAGCCCGTATCCAGGTGCCGATAATATGGTCGGGGTATGCGCGCGACAGTGCGCGCAGTCGTACTGCATGTCGCGATGAACCTACTTCCGGTGTTTTCCTGTTCGTTCGGGTCGGACGATGTTGGTATCGAGTAGTAGCGCCTCCTCGAGATCGCTCATATCGGTCAGGGATCCCCCCTCCGATCGATTTCCTTTTCGAGATTGTTGACCTGACTGGTCAGTACCTCTTGCGTGATTTTCCCTGCATCGTAGTGATTCCGCAACGTTGTGATCCGTGCTTTTAGCTGATCGCGGGTCTGGTCATTGTACATTGCTACCTCCAGATTTGGCACCCGGAATGATAGCACGCTCACGGGCGCTATGAAAGTGTAAAAATGAACATAAAAAGTCGCATGAATACGTCAAATATTGACAGCATGCTTATGTCAGAACATTCGTGGTTTGTTATTGCCAGGTCGTTGCCATCGTTAAGTAATGACGTACACGAGCTGGATCTAGCTGCTCTCGTTCGGCGCGAGTGGCAACGGCAGAATGGATATAGCGATGTTTTATGCGAGGTACGACAGAAAGTGCTCGGGCGACAAATAACGTTCGTTTCATGTCAAGCGCAACTTGTTCGGCTGCAAATTCTTCAAAATCCGTACGCTCTGATGTCGAAAGTGTCTGAAACGTTTGGAGGTGATCGAGTATTTCGCGAGCAACCTGACCGCCGGATCGCCTTTCGTCGCTACCTGATACCTTACCTGCGTATTGGTGACTATTGCCGTAAAAATATTCGGTATTCGCCTGTGACCTATGTAAACTATCCTGCGTAACGGATAGAAGAAACGGCGCTTGTGGAGTATCACGTTCATCAAGTCGCAGCGCCGCACCGGACGCCTTGTCAGACCATTCGACGTAGCGGAGCAGTGTGTCATCTCTCCCCTGTCCGTTACTTTCCCAGTTAAATATATTATGGGTTTGTTGCATAACGTCTCTGTTTAAACGATGAAGGTCTTTGGCGCTATGGTGAGGAGGGGATTTTTCGGACATAATTGATTAGTCGGTTTGTATATTAGATTCAGTTGGCGACACTTGGTTCATATGGGTTACTTTGTGTACTTCGCCCTTGGCATTATAGGTCACCCACTCACCGACTTGTCTGCCATCATCAAAATGTCCTGACCGTAGTTTGGTGCCGTCTTTGCGGAACCATTCCCAGTATCCTGCAGGCAATCCTTCGATAGTAAATCCTCTTGCCCAGACTGTGCCGTCTTTGTGGTAGTGAATGTAGGGCTTCATAATTCTATAGTACGCCTTTACGCCGTATGCGCAACATGATGATGTATAGATTTTAGATAGGTAATAACGACTGGCCACGATGTGTCTGGCGACTGATGCGAAGTCAGTGTATCAAGCGTTGCTTGCGGATCGGCCCAATGGTACTGATCATGTTCCCAGCTGATCTGTATGTCAGGAGTTGCATCTAGCTGTGCTATAAAGACATGGTGATGCTCATGCTCGTCGCCTGTCTGGTCGTGTACTTGACGAACGGCTGTTGTTGATAGTTTTATGCCTGTTTCTTCACGCACTTCACGAAGAAGTCCGTCGATGACGGTTTCATTTCGTTCGATGATACCACCAGGAAAATCAATTTCGTATGCCAATACTGGATGTGTACTGCTTCGTCGCAACACTAAAATCTGCCCGGCAGGGTTATATAGTATTGCTTTGGCGACGTATCTCATACCACCATCCTAACAGATATGGCGCGAAAAGTTGAGCATAAGCGAATTGTGGTGGTATAGTATGAGACTAAAAACTGATTACACTATATCGTCAATACCGACATCAAGTTCTAGGCCTTTAATCTTTGGCATGCTTGCCTGTCCGATATGTCCCTGCATGCTGCCGATGATATTTGCCGTGCCCATCAGTAGTTTATTAGCTTGCTTTTCGCGCTGCGCCCAAAGTTTTTCGTAGACAACGCGCTCTTTGGTGACCTGTGTCGTCATTTCTTGGTACGTTTCAATCATGCTTTCGATTTGCTGTGAAAACTCGTGGCTGGTGACGAATGAATACAGCGCATCTGCTTTGTCACCTTGGTTGGCTGCAAGGGCTTTTTGGCGACCAACATCTAGCAGTCCTTTTCGGAGTAGTGTCGCAAGGATAATCGCAAGTTTTGGTTTGACAATCCACACACCATCGACTTGTCCCATGTCGGTATCAAGTTGCTTTGGCAATATCTCGCTAATAATGACAGGGATATTTGCTTTTGCGCTACGCAAATCAGTTTTGAGTTTTGGGATCCAGTCATCCGTCCAGTTTTTTGTTCGTTTGATCTCCCATAATATGATGCCGCAGGCAATGCCGCTCTGGCTCTTGACGGTATGACTGATATCGGCACCATTAACACCTTTCGCGACCGGATTAATCTCGTCATCACGGAAGTGATTTGCCAGTGCTTCTTCTAGGTCTAATTCCAATATTTCGCCCTGAAGCTGCTGGCTCCCTTGAGCGGCTTTGCGTTGAGCGTCGTCCAATGCTTTTTGCAAGTCGGTAATCGTCTTTTCTTTCGCAGCCAAATTTAAACGCTGTTTTTCATCGGCTGTCTTTTGCACTTCTTCACGGATACGCGACTCTTCTTCGGCAAGTTTCTTTTTTGCTTCCAGCTCGGCGTTGTCTTTTGCTTTATTACTTTCGCGTAACTGATCCATTAATTTACCCAGATCCTCACGAAGTTTTTTGCTGTCTTGTTTGGCATTTTCAGCATCGTTTTTCAACATCTGAATTAATGATTCTTGTTCCGCCGCGGTTTTCCGCGCTTCATTCGCAGTATCTTGGGCGATCTTTTTACGCTCTAGCTCCAGATCTGCCGCTGCTTGTTTTTGAAGTAATTCACGTTCCCCTGCAAGCTGTTTTTCGGCCATAGCACTTGCTGCGGCTCGCTCTTTTGCAACGGCCGCTTCTTGTTCTGACTTGATCGCCACGAGCTCTTCGGCGTGCTTGTGTCGCTCGGCACTTAGAACGCGAGCCTCGATCTGACTCTCTAGTACTTTGTCGACTTCGATCTCCGTTCCGCAGTGGGTGCACGTAATTGTATTCATCAATATTAGTATACCTGAATCAGGGTAGTGTCCGGAAATATACTACCAAGCTGGTCGTGCAGTTCTCTGTTTGGCAGGAAGTGTACGAAGTGTGTAGTCGCGGGTCCAGTCATTCAAATGGATTGTCGCTATTTTTTCGTGTGCAGCTGCACCAAGTTCGTCAAATGCTTCAATTAATTCTTCATCGTTCACATCAACAACTGCCTTTAATTCGGCATCAACTGGTATAATGCGGTCATTCCAATAGATAGAATTCAACGCTGCTCGCGTCAAACCTGATCGGTTATCTGTTGATTTGAGTGCGAAAGCATCGAGTCCGACAGCCTTTTTATCGAGTTTCAAAAGTGATTTTAATCTGACGAGCGTCGGTGAAGTAAAAGATCTTTCGTACTCCGTGCCCCATGGCGCAATTTTTGCCACACCTATCATATCTGGATTTCCAGGTTCGTACATGCCGTAATAATGCGTGTCATCTGGTGCCCTGGATAGTCGACCAGCTTGAAGTTCAACTTTTGCTTCATCTCTGGGATCGCATAGTGTACGAAGGTCATCCAGGTCTGCGTTATGTAGTCGCGAAAAATCGTCCCAAAGAATGGATTGAACGGTATGTGCTACTTCTTTTGTGTCGTAGAGTGATATGTCTGTACGGATTGGATCTATATATACTTCGTGGTTGTGTTGGCTCATGACTGAAACTCCAATTAGTTACTGATAAATATACCATACCCATACCGTCGTCAGCTGTCGGAAATCTTACAGTCGTTTCCTATCGAAAGGGACAACTGATACACTAATAGCAGATGAATACACTCAATACGTACGGCTGGGATGACCGGCGAGCGGCAGAATGGACTGGCCTGGCAATGAGCGGCTATATTCCTGCTCGCGTGGTAGCCGATCACGGTGGGCAGTATCGTGTTGCGTGCCCAGACGAGATTGCTGCACAACTGGCTGGGTCGTTGATGCACAAATTAAAAGCGATTGACATGCCAAAGATCGGTGATTGGGTGGCAATCGAGCGAACGGACGACCAGCCAGCTATCATTCAGTCTGTCCTAACCAGGCGAAGCGAAATCGTTCGCGGGCACGTGGGACGTTTGATTGACAAACAAGTTATCGCAGCAAATATAGACCTGGCGTTTATTGTGCAACCGCTCGATCACGATTTTAGTCCAACGCGATTAGAACGCTACATCTTCCAGTTGTCCGCACAAAATATTGATGTTGTCATTTTGCTGAACAAAGCGGATAAGGCGCTTGATGCAGCTGACAAACAAATCGAAATCAAAGACCTCAAAGCAGAATCAATTGTGATGAGTGCGCTGAACGACACAGATCTGTCACGTGTCGAATCGTTTATCCAGCCCGGACAGACGATAGTTGTTATGGGTTCGTCGGGCGCTGGTAAATCAACACTTATTAATAAATTATTAGGCGAAGAACGTCAGAAAACACAATCGGTACGTGAGCGCGATTCAAAGGGGCGACATACGACCGTCCACCGTGAATTATTTGTGCTGCCAAACGGTGGACTGATTATTGATACGCCGGGTATTCGCGAACTACAGCTGTGGGGTGACTACGCTGACCTAGAGGTGCTATTCCCCGAGATTTTCGATGCGATTCGCCACTGCCACTACCCTAACTGCCAGCACGATACCGAATCTCAGTGCGCAGTGAAAGCTGGGTTTGCCGATGGAACGATTGATCCGGTGCGATTTCGTATTTATACTAATTTCAAACAAGAACTAGACGGGTTAGAAAAGCGACGCGGGTATATTGCCGAGCGCAAATCTGCACAGTCCAAAGAATCGTTTAAACGTCGACGGCTGCGTGATTTGCGCCATAGTGCTGCGGTTGAAATGGACGACGAATAGGCATTGTACCCCTGGTGCGGTATACTAGTACAATGTTTGATCGCTACGCCATTTATGAAATAGAGTCACTTCGTGATAGATTTAGCCTACCAAATGGCGTACCTGCTGGCGTAAAGCGAAATTATAACGTCAGCCCAACGAATTATGTGCCGGTCATTTTAGTAAAAGACAATGTCCGTGTTTTGCAGCAAATGAACTGGGGATTTGTCACCCAAGGCGCCAAAGATATGAATGGTGTGTTTCGCTACAAAACGTTTAGCGCAAAATCCGAAACAGTGTTCAACAAAACAATGTGGCGCGATGCGGTACGATCACGGCGCTGCATCATACCGGCCAACGGATTTTATGAATGGACAAAGACGGATGCTGGAAAGCATCCGTACTACACGCAATTGGCCGACAAGAGCCTGTTTGGGTTTGCCGGAGTCTACTCATCGTGGATTGATCCCGAAGGCAAAGAGCATGCGACGTGTGCAATCCTAACGATCGACGGACATTCAACGACACTCCGCCAAAAAAACCGTCGCCCAATTATTATTAGCAAAGCAGACGAACAATTATGGTTAGACCCGGTTGTTGTCGATGCGAATGATTTGTACGGCTGCATGAAATCATATACTGATGACATGCTGAGCGTGACAAAAGCGAATACTGCACTGACTTCACCAAAAGCAAAGGGTTCTGGATTACTTATTCCATAGCGGTAAGGCTTAGATCTAACAATCTCAAGTCTCTATTCTCGTTTCTTTGAATTGTAACGATGCTTCTGGCCACAAAGCCGATACCCGACATCAACAGCCCCTGCTCGTATGAACTGAGGTTCTTACGGGCACTGTATTCAGCAACAGCGTGATACATTATTGGTAGCCGCATCCTTTCCGCGCTTCCAGAGATATGAATACGGTCAAACATATCGTGCATCTTTGGGTTGTGTAATTGTAGGTTTTTTTGAATGGTTTGCATAGATACACTCAGCTGCGAGGACAGTCTACTATCGTAGGATTTACCCAGTGCACGTCTCCCAAGTTCTATGCCAATCAGTGTTCCGTTGAGCAGATAACGGCGCTCATCATGTCGTCGTCTCGAATTTATTTCCAAGTGATTAGGCACGTCGTTGCGGTACACTTCTGTGCCAAGTAGGAAGTATGAATCAGACACTACGTGGTCGCTCCACTCAATGTCATTCATAAACTCGACTTCACAAGCAAGCCGTTTATTTGCTTCGTCTAAGCCTGCAAGTGTCGATTCTTGCATGGAGAAATGATTAAAATTACTCATCGCCTAGGTTTGGTTTGTACCATACCTTTTATGATACTCAACGTTATGCACAAGGTCATTAATCGCATCAGTAATGTATTCTGGATCGGTAATGTCATAGCCTCTCGAGAGTATCGACCGAGCTAATCCATCGAGCGCCAGATCTCGTTCGGGTTCCGGTGTCTTTAGTATGTCGCGCAACTCTTGTTTGTCCAACTCGTCTGCTTTGGTTGTTGTGTCGACACTTAATATCTGAGCAGAGATAGACTCAACTAGCGTCTGATTGATCTCGCCATTTTCATTAGTTGTTGCGCCAGTGATTTGATGTGCCACAAATTCAGTACTCAGTGCAAAGGTCGCAGCGAGTGGCCAGAACTTTTCTTCGTACGATGCGCTGTCAATAATCTCACTTGTGTCAGGCGAAGATCGACTTAAAAGTCCGTGAACGACGAGTGTAGCGTCGTATGTGTCTCTAATAAAATCATCGTAAACTTCCTCCTCCCTTTCATTTACCCGAACTGCTTCATAGGTTTCGTTATCAAAACGAAAATGATTCAATGCAATCCCTCCAGCTTCATCATATGTAGTTAGGTAAAAAACACTACCTTCTTCGCTGTATGCGACTTTTGTAAGTGCTACTCTACATTCTCCGCTTTTGTCATACCAATCTGCCATCGGCATATTGTCCTCGTCTTCTATGAGTGACGCCCCATCGCTCATAATCGCGGTAGTAATGGTTTCGATTTCGCCTATTCGCCGTTCGTGATCTTCAAAATTTTTATCATCATCCGCTCCATCACCGAACTCATCTGGCTCACTGCTTGGCATGGGTTCAAAGAATGGGTTGCTCATGATGATACTGTATTGCTTCATTATGATACTGTCAAACGTAAGCATTCTGAATAATTCAAACTGATATCATTGCATAATTTTGGCTTAGATGAAATAATATACTCACCATTTAAACTAGGAGTAGATATGGCTAGTGAATCGTTGGCGATATATATCAACCATCTAAACCTAATGATGATTCATGGTGTTCTTGGGCGAAAATACCTTACGAAGGTGACGAAAGCCTTGCTGCGCTGCATTACCGTGTCGAAATGACATTCTCTCCAATCCTTGAGCGTCATCGCCAATCTATTATTCAAATTGATACTCGTCATAACAGTGGCTCAGAACATATGGGTGTTGAAGTGTTTTATCGGAGTCCTGCTATCGTCTCGCTGATACATAGAGCGATTGCTGAAACGATGTATGCTCCCAAGCACCATGCAGAACTTGTAGCCAAGTCAGACTATTATATTCCAGGCTGTCAACTGGACAAAAATGGTAGTATTATCTATCCAGACGAGGATTAGAACTTCTATACCTTTGCAATGATGGGAAGCTGTTTCAAGTAGCTATTCTGTTCTATGAGTGTCACGATGATCTGCGCGACTTCATTTCGCGAGGTAAATGTTTTGACCGGGCCATTTGGCGATAGGAAATATGTACCGACCTTTTGATTAGTGAGTTTCAGTACTCGTACGACCGTCCAGTCTAGCTGACTGTTTTGTAAGATGCTGATATGATTTTGGCCATCCTTGATGCGTTCCGGGTCTATAATCGTAATCGCAGCGTTCATAATTCTATCGATGAGCGTTATTCTATCGCCTGGCATGCGGACGGCAGTGCCAGTAAGCCCGACATATCGCTTTATTTGTTGCTGTTCCATAGCAGTGACGATTACCTTTGTAGCGTCAGTTTGAACTGTGGCCGGAGATCCTTTTACGTGTCCAATCAAATTAACGACGCAATCACAACCTTGGATCAGCTGACTGACGCTCAGCAGATCGGTTGCATCGCATGTTTTGACAGTTAAATCCTTCTGATCGTTAAAAGGATTTGAACGATGAACGCCAGCTACTACTTCGTGTCCGGCTGTGAGTGCGGCATGCACGAATGCTTGACCTGATTTTCCGTTGGCGGCGATAACGGCAATTCTCATCCTAATCCCATGATTTCCATCCGGGACTACCCCATCCTGGTGGATGATAGCCTTGCGCATAAGACCTGTTCGGTTCTCCTGTATCTGGAATACCATAAATTTTACAGTCTGTTCCATGTGCACCTGTCCATGCACCTGTATACGTTTGCCCACTACCTCCAGATGAATGAGTAAACTGTGCTTTTGACTTGCTTTTCGCTGCAACGACAAAACGAGCATTTGCACCAGCGGTGATCGCGCAGTATAGCATATTGCCTGTCGTTTCGTCGTAGCTGCCTCTTGAAGCTTTAAATCCTAACGACTCTAGCTGTGCAGTGGTCGAAGGATATTCATCGTTATGGGTGTAAAATATTTGAAGTTTGTTTGACAAACTTTTAAGATCACTTTTTATTGCACTATCGTTCGCCCTGTTTGTTACGCCTTGGTATGCAACAATGACAATCGCAGCTAATATACCAATGACTACTATGACGATTAGTAGCTCGACAATCGTAAATCCTCGAGTCTTCACTTGCGGCGCTGCCATTGAGAATGTGTGAGATGCTTGAATATATTTATTAATCATAAGTACTATGCAAAGTATACTACAATCTTATTCAACCGTCAGCACTTAAGAATATATGGCGCTTGTACTGTGGAAATGCTGGCCGTTTCTACTGTTATGTCTCGCGTCCGAAGGCACTCAAAACTACACACTATTCACAATTTGACACGCATAGAACCGTTTATTTATGAAGCTGTTTTGTTTCAATACCGTGTACGACAATCTGAGGCATCGCTATGATGATTTTGTCGTGCGCGAATGCCTTTAGCAGTCGACGGCGGAAGTCGCCAGCGATTGTCCATTGCTCTGCTGGCATGACTTTTCCGACTGCCTTGACAGTTACGCCCGAATCAGTGAACGTATCGACACGGAGGTATTGGATAGGTTCGCTAATTAGTTTGCCGTACGTTTCGTCCTGCAACATTGCATTGCCGACTTCGTTCATGACTTTTTCGACCTTGTCGATATCAGTACCGAATGCAACAGTAACGTCTACGACGACACTCGAATACTCGAACGTGCGATTGGTGATAACACTGGCTTCGCCATTTCTGACGATGTTGAGCGTCCCGTCTAGGTCGCGTAGTTTTGTGATACGTAATGAGATATCTTCGACCACGCCAGATGTGCCGATCCCAGTTGTTCCGCCACTAAGCGTCACGATATCGCCCACGCGATATTGGTTTTCGAGTAAGATGTAAATACCAGCGACGTAGTCGCGAATGGTTGTCTGCGCACCCAGCCCAATGACGATGCCGATCAGCCCCGCACTCGCCGCAATCGCTCCAAAGTTTAGGTTAAAAATAGATGCAATAGTACCGATAGCAACTACCCAAATAACCACACCGGCTAATGTGCCGAACACTTTACTGATAGTGTCTTCGCGCTTGCGTTCTTCGGCACGGGTGACATATTTATGGCTTTTGATGACTTGACGAACGATGCGGTCGATAATATTGCCACTTATCATTTTGATAAGCAATGCTGCGATTATGACGATAATTGTTTGGATAATGGGGTTTTGCAGGACTTGTTGGATGTCTGAACTCATAGTACTACTGTAGCATGACAAAGGTAGCAACGACAGGCTACAAATTAAACGATCCGCCATGTTTCCATGGCGGATCTTGTTTAACAGCTTAGGTCCAGAGGTGGCCGAGACCAAAGCGGATGGTATCGAGCATGTCCAGCTCATTCACTAGAGATGTCTGCATTTTTTCGGGTGTCTCGCGTAGGCCGTACCCCGACTTTGGATGTATCAGCGGTTCGTAGAGTTCCGCTGTTTGCTTTACGTAGAGCACTCCGTGGTGGTCGATGACTGCAGAGTACGTCCAGGCGTCGGTAGGTGCCGATCTCGCCACATGCCACACGACTACTCGCACTCTGCCCTGATGTTGCTTGACGTTCAAGAGTTCTGACCCCTTCAATGCGTTGTCGATGTCGGCTGCTGAGTAACTATCTCTGCGTGCTGTGGCGACATCGATGGCATTCATGATCTTCTCGACCAGTTCCGCGCATTGCCTGACAAGCGTTCCAATCTCTCGGTGATCCTCGTAGCTGTTCCCGCTGCGTAGAAATTCTTCCTGTAGGTGTAGCAGATATGCCCTGCCTTCACGACGCAAGCTGGCGTCGTAGAACGCGGAGTCGTTGCAGATAGGTGTTGTATTCATAGTCTGATCCTGATCTCTCGATGGACTGTCGACTGTTAAACATCATTTTGATGAGCAACAGTATGGATGTAGGCTCGACAAAACTATGAATACTATACATTAAAATGATATTGACTACAAGTAAATAAGCATGTAATAAAATGAAAACACCCCACCCTGCAAGAGGGCGGGATGCTCTCGATTGCAAGATGAGGTGCTATGCACTGACTGTCACGGCAACCAATGTTTCGTAGCGAATGGTTGCCGCCTCGATAGTGCGCTGTCCATGTTCGACGACATCTACTACGATGTCCCGGATGTTGTCGACGCAGTGCTCTGGAAGCCAAGTCGAGTATCCAGGTTCTTTCTCGGTGATCTGGTCTAGCAATGCACGGAGGTCATCTGCGAGGAGCTCGACAAGATTTGCTCCGTTGTTGGCGAACGCCTTCTCGTAGATCGATGCCGCAGCGAGGATTGCCCTGACTTCGTCGTCGCAATACAGTTGCTTGACAAACCACTGCAGGCTTCCTCGAGGGCTGTGATCAACCGTGTAGTCTGCGATGACGGTGTGAAACTGCTGGTAAAGCGGCACCATCATCTCGACGATGAAGTCGTCGCCTTTACCGACATGCTTCTGTATGGTTCCGCCTGAGAAATGACTTTTCTCGACGATCTCCTTCTTCATGATCGCAGAGGTCTTCTCTTTTAGTAGTGACAGGATGATTCTTTGCAGAATCAGTCTTGTGCGGTTCGTTTTTGCATTGCCAGCCCGGGTTCGGTAACCGGATAGCTTGACCATGTGCGCCCAGCCTTTCTGTGAATGGGATAACAATACTATATCATATTAATTAAAATAAAAAAGAATCATTAAATTCAATATCGTAATAATCTTTTTGTCAATGCTATACATAATATAGTATTTACGATATACTAAATATAGCAATGAAGTTGTCATCATTCATTTTGACACTTGATTCTATATAACCAATTAATGAAATACGGAGTATATTACCCATGTCTACTATTCTTGTTGTTCTTGGAAGCGCACGACCTGGTCGCGTAGCCGACAAAGTACTTAACTATATCAAAGCAGATGTCGAAACACGTGACGATGTGACTATCACTGTTGCCGATCTAAAAGAAATTAATCTTCCGTTCTTTGATAACGAACAGCCGCCAATCTCACCCGACTATACAATCACCAATCCACAAGTCGCCGCATGGAGCGAAATGGTGAAATCTGCAGACAGCGTGCTGTTTATCACGCCTGAGTATAACCATACGCTGAGTGCTATCCAAAAGAACGCCCTCGATTCACTTGGACCTGACTGGAATGAAAAGCCTGCGACTGCAGTTGCTTATGGTTGGAGTGGTGGTTCGCTTGCAGTGGAAACACTTCGTGAAGTTCTAGGTCACCTAAAGGCAGACGTCAAACACGATATCGCTCAGCTTGGATTCATGAAAGACCTAAATCCAGACGGCTCGTTACTTGACGAAGCAAATGTTGCATTGCAGATCAAGGCCGCGATTGACGAAATCGCCTAGTAGAATAGTTTACTGACAAAGACACCGGTTTTCCCGGTGTCTTTTATATAAAGCACGGTTTTAGTAACCGTTAGTGCCTGGCCGAATATGATAGATTTTTCACACGCTCCCATTGCTTCATCTGCTATGATGTTGCAATGACAAATGATTTTTTGCAGAATAATCGTCGTCTGCTGACTCGCATTGGAATGGCGTTCGCATTATTTCTTGCAGCGGCAGGATTATTCGGATTTGTTGCAACAAATGTCCACCAGGGCGACACGCTTGCCTTCGACCAATCTTTTCTGCGAAGTATAAACACGTATTCATCGCCACTTCTTGACTCATTCTTCCTCGTCTTCACAGAACTCGGGGGTGTGATTGCCGTGACGATAACGTCGATTGCACTATTTAGTTATTTTGTGTATAAGCGTCAGCGCTATAATGCCTTACTTCTTGGTGTAGGTGTGGGCGGTGCGGCATTCATTAATTACATAGCAAAAATTACTTTTGAACGCGCACGTCCAGAGCTATGGCCGCAACTAATTGCTGAAACGACCTACTCTTTCCCTAGCGGTCATGCCGCAGGTAGTGGTGCTCTCGCCATATGTATCGTTGCATTGTTGTGGCGTACTAAATGGCGTATGCTGGCGTTGGTTATTGCAGTTCCCTACATACTCCTTATTGGATTTTCACGGATGTATTTAGGTGTTCATTATCTTACGGATGTGCTTGCGGGATGGGTGCTGAGCATTGCGTGGGTGACGATTGTCATTTCTCTCGTTTATGTGCGACGATCGCGTCGTAAACAACCTGCAGATGAACGAGTGACGATCTGATGAGTATGTTTGATGAAATCGTTATTATTTATAATCCAAACAGTACTGGCGATGGCAAAGCAAATGCAGAAAAGTTGCGCGATGATATAACTGCGGCTAGTGAAACGCCACATGTTCGCCTGCGCGAAACACAACATGCGGGGCACGCCGAGCAAATGGCACATGAATATGCCCGGTCGAATAAACACTATGCCCTGGTATCATCAAGTGGTGACGGCGGCTATCATGAACTAGTAAACGGGATTATTCATTCCGGCGCAACGAACATTACCGCTGGTTTGTTGCCGTCCGGCAATGCAAACGATCACTTTAACGCCGTTGCGAATAATACCGACATGGTTACGAATAGTATTTCAGGCAATAGTCGGTCAATAGATGTGATAAAAATCTCTGGTGTTATCGATGGAAAGCCATGGATGCGCTATGCACATTCATATGCAGGTATCGGGCTGAGTCCTGCAATTGGTCAGCAACTGACAAAAGCTAACTTGAATATATTCAATGAGAAATGGCTAGTTGCGAAATATCTGTTCAAACATACGCACGCGACGATACGTATTGATGGCGTCAAAAAGCGATTTAGCAGTTTAGTATTTAGTAATATTGATCAAATGTCGAAAGTTTTAAAGCTATCGCAAACATCAAGTATTGATGACGGCAAATTCGAAATCAGTGCTATCGCCTATCGTACAAAATTTCATGTGCTGTGGATGTTGCTAAAGTCTGCAACGGTCGGGCTGGAAGAGCGAGGATCGTTTAATGTGTATTCGTTCCAAACGACAAAACGTCTATTAATTCAATTGGATGGCGAAATCTATAAACTTGATGCAGACAGCGAAGTGACGGTTGAATGCGTCCCAGAATCACTGCAAATAATTTGTTAAATATATTGGTATATTGTATAATAAATATATATTTATTGTCCGTTTAGTGGCTATGTATTATGACTGAGAAATTTTCTATAAAACCTAAATGGGACCTTGATAAGCAGGACGAGCTTGATACTACAAAGCCGTGTTCGCAGGGATATGATAAAAAAGAAAAGTACATGAAGCGTACTGGCTATTTGCTCTATAGCGATATTGGCCATCAATTTTTGGAAGAAGTCGAGACAATACTCCCCACTAAAGCAACTCGCATCAGAGACTCTAGCTTCGACCATATCATTCCGCCGACTCAGCTTAATATTGCGGCAGCAGCGGTGGCGCTATCTAAAAACGTAGTAAAGTTCTCACGACTTTCAAACGAAAGAGATCAGAGACTATCGCGAATGTATCGAAAATATCATATTACTTCTGACGAACAGATCAAGATACCTTCCAATGCATTCAATCAAGGACTCGATGATCTTGATTTTACGTTCCACTTTGCACCAGCCGTTGCGGTTGATGTTGTGGATGCGTTTCTTGATGCAGGCATCATAACGCAAGAAGAGTATGATCAGCTTACCTTGGGTGATATAGCGGATATGGTGGGGTCTGGGTGGTTTAGCGATTTGATGCACGACATGGCGCTGACGAGAAATGGCGTCTATGGCGGGTATGGCAAAGAAGCGAGTCATTATCAAAGTGGCCGCCTGGAGACTCTTTTAGAGGAGACGTGTGATGTGCCACGTACCCAACGATTATTCTCAATTAGCGAACAATCTGACGATGATGGATTTACTTATGTAACAGCGGCATTAGCAAGACCTGTTCGCAGAAAATTACGCGGTGAAATGTCGCTTCGTAGTATGGGCGGACAAACTGAAGACTCGGTAGGGTGCCCCGTTGCGCGACGGGCTGGAAGCGTTGCCGTAGAACTTGCCCAAGGAAAGCGCGCGCAGTCACTTGTTGACCGCTCGTATATGCACATTGGTGAACTAACTGAGTCTGGTAACGTCCGATTACATCAGGACTATACCGCAATCGATCACGCACTTGATGTTACTGCTACACTCCTCGATCGATACGATTCACTCTATGGCACTCCTGTGACCGGTGGAAATCCATGGTTGTCTGGTGCTGTGCTGCATGAGAAACGACAAAAAGTCGATTGTTTTCGATATAGAGACGTGCGTAGTAATTGATAGTTCCTATTTTTATTCGGTCGCTCTATTAGCCTGCGGCAGTTAATCTAGCACGACAATTCATCAAATTTGAAGCTGCTACATTAGAATTCAGCAGGTAAAGTCCACTAATGGCTGGGCATGACGTTCCTGTAATTTGATAAAGAATATAATATCCCGCTACATTTACACCAGCTGCAGTGTCGGCGGTAGTGCCGTAATTAAGGAGAATCGTATGTGTTGTCGTAGTGGGAAGGCCTGGCGTAATTTGTATCAATGCGGAGCGGAGGGCAGCCGATTTTGCCGCATCAGCAGACCCCCAGCAGGTATCGGTTCCGTCAAAACAGGCTAAGTTTGTCGTAGGAGACCCAACCCCTGTTGTTGGGTACGATCCCTCGTTATTGATATGAATTGTTAGCGACTTTGCAAACTGACTGACATATGAAACAACTTGTGTGTTTTTTGATCGCTGGGTGACCCCCTGATAGGCAACGATTACAATTGCCGCAAGTATACCAATGACGACAATGACAATCAGTAGTTCAACGATCGTAAAGCCACTCGGTTTAGTTTGACGGATTGCGCTTAAATACCTAGGGAGTAGTCGTATATTCATAGTTGTAATTTAGCTTATAACTTATATTTAAAAAAATTTATTTCAGTACTAGACTTTTGCTAGTGCGGTTGCATGCAGCCTTCTCTGCGAACTATTGAACCCAACTGCGCCAAGCGCCAGTAGTAAATCCAAACCGTGGATAGTTTACGCCAAGTAAGTTTGTGCAGATAGCTATATAGCTTCCCATCGATGTATGGTCAGTGTAAGGAGCAATACCGCCAGATGAGGTGATGGTATATATATTACCGGACTTGCTTTGCGACGCAAGTGCATACGCAGAATTATCAGCAGTTCCGCAGTATAATAAATTCCCAGAGCTTGTCGAATATGCTTCCTTGGTGGCTTTTATACCGACTGCAGCCAGACTACTGTCGGTATTTGATGGATACACATCCGATGTCCCCATCAATTTGTGGTGTTCAAGTTGTTTTGATATATTACGCAAATCAGACTGGATCGTTGTATCGTTGGCGCGATTTGTCACTCCCTGATACGCAACGATAACTATCGCAGCTAGTATGCCAATGACGACAATAACGATGAGTAATTCGACAATCGTAAAACCATTGGGCTTGCGCTGTTGTAAGTTGTTTGCAAAGTAGCCGTTAAGTGCATCACCCACCTGGTTGACGATCACTTTGAGTTGTGGGAACTGCACCATACTACGGTCTCCTATCAGTTGGCTCTATTTCCAGTATACACTATAGTGCTAGCGCTTTGATTGTAGGTGTTAGGTAAGGTTATGGTATCTTTGTATCTTGTTCTGTCGGGCAGAACACCACTACTATCGTCCGTCGTTGTTTGTCCAGTCGGTCGCCAAGTCAAACCCATGCGGGTGTTTGACGGCAAATCCACCAGTGTCATAGACCTTGCCTGGTCCCATGCTGGTTTCGACGATAGAACATCGTGGATAATTTTTGAGGTTAGCGGCAACTAATATATAGCCGTCTTTGTCTACCTTTGCACCATCGGCCGCCCTGACGGTATATGTGTCGCCACCGCATGCGCCCATAACAACATTCATCGGCAGGTCGTAGTATGTTTCGCGGTGCGAAATGCCTTTGCTGTCAGTGAATTGTTGTGCGCCTTTTGATTTGGTCAGGCCATTGCCTGGTTTTGCGCCAATGATTTCTATTTGCTCTTTGGGTTGTTCGAGTGTGACAGTCTGAATAGCCTTTCGGCCAGTCTCACGACCGCTGACAATCGTAATCTCATACGTTACGCTTTTTTTGCCGTTCACTCCGGGCGTCTGCACGCTTCGATGACCAATTGGTTGATCAACGTCTAACACTTGACGTACTGGGAATGTAATCGGTTCTTCGACGGTGGCAGTTTGCGCACCTTCGCGCCAGATAGCAACGGTCATGCCAGCTGTAATCGGCGTATCTTGGTCGACTGATACTGTATCATTTGCCGCTAGCTTGACGCCTTTTTGATCTAACATTTCGCCGACAGTAGTTTCGTGTGTATAGGCAGTTGTCGGTTTGCCGTATAACTGCAGTGTAAATTCGGTTGCGCGGTCGATCGTTAAAACAGTACTTGCGCCATCGGTAATAATGTCACCGTTTGCTGCAGTCGTGGTTCTATCTTCGTCGCGAAGTGCATCAACGTCTGCTGATTCTACAATGCTACTTGGTGTTTGCGCTGCTGTCATGATCTTTTGACGGACAGACCCATCGACTACGACGACTGGGCGTGCACGGTAAATATTGATCGCATAGTCAGTTGCGACCAGTTCGGTATCAAGTTTTGGTTCGACTGTGTCTTCGGCCGCCGTGGCAATATCAGCGTCGTTGAGCGCTTCTTTAACAGATTTTGCATGTGTCAGGATGACCTTTTGACTGCCTCGGTCATGGAATGTTACTAATCGTCCGTTGCGGGCAGTTGCCGTGCCATCGTCAGCAGTTGCGTTGCCTACCCATATAAAACTAAGCACGAATAGTAGCGTGCTTGCGATAAGTAGTTTGAAACGATGTTCCCGAAAAAATGAAAGTGATAGTTGCATTGATAACCGAGCCTCACGGGTTGCTGTGTCTATTGTAATGCACAGCGGTATATAAATACCAGTACTGCACACAAATGTACCTCTACTCATAATAACATATATCTATATTAATGTCAATAACTGAGGATGATAATGCTATTCGCACAACTGAATGGTCATAGGTAACTTTCCTTATGACATAGACGTATGTATGTCATAAGGAAAATGCACGATACACTTTCTGGATGGGGCGTACGAACCAAGTCCGCACGCCCCATCACTAGGTACTTAAACAAGCGGTAGGTTTGCGAAAACTCCGCCGATGCAGTCACCGACTCCGGAGGCTTCGTACCCAGTCCGGAAGGCGTTGATACGGTCTTCACTCGATCCGTGAGTCTCTGTTGTCGATCCAAGCTTGAACACCGACTCAATTCCCTGCGCATCACTGTATGTGAAACGTCCCTGCGCAACGTAGTACGCGATGGTCAGCCCTCCTATGCAATCGGCTTGCAGTTCGAATGGTTTTACTGCTGGGCTGAGGAAGATATCTGTCAGATCCCTCCCTCTAGCTTTTACCTGCGAATGATGCGCGGCTTCGTGAGAAGTCAGAAATGCTGCGTACGCTTGAGGATTGACGCCTAGCGTGAAAGAATCACGCAGCGAGACCACGCCAAGGCGTACCCTTCCACCACAGTAAAGAGTGGTGATCGGTGCCCAGCCGCACAGAGGCTTCAGCGTGCCGCCTGGCAAGGTGACATAGCTGTAGCGTGGGTTCGGCGACAAGCCAACGCTATTTCGAAACTCATTCGTCAGCCCGCTTGCGCAGGCTCCCAGTGTCGCCGCATCCTGAGTATTTGCGCAGAATGCGATGTCTGGAACCAGTTGCATCGGTTGCCAGAATCCGTCACTCATCAACGGTGATGAGGGTTGAGCGGTTGCAGAGGGCGTAAAGACGAGGGAAAAGATCGTAGCAATGACTATTGTCATCACTACTGCGTATCTCGATTTCATAGGATCTCTCTTCTGTAAAAGGACGCTCCAGGCATCCTAGGAGGTGTATCGTGCGGTATAATTAAAACACAATTATTATAATAAAGCAATTATTTATAGATACTTTTAATATTATTTGGATCCATTCATAATTAAAAGTTTTTTGAGGAACTGTCTTAGTTATATCATTCAGAAACGGTTGAAATCAACTCAAGTACTAGATCATCAGCCTGTACTCCAGTGGACAATACCTCAAGACCTGCGAAGTTTGATGTAATTGATGTATCTGCAGCTTCGAGCACAACAGTATCGTTCAAATATGCCTTTATATTAGGGCCATCTGCTTCGATGCTTAATTTGTCTCCGACAACTGGAATAATATCTCCACTACTCTTCAAAGACGATACGACATTGCCGACGTTTTTCCATATAGATATTCCTTCTTGCGTGGAATTACGCCGTGGTGACACGAAGTAGTACGTGTTCAGGTCAGCAACACGTGCAGTAACTCGCAAAGCTTTCGTGGCGGGATCTGATCCGAGTGCAGCGAGTGTAACTGTGACACGATGATTTGGGCCTGAGGTTGGAAGAACTGCTCGCCGTGCTGTAGAATTTGTATTCGCTGCTCGTCCGCTGATAATATTCAGAAAATTGCCAGCAGGGCTATTCAACGGAGCCGCCCATGTAAGCACGCCGGTTGTGGTAGTCTGCCCTATAATTGATCCGTCGGACTTATTGAAGTTCTCTGTGGCAATAATGGTCCGATCCCCGGGTGTTGTTGGGATAGCTCCGGGAAGCCACGCAAGCTCAAGCAGTCGCGCCATGATTTTGTTTACAACTGCTAAATAAGCGGATCCATTCATATGTCCGTTATCTGTCGACAAGCTCGGTGGTTTATTGCCGAGTGCTTGCTGATCCGTATCTTCGGTTGTTGGCGTGATGCCAGTGTCTGTCCAGACTTGTGTTCCCGTCAGATAGGCGTGCAAATCAAAATAGCGATCTCCGTAGGTGGCCTTTTGGGAATTATTTACTAAGGTAATTCGATCACGAGTTGTAGACGAGGCGGGATGATTTGTGTTGTTGAACTGTCCAATCACGAGCACACGACCACTTGCTCCACCAAACTTTGCAGCTATCTGATCAGTCAAGTCTATTACACGTTGTGCATCCCAGCCCGTACGGGTCGTAGTAAGTGTGTTTTTGCCTGTGTTGAGTAGGATGACCGAACCCTCGTAGCTTGTTGGCGTAGATGGTATGAATGGTGTGCCCTTAGGTACTTCAACAGTCGATCCCGATGACGTCCTTGTGAACGTCCATATTGCCGAACTTGCGGGTGAAGTGAGCGTTCCGGGTATGCCTGCAAGAGCGCCAGGCCATGTGATTGAAGAACTGGTGTTGTTCGCTTCACCCATATTTAGTGGTACGACTGCAATTGCGCCGGACGCGGGGATAGATACAGTGTCGACGGTCAATGGCCTGACTCCGGTCGCTGCTGCCATGTGTGATATTTGCCACGAACCATTGGCTGTCGCACTGCTGGCGTGGCTAATCCCATATGTAGAAAACGCTGTCACGAGGCGACTTAACATACCAGACATTGTTGAAGAACCAATTCCAAGGGATTTTGTGTAATCTTCTCCGGAAATCCCGACATCGTCACCTGTTCCTAGGGGCATATAAAGCGCATCTGCTGCTGACCTGCTGAGTTTAGCGTCTAGTTCGTTCTGTAATGAAGTCTCTAGTTGGTTTTTAGAGATCGAGTTTATTGCAATCTTTGCATTCGTTATGCTGCCGTCGTCTATATTGGCAGGTGCGTTCAGCTTTGTCTGAACAAGTGAAGACAAGAGTGGCTCTGTAATTGAGCCATCTGCAATAGTCGCTGCATTTACAGAATCATTCGCAAGAGCAGCGTTCGTGACTGAATTCGGAGCAAGTGTATTGGCAGTAACCGCATTGTCTTTGATCGTTCCGTCAGCCTTATGTGACTGCGACAAATAATCATTGAGGATGTCTCCCCAATTGCCATTATCTCCTCCTGGTTGCGGTAGGCGTGCCATATGCTGTTTAGTATACTACATTCTGCTTGCGGCTAGAAAACGCCATAGAATAATCATGGCGACTGTGTTTTTTGTATTGTTATTTTATAAATATATTCTTATACTATAATAAACCCTATTTGACAACGTGTCATAGGGATGTACCTACGTTGAAGGAGACAAATGTCTGATAATATCAATGAGCGAATCAAAGCTCGCATGGCGGCAGAATCGGCAGTCAAAGAAGATGCATTGATCGCGAGCTATCACGATGATCGCGCAAAGCTCGCGAAGCTTACGGTGCATGCCCATGTCGAATTACAACGCACCGACTATCCACGTATCGGTCCGTATTCTTCCAGTCTCAGTTTTCAGTTTATAACTGAGTACAAAAAAGAAGACACGGCGGCGTGGAGGCTTAGCGTCGATGACGACGAGGGGTATACTGGTACGAGTGCATTCATGACTGCCGACGGGAGGCTGGTGTACTTCAGGCTAGATCATGTCGGCGGGTCAATCCATACAGGTAATGCCATGTACAAGCCGCGATTTATGTCGTATTTGAATTACCTCACCGCACCCTTCCCGCTTGGTCCGTCAAACGATATGTCTCGGGCTCGGGATGCTCGTGATACCGTCAGCCGTCTTCAAAACTTCATCGAACGATTACAGCGAATGTAAAAATCCGGTGTAATCATCGCCCATGTAGTGCAGCTCTCCGGAGCTTCGCTACATGGGCTTTTTGCTTGATTATTTCTGTTGTAAAAGAGCCAAAAGATTATCAGAAGTATATTTGTACGGTTCGAGTGCTTTG
>Ga0155547_111_pt2 | contig 60234 bp, 64 predicted proteins | sample RifCSPhighO2_12_FD_107204 | JGI IMG/M metagenome (GOLD analysis project Ga0155547, IMG submission 107204) | Candidatus Saccharibacteria bacterium RIFCSPHIGHO2_12_FULL_44_22
AGATCTACTAACCAGTCAGTCTGCACAGCTGTGATTCCCTGCACCAATTTCAAAGTCTCTAGTCCACCTGATTTTGTTGGCACTTGCAGATCAAACGGCGTACCAGCAATCAGCGTTGGATTACGAACAACCGTACTACTCGATAGTTCACGACGACGTTTTGTCAAAATATGAACCGCTTCGTTTTTGTCATCGATCACCCACAATTGATCTATTTGGCCAGCAACGATACATCGCAGTAAACTCTGCTGTTCGCTGTCGGTGATAGCAGTCAAAAGTTCTGGATCAAGTCCTAAGTCACGATTTAATCGATCCATAACCTCGCGTGCTTTATGAACATTCTTACTTATAATCCCTATCTCTTCGTAATCATCCGGAACTATCTGGGGTAACGAAAGATACACATCATACTGCGCCAACAAATCTGATTTGTACTGTTTTGTGTACTTTTTCCATCCAGTGTATCGCAGTCCGCCCTTTACTATTCCTCCGATCTCTTGGATACCAATAATAGCAGCGAGTTTTGTTTGCACTTCGGCATTACATTGACCAGCCTCTACAAGCATTCGAGCATAGCTAGATTCAACCGGAAATTGCTCCATCTGACGCCCAATACGCGTCACGTCACCACTTTTTGTCAGCGCGCCAAGTGCGATAAGCGTACGTTTCGCCTGCATAATAGCCTTATGACTTGGGTCATGATAAAAATCAAGTGATTCAATGTCGATACCGATAGCCGCAAGCCGTAACGTCAAACGATCAATATGCTTTCGCAAAATTTCAGGCGTTCCATACGCTTCACGTTCATCAAATTCTAGACATGGCATTGTGTCGTATGGCGCCAGTATATATTCACCTGGCTTTGTTCGGCCAGCACGACCAGCGCGCTGCAAACAATCCGCCTGCGATGTTTGCGCAATAAATAGACCTTCAACACCACTCCGCACTTCGCTTCGCCGTTCCAGTCCGCTATCAATAACAACATCAATGTCATCGATCGTCACACTTGTCTGAGCAATATTTGTCGCCAAAATAATTTTGCCTTGCGGGTAACCTGCAAACGCTTCTTGTTGCGCTGTTGCTTCCAGTTGGGAATGAAGTGGAATAATAGGAACGCCGTATTCGCTTGCTTTTGCGCTAATCGCATCACTGACATTTTGGATCTCTGCTTTACCCGGCAAAAACACTAATACATTATGCCGTGATTTCATAGATTCGTATATTTCACCAATCACATCTGTTCCACGTCGTTTTTCTACATCATAACTGCGGCCTGGAACAGTAATTACCGCATCAGTGTCAAAATAGTCTGCCAAACTCGCTGTTTCGATTGTTGCGCTCATGATAACAACCTTGAACTGGGGGTCTTCATCGCAGCGTTTGCGTGCCCACGCCACCAACACTTCCATATTTTCATTCCATTCATGAACCTCATCTAGCACCAAAACTTGCCGCTGCGTCACACCAGAACCCGTGATTTCACGAACCAGCTGTAGTCCATCGGTGCAATATAAAATGTGCGTGTGTCCACTATCATCTCGTTCGTGTGCGGTTCGATATCCTACAATCTCGTCTGCATCAACATTATTCCTTGTCGCCCACTCTTCGCGAACACGACGCGACAGATTACGAGCTGCGAGTATTCTTGGTTGCGTCACGACGACTTTTGCGTACCCATGTTCCGCTAAATACTGTGGCACTTGTGTGCTTTTGCCCGCACCCGTTTCGGCCGTTATGATCGTCACTTGATTTTGATCAACCGTAGTCACAATCTGATCATAAAAATCATGAACCGGCAGCCCGTCAGCAAATGCTTTCAGCTCATCATCGGTATTCATTACCGCCGCTTCTCGATACTACCTGTCGTAGAGTTCAACCTTTGTGCGATTCGTGTTGCCACCTGGTGTCGCTCGGTGTCGCTATCACCAACACCATGCTCTTCCAGAATCGTAATTATCTCGTGATCAAGCCGTATGTCCTGGCGAATCTCTCTTTCCAGTCTATGATCTTCGGCGACGAGCGCCTTTAACTGTTCTGCTGTTTCATGCACTAGTCGTGCCGCACGTTCTGTCGTTTGCACTTGTCGCGATATTGACAGGCTTTGAAGTGTCGTCATTATCAATGCCGCCACGCTAATAACATACGCTATCAGGCTAAACGCGATTTGCGATGGATCGTGACCTACATTGGTAAAAATCAAGATCCCCACTCCTATAAAGGCAACGAGTACGAAAATTCGGGCTAAAAATATATATTTTGTTCGGTCATTGCGGTAGCTCATTCCCCTTATGATACCGAAAAATGCGTGATTAGGATAGCCAGATTTTATAGACAATGGCTACCAGCCACCACCTCCGCCGCCACCACCTCCGCCGCCTGACGATCCGCCACCGCTTGACCCACCCGATGACGAATCAGATGACGCAGAATAACTATTCATACTTGCGCCAAAGTCACTGACTACAGTCGTAAACAATGCTGCGTTAAAGGCCGTCTGACCTACGTACCAATCTGGTTGCGCACTTGCCTGTTCGTAGTAGCTACCTAGCTGCTTGTTCCATTCTTTCTCTTGCCCAAACAACACCGCATACGGTAATACTTTTTCGTACAATTTCACCATCTGGCGACTATCATTACCGTCAACTGGCGAACCGATCTTTTCTGCACCTTCAGGACTTTGCAGCATCTTTACCCTATCTTGCTCTGCGACGCCAATATAGAGTTTCAGTCCAGCCAAATATCGACGCAAATTGAGCCCTTTGTCGGTGAGAACTTGCAGACTACTACCACAGATAAATGCCGTTAATGCTGCAATAAAAAGCGTTGGCGCCAAGAATACTATTGAAAGTAACAAAAGTATCCAGGCAAAACGCATAAACCACTTATTCATCGTTTCGTCTTTGTGCTGCAAACCATATTCACCTTGAATTCTTTTTGTCATACGTTTGCTATTTGCCTGCATAGCACTGACTAGTTTGTAGTTGTTCTTAAGTGTCTTCATGTCAAGCTTTGTGCCAACGGCTGTTGCACCAAATAACGTCGCTATAAAGTCACGCTCATCAAGGGTCAAGTCACTAATATCTTTTGTAATTTCTAGTTCAAATTCAGCAGGCTTCCACGTCGATTTCTCTTTTGTCTGATAAATCTTGATGTAGTGTCGCACCGCGAGATCAATCATCTGTGCTATCGTTTCCGCGCGAGTACCATCACCAATTTTGGCCGCAGCCAGCACACTCGTTTGTTTTGGAGGTAAATATTCTGCGACAATCGTGCCCATTTCTTTGCTGCGTCTACCTACCTGAACATAACGAACACAAAACCAGATCGTCAAGGCAATACCCAGTGGTACGGTAATAATTAACGACACCAGCCAAAGCCCCAACAGAAACGCACCAATTTTTTCTGCAGTTGACTGTTCATATCCTCGGAATGTCCCAGCAGTAAACCCTACAGCAATAGTCATGTTCTCACGCGTCTGCAAGCTATCTGCCGTGGCAGTAATGACCGAACCCTCAGCGTTAATTGAACATTGATTTGTTGCGCCCGCCGACCCGTAATAGCACGCCAGTTTATCGGTCAATGTCGGCAGTACAGAATCAGACAAATGCACCCGTGTCATCACACTTCCAAACGGCTGGTTCCATAAAGTGCCGTTCGTATCCCAGTAAAATTCCGTCAAACCCGTGTTTTCAAAGTATTTTGTCACATCGCGCTGCGTATACGTAATGACATAGGTTTTCGTTCCAGTAACATACGTGTCACCATCTCCAATTCGCAGGACGCTATTTCCATTCGAAGAATTTACTTCGTACTCTATTGGCGTATTATTTTCATCCGTCACGGATTGTATCTTCAACGTTGTTGGGTGACCATCGTAGTTTTTAGGAATGGCTCGTTCGATTCCATGGTTTTGATTCGGGATGTTGAATTCAGCCGTTAATTTTTCAACCGTCTTTAGTGTCGATCGACCCTCGCTATCCGACCCCAGATAATAATCTGCTTCAAATGATTTGAACGTAAAATCATTCGCGTCTGCAGATACTGGCGCCGCTAATCCGCTTAATACACCCAGTGTAACAATTAGTCCCAAAATCAGTCGTTTCATACCATCTACTATAGCAAAATTCACCACACCTCGCACCTACATCGATACTACATAGTTGACTTTTTATCATACTTATGCTAATGTAATTACAAACCAATCAAACATAAACAAGAAATAAAAAATGCGAAACAACAATACATTATCAAGCGTCAGTCACGAGGATTTTACTCTACCTAGCCAAGAAACTCAAGCTGCTGATTTCGGTCAGTGGGAGCAAGAGCTAAACCCACTAACTTCAGAGGTCACTGACTCGCCTGAATCAACAGCAGAACAGTCCAATCCGATAGCAGATACGTTTGTCAAACAAGAGAATCGTCTGAGCGAAATAATGAAAGCAGGAGCAGCACGACGCGAAGTCGCGAAAGCCACGGAGCAGAGTGCCCTACTTACGGCTGAGAATACGGCAAATGCCGCAGCAGTTCTTGAAAATCTTAATAATGCGATTGGCGGCAAAGTAATTGCTACGTCAGAAGCACCTCAGCCGACCAATCCTACTCCAGTCGAGCAAATAACCATACCCGGTCAAGCTGAAAAAATGAGTCTGAAATTTGGACCGATGATGCAGGAACGAGCACGTGTTGCCAGAGAGGCCAATCAAGCTCGTTCCGTTGAAGCGCAAGCCCCGGAAGAACCTTCAGGACGACATAGCGAAGCGCCTGGTCGTGTATCATTTGCAGAGACGATGGCAAATGCTCAACTCGAAAATCGTGAGTCTCCCCCATCAACAGCCACCGAAGTCATCAGAAGTATTGGTACAGCCGCAGCCAATCCTGAAACTATCACAGAAACTCCGAGTATTAGAGCGCTTGAAGCTATTAAAGCAAGTACGGCCGAAGCGAGGACAGAGAAGTTAAAACTTGGTGAACGACTTACCGCCCGCGCCGATAAGATTCCGGATGGCATGCCGGCCATCAAAGAAGCCATCGCAGAAAAAGGCGGACTAAAAGGTATTCTCAAAAAAGCATGGATGAAAGCGACATTCCGCAGTGATGCTCGTCGCGCCAAGCGCCTAGACAACAAAGAATCACGCTTGTCGAAAAAACAAGACAAGATTAACGAGAAGCTTACTGCAGTAGAATACGAAAAAGCTTTTCAGGCAAAAAAAGCCGAGGAACGCGAAAAAGAGCGACAGGTACTTGTTGATAAATCACGCGTCGCAAGTGCAGCAAAGCAACAGCGCAAACAAAATCGCCAGGCGTTTCGTCAAGAAAACTACAACAACATCAGACAGTCTGTCAGTGAAAGCAAAATAGGTCGCGTTACCGCAAATACAGCGCGAAAATCTAATCAGTATATCAAGGGCGAAAAGATTCAGAAAAAGCCTACACTCTCACCCGAAGAACGTGCCGCTCGTATGGCCGAAATAGCAGAATAGTCTATAATCAAAATATAATAAAAGGAATAAAAACACATGGACACATACATAACTAAAGACGCGCTCCTTGCTCTTGGCATCAACCTTGGCGACCAAGACATCGATTCTCTCCTCGCCCACCTTAACGACACGGTCGAAGAACGAATCGGTGCAGAAATCACTGAATCACTTAGTGACGAACAATTGCAGGAACTTATTGACCTACAAGACAACGCTACTGACGAAGAAGTTGGCGATTGGATTGCCAAGCACGTCCCTGACTATAAAGAGATCGTGCAAGATAATATCGATATCGTTATCGGCGAACTAGTCGACGGCGCTGACGAAGTTAATCAAGCCGCTTAGCATTACTTACTCGTATAAAAAATACTTCCCTATTATCGGGAAGTATTTTTTATTAGGTATTCCTATTTACCAGCGATTTCCGGATAAATATCAAGCGTCGTCGGATCAATTTCGGAACGAAGTTGTGGGAATGGCACACCTTCACGCGCTGTCACACCTTCAAGCGACCAGAATACGCGCTCACTAAAGCCAAGTCCGCATGCTGGCGGCATGGCATATTCTAGTGCTTCAACGTAGTCAATATCCATCATCTGCGCTTCTTCGTCACCGCTATCACGCATTTGCTGCTGCTCTAGGAAGCGGTTGTATTGATCGATTGGATCGTTTAGTTCTGAAAACGCCTTGCACATTTCGCTACCGCCAAATACAAGATTGAACTGTTCTGTTAGTTCGGGGTTATCCGGCTGTGTTTTTGCAAGTGGCTGCATAAAGGTTGGCATATCAACGAGGAATGCTGGCCCAGATAACGTTTTGCGGAATTTTTTCCATAGCTTGTCTAGGCTGCGTTGACGATTATCTTGCTTCTCTACTTCCAGTCCGTGTTCTTTTAGTTTGGTAGCGATATCCTCAATCGGCGATGTAAATACGTCAATCTGGAAGTGATCACGAAGCACCTCAACAAAACTAATGCGCGGGAAGTGTTCACCGTCAGCCCCGAAATCAACAGTCGTTCCATCGGACAGTGTGAACTGGCGAGTCCCCCACGTCTGATCTGCAATAAATCGAATCATCTGTTCGGTTAATTCCATCCCCTTTTCCCAGTCTGCATATGCCCAGTACCACTCCATCGCGACATGTTCTGGCAAGTGTTCGTCACTATAATTTTCGTTACGAAATCGTGCGCCAATATCATAGACCTTTTCGTATCCCGCGACTAGCAGTCGTTTGAGCGGCAATTCGTGACTAATACGTAGGTAAAAATCTTGATCAAGCGCATCCATATGCGTGACAAAAGGATTCGCGTCAGCACCACCCGCGGTTGTTTCAAGTACTGGAATGTTGATTTCCAAGAAACCCTGTTCATTCATGAACTCGCGCGTTGCCTGCCAAAATTTACTTCGACGAACAAATCGATCGTGGACATCTTGATTGACATTCATATCGACATATCGACGACGGAAACGCTCTTCTTTGTTCGTTAATTCCGTTGGCATCGGTCGCAATGCTTTCGTCAACAACCGTAACGATTTAACCGCAACTGATATCTCACCTGTTTTTGTTCTAACAATTTCACCAGTTGCTTCGACAAAGTCACCAGTATCAAGGAGTGGTAATTGCTTCATTCCAACAATGCCCTGTTCTGGCTGCAGTTCTGCGACATCAGGAGCATGTAAAAACAATTGAATCGATCCAGTATTATCCTTGACGACGATAAACGCCAATTTACCGAATTTACGAATCCCTATTACGCGACCAGCAACGACAGCCATGTCACCTTCTCGTTCATCAAAATTACTAGTAATCTCACCCGCCATGTGCGTACGGTATGATTTAGCCGGGTACGGATTGATGCCCAGTTCTTTTAATTCTGCTAGCTTGCGCAGGCGTTCGTCTCTGTAATCTTGAAGTGTTGCCATATATATTTTAGTATACACTATTGTAGTTAACAGAGGTAGAATAGTGCTAATGTGAATTTATTCACATACGATTAAGTCATTCATGATATATAGCTGTTGCTTTAAAGCGCTTGTGGGTGTACTATGTGAATATAAACAAACGTTAATATAGCATAGATGGTATCAGAATGACACAAACATTTGAACGATCAACCGCACAATCAAACATTAGCGAACACTCTCGGCATACGTATGAGTACCCCTACTCTGGCTGCGTTAGTTACCAAACACTGGATAAAGAAGGCGACCGTGATCCGAGTTTTCTCGAGGCAGATATAAAGATTTACCCTGAAAATAATACATTTCGGGTTATTACGCCCGAAGAACTGGCATTTAAATCTTTTATGAAAAGTATTGTTGAGCCGCATTTTCAAGAAAGCAAAGGCGATCGTTTATGACAGCAGCACTTGAAACAGTACCTCAGCTATCAGATGTATTGTCAGGAGATATCCCATCATATGTCTATTATGATAGCGTCCAACAAGATCTTCTTAACAAAGCCGAAGCAATACGTAGCGGCGAGCTCGAAGTTACAGCAAAGGAGACGGCAAATATTGCACAGGTTGCACTTCTACTAGCAGATGTACTTCCGCCAGATCAAGCCGAGATGCTTGTCGTATCAATTGCAGCAGCCACCCATGACGAAGAAGCTATTCGAATGGCCCATCGAGAAATCGACTTATTATTTGAAGACAAGCCTGAAAGATGCCGACAATCTCATGATATTGCCAATCTCACTATTCTTTATACAGATAGTAAAACCAGCTTAGATCAAGCAACAGTCAAAGCTCTTTGCACCGAGAACGAAGCACACGGAGTTGATCTTGAAGCTCCGCTTGAACGCCAATACTCAGAAGACGCCAAAAGACACGAACGTGCCAACATGAAAAAAGAGCACGATAGTAATGTTGCAGCATCGACGAATCTTGATCTACCAAGCGTTGCACTTCCTCGACATAAAGTCGCCTAGTCACCTTCGCAAACAAAAATACAGTACATACGGGTACTGTATTTTGTTTGCACTCGGCAATCAGCTACAAGCTAACGATTTCGTAGCTTATCTCGCCCTTTGGGGTTGTGATGGTTGCAGTATCACCGACTTTTTTGCCCATCAATGCAACACCGATTGGTGATTCGTTACTGATGCGGCCTTCAAGCGGATTTGCTTCGACAGGACCGACAATATGATACGTAAATGTCTTCTTGCCAGTTTTTACTTCAACTTTACTGCCCAGATGAACAGTAGAGCTTTTCGTCTCTTTGATAATGTCGGCGTTCAATAGAACATCTTCGATCTCGGCAATACGACTTTCAACCAAACCTTGCTCTTCGCGAGCGGCATCATATTCTGCATTTTCAGATAGATCACCATAATCACGAGCTTCTGCAATCTTATCAGCAATCTCGCCACGGCGACCTTTGAGTTCAGTCAGCTCTGTCTCTAGCTCTTTCTTACCTTCATCTGTAATCTGGTAGATTTTTTTCATATTTGTTCCTTTATATTCATTATATCACTAGCAAGCCGGGCGAAACGGAAGCCTACTTTCATTTCTTGGCGATCTGGTGCTTCAATATTCATTATAAAAAGTGCTGTCTCAAGCACTTGCTGCAACTTCTGATCCCTTGCAAACCCCCACTCGAAGTTGTTTACAGTTAATTTAGTTTAGCAATCAGCTCGTCGCGTGTCAATATTTCCGTCACACCGGTCGCTCGAACAGTATATTCGTACTGCCCGTTTTCGCGTAATCGATCGCTGACGGTGACTCGATATGGGATACCCATCAGTTCGGCGTCGGCAAATTTCGCACCTGGTCGCTCATCACGGTCGTCGTATAGAACCTCAATGCCTTTGTCGGTCAGTTCCTGATACAGTGTATCCGCGTCAGTAATAGCTTCATCGCCACCGATTCTTACGAGACATACTTTTGCTGGCGCAATACTCTCTGGCCAGATTAATCCTTTGTCGTCAGCATATTTCTCGACAATAACACCCATAACACGAGTAATACCAATACCATACGACGCAAGAAATATCGGCTTTTTTATTCCATCACTATCAGTAAAAAACATATTCATTTTTTCGGATTTTTCGGTACCGAATTTGAATATATTCCCAACTTCCGCGCTTTTCACTGCAGTTAATTGATTTTTATCAACACCCAGTTCTGCCGTTGCGTCGTCGAGCACTTCTTCGTTAACAGCAATAGTACGGTCGTCGTTAACATACAATATATCTTCACCGGCATCACAAATTGTCTGAAATTCATGACTAAATTTTGTGAATGATCCACCCGAGGCAAACGTGACGAACGTGCTATCACCTAGTCCAAACCTTTCGTAGCAGCGCTTGTAGGCTTCGATAACTTTATCATAATACCGATCCATGTCTTCTTGCGTTGTATGCAAGCTGTACAGATCTTTCATGACAAATTCTCGACCTCGCATGATACCACTTTTTGCGCGTAGTTCATTGCGTAGTTTCGTCTGGAACTGATATACACTTGTTGGTAGATCTTTGTAGCTCTTAACAAACTGCTGCATCATCTCCAGGATCGCTTCTTCATGACTCCACGCCAGTCCTAAATCAGTGTCGTCTTTGAGCTTCGTCTTGAACCAAACGTCGACGGTTTCATCGTCCCAGCGTCCCGTACCTTCCCAAGTCTCTTTTTTCTGCAAACTCGTCATAATGAGTTCTTGACCACCGATAGCATTCATTTCTTCACGGACGATCTGCTTTATGTTCTCAAGAACTCGCAGTCCTAACGGTGTATACGCATACACACCTGCCATTACTTTATATACGTAGCCAGCACGAATTAATAGTTGCGCATTTTTCGCAATCTCATCTGCCGGTGCAGTTTTGCTTGTTTTGGTAAATAGTTGACTGATTTTCATACGTTACCCTCCTAATCCTGGTGTGACGACTGATCCAATAAATATAAAGTAAAAAGCGATACCGTTCTTGAGCATATGCAGTAGCACTCCTGCCCATATACTACCAGTTATTTCGCGAAGACTACAGAGCACCAAACTAAGCGCAAACACATCAACGGCAACATTCCATTGCCCATGAATCACCCCAAATATGACACTCGTTACGATCGCTGCAATCCAAATCGGCACCGCGCCACGTAGCTTGCCGTAGAGATACCCGCGAAATAGCACTTCTTCGGCGATTGGCGCAACAACAACAAGCGTCGTAAAGGCCAAGATATAACTCGCCTGGTCGTTTAAGGCTTTAAATCCAATGTCCTGGGCCTGGTCGACTGGAAACGATGGCACTACGAATACAACAAGATTCAACAGCGCGACAGACACCAAGCTATATACAATCACCGCAAGTGGCGCCAGCCCAATATCCATCCATGTCATTAGTCGTGTTAGCCCAAGTGTCTCCAGACTAATCACCTTTTTGGTTACCAGATATTGACCCCCGAACGCAATTACAAATGACAATACGTAGATGACAGCCGCCGAGAGTGTCTGCAGAGCTGCGTCAGGTATAAGCGTTTCTACGTCAATGCCCGTAAACGACAAGACCTGAAAAACAATCGATACAATTAAAACAGCGAGAATAAATGACGTGATAACCCATGCTGGATAAAGCAGCAGCGCCGACCAGTTGCGATGTTTTTTAGGGCCAGGTGAAGGTTGCTCTGTGCGATGTTTAGTTGCGATAGATACGAGTTTTTTAATATGCTTTGGCGTATGAACCACAGATGCCTTGGTGGTATCACTATGCTTTTTTGTGCTGTTTTTAGTGCTATTTGATGAGTTTTGAGACATCTAAGACTGTTACCACGACGACGAGCGCCATTAAAGTTAAGAATCCGGCGGCTTGTATTTTTTCTTCGCGCTCTTCGGTTAGCTTGCGTTTAAAAAGTCTGAATGCAGCCATAGTAAACCAGCGCCCGCCATCAAGAGCAGGAATAGGCAAAACATTCATCACCGCCAGCGTTAATGATATCAATGCAGATATCAACACAAGATACGACAAACCCGCTTGTTGCGCCGCCGGGAATAATACACCTAGTATCCCCACAGGTCCTGCAACACTATCACCCGCCGCCGCAAGCTCTTTATTGCCCGCTTCGCGTGTTTTGTCATTGCCGCTCAATTGTGACAGTAACCCGCCACCAAAATTACCCACCAGACTACCAAGACCTTTGAATGTCTCTGTCGTCAACTGACCTGTCAGGACAACGCCAACAATCGGGGCAGACCAGGTAGCCTGCGTATAGCTCTGTTGTGCAGTCCCTACGCCCAGATATCCTTTATTATTGTCGTTGTCGCCTCGGAGTGTCACGTCTGTGCGCTGTTCACGCCCATTTCGATCATAGATAACTTCAACTGTCTGTCCTTTTCTCTCCGCTGCCTTAGACACCAGCGACTGCGCCGTTGGCACTTCTTCACCACCAAAACGAATAATAGCGTCATTCTTTTGCAGCCCAGCTTTTTCAGCTGGTGAATCTTTCGTGACCGTACTCAGCGTGACTGGCTGTGTTACCGTTGTTGTGTCGCTCGCAATTGAAAACTGATTCGGAATAACCTGCGGCAGTCCAGTTACGGCCAGTACAGCCAATAGAACTACTGCAGTCAGCCAGTTAATAACAACACCAGCAAGCAAGATCTTTGTTTTTACCCAAAATGACGCTGCACCATAATCACCCTTACCTGTTGCCGCATCGTGTTCACCCTGCAACTTGACGAACCCACCAAGCGGTAGCCAGTTTACAGTGAATAGAATGCCATTTTTGAGTTTCTTACCCCAAGCTTTCGGCGGAAACCCGATGCCAAATTCTTCAACAACAACACCGTTACGACGTGCGACAATTGCATGTCCCAATTCGTGCAATACAACCAAAATTGTCAATATCAACGCACCAACAATTATTCCAAATACTAGTTCCATCAATCCTCCAGATTTTCAGTCGATAAATAGCTGTTACCAGTATACAATTCAAATAGCGGTTTGACTACTGTGAATCATCGAGGTATTTTTGCAAAAGAACTATATCATTTTGATCTTTTGATCGGTTATGTTTCTTCTTCCATTCCAAAACGGATTTTGGGTGACAAAATCGCACACTATCGATCGTTACACCCCCGTTCCATAACTGAGTGAAATGAGAGACGCCGTCAACATCCCAAGATAGCCAAATCTCTTGATCGTCTTTTTCAAGCACTTCTTCGTTATGCCTTATGAAGTAATTATAATCACCACTAGACTTCAGTTCGGCAAATAATTTCTCTGACGCCACTAGGTCAATGTCATCGCTCCGCCGCAATCCAAGCGCATCCATAACCCCGCTCCCGATGACCACAATCTGATCAAGCGGTAGACCCGTCGCTACAACTCGATCTGTGATCCGCATCAGATCGTCAGTATATCTTTTTCTTTAGCACGAAACGCAATGTCGATCTTCTCTTGGTAATCGCTCATTAATTTGTCGAATTCCTTCTCGATTGCCTTCACATCATCTTCGGACAATTCTTTGGCATCTTTTTTGCGCTTAGCATCCTTTAGTCCATCCTGACGGATATTACGCAGTGCGATACGAGCTTCTTCTACCTTTTCGCCCGTTTGTTTGACGAGTAATTTGCGACGTTCCTCAGTGAGGGGAGGCACAGGGACGCGAATCAAACGACCATCATCTGATGGATTAAAGCCAAGGCTTTGGTCATTTCGAATTGCCGCAGCAATTGATTGAATGTTGCCCGGGTCGAACGGTGTGATCTGCAGTAGCTGCGGTTCTGGCGCTGTCACATTTGCCGCTTGATTCAAAGGTAATTTCGTTCCATACACTTCAACAGTAATACTGTCCAGCATTGATGGATGTGCACGACCAGTGCGGACTTTTTTTAGTTCTTCTTCGAAGTGCTCTAACGCACCAGTCATTTTTAATTCATAAGTGTCAGTATCAAACATACTACTATATTATCACGACAACATTACTACTAGTTATGAAAAACCGGGGTACTTGGACTAAATACGACTGGGATTGATACGCCATGCACTTCCGTATCGACGGGTAATGTATCGAGAACTTGCAAAAATCGTGCTCTCATCTCAGGACCAGCTGTATCATCCGCCATAGATACCAAAAAATCAGTTAGATCTTCTGAGGAAAATTCCTGGCATATCCGTTGGGATAGCGGCGTCACTTTTTGACCACGAACATTCATAGCGCTTGAGAATAACACAGTTGGAGTGCTAGTGAGCGTCACTTCACCCGTCGGTGCAGTTGTCTTATCGACAATTAATAGAGTAGTGTAAGAATCACTTAACTGGCCATCCTCGCCGACCCTACCAAATGTTGATGAAATGAGCCTTACTGATCGCTTAGTACCGTCACTGCTTTCCATATCTGCAAGTGGAGTGCCCAATGCATAACCACCCTGTGGGGCTTGATCCTTTGCCGTTCGCTGGAGAACACCTTTGCTATCGTAAGCACCAGTAGTTGACCGACATGGCATAATATTTACTTTACTATCATCAATAGTAAGTATAAACCTAGCATTAATGCTTGGCGTGGGATCATCCCCGTACACCCTACGGATTGTTGCACTCATAATCCCATTCGCTTGTTCAGCACTCAGAAGCTCTCGCTCATTACGTTCGAATGACTGGCTTGCCGGGTCATAATTAGATGATGGTGTATTATTATGATTCATGATTATTTTTTATATTATATCAAATTATTATGCTTATGTCAACTTTATTATTGATATAATCTTAACAATATGATAAAATATGTTTAGTTCTTTGTCATCACCATTTCGCACTAAAATCAGCTCGATCATATCAAGACATACTACACCTCGGAGGTGCACAGTGCTCTACTTCTCGATCTTCTCCATCGCCCTGTTGGTTTTCGTCATCATCGGATTACTCAACCGTAGTAGCGACTATCGGTTGCAGTTCTTCGCGACCTCTGCGCTGCTGTTCGCCATCCTACTAATGTGGGTGGTACGAAACGCAGTTCACGATGAACCACCAGTCGGAGACAAGCCGGTTGTCTGGGCATTCCTGGTTGCAATGACAGCCACCATCATCCTCGCATTCGCGTGGGTGCAATCTGTCATTGCCCCAACACGTTCCAGGCAACAGTAGCCCAGGACGCCGAAAGTGTGACTCGTGACTAACCGCACGCCGAGCCGATCAATCTGCGTGCTCGTTTACGGACACAAGAGAAGCAATCAGTGGTGACGAATAAAGAACACGAGTAGCAAATAAACTGTCGCTTAACTAACAGTTACTAGCCACTCGCGGCCCCTCTACCCAGAGGGGCCTTCTTCTTACTCATCCTAAAATGACTAAGTTAAAGCAGAATAACAAAACAACCTGCGGTATTGCAGGTTGTTTTGTTAAAATTTTATTTACACGATTCTATTCAGTAACGCCAAGTTCAATTCGCTTGAACTGAGAAACACGGATGTTCTCACCGCTCTTTGCGATCTGTTCTTTGATTCGTTGACCAACAGTCATACTATCATCAAGTACGAATGTCTGCTCACTCAATACAAGTTCTGCGAAGTGCTTCTTTAGCTGGCCTTCGACAATCTTGTCGGCCATGTCAGCTGGTTTGCTTTTCAGTGCATCACTTTCAAGTAGTTCTTGCTTTTTCGCATCATAATCAGCGGCAGGAACATCTTCAATAGTCGAATATTTTGGTGCCATTGCGGCAATTTGCATCGCGATTTGGTGTGCGAATTCTTTAAATTCAGGTAAACGTGCCACGAAATCAGTCTCGCAGTTTACTTCGACAACAACACCAATTCGGTCGCTATGTACATAGCTTTCGATCAGACCCTCACGAGTCTCACGATCACCTTTTTTCTCAGCCTTGGTAATGCCTTTTTTGCGCATTGCTTCAAGCGCTTTGTCGAAATCACCATCAGCCTCAACCAACGCTTTTTTTGCATCAGTCAGACCAATTCCAGTCAGTTCTTTTAGCTTTTTGATATCGTCAATAGTTACGCCCATCGTCTATTTCTCCTCTGTTTTAGCTGTTCCTGCACCTTCACGGACTGCTGCAGTAAAGTAATCTAGTAGTAGTTGAATGCCTTTGATTGCATCATCATTACCAGGAACGACGTAGTCAACCAAGCTTGGATCTGCATTTGTGTCTACAACCCCGACAACAGGAATACCTAGCGTCTTTGCTTCTTTGATTGCATTTGCATCAGTTAATACGTCAACAACAACGATAGCACCTGGCTTGCCACTAAGGTCTTTGATACCACCATATTTCAGATTTAGTTCATCGATTTCTTCTTGGAAACGCTGTACTTCAAGCTTGTTGTAGCGCTTTTCTAGGTCGCCACTTGCCATACGTGACTCTAGATCATGTAGTTTTTTGGTTTGCTGCGCGACAGTTGCGACGTTTGTTAGCATACCACCAACCCATCGTTCAGTCACAAATGGCTGATTAACACTTTCAGCAGCGGCACGAACAATGTCTTTTGCTTGCTTTTTTGTCCCTACAAATAGAACTTTTTTGCCACTAGCGGCAACTTTAGTAAGAAATGGTAATGCAACATCCAAACCTTCGACAGTCTTTACCAAGTCAATGATGTGACTTTCCTGGCGTTTGCTGTGGATGTATGGTGCCATCTTTGGGTGCCATCGGCTGGTTTTGTGTCCAAAGTGAACGCCAGCTTCGAGCAAGTCTTTAATATCGACAGTTACTGCCATAATTGTGAACTCCTTGTTCCTCACTACCCGCTCTGATCGATCAATCGTTCAGGAGTATGCGAGTAGTTGTGTCATTAAATATTGTTACTAGGTTATTCTATCCTTTTAATGAGGATTTGGCAAGGGTAGAGCTAATACGTGTCCATGCCGAACTCACGACCCCGCAATCGAGCTGCTTCAATGATTTCTGATATTTTGTCGTCCGATAAGCCAAGCCCACGACCAACAAACAATACATGTTTATCGTAGTCTTTTTCCCTATCGTTCTCGGTAGGTGCAACCGCACCCCGAACGTCAGCCGTAAATTGATCAATGCCGGCGGCGAAGCTATCCAAATCTTCTCCCTTCGAAAGCGCTTCATCTGCAACATGCTTCAGTGCGTCCTTTAGTTGCTCACCACCAAGAACCATTGCAGTAATATGATCGTCTTGAATGTCATGAGCATAGTATGCCGCATCGCCAGTCGAAATAGGATATCTTCCCTCGGAGAAAGTTTTGAGGTAGTCATTGCTATCAATAAGTCCTTGGTCTGGGAAGCAGCGCACATCAACACCTAGTTTTGCAGCGTGACGCACTACTGTTTCTGGGGTCGGCACAGATTTTGCCGCACTATATGCATTTTCATATTTGTACCCTAGCTTTGCTAATAATGCCTGACTATTGCCAGTGTTTGCAGTTAAGCCTTGATACATACCCTCAATGTATTTACCGTCGTTATCTTGCGTAACGACAATATTTCTATCAAAAAACGGATCAGTTGCATCAGGTGACCCGACTGCGTAGTTACCGGCTGGAAGGCTATTCATAGCACTTGGAAGAAGCCTTCTGTTATACGGCTGCTCGCCTACCGAAGACCCTTCAAACACCGCAATATCTTCTGGGAGATTTGTCCTGACTGTAACTCCATCGATAATACGATCCGATAAGACTAGCCTATCGATACCCGCTTCGCTTTCAAACGGATTAGGTGGCGTATACATATCACCCATTACCGCCCACCGTTCCCATCTGCAGTAGCTTTGGTCGCTATTTTAATCCCGTCGTCTTTGCTAGATGTAGATTCAATCCCTGATAACACGTCTTGTATGTGCCATGACTCGTTAGTGGCAGTATCATGTTTAGTATTGATAGAAGATTCCTGAAGGTTGTCGTTCATTTTTTGTTTTTGTCATTTATTTTGCTTATATCTAATTATACATAATATTGTAATAAAGTCAATATAGTTATATTAAATACATGTCTGATGATCAAGAAATACTACTTCGAGCATAGGCGCGCGCCATGCCACGCGCATTTGAACGTGCTGCCGCTACTTGCCTACGTCCTTCGCGGAATGCTGATTTTCTACCCACATTAGCCGCACCACGACCCAATGCAAGCGCTTCGCCTGACGGGTTTAAACCAGCTCTTATAATGCCCTTTGCGAATCGACGCTTGTTTGCGACCGTTATACCAAACCGTGCTTCGCGATCACGCTGCAAACCATAGCGATCCATAGCAAATTGCCCTACGTCAGCCGCGACATTCATCGTAGATTCCACTGTCGCACCACTTACATAATTTGCCGCCTGTGCGACGTATTGATTACGATTTTCGACAAGCAAAGGTGCCTGCTGTGATAGAGTGTTGACAGTATTCTCGAACGAAAACCCCTGAGGAATAGTAGGGATGCTATTCATCCGCGAAGATTGATTGCCAATAACATTTTTGATTTTCATTGCTACGTCTAGCGCCTTTGATCCAAGGTTTAACACAGCTCGTAACCCCTCACCCTTCTCTCTGCTAGAAGGAAGATTACCGCGGGAATTATAGATTTGCGGAAGTGACTCCGTTGCTGGAACTGGGTAGCCAAACGGGTCACTATTCATAGGCTGACTATTGTAATAATTCGGAATTGGTTCCGGGTAGTATACACCCGGTGATTGTTGCGTCTGGTTAGAGAATTCTTCCTGAGCAAATGGATCAGCAATGGGCGCTTGATCATAGAGAGCGGTACGAGAAGGTGCAGAGTTGAAATTGGCCATAATGTTTTGCAAGTATTTTTGTTTTGATTTACTACTTACTCTATATTATACATAAAGTTGTAATTATGTCAATGTGCACGTATTGTATATTATTCAGTTTTAATGGGCATTACCACCCACTACTTGATAGTTGTAGCAATCAGCTTCTCACGCCCCAGCGGTCAGTATATGTCCCAAATACTTTTAAATTATCAGGCACAAGACTCCATTCTGATGACGGTACAGAGGGTTGATAAAGACGAATTAATGTATATGTCGATCCAGTTGAGTCTGAGGAGTACGCATAGGTATTATTATTTCCACTTGCAGTAGGACCATCAGTGATCGACGGTAGTTTTGACGTAAATTCTGGCACTAAGCCTGGAATGAAGCTATCGCCCACCGAACGCTGGTAAGTAAATCCTCCAGCGGGAAGGGGCGGATAATTACCGTACGTTGCATGATAGGACAAGATGAGTTTTTGTATTGTTTTAATGTCATTGTGTTTTTGGGAAAATTTTGCGCGATTCGTAACACCTTGATACGCGACGATCACTATAGCCGCCAGTATGCCAATCACTACGATGACGATAAGCAGCTCTACTATTGTAAAGCCCCTGCTTTTCCCTTTAGAATTCTGCTTTATCATACTTGTGCTTATTTTATCATGATTATAAAGTAGCATATAAAATTTGGATGTAATATGAATGTATAGACTTTTACAGACTTTCTCGCTCAACAGTTAAATACGTCATCCCCTACTCTTTACACACGCCATAAAATAAAGTACAATATTACAGATATGAAAAGCAGTATACATCCAACAACCTATCGCCCAGTCGTATTTAGCGACGATGTGGCTGGTTTTGCGTTTCTGACACAGTCAACAGCGCAAACAAATGACACTATTAAATGGGAAGACGGCAGCGAGTACCCACTCGTCAAAGTTCACATCTCATCAGCATCTCACCCGTTCTTTACAGGTGAAGAGAAGATCATCGACACCGAAGGTCGTGTTGATCGATTCAAAGCTAAATTTGCTGCAGCAGAAGCCCGCAAAGAAGCACTCCTTAACAAAGCAAAAAAAGCAAACGCCCAAAAAGCGAAAAAAGCTGATCAGTAGTGCTCAATCAACAAAGAGGTCGCAGTATTTGCGACCTCTTTTTGTTATAATAAGAACATAACGTAAAGAGAATCATGGCGAAAATTACACTCAATATCCAGGAACTAACGGCCGAAAAACAACAACTCGCTGACTTTTTAGCGTCTGCTGGGGCATTTAATGATCCTGATTTTAGTAGTAAAAATCGCCGCTTTACCGAGCTTGAGGCAACTATAGCAAAGGCGCAGCTACGCGAAACACTTGAAGGCCAGCTTGCAGAAGCAAAAGCGCTCATGAGTGGTGGGGATGAACTTGCTGAACTTGCAAAGCTGGAAGTTGGTTCGACGACCGAGCAACTTGAACAGCTGGAAGAAGAACTATTTATCATGCTCGCCCCGAAAGACCCGAATGATGAAAAAAATGTCATTATCGAAATTCGCGCTGGTGCTGGCGGTGACGAAGCAAGTCTGTTTGCAGCGGAACTCTACCGTATGTATCTACGCTACTGCGAAGCAAGTAGTCTTCGTACAGAATTGATGAGCGAAAGTGCAAACGATACTGGCGGATATAAAGAAGTTGTTTTCAAGGTAAGTGGTAATGCGCCGTATGCTCGGCTGAAGTTTGAATCTGGCGTCCACCGTGTACAACGCGTACCAGCGACTGAGTCCCAAGGGCGGATCCATACGAGTACCGTCACTGTTGCAGTACTACCCGAAGCACAAGAAACTGACATCGAGATCAACGCCGGCGACCTTAAGATAGATGTTTACCGCGCCGGTGGCCACGGCGGTCAATCAGTCAACACGACCGATAGCGCCGTTCGCATCACTCACCTACCGTCTGGACTTGTCGTCACTAACCAAGATGAAAAGTCACAGATAAAGAACAAAGATAAAGCGATGAGCGTCCTTCGATCACGCTTACTGCAGCAAAAGATCGATGCCGAACAGTCAAAACTCGCAGCCGAACGCCGCAGTCTTATTGGTAGTGGCGACCGCTCGGAAAAGATTCGTACATATAACTTTCCACAAGATCGTATTACCGACCACCGTATTGGGTATAGCCGCAGTGCGATTCCAGCTGCCATGAATGGCTCAATCGATGATCTTATTGAACACTTGCAAGCGTATGAGCGCGAATTGGCGGCAGCAAATGCCGGCAATTAATGCCTGGCTTATTGACGCAACTGCTCGCCTAAAAGGTGCTGGGATCCAATCTGCGCGACTCGACGCAGAGTTAATTTTGTCTCATACAATCAAGCGCCCCCGTACCTACCTCCATGCACACGGCGATGAATTACTTGACCCACGACATCGAGAAATTGCCGATGCACGTATTGATATGCGGCTTGATTTTACTCCAATCGCATATATCATCGGCCACAAAGAATTCTATGGTCGACCATTCAAAGTCACGACAGCAACACTAATACCGCGACCAGAATCTGAAACAATGATTGAGATGCTCAACGCATCACTTGGTAGCAATGCATCACTACTACCAAACACAAAGCGATTGGTAGATGTCGGTACTGGTACGGGATGCCTAGGGATAACAGCCAAGTTGGAACATCCTGAACTGGATATCACCCTGATTGACATTAGCCAGCATGCCCTTAACGTCGCAGAGAAAAATGCCAAAGCACTTGGCGCAACCGTTACATTACATCATGGTGACCTTCTAAGAGGATACGCACTGCCAATAGATATTATTCTTGCTAATTTACCCTACGTCGATCGTGAGTGGGATGTCTCACCAGAGACACGATCTGAGCCCGACGTTGCCCTGTATGCGTCTAATCACGGCCTGGCTTCAATCTTTGTATTGATTAGTCAAGCCGATCAACTTCTCACTGCCAACGGTATCCTGTACCTAGAGGCCGACCCTCGGCAGCATCACGATATTATCAGTTACGCCAAGCAGTACCGATTACAGCACTTACAAACAAACGGCTTTATTGTTTCGTTTTGTAAACAATAAAGCCGTTTACGGTGTGTTTATGAGTGAGGGCGCTAGCCCGTATACGCCGCTAGCGTGACCTTGAGCGTCAGTGTTTTGCCGTCACGAAGTATAACTAGTTCGATAGTATCACCTGGGGCATATTCCGCCACCAAACTTGCAACACTTCCCTTTACTCCTACTTCGATACCATTCACTTTTGTGATGATATCCTTATCTTTTAGACCAGCTTTGTCAGCAGGACTGCCACTTACAACTGCCGTTCCGCCCTCTGCCGACACGTAGGCTCCGGACTGGACTGACAATTTGTATGTATCAGCCACTTCTGGAGTGATGGATATGTAGTTAACTCCAACGTAAGCACGCTCTACTTTTCCATCCTTCAATATTCCCTTTAGCAACCCCTTAGTTGCGTTAATTGGAATGCTAAACCCAAGCCCATTTGCATCTGACGCAATAGCCGTATTCATACCGATAACTTGACCAGCAATATTGACGAGTGGACCTCCAGAATTACCCGGATTGATTGCTGCATCTGTCTGTATAAGATCAGTGAGCGTTTCTGTAGCGTTACTTTGACCCGATTCGGTGGCCGCAGTCACTGAACGTCCAGTTCCTGACACAATACCGCTTGTAACGGTGTTTTTATACTGCCCTAGTGCGTTACCGATCGCTACAACGCTTTGACCTATTCGCAGCGAGCTTGAGTCGCCTAGTTCGGCGGCCTTAAGATTTGATACGCCTTCGATTTTTAAGAATGCCACATCGTTAAGTGGATCCTCACCTATCACTTTGACGTTAGAATGGGTTACACCATCAGATGTCACGACCGATACTGTCTGGCTACTCTGAACAACGTGTTTGTTCGTTAAGATATACCCATCAGCACTGACGATAATTCCCGTACCTGCCCCCTGCCGAGTCTGTGTACCGAAGTAGGATGATACTTCACCCTCTGTAACGATCGAGACAACACTTGGAGATACTTTTGAAGCGACCGACGCAATATCTTGTTCTTGTTCGGTAATGATCTGATTGCCATCGTTACCATTGCCGCGTGACGCTATGGTTGAATTATCATTTGATGCAATCAGCCACGCTCCGCCAGCGCCCGACACAAAGCACAATGCAATGACAAGAATTGCTGCAGCAACATATTTACCAAGCTTACGGCGTGGAGGCGGTGGTGATGCAGATACTCCAGTTAAAGACAGGGTCTTTAATCTCGTTGATTGTGTGTCTGTAGTAGCATGAATTTCTCGGTTTGTTTCGGTCGTATCGTTTTTCATGGCGCTCCCTTTTATTACTTCCTGATTTTACCTTATTCAGCTGATCAAACGCTTAAATTGCACCCAGTCCTATTTCATTCAACGGTGAAAAATAGAGTGCGATAATAATACCTAGCGTGAATAGAACTGGCAACATAACATCAACACTCCTCACGACAGAATGCTTTGAATACGACGCATAGATACGCTCGGCAGCAAACCCCAGTGCAACAACCAGAAGCGCAACCTGAGGAATCTTGATGCCTTCGACGAAAGGAATCGGATACGCAATTGTCCAGTGGAATGCTAGCCATCCGACTTGCGCCATAACGAAGCCCCAGATAACACTCATGAGCGTAAGGTCACTGTCTGAATAGGCACTGAATACATGACGAGCAGAAGCATAACCAATTATAAACATCAAGACAACAACGATAGATGACGGCCATCCATAGGCAACCCCAAAGAGCGCAGTTGCGCCAAAGAACAACGCCACGCCAGCCTGTGCAATAACGAAGGAACGTTTCGTTCGAGGTTTGAGAAGAAGTAGCCATCCAACATATAGCATCGTTAAGATAATCTGCACAATCATACCACCCCCACTCATGCCGTGACCAGCTGAATACAGCAATACCACAAGGCTAAGACTGACGATAATATCAACCATATTCGCTTGAACGTGCGCGAACCAATAACGTGGCCTTACCGCAAGTACACGCCATTTGCTGAGGAGTACGAGGGCAAATGCGGGAAGTGGCGATTCAACCGCCCATACGACGATCAGCACGGCAACGGCAAGACCAACGTTCAAGAGAACGTATATCAGCTCACTCACCAGCGAACGGCGTTTAGCGGATCGTAGAAATTCCATAGACTTTATTTAGTATACCATGACTACTGCTAGTTTGTAGTGTCCGCTATCGTTCCAACAACGATGACGAATTTGGTGCCAGCTGTAACAGTAACAGGGGGATCTGTTGTCAGCAGTTCGACTCCGTATAGTTCTTTCAATCGTGCTGCTGTTCCTGGCGCCTCGGCCGCTTCACCAATTCGATACACCTTGACCTTGCCGTAGTCAGCAACGGGTGCGTTGGCGATCGTCGTGATAGTAAATCCTTTTTCTTCTAGCTTGTCGGCTTCTTTTTGACCAGCACCAGCAATCCCAGAACCATTAAGTATAACAACTGCAGCTTTTTCTTTCACCATCGGATCACTGCTAAGGTTTTCTTTGATGTACGCACGTAGGTCTGAATAGTTATATAGGCCTGCTGACGGCTGCACCACGCTAGCGGCGCCAATCATACCAGTACCCATCAGCGTCAGTTGCGTTTTCTCGTCATTAAATGGCAATGACTTAATATTATCTTGAGGCACCTTATTGCCTAGATCCATCAACGTACGAATCTCTGCCGCTTCAAATGTCGTACGCAGATTATCGCCTACTGCATCAATCAATCCTGATACTTTGCCAATATCAGCTAATGTACCGGCACTCGTTGCCTTTTTTTGAATCGCTTTGATCACCAACTGCTGATTTTTTTCGCGATCAAAGTTTGACTGCTCTAGGCCATACGTTGGCGCACGGTCGCCACGCGCCATCGTAAAGTACAATGCGCGTTCTGCATCCATTGTCACCTCGCCATTTGGAAAATCGATAAAGTGACCACTGGGAGGACAACGCTTGATTCGTTCTGCGCGTGTCACCTTACGATCCCCTTCTCCACATTTCCAGTCAAAATTACTGTCCATAACACCATTCTCATTACGGCTTTGAATATTCACGGTTATTCCACCCACGGCTGCAACAAGTTGCCGTATCACCGTATGGTTCAAATTAACACCGTACTGAATATCCATACCGAATATATCTCCTGCAAATGTGGCAGAATCAGTCAGCGCTGCCGCAATCTGTTCTTTGCTATCACCTTCCTTGACGCAATCAAAGTACCCGTTTATCTTACCTGCGTACCCGCTGTTGCACGCTTTTCCATACTTAACATATAGGTCACGAGGAATGCTGATCAAATAGGCGTCCTTCTTGTTTTGGTCAATACTGACTATCATCATTGAATCTGTGAGATCCGCTCCACTGTGATTTTTGTCATCATCAGACGTACCAAGCACCAAAATATTACTACGTCCATTGCTATCCTGTTTTAATGGCTTATTTTGGAATGCATCAATAAGATTACCTTGGAATACATTTCCACCCGCCATAAGCGCCTTTACGGCAACAAACCCGCCAACAGACACAATAATAAGCACTATCAAGACAGACGACCATTTAATGATCTTGCGGCGCCTCGCCTTTTGCTCAGGATTTTTCCGTTTACGACCCTTTTCTGTATCACCTGCGACGTCTATACCTTTCAGTGATTCGTCGATCTCCGATCGGTTAATACCTGAACGCTTAATGGATGACGTTTTTGTGTTTCCTGCGGTATGCAATTCACGAAGCGTCGTAGGGGTTGGCCCTACGCTCGCTCCTTGTTCTTGGTTATGTAGCTCTCCGACGCGAGCGCCAGAGCGACGACGAACAAAGCCATCTATTGAATTATTATTTTGCTTTCCCATAAATACTGTTCTTACTATACAAAATTTATCCAAGTATGGAAACACAAAATGCTTCCGTTTTTTTGACAACTCTGGTGATTATAGGAAATCTGCTATATAGTAAGAACGCATGGAAGCATCCTTCTTCACCCGCCACCCACTATTAAAAGACGTCCTTAGTCTGACGGCTTTTGCTATAGCAGTGCTAATAGGTACACTACTTATTAATCAGTTCGTGTTCCGAAGTTTCAATGTGGAAGGCCCGAGTATGGAAAAGACATTATATACAGGCGATCGACTGATCGTTAATCGAGTGCCTGTGACGATCGCCAAGCTTCAAAATAAATCATACATTCCAGAACGCGGTCAGGTTATCGTCTTTGAAAACCCGCAATATACAGGAAATAATATTGACGAATATATCGTTAAACGCGTGATTGCATTCGCCGGTGAGCGAGTCGTGCTAAAGGACGGATTATACACTGTCTACAATGATACAAATCCTATAGGATTCAATCCAGATGACGCCAACGACGGCGAGCCTGGCTCTCCAACTACAGGAGAAGTCGATACGATTGTTCCTGATGGAGAAATATTCGTAAGTGGTGACCATCGCCAAGGCAACTACTCATACGATTCGCGTAACGGACTCGGAACAATCCCACTATACGACATTATAGGCCCAGTAGGGATTCGCATCTTTCCTTTCACAGACATTCGAACATTCTAATCAGCGACTATCTATTTTAAGTACGTATGACCAAAAATCATCGGTCATACGTACTTAACAAGACGGGGTTTTATCAGCTTTCAAGCACTTTTTGAATGCGCTCGAATTCTTCGCTACTCTTAAACGCAATAACAATCTGACCAGCGCCCTTCGCATTTGTTCGGATCTTTATCTTTGTACTCAGACGTTTTTCTAATCGTTTTATCTCTTTATCGTGTGTAGCTTCATGTAATACTTTTTGAGTCTGCTTTGCAGGCTGGGATCCGTCTTTTTTTAGATCGACAATAAATTGCTCAATACGACGTGAGCTCCACTCTTCTTTGAGAATCTGAGGTAGTACCATGTCGATTACTTCAGTATCAAGTCCAACGAGAGGTCGCGCTTGACCCTCACGAATCTTACCCTCAGCAAGCGCTTGTCGTACGTTTTCCGGTAGGCGCAGTAGGCGCAATGTATTGCTTACTGCGCTAATTGACTTACCTCCGACACGTGCGCCGATCTGCTCCAGTGATAAATTGAACTGGTCGCGTAGTTTTAGATACGCAGTAGCCGTTTCAAGAACGTTCAGATCACGTCGCTGCAAGTTTTCAATCAATGAAAGTTCTAATTTATGTTGATTACTAAGTGTTCGAACAAGCGCAGGGATTTTGTCCAACCCTGCTTTGACCGATGCACGATACCGACGTTCACCAGCGACAATTTGATAGTGACCTTTATGAGGAGTCACGACAATCGGTTGTAATATGCCGTGTTCAACAATAGATGCCGCCATTTCATCAAGAGCGGCTTCGTCGAATGATCGACGTGGTTGATCGGGATCAGCGACAATTTCTGTCAACTTTATGTGACGGAGCTCACTCATTCGCTCGTCTTGAGCGGCGGTTGGATCAAATGATTCATCCAGTAATTCTGTTGGAATAAGCGATGCGAATCCTCGCCCCAGACCTTTTTTATTGACTGACACGATCAAGTACCTCCTTTGTCACTGCTTTGTACGCACGCGCACCCTTACTCCAACGATCATAGGCACCAACAGGCAATCCATGACTTGGCGCTTCCGCAAGACGTATGTTACGTGGAATCGTGTGGTCAAATACTTTACCCGGAAAGTGCTTTTTAATCTCTTCATATACCTGGTTACTAAGTGTCGTGCGACCATCCATCATCGTTGGCAACACGCCAATCAAATCAAGCGTTGGATTCATATTCTTGCGAACTAATTTCATTGTCTCAAGCAGCTGTCCCAGTCCCTCGAGTGCGTAAAATTCAGCTTGTACTGGCAAAAGAACGTATTTTGCAGCAATCAGCCCATTAACGGTCAACAGACTGAGGCTGGGTGGACTATCGATAATGATGATATCGTAGTCTGCTGCCGATTCCAGCGCGGATTTTAATCGGGTAAATTTTTGCTGTACACCAGCTAACTCGACTTCGGTATTTGCCAGCAAAGGTGTCGAAGGTGCCAAGTGAAGATTCTTATGCTCTGTTGGAATAATGACGTGACGAATAATTTTTGTGCCCATCATGACATCGCTCATTGTGGATTGTAGTTCCTGCTTATCAACACCTAGTCCGCTCGTTGCATTGCCCTGCGGATCAAGATCGACCAACAGCACCGTCTTACCGGCTTTTGCCATATAATACGCAATATTAACTGCCGATGTCGTCTTGCCGACACCACCTTTTTGATTCGTCACAGCAATAACGGTTGTCACTGTTTGTTTCCCCTATCCATTTGTTTTTATTATAGCACGACCGTTATGAAAATACAGATGAATGTCTATCGGGCAGCTATTACAGTGAGTTGTTTTTATGAGGCAGGAATCGCCGTCTATTGACGTACGCTGCAAAGACAAAAGCAGTCACTACTAATGCAGTTGCTGCCGCATATATCATAGAGCCACGCTGCACGCCGAATACCCTGCTGACACCAGTATCCGGTGCAAGCGGTGTCGATGATGTCACAACTGGCGCGGCCCCGCCGGTATCTGCAACGACAACTGCATATGGACCCAAGTCTTCGATACTATTGTCGGGATTGATCACACGAACTGTCACTGTGTGATTACCAGGAGGCAAATCCATCGCTAGAGTACATGACCAATTACCATTACTATCGGCGATCGTAGTGCATACAATCGGATCAGACCGAACGGTAACTGTCACGGTCGCACCTGGTTCGGCCACACCGCTAAATGTCGGACGCTTGCTGATTGTTGGTTTATTTTCGAGGGATTGGCCTCCAACGGTTGCCGTAGGCTCAACGTCATCGCCATCTCCGGGTGATGTCGCCTGCTGATTAAAGATAAATGTACTTGATCCGTTGACAGATACGGTACCTTGAGCAGTGATATCAAAATCATCATCAAGACGTATGTCTACATTTGTCGGACTTATCTGAATTTCACCGGTTGAAGCATCTACTAATTTATAACAAGGAATGTCATTCGAAAAGAAATCTGGACTATACCCAAACCCTTCGTAGGTAGAAGCTAAGCCATTCGCACAGAACTTCATAGCCACTCCGTTAAGCGTCACGAGAGATCGAGACAATGCCTCCGTGTACTCATAAGCATTGCTTGCATTGACTAATTCCGAACCGATAATCCTCATGACCGAAATTCCTGATTCGTTAACAAAACTGACGTTTGTTATTTGCTTTACCTCAGAGTAGCGTATCGCATCACTGATAGTGACGTCCTGGCCGTCGCTTGTTGTAATAACAATGTCGACAAATCCAGTGCTAGCAGACATAGGAATTTCAACTTGTAGCTCTTCGGCTGTATTCAATAGTATCTGTACATTTGAGTTTCCTATTTTGACGGATGTATTCTCTAGATTTTCCCCATAGATTGACAATAGCCTCCCTGACGTACGTATCGGAACATCCGTACCTAAAGAAAACGAAGAGACAATAGGCAAAAGCTCTTTATAAGTATACCCATTCGCAAGCGTCGCCGACTGGCCATTACTATTTGTCACAACGACATCTCTTGAGCCACTCGTACTGCTGATTGGCGGATTGACATATAGTATAGAGTTGACGAGATAACGATTCGTTACCTGCGCCTCTTCACCGCCAATTGTCACCGTTGCACCGCTATCAAAATCAACACCTCTAATTTCTATAGCCCCATTGTCTGTATCGACACGACCATTATCGGGTGAAACCGATACTACTTCAGGTATCAGTACCACCGAACCAACCGCCTTTGGTAGTGATGACGAACTCGAGAAACGCTCATCATCATTACCCAGACCTACAAGACCTTTAAGACCCCAGCAATACGACTGCAGTTCTGCGATCACACACATACTATCGTCCCCAGCTTGCATGGACGATATTTGTTTATTACTCAGAATACCCCTCGCACCCAACACCGGCACTAAGCTATCCTCATTAGTACCATTGCCAAAATTACCCGACGATCCGAACCCCCAGCAGTAGACGTTACTCTCGGCGAGTGCGCAAAGTGATCGACTCTGCATAACGACCGTATCGACATGCTTGCCCGCAAGAACGCCGGTTGCATCTACAGCGCTAGGAACAAGACTATCCTGTGTCGTTCCGTTTCCGAGCTGGCCATTATCATTCCTCCCCCAGCAATATAACGAGCCCTGGTCGGTAGTGACACAGGTCACAAGTGTTCCGACAAACATTTTTGCGATAGTTTTCCCGAACAAAACACCTGACATGTCTACCGGAAGTGGTGTTGAACTTGGCACTGTCGTTCCATTTCCAAGCTGTCCGTCCCCGTTACTACCGCCCCAACAATACATCTTAGCCTCGGCGGTGACACATGAGGTCCCCTGCGTCGTGGCCATGTCTGTGACGACTTTCCCGTCCAGTACACCACCTACTCCAACCTCCATAGGAATAGCACCACCCGAATGCGTTCCGTTACCAAGCTGGCCATTTGAGTTAGACCCCCAACAGTAGACTTTGCCGCTTGCGAGCACGCAGCCGCCATCAGATTTTATGTCAATTTTAGTAATAGTCTTGCCTGATAACCCACCAGATGTATCGATTGGGGTTGGAGTAGACCTATTCGATACAAATCCGTTACCTAGCCTGTTCCCCGCACCATACCCCCAACAATAGATATCACCTTCTGCTACTGCACAAAAATGCACTGTACCTGCAATAATATCAGTAACATTTTTGTCCGCCATCACACCTGTCACAGCGACTGGAATATTACTATTTGCCATTACACCATTGCCAAGCTCGCCATTTGTACCCTGCCCCCAGCAATATACTTTACCGTCAGCGAGCGCACAGGCAGATTGATTAATTGTTGCTATATCAGTCACTGATTTACCTGCAAGCACACCAGCCGTGCTCACTGGAACAGGGGTGCTGCTCTCTGTATTTGTTCCATTACCTAGTTGGCCATAATTACCAAAATTATCACTCTGCCAGCAATATGCTTTTGCATCCGCTATTTCACACGCCAAGCTTGAATTAACCTCTAATTGTGTTACATTTTGTAACTGAGTCGTTTCAACGAGTGCATTAAGTTTATCTCCATCTGTACTGACTTTGATTAATGTCGCAGTAACTATTGCTACGGCAGCAACACTAAGAAATACCCCCATGCCAATTCGTTTTTTTGTAATATATAATGCCACTTAGTTAGCGTCCGTCCTCAGATACCTTACGTAGATTGATACTATCTTACCACATAGCGCCTACGCTTTTTCTATGTCTTCTAGGTAATTATTCAATAACACAAAACACCTCCACATACGCGGAGGTGTTTTTGCATCTTTAAGGGATTATTTGATCGAAGTAATTTCGATTTTGGAGTATTTTTGGCGGTGACCGTTTTCTTTGTGAACGCGTTTTTTTGCTTTGTAGCGGATAATGCGGATCTTATCACCCTTTACGAGGTCTTCTATTACCTTTGCAATTACCTTCACACCTTTTACAGTTGGCGTGCCGACAGTGGTGTTCTCACCGTCAATAACCAACAATGCATCAAGAGTGAGCTCTTTCGTTCCTTCCGGGAGGAGGTCCACCAGGAGGGTCTCTTTTTCGGTAACAATAAATTGCTTGCCACCGATCCTAACGACTGCTTTTGTCATATGATTCCTTTAAACTGTTTAACTAATCAGTAGTAGATTGTAACAGATGTGACAGCGTTTGACAAGCCTAGGCAGCGCCGCGAATAATCACTTCATTCGCATGAAGCCATCCGTGAACATTTCCGCCGTCTAGATATTGACCTTGAGCAGGCACAACTTGCACCACGCCGTTGTCGAGCGCAAACTGATTAATTGGATCAATGACGAAGTATTCGCCTGATAAATCCATGTTACAAAAATTGTAGATACGAGTGAGGACGTCATAGTTTAAGATGAATGTTCCCGAGTTGATGTAATTACTCGGCGCCTGGTCGACATTCGGATGTTCAATGATTTGTTCAAATGCACCAGTATCTTCATTAAATTGAATCACGCCATAACGGCTTACCTCTTCACGCGGAATTTGAACAGCTAGCATAGAATTTCCTGCTTCGGGCGTGACATTCTTTAGGCGTAGAATTTCCGATGAGCCGTCCGTACTGTGAAAAAAGCAATCGCCAAGGGTGTATAGTATTGATTCGCCTTTTGGAATTTGCGGCAACACCAATGCAATCGGCACTGCAGTGCCATACTTTGCGTTGGCATCTTGTTCGACATAATGGAATCGAACATTCTGCGGAGGATGTGCCAATTCCAGCATAGCTGACTGGCCATTATACTGCAGGTACTGATTCAAATCGGCGTTATCAGAGTAATATTCTTGCAGCTGCGTGCTGCCTTTGCTAATCACAAAGTAGATATCAGTTATGCCCGCCATGATGCAGTCGCGAACGACATAATCGACAACCGGACGATTGCCGACGGGCAGCATACACTTTTCAATTGCTTTGGTGATTGGAAGTCGGCGAACACCCCATCCTGCCACAGGTATAATTGCTTTTGTTACTGTCATCAAATTTGTCCTCCACTATACATAATTACAATGATAACACTTAATGACCCCAACCCCATCACTTTCACAGCTGCATGATGGTGACGCCATGTGCTCCGAATGGCCTTTGGCAGACGCTTTCTGCTTGCATGCGCAGCCATCGCCACCCCGCCTAACAATCCAACCAGTAGTATACTACCGATAGCAGCTGCAGGAAGCGACTGTACTTTTTGCCCGATGACAGCCAGAATACCCGTCTGTTCAGTCGGTGCGGTGAATGTCGTTGTTGCAATACCTGCAACTGCTGTTTCTTGTACAGGTGTTCCATACATCGCAACAACCAGTGTTATGTCTTTGCCGTCCAACACCCCCTCGACAGCTGCAAAGCCAACATCTTGATATAACGAACCAAGTACATTCGCACGGTGTTCCGGCGACGCCAACCACGCGCTCGTCACGCCGTCACTCGTCGTAAACCCCTTCGCTAAATTTTCCCCAGCATGACTATAGTTATACTGGACATCACTCATCCACTTCCATGGCTGTACCCCAGCTGGTGATTCGTGAGACCAGTATTGCTTACTCAGCATATCCTGAGCTTTACTATACGCCGCTTGACTTAGTTTTTGGTTTAGCGCTAAGTCATTCAAGCCTTCCTGTTCGCGAACGGTATTCGTTGCTACAAGTAGTGTCTGAGGTGTGATCATCGCCTGCTGTCCCAGCACGTCGCCTGTCACCATCGTATTATTGAGAAAATATACCCCAAAGACCGCAATAATGACTGCGACTAAACTATATCGACGTATCGCAAACGGACGATACTGATTACTGCGGTGCGGTACAACCGCGAGCCTCATCTTTCGATGAATATGTTGTGCCCGTGAGAGTGTCTGTTTTGTTTGTTGTGTTTGTTTCTTGACCACAATAATTATAGTGTACGTTAGTTTAGGGAACTTTTGAATTTCTGTTTGATATTAATGCCATGCAGTACAAGCCACCACAACACACCAAACATAGTAATGACGGCCAGTAGCCAATACCATGAAACATTAAACACACTCCACCCAGTGGGCGTCGCCGCTACAGCCGAGGTATTTTGATCACTCTGGTTACGATCCTGCACACCCAATATAGCCGTGCTTGCTCCATTTGAGGGCTTAGCTACTGACTGCTCTGACGAACGCTCTGTCAGATCATCGACAGAAACACCGAACAAGCGCGTCTGAACCGTATCGCCAGTTGATTTGATAACCGGTGCAATGAATTGATTTATTTCTGGGGCAAGATCTAACACTGGAAATACCGGACCAACGACAATAGGCGTGTTATCGTTTGGAAGAGGGGTAACGACAAGCGTCTCAACATCTATAGGCTTTACCGTCGACAATGACTCAATGCCATTATCCCCAATCGGCGTTGCGTATACCGTCAGAATATGGTTACCGTCGGCTATCTGCAGTGGTAGTTTGAACGTCCACATATACATAGCTGAGCTATCACTATCAGCAGATACGACCGGAGTAGTGTCAGTCAATTCTTGACCATCAATGAGAATACGAAACGACACATCCGCTCTTGAGACCATGCCAGTGATGTCACGATTACTGTGCGTATCATTAATTGTCACGAGTGGTTGATTATTTCGAACCATCACCTCGTATAATTCAACTTGGCTATTTTCGGACAAATCTTGTGCACTATATTCAATAACATAAGTGCCATCAACCACCAATCTAGTATTCCAGTCGTATGTCAGCTCTGAATCACCCGCGCTACTCGTTACCTCATGGATTAAAGCGGAACTACTAGATGTTTTGCTCCAGAGGCGTATATGGCTAACACTTGGATTTTCGTCGGTGACCGTGAGTCTGATGAGTTGATTATTACGCAATTCACCACCTGTAATCGATGGCGTTAATTGGGGCTTTTGATCATCAATTTCTATCGCGTTTACCGATGTTGACGTCATAAATGCGATCGCGAACAATAATGCAATAAGTATACAAGAAAAGGAATAACGATCGAATCGTATATAGCGGTAGGTATGCGCAGCATACGTCATTGCCGTTATCACTCCTCCACATCAAAATGTGATGCTTACTGTCCCTTATTATATCATGCGGCGCGAATAACCTAACTAATCATGCTTATTCTGAAGCTCGTGCATTCGTGCGTGACTGACCCCGTAATAATGAGCAATCTCATGCCAAATTGTTCGTTTTATTTGCTCTAACAGTTCTCCTTCACTATTTACAACACGTAAGATAGAATGTTTAAAAAGCGTAATTTTATCGGGCAGAACAAACGTGTAGTTATTACCACGTTGTGTTAACGGTATACCTTCGTACAATCCAAGCAGTATCGAACCTTCACGTATATTCATTTTTTCAATCTGATCCGGCGTAGGGTCATCTGCTTGCACGATAGCAACGTTTACCAGCCCCTCTATATATTCCTGAGGAAGCTCATCCATTGCACGAGTTATTAGGGTGTCAAATTGTTGGTCGGATAAGTCATGCATATGTTTTTATTATACTATACTTTTTATAGTATTAGTCTTCGGTAAAATGAAACCATTCTGGATCATGCTTGATATCTTCGACGATAACGCTCCACGTTTTGTTTAGCTCTTCTGCGCTCACATCATCAAGACTGTTAATAGCATCAGACTCTCTCTGCTCGGCTGCGATTTCGTCTCCTAAACCATCGCCCAGTGGGTCGATGGCAGGAAAGCTCATAGTTTTGTGATGGAAAATACTCATATTATTTTTTGTTTTTTGTGGATGAATCTGAATTAACATTAGCATAATAATGACTATATGTCAATAATATATTGATCAACCCTATCGTTAGATAGGGCTACGCCACTATAGAAGATGATTGCCACCCGTTACGCCAATTACTTCCGCGGTGATATAACTTGATTCTTGACTAGCCAAGAACACGTATGATGGTGCCAATTCGGCTGGCTGACCTGGACGACCAAGCGGGACTTGCTGGCCGAATTCTTTTAATTTCTCTGGCGGCTGACCATGACTAGGTTGCAGCGGCGTCCAAATCGGGCCTGGCGCTACCGCGTTGACGCGAATGCCCTTTTCCACGAGCATTTTTGCCAAAGATTTGGTAAACGAAGTGATTGCCCCTTTGGTGGATGCATAGTCTAGTAGCCCTGGCGATGGCTGATACGACTGAATCGAAGTCGTGTTGATGATACTTGCCCCAGCTGGCATATGTGGCACGGCTGCTTTAGTAATCCAAAATATGGCAAACACATTTGTCACAAACGTATCGGTAAAATGTTCGGTTGTCAGCTGCTGTAAATCCGCCTCGAACTCTTGCTTACCGGCATTGTTCACCAAGATATCGATCGATCCAAATTCCTTGACCGTATCGGCGACCAATTTCTGGCAGAATGCCTCATCTTTGATGTCACCTGGCAGCGCCAACGCTTTTTGACCAGCGGCTTCGATTTCGGCGATAATTTTTTTGGCATCTGCCTCTTCTTCGGGTAGATATCCAATCGCAACATCAGCACCTTCACGAGCAAATGCAATTGCCGTCGCCGCACCAATACCTGAATCACCGCCCGTAATCAACGCTTTTCTCCCCTTTAAGCGTTCGGCGCCTTGATATGTCGTTTCGCCTAAATCTGCTTTTGGATTCAAAGTAGCATCCAACCCCGGCTCAGACTGTAGCGATCCATCATTGGTTATTTTCGGATATTGCATTGTTGGATCTTGCATTTGGTATTGATTCAATGTCATAATACTGCCTCCTCAAATAGTTACTCCGTTATAGTAGCGATCGGTATGATTTCGGTCAGTTAAAAACTTCACAATGGGCGCGAAACATACGGGCTGCCTGTCATATAGAAACACCCCCTACCCGTCTGTGTCGCGGCTGATACCGTCGATCTTTTGGATCTTTATATTTCCCCATCCCATGCGCCGTTAAGTGCTTTTGTATATATCCTGCGCATGTTTAGGTAGTATATTTTGTACACTGCAGTGTAATTCTGAAATTTTATTAAATGGCATATAACCTCCTAATTACAGGAAAATCATGCACCCATACTTCTCTACTATGCTATTAAAAACCCACTAAAAAAGCGGACGGGGGCGGAGTGTTACCTCACGCCCTCGTCCGCACCGACTAAAAACCAGTCGGCAGCCCGAATTGCGCCAAGCATTGAACAACGTCGATCTTGTCACCGTCGCAGTACCTGTCTGGGTACTGCGGCACGACAGACTGAGGTACAGGCCGTAGGTCAAGCGTACCAACCTGAGCCTGATACCCCCGAGCTGACGTGCGTCCGTCGCTGTTCTGCACTACGACATTGACCGTATAGCCCATGACGGCAGCTGCGCGCGTATGAAAATCGACAACTTCAGTGTCGCCAGGCTGAACCGAGTGAAGTTGGTGTCGGTTCCCGTACGCATCAGAGACGTTGATCGCCTCTACCGTGTTTGTCGTGTTTGTTAGCTTCACACGAGCCACAACCAGGCCGCTCTCGGCGAACAGCTGTGCGTTCACCGCGACTAGCTGACTGGGCGCGGCCGCTGCCACGTGACCAGACAATATACCTGCGACCATCACTATAGCCAGTACAAAAAGCGCCGTTGCGTTTCGCATGACTCCTCCTTGCCTAAGGTACGCTACACTCCTGATGAGTGTAGTCATATACATGTTTTATACCATAGAACTAGTTTTGTCAATAGCAATGCGAGCAGGCACTCACATCAAATGACTCGTTAGCGTTTTTTCAGACAAATACGAAGCTCATCGTCTTCGACGCCAACGGTCGTTTCATAGCCGTCAATGACATCATCATACGAATCAGTCAGTGTTTCGAGAGCAATCGTCTGTGCATGTTCATCGATAGCTTTCCCTAGTTCAGTGTCTTGGCTCTGACCTGCGTCCAGAGATAGCGTAATGTGATCATCAACATTCAGTCCCGCCGCTTTTCGGGCTGCCTGCACGTGACGGACGACTTCGCGCATCAGTCCTTCGCGCCTGAGGCTTGGGGTTACCTCGAAATTTAAACCTAGCTCATCACCTTGAATAACTTTTTTAACATTTAATTCTTCGGTTAAAATATCTTCGAAGTTGACAAATTTGCCGAGTATCGGCACTGTCACACTCGCGAGCGGTTGCCGAATCTTGATACGCTCTTTTGCACGCAAGCTCAGCGCTTGGTTGACGTAGTCACGAACTTGTTCCATATCCTGAACGACTAGTTCGTTCACTCGCCCAGTCGACAGCCAATCTTTCAGGTGAACTGATTCTTTGTCACCTGTGAGGTTATGATACAATTCTTCCGCTAAAAATGGAGTGAATGGTGCGAGAATATAGGATAGTCTCACTAGCACATAGTGGAGTGTTCGATACGCCTGCTCTTTGTCTCCGTCATCTTCTGATTTCCAGAAACGGCGTCGGCTGCGGCGAACATACCAGTTGCTGGCATCGTCGAGGAACGGGAGAATCTGACTGATCGCATCGGGAATGTTGTAGGTATCAAGGTTTTTTTCGACATCTGCAACTAATTGATGCAGGCGGGAGATGATCCAGATATCCAGCGGGTTCGCGCAATCTTCTAACGGATCTTTGAGGGTGCCGTCGAATTCCCAACCGTCAACTTCGGCATACATCGTGAAGAAATCGTACATGTTCCAGATCATGCCGAGTTTGCGCGCGACGTCGCCAACTTCTTTGTCCTGCAGGGCAAAATCTTCGCCGTTGAGTAGCGGGCTCGATAGGAGCAAAAAGCGTAGCGAATCGGCGCTAAATTTGTCCATCAGTTCATTTGGATCGGTATAATTGCCGTACGATTTACTCATCTTACGACCATCGTTGCCAGCAACGTTACCAGTGACGATGACGTTTTTGAACGAGTTTTCACCGAACAATGCCACGTTCATGGCGTGCATGTAGTAAAACCATGCGCGAACCTGGCCAATGTATTCCACGATGAAATCACCAGGGAAATTATCTTCAAATTTTTGCTTGTTTTCGAATGGATAATGGAACTGAGCAAACGGCATACTGCCCGCTTCGAACCAGCTGTCCATGACTTTGTCGATGCGCGTGTATTCCACGTCGTCGATCGTGAAGGTAACATCGTCGATCCACGGACGATGGTAGTCGTCGAGCTCTTGTCCGGAAAGTTCTTTGAGTTCCGCATAGCTGCCAATTACTTTTACCTTCTCGTTTCCGTCTTTGTCGATGCCTTTCCAAACTGGCATTGCTGTCGCCCAGAATCGATCACGAGAAATATTCCAGTCAGGTGCTGATTCAACCGTTTTTGCAAACCGACCGTTTTTGACATGTGCTGGGAACCAGTTGATGTTGCCATTCTTTTCTAGCATCTTTTCGCGCTGGCCATCTATATCCATAAACCAGCTGGGGTGTGCGCGGTACATCAACTTTGTGCCACAGCGGTGACAATGAGGGTAGCTGTGCTTGATGTAATCAATCTTCCAGACAATCCCTGCTTTCTTTAGCCCTTTTGCGATTTCTTTATTACTTGTCCATACGTTGAGCGGCTCGCTCGAATCAAGCCATGGCAAATAACTGTAGAGCTGCTCAGCCACGGGAGCGTAGTAATTACCGTTTTCGTCGACTGCGTGAAATCCAGGAACGTTATTCAGCTCTGCAAGAGCATAGTCTTCTTCTCCGTAGTTCGGTGCAATATGTACGATTCCAGTTCCACTATCGGCGCTGACATAGTCGGCTTCAAGCACTGTATACATATGTTGATTGACTGAATACGTAGTTTTACTATTTATACGTTTTGCATTTTTCCCGACTGGATTTTCGGCCATGCCTTTAGGAATCGGAAGCAATGGATGATACGAAAGACCAACTAAATCACTTCCCTTCATCTCTTGATTTACGGTGTATTCTAACGGCTGCTTTTTCTCATCGACGAGGACTTTATCGAGGAGTTCTTTGGCAATAATCAGCGTTTCACTATCAGCTAACACGACTTCTGCATACACCAATGTTGGATTCACGGCGAGTGCGGTGTTTGCAGATAACGTCCACGGTGTTGTTGTCCATGCGAGTAGCGACCTGTCATCCTTGAGCTTGAACTTTACATAGACGCTCGGATCCGTGACGTCTTGGTACGCGCCAGCATCCATCGTCACCTCAGCTTTTGAAAGTGGCGTTGCGTCGAGCGTACAGTACATCAGCACTTTTTCGCCTTCGTAGATTTTGCCCTTTTCGTACAAGTTTTTGAACGCCCACCAGATACTTTCCATGTATTCTTTGTCCATGGTTTTGTAGGCCCCCTTGAAATCAACCCAACGACCGATACGATCGACAGTATCTTCCCAGGCGCTACTGGTTTCGAGCATGTTTGCGCGAGTCGCTGTGATGTATTTTTCGATGCCGTATTCAATCACTTCTTGTCGCGAGCGAATACCAAGTTTTTTCTCGGTGAAGCGTTCTGCAGGCAAACCATGCGCATCCCATCCCCACACACGCTCAACGCGCTTGCCTTTCATGGTTTGGTAACGAGGAATCGTATCTTTGACGATAGAACTGAGGAGTGTTCCGTGGTGTGGCACTCCGGAAATAAACGGAGGGCCGTCGTAAAATACATACGAATTATCTTTTGGACGGTTTTCGACAGATTTTTCAAATGTCTTGTCTTGTTTCCATTTTTGTACCCAGTCTTTTTCGTATTCGAGTGCCCTTCGACGTGTATTTGCTTTGAACTTCATAGTTACTCCTTTTTATGACAAATAAAAATCACTTCTTTCGAATGTCAGAGTCCATATCTACGGACGTTACCATCTGACTTCCAAAAGAAGTGATTCTTTTAGCGCTTAGTTGTTCGCTTTGACGTAGCGTTCACGTTGGGGTCTAGTGGACGATGTCGTTCTTCCCAAAACTTCGCGGTTGATGGCCGCTCATGTATATAAAATACAGTGTCTCTTAATCTATAATAACGCAATAAGTAGATGTATTCAACTGAAGCCAGTTCATAACCACCTGCAGATACACCACTAAGCAAACAGGGCGTCACCAAATTTCAAGAACACAAGCGATACAAGGATGACAATCCAGATTGCTACTGCCAACTTGTCATAGTCACTGTAGAGTATTTCTTGCAATCGCTTGCGTTGCGTCGCACCAAGATTAAACACGTTCTCACGAAGGTTATAGTGAGTGAGCGTCGCAAAAATGAGCGTCGTACTAAATGTTACTACTAAACACCAAGGACACAGTACTTGAATCGCATAAACACTCTGAAAAAATAGCCAGTACGAAAACAGTGCGCCAAGAGCATAGCAAATATTAGCTACAATCAGAAACTTATTTGGAAAACGAACTCCGCTTAATCCAGCAACCGCGACTGCAATGACAACCGGGTATGCCATCAAACCGATAAGCATATTAGGAAATCCAAAGACACTTGATTGCCATGTTTGCATAACGGTCGAGCAGTTGAGCACTAAATTAAAGCTGCACGACAAAATAGCGTTCGGGTCTTCCAGTAAATGAAATTTCTCAATGGTCAAAACGAATGCAGATGCCAGTCCGATAAGGCCAAAAACCAACATCGTTCCGAATATCCATCGATCAGATCGACGTTCGTCGGCGGTTTTTTTGTGGAAAATATTAGAGAACATAATAACTTACCTCATCTATTGTTGGTAGTGGTCGACCTCGCCATGTCGTTTGCAGCTTGCCTTGATCGTCAGTTGCAACTATCGTTGGATATTCCACAATATCATAAAGCCGACATAGCGACGTTCCTTCACGAGTATCCGGATCAATCTCTTCAATCTTTTTACCTGTTCTTCGTTCAAAATCACGCAAATAATCTAGCACATCACGCGCATGATCACTTTCGATCTTATAGGCGACCATTACACGCATTATTTATTGCCCTGAGCAGCCGTAATAGCTTCGACGAACTGATCTAGCGTCTTGAATTCGTAATAGACACTTGCAAATCGTACGTAGGCAACTTCATTTCTATCCAGCAACTCGTCCAATACGAGCGAGCCGATCTTTGGAGATGGCACTTCATTTTCGCCAAGCGCATACAGACTTTCTTCGACACGCGTGACAATATCATCTATTTCTATTTCTGACTCAAAAAACTTACCAACAGAGCGACGAATTGCAATTGTCAATTTTTCGCGGTCGTACAATTCGCGACTACCGTCTTTTTTGATGACGGCAAGATTAGGCTTTTCGACACGCTCGTATGTCGTGAACCGCCGGCCGTCAGGTGATTCACGACGACGACGAATTGAGACACCATCACTACCCTCTCGCGATTCGATAACGCGACTGTCGCCGATCTTGTATTGCTTCGTCATGAACAATCCTTCTAAGACTCGTCCGAAGGTTTATTCTTTTTACGTCGGCGAAGAAACGCAGGGGTATCGGATTCATCGTCATCATCAGTCGGCGTATCCCATATATTACCCGTAGGTTCTTCGGCGAAACTCGTCGCTGCATCGGTACGATCGAGATCCATATCAATCGCAGTGACCGCTTCATCGCGAACGCCTTCTGTTTCAATTGCATTAACCGCTGCTGCCGCAGGATCAAGTACCACTTCCTGTTCATGGAAGAATTGGCTATCAAACCCAGTCGCAATAACCGTTATGATCAACTCATCCTCAAGATCAGGTTTTAGTGTTGCACCAAAAATAATATTCGCATCTGGAGACACGGCACTGGTGATAATTTCAGCAGCTTCTTGAATTTCACTCATGCTCATGTCATAGCCACCGGTGACATTGAACAAGACACCCTTGGCGCCATCAATCGATACTTCGATCAGTGGAGATTCAATCGCCTGTTGTGCAGCCTGTGCGGCGCGATCATCGCCACTCGCACGTCCAATGCCCATTAATGCACTTCCGGCATTACTCATAATGGCCTTCACATCAGCAAAGTCGAGATTAATTAACCCATGTTCAGTGATTAGCTCAGAGATACCCTGCACGCCTTGACGTAGGACGTCATCGGCAATTTTAAATGTCTCAAGAAGTGGCGTTCGTCGATCGATTGTCTGAAGTAATCGATCGTTCGGAATAGTGATTAACGTGTCGACTTGGCGACCAAGCTGGTTAATAGCCCAATCAGCATTCGTACGACGTTTTTCTCCCTCAAAACTAAACGGTTTCGTTGCTACGCCAACTACTAGGATGCCCATTTCACGTGCGACTTCGGCAACGATATGACCAGCACCAGACCCAGTACCACCACCGGCACCAATAGTCACAAATACCATGTCAGCGCCCTCAAGTGCTTGTTGAATTTCTGCACGCGACTCATTAGCAGCCGCTTCGCCGGTCGACGGATCGGCGCCTGCGCCAAGTCCACCGGTCGTATTATGACCAAGGTGTAGTTTAATATCTGCTTTGCTGTTATGAAGTGCCTGAGCATCAGTGTTCATTGCAATGAACTGTACACCGGATAGCCCGGCGTCCTTCATTCGATTGACAGCACTTCCGCCAGCGCCACCAACGCCAACGACTTTTATACTTGCAAATGTCTGTATTTCACTTGGTGTAACTTCCGGCATGAACTCGCTCTCCCGTCCCTCTATATATTCTTTTCTAGTATACCACTATTGTATGTATTCAATTACGCTTTAAAGCGTCCGATAATTCCTGACAAGAATCCGCCCGCCCGCTTTACTGCTTTACCGGCATGTGCACTCTTGCCCGACCCCCGTGATTGCTTGGTTGTTGGCGCAGCCTCTGAGTCGGCTAACATTAGTCCAACAGCCGCCGCGAATTGCGGTTCATCGAGATGCTCACCAACGCCGCCATATCCTTTCGCCGAGCCTAGCCGCACTGCAAGACCTAGAGATTCTTTGGCATAATCGGTAATCTTTTTTAAATTGGCAGATCCACCAACCAATACAACACCACTTGGCAACTTGCCTGCGTATCCAGCACGCTTTAACTCTTTTTGAATTGCCTCAAAAATTTCTTCAAGTCGCGCATCAACAACATCATCGATGTCTGATACTGCAAATTCATGAATGTCCTTATTCACCTTAACACCTACAGTATCGTTATTTCCGCGAACGACTGCCGATCCATGCTGCAGTTTAACCAGTTCTGCGATTTCTGGATCTGTCTTGAGCCCAATGGCAAGATCATTGGTGATATTTGCTCCGCCCACAGATAGAACAGACACGAATTGCAAATCTCCTTCTTCAAATACCGCGATACTTGTAGTTGCACCACCAAGATCGATAACGGCAACACCATTCTCAAGCTGCTGTTCAGTAAGCACAGCTCTAGCCGCCGCAACAACAGAGGGAACGATTGCACGAGGTATTACTTTTGCGAGCTCCGCAGTGCGCTGTAGATTCGTGACGTGAGGGGCTAATGCCGAGACAACATTAGCTCTAATCTCTAGGCGAGTACCAGTCATACCGATTGGATCCTTGATATTGTCTTGTCCATCAAGCCTATAGCTATGGGGGACAACCTCAAGTATTTCGCGATTTGCTGGGACTTTTCCTACTGTCGCTACCTCTTCCAATCGAGCAATATCATCATCAGTAATTTCATGATCAGCCGCACCGACCGCAATCATACCATCTGCTTTGGAGCTGAGTATATGAGAACCATTAATAGTCAGCGTCGCTACGTCGACCTGATAGCCACTCATTCGCTCCGCCTCGCCAAGTGCGTCATCAATCGCGCGGGCAGGACCTGTTAAATTTGCAATCGCGCCTTTGCGCATGCCCGTATTGGAGACTGATCCTATGCCAACAATTGTTGGCGTCCCTGTTGTCGCATCTATATGACCAACGACACATCGAACAGTGGTCGTACCGATATCAATACCGACGGCATAGCGGGAAGAATCTTGCATACGTTTCAGTATATCGCTTATGTCATCATTTGAATAGACCGACCGCCTAAAAATAGTTTGTTAATTGCTTCTAAAATGCTTATACTAACAACATATGAATTATTCACACACACGTCTTAATCGTCGCGCCAACCGCGGATTCACCCTCATTGAGCTGCTCGTTATCATCGTGGTGATCGGAATTCTTGCAGCGATCATTATTCTTGGATACAATAATGTCCAAACAAGGGCAAAAAATACTGTTCGAGCTACAGAGGTAAAGCAATACGCAAACCTCTTTCACTCATACAAACTAGCCAAAATTAATCCAAATGGTGATGGATGGCCAAATGTTTCTCCGGGAACGTATTGCCTTGGGACTGGGTTCCCGCAGTCCCCCTCTAGCCCGTCGCTACGAACGTGTCGTGACTGGCAACAACCAACCAGTCCCACAAATACGTCACTTACTCCAAATGAAACATCCAGTAAACCACTCATGGATGAGCTGCAGAAAGCCGGGAAAGTCGCAATCGCAAATGATAGTCACGACGATACATCAGTTCCAACAATCGGACCATACGTACAGGTTCACTCTAATCGAATCGTTATTACCGCCATCCTCATTGGCAAAACTCAAGACGTATGCGACGAATTCGAAGTCAAACTAGACACCACTAACCCAGATGACATGGGATGGGATGGATTTGCAGCAACCGGCAAACCAATCCAAAGCTGTGGCGTCATCATCGAAAGATAGCCATGAAACTCGGAGTATTCGACAGCGGGGTTGGCGGCGCATCAATCGCACTAGCATTGACGCGGTCATTTCCTTCCGCACAGATTGATTCAATCAACGATCATAAAAATGTCCCCTACGGTGACAAGAGCGACAGTCAAGTATTTTTGCTCACCCACACAGCTATTCAGCCATTTCTAGATGGAACATACGACGTTATAATACTTGCGTGCAATACGGCAACTGCTGTCACGATTGATCAGCTACGAAATCAATACCCGTCGCAAAAATTTATAGGTATTGAACCAATGATCAAAACCGCATCGCACTTAACAAAGTCAAATACCATTGGTGTTTGCGCGACTCCTGCCACGCTTTCTAGTCGTCGTTACGCGAAACTAGTTCAAACCTATGGGCAGCACCTTGATATTATCGAGCCGGATTGCAGTCAGTGGGCGTACCTGATAGAAAACAATCAAATAAATAGAGCTCACATCGAATCAACTATTCGTTCTCTTTGCGACCGCGGCGCTGACGTCATCGTCCTTGGCTGCACACATTATCATTGGATAAAAGAACTGATCGCTGAAATTGCCGATAACCGGGCAGTCATTATTGAACCATCCGAAGCGATCAGCAGGCGCGTGCGGCAGCTTATAGCTGTGTAAGAATTTCTGCACCGTCTTCGGTGATAAGAACTGTATGCTCAAAATGCGCAGCCAAACTTTTGTCTTTGGTATATATTGTCCAGCCGTCGTTTTTATCGGTCAGAATCTTCTCCCCACCCAACGTTGCCATAGGCTCTATGGCAATTGTGTCCCCTGGCCGAAGTAGCACTCCACTGCCCTTTCGCCCATAGTTAGGAACATCGGGCTCCATGTGCATTTCAGGACCAATCCCATGACCAACAAGATCGCGGATAATGCCTAACTTCCCATCAGATAATACTTTTTCGATCGCCGCTCCAATATCACCAGTGTATGTGCCTCGTCCTTTGATAGCATCAATTCCAGCATATAAACTTCGCTCTGTTAAATTAACAAGATGCTTCTTTGCGCCACTTGGTTTTTCACCGACAATCATCGTGAATGCACTATCAGTCTTCATCCCCTTATAGGAAATAACGAGGTCGAAACTGACAATATCACCTGCTTCAAATGTGTAGTCAGTTGGGATACTGTGCACAATCTCCTCATTAGTACTGATACAAATAACATTTGGAAAATCGGGCACCGGTTCTTTATAGGTTGGCGTTGCTCCCAACCGTTTAATTTCTTTTTCAACCCACAGGTCAACTTCAAGTTCGGTCATACCAACTTTTACACGTTTTTTTATACCATCGAAAATAGTTGCAAGGATTCTACCGCCTTCTCGCATTGCTTGGATTTGAGTTGTCGTTTTTTCTGGCTGACTCATAGTGATTGTGCGAGGTTATGCGCTTCTAGTTCTTCCATGATACGATCGTGGACTTGCCCGACAGACCCAACACCATCAATATGGACAATATTGACATTCTGCTCAGTCAGAAAGCTTAGTATAGGATACATTTCCGTCCGATAGATCTTGAGGCGTTCGTCGATTGCATCAGGCACGTCATCAGCCCTGCCACGAACCTCAAGGCGTTTGAGTAGTTCGCTTTTTGGCACCTCTAGGACAACAACTAACTTAATATCACGTCCATGATGTGACTGACTTTCAACAAGCCATTTTGCTTGGTTTAATTGCCGAGGAAATCCATCAAGAATAACCCGGTCAATGTTTTTAGATCGTTTAATAGCTTCACCCATTAGTTCGTTTACTTTTTCTGGGTTGACTAATTTTCCGGTCTGCATTTCTTTGATGAGTTCAATATCATGAGTATCACGAAGTAGCTGCCCTGCACTCAACCAACGCCAGCCGTTGCGTGCAGCTAACATTTGCCCTTGGACGCTTTTACCAGCACCTGCCGGTCCGAAAAATACAATCACTATCCGCTCCTCTTTTTGTATTTAGATTATGAATTCAATAGTTCTTTAACGATACGCGCAACCGTCGCACCATCTGCCGATGTACCCGCTTTGGCTTTAACACCACCAATGACCTGTCCCATTACACTAGGCCCGACGTTTTCCATTGCTTCGATAACTGTTTTTGCTAGTTCGCGAATCTGATCTTCACTTAACTGTTGCGGTAAGTAGGTTGCAAGTACTGCGGCTTCTTTACGCTCTTCTTCAGCAAGTTCAGGTCGGCCATTCTGTTCATACAGCACGATACTTTCGTTACGTTTCTTTACTTCACGCGCAATAATTACTTCAATCTCAGGATCACTGATTCCGGTGTCACGCTTGTTTTGTGCGACTTCTTCGTTCAAGATAGCTGCTTTTAGGTTACGTAACGTATCCCCTACAAAACGATCGCCGCCAAGAAGGGCGGCTTTCATATCGTTTTGAATTTGCTCTTTCAGAGCCATTCCTAGCGGAGCCCCAAACGTGCTTTTGCTAGTTTGTCTGCTTTGCGTTCCTTACGGATGATCGCCTTAGCACGACGCTCAGTCTTACTGAGTGGCTTCGCGAATCGCATCGAAGCTTTTGCTTCTGCAAGTACGCCACTTTGCAAAACTTTGCGGTTGAAACGACGAATAATATTCTCGTTTGCTTCCTTCTGATCTTTACGTGTTACTTGTACCATATCGTCAACTATTGTAACAGAGACGTAGCAGTTGTGCAACTGTCTTCATCAGAGAATCATCACAGCCTACCTATTGGCATCCATACACCACTAAAGCAATTCAAGATGGAGTAATCGCCCTTCAATACTGCGTCGTCCTTGCCATTCGTTGACCGTCGGCTGAAACCATATAGCGGCATGTTCGCCTGGTTCTAAAAAGAAATGATTCGGTGCGTTAAATGCCAGGAACTGCATGGTACTGCCGGACTCATCCCGCAGTTCAAGTTTGACATGTTGGGATTCGGCACCCATTTTCCGTCGATTGATAACCAATAGTTTCTCGGCGCGGAGTATAGGTTCAGGATTACCGCTGCCAAACGGCTCTAATTGCGCCAATTGCACAATAAACGATTCATTAATATGCGACAACATCGACACGGTCGCGTCGGCTTTCGGGAGTAGTAAGTTCTGCTGATTGACGAATTTCTGCTGTTCATAAAATTCATTCACTCGTTGTCGAAAAGCTGGAATATCCGTCGTCGCCATGGTCACACCAGCGGCGAATTTGTGACCACCACCCTTGATAATGATGTCGTCAGATGCGCGGATGGCGTCCGCCACACTGAAATCACCGTAACTTCGCGCCGAACCTTTTGACTCGTCACCCATTTCTTCCAGGACATACGTTGGCTTTTTATATTTTTCTAATAATTTCGCAGCAACAATGCCAATAATCCCATGGCTCCAGCCTGGACTACTGACAACTAACACTGTATCGTTTTTGTATTCCTCGGCCTGAATAATCGCCTCTTTAAATATTTTATCCTGATCAGCTCGCCTGACAACATTCATCGCGTCTAGTTTTTGCGCAGCTTCTAGTGCCTGCATTGGCTCTTTTGCCCGCAACATATCTAGCGAAAACTGCGCTGTTTCTAATCGACCGGCCGCATTCATACGTGGCCCCAACCCAAACCCTAAATGCCGCGAATTCACCATGTGTGGTTCAACGCCCGCAACTGCCATTAGCGCACGCAAACCTGGGCGCTTTGCCTGCGCCAAAACCTTTAAACCCCAGAATACATTTGCTCTGTTTTCGTCCACCAGCGTCACGATGTCGCACACCGTCCCCAGTGCGACTAAATCCAATAGCCACTTTTCATGACCAGGCTCTAGTCCATCCAGCCTTGTCTGTAAAGCTTGGATCAATTTGAAAGCAACGCCAACTCCCGCGAGATCCAAGAACGGATATACCTTTCCGGTCATCGCCGAGCTAGATTTTAACAAATAGTTTTGATATTCATCTGGATACTCTTGTAGCAAGCGTTTTGGGTTAATCACAGCAATCGCAGGTGGTTGGACTGGAGCGACATTATGATGGTCCGTCACTATTACATCAACACCCAGTTCGCTCGCACGAATAATTTCTTTTTCGCTCAGGCTACCACAATCAACAGTCACGATTAATTGAGCGCCGGTCGCAGCAATCCTCTCAACTGCATCGACAGTTAGTCCATATCCTTCAACGAATCTATTAGGAATAAATGCATCCACGTTATCAAACCCAAAGCTATCAAACGCATCCAGTAATACTGTTGTTGCCGTGAGTCCATCAATATCGTAATCACCGTAAATGGTTATTTTTTCTTGATTATTGCGAGCTTGAACGAGCCTGTTGACGGCTTTCATCATATCCGGGAGTAAGAACGGATCATGTTTTGCATCGTAACTAGGGTTTAAAAACGCATCGCGCGCGTGACCAGACAGTCCGCGCGCGGTGAGCAGTTGTTCGAACAGCGTCATTATGAAGGCTGAACGTCAGTTGAAGTTCGCTTAGGACGACCAGATTGCTGCTGTGATTTAATGACGATACTCTGGAGCTCTTTAAAGATGACAAATTGCTTGTTTGTTGAGTAAATTTTAGTATTACCTTGTTTTTCGCTTTGTAAAAATCCTACTTTTTCCAACCTCTTCAGTTCTCGCTGAATATTTCCCGGGTCTTCTTTGATAAGTTTGGCAAGTCCTCGAACGTGCGTACGAAAATCAGGATATTTGGCATACACCACCACAATTTTTCGTCGCACCCTTGAGGTAATAAAAACGTCTAACATATACTCCCTTAATCACATTCCTGTCGCTATCGTTACTCTCTATCTTACACTTTCTTACAACATTTCACAAGCGACTTAGCGCCAATTCAATACAATCTGATTTATTTTTGCAACCGTAACCTCGTGAGTAGGCACATCATTCACCTGGTAATAGTGATTAGTTCCTAAAAAGTTAGCTTTTACATCAAGAATGTGTAATTCGTCTGCGTACATATGTAACTTATCGACGACAGCAACATCAGCAACGGGCGCGGCAACGACAAGGCGTTGGACCCGAATTGGTTTCAAAAAGTCTAGTGCAACATCAAGGATCGAGATACTATCGAGCCCGTCCGCTACGAGTATAACTGTATGATCACGCAGCATATCATGATCAATCATACCGCCATCACCTAGTAATCTGTTTATCCTACCGAAAGCTTCACGCTTCTGCTCCTCCAGATAGCCATGAAACTCCGTCGCATATTCCTCGGCCTGACCAGCGGACATCTGTGAATTATAGGTAAAATTTCCAGACTGAGACATCGACCCAAATGAAGTGCTTTCGCCAGGCACTTCAATTCCTTCAATTATCAACATCGTCAATATACAGTGCAAACTGGCTGCTATTTGCTCACCAACCTGGACTGCGCCGTCGCTCAATGCGACGACAGCACAGTTTTCGTAACGATACTTATCAAGCAGTTGACCCGATAGAAGTTGACCCGCCTGAGCGCGACTTTGAAAATACATCATATAAAGCAAGTATAATGGACTGTATGGAATATTACGAGGTTGCGCCAAATCGCATTGTCCGCGCCGGCAGTGACTCCTTTACGTACTCCAGCAGTCGACGACTATCTATCGGCCAGATCGTTACAGTAGAGCTTGGGAGTAAAGAACAAGTAGGTGTTGTGGTTAAAAGAGTAGCTCAACCCTCATATAAAACAAAGTCAATCATAGCCACCATAGGTGACGCCTCTCTCCCTCAGCCATTACTACAGCTAGCATTATGGATGAGAGATTACTATGCCACTCCCCTAGCCACCGTTTTTCAAACAGTCTTGCCTCGAGGGATCACGAAAAAAAGACGCCCGCGTATTAACATCGATGCAGTGCGATTACGCGACCGAACACAATATGTGCTCACAGACGATCAACGTAATGCGCTGGAAGTAATTACCGCAATGAACCCCGGAAGTGCCCTTGTTCATGGCGTGACAGGATCAGGTAAAACACGTCTTTATATTGAACTCGCCGAGCGGGCTGTGGCCAACGGTAAGTCCGTCATAGTGCTCGTTCCGGAAATTGCTCTCACGTCCCAGCTAGTTGATGAGTTCTCTCATCACTTCGAAAATATTATTCTGACACACTCTCGTCAAACGGAAGCAGAGCGACACCATGCGTGGTTAGAGGCGCTGCATAGTACAATACCTCGGATTGTTGTTGGACCACGCTCTGCACTTTTTATGCCACTCATTCATATTGGATTGATTGTTATCGATGAGTCTCATGAGCCAAGTTTTAAACAAGAACAGGCGCCACGTTATTCCACCTTGCGCGCCGCAAGCATACTCGCCCGTTATCATAGAGCCAAGGTCGTGATGGGCAGTGCAACACCTTTAATCAGTGAGTACTATTTAGCAAAACAATCCGACCGACCCATTATTCAAATGAATACGCGTGCCAAGCTGGGCGCGATTATGCCAACCATTACCGTTGTTGATCTTACAAAGAAACAAAGCTTTAAGAAACATCGGTTCTTATCAAATACGCTACTGGATGAATTAGAGAGAACATTCGCAACAGGCAATCAGGCGCTCATTTTTCATAACCGACGCGGCAGCGCTAGTACGACGCTTTGCGACAACTGTGGTTGGACATCGACATGCCCTCGATGTTTCGTTCCTTTTACACTTCATGCAGACCGTCATCATCTGCAATGCCATATCTGCGGCAGTACTGAGCGAGTTCCGACAAGCTGTCCAGAATGCCACAATGCAGACATTATTCATAAAGGAATCGGCACAAAGCTGATAGAGTCAGAACTGCGCAAATTTTTTCCTGATAAAAAAATTGTACGGTTTGACGCAGACGCGACCAAAGAAAACTCAGTTGATAAACGATACAAAGAACTATACGATGGTTCAATTGAACTTATGATTGGCACTCAAGTCGTCGCCAAGGGACTTGACTTACCCCACCTTCGAATGGTCGGTGTTATCCAGGCGGATGCAGGTTTAAGTCTGCCCGACTACGGAGCTTCAGAACGAACGTTTCAGCTACTTGCACAGGTCGTTGGACGAGTAGGACGCACAGAGCATCCGACATCAGTTATTATTCAATCATATCAGCCCAATCACCCCGCCGTTGTCGACGGCATTGCACAAGATTATGAACATTTTTATGAAACAACGCTCGCTGAACGTAAACGTGCAAAGTTTCCTCCGCACACATTTTTACTCCAATTAACATGCGTTTACAAGACCGAGGCAGCGGCGGTGCGCAATGCGCAAGCCGTCGCTCGGAATCTTCGAGCAGTCGCTCCTAAAGATATAGATATTCTTGGTCCAACTCCTGCATTTTACGAACGGCAGCATGAAACCTACCGATGGCAGTTACTTATAAAATCGCCGAAACGTAGTGATCTTGCTGGGCTCCTCAAACATATTCCGTCGACTCATTGGCACGCCGAGCTTGATCCGCTTTCATTACTATAGCCAGACGAACCGCCCCCAATCTGTTATACTTGTATTAATCTATGAAAAAAGAAGATATAATTAGACTACCAAACGAACATTTGCGTGAAAAATCAAAGAGAGTGCACGTAGTCACTCAAGCGACTCAGGCGCTCGTTGACGATATGGTAAGTGCAGCTCTCGACTGGGAAGATAGTCGACCACACGAAATTAGTGCTGCACTCGCTGCAGTACAAATCGACAAACTCGACCGCGTTATTATCGTCAGAAGCGACTTCGACGACAAGAACGTACGTGATTTTACAACATTCATTAACCCTGAAGTTGTTAAATATGAAGGTAAAATCATCGCCGACTACGAAGGCTGCCTAAGCGTCGGGGGAATCTATGGCAAAGTCCCTCGACATGACAAAATACGAGTCAAAGCGCTGTCGCTAGACGGGCAGGAAGTTCGGTTCAAAGCCGAAGGGTTCTTAGCGCGCGTTATTCAGCATGAAATCGACCATACGAATGGCATTGTTTTTATTGATCATATTCATGATACGCATGATGCATTTTACACTCTCGACGAGAAAGGCGAGCTTCAACCACTAGATTATGACACGCATATTGCAACAAGCACCGAACTTTGGACAAACTAATCCCGCGCAACCGATTGTCTTTTTCGGAACCGAAGATTTTAGTTTTTTAACACTCAAAGCGCTCGTTCAGAGCGGGTATAGTATCTCTGCGGTCGTGACAAAGCCCGATAGTAGACAAGGTCGCGGACAAAAACTAACGCCGCCTAAAGTGAAAGTCTACGCAGAACAACACAGCATAGACGTATGGCAACCAATTAAGCTGACTGCTATAACTGAAAAAATCAAAGCACTGGGATCTCCAGTCGGCGTACTTGTAAGTTACGGAAAAATTATTCCTCAATCAGTTATCGACCTATTTACACCAGGTATTATTAATATCCACCCTTCTCTACTTCCTGTTTATCGTGGCCCATCGCCCGTCGAATCGGCAATATTAAATGGCGACAACCAGACAGGCGTCAGTATTATGCTCTTATCCGCAGACATGGATGCTGGACCGGTCTATGTACAAAAACCACTTACCTTAACTGGCAACGAACAAATCCAACAGCTATACGACTCGCTCGGCCAAATCGGCATTGATCTCTTAGTGAAACACCTACCGAGTATACTATCTTGCACATTACTACCGACAGCACAGAAGGCAGAGGCTGCAACATATTGTCACCTTATCAGTAAGACTGATGGCGTCATCAACTGGCAGCAATCAGCTACTATTATTGAACGTAAGGTACGCGCATACCAAAACTGGCCAAAGACACGCACGAAGATTGGATCGGCTGAAGTGATCATTACATCAGCTCATGTTCAAGCTAAGCATGGAGCTCAGCCAGGAACGATCGAGACGTGCGACGAACAAGCTGGCATTCTATCGATAGCAACAGGAGACGGAATCCTTGTTCTTGACACCATCCAACCTGTCGGTAAAAAAGAAATGCCCGTAAAGGCATTTCTTGCTGGATACAAGTCGCAACTTATTCAGTAATTAAGCGGCCGCTTGCCCATCATTTGCACCGAGAATTGAATCACGGTTACTAATGATCTCACGCTTCAGCTCGTCGAGTACTTGCGCAACAACCTGTCGATAATCTGGACGATTTACTTCAAGCCACTTTGTTGCAACATATTCAGCCTTCAAATTTGGATCAGTCAGCTCAAGCTTCGTTGCTTGCTGCATACGGATAAACACTTCATCTGTTGCATAGTTAGGCGCATGCTGCACAATCCATGCATCGATCGTCGCTTGATCGCGATCGATGATTTTCTCAAACTCTTCCAGCTGAGTATCCGAAAGTCCGTCAGATAGACGAGTGCCGACGCGTAGCTCAAGCTCTTCATAAATATGTTGTAAAAATGGTTGTTTTTGATCATCAGGAAGATCGTTCAATCCGATGTCAGCCAAGAATTTGTCGTCTAATTGAAACATTGTATACCTTATATCCTTATATTAGCTCTCCCTACGATTGTAGCACGGGGTGTCTACCGAGACAAAGCCTACTTCAGTGTTCGCTTCACGAGCTCTCGACTAAAGAATTCAATCGTGTCGCCCTCTTCGATGAGCAGCTTCTTCGTTGTTTTCAGGCTTAACCCACACATCTCGCCCTCAAAGACTTCTTTCGCCTCTTGCTGCTGACGCTGTACTTTCGTCACTTCAACCTCTGCCAGCTGTTCATCACCTCGCCTTACGCGAGCAAGCACACCTGCGACTGCCTTACCCGTCATCACTTCACCGCCAGCGATGACCTCATTTTTCAGCGTACGGAACACACCCTTGATAGTTAGCGAGCCGATTTCAGTTTCAACAACTTCTGGTGCCAGCATTGACTCCATTGATTGTCGTGCGTCATCTAAAAGTTCGTAAATTACTTTGTACATACGAACTTGAACCTTGTCACGCATCGATAATCGCTTTACGGCAGGCGGTAGATCAACGTTAAAACCATAAATAATTGTGTTTTCGTTTGCTGCAAGACGAATATCGTTTTCTGAAATATTTCCAACACCACTACCGATAATTCGAAGTGTGATCTCGCCATCCGTGTCCACAAGTCGTAAACTGTCCATAACAGAAGTGAGCGATCCTTGAACATCCGCCTTCACAATCACATTAAGCTCCTGTGATTCATTTTTCTGCGTCATCATTTTGAGCATATCCGCACCAGTAACATTTGTGCTCGCCGCATCACGCTCACGTTCGATACGCGCCTGATTAGCTGCATTGCGCGCATCTTTTTCACTCTTGGCAATCGAGAATACATCACCGAATTGCGGCAACTCTTTAAATCCTGTCACAGTAACAGGCGTTGCTGGTCCAGCCTTTTTAATTGTCTTGCCGGCAAAATCAAGCAATGTTCGGACTTTACCGTATGTCGCACCAGCGACCATAAAATGACCAGGCTTCAATTCACCATGCTCAACGAGCAACCCTACAACAGAACCTTTACCAAGCTCCATGTGCGATTCAATCACAAGTCCCTCAGCCGGCGCATCAACATCAGCGCGTAGCTCCTCTAAATCAGCTACGAGTAATACCGTGTCAAGAAGCTTATCAATATTTTGACCAGTCTTTGCACTCACCTCAACCATCAATGTGTCACCGCCCCACTCTTCCGGATTAAGTCCGTGCTCGGTTGCGAGTTGCGTTTTTACAAGTTGTGGATTTGCTGCTTCTTTGTCCATCTTATTAATCGCAACAACGATTTTTGCGTTAGCGGTCTTTGCGAAACGTATAGCCTCAATTGTTTGCGGCTTGACTCCGTCGTCAGCAGCGACAACGATAACAACAACATCTGTAAGAGTCGCACCGTGCTGTCGAAGAGCAGCAAAAGCCTCGTGCCCAGGAGTGTCCAGAAGAGTAATTGATCGATTATTACGTGTCGTTTGATACGCGCTAATATGCTGCGTAATCCCACCCGCTTCATCATCAACCGACTTTGTCTTCAGAATCGCATCAAGCAGGCTTGTCTTGCCGTGATCTACATGACCCATAACAGCAACGATTGGCGGACGCTCGGTTGCAGTGTCTGATAATTCATGGACTTTACGAGCAGATACGGTCGCAGTTTCCTTGCGAATGATTTCTACATCAATCCCTAATTCTTCCACAATAATTTGCGCCGTCTCAAAATCAAGTCGTTGATTAATCGTGGCGACAATGCCATTTTTAAACAATTCCCCAATCAAGTTTGTAACGGGCAGGTTAAGCGTTTCAGCTAGCTCACCAACAGTAATTGAATCAGCGACAGTTATCACTTTTTCAGCCATAGCCTATAGCTCCTTTCTACCTGCTCGTTAAACGTTGTTAAAACGGCGGCAATTATTGTACAAGTTACAACGTAACGAGTTATTTATTCTTTTTGCCAAGACTCAAAGAGATCTTGCGGTTGTCCTTATCGACGTCAAGGACAGTAAAGCTTTTGCGTTCGTTGAGAGTAAAGACCTTCTCTGGATCAGCGTTGTCACCTTCACCAAGTTCGCTTACATGGACAAGCGCTTCAACAGCAGGGCTGATTTGCACGAATGCACCAAACGGTGTAATTCGAGTCACCGTACCTTCAACATCACTACCAGATTTGAATTGTTCAACTTCATCTAGCCATGGATCTTGTGACAGCTGCTTAATACTGAGGCTTAGGCGATCTTTATCGATAGAGATAATTTTCGCTTCGATCGTATCCCCGACCTTCACATAGTCGCTTGGATTATTGACACGTTCCCAGCTAATTTCGCTGATATGAACGAGACCTTCGATACCTTCAACATTCACAAAGACACCAAAATCAACAACGCCAGTTACGACACCCTTTACAGCATCACCAATGGCGAGCTTTTGGAAACGCGCAGCCAAACCGTCTTTCACTGCTTCTTTTTCGCTAAAGATCAATTTATTAGCTTTGCGATCACTGTCAAGGATACGAACTTTTAGGTTTTGTCCAATAAGTGAGTTCAAGCGCTGCAAGATTTCATCCTTGTCGCTACTGCCAACGCGTGGATAGTGTTCAGCAGATAATTGCGAAACAGGCAGGAATCCTCGGACGCCTTCATATTCGACAAGAAGTCCGCCGCGATTAGCATCATAAGGTGCAACTTCGATGACTTCTCCACTTTCCAGTTTCACTGCAACTTCTTCCCAGCCGCGATCTTTTGCTGCTTTTCGAAGTGAGAGGAGTGAGTAGCCATTATCTAGCTCTGTATCGACAACACTTGCCGTTACTTCGTCTCCCTCGTTTAATGCACGCGAGAATCCGACCTCGCGTCGTGGTACGAATCCTACGCCTTGTGGACCAAGGTCAATCAGTACTTCGTGTTTGCGAAGGGTTAGTACCGTACCAGTAATAACCTCTCCGACTGTTAGTTGTTTAACGTTCTGATCGCCAATTGCAAGCAGATCATCCATTGTTATTGCGGCTTGTGCCATAAGTCTTAAAAGACTCCTTCCTTAATTATATTTCCCGAGAACACCTGATTAGAGGGTGACCCGTAGATTACCCACCATTGTAACACTAGTGCGCCTCTATGTCCACCTACCGTAGTACTAACGAAGGAGCGAGCCGAATCGATGTCTATACGATTTGAGATATATGCCGATAGCTGCGACAAGGACGCCGACTGTCAATGCCTGAGTCAACCAGTCGGATGGGCCTGTTTGCGGCAGCGGAGCTGCTACCTGTGGCGCTGTACTCGTTTGCGGCATTGGCTTTGCTGCGTCAGCTTGAGCTTGCTGTTGTTTTGCGGCAGCTTGGCGATCAGCCTCAGCTTTGTCAGCAGCTGCTTTTTTATCCGCTTCTAACTTCTTTGCTGCTTCGTCAGTAGTTGATTGCTGCTGCTTCGCATCTTCATTTGCTTTCTCTTGTGCTTCTTTATCTCGCTGCGCTTGTTCAGCCTTGTCCTGATCTGTTTGTGTTTGCGTGTTTTGTGCGACCTGTACCTCCGCTGGCTCAGCAGATGCGCCACGTTTCTGGACGGCATAAATACCCCCGATAACCGCCGCAGCAAGCAGCGTCGAGACAATTAAAAATACTACAACCGAACCACTCTGATTTGTTCGTCTATCGCTATACATACTTCGTCCTTAAAACACACATCAAATTTTATCTATACTATACACGGTTTCTTGAAATTATACAAGTTTTACATAGGCTGTACAGCCTTCATGACTATGTTACACTAGAATTATGTTAGTAACAGTTGATACGGGGGGCACAAAAACACTTGTTGCCAGCTTTTCTGAAGACGGCGTTATTGGCGACCAGATAAAATTCCCAACTCCACCAAATCAGCACGATTATGTAGAATTACTTCGTGAAACGCTTCATAAACAATACGGAGGGCGTCGCGTTGAAGCGGTCGTCATCGCACTTCCAGGTATCATAAAAGACGGTATTGCCGTTTGGTGTAACAATCTGAAATGGAGTAACTTCGACGTCGCAAAAGCCCTAGAGGGCGTGCTCGGTAGCACTCCAATACTTGTAGAGAACGACGCCAACCTCGCAGGCTTAGCCGAAACACGAATGCTTAAACCCATCCCCGTCTCATCCTTATATGTCACTATTAGTACAGGCATAGGCACAGGCATTACAACCAATGGCAAAATCGATCCAGGTCTTCGCTTAAGTGAGGGTGGCCGATCGCTCGTTGAATTCGATGGCGTCGTTCGAGAATGGGAGAGTTTTGCAAGCGGGCAATCGATCCATATCACCTATGGCAGATATGCGAGCGAAATTCATGATAAGCGCACATGGAACCAAATTGCTGATCGCATTAGTCGCGGCTTTCTAGCTATAGTCCCGATTCTTCAACCTGATGTTGTTATTATTGGTGGTAGTATTGGCACATATTTTGATCAATATGCTCCTCAGCTCGAGGCAGTACTTCGCGAAAAACTTCCGCCACACATACCATGTCCCGAATTCAAACAAGCTCAACACCCCGAGCAAGCAGTTATTTATGGATGCTATTATTATGCACTCGACAACCTCCCTCGTTAGCCGCATAAAACGTGACCATCCTCAGTTCGCGTTCATCAATGGAAATGAGTTTCGCTGGTCACCGGATACAATGACAATATATATTGACCAAAGTTCACAAGATTTCGAAGCGTTCGTTCTTCACGAGCTTGGCCATGCGCTACTCAACCACAAGTCGTATCATCGTGACATTGAACTGCTCAAGATCGAGCGTGATGCGTGGTCACACGCAGTATTGGCATTGGCAGATGTTTACAATGTCGCCATACGAGAGGACGTTATCCAAGATAACCTCGACACATACAGAGAATGGCTTCACAGACGTAGTACATGCCCATCGTGCACAGCCACAGGCTTGCAGTCATCGAAGGGATTATACGCGTGCTTAGGATGCGGTACCAGATGGAAATCAAACGAAGCACGTAATTGTGCGTTGCGACGATATTCTATCACTCACTAACAATAGAGTGCTCTACTTAAAATACCCCTCGCCTGAGGGGTATTTTAAGTAGAGGCGCTTTATTTACGCAGCGACAGAATCACTCTGCTGAGTTGTCGCTACCGTTGCAGCCTTTTTGCGTCGGCTAATACGGCCACCCTTGGCACCTGCAATACGTGCAAGATCAGGGTTAGCGGCAAATCCGCCAGTTCGGCCTAGACGACCGCCCTTTGCACCAATTTTAGCGTAAAAATCAGCACCATGTTTTGCTTTGTTCGTTGCTGCAGCTTTTTCGCCACCTTTTTTAGTTCCTGCCATCTCACTGGTCTCCTTATTATAAAAGGTTCGCCCACTGCTACAGTAGCCGAACCCTCCGTTTACCTCACATATGATATGTGTATGAATTCATAATAGCATAGCATAGGCTTTTTGTCAATATTTACGTAAGCACTTTTTTATTTTATATATAATGTTGCATATATCCGCTTGGTGCTATATTATAAATGTAGTTCGTTTGTCCAAACGACATAGATCAATTGCGTGATCTAAAAGCGAATCAAAGCACCTGTTTGGGCCTTATCAAAAACAAATAAGCCCCTCACGAAATACTAAATACGACCGTCTCTGCGAGAGCGGTCGTATTTAGTATCGTGTTTCAATAAATCATATAGCTTATATATTACTTAATAAATACACATAAGCATCCTTAGTTCATTTGTTGACTAAGGATGTCGGGCATCTCCATTATTCCACGGCTGATGCCCCAACTGTAGTAATAGCATACGTAGCTTATCCATATTCATGAAACGCAATGGACCGACTCATACACTTTTGCTCACTCTGGAATATAATACGACAGAGATTAACCCATCTCCCAAGCTTGATTCATGGCGCCATAGCAAATTTCATTTATTCACCAAAGAAAAGAGACCTCCTATTCGGAAGTCTCTCTTATAATTCGGCACCGTGCTAGTTTCCCACTTGTGGCAGTATAATCGCCGCTGCTGAGCTTGACTTCTGTGTTCGGAATGAGAACAGGTATTTCCCCAGCGCCATGGGCACCGAAGTAAGGCTTTGAATCTTTGCGCTGATTTCACAAAAATCAGTGGGCGGTGGTTCAAAAAAGCCTTGCTTCGATGTCCTTAGACAAATGCACGGTAGTTTGGATGTAAGTTTATTTAAAAACTGACGATTGGAAATATCATTGATATTCACCAATTACTAGTTAAGTCTACCTCATCACCTCTGTTAATGCAAGCATTAACATCGATGATAAGGACATAAAAAGGCGATGGGACTATTAGTACGCTTTAGCTCCATACATTACTGTACTTCCACCTTGCGCCTATCAAACAGATAGTCTTTCTGTGTCCTCATAGGGAAATCTAATCTTGAAGTTAGTTTCGCGCTTAATATGCTTTCAGCGCTTATCTATTCCGAACATAGCTACTCGACAATGCAGCAGGTGGCCACAATCGATACACCAGAGGTTCGTCCGCCCCGGTCCTCTCGTACTAGGGGTA
>Ga0155547_102_pt1 | contig 1385 bp, 1 predicted proteins | sample RifCSPhighO2_12_FD_107204 | JGI IMG/M metagenome (GOLD analysis project Ga0155547, IMG submission 107204) | Candidatus Saccharibacteria bacterium RIFCSPHIGHO2_12_FULL_44_22
TAGTTACCATCAGGAACTGTATTACCCGCAGAGGTTAGTAGACGGGATTGGAAGTTTAGGTTGGAGGAGGTGGAGGCGGTGGCTACCTCTGGTGATTTGTAGCCGTTAAAGCTTGAAAAAATAGTAATCAAAATAAGAACCAAAACAACGACAAATACCCTAGCCTTTGCTAAGGCAATACATGCACCTAATGCTCGTATAAAAATGTTGTTCATTTTGTTTTTGTTTTGGTTTATTTTTTTAAAACCGTAACTACATTATCTGTTAGAGAGAAGGTAGATTGCAAGAGCCCAAAACAGAGGAAATAAGCGTGTACAAATATACATGTTTCATTGTAAATATAACTACGAATAATTAAATTATACTTACAAATTTACATTCTCTACTGTAAAACTTCTTTATATATAAATATTTATTGGTGCATATATTATAACGTTGTTAATAAAGTAACATTTATCCACAGCACTTTATCTGTTTTTTTGCAATTCGCTTATGATTTGATTCGATATTTTTTTCATAACAGATACTGCTTTAAATATTAATTTGATTTAAACATTGATAATTTGTCGTTTTACAGAGGTGGACGTGAACAACAAAATTATCGTGCAGATTCATGGTGGGCGACCCAGGATTTGAACCTGGGACCTCTTCATTATCAGTGAAGCGCTCTAACCACTGAGCTAGCCGCCCTTATTCGTAAACTGTGACTCTTAATAAATAAGATCTTACAACTTGTTAAATGGCTTGCCATTCGAAACAATTGGCATACCCCTGTTTGATGGAAACCTGCCCTTCGTCGCTAAAGCTATGAAGGGCATTCTCCGCTTGGTGCGAAGAATGGTGGAGCAACGGGGACTCGAACCCCGGACCCCCTGCTTGCAAAGCAGGTGCTCTAGCCAACTGAGCTATTGCCCCAAAATCACAAATTTCCTCTGTAATTTTAACAGAATTTGCAATTCATTCCAAACAAACTACTAGTAGACAAAGAGGGTGCCCCTGCAAGCAGAAACACCCTCTCTTAAAAAACTTTTCTAGCGCTAAACAACTATTTGATATTGTCTCGCTACATGTAGCCAAGGATAGAAGTAATATCAGACTGCTATCGAGAACGACCACCTATCAAAACTCTAAATAATTAGAATTTTAATGGTTAATACTCCCTAGAAAGGAGGTAATCCATCCGCACCTTCCGGTACGGATACCTTGTTACGACTTAACCCCAATCATCTCCCCTACCTTAGGCCGGAACGAATCCAGACGTCGGGTATTGGCGACTTTCATGGCTTGACGGGCGGTGTGTACAAGACCCGGGAACGTATTCACGGTAATATAGCTGACTCACCGTTACTAGCGATTCCAACTTCAAGCAGGCGAGTTTCAGCCTG